>Ga0308169_10000102_pt1 | contig 180403 bp, 151 predicted proteins | sample PhyBR1_2_FD_202139 | JGI IMG/M metagenome (GOLD analysis project Ga0308169, IMG submission 202139) | Phyllosphere microbial communities from UC Gill Tract Community Farm, Albany, California, United States - DLSLSB.R1 | ecosystem: Host-associated > Plants > Phyllosphere > Unclassified | place... | reverse complement strand
TCATTGCTGAGCAACGTTAATACTTTTGTGAACATTTGATAATTTAAGTAATCAACAGCGCTTACGCAGCTGTTGGCACCTTCATCAAACGCCCACACTTATCGACTGTTAATTTTTAAAGAACTTTATTCTGTACTGCCTTGCTGCATTTTGCGAATCGTTGTGTTCGTCAGCAGCAGAGGAAGAAGATTATGCACTACATCGCTTAATTCGTCAACCCCATCTTTTTCTTCAGCGCCAGCGGTGTTGTCAAAACACCGAGCTCAACTACTTGATTTCGTTCAGCTTTACTTGCACTGCCGAAGCAGGAGGCGAACTATAGCAAAGCCGCGCCAGGTCTGCAAGAGCTTGCGCAGACCGTACTTTGCAAGTCACTGGTGTTGACGACATGGGCCGTTGTAACATCGCAACTTGGGTGCGTTCACTCCTGCTCGGGAATGACGTTAAACGGGAAACCGGTGAAGCCGCATGACAAGTGCGGTCATTCCGGTGCAGCCCCCGCTGCTGTAAGCCTGACGACTCCGTCCACACGCCACTGAGCACTGCTCGGGAAGGCACGGAGAAGGAAGACGGCGAGCCAGAATACCGGCCCAGATTGCCAGCACCATTCCCCGGGGTGACGGGATACCGCTGTCGATGGATCGGTGCCGCGTCGCCGATGCTGTCCGCGGCCGCCTTCATTCCCTCCCGATGGTGTCATACCGACCGTGTCATACCGACCGTGTCATACCGACCATTCGACTGGAGGAATCCTCTCTCATGCATACCAACGCTTTTTCGCCGGCCGAAATTGACGGCGTGTACCGCGCCATTCGCGAACGGCGCGACATGCGCCACTTTCTTCCCACACCCATCGCTCCGGAACAACTTGAACGTTTCATCGGCGCGGCCCACCAGGCACCCAGCGTCGGGCTGATGCAGCCATGGCGCTTCATCCGGATCGCTGACAGCCGGCTGCGCCGGCAGATCCACGCCCACGTGGAGGAAGAGCGCGTGCAGACCGCGCACGCGCTCGACCAGCGTGCGCAGGAATTCATGCGCCTGAAAGTCGAGGGCATCCTGGAGTGCGCGGAACTGCTGGTCGTCGCGCTGATGGACGATCGGGAATCCTACGTGTTCGGGCGGCGCACGATGCCGCAGATGGACCTCGCGTCTGCGTCCTGCGCGATCCAGAACTTCTGGCTGGCGGCACGTGCGGAAGGCATCGGCGTCGGCTGGGTGTCCCTGTTCGATCCCCAGCGCCTGCGTGAACTGTGCAGTATGCCGGACGGCAGTGCGCCGATCGCCGTATTATGCGTAGGCCATGTCGAACAGTTCTATCCGGCACCGATGCTCGAGGCCGAAGGCTGGGACAAGCGCCGCCCGCTGTCCGACCTGATTTACGAAGACACCTGGGGCAATCCTGCCGCATCAAATTGTCTCGCCTCGCCAGGCGCCGAATGATAGGATGGGTCGTTGAACGGACTCGAGAAAACGACCACATGAACATGCTCGATGGTGTGCCGCAGCAGCCGCCCGAAACCGGTGTCCAGGGCCTTGCCGGGGCCCTCAACCTCCAGCAGCAACCCCTGTCGATCACCCGGGCGCAGCGCGAGCAACTGCATGGCCATGCGGGGATGGTGATCTGGATGACCGGCCTGTCGGGCGCCGGCAAGTCGACCATCGCCAACGCCCTCGAAGTCGCGCTGCACGGCATGGGCGTGCGCACCTACCTGCTGGATGGCGACAACATGCGGCTGGGACTGAATCGCGACCTCGGCTTTTCCGACGCCGACCGCATCGAAAACGTGCGCCGGATCGCGGAAGTCGCGCGCCTGATGCTGGACGCGGGCCTGGTCCTCATCTGCGCCGCGATCTCGCCTTTCGAGCGTGAGCGCCAGGCGGCGCGCGAGCGCATCGGCAGCGGGCGTTTCATCGAGGTCTTCATCGACACGCCGCTGGCGACCTGCGAAGCGCGCGACCCGAAGGGCCTGTACGGCAAGGCCCGCGCCGGCCAGATCCCGAACTTCACCGGCATCGGCAGCCCTTACGAGGCCCCGCGCGCGCCCGACGTCCGCATCGACGGCACCGCCACCACGGCGGCCGCCACCGCCATGCTGGTCGGCTTCCTGCAGGCGCGCCGGGAAGCCACGCAGCACAACTAAGCGCCGCGCAAGCCGGCTCAGATCACCTTCACGCCGTGGACGTTTTCCTGGGGCACATCCCAGAAATTCGAACGGGAGTAATTCTGGGCCACGTCCGGCGGAATCGATAGCGGGCTTTCGCGAAATTCGACGGAGCCGCGCGTGGTGTGCAAGCCCGGCAGGCCGATGCGGCTGTCGTATTCCGGCTCCGCATATTCCACATGGCCGAAGTCGTGCGTGAACGGCTCCAGCCCGAGCGCCTGGTACAGGGACCGCATGGTCTGCTCGGGTTGCTTGACCAGGCTGTCGTAGCGCACCACGATCAGGCGCTTGGCCTGCTCGGTGAACCAGACGCTGCGCAATGCCGAATGCGGACCGCCGATCACGCCGTCGCGCGCATTCATCATCATCTTCACGCGGCCGTAGATGGTCGGTTCGTTCTTGAAGGCGAACAGCGAATTGTATTCGAGCGGATTATTCCGCAGCACCCGCTCGAAACTGTCGATGATGCGATGGACGTGCCTGACGCAGCAGATGATCTTCGATGCCGGGAACAGCTTTTCCACCAGCGGCGCACTGGAGGTCCACATGCGGTTGGTGTCGAACACCACCCCGCCCTCGGGATCGAAGTCGTGGTAATAGGAATCGAACAGGCCGCGCAGTACCGAGATGCGGCGTTCCTCGTCGAAGAACGACGAATACTTCATGTCCGGCCCCATGGTGTCGATCATGCGGTCGGTCATCGCATATAAGGGACTCGTCACGCGGGCGTAGAACTTCGGGTTCTGGCGCAGGATGGCGGACAGCAGCGTCGAACCCGACCTGGGCAGGCCGGCAATAAAGTGGTACTTCCTGGTCATTCTCACCTCCACGAAAAAATCGAAAAGCCCCGCCCGCACAGCGGCGGACGGAGCTCGAGCGGCATACGCGGCTGGCTCAATTCCAGCGGTAGTTGATATTAAAACCGAAGTAGCGCTGGTAGTCACGCGGCAGTGCTGCCATCTGGCCGTAAGTCCAGCCCAGCACCGCCGGCTCGTAAGGACGCGCGTAATACAGCTTGTTGTTCAGGTTTTTCACGTAGGCCGTGACGCCCCAGTGGCCGTCGGTCGCCTCCATGCGGTAATAGGCGTCGAACACGTGGTAAGGCGCGACGTTCTGCAGTGGGTCCGGGACCACGGTGCTGCGCTGCTCGCTGCGGCCGCGCACTTCGAGCCTCAGGTTCGATGACACGTCGTCGATGAAGTCCGGCAGCCGGTATTCGCCATAGGCCGAATACGAACGGCGCGGCGCATTCGGCAGCGTGTAGCCATTCAGGTCGGCAAAGGTGCCGCCGCGCTGCGGGATACGAACGCTGTCGGTGAATTTCGCGTCGAGCAGCGCATAGCCGGCGCCGACCTTCAGGTCGCGCATGGCGCGCCAGTTGACCCCGAACTGGTGGCCGCGCGAGCGCACCTCGCCGGCATTCACGACGCGGTTGCTGATGGCGCCCGGCTGGAACCAGATCACGCGCGCCTGGAAGTCCTTGTCGACGATCTGGTAGGCCGAGTACTGCCAGTTCAGGCGGCGGTTGAAATGCTCGCCGCGCAGGCCGAATTCGAACTGTTGCGGACGTTCCGGCGGCAGCGCCTTGGCGGTGACGTCGCGGCTGACCAGGTTGTAGTTGGTCCAGGCCGCGCCCTTGAAGCCTGTGCTCTCCGTGAAATAGGCCATCACCGGACCGAAATCGTATTTGGCGCCGATACGATGGATCAGCGCGCGCCGGCTGTCGTTGACGGTCAGCGGGCTGTAGGGATCGGTCTTCGAGAAGAAGTAAGGCGCGGTATTGTCGCCCGGGAGGTGCTGCAGGCTCATCTTCTGCTGTTCCCACAGCATGCGCGCGCCGCCAAAGACGTTCAGGCCGGCCCAGACGTGGTAGTCGACGTCGCCGAAGAAGGCTTCGTTATGGGTCTTGACGCTGGTGACGAAGTCGTTGGTGCTGTAATTGCCCTGGTAGCCGCCGGTACACTGGAAGTTGTCGACGTGGTTGACCGGGTTCGGATTCGGATAGCCGCTGCCGTTGTAATAGCCGTACACCGCGTCGTTACAGGTCTTGTAGGTCTCGTGGTGGAAGTTGTCGTTGAAGTAGTAGAAGGCACCAGCAACGAAGTTCATGTCGTCCGTCTTCGACTCGATGCGCAGCTCCTGCTGGACCGTCCGCTGGCGCGAGGGACCGGCATAGTCGATCCGGTTCAGGCCGAATTCCGAGTTGGTCAGCTGCGGCGCCGAGACGCCCCAGGCGTTATCGTTGCTCCACAGGTTGAAGTAGCGGTAGGAGCCCAGGTAGATCAGCTCCGCGTCGCCCTTGCGTTTCTTGACGCTGATCGAGGCCGCATTGCTGTTGATCTCGCCCCATTTGCGGTCGTTGTACAGGTAGGACTTGGTGCCGTTGATGATCGGGGTCGGCTGGCCGGTCGGGCTGACCAGGTTGATGCCGGAATTGGCCAGCAAGCCGTTGAATTGCGGGACCATCGCGGTGCCGCCGGACAGCGCGATCGAGGCGTTGACGACGTCGTCCTGCGTCAGCGACTTGAAGGTGTACGGGATGATGCCCATGTCCTTGTGCGAAGCTTCGGCGCGGACCAGCACCGACAGCGTGTCGTCCGGCTTGTACAGGTACTGGACCCGGCCGCCGCCGCCCTGCTCCTTGCCCGCGTTGGGCTGGCCCGGGTGCACGTTCTGCACCCAGCCGCCCTGGTATTCCTTGAAGGCGTTCAGGTAGAGGGCGGACTTGGGCGACAGGGCGATGTTGGCGCTGCCCTTCAGGCGGAATTCCTTGTCCTGCGCGGCGTCGAACTTGAGCTCGTAGGTGTTGTGGTCGGCGATCTTGGGCGCGCGCGTGATCACGTTCAGCATGCCGGCCACGGCGTTCTTGCCGAACAGCGTGCCCTGCGGGCCTTCCAGGATCTCGACGCGCTCGAGGTCGACCACGTCGTAGTTCATCTGCATGGTGCGTGCCAGGGTCTCGCCGTCGATCACGATGGCGGCGTCCGGCTCGACGCCGGATACGTTGCTGACCGAGCTGATGCCGCGGATCGACAGCGTATCGGTGCGCACGTCGCCGGTCTGCTGGTAGCTGATCGCCGGCGAGTGCTCGACCACGTCGCGCAGCGTCGCGATGTTCTTTTGCTCAAGCGACTCGCCATCGATGGCGGTGACCGTGATCGGCACGTCGCGCAGGCGCTCGGCGCGGCGGCGCGCGGTGACGACGACTTCCTCGATGCCGTCGTTGGCCTTCTTCTTCGCCGTCTGTTTGGTGTCCTGGGCAGCGGCGCCGGTATCGGTCTGTCCGGCGGCATGCGCGCCAGGCAGCACCAGCAGCGTCGACGAGGCCAACGCGAAGGCCAGCTCGACCGCCATGGCAATTTTTGTCTTCTTCCTTACATTCATATGCGCTCCAATTAATGACGCCGCTACCCGGGATGAGCAAGATGTTACTTACTAGAAAACATGCTAACACTGGCAACTACGTAACATCAAAACGGGTAAACAGCTGAACGCATATTCGCAAGCCATTGATTCTTATTACATTTTCATGACAAGCCCGGAGAGCGGATTACATTTCGTTACAGAAGCTGCGCACGCTACAGGCTGGCACCGCCATTCGCGCGGGTCGGGCCGCAAGATGGCGCAACGCTTACTTACGTAACATTACAAAACAGATGAGATCAGGCGCACGATCGTGGCGCTGGCGCGACAATCGACAGCATGCCAGGTTCAGGCGGGCAGACGTACGGCGGCTACCAGACCGCCTTCGGGGTGATTCGACAGTTCCAGCCGGCCGCCGTGCGCTTCGATGACGCCGCGTGCGATGCCCAGTCCGAGCCCGAGCCCGTTGTCGTTCTGGTCCCTGCCATGCTCCAGCCGGACGTAGGGGTCGAACAGGCTGGCGATCGCCTCCTCCGGCACCCCGGGTCCATGATCGCGCACCCGGACCACCACGCTGCCCGCTTCGTCGCCGACGCTGATCTCCGCGCGCTGGCCATAGAACAGCGCATTGTCCAGCAGGTTGCCGAGCGCGCGCTTGAGCGCCAGCGGCTTGGCGCGCACGGTCAGGCCGGACGGCTGGTAGGCGACCGCGTGACCGGCCAGCTGGGCGCTGCGCACCATGCGCGCCAGCAGGACGTCGAGCTTGACCTCGGTGGGGTTCTCGTGGATGTCGCTGTCCTTCACGCACTGCAGGGCGCCCTTTACCATCATGTCCAGCTCGTCGAGGTCTTCCTCGAATTCGTTGCGCAGGCATTCGTCGTCCAGCAACTCCGCGCGCAGCTTGAGGCGGGTGATCGGCGTGCGCAGGTCGTGCGAGATCGAGATGAACAGGCGCTCGCGGTCCTCGATGTAGCGCTGGATCCGTTCGCGCATGGCGCTGAAGGCGCGCGCCGTGGTGACGAATTCGCGGCTGCCGGTCTCGGGCAGCGGCCGCGCGCCGTCGTCGTGTCCCTGGCCGAAGGCGCGCGCCGCCTCCGACAAGGCCGCCAGCGGCCGCGTGATCGAGCGCACCACCAGCAGGCCGAGCAGCAACACCACCGCCAGCGACAGCAGCTGCGGCATCAGGCGATCCCAGGCAAAGGCGTCGTTCCCGCGCAGGAAATACGGGTTCGGCATCAGGCCCGCAAGGTAGAGCCAGTTGCCGGGCTCGATCTCGGTCTGGATCACCAGGATCGGCGCACGGTCCGGCCGCAGCAGCAGCACGTGCTGGACCCAGGATTCCGGCAGATCGTTCAGGCGCACGTCGTGTTCGGCCACCGCCAGATGGTCGGGCCAGGCGAAGGCGAGCCGGAAACCCGGCGAATTCGGCAGGTCGCTCCTGAGCGTCGCACCGACCGTGTCGATCACGCTGCGCGCCAGCGGCTGCTCGCCGATCGCCTCGACCGGCACGTAGGCATGGTTCAGGTTAACGAAGAAGCGCGTGCCGCCCATATCGCGCAGCTGCTGGATGATCAGGCTGCGGTAGGCCGGCGGCAGGCTGCGGAAGAAGCGGATCGCCCCGGCCGCGCTGTGCGCCATGTACTGCGCCGCGGCGTTGGCTTCGACGCGCGACTTGGCGCGCAGCTGGCTGGCCCAGATCGCGTCGGCCGCCAGCTGGGTGACCAGCACCCCGGCCACCATCACCAGCGTCAGCCGGCCCAGCAGCGAGGCGGGCCAGAGCCTGCGCAGCCAGCCGCGCGCGCCGATCGCGGCCGCCTTAGGCACTGGAGACGCTCACGTCGGCGGAGAACACATAGCCGGCGCCGCGCACGGTCTTGATCAGCGCCGGCTGCTTGCCGTCGTCGTTCAGGCGCAGGCGCAGGCGGCTGATCTGGACGTCGAGCGAGCGGTCCAGCGGGCCGGCATCGCGCCCGCGCGTTTCCTCGCACAGCAGGCCGCGGTCCAGCACGACCCCGGGATGCTCGACGAAATACTTGAGCAGCTGGAAATCGAGGCCGGTCAATGCCACCGGCTCGCCGGCGCTGTCCATCACCTTGCGCTCCACCGAATCCAGCGTGAAACCGACGAAGCGGTAATACCGCGCCGCCTGCACCTCGACGGCATAGCGCCGCAGGATCGCCTTGATGCGCGCCAGCAGCTCGCGTGGACTGTAGGGCTTGGCGATGTAGTCGTCGGCGCCCAGCTCCAGGCCGACGATGCGGTCGGTCTCGTCCGAGCTGGCGGTGAGCATGATGATCGGGACGTTGGAACGGCTGCGCACCTCCTTGCACAGCGCGAAACCGTCGGTGTCCGGCAGCATGACGTCGAGGATCACCAGCGACAGCTGGTCGCCGCAGGCATGCAGCTCGGCCAGGAAGCTCTCGCCATTGTGCGAGACGATCACTTCATAGTTGTTCTTTTCCAGGTAAGCCTTGAGCAGCACACGCGTCTTCTGGTCATCGTCTACGATCAGTATCTTGCGCACCGGGCGCTCCTTGGTTCTTGAGGTTGAAGAGTCGGAACAGCGCGCCCAGCCGGCGCTGGGCCTCGGCCACCGGCACGCGGTCGTCCATGAAAAAGCGGTGCACCTCGGCGATGATCGCATCGCGGCTGGGTTCTTCGGTCGCCATGCGGTGCACCAGGCTCGGGGCCTGCACCGCCGCGCCTTTCGCGAAGGTGGTCCAGGACGCGCGCGCGCAGCTGTCCATGCGCGCCGGATCGGCGTCGCGCCGCACCGGCACCCCGCCCTTCAAGGCATTGAAGTCGGCTTGCAGCGCCGGCGTCACCAGCAGCCGCGCCATCCTTTCCTGGGCCGGCATCCGATGGTAGTCGCCGGCGAACATCGCCAGGGTGTCGACGCTGTACAGATGATAGGCGGCGGTGCCCGGCGCCGCCGCGCAGCCGTAGTCATGGTCGAGCGCGGCCCCGTGTTCAGCCAGCTCGGACTTGGCCCAGTCGCCCATGATCATCATCCCGGCGCGGCCCTGCGCGAACGCGGCGACGACGTCGGTCCAGGGGCGCTCCTCGAGCCGGCCATGCAGCCAGCCCTTGGCGGTGCGCAGGCGCCGCAAGGCCTCGCCGGTACGGTGGTCGGCCGCCGCCGCGGAGCTGAGCTGGACGAAGAGTTCACGGTAGAAGGCGGGGCCGCTCTCGGCCAGGACCAGGTTCTCGAACAGCGCCGCCACCTGCCACGCTTCGCTGCTCTGCGCCAGCGGCAGGATGCCGGCCTGGCGCAGGCGGCTGGCCGCGGCTTCGAACTCGGCCCAGTTCTGCGGCGGCGCGAGTTTCAGGCGCGCGAACAGGGCACGGTTGTAATAGAGGGTGTTGACACGGTGGATACCGAGCGGCACCGCCATCACATGCTTGCGATGGACGATCAGCGCTTCGATGGAAGGGAACAGGAAGCGGTTCCAGTTGCCCGCGGCGGCCACATTGTCGAGCTCCAGCAGCAGGCCCAGGTCGGCCCACTCCGCGATCGATGGGCCGATCATCTGGGTGACTTCAGGCGCATCGCCGGCCAGCACCCTGCCCTTCAGCACCTTGCCGGCGCCGATGCCCGCGCCGCCGGGAATGGCGGCGTCCTGCCACCCGATGCGCTCCTCCGCCAGGCGCGCCGCCAGCAAGTCGGCGGCCTTGCGCTCGCTGGCCGAGGTCCACCAGTGCAGCACCTGCAGGCTGGCCGGCGCCGCCTCAGGTGCGGGCGGCGGCAGCGGCGTGGCGGCCGCCACCTGGAATGCAGCCGCCAGCCCGAACGCCAGGGCACACCGCGGCCGCAACGCGCCCCGGCGCCGGCGCAGTCCATTGCGCAGGCAATCGACACTGACGCGTACGAGGTTGACGAGCGGCCTAATCACTTGCTTTCTCGCGTTTTCTCGCAGAAAAAATTGATTATAGCGAACACATGCGTAATGCATGTAAAAACAACAGTTTACGGACGGCTCAACGGCGCTCGATCCTGGCGACCAGGCCGCGCCTGCCGTTGCGGTCGAAAGCCGCCGCGCGGATGTCGCCACGCGCGCCGATCGGGCCATCGACAATCCTGCTGGCGGAAGTCGGATCGCTGCCGTCCGTGGTATAGCGCAGCACCATGCCCGGCAGCACGTGGTTGACCAGGACCCGGTCGCCGTCCAGCAGCAGACCCGGCGGTGCGATGCGGTAAGCCAGGCCGCTCTGCTCGAGGTCGAGGCGCGGCAGCACGCGCTGGCCGAGCGCGTTCACGAAACCGGACCAGGCAGTGCGGTGCAGGGCCGCCGCCCTGGCCGGATCGGTTTCGCGGGCCCAGGCCGGATCCTGGGCCCAGGCCCGTTCCGCGACCGCCGCCAGGCGCGGCATCACCAGGTAATCGATGCGGGCCGGATCGCGCACGGTTTCCGTGAACAGGGTCGCTTCCAGGCCCTTGATGTGGCCCTTGCCGTAGTCGGTCAGGCCGTCCTTGCCGATCCGCAGGGCGGGCTCGGCCTCCTTCAGGTAATCGAAGGGAATGAAATCGTAGACCGTGTCCAGCTCGATGTAGCCGCCCCAGTTCACGCCCGGTTCCTGCGGATCGGCGTTGTACGCCATGTCCATGTACATCTTGGTGACCGGCGCCAGCACGATGTCATAGCCGCCATTCGCCAGCCGGTAGGCGAAATCCTCGGCGCCCTCGGTGTTGTTCCAGACCCAGGCGGTAAACCCGCGCCCCGTGAAGCGGGGATTCGGAATCAGCTTGTTGCGCCCCGCCAGCATGGTCTTGCGCGCCGCCAGTTCTTCCCAGCCGGAAGTAGACAGCCCGCGCTTGCGCAGGATGCCGTCGACGCGGTCGTAGAAGTAATCCCACAGGTCGGCCGTGCTGGCCAGGCCTTCCTTCTTCATGCGCGCCAGGCTCGCCGGCGAGCGCTCCCAGGCGCCGTTCGGCAGCTCGTCGCCGCCCATGTGGATGGTATGCAGGGGCACGCCGGCATCGCGGTGCATCGCCGCGACCTGGTCGACCACGTGTTCGATGAAGGTGAAGGTCGCGTCCAGCCCCGGGTTCAGCACGTGGTCGTTGTACATCTGCGGCGACTTGTAGACCGAGCGGTCGTCGAAGTCGCTCAACAGGTATTTGGCCGCCTCCGGACTGCCGGCGGCCTTGAGGCGGCGGTAGCGCGCTTCCATCGCCTGCAGCGCCGCGCGCGCGTGGCCCGGCATCTCGATTTCCGGAATCACGTCGATATGGCGTGCCTGGGCATAGCGCAGGATCTCGATGTAGTCGGCGCGGCTGAAATAGCCGCTGCCGCTCGGGTCCTTCGGGTCCGGTCCGGAACCGTAGGCCGGCTGCAGGCGCACGCCCGCCCTGGCGCTGTGGCCGCGCACCGCGCCGATCGACGTCAGCTCCGGCAGGCCGGCGATTTCCAGGCGCCAGCCTTCATCGTCGGTCAGGTGGAAGTGCAAGGTGTTCAGCTTGAGGCGCGCCATCAGGTCGAGCCACTTGAATACCGTCTCCTTGCGGTGGAAATTGCGGACCACGTCCAGCTGGAAGCCGCGGTAGCCGAAACGCGGCGCATCGACGATGCTGACTTCCGGCAGGACCAAGGACGCGCCCTTCGCCCCGGGCAGGGGCATCAGGTCGCGCAGGGTCTGCAGGCCGTAGGCGACACCGGCGGCACTGTTGCCCACGATGTCGATACCGCCGGCCGCGCGGATGTCCAGGCTGTAGGCTTCGGGCGAGCCCTGGCCCGGCACGCTGCCGATGGCCAGGCGCAGGCGCGGGCCGCCGTCCGGCAAGCCGGCCGGGAACAGCGCATTGGCCAGCTTCACCTCGGCGGACAAGGCGCCGGCGGCCTCCACCCGCGGCCGCCCGCTCAGCGCCAGCATCCCGCTGCCCTTCTCCAGCTGCAGCGGCGTCGGCAGCACCGGCGGCACCTGCGCGGCCGGCAGCAGGTCGGCACGCTGGTTGCGCCGGTAGGTGTCCGCCGGCGTCACCGGCGCGATGGCGCCGCTGCTGCCCTTGTCGAGCTGCTCGGGCCGGGTGATCGGCAGCCAGCTGAAGTCGGCGATCGCCACGCCGCGCTCGGGATCGGCGTCGTACACGAGATAGGGACCGATCGGCGCCCGCGCCAGCTTCTCGACCAGGTTGGGATGGTAGTAGACGATGTCCAGGCTCTGTCCCGGGGCCAGGCCGGCAAAGCCCGGGCCGGGGCGCAGGCGGAACAGGTTGCCCGCGGCCTGCTCCAGCACCAGGCCGGAGGGCAGCGCGCCGGTCTCGGCGCCGTCCATGAAGTTGACGTAGATCGTCCAGCCCCGCGCCGGGAGCGGACGGCTGTCCTTGTTACTGAGGATCAGGCGCGCCTGCGTGCGGCCGCCGGGCGCCTGCGCCGAAAACAGGGCGCGCTGCAGCTCCCAGCGCAATGCCAGCCTGTCGCCGCTCGCGAAGCCGCTCACGGCCGCCGGCATCGTGGTTCCGGCTGGCGGCGCGGCGGCGGCTTGCGCCTGCAGTACGGCCAACGGTGCGGCCAAAACCAGGCCCAGGGTCCAGCCAACTATCATCGTCTGCTTGGTCAATCGTCTCTCCATCCTTGTTTCCGTTGCGGCCGGTACCAGCTGGCAAAGCCTTGCTGCAGCGTGGCGGCGGCCTGTTCCGGCGTGATCTCGCCGTTCAAAACGCGCGCATTGATGTCCCAGAGCGCGCTCTCCATGCTCGGTTGGCCGCGGTTGAGCACCTGGGCGTTGAAGCGGATCGTCGACGCGCAGCTGTTGCGCCATTCGGCCATCTGCTTGGCGATCGGATCGCGCACCGCGATCAGGTGGTTCGACAGCGTGAAAAAGCCGGTCAGGCGGTTGGTGTAGAGGTCGGCGAATTCCTGCGAGCCGACCCAGGCCAGGAAGCGGTAGGCGTCGTCCTTGTTCTTCGACTGCCGGTTCACCCCGATGCCGAGGTCCATGTGGTCCGAGATATAGCAGGCGCCGCCCGGCGCGCGTACCGGCGGCGCGAACACGCCCAGCTCCAGGTTGGGCACCCGGCTGAACGGGGCGATGTCCCACGAACCGCTCGGATAGATGGCGGCCTCCCCGCTGGCGAAGCGCGACTGGCTGTCGCGGTAGGTCTGGGTGGCGGCGTTCGCCTCCAGGTAGCGGCCCATGCGCGCCTCGAAACGCAGCGCATCGACGAAAGGCGCATCGGTCAGCCGCGCCTTGCCGGCGATGAGCGCCTTGCGCCCCTCCTCGCCACGCCAGAAGTTCGGTCCGATATTCGTGAACACGATCTGGCTGGATTCCCACTTGTCGGCCGTACCGAAGGCCAGCGGAGCGACGCCGGCCTTTTTCAGCACCTCGAGCACGCTGAAGAAATCGGCCACGGTGCGCGGCGCCTGCAGGTCCAGCCGGCGGAAGATCTTCTTGTTATAGAAGAAGCCGTGGATCACCGAGGCCAGCGGCATGCAGAAGGTGTCGCGGCCGTTATCGGTTTGCCAGGCCACCATCGCCGTGGGCGCAAAATTCTGCATGCCCGGCTTGCCGTCGAGCCGGTCCAGGTAGCCTTTGCGGTACAGCGACAGCGACATGTCGAACGGCCGGCAGGCGACCAGGTCGCCCGCCGTGCCGGCCGCCAGCCGTCCGGCCAGGGCGGCGTCGTATTCGGTGGGCGCGGTCGGCACGAACTTGACCTCGATGCCCGGATGGCTGCGCTGGAACGCCGGGATCAGCACCTTCTCCCACAGGCGTTTGTCGTCGACGCGCCAGCTTTCGATCGTCAGCGTACCGGCGTGCGCCGCCGTCGCCGCCAGCAGGGCGAACGGCAAGGCGCATCGAAGCCATCGGCGCAAGCGCATCGATCGTTCCTCAGTAGTGGGCGTAAGGGTTGTTGTTCTGGTTGGCGAAGTACAGCCATGCGGTGCCGGCGACGCTGCCCGTGCTGGTGAAGTCCGGATTGGAGTTCTGGGTCGCGTAGGGCATGGCGTGGAGCTTGTCGACCATGTAGTTCATCGACTCCAGGATGTCGCCGGGCAGGTTGCCGCCACAGGTCATGGTCGGGGCGCCCTGGCGCATCGCCATCACCGCGCCCAGGCTGCCTTCGCTCCAGACGAAGGGCGAGGACGAGGGCACGTTATTGTAGATGACGTCGTAGAAGCCGACCACGCCGCTCACCTTGCGCGACGGGTAATCCAGCTTGCCGGCGGCATTGAAGTAGTCGCACAAGCCCGTCAAGGCACCGGAAAACTTCTGGCGCTTGCTGCCGGTGTTCCCCAGCGCCAGCACCGACCACGAGTAATTGTCCAGGTAGCGTTCGCCGCTGTTCAGGGAGTTGGTGTTGGCGTCGTAGCCGGCCAGGAAGCGGGTGCCGTTCCACAGGCTTTCCGACATGCGCTGCAGGTCGGTGGAAGCGGTCAGGTACTGGCTACCGCCGTTCAGGGCGTAATACTGGTGCATGGCGGCGTAGGCGTCGAGCTGGTGTTCCAGCGCATAGATGCCGGCACGGCCCGCCACGTAGTTGGTCGGGGCAAAGCGCAAGCCGCGCTGCGCGGTGCTATTGATCGTGATCGGCACCAGCTCGCCCAGCAGGTAATCGTGCAGGCGGGTCGACATGGTGAGGTACTTGGTGCTGGCAAATGCCTTCTGGTAGGCGTTCAGGGCCATGGCGAACCAGGCGTTGGCGCCGGCGATGCGCATGTCCACGCCCGCATTGGCGTCGGTGCCGTCGGTCATGTAGGCGAACACCCAGGCACCGGATGGCCCCTGCAGCTTGGCCATGGCATTGAGGATGGCCTCGGCGTCGGCACGGTTGCCGGCCTGGCTGAAGGCGATCACCGCCAGCGCCTGGTCGTAGAGGAAGGCCGAGTCCATGTCGCGGAAGCTGCGCACCAGGCGTCCATCGCCATACGGCCCGCCCTGGACGGGCGGCGTGTTCATCAGCCTTTGCAGGCCCGCGATCTGGGCGTTGGCGGAACTCGCCGCGGCCGGGAAATAGGCGGCGGTGTAGGCGGTCAACGACGCCGGATCGATCGGCAGCGTGAGCTTGGTGGTCGAGGTGGTCTGGCCGTTGCAGGTGCCGGCGGCGGCGTTGCAGTTGCTGCCCGAGAGCGGGTTGTAGCTGCTCGGATAGAGGACGATGACGGCGCGGTCGGCGCTGCCGACCGAACGCGGCAGGGTCACGCTGAAGCTGCCGTCGGCGCCGATGCTGGCCACCGCATCCGACTGGAAGTAGAACACGTCATTGTGGAGGAATACGCCGATCCGGTAGTTCTGCACGCTGCCCGCAGGCAGCGAGTGGGTACCGCTGAAGACGGTCTGGGATGCCGATTGCGTCAGCTGCGAAACGCCGAACACCACCGCCGGCGCCGCGGCCAGCGGCGGCTCGTTGTACGGGAAGTCGAGGCCCGACCACACCGGCCAGGGCGACTTCTGCACCGCGGCAGTGGCGGCGGCGCTGCCGGCCTGCTGCCCCAGCAAGACCGCCTGGCCGCCACCCGCATCCGCGCCCTTCCCGCCGCAGCCGGCCAGTGCCAGCGCCACGATCCCTGCCGCGGCAGCCATTCGATTCCCTGAAACGCTCGTTGCACGACGCATTGCAATCTCCTTTGGTGGACGACATGTTGCCGGCTGCCGGCGGCGGCCGGGTGGTGCGTGAATCGGTTTCAGGAAGCGGCGCCCCACCTGCGCATGCGGTGGCCGACGGCGGCGTACCAGAAGATCAGCCCATAGCACGGCAGCAGCAGCCAGTAGGCGGCGCGCGGCGTGACGCTATCGGACAGGTGGCCATACAGGAGCGGCAGCAGTGCGCCGCCGGCGATCGCCATCACCAGCACCGCCGATGCGCTGGCGGTATGGCGCCCCAGTCCCGCCAGCGCCAGCGGCCAGATCGACGGCCACACCAGGGCGTTGGCCAGGCCCAGCAGCGCCAGGCACATCACCGTGTCCGGCACCGCCGGCACGCCGGCCCAACCCACCAGCACCTCGGACAGGCGGGTCGACTCGGCCGACATGGTCGTCACGCCGACCGTGAACAGCACGCCGGCCAGGGCGGACAGCATCAGCGCGCGCTGCTGGGACAGGAAGCGCGGAATCGCCAGCGCGCCGACCAGGTAACCGATCACCATGCACACCATCGTGTACGAGGTCAGCACACCGAAATGAGCGACCTTCAACTGTTGGCCATACAGGCCGATGGTGTCGCCGGCGATCACTTCGACGCCGACATACGCGAACAGCGCGGCCGCGCCCAGCACCAGCTGGGGGAACTGGAGCACGGAACCCGCTTCCACCCTGCTCCCGGTTTCGTCGGCGTCCATCGGGATCTCGCGCAGGCGCGACAGGTGGATGAACACCATGATCGCAAACAGCAGTACCGCCATGCAGGCATACGGGAATACCAGGCGCTGGGCCAGCGTGGCGCGCATGGCCTCCTGCGCCGCCGGGGCGAGCGCGGCCAGGCCGGCCGGCGAGAAGCTGTCGATATCCTTGAGCATCAAGGAAGAGAACACCAGGGGCACCACGACGCCGGCACCCTTGTTGAACAGGCCCATCACGCTGATGCGGGTCGCCGCACTTTCGCGCGGACCGAGGCAGACGATGTACGGATTGATCGCGGTCTGCATCAGGGTCATGCCGGTGGCCAGCGTGAACAGGGCTGCCAGGAACAGTCCATACCAGGTGGTCTGGGCCGCCGGAATGAACAGCAAGGCGCCAGCCCCCATCAGGCCCAGGCCCAGGGCCATGCCCTTCTTGTAGCCGGTACGCTTCAGGACCGCGGCGGACGGCAGCGCCATCACGGTGTAGGCGATGTAGAAGGCAAAGGTCACCCACAGGGCCTGGAAATTATTCAGGCCGCACACGATCTTCAGGAACGGAATCAACGAGCCGTTCAGCCAGGTGACGAAACCCAGGATGAAGAACAGCAGGCCGACGAACAGCATGCCGACCACCACGTCGGTGCGCGAGTCCGCGACCGGCCTTTGCGGCGACACGGCACTCATTTCCATGCCGGACCACCCTGGACGGCGACGGCGCGCCCTTCCTTGCGCCTGGCCGCGAAGCCGAATTCGAGCTGTTGCATTCACGTCTCCCTGGTTATCGATGACGCATGCTAACAGCGGCGCACATGCATGGCTATCCGGCCAACTTTTCAGTTAAGCCCTTGATTATGCATTGGATTTTCTGGACGGGCCGATGCGGCGCTTACACTTCTTTACGTAAGGCCCGACTTCCCCCGGCCCGACCGCTGGCGCACGGGTGGAACTGTTTGCAAAACTTTACAAAACAGCGAAAAAGATTACACAGATGTGCGGCGTAGGCGACGTTTGGCGGGCCTGCCTGATCGATCCGGGGCACCAGGCCGTCCTGCGCTGCGGCCACGTCCAAGATTACAGTTCAATCATGTACGGGATAAAACCGCCCTCGACCGATAGAATCGACGTCCCGGCTGTTTCAGCCCGATGACCGATGATTGGAGAATACGATGAAAAAAGCCCTGGCCCTGCTGATGAGCGCCCTGCTGGCGACCGCCGCGTTTGCCCAGACCACTACCGTGCCGAACCCGCTGTCCCCGTCGGCGCCCGCGAGCACGAGCCAAGCCCCGGCCAAGGCCGCCCCCGCCAAGCCGGCGAAGACGACTGCCCAAACTGCCGAAGCGCCTGGCGGCGGCCCCGGCAAGGTCTGGGTCAACAGCGCGAGCAAGGTCTACCATTGTGCGGGCACCAAGTACTATGGCAAGACCAAGAAGGGCGAATACATGGCCGAAGCCGACGCCAAGGCCAAGGGCTATCACGGCGTGAACGGCAAGGCCTGCTCCTGAACCACCGCGTGGCGAAATCCTGCAAGGACCCGGCCAGCGGCTGACCGGGTACACCGTCTCCTGGCTGGCCCGGCCTGCGATTCGCGCATAATAGGGCCTTCTTCATCCGCCCTATGCCCGCAACATGTTCGTTTCCCTCGACCTCCGGCGCACGCGCCGGGCCTTGCCCCTGTCCTTGCCCCTGTCCTTGTCTCTTGCCTTGCTGCTGGCCGCGCCGCCGGGCAGCCATGCCGCAGCGGCCGACGACGACATCCAGGTCAGGGTGGAACGGCATGGCGAGTCGGTCACCGTCCATGCGCAGCTGTCGGTCCCCGTCGACGCCCACCAGGCCTTTGCGGTGCTGACGGACTATGACCACATGAAGCAGTTCCTGCCCGACCTGGACGAGAGCCGCATCCTCTCGCGCACCAAGGACGGCCTGCTGGTGCGCCAGGCGGGCAAGGTGCGGTTCGGGTGGTTTGCGGTGCCGTTCGAGTACGTGCGGCGGATCGAGCTGACGCCGGATACCAGGCTGGTTTCGCATATCGTCTCGGGCAGCGTCAAGAAGGGCGACGTCACGACGACGCTGACCACGTCGAACGGACGCACGCTCATCACCTACGACAGCGAAGCGGCCATGGGCGTCTGGCTGCCGTTCGGGATCGGCAATGGAGCGATCGCCGCCCATCTGCGCCAGGACCTGGACAGCATGCGTGCGGAAATGCTGCGCCGCAGGGGAGCGGCGATTGCCGCCGACGCCGCCGGTACCCGCTAGGCAGGCCGGCGCAGGCGGCGCCAGCCGCGGTACAGGGGACCGATGGTCAGCACCACGAACACCATGCGCGATACGTGGAACGCGGTCACGACCGGCACGCCGAGGTGCAGCACGCGCGCCGTGAGCGACATCTCGGCGATGCCGCCCGGCGAGGTCGCCAGGATCATGGTGCCGGGGTGCAGCGAGGTCGCCTGCGCGACCACCAGCGCGAACAGCCCGGCCGCCAGCAGCATGGCCAGCGTACACCCGGCCACCGCGGCCAGGTAGCGCGGCGCCGTGTGCACGAAGGCCCGCGTGAAGCGCGTGCCCAGCGAAACGCCGATCAGCAGCTGGCCGCAGCGTACCATCCACTCCGGCAGGCGCGACAGCTCGATGCCGGCCGCGGTCAGCGCCATGGCCATGAGCAGCGGTCCGATCACCCAGGCGTTCGGCAGCCGGATGCGCTTGAGCACGAGTGCGCAGGCGCTGGTGAGCAGCGCCAATACGGCCAGGCCGGCGCCGTCGACCCGCGCCGCCAGCGGCAGGAAGGCATCCAGGCCATCGCCCCAGCCGTGGCGGCCGAGCCAGCGCACCGTGAACGGAATCGTCGCCACCACCAGCATGATGCGCAGGCTGTGCGCCGCGGCGACGCGGTCGACCGCGGCGCCATGGCGCTCGGCCTGCACCGCCATCTCGGACGCGCCGCCGACCGCCATCGCAAAGAAGGCGGTGGCGGCGTCGCAGCCGGACAGCCGGCGCAGCAGCGCGCCGCAGGCCATGCCGAGGCAGACGGTGAAGGCCACCGCCAGTACGATCCATGCCAGGTTGCGCGCCAGTGCCGCCAGCACCGGCGCGCTGAAATACAGCCCGAGCGCGGTACCGATCGCCCACTGCCCCGCCTCGCGCGCCTGCACCGGCGCGGCCAGGCGCGCGCCCAGCATGCAGGCGGCCGCGGTCGAGAACAAGGGCCCGATCATCCAGGGCAGCGGCGTGTCGAGCGCGACGCAGGCCAAGGCGGCGACGGCGGCCAGCGCCAGGGCCGGCACGAAGGTGCGCAGCATCGCCGACGGCCGGGTGTTCAGAACACCCAGAGCTTCTCGGCCGGCATCTCGAGCCAGTAATTGCCCGGATCGATACGGTGCCGCGAATAGGCGCGCACGTTGGCCTCGCCGCTCTTGAACAGGCATTCCCAGCGGTCGCCCAGATACATGCAGGTCGACAGCGGCAGCTGGATGCCGTTGTCGACCGGGGCGCGGCCGATGCGGACTTCCTCGACCCGGATCAGGGCCGCCGTATCCTTGGCATCGCCGGCGCCGCGCACGGTCGCGTTGAGCGCCATGCCGCCGACCTGCAGGCGCGCCGCCGCGCCGTCGCGCTGCACCACCTGGGCCGGGATGCGGTTGTTACTGCCCATGAATTCGGCAGTGAACAGGGTATCCGGCGCTTCGTACATCGATTGCGGCGTGCCCTGATGCTCGATCTTGCCGTTGTTGAGCAGCAGGATGCGGTCCGAGATGGCCATCGCCTCGGCCTGGTCGTGGGTCACCATCAGGGCCGACAAGCCCAGGCGCACGATCAGCTCGCGCAGGAAGGCGCGCGCTTCCTCGCGCAGCTTGGCGTCCAGGTTGGACAGCGGCTCGTCGAGCAGGATCACCGGCGGGTTGTAGACCAGCGCGCGGGCGATCGCCACGCGCTGCTGCTGGCCGCCCGAGAGCTGGTGCGGGAAGCGCTCGCCCAGGTGGCCGAGGCCGAGCTGGGACAGCACTTCCTTCACCTTCTGCTCGATGTCGCGCGCCGCCATCTTGCGCAGCCTGAGGCCATAGGCGACGTTGTCGAACACGGTCTTGTGCGGCCACAGCGCATACGACTGGAACACCAGGCCGAGGTTGCGCTCCTCGGCCGGCAGCTCCAGCGGACGGCCGGCGCCGCCGCCGTTGAACACGCGGCGCTCGCCGATGTCGATGGTGCCCGACTTCGGGCTTTCCAGGCCGGCAACGGCACGCAGCAGCGTGGTCTTGCCGCTGCCAGAGGGTCCCAGCAGCGCCACCACTTCGCCGCGCTGCAGGTGCATCGAGACGCCTTTCAGGATCGGGTTGGTGGAAGCGCCGCTGCCGTAGTCGAGGTGCAGGTCATTGACGGTCAAAACGTTCATGGTCGGGTCTCGTCTTATATTAGTTGTGAAGCTTGACGCCGAAGCGCAGCGCGATGCCCAGGCCGATGGCCACGAGCGTGATGTTGATGAAGGACAGGGCCGCCACCAGGTCGGTGGAACCGCCCGCCCACAGCGAGACCAGCATCGCGCCGATCACTTCGGTGCCGGGCGAGAGCAGGTAGACGCCGGTGGAATACTCGCGCTCGAAAATCAGGAACACCATCAGCCACGCGCCCAGCATGCCGAACTTGATGAGCGGCAGCGTGACGTCGCGGGTGACCCGGCCGCGGCTGGCGCCGACCGCGCGCGCCGCCTCTTCCAGCTCCGGTCCCACCTGCAGCAGCGAGGTCGAGACCAGGCGCATGCCGTAGGCCAGCCACACCACCGAATAGGCCAGCCATAGCGCGAAGATGGTCGAACGCAGCTGGCGCAGTTGCGGGATGAAGTGTTCCGACAGCCAGGCCGCGACGCCGTTGTCCATGCCCTTCAGGACCGTGTCGAGCCAGCTCGGCACGAACAGGAACACCCACAGGAAGGACAGGCCGGCCAGCAGGCCCGGCACCGCGCGCGGCACCAGCACGCTGTAGTCGAGCAGGCGCGTCACGCCGTCCGGCTTGCGGTGCATCGCCAGGGCGATCGCGGTGTAGCAGGCCACCGCCAGGCCGCCGCCGATCACGCCGATCAGGATCGTGTTGACGATGCCGCGCACCAGCGACGGCTGTTCCCAGATATCGCGGAAGTGCTGCAGGGTCAGCACGTCGGCCAGCTTCACACCCTCGCCCCAGTACTGGACGAAGGAGCGCAGCACGATGCCGGTCAGCGGCAGCACGACGGTGACCAGGATCCAGCCGCCGATCACGGCCAGCGCCAGCCATTTCCAGCGGCCCAGCGGCAGCGGCTTCTGGCGCGCGCCCTTGCCCTTGATCGACACGTACTTGTTGGCCGACTTCAGCAGCCAGCGCTGCGCCATCACCAGCGGCATCGTCACCGCCACCAGGCACACGGCCACCGCCGCCATCAGGTGGTAGGACGGCGTGCCCAGCTTGTTTGTCAGTTTATACAGGTAGGTGGCCAGCACCAGGTGGCCTTCCGGGTCGCCCAGCACCAGCACCAGGCCGAACACCTCGAAGCCGAGGAAGAACACCAGCACGCCGGCATACGCCAGGGCCGGCATGATCATCGGCAGCGAGACGTTGAACATGACCTGCCACGGCGAAGCGCCGGACACGCGCGCCGCCTCTTCCACGTCCGAGCCGAGGCTCTTCAGGGCCGACGACGCGTACAGGTACACGTGCGGCACGTGGGTCAGGCCGGCGATGACGACGATGCTGGTGAACGAGTACACGTTCCACGGGATCACGCCGAGCAGTTGGTGGATCCAGGTCGAATAGAAGCCCACCGGGCCCATCGAGACCACGTAGCCGAAGCCCATCACCATCGGCGAGACGAAGATCGGCACCAGCAGCAGCGGCCCGATCCAGCCTCGGCCCGGCAGGTCGGTGCGCACCATCAGGAAGGCCAGCATGCCGCCCAGCGGGACGGCGATCACGGCCAGGCCCGAGGCCAGCAGCAGGCCGTTCTTGAAGGCGAGCCAGAAATCGCTGTCCTCGAAGATGAAGCGGAAGGCGTCGAGGCTCAGCACCTTGTCCGGCATGAAGAACGGCGCCGACAGGACACTCTGGTAGAAGATCAGGAACAGCGGCAGGAAGATCGCCAGGCAGGCGAGGACGACGACGATGGCGCGCGGCCAGTTCAGGCGCCGGCGGCGCGCGCCGCGTTCGCCATCGGCGCCTGTCGATTTGACGGCGCCGGGCAGGGAAAAAGTAGGCATGGGAATATCCGATCGAGGAGGTCCACGGCGGACACGAAGTCCGCCCCGGGTGCCGGCTGAGAACGCCGGCTTATTTTTTGCCGGCGGTTTCCTTCCACTGCTTCAGGAAGGCCATGCGCTTGGCCGGCGCCAAATATTCCATCACGGCCGGGCCGACCACCAGCGGCTTCAGGTTCTTTTCGCCCACCTGCTTGACCAGTTCCGCGGAAGTGGTCTCGCCGGTCACGTCGGCGCGGATCGCGAACAGCTTCGACTCGTTGGCGATGACGGTCTGGCCGCGCTTGGACAGGATGTAGTCCATCCACAGCTTGGCCGCGTTCGGGTGCTTGGCCGACTTGTTGATGAACTGGACGCGCGACATGATGAGGGTGTAGTCCTTGGGCAGCACCACGCCCAGCGAGGGATCGTTCTTGGCGCGCACCAGCGCGTACGGGCCCAGCACGTTGTAGCCGATCAGGTTCTCGCCCGACGAGATGCGTTCGAGCATGGTGCCGGTCGAGGACTGCACCCGGACCCTGGCGGCGCCGAAGGCCTGCTGCAGCGCGCCGAACTGCGGGAAGTCCTGGGCGTCCTGGGTCATGAACATGAAGCCCACGCCCGACTTCTCGATATCGTAGGTGGTGACCTTGTCCTTGAATTTCGGCTGGGCGATGATGCGCGCGAAGTCGGCGTGGGTCTGCGGGATCTCGGCGCCCGTCACCAGGCGCTTGTTGTAGACGAAGACGGCCGGTTCGTAGGTGGTGCCGTAGGCCATGTCCTTCCACACCGCCCAGCCCGGGATATTGGCCGCCTCGACCGACTTGTAGGGCAGCGCGTAGCCGCCGGCGGCCAGCTTGATCTGCAGGTCCATCGCGGACGACCACAAGGCGTCGGCGGTATCGCCGCCGGCGGCGGCTTCCGAGATGAAGCGGTTGTACACCTCGGTCGAGTTCATGTCGTTGTACTCGACGGTGATGCCCGGGTAGAGCGCGTTGAAATCCTTGACCAGCGGCTGCACCGCCTTGCTGTCGGTGGCGCCGTAGACCACCAGCTTGCCCTCTTTCTTGGCGGCGTCGACCAGTTGCTGGTAATTGGCCGGGTAACCGGCCGGCACCTGTGCCAGGACCGGGGCGGCGGCGAATGCCAGGGCGATGGCGGCGGCGGCGATGGTGGGTTGAAAGGTCATGTCTGTCTCCTGGTTGTATGGATATAAATCAGTGCTCGCGCACGAGGTTGAACTGCCTGGCCTGGCGCTTGTAGTCGGCCACGGCCTGTTTGATATGGCGGGTCAGCGCATCGCCGGTCAGGGAAAACGGGTACAGCCCGGCCTGGGCGCGCATCCGCGCGAATTCGGGCGACGCCTGGACCTGGTCGAAGGCCCGGACCCAGCGCCGGTAGTCGGCATCCGACACGCCCGGCCCCATCCAGAGGCCGCGGATCAGGGGCCAGACCAGGTCGTAACCCTGTTCGCGCGCGGTCGGCACGGCCGCCAGCACGCCCGGCAAGCGCTTGTCCGCGAGCACGGCCAGCACGCGCACCTTGCCGCTGTCGGCATACAGCGAGGTTTCGGAAGCGTCGCTCGACACCACCTGGACGTAACCGGCCTGCATCGCCGTGTATTCCTCGCCGCCGCCTTCGAGTGCGACGAAGCGCAGCCGATGCGGATCGACGCCGGCCAGTTGCGCCAGCATCGCCATCTTCATCCAGTCCTGGCTGCCGACGGTGCCCGACATGCCGATCAGGACGCCCTGCGGATCGCGCTGCAAGGCCTGCACCAGGTCGCGCAAGCTGCGGTAGGGGGAATCGGCCGGCACCGCGATCACGCCGTAGTCGGCGCCGAGCCCGGCGACCCAGCGCACGTCGTCCACACCGGCCTTGCCGAATTTGCCCTGGGCCAGGTTGAGCAGCGAGCCGCCCGAGAATGCGACCAGGGTGTCCGGCTCGGCCCGGCGCTGCGACACGATCGTATGCCAGGCGACCGCGCCGATCCCGCCCGGCATATAGCTCAGCTTCAGCGCCGGCGTGCCCGGCACCTCATGCAGGGCTTTGCGGGCCAGCTTGCAGCTCAGGTCCATGGCGCCGCCCGGCTTGGACGGCACCAGGCATTCGGCGGCGGCCGGCTGGCCCGCGAAGGCCGACAGGCCGGCCAGCAGCGGGATCGATAACAGGAATGCGGGCAATGTTTTCATGGCGCCATCATAGCCGTGGGACCGGGCCGCTACCGTCAGAAGCGATGCTGGATACCGGCGGTCACACCGGTCTGGGTGGTGCCGCTGCCCGGATCGTCGCGCGACAGCCCGACCAGCTGGCCATGGTCGGCGCTCGCATGCGCCGCCGACAGGTAGAGGTCGGTGCGCTTGGACAGCGCGTACATGGCGCGCGCCACGATCATGGTCGGGTCGGCGTCGCGCGCGGTGGGCAGGTTCCTGGTGTTGATGTGGTAGACGGCGCCGGTCAGGGTGGTCTTGCCGGTCACCCAGGTGATGCCGCCCCAGTAGGTGTCGCCGCGCAGGTCGGGCGTCGCGGCCTTGCCGGCTTCCATCTTGTAGCCGCGCATGCCGGCCAGGTAGCGCCACTGGCCGGTCCGGTAGTCGGCGCCGAGGTGGAAAGCGGTGGTCTTGTCGCGGTTGCCGGTCGCCGGCAGGATCGACCCGTTGATCTGCTCGTAAGCCGCCATCAGGGACAGGCCGCCGGCGGTCCAGGCGCCGCCGACCGCGTACTTGCGGCCGTCGGCCGTGTTGCCGGGCTGCTCGCCGAGGCCGACGCTGGCGCCGTAGCTGAAATTGCCGGTGCTGCCGCTGTACTTGACCAGGTTGTCGAAGGCCGTCGTCATGCCGTACTTGGACGGGCCGGTGGCGGCGCCGGTCGTGGCCCATGAATAGTTGGGTGCGAAGCCGAGCGGATCGAACTTGATCACCAGGTCATAGGTGGTGGTGAAGGAACGGCCGATTACCACGCGGCCAAGACTTCCTTCCAGGCCGACGTTGGCCTGGCGCCTGAACAGCGCGCCGTCGGCGGCGCCGGTATCCAGCAGGATGCCGCCTTCAAGGTTGAACACCGCCTTCAGGCCACCGCCCAGGTCTTCGCTGCCGCGCAGGCCCCAGCGCGAGGTGTTCTTGCCGCCCGAAATGACGCGCACCATGCCGCCATCGTTGGCGCCCGCATGGTTGACGGCCTCGACGCCGGCATCGATCAGGCCGTACACCTGGACGTTGCTCTGGGCGTGGGCGGAATTATTCAGGGAAAGCGCTGCCAGAACGGCAAGCGCAAGGGCCGACTTCGTCATGTTATCTCCGGTAGTTATAATCGTTATGTGCTACGTGTTTGAGGCAACTATATGCGGGCCATGCTTTCAATCAGCTTTCAGTGGCACAAGACCTTGCTGTGGAAACCACGTAGGCAGGCAAGCACTTTCCGAAGCGAACGCTTTGCGCTTACACTGAACGCATGAGAATCCTGTTAGTCGAAGACCACGTCGAGCTGTCGCACTGGGTGTCGAAGGCCCTGCGCGACGCCAGGCTCACCGTCGAGTGCGCGGCCACCGGCACCGATGCCGACGCCCTCCTCCATACCCAGGACTATGCACTCGTCATCCTGGACCTCACGCTGCCCAAAATGGATGGACTGGACGTGCTGCGCCGCCTGCGCGCGCGCGGCGGGGCGCGCGGCAAGACCCCGGTGCTGATCCTGACCGCGCGCGGCGGGCTCGAAGAACGCGTGCAGGGGCTGAACCTGGGCGCCGACGATTACCTGGCCAAGCCGTTCGAACTGGCCGAGCTGGAAGCACGCGTCAAGGCGCTGCTGCGGCGCAGTATCGGCAACGAAGCGCTGGTGTACCAGTGCGGCCAGCTCAGCTTTGATACCGTCACCCGCATGTTCACCTACTGCGGCGAAGCGCTGGCGCTGACCCCGCGCGAGCACGCCCTGCTGGAAGCGCTGATCGCGCGCCCGGGCCGCGCCTTGTCCAAGGAAAAACTGTTCCAGGACGTGTTCTCGCTGGATGACGATGTCAACCTCGACGCCATCGAGCTGTACATCCACCGCATCCGCAAGAAGCTCGACCGCCGGCCGGACGGCGGCGCTGCCATCGCCACGTTGCGCGGCATCGGCTACCTGATGCAGGAACGCCCGGCCTGAGGCCGTGGTCCATGATGCTGGCCTTGCGCACCTTCCTGGTCCGGCGCGCCGCGGCGGCCGCGTCCGCGGCGTCCGGCCCGCCGGCACCGCTCGGCAGCCTGCGCAACCAGCTGCTGCGCTGGCTGATCATCCCGCTGGTGGTGCTGGTCGCCCTGAACGCCGTCTCGCTCTACCGCGATGCGCTCGAGGCCGCCGATATCGCCTACGACCGCTCACTGCTGTCCTCGACGCGCGCGCTGGCGGAGCGCGTGTCGGTGCGCGGCGGCAAGGTGGCGGCCGACGTGCCTTACGTGGCGCTGGACAGCTTCGAGACCGACACCCTCGGGCGTATCTACTACAAGGTCAGCGGCCTGCACGGCGAGACCGTGTCCGGCTACGACGACCTGCCGCCTGTACCCAAGGATGCGCCGCGCTCGGAACTGTATCCGGCCCTGGTGCGCTTCTACCATGCCGACTACAACGGCGAACCGGTACGCATCGCGGCCCTGCTGCAGCCGGTGTACGACGACTCGATGCGCGGCATCGCACTGATCCAGGTCGGGGAAACGCTGGACGCCCGCCGCGCGCTGTCGCGCCGCATTCTGGTCAACACCCTGCTGCGCCAGGCGGTGCTGGTGCTGGCGGTGGCGACCCTGGTCTGGTTCGCCGTGGGGCTGGTGCTGCGGCCCCTGATGCGCCTGAAGAACGAAGTCGAGACGCGCGACCTGTCCGACCTGTCGAACATGGACGAGGCGCTGGTGCACAAGGAAGTGCGGCCGCTGGTAGCGGCGATGAACAGCACAATGGCGCGCATGCAGGACTTGATCGCCAGCCAGCGCCGCTTCATCGCCGACGCTTCGCACCAGCTGCGCACGCCGCTCGCCGTGCTCAAGACCCAGGCCGAGCTGGCCTTGCGCGAAGACGACGCGGCATCGATGCGCGCCATTGTGCGCTCGATCGCCGGCACCACCGATTCGGCCGTCCACCTCGCGAACCGCCTGCTGACGCTGGCGCGCATCGAGCACGGCAGCGGCAATGCCCATGCCGAGCCGGTCTCGCTGGCGGCCGTCGCCGGCAGGGTCGGGCTGGAACTGGCCCTGCCCGCGGTGCAGAAAGGGATCGACCTGGCCCTGGAAGCCGCGGACGGCGCCGACACGACGGTGCGCGGCCAGGAGCTGCTGCTGCACGAGCTGGTTTCCAACCTGGTCGACAACGCGATCCGCTACACGCCGGCCGGCGGCAGCGTGCTGCTGCGGGTGAGCCGCCCGGACGCCGGCGTGCTGCTGGAAGTGATCGACAGCGGCCCGGGCATCGCGCCGGAGGAAGTCGAGAAGGTGCTGATGCCGTTCTACCGCGCCCAGTCGACGCTGGACGTCAACCCCGGCGGCACCGGACTCGGGCTGGCCATCGTGCGCGACATCGCGGGCGTGCATGGCGCCACCCTGGCGCTCGCCGAAAGTGAAGGCGGCGCTGGCGGACGCGGCCTGAAGGTAAGCGTGCTGTTCGCGGCGCCCACCGGCACGCACGCTCCATCTTGAACACGTCCGGCGGCCCACTTTTGCAACATCTGCAGCAATTAACCAACTAGTTAGTTATAATATGGCCCACGGCTTGTTCCAGCCAAGCCCACTTGACACTGCGGTGCTGGTCGATCGTCCTCGACGACCAGCGCGCTGCCTGTGCAGCGCGGACGCAAACGCTTGCCTTCCCTGGCGCGGTCGATGCCCTGTTCGACCCTGCGTGCCGCCGCCTTCATGCAGGATAGTTCTCGGAGAGATATTCAAAATGACTAAAAGCGAAACCCATCCTTCAGCCGCGCTGAAGGCCGGGTGTGTATTGCTCGGGCTCGTCTTACTGGCCACCGGCCTGTTCTTCTTCGTCGGCGGCGCCAAGCTGGCGGTGTTGCACGGCAGTCCCTACTTCCTGATCGCAGGCACCGTCATCGTGATCGCCGCCATCCAGTTCATGCGGCTGAAGTCGTCCGCCGTCGCCGTTTACGGGGCCGCATTCGCCGGCACCCTGGTCTGGGCGCTGGCCGACGTCGGCTTCGATTTCTGGCCGCTGGTGTCGCGCCTGATGCTGCCCGCCGGCCTGATGGTGCTGGCGCTGCTGGCCTGGCCGTCGCTACGCAAGCGCGAGACCCGGACCAGCGCAGCCAAGGGGGCCTACGTGCTGGCCGCCGTGCTGGCGGTGGGCATGGGCGCCACCTTCGTCCAGATGTTCGCGCCGCACCCGACCGTCGCCTTCCAGGGCACGCCCGCACCGCTGGTGCCGGTCGCCCGCGGCCAGGAGCAAAAAAACTGGAGCCACTACGGCAACACGGCGGGCGGTAGCCGCTTCGCCGCGCTCGACCAGATCACGCGCGACAACGTCAAGGGCTTGAAGGTCGCGTGGACCTTGCATACCGGCGACACCCCGGTCAGCCCCACCGGCAACGGCGCCGAAGACCAGGAAACGCCGCTGCAGGTCGGCGACCGCATTTTCCTGTGCACGCCGCATAACAACGTGATCGCCGTCGACGCCGACAGCGGCAAGAAGATCTGGGAGCGCGACATCAATGCGCAGGCGCAGGTCTGGAACCGCTGCCGCGGCCTCGCCTATTTCGATGCGACCAAGGCGCCGGCGCAGCCGACCGTGGCCGGCGCCACGCCCGTAGTCGCGGCCACGCTGGCGGCGGGCGCCAACTGCCAGCGCCGCCTCTTGATGAATACCATCGACGCGCGCCTGGTCGCCATCGACGCCGACAGCGGCGCCCTGTGCCAGGGCTTCGGCAAGGACGGCTTCGTCGACCTGAAGGCGGGCCTGGGCGGCGCCGAGGATCCGAAGTACCAGCTCACCTCGGCGCCAACCCTGGCCGGCACCACCGTCGTGGTGGGCGGCCGCGTGGCCGACAACGTGCAGACCGACATGCCGGGCGGCGTGCTGCGCGGCTTCGACGTCATCACCGGCGCGATGCGCTGGGCCTTCGATCCGGGCCGCGACAATCCGAACGCGCGCCTGGCGCCGGGCCAGACCTTCGCCCGCAGCACGCCGAATTCGTGGGCGCCGATGTCGTACGACGCCGCGATGAACACCGTCTTCATCCCGATGGGCAGCTCCTCGGTCGACCTGTGGGGCGGCAACCGCACCCCGCTCGATCACCGCTACGCCACCTCGATCCTGGCGCTCGACGCCAGCACCGGCAAGCAGAAGTGGGTGTATCAGACCGTCCACAACGACCTGTGGGACTTCGACGTGCCGATGCAGCCGAGCCTGGTCGATTTCCCGGGCAAGGACGGCGCGACCACGCCCGCCGTCGTGTTCGGCTCCAAGTCCGGCCAGATTTTCGTGCTCGACCGCCTGACCGGCAAGCCGCTCACGCGCGTCGAGGAGCGGCCGGTCAAGACCGCCGGCATCTTCAAGGAACAGTACTCGCCGACGCAGCCTTTTTCCACCGGCATGCCGAGCATCGGCGCCGACACGCTGAAGGAATCGGATATGTGGGGCGCGACGCCGTTCGACCAGCTGATGTGCCGCATCAGCTTCAAGTCGATGCGCTATGAAGGCCTGTTCACGGCGCCGGGCACCGACGTCTCGCTGAGCTTCCCCGGCTCGCTGGGCGGCATGAACTGGGGCAGCCTGTCCACCGACCCGAACCACCACGTCATCTTCGTCAACGACATGCGCCTCGGCCTGTGGGTGCAGATGATCCCGCAAAAGACGGATGCCGGCCCGGCCGGCAACGGTGGCGAAGCGGTCAACACCGGCATGGGCGCGGTGCCGCTGAAGGGCACCCCGTATGCGGTCAACAAGAACCGCTTCATGTCGCCGCTGGGCATTCCCTGCCAGAAGCCGCCGTTCGGCACGCTGTCGGCGGTGGACCTGGCGACCCAAAAGATACTGTGGCAAGTCCCGGTCGGTACCGTGCAGGACACCGGTCCCTTCGGCATCAAGATGGGCATGAAGATGCCGGTCGGGATGCCCACGTTAGGGGGCACGCTGGCGACCCAGGGCGGCCTGGTGTTCATCGCCGGCACCCAGGACTACTACCTGCGCGCCTTCGATAGCGCCACCGGCAAGGAAGTCTGGAAGGCGCGCCTGCCGGTGGGCAGCCAGGGCGGACCGATGAGCTACGTGTCGCCGAAGACCGGCAAGCAGTACGTGCTGATCTCGGCCGGCGGCGCACGGCAATCGCCGGACCGCGGCGACTATGTGATCGCTTATGCGCTGGAGCGCTGATCCGTATGCGCTTGAGTCCAAAAGTGAAACATGAGAATGCAACCCGGCGCCTGCGCAACTGGCGCCCGGCCGGCTGCACCGCCCTGCTCGCCATGGCCGCGCTTGCGCCGGCATGCGCGCTGGCGGACGAGCGCGATGCGCCCGCGCCGCCTGCCGGCGCCGCCACGCTGAGCGGCGACTGGGGCGGCGCCCGCACCCGCTATCTGGATGCCGGCGTCAACTTCCGCGGCGACTACGTCTCCGAGACCTTCGCCAACGTCAGCGGCGGGCACGCACGGGGCAGCACCTATGCCCAGCAGCTGCGCCTGGGCGCCGATCTCGACATGGCGCGCATCGCCGGCTGGTCCGGCACCACCCTGCACTTTACCGTCAACGACCGGCGCGGCGCCGGCGTGTCGGCCGACTACATCGGCAACCGGCTGCCGGTGCAGGAGGTGTACGGCGGTCCGTACACGCGCCTGAGCGAGGCCAGCATCGAACAGGACCTGCTCGCCGGCCAGCTCAACCTGCGTCTCGGCTTTTTCGCGATGGGGAACGACCTGGGCGGCATGATCCTGGGCTGCCAGCTGGTGAACGCGGCGTTCTGCGCCCACCCGCTGTCGATGTCGGGCAACAGCGGCTGGTACAACTACCCGAATGCACGCTGGGGCGCGGCCGTGCGCTACCGGCTGCGGCCCGACCTGCTGCTGCGCACCGGCGTGTACCAGGACAATCCGCACCTCGGCGACAGGGACAACGCGTTCCGGCCGTTCGCCGCCGGCACCGCCGGCATGATGCTGCCGCTGGAGCTGGAATACGCGCCCGGCTCCGCGCCGCAGGATGCGGCGCTGCCCGGACACTACAAGCTCGGCGTGTTCTACGACACGGCGCGCGCCAAGCGCCAGGGCGAGACCGGCACGGTGGACGGCCGCTACGGCATCTACCTGCTGGCCGACCAGACGATCCTGCGCCAGGCGCGCGGCCGCGGCCTCGCCGTGTTCGGCCAGTTCACGGCCAACCCCAAGGCGTCGGCGCAGATCACGCGCTGGTATGCGGCCGGCCTGGTCAAGACCGGCACCTTCGCCGGGCGGGATGCCGATACGCTGGCGCTGGGCATGGTGCGGGCGCAGGTCAATCCGCGCCTGCGCGAAGCCGCTGCCGCTGCCGCTGCTGCTGCGGATGCCGACGGCTATGCCGCGCATCCCGCCGGCGAAACCGTGGTCGAACTGAGCTACGGCGTGCAGCCGCGGCGCTGGCTGGGCGTGCGCGCCGACGTCCAGTACGTGGTCGATCCGGGCGCCTTCGGCTACCGCGCGACCCGCAACGCGCTGGCGCTCGGCACCCAGCTGCGGATCGCGTTCTGAAGCGCCTGCGCCTGCACGTGCGCGTCGCTCAGGGGATGCGCACGTAGCGCAGGATCGTGTCGATCACGGCCTCGCGCCGCGCCGCGTGGACCTCGGCGGCGCCGAGGTCGCGCTCGAAGATGAAGCTGAAGGTATGCCGGTTCGACACGTTGTAGAACGACAGCGCGCTGATCGACATGTGCAGGTCGACCGGATCGACACCGGCGCGGAACACGCCTTCGGCGACGCCGCGCCGGCACAGCCGCTCCAGCAGGACGATGGCCGAGCGGTTGATGTCGCGCAGCGCCGGGATCTTGCCGATGTAGTCGCCGTGGTTGATGTTCTCGTTCATCACCATGCGGACGAATTCCGGATGCGCCGCATGGAAATCGAAACTGGCGCCGACCAGCTTGCGCAGGGCGTCGATCGGCGCCAGCGTCTCGTCGATATGCAGCCCGCCTTCGATGTCGCGGAAACGGCGGTAGCTTTCTTCCAGCGCGGCGACGTACAACTCCTCCTTGCTGCCGAAGTGATAATAGATCATCGCCTTGTTGAGCCCGCTCTCGGCCGCGATCGCGTCGATGCGGGCGCCGCTCAAGCCGAGCCGGGAGAATTCCCGGAGCGCGACATTCAGGATGCGGGCGCGGGTGCCGTCTTCCTCGGCCTTTGCGGGAACGGTCTTCGATCTGCTTGCTTTCGTCATCGGCTTATTCTAAACGATCGGACTCCCGCGCCAGTTTGGCCGGCGGCGTTTCAAGCGCGCTTGACGCAAGCGTCCGTGGTCCACGCCGCCTGCACCCGACATTCGCCGTCGGCCAGGGATTGCAGCACCTTGTCCCTGGCGCCAGCAACCCCTTCACGCTGCTCGTCGAGGATCGCGCGCAGGCGGTCGATCTCCTGCAGCCGCGCGTCCAGTTGGCCGAGCAGCGCATCCTTCAGCGCGGCCCCGTGCAAGGCGGCCACGCTGCGAATCGTCTCCAACGAAAAACCCAGCTTCTGGCCCAGCTGGATCAGGTCGAGCCGCTCCAGTGCACTGGCCTGGTAGACCCGGTAGCCATTGGCGCCACGCTGCACCTTCGGCAGCAAGCCTTCCTTTTCGTAGTAGCGGATGGTCGATGGCGGGATGCCGGAACGCTGCGCCAGTTCGCCGATTTTCATGTTCATGGGGGACTTGACCTTGAAGTTGACTTCAAGCTTAGGATAACGCATCCCTATCGAACCCAGGAATCTCCGATGCTCTTTACGCCCCTGACCCTGCCCAACGGCGCCATCGTCCCCAACCGCCTGGCCAAGGCCGCCATGGAAGAAACCCTGGCCGACGCCGGGCAGCTGCCGGGACCGCGCATCGTCCGCCTGTACCGGCGCTGGGCCGAGGGCGGCGCCGGCCTGCTCATCACCGGCAACGTGATGATCGACCGCCGCGCGCTGACCGGCCCCGGCACCATCGCACTGGAAGCGGATACGCCGCTCGAACCCTTCAAGGCGTGGGCGCGGGCGGCGCGCGCAGGCGGCGCCCAGGCCTGGATGCAGATCAGCCACCCCGGCCGCCAGGTCATGGCCAACATGGGCGGCCTGGCCTGGGCACCGTCGGCGGTGGCGCTGGACATGGGCAAGCACAGCAAGATGTTCGCGCAGCCGCGGGCGATGCGCGAGGCCGACATCGCCGAGGTGATCGAACGCTTCGCAGCCACCGCGCACGCGGCCGAGCAGGCCGGTTTTACGGGTGTGCAGATCCATGCGGCGCACGGCTACCTGCTCTCGCAATTCCTGTCGCCGCTGACCAACCGGCGCGACGACGCCTGGGGCGGCAGCCTGGCCCGGCGGGCGCGCCTGCTGCTGGAGGTCGTGCGCGCGGTGCGGGCGCGCGTGGCGCCGGCCTTCTGCGTCGGCGTCAAGCTGAATTCGGCCGATTTCCAGCGCGGCGGCTTTTCCGAAACCGACGCCAGGCAGGTGCTGGCGATGCTGAATGCCGAGCAGGTCGACCTGGTCGAACTTTCGGGCGGCAGCTACGAAAGCCCGGCCATGCAGGGCCGCACCGCCGACGGCCGCACGCTGGCGCGCGAAGCCTATTTCCTGGAGTTCGCGCGCGACCTCGCACAGGTGGCGACCATGCCCCTGATGACCACCGGCGGCATCGCGCGCCGCACGATCGCCGAGGGGGCGCTGCAAGGCGGCGTCGCCATCGTCGGCATCGCGACCGCGCTGGCGGCGGTGCCGGACCTGCCGCGCGCATGGCAGACCGGCCGTGAACCGGCGGCTGCCATGCCCGCCGTCGACTGGAAGGACAAGGCACTGGTTAGCCTGGCGCGCATGGCGCTGGTACGGCGCCGGCTGCATGCGCTGGCCGGGGGTGCGGGCGCGCTGGCAAGCTATAGTCCGGCCTTCACGCTGGTACTCGACCAGCTGCGCGGTGCGCGCCTGACGCGGCGTTACCGGGCGTGGCTGCGGACAGTGGCGCCGCTGTAACGCATGGAGAACTTTGCCGCGAATGATCAAGATTCGAGCCGGATAAGCCGATAAGGTTTCACCATGCCGAGGCGCGCAATCCTGCATGTCCATTCCATCACGCAATTCGTGCGACGACATTTCTTGCGAGTCATTATATTTATGCTAACACTCGTCCCGGGAGTCCTCCCGGTGGGCGAGTAGCGAAGCCTGACCACGGCATGATCGCATCGACTCGACCTGGAATAGAAATGAACGCTTCACACTACACATTCAAGCTGCGCCGCCCTGTGCAGGCGCTGCTGCTGGCACTGGCCGCGAGCGCCGCCCATGCGGCACCTGGCGCCCCCGCCGACGCCCGGTTCGCCGAAGGCTGGTTCACCGATACTGCGGCGGCGTCCCCGGCGGCCAAAGACCAGGCCCAGGACCAGGACCAGAGCCAGAACCAGGATCCGCCGCGCCAGCCGGCGTCGCCGGCGGCACCGGGGCCGCTGCTCAAGGACGATGCCCGTCCCTACAAGAGCTACGGGGCGGCTGCGCTGGAAATCGCCGCCTTCCAGATCGCGCTGAACCGCATCGACCACGCCTTCGTGAAGCCGGACGACTATCGCGTCACCATGGGATCGATCCGGCGCAACCTGCACAGCAGCTGGGTCGAAGACCGCGACCCCTTCGAGATCAACCAGCTGGGCCACCCGTACCAGGGTTCGGTGTACTACAACCTCGCGCGCAGCAACGGGCTGACGTTCTGGGAATCGCTCGGCTATGCCTTCGCCGGCAGCGCGGTCTGGGAAATCGCCGGCGAGACCACGCCGCCTTCGCGCAACGACCAGATCACGACCAGCTTCGGCGGCAGCTTCCTGGGCGAGGCCCTGTACCGGATGGCGAGCCTGGTGCTGGACGGCGGCGACGGATCGAAGCCGCTATTGCGCGAGACCGGCGCCGCGATCGTATCGCCGGGAATGGGCTACAACCGCCAGAGCGGGCGGAGCCGGCGCGCCGCGGCGCTGTGGGCCGGCGCTACCCCGGCCACCTTCGGGCGCCTGCAACTGGGGGCCAGCAACCCGTCGAACAGCAACGTCGGCCCGTCGCTGGCGACCAAGCGCAGGGAAGTGGCGGCCGATTTCGCGCTCGAATATGGCTTGCCCGGCAAAGAGGGCTATACCTACCACAAGCCTTTTGACTACTTCGCATTCAGCGCCCGCGTGTCGAGCGTGAATGGCCTCGAAAGCCTGAGCTCGCGCGGCCTGCTGTACGGTGCGCCCTACTCGCCCGGCAACAAGCTGCACGGCGTCGCGGGGCTGTACGGCAGCTATGACTACCTGTCGCCGCAGCTGTTCCGGATCGCGAGCACCGGCCTGTCGCTGGGCAGCAATCTGCAATGGTGGCTGGCCGACGGGCTGGCGCTGCAGGGCCATGCATCGGCGGGCGTCGGCTATACCTCGACCGGAACGATACGCGCCAGCTCGGCCGGGCAATACAACTATGGCTTCGCACCGCAGAGCGCGCTGGGCCTGCGCCTGATTCTCGGCGACAGGGTGTCGTTCGACCTGCGCGGGCGCGCATTCTTCGACGGCAGGGTCGCCAGCCCCGAAACCGACGGTACCGACCGGGTACTGCGCGGCGATGCCTCGGTGAGCTACCGGCTGTCCGGCCCGCATGCGGTCACGCTCAGGTACCTCACCTCGCGCCGCCGCTTTGCCTTTCCGACCGTGCTGGAAACGCAGCAGCGGCACGACTCGGTCGGACTGTATTACAGCTACCAGCCGTCGGGCGGGATGGGGGCGGTGAAGTGGTAGGTAGACGGTGTCAGAAATCGGCCGCGCCGACGAATTCGACGACCACGTGCGGGGTCAGCGCAACGAACAGCTGCTGCTCGCGCTGTGCGCGCGCATCGGCCAGCCGGTAAGGCACGCCGCTGTCGCGCAGGCGCTCGATCAGGTGCAGGACCGGCCGCCCCTCCAGATACAGCCAGTGGCCACCGACGCCGAAGGCCGGACGCGGGCCATCCGCCATGCCGGCGACATCGACGAAGAAGCGCAGCAGCGGCGCGCAGTCCGGGCACACGATGGTGACGTGGTCGAGGCGCATGACGCTTACAGCAGGCCGCCGCCGTCGACGTCGATCACGCTGCCGCTCATGAAGCCGTTCTCCATCAGCAGCAGGTAGGCTTGCGCCAGGTCCGCCGGCTGGCCGACGCGGCCGACCGGCAGCCCGGCGCCAACGCGCGCCGCCATGGCCGCGCGGTCCGCCACGCTCATCTCGCCCCACATGCCGGTGTCGACCATGCCGGGGCTGACCACATTGACGCGCACCGGCGCCAGCTCCTTGGCCAGGGTCTTGCCCATGATCTCGATGGCGGCGTTCATGGTAGCTTTCACCAGCCCGCCCGGCACCGCCTTGCGTGCCAGCAAGCCGGAGGTCAGCGTGATCGAGCCGGTCGGCCTGATCGTGCGGGCCGCGTGCTGGGCCGCACGCATCTGGCCGAACAGCTTGACGTTGAAGGCGGCGATGGCCGCGTCGATCTCCAGTTCCTGCAGCCTGGCCGAGGCGATCACCGGGCCGGCGGTCACGACCAGGTGGTCGAAGGGGCCGACGGCCTCGAAGAAGGCGGCAACCGAGGCGTCGTCGCCGACGTCGACGCGGGTGCTCTCGATCGCGACCGGAAAGTCCGGCGGCGCCGGGCGGCGTCCGGCCGCGATCACGCGTGCGCCTGCCGCCGCGGCCTGCTCCGCGACCGCGCGGCCGATGCCGGACAAGCCGCCGATGACGATGATGGTGGTGTTTTTCATGGCGCTTTCATGACGGGTTGACGTGGAGGCATTCTGCGCGCGGCGACGCTGCCTGACAATTGGCGTGGACCTTGAAGGATTTGCAAAAAAAACTGGCGAATCACTCCCGGCATGGCGTGTCGAAGGCTGCAATTGTTTGGTTTTTTTTGAAAATCCTTCAAGCGCAGGCCCAATTGTGACGCCGGCGCGCCGTGCCTAGGATCGAGTCATTGAAGCAGGTGCGGCCATCCTTTGCGAAGGGATGGCAGCGATCCCCACGATACAGCAGCAAAGGAAGGACATCGACATGCATGCAAACAACCGTTCCACCGATCCCGGCAGCGATGGCAAGCGCTTCTGGCCCAACGGCGCGCGCCTTGCCGTGAGCGTCTCGATGATGTTCGAAGGCGGCGGCCAGCCGGTCTCCGGCGCCGGCGGCCCGATCGAGGAGCCGATCGCGAAAGGCGTACCCGACCTGCCGACCAATGCCTTTTTCGCCTACGGCCGCTACGAAGGCATTCCGCGCGCGCTCGACCTGTTCGACAAGCATGACATCAAGGTGTCGTCCTTCATGGTCGCCGACGCGATCGAGAAAGCCCCTGAGCTGGCCCAGGAAATCGTCCGGCGCGGCCACGAGGCCGCAGCCCACGGCCGTAGCTGGAGCAACTCGTACAACTTGTCGCGCAGCGAGGAAAAGCGCTTCATCGCCGACAGCGCCGAGACCATCCTCCGCATCACCGGCCAGCAGCCGGTGGGCTGGAACGCCTACTGGATGCGCAACTCGGTGCACATCCTGGAGACGCTGCAGGAACTGGGCTTCGTCTACCACATCGACGAACCGAGCCGCGACGAGCCTTTCATCATCCCGGTCAAGGGCAAGGACTTCGTGACCGTGCCCTACACCTTCCACATGAACGACATCTCGTCCTTCCCCTTCGAAGGCTACAACCCGATCGCCTATGAGCAGGCACTCAAGGACGAGTTCGACCAGCTGTACGAGGAAGGCGCCACGCGCCGCCGCATGATGCTGATCGGCTTCCACGACCGCATCAACGGCCATGCCGGCCGCGTCCGCATGCTCGACCGCTTCTTCACTTACGCGAAATCGAAGCCGGACGTCTGGTTCGCGCGCAAGGACGAGATCGCGCGCTGGGTGCTGGCGCACCGCGAAGACACGCCGGTCGAGGAGCGCGGCCCGGCCGCGATCTCGGGCCTGCCGGGTCCGGGTTGAACGTGCCCGGCCCCGGACTTCATGGGCCGCACGCTGCAGCCGATTCTGCGGATCTGTCGTATGCTGGATGCTTACCCGTCTGCAGAATCCGCTCCAATGATCACGCACAACCTCGGCGACATCCAGCTCTTCGTGGAGGCCGCCGGCCTCGGCGGACTATCCGCGGCGGGGCGCAAGCTGGGCCTGTCGCCGGCCGCGGCCAGCGCGCGCCTGGTCAAGCTGGAAGCGACCCTGAACACGCGCCTGTTCGAACGCACGACGCGCAGGCTGCGCCTGACCGCCGAGGGCGCGCTGTATCTCGCGCACTGCCAGCGGGCCCTGGATTCGCTGGACGAAGCGCATGCCTCCCTGCTGGCCGGCCGCAGCGCCGTCAGCGGCAAGCTGCGCATTGCGGCCACGTCGGATTTCGGGCGCAACGTGCTGCAGGGATGGCTCGACGAATTCAATGCGCTGTACCCAAACATCACCCTGGCCCTGATGCTGGGCGACTCGGTATCCAACCTGCTCCAGGACGGCCTCGACCTGGCGATCCGCTTCGGCGTGCCGCAAAACAGTTCGATGGTGGCGTGTCCGCTGGCGCCCGGCCGCCGGGTCCTGTGCGCGGCGCCGTCGTATCTCGCAGCGCACGGCACCCCGGCGCATCCGTCGGCGCTGGGGCGTTTCGACTTCATCGTGCTGTCCACCGCGACCGGATCGTCCAACGAGTGGCGCTTCCAGCGCAATGGCGAGGCCGCTGCCTTCACGGCCCCGCTCGCGCGTGCGCGCGAGACCAACGACGGTGCGCTGGCCCGTGACTGGGCGGTCAACGGCCATGGCATCGCGATGAAGTCGGTGTGGGACGTCCGTGCCGACCTGCTCGCGGGCCGCCTGCAGGTGGTGCTGCCCGAGTGGCGCACGCCCGATACGCCGGTCCATGCGCTGTACCAGCGTACGCGCTACCTGGCGCCGCGCGTACGGGCCCTGCTCGACTTCTTGATCGAACGCTTCGGCCAATCGTATTCCGAACTGGACACCATGCTCGAAACGCTGACGTGACCCCTGCACAGGCGCACACATCGTCCGGCCACCGGTCCTAGCGGCGCAGCTCCGCCATGATCTTCTCGGCCAGGAAGTCGCATGGCGGCCGCTTCGATGTCGAGCTGCGTGCGAGGATGACCTCCAGCGGCGCGATTTCCGGCAGCCCCTGTGCCTGTCCAAGCAGGGACAGGTGAGCCGGCACGGCACAGCGTGCCAGCGGCGCCACCGCCAATCCTGCTTCGACCATGCTGAGCAGCCCCATCAGACTCGGGCTTTCGTACGACGTGCGATACGGGATCTTCGCCCGTTCGAGACTGCGGATCGCGTTTTCCCGCGCGACACTACCAGGCAGGAACACGGCGATCGGCAGCGGTTTTTCTTTCCAGAGTTCGCGCTCGCTCGGCGCGGCAGCCCAGACCATCGGTTCGAAGCGGACGAACTCCCCCGACAGTCCTTTGACACGCGTCGCGCATACCAGGTCGACCGAGCCGTCCTTCACCATGGGCGCCAACGCCACGCTCGGCAGTCCCACCACTTGGATCTCGACCTTCGGATAGCTCGCGGAAAACTTCTTGAGGATCGCCGGCAGCAATGAAGACGCATAGTCGTCGGGCACGCCGATACTCACACGCCCCGTCACGTCCGGCCGTACCACCGCGGCCCAGGCTTCCTCGCGCAGCGCGAGCATGCGCCGGGCGAAGGTCAGCAGCACCTCGCCATCCTGCGTCGGCGTGACGCTGCGCGGCTTGCGCACGAAGAGCGGCTTGCCGATGGCCGTTTCCAATGTCTTGATCTGCATGCTCACCGCCGATTGCGAGCGATGCACGACCTCCGCCGCGCGGCTGATGTTACCGGTATCGGCCACGGCCACCATCATGGCCAGGACGTCGAGATCGAGTGATTTCATAAGTCTCAGAAAATCTGATTGATACGATCAATATTATGCGATTTTCTTAACCCGTGCTGTGATGCATAGTAGCGGAAAAGGAGCCGACCATGAATGCACGAACCGATCAGCACGTCCTGTCAGTGCCCGAGGTGTACTTTGCCACCCTGCCGTCCGGCAGCCGCACGCCCTACGTGGCACACGGATCCGGAGAACCGCTGGTATTCGTTCACGGATCGCTGTGCGACTACCGCTACTGGAACGGTCAGACGGCCGTCCTGTCCAAGAACTTTCATTGCGTGTCGGTCAGCCTCGGCCACTACTGGCCTTCGGACGATTGCTCGATCCCGGGGCCGTTCAGCTGGAGCACGCACGTCGCCGAACTCGCCGAGTTCATCACGGTGATGGACATCGGCCCGGTGCACCTCGTCGGCCACTCGCGCGGCGGCTGCGTCGCATTCCATCTGGCGCGCGAGTATCCCTACCTCGTGAAGACGCTGACGCTCGCCGATCCCGGCGGCCCGCTGCAGATCGATGATGCGCCGGAAGCGGCGCTGCCGCCGGCGACCACTGCCCTGCGCACGCAAGTTGCCGAGCTGATCGACGGCGGCGCGATCGAGGCGGGCCTGGAAATATTCGTCGACTCGGTCAGCATGCCGGGCATCTGGCGCAAGAGCCCGTCCGGTTTCCGCTCGATGGCGATCGACAACGCTGCCACGCTGCCGAAGCAGTTCCGCGATCCCTTGCCTGCCTATACCCGTGCGGCGGCGGATGGCGTGACCTGCAGGACGCTGCTGGTCGCGGGAGGCAAGAGCCCGCGCATGTACCGCGACAACGTCGAGAGGCTTGCCGAGTGGATCGGGCATGTCGAGAAACGCACCATCGCAGGTGCGTCGCATGGCATGAATGTCACGCATCCGGCGGACTTCAACCGGCTGCTCGAGGCCTTCGTGAATGGGAACGATACCTAGCGGCACGCCCCCGGCGTGCGGGACCGTCTGGGCAAGAGCGGCCCGCCCCTGTTTGCGTCAATGCGACGGTGTGCAAAATCGCACAAGCAGCATGCTCGGACGCGGCTTGCGCCCGGCTCTTCCAGGTCTAGAATGACTCGGCGATTCCCATCGCGATCATACCGATAACTGGAGACCCGCCATGCCCATGCTCCCTCCCGCCTCCTGACGCGCCTGCCTTTGCTCATCTGACAACGATCCCCGGTAAGGGCTGGCAGCGCTCGCCGCGTATCCGCTCGCCCGGGTTCCCCGCAGAGTTACAGCGCAATGGAGGCTTCGATGGCGTTTTCCTTTTCACGGGCAGCGCGCCTGCTTGTCCTGTTGGTCGTGCTTGCCCCCTGGGCCGGCGCCCAGGCCCAGGTGCAGGCCGGCCCCGGCACCTGGAGCGGTAACCAGACCTGGGCAAGCGACAGCGTCAACGGTGGCGCCCTGACCGGCTACTACTACTGGCCGTCGACGGCGCCCGCGCTCGCCGGCAAGCGCGCCCTGGTACTGGTGCTGCACGGCTGCGCGCAGACCGCAGCCGGCGACGTCATCGACGGCACCGGCGACAAAGGCTATAACTGGAGAGCCGTGGCCGACCAGTATGGCGCCGTGATCCTGGCGCCGAACGCCACCGGCAACCTGTACGGCAGCCACTGCTGGGACTGGGCCAGGTCCACCCACAGCCGCACGACCGGCCACTCGGGCGTGCTGCTCGACCTGGTCAACCGTTTCGTCAGCAACCCGCAGTACGCGATCGATCCGAATCAGGTGTATGTGGCCGGCCTGTCCTCGGGCGGCGCCGAGACCATGGTCCTGGGTTGCCTGGCACCCGACATCTTTGCCGGCATCGGTATCAACGCCGGCCCGGCCCTGGGCGTGACGACGGCGCAGATCGGCAGCGTGCCGTCCGGGACCAGCGCCACCAGCGCCGGCAACAACTGCAAGAACCTGGCGGGCACCAACGCGCCGGCCTTCGCCACCCAGGTTGCCGGCGTCGTCTGGGACACGGGCGACTATACGGTGGCACAGGGGTACGGTCCCCTCGATGCGGCGGCGATGCGTGTCGCCTACGGCGGCAGCTTCACGAAAGGCGTGGCCGCCAGCGTGCCGACGGGCGGCAGCAACGTCCCCTACAAGGATGCGAACGGCAAGGTGCGCACCTCGGAAATGACCGTGACGGGCATGGGCCACGCCTGGCCGGCCGGCACCGGCGGCCAGAACGGCAACTACGTCGACGCCACCAAGGTCAACTACCCGGCCTTCGTGACGGATTTCTGGTTCACGAACAACCTGCGCGTGGCGCGGGCGGCGGCGCCGGCGATGGCCTCGTGCAGCGCCAGCGTCTCGGGGTCGACAGTGACCGTCAGCGGCGCGGCCAGCGGTGCAGCAAGCGCCCCCATCGGCAGCTATCGCATGGTGCTGAACGGGCCGACACCGGTGGACGACGCCGCGGCCGGCAGCGGCGCCAGCTTCAGCAAGGCCTACGCCGCGCGCGCCGATGGCTATTACAGCGGCAGCGTCACCGCAACCGACAACACGACAGGGCTGACCTCGAACGCCTGCACGATCGCACAATTCCTGGTCGGCACCGCCCCGGCGCTGCAAGCTCCGGCAGGGCTGGCGGTCGCCGGGGCGAGCGCCGGCAGCATCACCCTGAGCTGGAACGCGTCGAACGGCGCCACCGGGTACAACGTCTACCGTAATGGGGCGAAGGTGAACGCGGCGGCGGTGTCTTCGACGGGCTATATGGACGCCGGGCTGGCGCCAGCCACCAGCTACAGCTACCAGGTCTCGGCCGTCGGCAACGGCGGCGTTGAAAGCGCACGCTCGGCGACGGTGACCGGCAGCACGGCTTCCGGTTTCGTCTGCACCGCCACCACGTCGAGCAACTACGCCCACGTGCAGGCGGGACGTGCCCACGACAGCGGTGGCTATGCCCTGGCGAACGGCTCGAACCAGAACATGGGGCTGGACAATCTGTTCTACACGGCGACGCTGGCGCAGACGGCGGCTGGTTACTATGTCATCGGCAACTGCCCGTGACGGCAAGGCAAGTCCAATGTGCCTCCCGTCACGGCGCCGTCATCATCATGCGGTGCGCATCGACGGGCATGTTCATGCGCGTATCCAGGCTGTGCATGATGATCATCGATCCGAAGATCACCAGCGCGACCACGAACACCCCGAAGGCGAGCGACATGATGTTGTTGGTGCTTTCCGGTCCGCTCGAGACGTGCAGGAACATCAGCAGGTGCACGCCCATCTGCGCGATCGCCAGCGCCGCCAGGAGCACCGGCACCCCGCCCGGCCACACGGCATCCGTCGCCGAGACCCAGAACGACACCCCGGTCAGCAGGATCGACAGCAGCAGGCCGCCGGTGTACTTCAGCAGCTTGGTGCGCAACTCGCCCTCGGCGCCGGGGCGTTCGTCGTCGCGGCTTGCCTCTGTTTCGGTTTTCATGCAAAGGCTCCCAGATACACGACGGTAAACACGCCGACCCACACGATGTCGAGCGCATGCCAGAACAGATTGAAGCACAGCAGGCGCCGCACCACCTTGGGCGAAAAGCCGAGCGTGGCGACCTGCGCCAGCATCACGACCAGCCACAACATGCCGCACGCCACGTGGAGGCCATGCAGGCCCACCAGGGCGAAGAAACCGGAGAGGAAGGCGCTGCGGCCGGGGCCGGCGCCATCGGCAATCATCTGCGTGAATTCGGACAGTTCCAGCACCATGAAGGCGGCGCCCAGCGCCAGCGTCACCGCCGCGGCGATGTAGGTCACCGTCTTGTTGCGGTACTCGACGCCGACGCCCAGCAAGGCGCACGAGAAGCTGGAAAACAGCAGGCATCCCGTTTCGATCAGCACGGTATGGCGGTGGAACAGGTCGCGCCCAGCCGGCCCACCGGCGGTATGGTCGCGCAGGACCACGAAGGCGGCGAAGAAGGCGGCGAACATGACGATATCGCTGAGCAGGAACAGCCACATGCCATAGCCCGTGGTGACGTGCGTCGGCGCCGGTCCGCGCTGCGAACGCGGTATCGGCCGCTCGACCGTTTGCATCGGTTCATCCAGCACGGCGCTCATGCGGCCTCCCTGGCGGGCACCGCGTAGATGGCGGCCACGGCATCGCCGTCGATGTCATGCTCGTCGTCCCGGCGCCAGGCAAACGCCAATGCCACGCCGAGGATCCCGAGCAGGCTGGCGATCGCCATCCACCAGATGTGCCATACCATGCCAAAACCGAAGCCAACCGCGAAAAAGGCGATGAAGAAGCCGGTACCGGTGCGTACCGGCACCTCGACGACGGACGGCGCCGGCATCTCGGGCCAGCCCGGCGCGGGCAAGCCGGCGCGCTTGGCGGTCCAGAAGGCATCGAGGCCGTTCACCTGCACCGGCGTCGCGAAATTGAAGGCCGGCGCCGGCGACGGCGTCGCCCATTCCAGAGAACGGCCGTCCCATGGATCGCCGCTCAGGTCGCGCCTTTCTGCCCGGCTACGGATGCTGACGACCAGCTGGACGATCGTGCAGCCGATGCCGGCGCAGATCGACAGCGCGCCGCACAGGGCGACGATCATCAGCGGCTGCCAGCCCGCCTCCGCATAATGCTGCATGCGCCGCGTCGCCCCCATCAAGCCGAGCAGGTACAGCGGCATGAAGGCGAGGTAGAAACCGACCAGCCAGCACCAGAACGTGGCGCGGCCCCAGCCTTCGTGGAGGGTGAAGCCGAAGGCCTTGGGGAACCAGTAGTTGTAGCCGGCATAGGCGCCGAAAATCACGCCGCCGATGATCACGTTATGGAAGTGCGCCACCAGGAACAGGCTGTTGTGGGTGACGAAGTCCACCGGCGGCAGCGCCAGCAGGACCCCGGTCATGCCGCCGATGATGAAGGTGACCATGAAGCCGAGCGCCCACATCATCGGCACCGAAAAGCGCACGCTGCCGCCATACAGCGTGAACAGCCAGTTGAAGACTTTCACGCCGGTCGGCACGGCGATGATCATCGTCATGACCCCGAAGAAGCCGTTGACGTCGGCGCTGGCGCCCATCGTGAAGAAGTGGTGCAGCCAGACCATGAAGGACAGCACGCAGATCGCCAGCGCCGCCGCCGCCATCGAGCGGTAGCCGAAAATCGGCTTGCCGGCAAAGGTGGAGATCACTTCGCTGAACACGCCGAAGGCCGGCAGGATCAGGATGTACACCTCCGGATGGCCCCAGGCCCAGATCAGGTTTATGTACATCATGGCGTTGCCGCCGAAATCGTTGGTGAAGAAGTGGAAACCCAGGTAGCGGTCGAGGGTCAGCATGGCCAGCGTCGCGGTCAGGATCGGAAACGCCGCGATGATCAGCAGGTTGGCCGTCAGCGCGGTCCAGCAGAAGATCGGCATGCGCATGTAGCCCATGCCGGTCGTGCGCATCTTGAGGATGGTCGCGGTCAGGTTGATGCCGGACAGCAGCGTGCCGACACCCGCGATCTGGATCGCCCACAGGTAGTAGTCGACCCCGACGCCGGGCGAGTAGGCCAGCTCGGACAAGGGTGGATACGCCAGCCAGCCGGTGCGCGCGAACTCGCCGATGACCAGCGACAGGTTCAGCAGCAGCACCCCCGACGCGGTGAGCCAGAAGCTGACCGAGTTCAGGGTCGGGAACGCCACGTCGCGGGCGCCGATCTGCAGCGGCACCACGAAGTTCATCAGGCCGACCATGAAGGTCATGCCCACGAAAAAGATCATGATGGTGCCGTGCGCGGAAAAGATCTGGTTGTAGTGCTCGGGCGGCAGGAAGCCCTGGTTGGCGCCGACGGCGATCGCCTGCTGCGAACGCATCATCAGGGCATCGACGAAACCGCGCACCAGCATCACGAGTGCCAGCAGCACGTACATCACGCCGATCCTTTTATGGTCGACGCTGGTGATCCACTCTTTCCATAAATAGGTCCACCAGCCGCGCTTGGTGATCCAGGCGGCGACGCCCAGCATGCCAAGTGCGACGATGCCGGCGGCGATCAATGGAATCGGTTGGTCGGTGGGAATCGCGGACCAGTCTAATTTGCCCAGCATGGAAGCGGCTTTCAATGAGAAGAAGATGAAGACGGTGCCATGGACGCCGCCAGGATGTGCTGGAACAGCCGTGGCTCGTCCAGCCGGTAGGCGCGCGGGTCACTGGTGCCGGGCCGCGACAGCGCGGCGTAGGCGCTGGCATCCAGGTGGGTGCCGCCTGCGCGGGTGCGCGCCAGCCAGGCCTCGTACTCGGCCGGCGTGACGGCGTCGACCTCGAAGCGCATGTCGGAGAACCCGTCGCCGCTGAACTGGACCGAGCGCCCGGGGAAGGTGCCGGGCCGGTCGGCCTGGAGATGGAGCGTGGTCGTCATCCCCGCCATCGTGTAGATCTGGCTGCCCAACTGCGGCACGAAGAAGCTGTTCATGACGGTGCCCGAGGTCAGCTGCAGCTGCAGTACGCGCCCGGCCGGCACCAACAGGTGATTGACCGCGGCAACCCCGCCATCCGGGTAGATGAACAGCCATTTCCAGTCGAGCGACACGACCTGGATCTTCAAGGGCGGTGCCGCCGACGGCAGCGGCTTGGCCGGGTCCAGCGCATGCGATGCGACCCACCCCATCCCGCCGAGGAACAGGATGATCATCAGCGGCACCATCCAGTTCACCACTTCGAGCGCGCCCGAATAACTCCAGTCGGGCCTGCGCTTGGCGCGCCGGTTGCCGGCCCTGAACCACCACGCGAACGCCAGGGTCAATACGATGATCGGCACGATCAGGGCGAGCATGACCACGGTGGCGTTTTGCAGGAGCTGGTATTCGTCGGCGGCGACCGGCCCGCGGGGGTCGAGGACGCCGCTGACCAAGTCGGGCGCCATGGTGAAGACGGATTCTTTCATGCCCCCAGTATAAAGTGCCCTACCCGCGATTCGTTTCAGTTCATATAATTTTTTCCGGTCCGGCGGGGTTCATCCGTCGATGCCGTATTGCGCAAGCTTGCGGTACAGGAGTTGCCGATGGATGCCCAGGCGGCGCGCCGCTTCGGCTCGGTTGCCTTGCGCCTCCACCAGGGCGTGTTCCAGCATCCGCCGTTCAAGGCGTTCGATGGCCAGCGGCAGGGGCTGCGTGAGCCAGTCCTCCGGCAGCGCCGGTGTCGATGCCGGGGCGGAGAAGAACGACGGCGCATCCAGGATCGACGCCAGGTCGGCGGCGCCGATCACCTCGTGCCGGAACAGCGCATGGGAACGCTCCATGGCATTGCGCAGTTCGCGCGCATCGCCGGGCCAGGCCTGGCGCAGCAGGCACGCCTCGGCGTCGGCCGCGAGCCGCTTGGCCGGGCCGGCGGCCGCGGTTCGGCGCAGGATCTTCGCCTGCACGTCGAGCGGCATGTCGCCGATTTCGTCGAGCAGCAGCACCCCGCCATCGGCCGCGCGGAAGCAGCCCTCGCGCTCGGACGTGGCGCCGGTGAACGCGCCGCGTACGTGACCGAACAATTCGCTTTCGAGCAACTCGCCCGGGATCGCCGCGCAATTCACGGCAATGAACGGCCGCGCCGCGCGCGCCGAATACCTGTGCAGCGCGCGGGCCACGACTCCCTTGCCGGTACCGGTCTCGCCCAGCACCAGCAACGGCAGCGCGCTCGCGGCCGCGAGGCCGATCCGCTTGTGCACCTCGCGCATCGCCTCGCTGTGCCCGACCAGGTCACCGTCGCCGGCCTGCGGCTGCGCCGCCTGTTCGCCGGCCGGCGCCGCGCGGCACGACAGTGCGCTGTCGAGCACGGCGCGCAAGGTCTCGCGGCGCACCGGCCCAACCATGGTCGAGACCGCATCCGCGAAACGCTGGGGCTTGCCGAAACGCCAGCCCTGCGCCAGCTGCACACCGCGTGCATCGAGATAATTTGCCTGCGCCGCGGTTTCGACCCCTTCGCCGATGACCGTCAGGCGCATCGCCGCGGCCATGGTGATGATATGGTTGACCACCTCATTGGTCGGCGCGCTGGTGCCGATCCCGTCGATGAAGGACTTGTCGATCTTGAGCATGTCGACCGGCAAGGACTCCAGGCAGGAGAGCCCGGCATAGCCGGTACCGAAATCGTCGATCGCGATGGCGATGCCACGCGCACGCAAGGCCTCGATGATCGGCCGCGCCGTTTCAAAGTCGAGTATGCCGCGTTCGGTAATTTCGACCACCAGGTTCGAGTCCTTCGCACTGCCGCGCGCCAGCAGCGCATCTACCAGGCCCAGGATTGCGTCGGACTGCAGATCCTGCGCCGACAAGTTGATCGCCACATGAAAATCGGGGTGGCCGGCAAGGAAATCCCGCGTGTCCTGCTCGACCATGACGAACACCAGTTCGGTCAACTGCGTGATCACGCCCATCTCTTCAGCCAATGGAATGAACAGATCGGGTCCGATCAGCGTGCCGTCCGGGCGGCGCCAACGCAGCAAGGCCTCGACGCCGACGGGGCGTCCGGAAGGCAGTTCCACGACGGGCTGGTAGACCAGGAAGAATTCGCCATTGCGCACGGCACGGCGCAATGCGGTGGCCAGGGATGCCTGGCGCCGCGCGAGCAGCGCGATCGCGGCGGCAATCACCATGGCCAGGACCATGCTGGCAGGCACATAGCGCCAGGCTGCGAGCAACAGCGCGCCAACGAACAGTGGGCGTCTTCGCATCCTTTTTCTCAATGTCCGGCATGTCTCCCTGTTGCGAGAATAACATAGCGCAATATCAATAAACGCACGGACGCACGCCATGTTCAGACGGGCAGCATCGCCACGGCGATATCCAGTAAGTATGCGCATCGGGTATTCAAAGCGAATCCGCGTGTTTTTACGGCCTCAAAAACAACATTTGTACATGATTTCACATCAATATAATTTCCATGATGTAATATTGATTCTCGCTCGTCAATTTGCTCAAATGGGGACGCGGCGAGAGGTTCGCGCACGCAGTTGGACGCTTCATCCGATTGTCCAAGTCACCGATCGGTAGTTCGGCTTGATGGCCTGTCTGCAGGGCGCTTTTCTCCAACGCAGATATATAAATCACGTATGCCAACAGGCCGTACCGTTCTTACATCGCTCGCGACAGGCATCGTCTGCATCATTGGCGGCGCCGCGCGCGCGGATGACCTCACTGCGCTGCCGCTCGACCAGTTATTGACGGTCGAAATCGTCACGGCATCGAAGTTCCCCCAGAAAGTCAGTGAGGCGCCTTCGTCCGTCTCCGTGGTGACGGCGGACGACATCAAGGCCTTTGGCTACCGCACCCTCGCCGATATCTTGCGCGGCATGCGCGGCGTGTACGTCTCCTACGACCGCAACTACAGTTATGTCGGCACGCGCGGCGCCGGGCGGCCGGGCGATTACAACTCGAGGCTGCTTGTCCTGATCGATGGCCAGCGCTTGAACGACAGCCTGTTTGGCCAAGGTTCTGTCGGCACTGAATTCCCGATCGACGTCGAACTGATCGAGCGGGTCGAATACGTACCGGGGCCTGGCTCCGCCGTCTACGGCAGCAATGCGTTTTTTGGGGTGATCAACATCATCACCAGGAAAGCCCAGACATTCGATGGCACCAGCATTGGCGCGGAAGCGGCGAGCTACCATGAACGCAAAGCCTCGCTGATCACCGGCAAGCGCTTCGCCAATGGCGGCCAGGGCATGCTGAGCATCTCGGACAGCCGGACTGCAGGCATCGACCGCTATTTTCCGGAGTATGACGACGCCGCCAGCAACCACGGACTTGCCACGGGCCTGGACGCGGATCGGTACAAGCGCCTGTTCGTGAAATACGCATTTGAAGACCTGACGCTGACCGCCTTCCTCGGCGATCGAAAAAAAGGCGTGCCGACGGCATCGTTCGGCCAGCAATTCAACGACCCGCGCAGCGCCACGCAGGATCGCTACCTGGGTGCAAGCGCCGTATTCCAGCATGCCGTATCGACGACGCTGGAACTGTACGCCAGCTTGAATTTTCAAGGCTACCGGTACATCGGCGATTACGCTTACAGCCCCGATGCCGCTGACCTCAATCGGGACGTCGGCGACAGCGACGTCGTGACCGGCGACGTGCGATTCCTGGATCGGCGATTCAGCAAGCAGAAGCTGATCTATGGAATCGAAGTCGCCGATGCCACCAGGCGGCGGCAGCAAAATTTCAATGTCGGTGCGTCCGAATCGATTCTGGATACCGATAACCCGACACATGGCTATGCGGTCTACCTGCAGGACGAGATCGAGCTCGGCAATAAACTGATCGTCAACGTCGGCCTGCGTCACGACTATGGAAAAGAAATCGGTAACACGAACAGTCCACGCCTCGGTCTCATCTACAGACTCACGCCGGATATCACGACCAAACTCTTGTACGGTACCGCGTTCCGTGCAGCCAATGCACTCGAAAACTATTACGTGACCGATGCGGGCCATTCGAAAGCCGGACCTGGGTTGAAGCCGGAACGCATCAAGACCTACGAATTCGTGGCCGAGTATTTTCCGCGCCAGGACTTCCGTAGCAGTGCCTCGGTATTTGCCTACCGCATGGATAACCTGATTTCACTGGCCACCGACCCCAATGACGAATTGCTTTATTACAAAAACGTGAACAAAGCGTCGGCGCACGGCGTCGAGTTGGAAGCCGAGTTCCTTGGCATGGATGGGAGCCGCTTGAAAGGCAGTGCTTCGTTCCAGTTCACCAAGGATGGTGCAACCGGCGCGCGGCTGACCAACTCGCCGACCCAGATCGCCAAGCTGAACTACAGCCGCCCGCTCATGCGCCGGTCTGCCCGGATCGGACTGGAAGGACAATTTACCGGAAAGCGAAATACCGTGGTCGGCGGCCGCGTCGGTGGTTTTTCCGTGCTCAATCTGACGCTCTCCAACGCCAAGCTGACGCCGAACCTGGAGCTGGGCGCGAGTCTCTACAATGTGCTGAACAAGGCTTACTCGGATCCGCCCGGCGACGAACACTTCGACAACAGTATCCCGCCAAGGGAATTGCAGTCGATCCGCCAGAATGGACGCGTTTTCCGTGTCAATCTCACCTACCGATTCTGATGTCGCGGCCCTTGTTCTTGCACGCCTCGTTGCGTCGCGTGGTGCGCCATGCCCCCGCTGCGGGCGCACTGCTCGCGCTGCTGTCGGCCTCGGCGTCGGCCCAGACTGTCGCGACGCCCGAGTACGCACTGAAGGCGGCCTTCATCTACAACTTCGCGCGATTCACGAACTGGGGCGACCGCCCGGATAAATCGCTCACGCTGTGCGTCCTCGGCAGGGACCCGTTCGGCAGCGCGCTCGACACGATCGACAACAAGGAAGTCGGACCGCTCCATATCGTCGTGAAACGACTTCGCGAGGCCGATAAAGCGTTTAGTAGTTGTCAAATCGTCTTCATCGCCGATTCCGAGATGGATAACTTTTTGCTGCAACCGGAGCAAGTCCGGCTTGCGAATGGCGTGATGACGATCGCCGACAAGGAAGGCGCCGCGCGCCAGGGCGTCATCGTCGAGCTGACGACCGAAAACCAGAGAGTCGGCTTTGCGTTCAACCAGCAGAGCGCCGGCCGCGCCAGGATCGAAGTCAGCTCGAAGCTGCTGCGACTGGCAAGAAAGGTATATTGATGAACTCCAAACGCCGATTCCAATGGATCGACCGGCAAACCGTCGGCACCAAGCTCAAGCTGGCAAATCTCTTCACGAGCGGTATCGTGATCTTCCTGGCCGGCGTGCTGCTGCTGGCATTACAGGCTTACCTGTCCGGCACGGCGCTTCTCGAGCAGGCCCGGACCGAGGCGGCAGTGGTAGGCAACAATATATCGGCGGCGATCATTTTCAAGGACCACGCTTCGGCCAGGGAAATCCTCGGCACCTTGAAAGCATTCGAAGACGTTTCGCATGCCAGCGTATTCGATGCTGAACAAAAAATCTTCAGCGACTATGCGAAAGCCGCCCAGCATGATATGCGCGCCGACACGCAGGGCGATCTGCGCGGGAATGCTTACGATTTTTCGCTGCATCGGCTACGGGTGTCGCATCCCATCGACTATGAAGGCAAGGCCATCGGCACGGTGCACATCGACACCGACCTGGCATCGACTTACCGCCGCATTGGCTGGTACGCCCTGTCGATATCGCTCATCATGCTGGCTTGCCTCACCATTGCCCACATGGTCCTCGGTCGCCTTCAACAATTCGTGACGGCGCCCCTGCACGCATTGGCGAAGACGTCGACAGCGATTTCCGAAAAGGGCGACGTGTCCCTGCGCGCCACCGTCGATGCGTCGGAAGACCTGGGCATGCTGGCAAAAGCCTTCAATGCCATGCTCGACCGGATCGAACGACGCGAAATCGAGCTGGAGTGCGAGATCGAGGAACGCAAGCGTATCGAGGTCAAGCTCGACCGCCTGGCGCACTTCGACAGCGTGACCGGCCTGCACAACCGGTATTTTTTCCACGATCGTCTGGGTAGCGCCATTGCGCAAGCGCAAGCGCTGCATCAGCGCACCTTCGTCATGTTCCTCGACCTGGACAACTTCAAGGCGGTCAATGACACGCTGGGCCACGACGTCGGCGACGAACTGCTGCGTGTGGTGGCGCAGCGCTTGCGGGACGCCGTGCCCGCTGGCGATACCGTTGCCCGGCTCGGCGGCGATGAATTCGCCATCATCCTGGAAAACGTCGCGGACGGCATCACCGGCGAAACGGTGGCGAAACGATGCATCGACGCCCTGTCGCGCATGGTGCGCATCAACGGCAATGAAATCTACATATCGGGAAGTATCGGCCTTAGCAGCTGTCCCGACGACGCGGTCGATATCAATGCACTCCTGAAGTTTGCGGATACCGCCATGTATTACGCCAAAAACGCCGGCAAGAATACCTATCGCGTCTTCAACAGCAGCATGCAAGGAGAAGCACAAAAGCGCTTTGCCATGAACGGCAATTTGCGGCGCGCGCTCGAGCGTGACCAATTCGTACTGCAATACCAGCCGCAGATCGATCTGGTCACGGGTCAGATTTTTGGCGTCGAGGCGCTGATCCGCTGGGCCCACCCCGACCTGGGCCTGATCAGTCCGATGGAGTTCATTCCGCTTGCCGAGGAGACCGGCTTGATCGTGCCGATCGGGGCATGGGTATTGCAGAGTGCGTGCCTCCAATTGAAAGCGTGGCACGACCAGGGCTATACCCAATTGCACATGGCAGTCAACTTGTCTGCACGTCAATTGGCGGAAGATACATTTGTGGAATCGGTGCTGGACATCGTCCGCACCACCGGGGTCAATCCCAGGATGCTCGAACTGGAGCTGACGGAAAGCATGCTGATGGATGCCGGCGAAGCATTCATCGCCAAGCTCGACACACTGCGGGAAGCCGGCATCATGCTGGCCATCGATGACTTCGGCACCGGTTATTCATCGATGTCTTACTTGAAGCGTTTCCCGATCAACACCATCAAGGTCGACCGCAGCTTCGTGCGTGATTTGCCGGACAGTGCGCAGGATAAAGCGATTACCAAGGCAATCATTTCGATGGCTCATAGCCTGCACATGCGTGTCATCGCCGAGGGCATCGAAACAGACCGGCAGGAAATCGTGTTATCCGCCGACGGTTGCAACAGTGGGCAGGGTTATCTTTACAGCCCGCCAGTCAACGCCGATGAAATCAGCAAGCTGGCACGCTTGATCAAGCCTGTCGACATGCCGGCCGCAAAAACCAGTCTTCCACATGAACTCGTTTGAAAATCTCGCGCGATGGCGTACGCAGTTATTTGACAAGATTCTGTCGATTACGCTGACGCTAGGCCTGCTGGCAGCAGCGCCAAGCCTGTTTTTATTACGCGATAACTTCCAGGAAGTTCTTGCCCTCGATGTCATTTCACTGGGCTGGGTAACCGCTTTGCTTCTGGCGAAGCGCATCTCCTTCCGCACGCGCGTCATACAGTTTCTGGCCATGAACCTCGTGTTCGGCTGTGGCTTGATGACGACGGTCGGCGCGAGCAGCCAGGTGTACTTGCTCGCCGGACCAATCATGGCGACCCTGCTGCTGAGTACCCGCATGGCCCTGTTGACGAGCGCAATCGGCAGCGCAGCAGTGTTTGTCATCAGCTATAGCGGGATCGGCGCCGTGCAGTTGCAAGGCATTGCACAAGGCGGCATGGGCTATGCCATGCTGATTACCATTACCTATAGCTTGCTTGCCACGGGTATGACTTTATCGTGCTCATTTTTGCTGAGACGGCTTGCCGATGCATTCGTAGAACTGCATGCGACTGCCAATTCGCTACAGGAAGGCAAACTCGCGCTCCATGAAGCCAACGCTGAACTGAGTCTGGCCGCCGCGGCGCTTTCAGGCCTGAGCGACATGGTCGTGATCGCGCGGATTGTCGATCGTCCGGACGCTGAACAACCGATCATCTACGTCAACGATGCTTTCGAGCGGCGCACCGGTTACAGCCGCGCGGAGGTGATGGGCGGTAGCTGGCGCATACTCCTTGGCCCCAATTCCGATCCCCTTGAAATGGCACGGATCGGCGCCGCCATCAACCAAGGCGTCGCGGTATCCAGCCAGCTGGAGTATTACACCAAGAGCGGCGCCGCATATTGGATCGAATTCGAGCTGAAGCCCTTTGCCGATGCGGGTGGCATACAGACGCATTGGGTGGGGATCGCACACGACATCACCGAGCGCAAGAAATCCGAAATGCACATCCACAGTCTGGCGTTTTACGACGTCCTGACAGGACTGCCGAATCGCCGCCTGCTGATGGAACGGCTGGAAGCGCAGCAGGCCAACGCGAACGCCGGCATCGGCGCGCTGATGTTCATCGACCTGGACAACTTCAAAGTGGTCAACGACGCGCGTGGCCATGCTACCGGTGACGATCTGCTGACCGACGCCGCCGGACGCTTGTGCCGCCTGGTCGGGCCGCATGACACCGTCGCGCGCCTGGGCGGCGATGAATTCGTGGTGTTGCTGGCCGGCTTGGGCCACGATGAGGAACACGCCACCGCCACTGCGTTCGCGCTCGCTGAAAAGATCCGCCATGCGGTCGCCGAGGGATTTGCCATCGACGGACATGGCTATCAGTCGTCTGCCAGTATCGGGATCACCTTGATGGGTGTGCGCACGAACACGGTACAGGACCTGCTGAGTGAAGCGGACGCAGCCATGTACTACGCCAAAGCCGGCGGGCGCAATCGGGTAGCCCTGTTCGAGACGACGATGCGGGCAGAGATGGAGTGGCGCCTTACCATGCAGGAAGAGCTCGCCGCCGCCCTGCAGAATGGCGAGTTGAACATGCAGTTGCAATTGCAAGTCAATGCCGAAGGAAACCCAGTTGGTGCCGAACTGCTGATGCGCTGGCGTCGCGCCGACGGTAGCATGGTGCCGCCTGACCTGTTCATTCCAATCGCCGAGGAAAACGGCTTGATTGTCACGCTTGGCCAGTTCGCCCTGCGCCAGGCCTGCGCCGCCTGGCACTGCCTGAACGATGCCGGACACCGCTTGCCCTTGTCGGTGAACGTCAGTCCGACCCAGTTTCGTCATCCCGACTTCATCGATCAGGTGAGAACGCTGCTGGACGACACGGCAACGCCGGCCGACCAACTCATCTTCGAGGTCACCGAAGGCCTGTTCGTCGACTCGCATGACAGCGTCATCGACCGCATGCACGAACTTGCCGCGCTTGGCATCCGCATGTCGATCGACGATTTCGGCACCGGTTACTCCAGCCTGGCCTACCTCAGGCGTATGCCCTTGTTCGAACTGAAAATCGACCGTAGTTTCATCGACGATATCGCCACCGATGACGCGAGCAAGCAATTCGGCAACGCCAATGGTTGCGCCATTGTCCAGTCGATCATCGCGATGGCCGGTCACCTGGGACTACAAGTGGTCGCCGAAGGCGTCGAAACGGCGGCACAGGCGCGCTTCCTCGCCGCGAACGGCGCACCTGCCATGCAGGGATACCTGTTTGCCCGGCCGCTGCCCTTGGAGCAGGTGCTTGCGCACCTGGAGCGGGCAAAACGATCGACGCGGCTTGACGATGTCGTTGCTGTCGGCACACATGGTGATGCTGTGGCGGATGCGCTAGCTTGAAGCTGTGTTGTCGACAGTCGATTGGGAAATCATCTATCTGGCCACGTTCCTATCGGGTGAGGCGGCTGGATAAGCGCCGGCGGCGAACTCCGCAAATGATTCCCAAGCCGGCAATCAGCGTTGCCCAGGATGCAGGTTCTGGCACCTCTGCTGCAGAGAGTACGACGTTGTCAATTGCAAATTCCGGGAATTCTTGTCCGCCGGTGATGGTCAGGGACGAAATGTTGACGAAGTCTTTAAAGTTAAAATTCGAAAATGTTTCAGCCAGATTTTCTTCCAAGAAGATTGTGTTCGTTACGGTGCCATTCACTCCCGTCGCAGTGAGCGTCATAGTCAAGGGCCGGCCGTCTCTAAGAAAGGTCTTGGCAACATCCAACGACGTCAAGGAGAACAAACCCTTGTTTTCGAGATCGATCGTGATACTGCTTTCATTGAAAGCGTAGAACGCAGTCGTTCCGTTGGAAGCGCATGCAGGACTGCACATGCCTAAATGGTCAGCAGGATCGTCGACGATATAAAATCCGAAGGGACTGATCGGCGAATAACTTACCCTGAACCCATCCTCGATAAAGCTGTAGTCGTAGTACCCGTAACCACCATACTGAGATTCAAAGTCAATCGTCGCCGCCACTGCGGCATTTGTCAAAAAGGCGGCCGCAATGGCCATCATAACTTTTCGGATCATAGTTAATTTCTTTGTAAAATGACGACTATTGATAAACCGCATGTGCACGGGTTTTGTACGCTAGCTGGGTGAATAACCCGTGACTCTATAGCCGCTTTCGCTACCATTTGGAGCCAGAGTAGTTTTAACAGCAGAGCTGGCAGTGAATATGTCACCGCACATCGATTGAATATTAAAGTTTAGTCATGACTTGCATTACTCAGTCATGTATCCGATTTTGAATTAACAAATAAAAATATTCTATTAATAAGTGTTCCAATATTGTATCGATATGTATGCGCAAGCTTCTCGACAAATTGCGCGTATATATTTAATCTTGGAAACATATTTAGTTGGGGTGCGAGATGCGTCTGCGATGGCTGTGGGCTTCGTCATTGGCGAAAACCAGCATTGCGGCTTCGGATCACAAGCTTGGGGCTCGTCGTATTAGGCAAGAACTGCCGGCCCAGCGGCAGTGGTCCAGGTTGCGGCAGATCGGTCAGAGAAATTCTTTTGGACGGTGAGGGAATGTGGTTGACCTGTTCCGGCGGCCCGAGTCGGGTGGAATACCCGCTCAGGACACGCACTGCCGTCGCCAGCTCACCTCTTCGTATTGCTCACAAACGCAATCCGCTTCCCATCCGGCGACCAGCTAGGCACGTTGAAACTCCCCTGCCCCCCCATACAAGTAGGCGATCACCCTCGGCTCGCCGCCTTCGACCGGCATCTCGCGCAGGTAGACGTGGCGGTAGAACGGGTGGTCGTAGGGATCGACATCGTCCATGAAGGTGATGAACACGATCTTCTTCCCGTCCGGCGACACGTGCGGGAACCAGTTGTTGTAACGGTCGAAGGTCAGCTGGACGGGGTTCTTGCCATCCGCGGACATGCGCCATAGCTGCATCAGCCCGGTGCGATTTGAATTGAAATAGATACTCTTGCCGTCCGGGCTGTATTCGGCACCGTCGTCCAACCCCTGCGTCTTGGTGAGCTGGGTTTCCTTGTTCGTCGCGATGTCGATCGCGTACAGGTTCAGCACATTCGGCTGCTGCGCGCGCATGGCCGGGTCGCGCTGGCCGGTGAAGATCATGCGGGTGTCGTCGGGCGTGAAGCCGTGCAGGTAGGAGTGGCCCTGGTCGGTGCCGGTGATCAGCGTCGCCTTGTCGCTGCCTTCGACGGGCACCGTGTAGATCGTCGAATAATTGCTGCCGTCCGGGCGCTTCACGTGGCTGGACAGGCCGAGCAGCTTGCCGTTCCAGGACAGCACGTGGTCGTTGTTGTTGCTGGTGGCGATGCCGGTATTGATGACAGACGTCTTGCCGCTCGCGATATCGAAGCGGTGCATGCGTCCCGTCGCGTTGTAGATGAGGACACGGCCGTCGCGCGTCCAGTTCGGCGCCTGCAGCGAATCCGGCGAGCGCAGCACGATGCGGCGATTGTGCGTGTCCATGTCCATGATCTCGACGTCGCTGCCGAGATAGTCGCGGTATGGTACGAGGCCCTTCCAGGCCGGCACCACGATGCGCACGTTCGAAGCGGTGACGGTCTCGTAGGCATCGGGATTGTGCGCGGTGACGGCCAGGCCCACGTAGACCTTGTCGCCGAGCTTCACGTGCGACACGCTGGTCACCTGGAACGGTTCGCCGAAATGCGCAGCGCTCATGATGAAAACGTCGCCGCGGCGCTCCAGCTGGATGACGTCCGGGGCATTGACGCCCATGCGGTATTCCTCCGTGTCGGCGCCGTCCTTTTCCCGGAACTGCAGCGACGTGAGGCCGTCGCCGTGGACGGCCGCCACCACATGCGCCGCGCTATTCGACAGGTTGGCGCGCACGTCCCAGCCGATCTTGCGGTGCGGGTCTGCGCCCTTGCCCTCGAACGCGACGCGCGCGGTCACGATGAAGTCGCCCTGCATCTGGTTGTACGCGTAATGCATCTGGTCGTCGGCGAACCAGATGTTCTTGCCGGACGCGCTGATGCGGTATTGCTGGCGCTTGTCGTCGTAGCCTGCGGCACCGGTGCGCTTGACGGCGCCGATGTCCTGGTGGGCGGCGAACTGGCCGATGGATTCGGCCAAGGCCATGCCGGCGACCAGTAGCGCGCCGGTCGCGACGAGCGCGGAAAGGGATGTTGGCATTGCATCTCCGTGGTTTGGGTCAAGAGGCCATCGTAGAAGGAATTCGGCAATGTGGATGCCGCTTGCCGATTTCATTACAAACTCATCCGATTTCCTGACACTTTGGCGCGTCGGCCGGCGCTAGAATGGGCCCAGCCTGCCACAACGACCATCAACCGAGGAGACACATGAGCAGCCAGACCAGGACCTATTCCCGCAGACGATTCCTCGGACAGGCAGGCGGCGCCCTGCTGGCGTCCGCCCTGCCCTACGCCGCGCTCGCGCAAAATCGCGCCGCAAACGACCGGATCCAGGTCGCCGCGATCGGCATGGGCATCATGGGTTTCAATAATTGCGCCACCACGGTCAAGGTGCCCGGCGTGAAACTGGTCGCGGCCTGCGACCTCTACACGGGGCACCTGAAACGCGCGAAGGAAGTCTACGGCAACGACCTGGTGACGACCCCGCACTTCGAAGACATTCTCGACAACAAATCGATCGATGCGGTCATCATTTCGACGACCGACCATTGGCACGACAAAATCGCCATCGCAGCCATGAAGAAGGGCAAGGCCGTGTATTGCGAGAAGCCGATGGTGCACCGGCTGGAAGAAGGCCTGCCGATGATAGCGGCCCAACAGCAGACGGGTGCCATCTGCCAGGTCGGCAGCCAGCGCGTCAGCTCGGCCACCTATTTGAAAGCGAAAGAATTGTACGAGGCGGGTGCCATCGGCCAGCTGGTCATGGCGGAAGCATTCTGGGACCGCCAATCGGCAAACGGCGCCTGGCAATACTCGATTCCGCGCGACGCATCACCGCAGACGGTCGACTGGAATCGCTTCCTCGGCGACGCGCCGCGCCGCGCGTTCGACGCCGAACGCTTTTTCCACTGGCGGAACTACCAGGATTACGGCACCGGCATCGCCGGCGACCTCTTCGTGCACCTGTTCTCGGGCCTGCACCTGATTACCAGCTCGCTCGGACCGACGCGCATCTACACGTCCGGCGGCACGCGCTACTGGAAGGATGGACGCGACGTGCCGGACGTGATGGCCGGCGTGTACGACTATCCGGCGACCGATAAATCCGGCCCGTTCAACCTGCAGGTGCGCGTGAATTTCATCGATGGCGGCGGTGGCGGCGAACAGATTGCGCTCGTCGGCACCGAGGGAAAGATGATCGTGCGCGGCAATTCGGTGGAGGTCCTGCGCAGCAAGATGGCGCAGGCGCCGGGCTTCGGCAGCTGGGACAGCTACGCCACCTTCGACAAGCAGAACCAGGAAGACTTCAAGGCCTGGTACGAGCAGCACTACGCCGGCCAGACAGCGAAGAACGAGACCAGCCGTTCGGAATGGAAGGCGCCGGACGGCTACAGCGACCATTTCGACCACCACGCCAATTTCTACAATGCGATTCGCACCGGCGGCAAGGTGAAGGAGGATGCGGCCTTCGGTTTCCGCGCGGCCGCCGCGGGGCTGGCGTCGAACAAGAGCCTGTTCGAGCAGAAGATCGTGTTATGGGATCCGGTGAACATGAAGCTGGCGGGTTGACGACACCACGGCGTCAGAACCGCGGCGTGGATGCCTGCACGGGCACGCGCCCGGTGGCTGCGCTGCGCTGCCCGGATGCGCTACGCGTTCTGCAGCACGCAGCCGCCCGAGCGCTACGGGGGTGCGCACCACCATGTTTTCTCCATGATGCGCACCCGCCGTACTAGTTGGCCGTTTCCAGCTCGCGCACCCACGCATTCCTGAAGCTGACCAGATGCCGGTGGTCCTGCAGCTTGATCGGCGCACGCCCGTGCTTGGTGTACGACGGTTTGCCGATGTACACGGTCTCCCCGCGCAGCGCCACATGATTCTGTACCAGCACGCCGTTGTGCAGCGCCGTCACGTACGCGGGTGACGCCAGCGAGCCGTCGCCCGCAAAGCGCGGCGCCGTCCAGATCACGTCATACGTCTGCCATTCCCCGGCGCCCGCGCACGCGTTCACCAGCGGGATCGACTGCTTGTAGATGCTGGCCGCCTGCCCGTTCACGTAGGTCTTGTTGGTCACGCAGTCCAGGATCTGGAGTTCGTAGCCGCGGTCGCCCGCTCCGGTGGAGGCAAGGAACAACCCGCTGTTGCCGCGGTCCTGGCCCGTACCCTTGATGTCGGCCGGGATGCGCCATTCCAGGTGCAACTGGTAATCGCCGAACTGGCGGCGCGTCTGGATGTTGCCGCTGCCAGGACGAACGGTGAAGACGCCGTCGGCGACGGTCCAGGGGGCGGGTTTATCGGGCGCGGCGGTCGACACCCACTCGTTCAGGTTGGCGCCGTCGAACAGCAGCACCGCATCCGACGGTGCGTGCGTGGCCGAGGCCGGGGTCACACGCGCCGGTTCCGGACTCCAGACCTCGGTCTCCTCTGGTTTGGTTTGTGCTTGAGCGACGATGGAACACAGCAACATGGCCAACAGGCCGGCCGTGCGCGCTCGATAGGTGAAGGTCATTCGCAAGTCTCCTTTTATTTTTTGAAATTCATTACAACATGATATAAATCACGGATGCAAGCAAAGTCGATCTCCACATTTCGCCTGGATGTGTGCTACGCAAGCGATTCCATGGCTGGTCTTGTCATTAGCCGCTGCTGTCCGGCGCGCGGCAAAGGCGGCATTACGGCTTTGCCGTCGCGCAGGTGTTCGGCACGCGCGGCCGGGCCGGGGGCAAAGTTCTTGAAAAAATTGAAGGGCTGGTGGTGGCTCTGGAAGTTCGGCTTGTCGTCGCCGCCCCTGTGGTCCAGGGCCGCCTGCCAGGCGGCGCCGTACCAGGCCCAGGACACCGACTTGCGCGACAGCAGGTCGCCGATGGTGTCGTAGGTCTGCGGCGGCGCAGTGCTGGCGTGCTCCGCACGCGCGCAAGTGGCCAGCGGCGACCGCCAGGCCGCGGGCAGCGCCAGCTACGCGAGCGGCCTGCTGGTCGGCGCCGAATGGCACGACATCCTGCGCGCCTCGGGCATCGCCACGCCTGGAGGTCAAGCTGGTCGGCTCGCCCGCGCTGGCCCGGCGCTTCCCGCGGGGACTGAGTACTGGCCGGTCGGCGGCATCACACCCGCCGCCCTTGCCGGCTGGATCAAGGCCGGTGCAAGCGGCTTCGGCCTGGGTGGGCGCTGTACCGTCCGGGCATCGCGGCGGCCGAATGAAAGGCAAGCGCGAGTGCTTTTATCGCTGCCTGGCCCCATGATCTGGAAGCTGCACAAGGGGCTTGGCCTACCTGCCGAGGCGTTGTTTCGCAGCCGTATCGCAGCATGGCCATGGAATTTCCGCTCAGCCGCTATGGTCGCTCTTTATCGGTAGTGCCGAACTGCTCAGGAATCGGGGCACCGATCGGCCCGGTCGATATCTTTGCCGCCATCCAGGACCGCGGCCGCCCGCTCCATCCCCATGCTGTCCGACACCGTCCGATGATCTTCCTCGGCGGTTTCCGGCGGATCGAGCATGTCGGCCAGCATCGCGTGCAACTCCGGGGTATCCCAGGGCAAGCCGCTGCGCTGCCGGGCGTGGATGTAATGCCTGACTTCGCTGTCTTGTCCCGCGGTCAATGGCAAGCCGCGAAACGTCTCTGCAGATTCCGACCTCATCGTGTCCCCCTTCGATTCTTCCGATTGGCATACCGACCATACGCCCATTCCCTGCGCACGAGCGCGCGCCATACCGGGGCGAAAACGCTGGTTCCTTCCGGGTGCGGCGCGTATGATGGACCGCAGCGGCGGATGACGCGACTGCACGGCTTCATCCCGACATGCCGCTTGCTCCGACGTCTGCCATGGAGGAGCGATGCAGACCAACGACCGCCAGCGGCGCAGCAACGAGCCGACCGCGAATGCCGTGGCGCGCGGATTGAATATCCTGACGGTGCGCGACGCCGAACTCGCCACGCGCTACATGCGGTACAAGAATGTGCCGGACCATGTGATTGCCCGCGTCCTGGGCAATCCTGCACTGTGCCGCCGCGCGAGCGCCGGACAATCGGTATCGGAAGCGATCACGCCGTCCCCACCGGACGATCAGTAATACCGTGGCCACGGCCACGGCCAACCGCAAGCGGGGCCGTCGATGCCACGAAACACGGAAACCGACAGGGAAGTCCGGCAATTAAGGGCCTTGCTCACCATGTCGCGCGAATCGATGCAGACCGACCAAGCGCTCAAGGTGCTGGCGCTGGCCGGCAGGGCCATGGCCGATCTGGCCCACGTCGACAGCGCCCTGCTGCTCATGCGCGGCGAGGTGAATGCGTCCATCAGCTTCAACCGCATGGGCAAACCGTGCACGGCGTCCTCCAGCCACGATTTTGACAATGACAGCGTAACTTCTATACGCATTTCCGGCACCACGAGTATGCGGATCGGGTCGCATAGTACACACAAGGAATACTTGCGATGACGGCCGGAGACAGCATGCGCTATCGAATCCTGATCCTCTCCCCCAGTCCGGACGACGTCCGCGTCCTGGAGCATGCCCTGGGCAATGCCCGTGACGGTCCTTTCGATGTGGAAGCGGGCGCCACCCTGGCGGAGGGCATGCGCCGCCTGCGCAGCGGCGGCGTGGATGCGATCCTGGTCGACCTGGACCTGCCGGACAGCCAGGGGCTTTCCGGCTTCGATCAACTGGCCGCAGCCGCACGCCACACGCCGATCCTGACGCTGTGCGGCCTCGACGACGAGGCCGACGCCGTGGAAGCGGTCCAGCGCGGCGCCCAGGGCTGGTTGTCGAAAGGTTTCTTCGACAACGCCCTGGTGCCGCAGTCGCTGCGTAACATCATCGAACGCATGAAGGTGGAGCGGCGTCTGTACGTCGCCCGGGCACGCGCTGAAATCACCCTCAACTCGATCGGCGATGCCGTCATTTCGGTCGACATGGTGGGTCGGGTGGATTACCTGAATATCGCCGCCGAACTGGTCACCGGCTGGTCACGGGAAGAGTCGCGCGGGCGGCCTGTCGGCGAAGTGCTCGAGCTGGTCGACGGGGTCAGCGGGCGCAGGATCACCAATCCCCTCGAACATATCCTGCACAGCGACCAGGAATCGAACCTGGCAGGGGACGCCATCCTCGTTTCACGTGATGGACGGCGCATTCCGATCGAAGACTCGGCCGCCCCTATCCACGACTGGGATCGACAACTGGTCGGCGCCGTGATGGTGTTCCGGGACCTGTCCGACACCGTGGCGCTGACATCGACGATGCGCCACCTGGCGCAGCACGATTTTCTTACGAACCTGCCCAATCGTTCTCTCCTGAACGACCGCATCACCCAGGCGATCGCCAACTCCAGGCGCAACGACATCCATCCAGTGCTGCTCTTCCTTGACTTGGATAAATTCAAGCACATCAACGATTCCCTTGGACACGCGGTTGGCGACCAGTTGCTGCAAGCAGTCTCGGAGCGCCTGGTGAACTGCGTGCGCACATCCGACACGGTCAGCCGTCATGGTGGCGATGAGTTCGTGATTTTGCTGGCCAACGAACGGCGCCCGCAGGATGCGGCGCATGCGGCGGAAAAAATCCTGGCCGCGCTGTCGGCACCTTTCCGGATCGACAACCAGGAGTTGCATACCTCGACCAGCATCGGCATCGGCGCTTTTCCGCAGGACGGTACCAATGCCGCCGCCCTGATCACGAATGCCGACACCGCCATGTACCATGCCAAGGAACTGGGGCGCAACAATTACCAGTTCTTCCGCCAGGACATGAACACGCGCGCCGTCGAGCGGCAACTGGTCGAAACCAGCTTGCGCCGCGCGCTCGAACATGGCGAATTCGCGCTGTACTACCAGCCCAAGGTCGACCTGCAAACCGACCGCATTACCGGGGTCGAAGCCCTGCTGCGCTGGAAGCATCCGGAATGGGGTCTGGTCATGCCCGAGCGTTTCATCACGATTGCCGAAGAGTGCGGCCTGATCGTTCCGATCGGACGCTGGGTAGTCGGCGAAGCCTGCGCACAAATGGTGCGCTGGCGCAATACCGGCATGCCGGACGTGTCGGTCGCGGTGAACATTTCTGCACTGGAGTTTCGCCATCGAGACTTTTTCACGCATGCACTCGCGATCTTCGACGCCACGGGCGTGGATCGGACGCATGTGCAACTCGAACTGACCGAGAGCGTGTTGATGCACGACGTCGCAGCCAGTGCCCACTTGTTGGTCAAGTTCAAGGCGATGGGCGTGCAGATCGTCGTGGACGACTTCGGCACGGGGTACTCCAGTCTGAGCTACCTGAGCCAGTTCCCGATCGACATGCTCAAGATCGACCAGTCGTTCGTCAAGGCCATCGATACGAAGGAGGGGCGCAACGGGGCGATCGTCAGCGCGGTGATCGACATGGGCAGGAACCTGCACCAGCGCGTGATCGCCGAAGGGGTCGAGGACGAGGCGCAGCTCGCATTTCTCAAAAATCACGAATGCAGCGAGGGCCAGGGGTTCCTGTTCAGCCGGCCGATCGACGCGGCGCAGATGGGGGCAATGCTCGGCAATGCCATGCGCACCGGACCCGCCACTGCTTGCCCCATCAGGAGGCCGGCGCCGCGAGTGCCGGTTCGTGCCGCGCATAGTCGATGGCGGAGGACAGCAGGTCGTAGCGATACGGACCATAGAAATAGTAGCCGCGCTCGAAGACGATGCCGTGCGCTTCCATCTGCAGCCGCTCTTCCGGCGTCGGTCCGGCCCACTGTTTCCAGTTGCGTGGCGCGGGATCCTCGCGAAAACCTGGCCTGGCCCGGTCCAGCCTGGCATAACGAAGCGCGTCTGCAAGCCGGTCATAGCTGTATTGCCCGTAATGGTAAGCGCGCCCATCGAAGGAGATGCCCGACGCCATCGCCTCGGGCGGCAAGGCGGGTGATGGATGCATGATGTCCTCGCATTGAATCGACATGGCGCGCCTCGATCGGATCACGCCGCCGATGAATCGGTCGAATGGGAAAATTGAAACATGGCGTATCTCTTCAATGCACAGCACGGATATGTGGATGGCAAGGAGATCGTACGAACCATCGTCATTGTGCGCTTGCCACCGCGCGTGCGGGACGAGACGGCGAAAAAATTCACGCGCGATAAATAAGGGCAATCCCTGGTCGAGCGTCGGCGCGGCACACCATAGGGCTTGGCATCCACAGGAAGATGCATTCTCGGGAACGGCGACCCATGTATTACGGCGAACGCTTCAACAGCATCACCCACGCCGTCGGCGCCTGCCTGGCCGCGGCCGGCGGCGCCGTCCTGGTCACTGCGGCGGCGCGTGACGGCGACCCGTGGAAAATCACCAGCTTCAGCATCTACGTGGCAATGCTGCTGGCCCTGTACCTGACGTCGAGCCTGTATCACGGCCTGCGCGGCGTGGCCAAGGACGTGCTGCGCAAGATGGACCATTGCGCCATCTACCTCCTCATCGCCGGCACCTACACGCCTTTTACCCTGGTGACGCTGCGGGGCGCCTGGGGCTGGTCGATGTTCGGTGCCGTGTGGTCGCTGGCGTTGCTGGGTATTGCACAGGAAATCTGGTACGCCAGGGGGGCGCGCATCCTGTCCCTCGTCATCTACATGCTGATGGGCTGGCTCGCGGTGACCGGCATCCGGCCCCTGGTGGCGGCGCTGGGATGGGAGGGATTCGCGTGGCTCGCGGCTGGCGGCCTGTTGTATACGGCCGGTATCGGGTTCTATGCCACCGACCACAAAGTGCGGCATGGCCATGGCATCTGGCATTTGTTCGTACTGGGCGGCAGCGTTTGCCATTACATCGCGGTGTTGTTCTACGTCGTCTGATGGCGGCTGCCGCGTTCGGTCTGGAGATTGCGGAGCCGGCCCACCGCGTAACCCTGCGCATAATCGATGCCGAGCTGGCGTATGACGTCGAGCGTCGGCTGGTCCTCGGCGAATTCGGCTACCGTGCGGATCCCCATTTGAACGCAAGATAGTCGAGAAACGGCATCTGGCGTGGTTTTGGCGGCAGCCCCTGCAAAGCAATGCCATCGGGCGGCCAATCGATCACACTCGACAGCACATTGCCATCGGCGAGGGTGGAATCCCACACCGACATCTTTGCGGCATCGAGCGCAAAGTGCAGCCTTCGCCTGATCTCATCCATGCAACAACCCTGTCGGCAGCGCACGTCGGGGCAGGATGGGCGAGACCGCATGGCCGGCGCCGCCGCAAAAAGGCCCCGCAGGGCCAGGATGCTTCGTGACGATCAGCGTGGCGAGGACGAGCCCTTGTTGCCGGCCTGGGGATTGCCGCCCTGTGCATTGCCGGGGAAACTGGGCGAGCCGGCCTGGTTATCGGGTTTGCCGCTGGCGTCGTCGGCACCACGTTGCAGGTTACCCTGGAACTGCGCACCCGCCTTGGCACCGCGCTCGGCCTCCTTCATGAACGCGTCGCGCGAATTCTTGATGGTGTCCTCCTGCTGGCGCCAGTTCTTGTCGGTTTCTTCTTTCGTAGCGCGGGTGACATCGTCGGCCAGCGCGCGCGCAGTACGGGACGTTTCCTGCACATGCTGCTCGGTCACCCGGCTCAAGTCGACCTGCGTGGCCGCGGCAAGCTGCGACAATTGCTGCTGGTAGGCGCGCAGCTTGTCGGTGCCGGGCTGGGCTCCCGCTACCGCCGCCGACAGCGCGTCGGTCGGACGCTCGGCGGTCAGCATGCGCTGGGCGGTACCGCTGGCTTCCTCGATCAGGGACTGGCTCAGCTGCATGTTCAGCTGGAAAATCTGCTGGAACGAACGGGACATGGCGTGCGACAGCTCGCTCAGGAATGCGTTCTGGGCATCGAGATGCGAGCGCACGGCGGGGTTGACGGATTGGGGGTATGGATACATGGTGTACCTTTGATAAGAATGGCAAGACTGGGAAATCGTGGCACGCCGGACGCGGTGCGTTGAAGTGTCTGGCGGGAATGGCAGAGCAGCTGCTGCTGCCTGGAAGAGGACGATCACCGAAGATCGCGTATCACCTTCACACTGTGCGCTCTTTATCGCGCATGTGCGGCTAATTCGCAAATGTATTTGCGCGCAATAGCAAGCGGCAAGTTTCTCGATCCGGCAACCACCGCGCCGGGCATGTCATCGAGCGGTGTATGCAAGTCATGGCCAGCACGGCAATGAATTGCTCGCCCAGTTCGGCGGTCCCGCGCTCGGCTTCCAGCTGCGCCGACACCAGTTGCGCAAGCAGCTCGAGCGTGGACGGCACCGCCGGGGTCGACAGGCGCATCGGCTTTGGATCCAGCCCGCACAGCGTGCCGAAGTAGCTGCCGTCACGCCGGAACCATCGGGACCGAGAAATAACTCTGGAAACCATAGATCCGGGGGCGTATGGTGATCGCGATACGGCTCGCTTTCCTGGACGTGATCGATGACGATGGTGTTCCCGGTGCTGCGCACCTCGTCGCACAGAGTCGTGGTCACATCGGGACCGTCGCCGACCTGCAAGCCGAAATCGAGCTTGTCCCGGACCGCGCACGTCGTCCACAATGTTGCCGTCACGTGCGCGATCACAACGAAACCCGGGCCGGTAAGCGATGCGATCGTCTCGAGGATTTGCGGCACGGCACTGATGGCCTGGATATCGCGCACATACGTCACCATCTCTGTACTCATAGCTGACTTGGCCTGGCAACTGCACTCGACTCGTCATATTGACATTCTCCGCCTTCAAGCCAGCTGCAAAATCTCGGCAGTTGGCGTGGGACGATTGCCACGGAACCGGCAGTCCCTCCCGTTCCGCCAGCATCAATCCCGTCATTGCCCGCGCAAGTTCTCTTCCTTCTCGAGTCGTTTGTGTGCCTTTTTCTCCTTCGGGGTCTTGGCCGTTTCCTTTTTCGTGGACTTCTTCGCGTCTTGGCTCTTGCTCATCATTTTCTCGAATTGGATACAGCGACCGCACCAGGTCGAACGCCCGCAGCTGGCATTCCTTGGCAGGTCAAGACGATGAAGTCATGCGCCGACCTGGCGGCATCGGATCTTGGGCCGGCTGGACGCATCCGCGGTCTTGCTGCCCGTCCTGGAGATCTCCGTTTATCGTACGTTCGTGTCGCGCGGAATTGCTTTGCCGGTTCAAATGGTCAACGTCGCATCGTGCTAGCATCACCTGTTCATTAAGGAGAATGCAATGCGAGACGACCGAAAAGACTTGCTGTTCATTCGACTTAAAACCACCACCAAAACCCGCATGGTTGGCTGTCGCACAGCCGGGATGCACTTTCGCGGATTTATCGGTCACTCGAAAACAGGCTTGATGGGCGATCCTTCGTATCGCGAACTGGTTTGCGATACGCTGTGCAGAACATCAGGCGAAGCAATGCGGACTGCCCACGACCTCGCCCGTATCCTGGCCCTCAGGTACGGGTATGGCGGTGCATAGCTGTTGCGCCGAGCCACGACCTTTGGAACGCTCCCGGCCTGCCCTCGATGAGTTGCCGGGTCCGGACGCTGCGACCGCGGTTTCCCGACACCGGCCGGTGTGACGATCCGGCATGCTGGATAACCGCACACCTTACTCACCGCTAATGACAGTCGGAGAAAACATGCACACAATGCCTTCCCTTGATTACATGGGATATGCCGTAGTGGTAAATGCGCTGCCCGCCGCGGAAAACCGCTACTACAGCGTTTTTGCCATACACCGCCATGTAGCGAACAGCCTGGCCGTCCAGGCGCCGGCCGCTTGTCAGCAGGGAATCGAAGATAATGTGCTTTGCGATACCACTGAACTGGCATACCAGGATGCGCGGGATCGGGCTCGAAACTGGATTGACGCGCACCCCGCCCGGAGTGCGAAACACGGTGATACGACCCCGAACGCAGACGCTCCGCCAAGGCGTCATTGTCCATTTCAGAAGGAAGAGTATGTACGTCCCAATAGCATTGCCGACTACCGATCTGAATAATTTTCGTCTCGCTTACAGGGCTTGGCGCACGGCTATCGACGAATACGATTCCAGGCTCCAGAAGATCTGCGATGGTCGCGAAATCGCGGGCGCGGACCTGCAGCGATTTGTCAGGGACCTCCAGATGAAACATGCTCGCTTTGTGGAATGCTCGCAGCGGATTTGCCGTCCGAAATAATATTGCTTCATCCAGTGACGAAGATCTACCGACCCTACTCGCGCAGGCGGGCTTACGCGACTTGCTCGACACGGCGGTCCCTTCTGATGAGGTAAAAGCGTCCAAACCCGACGGTGACATTATCGAGGTCGCTTTGCGCAAGGCAGGCATGCAACCCACTGAGGCGTGATGATGGGTGACACTCCCTATGACATCGTTGCAGCCGAGGCCGCAGGAGTGGGGGAAGTCCAGCCGCTTTGGAACGCCTACAGGAAATCGATGTCGACCAGTTCGCGATATTCGTCCAGAGCTATCACTACGGACTTTTAAGAGCGCCGCTGCGCGCGTCAGCCGACTTACTGATCGATGGCAGCTTCGCGACCTGCCTCTTGCGGCAGCATCGCATCGGCAATATCCAGCATCGCTCGCAGGCGATCCATATGCCGCAGATCATGGTGGTAGCCGACCCAGACATCCCTGCTCGGCGGCTGGTCGGGCGTGTCGATACGCTGTAACCCGACTGTTGCATCGCCCAAAGGCCTTGGCAGCACGGCCATGCCCATCCCCCTTAGACACATCTGTGCCTGGAGAGCCCGGCTCGTGCTTGTGAAAGCGCGGCGCGCCTGCGGGAACCTGTCGAGTAGCCAGGCGACATCGGGAAAGTGGGACTGTGCAGTATTCATGAGAATCAGTCCCACCGAAGCAGGATCCTTTCGCATCGCAGACGCAGTGTCGGCCGAGCCATACAGAGCGTATGGAATCCGCATCAGGCGGCGCTGGACGATGTCCGGTTCGCTGAACGGAACAATGCGAAAAGCGACATCGGCTTCACGGCGCGAGAGATTCAACAAGCGGTAACTTGCGATCACCTCCGGAACAACAGCGGGATGGCGACGCGTCAGTTCGGCCAGGACAGGCGCGAGAACATAGCCAGCAAACCATTCCGCCGCAGATATCCGCAAGATGCCTTCAAGGCGCTCGTGGTTGCCCGCAAGGCGCCTCTCCATGGCCAATGCGGAATCTTCCATGGATTCCGCTATAGTCAGCACAGCGTCCCCGGCGTCCGTTAGAACAAGGCCGTCCTTGGTCCTGCGGAAGAGCGCCTGCTCCGCCTCATTCTCGAGTGCCTTGATCCGGCGTCCTACGGTCGGATGGCTGACATCCAGGGCTCGCGCGGCCCCGCCGAACGATCCGCTACGCACTACCGCCAGGAAAATCCGAACGTCGCTCCATTCCATGTCACACCCGTACAAAAATGTACGGGAAATATACATTAATGGCACTTCACACACAATGACGTACGGCTCACCATAGCGTTTTAATTCCTGGACTCTCAAGACATGAATAAGCTGCAAGACAAGGTTGCCATCGTAACGGGCGCTTCCAAAGGCATTGGCGCCGGCATCGCCCATCAGCTCGCGGCCGACGGCGCGAAGGTCGTCGTAAATTACGCCTCGAGCAAAAGCGGTGCCGACAAGGTGGTTTCCGAAATCCGAGCCGCTGGAGGAAAAGCTATTGCGGTGGGCGCGGACGTCACGAAGTGGGCTGAGGTCGAATCGCTGGTCACGGCGGCAGTCGATCACTTCGGGCGTCTGGACATCCTGGTAAACAACGCCGGCATCTACCAATTAGCGACGATCGAAGACACCACCGAAGAGCTCTATCGCACCCAGTTTGATCTCAACGTTCTTGCCCCGCTGCTGGTCATCCGCGCCGCTGCAGCGCACCTGGGCAGGGGTGCCAGCATCATCAACATCGGGTCGAATGTCACGCGCGTCCATCCCTCGGGAAGCGCGGCCTACACCGGCACCAAGGCGGCGATCGATGCCATCACCATCGTGCTCGCACGCGAACTCGGCCCGCGCGGCATTCGCGTCAACGCCGTGAGCCCCGGCCTGGTCGACACCGAAGGCACCCACACCGCCGGCGCGATCGGCTCCGCTTTCCAGACCTGGTACGAGAGCATGACGCCGCTCGGACGCATCGCCACGGTGCAGGACATTGCGCCCATCGTTTCCTATCTGGCGTCGGACGATGCGGGCTGGGTGACTGCCGAGAACATCCTGGCTGCGGGCGGCTTCCGCTAATGGAGGTCGGCATCATCGGCCTGGGCGCAATGGGCCGTGAAATCGCCCGCAACCTGGCGGCGGCTGGATACGCGGTCAAAGCGTGGAACCGTTCCGGTGCCGAGCTCGCGGGGGTCCAGATGGTCGATGCTCCGGGACAGGCACTTCAGGCGGACATTTCATTGACGATGCTCTCCGACGACGATGCCGTCCGCAGTGTTCTGTTGGAGTCGGATGCCCTGCTCCAGGCACGCAGAGGGCTGGTGCATGTCGTTTCGTCGACCATTTCCGTCGCGTTCGCACAAGAACTCGTGGAGCGTCACGATGCTGCGAAGATCGCCTACGTTGCCGCGCCGGTATTGGGGCGGCCGGATGTCGCCGCCCGTGGTGAGCTGAACATACTGGCCGCCGGCACCGCCGCAGCGTTGGAAAAAGTGCGGCCAATATTCGAGATCATTGGCAAGCGCATCTGGGAAATGGGTGCAGAACCGCCTACCGCACATGCCGCCAAGATCGCCTGCAACATGATGATCACAATGGCGATCGAGGCCATGGCCGAAGCAGTCGTGTTGACTGAAGCAAATGGCGTAACGCGCGAGCGCTTCTTCGACCTGATCCTGAATACCTTGTTCGATAGCCGTTCATATCACGTCTATTCGGCCAACATCCTTCACGGCAGCTACGAGCCGGGATTCAAGGCGTCGCTCGGATTGAAGGACTTGCGGCTCGCCCGCGCAGCGGCCGAACAGCTGGGGCGACATCTACCGATGCTCGACGCCGTTCGTCATCAGATGACCGAGGCCGTCAATGCCGGTGGTGGCGACAAGGACTGGTCGGTGATGGCCGACTACACCATTCGATCGGCAGTTTAAGCCGCCTGGCCCAGCGGCAACGCGCGCGCCGCAATCAACACCGGCATCGATTCGCGATCGATCGGCGGGAAGAATGCGCGGCGCCCTTGATCGAGCTGGTACAAAGCTTTCCGGATTCGCCGCCTTGACTACATACCTACTAGAAGGTAGAGTAATTGGATGTCTGGCCGCGCCAGGCAATCGAATACGCGCCTCGTCGGCACGCGCTTGCCGATGAGCGATCCTGCCACCTACCTCGTCCACCATGCTCATCAAGAAAAACACGTCCGGCTCCTCGTCGCCCCTGCCCTCCGAAATCACGCCGCGCGACGTCTACGAAGACCGGCGCCGGTTCATCGCTCGGACCGCCGCCACGGCGCTGGCCGGCTCCTCGCTGTGGGAAATGGCGAATCGCCAGGCCTTCGCCGACACGCCGGGCCTGGCCAGGCTCGCCGCCGGCCGCAATGCCGCCCTGTCGACGGACGAAAAACAGACCAGCTTCGACGACGCGACGCGCTACAACAATTACTACGAATTCGGCACCGACAAGTCCGACCCCGCGCGCAATGCGCAGACCTTGATCACGGACCCATGGACGGTGCAGGTCGACGGCGAAGTGAAAAAGCCCCTGACTCTGGATATCGATACGCTCGCCAGGCTGGCGCCGCTCGAGGAACGCATGTACCGCCTGCGCTGCGTCGAAGGCTGGTCCATGGTGATTCCGTGGGTCGGCTATTCGCTGTCGAACCTGATCCGCCGGGTCGAACCGACCGGCAACGCGAAGTACGTCGAATTCACCAGCCTGGCCGACAAGCGCCAAATGCCGGGCGTGCGCAGCCGCGTGCTACGCTGGCCTTATGTGGAGGGCTTGCGCATGGACGAGGCCATGCATCCACTGGCCCTGCTCACGTTCGGCATGTACGGCCAGGTCCTGCCGAACCAGAATGGCGCCCCGGTACGCATCGTGCTGCCCTGGAAGTATGGCTTCAAGTCGGCCAAATCGCTGGTGCGCATCCGCTTCGTGAGCGAGCAGCCGCGTACGGCATGGAACGGCATCGCCCCGCAGGAATACGGCTTCTACTCGAACGTCAATCCGAACGTCGACCATCCGCGCTGGTCGCAGGCGAGCGAGCGCCGCATCGGCGACAACGGCTTTTTCCACGCCAGGCGCAAGACCCTGATGTTCAACGGCTATGACGAAGTCGCATCCCTGTACGCAGGGATGGACTTGCGACGTTATTTCTAGGGCGAACTCGACGGAGACTTCAGTTCGTTGGCAGCAAAAGGGCGCGATCAACCGCGGCCTCGGCGTGCAGGGCTGTCGTGTCGTACAAGGGCACGGGACTATCTTCCGGCCCGACCAGCAGCATGATCTCGGTGCAGCCCAGGATGATCGCCTCGGCGCCGCGCGCGACGAGGCGCTCGATCACCGCGCGATACGCCTGCCGCGATCGGTCGAGAATCTCTCCCTTCACCAATTCCTCGTAGATGATGCGATGCACGACTGCGCGGTCGGGCGCATCCGGGACCAGCACCTCGAGCCCATGCATGTCGGCCAGCCGGCCCTTGTAGAATTCCTGCTCCATGGTAAAGGCCGTCCCAAGCAGGCCCACGCGGCCGAGACCGGCCGCCCTGATTCGTTCAGCGGTCGGATCAGCGATATGCAGCAGCGGCAGGCTGGTGCCCGCCTGGACTTGCGTCGCGGCGATATGCATGGTGTTCGTGGCGATGACCAGGAAATCGGCACCTCCGCGTTCCAGGCGCCTTGCGGCATCGATCATCAGCAGCGCCGCATCCTGCCAGCGGCCGGTTCGCTGCTGGATCTCGATATCGGCAAAATCGAAGGACCACATCAAGCACTGCGCCGAGTGCAAGCCCCCGAGTCGTGTGCGCACGCCTTCATTGATCAGCCGGTAATACTCGGCCGAGCTTTTCCAGCTCATCCCCCCGATCAGGCCAATGACTTGCTGGACAGGCGGGGCATCGTCAAGCTGCTGCATGTTCATCTCCAGATCACATTGTCAATTTGCGTTCGCTGCTTCCAGAATCAACCCGGCGACTTCCTGCGGATGCGAGAGCAGCGACACGTGGCTGGCGCGCAGTTCGACCGTTTTCGCCCCCATGCGCTTGGCCATGAAGCGCTGCAGGTCGGGGTTGATGGTCCGGTCTTCGGTGGAGACGGCATACCAGCTCGGCTTATTATGCCAGGCCGCGACCGTCGTCTTCGCCTGGGTCACGGGTTTGCCGATGCGCTGCTGGACCGCGTAGTAGACCAGGGCTTCGGCCAGCGACACGTCGCCGGCAAAATCCTTCACGAAGGCCGCCTCGCTCAGGGCGCCAAACCCATCCGCCGCCCATGTCAAGCCCGCGCTGGCCGGCGCAGCGGGAAACTTCCTGGTCAAGGCCGGGTAGTCTTCTCCGGCCTCGGGTCCGCGCGCCGCGATGTAGACCAGGCCGCTCACTTTCGGATCCGCGCCCGCTTCGCTGATGACCATGCCGCCGTAGGAATGCCCAACCAGCAGGGTCGGGCCATCCTGCAGCGCCAGCACGCGCTTGACGGCGTCGACGTCGTCCTGGAAGCTGGTGGTCGGGTTCTGCACGGCGGTCACGTGCAGGCCTTTGGCTTGCAACAGGGGGATGACCTTGCCCCAGCTCGAGCCGTCGGCATATAGGCCGTGGACCAATACGACGTTCTTGACGCGCTGGCCAGAAGGGGCTTGCGGCGCCCCGCCTGGTGTCTGGGCCTGGGCCTGGCTAACGAGCGCCAGGGTGAATGCCATCGTGGTGGCAAGGGAGCGGATGAATGTGGGCATATAGTCAATTGTAAAAAGCTGATCCGGTTGAAACCCGGGACTGGGTTCGTTACAGACGGGACAAGCTTAGCATACCTTCTAGTTGGTAGTTAATAGAATGAATCCCGAAGATGCACGCGGAGAACGCTAGCCAAACGGCAGCGTGCGGCCGGGTTGCCCATTCGCCCGTAGTGATGAGCCAGATAGCGCTTGACAAAAGGGCTTGACAAAAGCGCTTGACAACCGACCTACCAGAAGGTAGAGTGACCGGCATGAACAAGATATCTTCTACCGCCGAGGACATTCTGGCAAGCGCCCGCTCCTTGATTGTCAGCGGCGGCTACAACGGATTCAGTTATGCGGACATCGCCGACAGGGTCGGTATCCGCAAGCCGAGCATCCACCATCACTTCCCCAGCAAGGCCCAGTTGGTGACGGCCCTGGTCGCGGGCTATCGCAAGCAGGCGGAGACCGGTATCGCGAATCTCGAACTCGCGGTCCCCGCTCCACTCGACCAATTGCGCGCCTACATCGACCACTGGAAGTCCTGCATTGGCGACGCCAGCGCGCCGTTCTGTATCTGCGCGCTGCTGGCCAGCGAGCTGCCGGTACTGCCACCGGAAGTCGCGCTGGAGCTCCGGGCCTTCTTCCGCTTCCTGTCGGGATGGCTCACTTCGGTGCTCGAGCGCGGCGCCGAGCAGGGCGCGATCAAGCTGACCAACACGGCGCGCGTCGAAGCGGAAGCTTTCATGGCCACCGTGCACGGCGCGATGCTGTCTGCGCGGGCCTATGGCGACCCCGGCATCTTCGGCGTGATCATGGATCCGCAACTGGTGCGTCTGGCGGCAAAAGGCTGAGGAGCCCCTTCACCGATTTTTTACTGTTTGGCCTCGGCAGTCTGTCGGCGCGCTGTCACGAGGCCTTTTTTTCGCGCCACCAAACTACCAACTAGTAGGTATATTATGAAAAATCCCGTTTCCCAATCCGTTTCCCGTATGGCAGCGCGCGCCTTGATCGCCGCCTCCACGCTGGTCGTGCCGGTGGCCTACCTCGCCATGCCGGCCGTGGCCCAAGCCCAGAATGCCGAGCAGGTGCATATCCGCGGCAGCGTCGTCGCCCTCAACGGCAACAAGCTCAAGGTCAAGACCCGCGAAGGCAAGACCGTCGACGTCACGCTGGCCGAGGGCGCCCACGTGGCCGGCGTCGCCCGCGCCGACATCGGTGACATCAAGCCCGGCGATTTCGTCGGCATCGCTTCGCTGCCGAAGGCCGGTGGCGGCGACGGCGCCCTCGAAGTGCTGATCTTCCCGCCGGCCATGAAGGGTCTGGGCGAAGGCAGCTATGGCTGGGATCTGAAGCCGAACAGCAGCATGACCAATGCCACCGTGGCAAACGCAGTCAAAGGCGTCGATGGCCATACCGTTACCGTCAACTATCACGGCAAGGAAAAGAAGATCGCCATCCCGCCCGGCACCCCGGTCGTGACCCTGGGCCCCGCCACGACCAAGGACCTGGTCGCCGGCGCGATCGTCTTCGTGCCTGCCGCGAAGGGCGACAAGGGCGCGCTCACCGCGCAACAAGTGGTGGTCGGCGCGAATGGCGTCGTGCCGCCGATGTAAAGCAAGTCGAAGCGGGACCGGCCTCCCTCCAGGCCGGTCTCCAATCTCCGGAGCTGTCATGAAGCTTGTAAAAAAGACGGTGCTGGTCCCTCGCCATGCGCTCATCACCCGTATCACGCACTGGATCAATGCGATCTGCCTGGGCTTCCTGCTGTTGAGCGGCCTGCAGATCTTCAACGCCTGGCCCAGCCTGTACTGGGGGCAGTACGGCGCCGACGGCGACCCCTCGTTCCTGAGCATAGGCGCAAGCCGCGAACACGGGCAACTGCGCGGCTACCTGCGTGTCGGCGACGCCACCGTGCCGACCACCGGCATGCTGGGCGTCTCCCGCGTCGACGGACAGCCCGCCGAACGCGCCTTTCCCGCCTGGCTGACCCTGCCCTCTTTCCAGGACCTCGCCGCGGGCCGCCGCTGGCACTTCTTCTTCGCATGGGGTTTCGCGATAAATGGTGCGATCTACCTCCTGTCCAGCCTATTTAGCGGGCATTTGCGCCGCGACCTGGTGCCGGATCACGCGGAACTCGCGCCGCGTCACCTGTGGCATGAAATCGTCGCCCATGCGCGCCTGCGCTTCCCGAAGGGAGAAGAGGCGCGCCACTATAACGTGCTGCAAAAACTCAGCTACTTCGGCGTGGCAGTAATCCTGCTGCCGCTGATGGTCCTGACCGGACTGACCATGTCGCCCGGGATGAACGCCGTCGCGCCCTTCCTGCTCGACCTGTTCGGTGGGCGCCAGTCCGCGCGCGCCATCCATTTCATCACCGCGTCCCTGGTGGTCCTGTTCGTGCTCGTCCATCTCGCCATGGTCCTGCTGTCGGGCGTCTGGAACAACCTGCGTTCCATGATCACGGGGCGCTACGCCATCGAGGAATCGCACCATGACTGACAATCGACCCGTGACTGACAAGCGCCGCCGCCGCTTCCTGCTGGGCGGCATAGCCGGCGCCGGCGCCGCCCTGCTTGCGGGCTGTGATGTCTCCCTGCAAGACACGCCCACCGGCCGGGTGCTCGATTCGGCCGAAAACCTCACCCGTGGCTCGCAGCGACTGCTGCAGGGCCGCCATGCGCTGGCCCGCGAATTCAAGGAAGCCGACATCTCGCCGCGCTTCCGGGTCAACGGCAGCAGCATGCCGGACAGCGAAGAGTACGCGGCCCTGCTCGACAAGCGTTTCGTGGACTGGCGCCTGAAGGTCGACGGCCTGGTCGCGCGGCCCCGGGAATTTTCGCTGGGTGCGCTCAAGCTGCTGCCGGCACGCACCCAGATCACCCGCCACGACTGCGTGGAGGGCTGGGGCGCGATCGCCAAATGGACCGGCGTGCCGCTGGGCGACATCCTGCGCGCCACCGGCATCATGCCGAGCGCGCGCTATGTCGTCTTCCACTGCGCGGACGAACTCGAAAAGACCCTCGACGGCAGCGGCCGCTACTACGAGAGCATCGATCTGGTCGACGCCTTCCATCCCCAGACCATCGTGGCATACGGCATGAACGGCAAGGACCTCAGTGTCGGCCACGGCGCGCCGCTGCGCCTGCGCGTCGAACGCCAGCTCGGCTACAAACAGGCCAAGTTCCTGATGCGCATCGAGCTGGTCGACAGCCTGAAGGGCCTGGGCGGCGGCAAGGGCGGCTATTGGGAAGACCGGGGCTATGAGTGGTACGCGGGTATTTGAATTGTTTTCCGATCATGAAGGAGCATTAACATGAACAAACCAGTCGAGCAGTGGCTCAAAACCTATTATTTCACGCGTGCCGCCTTTGCCATCGCCTGGGTGCTGGCAGCGCTGAACGCAGCGCCCTACTCCGTGGCGGCAGCCATCCTGCTGGTGGCCTACCCGGTCTGGGATGCGCTCGCCAACCTGGTGGACGCCCAGCGCAGCGGCGGCCTCGCCGCCAACAGGACGCAGGCCGTGAACGCCCTTGTCAGTTTGGCGGTCGCCGCGGCGATTGCCGCCGCATTGGAAGACATGCATCTCGTACTCGCGGTATTCGGCGCCTGGGCCATCCTGTCCGGCCTGCTCCAGTTTGCCACCGGGCTGCGACGCTGGAAGGCATTCGGGGCGCAATGGGCCATGATCCTGAGCGGCGCGCAATCGGCGCTGGCGGGCGGCTTCTTCATTTTCCAGGCGGGTGCAGCCGCCGACCCTTCGGTCGCCACGGTTGCCGGTTATGCGGGCTTTGGCGCGTTCTACTTCCTGCTGTCCGGACTGACCCTGGCCTTGCGGGGCATGCGCAGGAAAGTCGCCTGACATGCTGTGATCCTGCGCGGCGGGCACGCTTGCAATTACCCACTAGGCGGAGCTAGAATCGGAACCGATCGGTTTACATTCAACCCGGCTTAGAGGAAAGCACTGCGATGGAAAATCATGCCGGACCTGGCCGTCCACGCGAATTCGCACTGGATGATGCCGCACGCGACGCGATGCAAGTGTTCTGGGATCGCGGCTATGAAGGCGCATCCCTGCCCGACCTGATCGAGGGGACCGGGCTCTCGCGCGGTAGTCTCTACAAGGCCTTCGGCGACAAGAAGGGCCTGCTGCTGGTCGCCCTCGACCGCTACATGGCCGACGGCTTGGCGCTGACTGCGCAGCAGTTGTCGCAAGGCGGCTCCGCCAAAGCAGCGATACGCACTTCCCTGCTGCGCCATGCGGTCCAGTCGTCCGGCGCCGCCGGCCGGCGCGGCTGCCTGGTCGTGGCCATGGCAACGGAACAGGCGGCGCACGACCCCGAGATCAAGGCAAGGGCGGGCAGCATGTTCGAGCGCCTGCAGCAGCTGTATGCCGCCGCCATCGTCCGCGGTCAGGCTGGCGGCGAGTTTGCCGAACGCGATCCGCAAGCCTTGGCGCGCTTTCTGGTCTGCCAGATCCAGGGTATGCGCGTGCTCGGCAAAACCGGCGTCACCGAAGCCGACATGGTCACGATGGTAGACAACGCCCTCCGCGTCCTCGACTGATTTAAATTTTTTTTCTTAATTTGGAACCAAACGGTTCCGTAAGGAGATGTCATGTCACAAAACAATCCTGTCCCACCCGAGCCGCGCCGCTGGGCGATGTTCGCCATCCTGCTGGTCGGCGCCTTCCTGCCGCCACTCGACTTCTTCATCGTCAACGTAGCGCTGCCTTCCATCCAGGGCGACCTGGGCACCTCGTCCTCGACCGAGCAAATGGTCATTTCCTCATATGCCGCGCTGTATGCGGTGACCCTGATCACCGGCGGACGCCTGGGCGACCTGTACGGCCGCAGCCGGGTATTCTTCCTCGGCCTGGTCGGCTTCACCGCCGCCTCGGTGCTGTGCGGTTTCGCCTGGTCGCCATGGGCCCTCGTCGGCGGACGCGCCCTGCAGGGCATCACCGCCGCGGTCATGGCACCGCAGGCGCTCGCCTCGATCCAAGCCATCTTTCCGGAAGCCGAAAAGCCGCGGGCGCTCGGCCTGTACGGCGCCGTGTTCGGCCTGGCTTCGGTCATCGGGCAGGCGCTGGGCGGTGTCCTGATCGCGCTGAACGTGTTCGGCTTGGGATGGCGGGCGGTCTTCCTGGTCAACTTGCCGGTGGCCATCCTGGTGGTCGTGTTCGGCATCCCCTTGCTAAAGCGGACCAGCGAACAAGGCTCGGGCAAACTGGACCCGGGCGGCATGGTCTTGTCGATGCTGACGCTGGCACTGGTGATCGTGCCGCTGATCGAAGGCCGCGAGGCCGGATGGCCCTGGTGGTCCTGGCTGTCGCTGGCCGCGGCACCGCTGCTGGCCATGTTTTTCTGGCGCTATGAAAGCCGCCTTGCGCAGGCCGGCGGGGCACCGCTGCTCAATCCCGCGGCGCTGCGCGCGCCCGGACTGGGCCGCGCCCTTTGCATCGCCCTGTCCTTCTATTCGATCGGTTCCTTCTTCCTTCTGCTTTCGGTCTATCTGCAGAACGCCCTGCACGTCAGCGCCCTGGACGCCGGCCTGGTCTTCCTGCCCTTCGGCGCCGGCTTTCTGCTGGGCCCCTTGTCCACGCCTTATTTCCGGCGCCATTTCGGCGAGTGGGTCAATCCGGTCGGCATGGCACTGGAGACCGCCGGCTTCCTCGGCTTGGCATGGCTGATCGCCGCCACCCCGGACGGCACGTCGCCTGCGTCCACCCCGCTTGCCGTGCTGCTGTTCGTGATCGGCTTCGGACAAGGACTCGCCCTGCCGACCCTCATGAAAATGATTACCGGCCGCGTGGCGCCTGTCTATTCCGGCATGATCGCCGGCATCGCCAGCTCGACACTACAGGTGAGCACCGCGCTCAGCGTGGCCCTGATCGGCGGGATTTTCTACACCGTCCTCGGCGGCCGGCACGACCCGGCGGCGATCTCGCACGCGTTCGTGGTCGCCGCCGTGTGCATCGCCGTCTGCCTCGGCGCCGGCGTGATGCTGGGCATGACGCTCGCGAGCCGCGCCGCCGCTTCCACGCAAGGCCGGGTTTCCGGCGCTTGATCCCCGCTTTCATCAACGGCGCCTGCGGGCGCCACGAAGGAGTCACATCACATGAGCGCAAACGACAAACAAGCCACCTTCTACGTCTATTACCAGGGCACGCCCGACACCCGCTTCGACCGCGATTACTACACGAACCAGCACCTGCCGCTGTGCATGGAGGCCTGGGCAAAGTACGGTCTGCTCAGCATCAAGGCCTTTTACCCTGCGATCGATGAGGAGGGGACGATCGCCATTTGCGAAAGCGTGTTCCGCGACGACGCCGCCGCCCAGACCGCGTTCAATTCGCCGGAAACGGCGAAGGTGATGGCGGACGTCGCCCGCTACACCGACGGCACGCCGCTCCGCGTGCGTGCCCAGGCGGTTTTGATCTAAAAGCCGACAACACCGGGGTCATGAATGTTTGTCCCGGGATCGACGCACGGTAGTGCCGCTTGACTAAATACCTACTAGTAGGTAGTTTACGTGCACACGACGGTCCCAAGGAGGATCGATCGAAAGTACGTGTGCCGTTAATTTTTGAATACAGGAAGCATCGAATGAACAGACTGAAAAAAGTATTCGCCGCCGGGCTTGTCGCCATGGCCGCCGGACTCGCCGTTCCGGCGGTGCATGCCGCGCCCGTCAAGAACGTGATCCTGGTGCACGGCGCGTTCGCCGACGGCTCCGGCTGGAAGGGCGTGGTCGAGCGGCTCACACGCAAGGGCTACGCGGTAACCGTCGTCCAGGAGCCGGAAACCAGCGTGGAAGAAGACGTCAATGCCGTACGCCGAGCCATCGCGATGCAGGACGGCCCCGTCGTGCTGGTGGGGCACAGCTATGGCGGTGAACTCATCACCGAAGCCGGTGTCGACCAAAAAGTGAGGGCGCTCGTGTATGTGGCGGCAGCCGTTCCAGACGTCGGCGAGAGCCTGGCGGACCTGTTCAAGCGCCTGCCCTCCCCCAGCCCGGATTCCATGAGGACGACGCCGGATGGGTTCTTCTACATTGATCCGGCGCGCTTCCACGACACCTTCGCCGCCGATCTGCCGAAGCGCGAAACGGACTTCATGGCGATTTCCCAGGTGATGCCCGCCGTGCAGGTGCTGACCACGCCCGTCAAGGAAGCAGCGTGGAGGACCAAGCCGAGCTACGGCATCATCGCCGGCGCCGATCGTGCGCAGAGTCCGGATCTCGAGCGCTTCATGTACGAGCGCGCCAACGCCCACATCACGGTGGTCCCGGGGGCCAGTCATGCCGTCTACATCTCGCATCCGGAGAAGATCGTCGCAGTGATCCAGGAAGCGGCGCAGCGCTGATCCGGCGTCGACGCTATCGCCGGCCGCGCCAGCCGGCCCGCGCTACTGGCGCCGGGCGGCTCCGGGTTCAACCGTCCGTCGACACCGTCAGCTGTCCCCATCGATCCAGCTCGTCCGCCATCGCGGACAGCTTGCCGCGCACCAGCGCCAGCGCGTCGCTGCCGAGCAGGAGATGCACCGGCGGCTGGTCCGCCTCGATCGCGGCGAGCATGGCCCGTGCAGCCTTGACGGGATCGCCCAGCTGTTTGCCGCTCTTCTCCTCGCGCGCCTTGCGGATCGGGTCGAACAGTGCGTCGTAGTCGGCGATCAAACGCGGCGTGCGCTGCATCGAGCGCCCCGCCCAGTCGGTGCGGAACGAACCCGGCGCCACCGCGGTGACCGCGATGCCGAATGGCTGCACTTCCTTTGCCAGTGTCTCGGAGATCCCCTCCAATGCGAATTTGCTGCCGCAGTAGTAGCTGATGCCGGGCATGGTAATGTAGCCGCCCATCGAGGTGATGTTCAGGATATGGCCGCGCCGGCGCACGCGCATATAAGGCAGCACGGCCTTGATCATGGCGACCGCGCCGAACACGTTGACGTCGAACTGGCGCCGCATGTCCTCCAGCGGGGACTCTTCCAGGATGCCTTCGTGCCCGTAGCCCGCATTGTTGACGAGGACGTCGACCGGCCCCACGCTGTCCTCGATGCCCGCGACGACGCCGTCGATGGCGTCATGGTCCGTCACGTCGAGGATACGCGCGACCGCCCTTCCCGGCGCCAGGGCCTCGAAATCCTGCACCGCTTGCGCGTTGCGCACGGTGCCGATCACCTGATGGCCCTGTGCCAGTGCTTCCTGCGCCAGCGCACGTCCGAAACCGCTGCTGACGCCCGTGATGAGCAGACGTTTTTTTCCTGTCATGGAATTCTCCTTTGGGTACGATTGAAATGACATCCTGTCGCCGAGGCTTGAATGATAGGATCGGATCTTGCTACAGAAAACCACTTTGAATCTCTGATCCTTGCCCAATCCGATGAAATCCGACAGCGTCCCGACAGTGGCCGACGCCGCCTACCGCGCCATCCTGCGGCAGCACATGGTCGGCCTGCTGGCCCGCCTCGCGCCCGAAGAAGGCTATAACCTGAGCCTGCTGCCCGACGTGCGCTTCCTGCGCTCGAACCGCCCGCTGAAGGCCACGCCGGTGCTGTACGACCCGGGCATCGTGATCGTGTGCCAGGGCCGCAAGCGCGGCTATTTCGGCGACCAGGTCTATGTCTACGACGACCAGCACTATCTGGCGGTGTCGGTCCCCGTGCCGTTCACCATGGAGACCGACGCCAGCGCCGCGGAGCCCCTGCTGGCCATCTACATGCACCTCGACTTCGAGCTGGCGGCCGACCTCATGCTGCAGCTGTCCCAGAACGGCGGCGTCGACGAGACCGCGCCGGCGGGATTGATGGCGACACCGATGGACCACGGGATGACCGGATCGGTGCTGCGCTTTCTCGAGGCGATGGTCGACCCGCTGCAGGCCGCCGTGCTGGGGCCGGCGCTGGTCCGCGAGATCTATTTTCACGTGCTGGCCGGGGCCCAGGGCGGCGCCATGCGCGCGGCACTGGCCATGCAGGGACGCTTCGGCAAGATCGCACGCGCCATCCGCCGCATCCACCAGTCCTATGCGGCCGGCCTCGCGGTCGAGGAACTGGCGAAGGAATCCGGCATGAGCGTGCCCAGCTTCCACAGCCACTTCCGTAGCGTGACCCGGACTTCGCCGGTGCAGTACCTGAAATCGACACGGCTACACCAGGCGCGCTTGCTGATGGTGAGGAACGGGATGACCGCGGCGGCCGCCAGCTATGAGGTGGGCTACGGTAGCCCAACCCAGTTCAGCCGCGAATTCAAGCGCTTGTTCGGCCGCAGCCCGGTAGAGGAAGTCAGGCGCATGAAGGCCGAATTCGCGGTGCCGCCGGCACATGCGAACGCGGCCTTCGTGTCCTCGCACTGACCCGCGCATCCAGCTTCCTGCCTGGACACCCGGAGGCCGCGAAGCTGGCTGGCCGGCCTGCGGCTGATGTCTGCGCTTGCACGCCGCTAGTAGGCGGCCCCCACCACCAGCGACAGGTTGCTGCGGTCCGCCAGCAAGTTGTAGTTGCCGCCGCCGAAATGGCTGTAGGCCGCTTCGGCGAAAAAGCGCTTGTCGAAGTCCGCGCGCAGGCCCAGGCGCGCGCTCACGCGTCCTTCGCTGAAGGTGGCGTCATGCGAATAGCCTTTCAGGTCCTTCGCCAGCGTCAGCGAGGGCGTGAGATCGGCGCCGAACAGCAGTCCGCCGTAGGTCGCCGCCAGGCGGCCGCGCACGCCCCAGGCATTGCGCGTGATATAGCCGTCGTAAGTGCAGGTCTTGCCGGGCACGCCGTTCAGCCCGGGCATGGTGACCGCGCAGGCGGTCAAGGCGCCGTTGAGGTAGTATGGTGCGCCGCCGTAGGCCAGGCCGCGGCCGTAACGCAGCACGCCGGGGTCGAGCAGGCCGCTCACGTGGCTGTAGCCGAGCTCCCCCGCCAGCACCACGCGCTCGGCGCCGAGCGCCCTGGAGAAGACCTTGTTCGCGCCCAGGCTGGCCGTGATGACCGGGTGGCGGTCGTAGCCCTCGAAAGTGGCGCCCGCCGGCACCGCGAGGATGTTCTTGCGCAGTTGCAGCAGCGAGGTCGGCGAGCGCAGCAGGCCGGCCAGCAGCAGGTCGACCGGACTGAGGCCGATCGGCTGGTTGCGCCGGTAGGCGAGCTCGCCGAACATCCGCGCGCCCGGATCGAGCTTGGTGTCGAAGCTGGCGCCGAACACCTGGGTACCCTTCGGATAGACCAGGCCGTAGCGCATACCGTTTGGATCGACCAGGCGCTGCAGCGCCCCCGCCACGCCAGCCGGGAATACCCCGCCATGCACGTTCTCGATCGTGAGACTGTAGATGTTGCGCAGCGTATTGTCGGACCTGGCCACGTACCCGCGGAACTCCGTGTTCAAGGCGGTGTTGGTATAGCGCACCGAGAGTCCCAACTGGTGCGCGCCGCTGGGCGCTTTTTCGTCGCGCCGGCGCAGGTAGTAGCCGGTGCCCAGCAGTGCGCGCTCGGTCAGCGACCCGGCCGTCGCCAGCGGCGTGCCCGGGATAGGCGCGCCGAAGGGCCCGACGATGTCGCAGCCGTCGGGCGTCACGGATGCCGCATCGAAGAAAGTGCCGCAGGCGGGCACGTTGGCGGGCCGGAATTCGTACGGCGCATAGGCCTCAATGCCCCAGTCCTTGCCCAGGCTGGCGTTCAGGCTGAGCATCCCGACCGGCACCCGGCCTTCCTGCGGCAGCGCACCCGGCCGCAACTGGGCGGCGGTGTCGTAGGGATTGGTGACCGCGCCCAGGCCGCCGGGGAAGAACTGCGACACGCCCCAGTTCAGGACCTGGCGGCCCACCCGCACCTCCAGCCGCTTCGCGTCCGCGCCGTCGAAGCGCGCATAGGCATAGACGTCGCGCAGGCGCACGTTGCTGAACTTCGCATCCGGCGCCAGTCCGCGGTCGGACAAGGGGGCGCCCGCGGTGAAGCCATTCGGGTAGTTGCCGTAGGGCGCGCCGCGATGGCCCAGCACCAGGTCGTCCCAGGCATCCACGCGGGCGAATGCGCCGAAGTTCCTGTTGTGGACGTCGAAGTCCAGCATGGCCTTCAGGACCGTGCTGACGGCGTGGTTCTTCTTGAAGTTGAGGTCCGAGCCGCCGGTCTGGCCGACCAGGCCGCCCGGTGCGGCGCCGGGCACGGCGACGGACGGGATGTAGGCATAAGTGGACGGCTGTGGATCATCGGTGCGGATGATCGTGCCCGCGGTGGCGACGACCTTGACGCTGGCCTCGGTATCGTTGGCGAACTTGACGTCGGCCGCGTGGCCGGCAACGGCGCTGCCGGCCAGTGCGGCCTGGAGTGCGAACTTGATGGTCTTCATGGTATCTCGGTGTCTCGATGTTGTCGTGTTGTGATGGGCGCAGCGAGTGCGCCCGGCCGAGTGCTGAAGCTGATTTGCGTTGCTGCTGCTGCTGCGCTCAGGGCAACCGGTACTCCCTGAACTGCTCGCGCAGGCTGGCCTTCATGATCTTGCCGGTCGCGCCGAGCGGCATGGCGTCGACGAACACCACGTCATCCGGTATCTGCCAGCGGGCCAGCCGGCCCTGGTAAAAGGCCAGCAGCTCCTCGCGCGAGACGGCATGGTCCGGCCGTTTTACCGCCACCAGGATCGGTCGCTCATCCCATTTCGGGTGCGGAACGCCGATGCAGGCCGCCAGCGCGACCGCCGGGTGGGCTTGCGCGATGTTCTCGATGTCGATGGAACTGATCCATTCGCCGCCGGACTTGATCAGGTCCTTGCTGCGGTCGGTAATCTGCAGGAAGCCGTCGGCGTCGATGGTCGCGACGTCGCCGGTGGGGAACCATGCCCTTGACTGGGCGTCGAGTACCAGCGGGCTGGGCCCTTCGTTCTTGAAGTAATCTCTGGCGACCCAGGCGCCGCGGACGACCAGGTCGCCTGCGCTCTTGCCGTCCCAGGGCAGCGCGTTGCCGGCCGGGTCGAGGATGCGCATGTCGATGCCGAAGATGGCCCGCCCCTGCTTCGCGCGCAGCAGCGCCTGCTCCCGGGAAGGCAGCGCAAGCTGCTTGTTCTTCAGGGTGCAGATGGTGCCCAGCGGCGACAGCTCCGTCATGCCCCAGGCGTGCAGCACCTCGACGCCGTAGTCGTCCTGGAAGGCGGCGATCATCGCCGGCGGACAAGCCGAACCGCCGATTACGGTCCGCTTCAGGGATGAGAAGCCCAGGCCATGGTGGCGGACGTGCGCCAGCAGCGATTGCCAGACCGTCGGTACGCCGCCCGCGAAGCTCACTTTTTCCGCCTCGATGAGATCGTGGACGGACTTGCCGTCGAGAGCCGGGCCCGGCAACACGAGTTTGGCGCCGGTCAGGGCCGTCGTATAAGGCAGGCCCCAAGCGTTCACGTGGAACATCGGCACGACCGGCAGCACGCAGTCGCGCGCCGACAGGTTCATCGCGTCGGGCAGGCTTACCGCATAGGCGTGCAGCAGGGTCGAGCGGTGGCTGTAGAGCACCGCCTTCGGATTGCCGGTCGTGCCGCTGGTGTAGCACATGCTGGACGCCGTGTTCTCGTCGAAGCTAGACCAATCGTAGACCGCAGGATGGCCGGCGATCCAGGCCTCGTAGCTGGTCAGTCCCGGCATGCCGGTGTCCGCCGGCAGCGCGTCCGCGTCGCACAGGGCGACCCAGGTGCGCACCGTCGGACAATCGGCGTGGATGGCCTTTACCTGTGCCAGGAAGCTGAGGTCGAAGCACAGCACGCGGTCTTCGGCATGGTTGACGATCCAGCTCAGTTGGTCGGGGTGCAGGCGCGGATTGATCGTATGCAGGACGCGGCCCGAGCCGCTGACCCCGTAGTAGAGCTCCAGGTGGCGGTAGCCGTTCCACGCGAGGGTGCCGACCCGCTCGCTGAACGCGAGCCCTTCGGCATCGAGGGCGTTGGCGACCTGGCGCGCACGCGCCGCCACCGCGCGCCAGCTGCTCCGGTGGATGTCGCCTTCGACCCGGCGCGACACGATTTCGGTGTCGCCGTGCTGCCGGTCGGCGAATTCGAGCAGCGACGAGATCAGGAGCGGTTGATTCTGCATTAAGCCCAGCATGGCATCCCCTTTCCGGCGCGTTACTCGAAGGACTTGAACGCGAATTCTTCCAGGTGGCCGGAAGCATTCACATGGCGTCCCGGATCGGCGGGCAGCTCGACGTCGAAATGGCGCTCGAGCACATCGCAGATCAGTTCATAGCAGGAGCCGATGCGGACCGGCTCCACCTTGCCCTCGCTGAAGCGCAGGATGGTGGCCGAGCGCTGGTAGGTGTGGTACTTGCGCAGCCCGTAGTCGACCACGACGTCGGCGATGTCCAGCAGTTCCTGGGGGATGTCCTCGACCCGGAAGCGCGGACCGGTGCCGGTGATGTTGGCCGAGGAGCCGAATACCGGCAGCACCGCCTCGTGCGACAGGCGGCAGACTTCCTCGAACAGGTGGCCGCCGTTGAGCAGCATGCCGAGGGTGCCGTTGCCGGTGCTGGCCGCCAGCGTGACCGGGTCCAGCTTGGCCAGCAGCGGGTGATCGGCGCGGAAGGGGGCGACGGCGCCCAGGGTCAGGTCGTAGTCCTGGGTGATCATCTCGATCATGTCCTGGCTGCGGCTGTCGAGCACATGCAGTTCGCGCTGCATCGCAATCGAACACAGCATGGCGTTGCGTTTGTGACCGCCCCGCTCCTTGGCGTCGAAAATGCGCCGCACGGCCGCGGCCGATCCGCCCATCAGGGCGTAGCCGGCGTCGTTGGGGATCACGGCAATGCCCCCGCGCGCGAGGGCGTCGAAGATGCGGCGGGCGTCGCCCTTGATGTCCAGTCTCGTCATATGAATCTCCTGTTAAAAGTTAATGGCCGCCGGTGAAATGCAGGTCCAGCGCCCGGCGGTTGGTCTGGATGCCGAAAGCGGCCACCAGTACGGCCTGCGCGACCAGCAGACCCATCACGGTGTACACCACGGCATTCACGCCATTGAAGGCATACAGCTGGGTCACGGCCTGTGGCGCGAGGATGGACACGGCGCGCCCGGCCACGCTCGAGATACCGGTGCCGCGCAGCCGCAGTTCGGTGGGGAACAGTTCCGGCACATAGGTCGACCAGCCCATGGTGGTGCCCAGGTAGAGGGAGGCGATCAGCATGATGCCGACTGCGGTGGTGGCCTCGAGGCTGCCGGCGTGGGCATAGGCATAGCCGAAAACCGCGGACATGATCGCGCTCAGCACGACCCAGTATTTGCGGCTCCAGCGGTCCGTCAGCAGCCCGGCCAGGAAGACGCCGGCCAGGGCGCCGGCGGAAATCAGCGCGGTGTGGCCCAGCGAGGCCTGCACGGCCAGTCCTTGCTTCACGAGGAAGGTGGGCAGCCAGATGATGAAGCCATACAGGGAACTGAGGGCGACCACGTTGAGGACGATGCCGACCAGGGTCGAGCGCAGGATCGGCGCCTTGAACAGGTCGCGCGTGGTGTAGCGCGACTGGGCGCTGACGCGGGCTGGAACGAAGGCAGGCAGCGGCTTGCCGGTTTCCGCCATCACCTCGGCCTCGATGCGGTCGAGGATGCGGTCGGCTTCCTGCCAGCGGCCGACCAGTTCGAGCCAGCGTGGCGATTCCGGCATGTTCTTGCGCATGATCCAGACCAGCAGACCGCCGGCGCCGGCGATGGCGAACATCCAGCGCCAGCCCAGGTGGGGAATCACGAAATAGCCGACGACGGTGGACGCCAGCAGCGAGGCGGTGGCGACGAAGAACAGGATCGCGCCCCAGCGGCCGCGCGAGGCCGGCGGCACGAACTCGGAGATCGTGGCGTAGCCGACGACCACTTCAGCGCCGAGTCCAATGCTCATCAGGAAGCGCAGCGCGATCAGCCAATGCATGTCGGGTGCGAACACGGCCGCCACCGACATGGCGCCGAACAGCACCAGATTGAACTGGAAGGTGAACTTGCGGCCGCGGCGGTCGCCGAGCCAGCCGGCACAGAAGGCGCCGATCAGGCCGCCCAGGGCACCGGCGGAGGCGAAAAGCGCATTGGCGTGCATGTCGGCCCAGCCGGCCGCCGCCAGGGCCGGCATGATCACACTCGCCATGTAGAGATCGAAGCCGTCGAAGAACAGGCCCAGGCCGATCATGGCCGCCATCCGGCGGTGGAAGCCGGATGCCGGCAGGCGGTCCAGGCGCTGTGCCGCGGTGGGGCGGCTGGCGGGCATGTCTGCCGCCGGGGCGCTGCTCAGGTGGTGCGCAGTTTCGTTTTTCATTGTCGTCTCCAATCGTCGTCACCGGAACCAGGCCCAGGGCCTGGCGATGCGGTCCTGTTCTTGCCACGCGCGGACCAGCGCGTCATCCTTAAGGGTCAGGCCGATGTCATCGAGGCCGTGCAGCAGCGCCTCGCGGCGCGGCGGATCGACCGCGAAGGCGATCGCTGGGCCCGACGGCGGCAGCAGGAACAAGCGCTCGAGATCGACATGCAAGGGCGCGCCGCCGGCGCAGGCGGCGGCCACCGCCTCGAGCTGCTCCTGGGGCACGCGGATCGGCAGGATCCCGCTCTGGAAGCAGTTGCTGAAGAAGATATCGCCGAAGCTGGGCGCGATCACGCAGCGTACGCCCATGGCCTGCAGCGCCCAGACCGCGCCCTCGCGCGAGGAGCCGCAGCCGAAGTTCTCGCCCGCCAGCAGGAAAGGCGCGCCGCGGAAGGCCGGGCGGTTGAGGACAAAATCCGGGTCTTCGCTGCCGTCCTCGCGGTAGCGCAGCGATTCGAGGCAATACGGTCCCAGCTCATTGCGGCCCAGGGAGGTCAGGCGTTCGATGCGGATGATGACATCGGTGTCCAGGTTCGGCTGCCGCAGCCAAGGCGCAGGCCCCGTCACGGTGGTAAAAGGCGTGAGGCTCATGGCCGTGCTCCCGGCAGGTCGGCAAGGTCGACGATGGCGCCGGCGATCGCCGCGGCGGCAGCCATCGCCGGACTGGCAAGGTGGGTGCGGGCGCCAGGGCCCTGGCGCCCGACGAAATTGCGGTTCGAGGTCGACACCGAGCGCATGCGCGGCGGCACCTGCTCGCCGTTGGCGGCGACGCACATGCTGCAGCCCGGCTCGCGCCATTCGAAGCCTGCGGCCAGGAACACCCGGTCCAGCCCCTCGGCTTCGGCGGCCCGCTTCACGAGTTCCGAACCCGGCACGACCCAGGCCGTGACGCCGCTCGCGACCTGCCTGCCCTGCACGACCGCAGCGGCGGCACGTAGGTCGCTGATCCGCGAATTCGCGCAGGAACCGATGAAGACCCAGTCGACCGGGGTGCCGGCGATCGGGCGGCCCGGCTCGAGCCCCATGTAGTCGAGGGCCGCCGTATAGGCCTCGCGCCGGGCCGCGTCCGCGATGCGGGCAGGCTCCGGAATATGCCCGTCGATGGTCAGCACATGTTCGGGACTGGTGCCCCAGGTGATGGTCGGGCGCACCGCCGTCACGTCGATTGTCTGTTCGCGATCGGCGCCCGCACCCGGGTCGCTGGCCAGGCCGCGCCAGTACGCGACGGCATGCCCGAAGGCGGCGCCGGCCGGCGCATAGGGCCGCCCCTCGAGATACTCGAAGGTGCGCTCGTCGGGCGCGACCAGGCCGGCGCGCGCGCCCAGTTCCACGGCGAGGTTGCACAGGGTGAGGCGCTCCTCGACTGCCAAAGCCTCGACCGCCGGCCCGCAAAATTCGATGACGCAGCCGACGCCTGCCGCGGTACCCAGAAGGCCGATGATGTGCAAGGCCAGGTCCTTGGCCCCGACGCCGCGCGGCAGCCTGCCCTGGCAGTGGATCCGCAGCAGCTTCGGTTTCTTCATGCGCAGGGTCTGGGTCGCCAGCGCATGCGAGCTTTCGGAGGAGCCGACGCCGAAGGCCAGCGCCCCGAGTCCGCCGTTGGTACAGGTATGGCTGTCGCCGCAGATGACGGTCAGCCCGGGCAGCACGATGCCCAATTCCGGCCCCATCACGTGGACGATGCCTTGCCCTGCCTGGCCAAGGTCGAACATGCGCACGCCCATTTCCGCGCTGCGCGCCTTCAGGGCCGCATGCAGCCTGCCGCCCAGCGGGAAGGTCGTCGCGTTGCGACCGGGCCGGCTCGATACGGCATGGTCGGGGGTGGAGAACGCGAGTTCCGGATCATGCGGCTTGAGCCCGCGCTGGGCGAGGTCGGCCAGTGCCGGCGGACCGGAAAGGTCGTGCAGAAGATGGCGGTCGATGTGCAGCAGCGCCCAGCCGTCGCCGAGATCGCGCACCACGTGGGCGTCCCACAGCTTGTCGAACAGGGTCCTCGGCTTCATGCCGCGCCCTCCCCGCCCGCCCCGTCCGCATCCAGGAAGCGGGTGCGCAGCGCTTCCCAGCGGTCGGCATCGAAGCGCTGGAACAGCTGGGCAATGCTGCCGCGCCCCGGAGGCGCGACACGCGTCGACTTCAATGTTTCGAGCACGCCGTCCATGGCATCGACGCCCGCCAGGAACAGCAGCGCCGGCAGGATCGCGATCTTGTAGCCCATGGCTTCGGCGTCCGCCAGGTTCGACACCGGAGTACGTCCGCCCTGCACGATGTTCAGCAGGCAGGGACCGGCGACCAGCCGGGGTACGGCCGCCGCTTCGGCCACGCTCTGGGTCGCCTCGACGAAGGCGATATCGGCGCCGGCCTCCAGCGCCGCATTGGCGCGCCATACCGCTTCGTCGAAGCCGAGCACGGCCCGCGCATCGGTGCGCGCGATGATCTTGAACTCCGGCCGCGAACGCGCAGCCACGGCGGCGCGGATCTTTGCCAGGAATTCCATGCGCGAGACCACTTCCTTGCCCTCGAGGTGGCCGCAGCGCTTCGGGCTTACCTGGTCTTCCAGGTGAATCGCGGCCACGCCGCACGCCTCGTACGCCTGCACGCAGCGCGTGACATTCAGTTCGTTGCCGAATCCGGTGTCGGCATCGGCGATCAGCGGAATGGTCATGGACCGGGCCATCGCCGCGGCGTTCTCGACCATCTCGGTCATGGTCAACAGGCCCAGGTCCGGGTAGCCGCGCGCCAGCGCGGTGCCGGCGCCCGTCATGTAAGCGGCGGAAAAACCCGCCTGCTGGATGAGCCGGGCGCCGATCGCGTCATAGGCGCCCGGAGCGGTCAGCATGCCCGGCGCAGCCAGCAAGGCGCCCAGACCTGGCGATTCAATCATGCTCGTCTCCATCGTCATCTTGTATGGTTGTTCGAACTATAGAACAACTATACAAGTGGTGCAAGCGATTCTTTGGTTGTGCTATGCTGCGCCCCATGTCGAACGAACATGACCTCAAGCGCACCCCGGGAACCGCACTGCACAGACAGATCTTTCTGGTGCTGAAGGACGGCATCGCGCAGGGCACGTATGCACCCGGCACCGCGCTGCCGAAAGAAGAAAGCCTGGTCCAGATGTTCGGCGTCTCGCGCGCCACGGTGCGCCGCGCACTCGCGGATCTCGAACTCGAAGGCCTGGTACTGCGCAAGCATGGCCTCGGCACCTTCGTGCGCGAAGGCCTGGGTACCGGCGCCAAGATCGCGACGCTGAGCTTTGTCGACGAATTGCGGCACACGGCGCAATCGACCGAGGTGCGTGTCGTGACTTTGGAGTCGAGCGTGCCGCCGGCTGCCGTGCGCAGCTTCCTTCAAGTGCCTGACGGCGAGCCGGTAGTCCACGCGGTACGTGTACGCATGGCTGGGAAGGTGCCGTTGATGATCACCGAAACCTGGCTGCCCGAGGATCTCGGGAAAAACATTACCGTGGCGGCGCTGAAGCGCAGTCCAATGTACGAAGTGCTGATTGGACAGGGCGTGAAGTTCGGACGGGTGGTCCAGGAGATCAGCGCCGAGTCGGCCGACCCGCACCGTGCGACGCTGCTGAAATGCGAACTCAGCACGGCGCTGATCCGCATGTCGCGTATCATGCACGACCAGGCCGGCCGGCCGGTGATGTACGTCACGGCCCACCTGACGCCGCAGCATAACCGCATCCTGATGGAGATCCCCGCCGATGCCATCGGCACTCTCAGTGCCGGGCACATCGTTCACGACCCGGCGCTGGTGGGGAACACCGGCGGCGGCGGGAAGCGTCAGAAAACCTGATCTACGTTACCAGATGCTCACCCGATCCTTGGGCGGGAGGTACATCCGGTCGCCCGGCCGCACCCCGAAGGCATCGTAGAACGCCGGCTGGTTGGGCAAGGCGCCGTTGGTACGCGCTTCACCCGGCGAATGCGGGTCGCGCTTGAGCACCATCAGCAGCATATTGTCGCGCAGCTTCTGGCGCCAGAGCTGGCCGAAGCCCATGAAAAAGCGCTGGTCGCCGCTCAAGCCGTCGATGGTCGGCGCCCTCTTGCCGTTCAAGGCGATGTGATACGCCTTGTACGCGATCGCCAGGCCCGAATTGTCGGCGATGTTCTCGCCCAGCGTGAGTTCGCCGTTGACGTGGTAACCCTTCAAGGGTTCGAAGGCTTGGTACCGCTCGACCAGCAAGCGAGCCTTGGCCTTGAACCTCCTGCTGTCCTCCCCGGTCCACCAGTCGCGCAAGTTGCCGTCGCCATCGTATTGGGAACCCTGGTCGTCGAAACCGTGGCTGATCTCATGGCCGATCACGGCGCCGATACCACCATAGTTGACCGCATCGTCCGCGCCGGCGTCGAAAAACGGTGGCTGCAGGATCGCGGCCGGGAACACGATTTCGTTCCTGTCGAGGATATAGTACGCGTTGACGGTCTGCGGCGTGCCGCCCCACTCGTCGTGGTCGACAGGCTTGCCCAGTCTATCCAGTTCGCGATCGAACTCGAGCTCGCGCGAGCGCCTCACGTTGCCAACCAGGTCGTCGCGCTTCACGATCAGGGCAGCGTAGTCCTTCCATTTGTCCGGGTAGCCGATCTTCGGGGTGAGCTTGGCCAGCTTGGCTTGCGCTTCCTTTTTTGTCGCCGGGCTCATCCAGTCGAGCGTGGCGATGCTTTCCTTGTAAGCCGTTAGAAGGTTCTGCACCATCGCTTGCACGCGCGCTTTGCGCTCGGGCGGGAAGTATTCGGCCACATACAGCTTGCCCAATGCATCGCCCTGCGCGCTTTGGATCGCATCGACTCCACGCTTCCAGCGCGGCTGATTCTCGTCGGTGCCATACACGGTCTTGTTGAAGAATTCGAAGTTTTCGTCGACGAAGGCCTTCGACAGATAGCGGCTGTACGATGCGAGCACACGCATCGTCAGGTAAGCCTTCCAGGTCTCGAGAGGCGCCGCACTCGCGATCCCGGCGCAGGCTTTCAGGTAAGCCGGCTGGCTGACGATCACATACGTGGTCTTGCCGGACAGGCCGATGGCATCCTGCCAGCGCTGCCAGTCGAAGCCTGGCGCAATACCGGGAAGGTCGGCGAGCGCGATCTTGTTGTAAGCCTTGACCGGATCGCGCAGCTCGACCGGTCCCCACTGGACCTCGGCGATGGCGGTCTCGAAATCGATGACGGCTTGCGCGCCAGCCACGCCATCGACGTGGCCTGCCATGGACAGCATTCTCCCGATGTGGGCCTGGTACTTCGCCTTGATCGCAGCCAGCCTCCCGTCGTCCGGCTGCAGGTAGTAGTCGCGGCTCGGCAAGCCCAGGCCGCCCTGGCCGAGGGTGGCGACATACTTCGTTGCGTCCTTGTTGTCCAGGCTGATGCTCAGGTCGAAGGGTAAGGACATGCCGGCTTTCTCCAGGCGGGCCAGCAGGACCGGCAGCTCTCCCTTGTCCTTCAGCGCCGCGATCGCCTCCAGCTCGCCTTTCAACGGTGTCACGCCCAGTTGCTCCAGGCGCTCCTCATCCATGAAGCTGGCGTAGAAATCGCCGATGCGGCGCATGGCGGGATCCCCGGCGTGACGCCCGTCTTTCGCTGTCACAGCCGCAGCTCTTTCGATGATGCCGCGCAGTTGACCCAAAGATGCTTCGGAGAGCTCTACAAACGGGTCCACATACGGTTTGTCGGCCGGGATCGCGACCGTCGTCAGCCATTTCCCATTCAGGTATTGGAAGAAGTCGTCCTGGGGACGAACAGATGGTTCAATGTACGCGGTCGCAATGCCGGATGCCAGGGACCGATCGTTGCTGGTGAGATTGCGCTCGGTAGCCGTGTTCGCTACCGCCGTGCTGTCTTCGGCCGCGTGTCCTGTGCTGGTGATCAGCGCGAAGGCAACAACATTGAGTAAATGGCGTTGCATGGCAATTCTTCCCTTTTCTATAGCGTGGTAGTGCTGACCATAGCCTCACCTTGGATATTGATGTGCCGAAGCCAATGGAAGGATGGGCTTTTCATCCCTCGTCAGGGTCCTGTGGTTTTGACTTCGATATATTTCCGTGAATTGGCCTCCGCTGTCGATGCCTGGATCGTCTATAGGGCAACTGCATCCGGAGCCAGTGCGTTTCGACAGGTGTCCAGGCGATGATGTACGCGGACAGCGCAACTGCCGTCACCGTCGCCGAGGACTGCGATGCGCATTCGACCGGAAACCCATATGCGAGTCCATGGACGCAGTGTTTAACCTGCCACGCTGGCAAACCTCGTGCATACGCTGAACAAAGGATCGTGGTGCCCCATCGGCGTAACTGGTTTCATAGTCGCGACCGTAACGGCAGATGATCACGCCCCAGTACTCTACCAACTAGTAGGTTTAGACGTCAAGTATACTGCCTGATAGCAAACAGCACGCGACTGTAAACCGGCACCGCTAAAAGACTGAAGGCACAGGCCACCGTACCATCGTGGACCGTCAGTGCGGCACTTGCGTCTGCCCACGCTCCGACAATTTCCACGCCCGGCGCCCGGCGGGTGCTGCCACCAATTCATGCGCCGGCATGGACCGTGACGCGCAAGCACACGTTATAACGGCGGGCGTCAAAGTGAATCGCCATGAGTTTCGTCGACACGTTCGCGCGATGCGTACTTGCTGCAACTCACCGTCCAGAACCCGAGAAATCACAAATCTAGCGTTGCGTAGCCGAGCACAATCCCAACAGCATAAGCGCATTACGAAGCTTCGCAATGCAACGCCTGCACCCGCAAAGCAAAAGAAGTATTCGCCCGACTGATCTCAAGGGATAAAAGTGAAACGAGGAAAGGATGGAGGCGAGGACGGGAGTCGAACCCGTCTATACGGCTTTGCAGGCCGTTTTCGGTCCTTATGAATCAACGAGTTAGCTTAGCACCACACTTTAGCACCACATCAGTTCGCTTATTATTAGAGATCATGCAGGACGAAGCGATTATGGGGTCGGGTTAGGTTTAAGATGTTCACAGCTTGAAGCATGTTCTATGCTTAGGAAACGCAGCTTGCTCCAGTGCATTTTCTGGTTGCCGCTGAGTGCACTACCACTGGCACCTGTCCTGACGATGTCGCTGGCAGTTCTTCTCGACCGCTTCGCTAGTCAGCCGTGAAGACCGCTTGGCTCGACATCAACGATGCTCCGCAAGTTGTCTTATGTCCCTCATACGCAACCTGAACGCCTTCGACAAGATGACTGGGATTTCCCTCGGCGATCGTGCATCCGCCATGCCCCGAAATCGGGCACGAGCACCGATCACCTACGCAAGCCACTGCGATACCTTCAATGGTGTAGTGCTTGGCTGCGACATCGACGACCTTGCCGCCGTGGCTGGTATTGTCACCGAGACGGATAACGTTTGGCATGGTTAGATAGTCTTGTTGTAGGATCAGCGAATTGCGCGGCGGCCATAGTATTGCCGACGACGCCGACACGTCAGCTTCGGTCACACGACACTATCGTCCTAGCCAGATGTATTTTGCGGCCGATCAGCCCGAGCACTGCCATTGGCATTCTCGTCATCCGGCGCGGCATCATAAGCGATGAGTTTCCAGACCGTCGCAACCTGATGCAATGGCGCGTTGCCGCTCATCTTTTGCCACACGCTGGGAGCGCCCCGCAGTACAGCCCGCGGCATCATGGCACCCTGTCTGATGAATTTGTTGTGACCTCCTTCAGCTAAACCGCGTTCATTGCATTGCCAATAACCGGTTTGCGGACAGGTTCGCCCGGTCGCGGCCAGCTCGCCGATCGGCACAGCCGGAGTTGCGTCTTTGCGGCTTACCTTTTTGGTCTCCGTAGTGGGACGGATCCTCAAGCTCGACGAGATGGCGTGCCAGAGCTGTAGGAGAGCTTCGTCGGACAGACTGGAATTAACCGGGCTCCCCGGACGCCCTCTTCCTGTCTCAAGCTCCAGAGTTATGCTCGGCACCAGGACATCGGAGGGTTTTCCGAAGCTCTCCCACATCAACATATGTCCAGTGGTGCCGTTTCGCTCCTTAAAACGTTTCAACAGTTCTTCACCTGCGATGCCGTTCAGCTCGCGCGAGCCCTTCGCCAAATATTTTATATTCGCTGCGAATCTCGTATTGATATCATTGTCAGCGTCACGTGCCAATAATGATTCTTGGGGTTTGTCCAACACGGAGGTATCAAGCCGGATTGCTATGTCAGGATGGCCTTTAAGCGAGGCAAACATTGTGACGGTTTCGTTCATATCGGGCGATATCGGGTCATGAATAATACCGTTTTCGGTGCAGAATCCTGCCGAAGCAGGCATGGATGTAGCAGTGCGCGACTCGAATTGTTTGACAAGGTCCAACACATAATTCTCATATTTCGGAGAGGACAAGCTCTCTGCTTTAAAACGGTAGAACAAGTCGTTTTTTATACCAAATGCATCGACTGCAATACCTTCTTCACTGGTAACGGGCTGGCCGCTCGACATTCGTGTAACCGGTTTCTCGCGACCAAAATATAATAAAGTTGCTTGAAAATTAATTGCATCTACTACCACGCGCTTTTCTAATGATGGCCGCTCATATTCGTTCAGCTCCCCGGCCAGAGATGTTTCACGTTTAGCTATCACCTCGACTGCTTTCTGGGAGGTATATCCCGGCTCAACGTTGATGTCCACGCTTCCCAACCGGGCCCCTGAAAAGCTGATTTCTGCCTCGGCGGGCAGATCGATCAATAGCCTACCGACACACACAGTTTTCCCATTTTGTATCATCGCCTTAACCATCCTTTGATTTTGAACTTGTTGGGCTGCTCTCGTTCCTATAGTGGCGACGATCAATACTGCCATCATCGCTACTCCTGCGTACAGTCGCGCATGCCAACCGATTTTCATTTCGCCTCCTGCACAATTTTGCAAATTAGGTGGTGGGTAAGCTTGAGCATGTCCGCATTTGCATAACTGCCCTGATGGTCGTATCCGGTCGTGCGGAATATCCTGCGGACCTTTCCCCGTGGCCCGTCCCCAGACTGTTGCGAAACCGTGCCGTCACCGGAAGTATCTTGCTCGCCGGGTGCGAAGTGAATTGAATGCACGGGAGATTTGAACACATCTGGCATAAAGATATATCGGTCCCCGTTAGGTGCCGCCTCTCCTCCTTTGCCTGCAGGAAGGAGCATATTTAATGGTGCAGTCAAAGCGTGCTGCTCCTCGGTTACCCAGCGAAATACCCCAAACGATCGTTTCTTCTCATCCGCCCCATAATAAGCATAGGTATTGGGATGGTAGTAGACACCGAGAATTTTAGTGTGGAATTTTTCCGCCTGCCCTACCGCGCGATCAATCGCACGTTTTACCCCATCTTTAAATACTTTATACTTACCGGCGGGGTCTGCCAATTTTGGATCGATCACCCGAAACCACACGTCATAATTGCGATACAAGTCATAAATGTTATCCGGCTGAAGATGTGAGACATCTAATATGGTACCGTCGGACTTTTTAACTGAAGCAAATAGCCATGGGGATGGATAAAGATGATTCGGTAGAAGTTCTAGTGCACCGCATGCCGTGGCCATGACGGGAGTTGTGCGATCTGGAGTATTACCGGCGATGTCCGAAAATCCCTCCATCTGCATGCGAGCAATTTTGCCCTCACCTGGGGCAGACCTCTCGGTTCCGCAGGCGATACGCCGGTAGGCCAGGGGCGCACCCAAGGCAGGCATTACGCCATGCACTATGCCGGTAATCATGTCGGGAATTTGTTTGGCACATGCCCGGCCGACGAGTCCGCCCATCGAATGGGTAACAAGGATAACCTGCTTGCAATCAAATTTTCGGTCGGTCCAGAACTTGATAATCTCTAGCACACGGCTCTTAAGCCGCTCGGCCGAACGCTCATTCGACTGAGTCCAGTTATATCCGCATGCGTAGACCGGATACTGGTACTTCGCGAATTTCTCCAGCTCAGCTTCGGTGAGTGCTGGCATGTCGATAGCGTTCCACTTGGCCCGGTCGTATTTCATCACCTTATCCCAGTGATAGCTAGGTGTCCGGTCCCCGCCGAATACTGCACGAACAAATGTGTTGTTCAGGTTTAAGTGCAGATCGGCCAGCAAGGGGCCATAGCTGTCCGAGTGCACTTCTCCCCACCACCGATCGCGCATCTGGTCCGCTTCCAGCCCCTCGGGGTCGCGTGGCAGGACAATGAGGCCCGAATCATCGACCTCAAGAGTATCGCCATCCAGAATCCGCTGACGCTGTGCTGGCTTTCGGTCTTTCCAAGCCGACACTTCTCTGACAGCGTCCAAGGTACCGTTCGGCGGACGCCACGCTGGACTACCTGCCGACAATTCCTTGTTTTGCGGCTGATCTCTTTTAGTGGTCGCACGCAGATTGCTGCCCATGATGCCGGGCACGAGGATCACCGGAATTACCCTGCTCGATGGAATAGCGATGGCGCCTCGCGTCTTCATTGCCTCAGGCGTCAAGACACTCCTGCCCACAAGTTTGCCGTCAGCATTGACGATCGGATCGGGAAGTCGTCTGGTCGGTTCAGTCATGGCTCTGTCGTGTTTTGTGATAGCGTCGTTATGAGACGTTGGCGTGCGGCTCAATGATGATCTGCACATCCCCCATGGATGCCGAGTGCATCAGTTCGGTCCGGCCTTGAGCATCGGTTTGGCCCTCCACCTCCTGACCATCCGCCAGAATGGCGCGATAGGAACGGTTCTTCACAGGCAGTCCCGACTGCTGGTCGAACAGGACGATGCGTTCATCCGCCTTTAGGTTGCTGTTCGGGAGCGTCACGGCCGCGATGTCTCCCCCACCGCCGGTGACATGGGCAAACTTGGCCGATTTGATCGTGTGGTCTCCGCTGCACTGCTGCACGATTTCCCCGCTTCCGATATCGACTTGCGCTCCTTTGGCGAGAAAGCGTACCTTCGGTGCCTGCAAAACGATCTCGTCCGCGGCGCTCAGCACGATCCGCTTCGCGGACGTCAATTCGATATCGTCCTTATGGGTCTGCAGTTCCATCTTGCCGGAAGCTGCGATCAGTTTCATGCCGAGTCTGTGTGCGAATAGACTCACCGTCTCGGCTGCGCGGACCAGCAATGTCTTGCCTGCGCTCACCGTCGTTTCTCCGGCACTGATTAGGTCAATCTGGCTCTGGGCTCCCACCAGGACGTTGTCCTGACTGCCAATGGCCACGCCAGCGGGCGCACTCACTGCCACCACGGGCGCCTTGCCTTCTCCGCCGCCGGGATTGACGTTCGTGCCCTCGTCCCACGCCTTCAGCCGCTTGACCAGGTCGTGCAGCGCCGTGGCCGGCGTCGAGTCGGCGTGATGAGTCTGGGCCAGTTCCGAAAGCTGTTGCTGGACGCTCTGCAGAACCTCCGCGAGCCCAAGCAAGGAGTCCCGCTGCAGCAGCGTCCCCTCCGCACCGCGCTGAGTCTCGGCGCTGATGAACACGCCGGATTTGCCTTGCAAGGACACAGTTCCATCTGAGCGTAGTTCCGCCCCCTCTCCCCGCGCTTGGCTGCGCCCGTTCCTTCGCGGATGAGTCAGCCACCCGAGGTTGAGCTGGCTGTGGCCATGCTCACTCGCAAGTTGAGCGTTAATCTGACCTGGCGTGTCGTCGAAACGGAGCTGGTTGTAGCGAATACCATTGATTTCCTTACTTTTTATGCCAGCCAGGAATCTGTTATCCGGTAATTCGCCCACACGACTAAACGCCGGCGGCAAAGATTTACCGTAGACGTTGCCAACGACGACAGGTTTGTCAGGATCACCGCCGAGGAAGTCGACCAGCACCTCATCGCCAACGCGTGGCAAATGAATGCCACCACATGTGTCTCCAGCCCAGAAGCTAGCGACACGCACCCATGCCGAGTCACGATCACTGTCAGATGCCCCTGCCCCCGACTCATGGTCCTGTTCGCGCGTACCGGGAAAACGCAGCTTCACTCGTCCCATGGCGTCGCAATACACCTCCTCTCCAGGTGGACCAACAACGATGGCACTTTGCAACGTTACGCGCGGTAGATCCGTGCGTGGGTCGAAAGCCGGAACAATCGGGATGCAACGCCGTACACAGGCAAAGCGATTCGTATAGCGTACGTCGCGCTCTTCACTCACGGTTTGAAGTTCCATGCCTGCACCGGCGCTGTTCCACCCATTGATTGAAAACAGGCGCCGAACCTTGTCGTCTACCATCTTGGGCAAGTTATTCTCTGCGGTCACCCACAGTTCCGTCAGTATGAACTCGCGTTCGTCGTCCGGATGTGAATCGATCTCGGGATGTCCGTCCAGCCGAAACCACTCACCCACGCAGAAGTCCCGTACCCCCCCTTCGCCGTAGAAGCACTTTGCTTCGTATTCGTGCCGCTGCATACGCAGTTTTCCCAAGCTGCGGTAGTCAGTAGAATCGTCACCTGTATGCGGTGCATCGATCAGGTAGTCATTGAGGCTGAATGCAAATTGGGTTCCCACTTCGCCTTGCTGCATGATGGTAGGGGTCTGGACAGACATCGGAATACCACTACGGTAGTCCCAGCTCTGCCGCGTCACGCTACCGCTCTTGAGCGACCGCAGCGCGCACCAGTTGTTGATGCTGTCTGCTGTCTGGGTGGCGCGGTCTTGCCTGAACCGGACGGCGCCAGCTGCATTTTGCGGAAGACAGTTGGAAGAATCGAAAAGAACAAGGGTGTGGGCTGGTGTCCTGTCGCTACCGGCGTCGCTTGCTTTTCCGGGCCGAATGAACCACGAAATACCACGCCGTCTCCACAGTCGCTGCAGAAACATGGCATCCGACTCGTTATGCTGCATGATGAATTCGCGCGCGGGGTAGGCCTGGCTGACGCGCGACATGTCGATATCGAGAGCATTTGCCAGAATCGGGTTGATTGCTCGCCATTCTCTAAGCAAGAGAGCGGACATCTCAGTCTCATTGATATTACGGAATATCCGGGTGTTTACACGCTGATCCATTAATGCGAGCGCGTCGCGCACGACCAGCTGGTAGGTAGCCAGTCCGCCATCGCTCTGTCCGGCGGCCGCTTGGACCACAATGCCGCATACGGCGCGGACGTCGCCACGATCGGTCACGAACTGCAGTTCGACTGGCAGCGCAATGAACTCTTTCAACGGAAGATTGGCATGCGTCGATATGCATAAAAGCCGGTACTCAAGGCCGCCGCACAGCGATTCATGCCCTGTAACACGTTTAACTAGTACAACGTCATCGAGGACACGGTGCTTGTACGATAGCCGCAATCGAATAGGTCGATCCGCTTCAGACAAGCCGGCAAATGTCGCAGCCAGATCCTTGATGTTCATTCAATCTCCCAAGCATGAGCCATCGTTCTGAGTAGGACTGACAGTGACTATCCTTGAAACTGGCATAGCCGTTTGCCATTGTCTGGCATGATGTTCGGCTACTCTGCTGGTAGCTATCGATTGGGCGCAACGAAGCGTCGAGATGACTGGGATTTGGTCTGGCGCTGTCGACCCCAGAACGCTGCCAACAAGAGATTACTTCCAAGCACGTCAGCTAGTATCAGGTTCCCGATACCTCGGTGGTTGAGATAGCGCAAACGCGTGACACGCCCAGCAAACTTACAACGTCTGCTTCGGTAGCTAAGCCATAATGCAAATGGAATGAGAATCTGTATCGGGGAGGGATTCGACAGATGCTAGGATGGTTTCAAGTCTGATTGCTATCAGCACCTGATTTCTCTTGATGAGATAGGATGGAGGCGAGGACGGGAGTCGAACCCGTCTACACGGCTTTGCAGGCCGTTTTTCAGCTATAAAAATCAACGAGTTAGCTAAGCACCACACGTTACACCACATGAGACTGCCTTCCCTTTCTTGCCAAAGTCCCAAATTGGGACTATCATGGGCATGTGCGAATTTTACCCCTACCTACCCTTCGGAGCTTCTACGAACGACCTGAGTATGCTGACTCGAAAGAGCCGCTCCTTACCTGGCATGGACATGTCCTCAAGGCCAAGTGGCAAACCCCGGCGGACGTCAAGGCCGACTTCGGTACCGCGAGCATCCTGAAGGATGGACGTGTAGTCTTCAATATCGCTGGCAACAAGTACCGGCTGGTCACATCCATCAACTATCCGTATGGGATTGTTTTCGTCAAGTTTGTCGGCACACACAAGCAGTACGACGCTATCGATGCACAAACTATCGAGGGACATCATGGACATTAAACCTATTCGTACCGAAGCAGACTACCACGCAGCGCTGCGCGAAGTGGAATCGCTCATGGCGGCTGAGTTCGGGACGCCGGAGGGAGATCGTCTGGATGTGCTTGCCACGCTGGTCGAAGCTTACGAGGCAAAACACTTCCCGATGGAAGTGGCGGATCCGGTCGAGGCCATCAAATTTCAGATGGATCAGAAAGGCCTCACCGTCAAAGATCTCGAGCCAATGATTGGCCAATCCAACAGGGTGTACGAGGTATTGAATCGCGTTCGCCCTCTGACACTCCGTATGATCTGGAATCTGCACAAGGGGCTTGGCATACCTGCCGAGGCACTTATTCAGCCGCCAAAGGACACTGTCTCTGTTTAACAGCCTCCACGAAAGCCGGGGCGGTTCACGGTGCACTACCATCGACACTTGTCCTAACGATGTCGTCGGCAGTTCGTTTCGACTACTTCGTTAGTCAGCCATGAAGACCGCTTGGCTCGAGACCAACGATGCTCCGCAAGTTGTTTTTATGTCCCTCATACGCAACCTGAGCGCCTTCGACTAGATGGCTAGGATTTCCCTCAGCGATCGTGCATCCGTTATGCCCCGGAATCGGGCACGAGCACCGATCGCCTACACGGGCAACTGCGATACCTTCAATGGTGTAGTGCTTGGCGGCGACGTCGACAACCTTGCCGCCGTGGCTTGTATTGTCACCGAGACGGATAACGTTTGGCATGGTTAAATAACCTTGTTGAGCGGTCAGTGAGTTGCTCTATGGCAGTGGTATTACCGATGGCTGGCATGCCAGCTTCAGTTACCCCGCGCCATCGTCGCGGTCAGACTTATTTGGCTGCCGATCGACCGGTCCATTGCCATCGACACTGTGATCATCCGGTACAGCATCATAAGCAATAAGTTTCCAGACGGTCGCAACCTGATGCAATGGCGCGTTGCCGCTCATCTTTTGCCATAGACTGGGAGCGCCCCGTAACACGGCCCGTGGCATCATGTCACCCTGTCTGATGAATTTGCCCTGACCGCCTTCAACTAAACCGGGTTCACTGCATTGCCAATAGCCGGTTTGCGGACAGGTTCGCCCGGTAGCGGCTAGCTCACCGAGCAGCACAGCCGGAGCTATGCCTGCGCGGCCGGACTTTTTGGTCTCGGTCGTAGGACGGATCCGCAAGCTTGATGAGATGGCCTGCCATAGCTGGAGAACAGCTTCATCTGAGAGGCTCGAATTAACCGGGCTACCCGGCCGTCCCTTGCCCGTCTGAATTTCAAGAGTTATGGTTGGCACAAGCACGTCCGATGGTTTCCCCAAGCTCTCCCAAATGAACATATGGCCAGTGGTGCCGTTTCTTTCCTTGAAACGGTCCAACAGTTCTTCTCCCGGAATACCGTTCAACGCCCGCAGCCCCTTACCCAAATTTTTGATGTTCGCTGCGAATCGCGTATTAATATCGTTGTTTGCGTCGCGTGTTAATAATGATTCCTGGGGTTTGTGCAGTACGGAGGTGTCAAGGCGGATTGCGATATCGGGATAATCTTTGAGTGAAGCAAACATTGTGACAGTTTCGTTTTTACCAGGCGATATCGGGTCATGAATAATCCCGTTCTCTGTGCAAAACCCGGACTCTGAAGAAATGGATGAGGCAGTACGCGATTCGAATCTTTTCACAATTTCGATCACGCTGTTTTCATATTTGGGAGATGACAAACCCTCTCCTTTAAAGCGGTAAAACAGATCATCCTTGATCCCAAAAGCCTCGACCGTAATTCCCTCCTCTCCGGTAACGGATAGGCCGTTCGACATTCGCGTGACCGGTTTTTCACGACCTGAATATAAAAGAATGGCCTGAAAATTGATTCCATCCGCGACTACACGTCTCTCCAACGAAGGCCGCTCGTACTCGTTCAACTTTCCGGCCAGCGACGCCTCACGTTCGGCAATAACCGCCGCCGCTTTCTCAGGTGTATATCCCGGCTCAACGTTAATATCTACGCTTCCCAGCCGTGCCCCGGAAAAGCTGACCTCCGCATCAGCCGGTAGATCGATTAGCAACCTGCCGACGCAAACCGTTGTCCTCTTTTGTATCATCGCTTTCACCACCCCTTTATCTTGGTCTCGTTGTTCCGCCCTCGTACCTACAAAAACGGCGGTCGATGTTGCCACGAGTGCGATCCCTGCATACAGCCGCGCATGCCGACCAATTTTCATTTAGCCTCCTGCACAATTTTGCAGATCAGATGATGGGTGAGCTTGAGCATATCTTTGTTTGCATAACTGCCCTGATGGTCGAAGCCGGTTGTACGAAAGAGTCGACGGATTTTCCCCCTTGGCGCGTCGCCTGACTGCTGCGAAACCGTGCCATCGCCGGAAGTATCTTGCTCACCCGGCCTAAATAGAATCGCACGCACAGGGGAATGAAGAACATTCGGGATAACGATATATCGTTCTCCACTAAACGTTGTCCCTTCTCCTCTACCTGCAGGAAGAATTTTGTTCAACGGCTCCGTTAAAGCATGTTGTTCGTCGGTCACCCAACGAAACACCCCGAACGACCTCTTTTCTTCGTCTGCTCCGTAGTATGCATAGGTATTAGGATGGTAGTATGTGTCCAACACTTTGGTATGGAACTTTTCCGCCTGCCCCACCGCGCGGTCAATCGCACGTGTCACCCCACCCTTGAATTCCACGTATTTTTCAGCCGGGTCCGCCAACTCTGGATCGATTAAGCGAAACCATACGTCATAGTTTCGGTAGAAGTCGTAAATGTTATTAGGTTGAAGCGGCGACACATCTACTATAGTGCCGTCCGGCTTTTTGACGGAGGCGAACAACCATGGTGATGGGTAGAGATGGTTCGGCAAGAGCTCTAATGCGCCGCATGCCGTTGCCATTACAGGCGTAGTACGATCTGGTGTACTGCCGGCGATATCCGAAAACCCTTCCATCTGCATGCGAGCAAGTTTGCCTGCGCAAGGGGCTGACCTTTCCGTTCCGCACGCGATACGCCGATAGGCCAATGGCGCGCCTAGAGCGGGCATCACCCCGTGCACCACCCCTGCAATCTTGTCGGGGATTTGTTTGGCACATGCCCGGCCGACGAGTCCGCCCATAGAATGGGTAACAAGGATAACCTGCTTGCAATCAAATTTTCGGTCGGTCCAGAACTTGATGATTTCCAGCACACGGCTCTTGAGCCGCTCGGCAGAATGCTCATTCGACTGGGTCCAGTTGTACCCGCATGCATAGACCGGATACTGGTACTTCGCGAATTTCTCCAATTCAGCTTCGGTGAGCGCAGGCATGTCGGTAGCGTTCCACTTGGCTCGATCGTATTTCATTACCTTATCCCAGTGATAGCTGGGTGTCCGTTCCCCGCCGAATACTGCGCGAACGAATGTGTTGTTCAGGTTTAAATGCAGATCGGCCAGCAAGGGGCCGTAGCTGTCCGAGTGCACTTCTCCCCACCACCGATTGCGCATTTGAGCCGCTTCCAGTCCTTCGGGGTCGCGAGGAAGAACGATGAGGCCCGTATCATCGACCTCAAGGGTATCGCCGTCCAGAATACGCTGGCGCTGCGCCGAATTCCGCCCCTTCCACGTTTTCACTTCGCTGATAGCATCCAAGGTGCCATTCGGCGGACGCCATGCCGGACTACCTGCCGACAATTCCTTGTTTTGCGGCTGATCTCTTTTAGTGGTCGCACGCAGATTACTGCCCATAATCCCGGGCACGAGGATCACCGGGATAACCCTGCTCGATGGAATAGCGATGGCGCCCCGCGTCTTCATTGCCTCAGGCGTCAAGACACTCTTGCCTACGAGTTTGCCGTCAGCATTGACGATCGGATCGGGAAGCCGCCTGGTCGGTTCAGTCATGACTCTGTCGTGTTTTGTGATAGCGTGGTTATGAGACGTGAGCGTGCGGCTCAATGATGATCTGCACGTCCCCCATGGATGCCGAGTGCATCAGTTCAGTTCGGCCTTCCGTATCGGTCCGGCCTACGATCTCCTGGCCATCCGCGAGAATGGCGCGGTAGTCCCGGTCCTTCACTGGCAGGCCTGATTGCTGGTCGAACAGGACGATGCGTTCATCGGCTTTCAGGTTACTGGTCGGAAGCGTCACGGCCGCGATGTCTCCGCCACCACCGGTGACATGGGCAAACTTGGCCGATTTGATCGTGTGGGTTTCGCTGCACTGCTGCACGATCTCCCCGCTTCCGATATCGACTTGCGCCCCTTTGGCAAGAAAGCGCACCTTGGGCGCCTGCAAAATGATCTCATCTGCAGCGCTCAGCACGATACGCTTCGCGGACGTCAGTTCGATATCATCCTTGTGGGTCTGCAGCTCCATCTTGCCGGACGCTGCGATCAATTTCATGCCGAGTCTGTGGGCGAATACACTCACCGTCTTAGCCGCGCGGATAAGGAATGTCTTGCCTGCGCTGTGGGTCGTGCCTCCGGCACTGATGAGGTCAATCTGGCTTTGGGCGCCCACCAGAACATTGTCCTGGCTACCGATGGCCACGCCGGCGGGTGCACTCACTGCTACCAGGGGTGCCTTGCCTTCCCTGCCATCGGGGTTGACGTTCGTGCCTTCTTCCCATTTCTTGAGTCGTTTGACCAAGCCCTGCAGCTCCATGGCCGACGTCGAGTCAGCGTGATGGGTCCGGGCCAGTTCCGAGAGTTGTTGCTGGACGCTCTGCAGGACCTCTGTAAGCCCAAGCAAGGAATCGCGCTGCAGTTGGCCTCCCTCTGCACCGCACTGGGCCTCCGCGCTGATGAACACGCCGGATTTGCCTTGCAACGACACCGCTCCATCCGAACGCAGTTCCGCGCCCTCCCCACGTGCCCGGGCGCGCCCGTTTCTGCGCGGATGGGTCAGCCACCCGAGGTTGAGCTGGCTGTAGCCGTGCTCGCTCGCAAGTTGAGCGCTAATCTGCCCAGGGGTGTCGTCGAAACGGAGCTGGTTGTAGCGAATGCCGTTGATTTCCTTGGTCTTGATGCCGGCCAGGAATCTGTTGTCCGGTAGTTCGCCCACGCGACTGAATGCCGGCGGCAAAGGGTTACCGTAGACGTTGCCGACGACGACAGGTTTGTCAGGATCGCCGCCAAGGAAGTCGATCAGCACCTCATCGCCAACCCGTGGCAAATGAATGCCGCCGCACGTATCCCCGGCCCAGAAGCTGGCAACACGCACCCATGCCGAGTCACGATCACTGTCGGATGCCCCTGCCCCTGACTCATGGTCCTGCTCACGCGTACCAGGGAAACGCAGCTTCACTCGTCCCAGTGCGTCGCAATACACCTCTTCTCCAGGCGGGCCAACGACAACGGCACTCTGCAACGTTACACGCGGCAGGTCCGTACGTGGGTCGAAAGCCGGAACAATCGGGATGCCCCGCCGTACACAGGCAAAGCGATTCGTATAGCGTACGTCGCGCTCTTCGCTCGCTGTTTGAAGTTCCGTGCCTGCACCGGCGCTGTTCCACCCATTGATTGAAAACAGGCGCCGAACCTTGTCGTCCACTGTCTTGGGCAGGTTGTTCTCTGCGCTCAGCCACAATTCCGTTAGGATGAACTCGCGTTCGTCATCGGGATGTGAATCGATCTCGGGATGCCCTTCCAGCCGAAACCACTCACCCACACAAAAATCCCGTACGCCCCCTTCGCCGTAGAAACACTTTGCTTCGTATTCGTGCCGCTGCATACGCAGGTTTCCCAGGCTGCGATAGTCAGTGGAGTCGTCACCTATATGGGGTGCATCGATCAGGTAGTCGTTGAGGCTGAACGCAAATTGGGTTCCCACTTCGCCTTGCTGCATGATAGTGGGGATCTGGACACGCATTGGAACACCACTACGATAGTCCCAACTCTGCCGCGTCACGCTACCACTCCTGAGCGACCGCAGCGCGCACCAGTTGTTGATGCTGTCTGCGGTCTGGGTAGCGCGGTCTTGCCTGAATCGAACGGTGCCAGCTGCATTTTGCGCAAGACCGTTGGAGGAATCGAAAAGAACCAGGGTGTGAGCTGGTGTCCTGTCACTACCGGTGTCACTTGCCCTTCCGGGGTGAATGAACCAGGAAATGCCTCGCCGTTTCCACAGCCGTTGCAGGAACATGGCATCCGACTCGTTATGCTGCATGATGAATTCGCGCACGGGATAAACCTGGCTGACGCGCGTCATGTCGATATCGAGGGCATTTGCCAGGATCGGATTGATTGCTCGCCACTCTCTAAGCAAGACAGCGGTCAGCTCAGCCTCATTGATGTTACGGAATACCCGCGTGTTTATGCGCTGGTCCATTAATGCAAGCGCATCGCGCACGACCAGCTGGTAGGTAGCCAGTGCGCCATCGCTCTGTCCGGCGGCCGCTTGCACCACGATGCCGCATACGGCACGGAGATCGCCACGATCCGTTACGAACTGCAGTTCGACTGGCAGCGCAATAAACTCTTTCAACGGAAGACTGGCACGCGTCGATATGCATAAGAGACGGTATTCGAGACCGCCGCACAGCGATTCATGTCCTGTAACGCGTTTGACCAGTAACACGTCATCGAGGACACGGCGCTTATACGAAAGCCGCAATCGGATAGGTCGATCCGCTTCAGACAAGCCGGCAAATGTCGCAGCCAAATTCTTGAAGTTCATTCAATCTCCAAGCAAGCGCTATCTTTCTGCGTAGAACTGACAGTGACGATTGTCGAAACTGGCTAAGCAATTTGCGATTGTCTGGCATTGTGTTGAGCGGTTATCCTAGCAACTGGCGATTGCAACCACAAAGCGTCGAGATAACTAAGATTTGGTCCGCTTCTGTCGATTGCGAACGCTGTAAAAAAGAGATTGCCCCCAAGCACGTCAGCTAGTATCGGGTTCTCTATATGCAGGTAGTTGAGATTGCACAAACACTTGATACGCGAAGCGAACTTACAACGTCTGCTCAGTGGCTAAGTGAACCGCCCGGCTTTCGTGATGGCAGTTCGCGCGAGTCAGGCCAGGATGGCCGTACCGACATACCGGACTTGCTCTTCGGTACAAATACATGATTTCTCACACGCTGGGTGTTAGCGGCGATGTCGCACGTGTAGGTTCTCAGCGACTCCATACTATCGAAGACGTGCGTCGCCTTGCGTCACCTAGCATTGCACCGTTTTCGCACTTTCCCATGCCGGTTCCAGATTGAGTTGCACCTCAGTTCCGAAAGGGGCGAACGCATGATGAAACTGGATCTAACAGGGCTGAAACTGGCTACGGAGCCCATGCGGGCCGTTCGCAACGGCCTGCTAGGCCGCTGAGAGTGACTTGGGACTGTTCTTCGGTTGCCGGGCTAATTTAATTTGCCTCGAATCGAAGTGATAAAAACAGAACGGGACTCAAACGAGTCCCGAACGATTAATATTTGGAGGCGAGGACGGGAGTCGAACCCGTCTACACGGCTTTGCAGGCCGCTGCATAACCGCTTTGCTACCTCGCCCGAGGTGAACTGCCGACGATGCTGACATGGCGGGTTATCGACCACATCAACACGAGAAGGGTGGCCTTCTCTGAAATCTGGAGCGGGAGAAGAGTCTCGAACTCTCGACCTCAACCTTGGCAAGGTTGCGCTCTACCAACTGAGCTACTCCCGCGTGGAGTGACTACCGATACAACCAACTGCGAACAACTATCTGGAGCGGGAGAAGAGTCTCGAACTCTCGACCTCAACCTTGGCAAGGTTGCGCTCTACCAACTGAGCTACTCCCGCTTAGGAGTCCAACACATGGCGATAAAACTGTGGAGCGGGAGAAGAGTCTCGAACTCTCGACCTCAACCTTGGCAAGGTTGCGCTCTACCAACTGAGCTACTCCCGCATGGAGTTTTACTGCCTTACTGCCACTACCGCTACGACGTACTCCAGCTTGCACTGGAGCGGGAGAAGAGTCTCGAACTCTCGACCTCAACCTTGGCAAGGTTGCGCTCTACCAACTGAGCTACTCCCGCATCGTCTCGGTTACAACCGAGTTTGCAATTATCTCAGATATTTGACTAACTTCCAAGACAACACGTTTCACACTGCTGTTACATCCGACCGGCAAACTCTGGAGCGGGAGAAGAGTCTCGAACTCTCGACCTCAACCTTGGCAAGGTTGCGCTCTACCAACTGAGCTACTCCCGCTTCGTTTCGTTTGCTGCGTCGATGTCGTCGCAACAGGCAGGCATTATAGAGATGCTGAGCTATGTGTCAAGGATGACTTAGTAGAAAGCTCATTCAACTTTCCTGCATCCCAGACTTTTCGCGGATCAGCGGCCAGGCCCGGCGCAGGTAGTAGAACATCGACCACACCGTCAGGACGCCGGCAATCCACAGCAAAATCAGGCCCGCGATGTGCATGTCGATGCCGTACAGCTCGTCGTGGAACAGCAGCATCGGGATCGCGACCATCTGCGCCGCGGTCTTGATCTTGCCCAGCGAGTTCACCGCCACCGACTTGCGCGCGCCGATCTCGGCCATCCATTCGCGGAGCGCCGAGATAGTGATCTCGCGGCCGATGATGACGAAGGCGATGATGGCGTCGACGCGGGCCAGTTGCACTAGCACCAGCAGCGCGCCGGCCACCATCAATTTATCCGCGACCGGATCCAGGAAGGCGCCGAAGGCCGAGGTCTGGTGCCAGCGCCGCGCCAGGTAGCCGTCGAACCAGTCGGTGATGGCGGCCACGATGAACACCAGGGTGGCGGCCAGGTTGCGGTCGGCGACCGGGAGCCAGTGGTCGGGCAGGAAGTAGACGCCGACGACCAGGGGAATGAGTGCGACGCGTAACCAGGTCAGGAGAATCGGGATGTTGAAAGGCATGTGAGAGTCGGATCGTGTGCTGGAGCTGGTTGCGTCAATACGCGGACGCTTTCCAATCTGCATTGGAAGGCGCCCGCTAGTCTACATGGCTCTTGCCTTTTAAACCAGTTGAGCTCAGTGCAGCTGGCGGTAGATTTCTTCCGCCAGCGTGCTCGAAATCCCTTCCACCGACATCAGGTCTTCGATACTGGCGTCGACCACGCCGCGCAAGCCGCCGAAGCGCGCCAGCAGCTTCTGGCGGCGCTTGGCGCCGATGCCCTCGATCTCTTCCAGGCGCGAGGCCTGGCGCGCCTTGGCACGCTTGGCGCGCATGCCGGTGATGGCGAAGCGGTGCGCTTCGTCGCGGATCATGGCGACCAGCATCAGGGCGGCCGATTCCTTGCCCAGTTCCTGCGGATCGCGGCCGTCGGCGAAGATCAGGGTTTCGAGGCCGACGCGGCGCCCTTCCCCTTTGGCCACGCCGACGATGTTGCTGACGTCCAGTCCCAGTTCGCTGAAGACCTGGCGCGCCATCTCGACCTGGCCCTTGCCGCCGTCGATCAGCGCGATGTCCGGCATCACGCCCTCGCCGCCGGCCACCTTTTCGTAGCGCCGCATCAGCACCTGGCGCATCGCCGCGTAGTCGTCGCCCGGGGTGATGTCGTTGATGTTGTAGCGGCGGTATTCGCCGTTCTGCATCTGGTGATGGTGGAACACCACGCACGAGGCCTGGGTCGCTTCGCCGGCGGTGTGACTGATGTCGAAGCATTCGATGCGCAGGCTCTCCAGGTCTTCGCTGTCGAGGCCCAGCGCGTCGGCCAGCGCCTGCGTGCGCGCCTGTTGCGAGCCCTGCTCCGACAGCAGGCGCGCCAGCGAGATCTCGGCGCCCTTGCAGGCCATCTCGAGCCACTGGCGGCGCTGGCCCTGCGGCTGGAACACCAGGCTGATGCGGTGGCCGCACTGCTCGGCCAGCGCGGCCACCAGTTCCGGCATGTCGAACTCGATGTTCAGGATCACGATGCCGGGGATGAACTTGTCGGCGTAGTGCTGGGCCAGGAAGGCGGCCAGCACGTCGGCTTCGATCGAGCTCTCGCCCAGCGTCTCGCCGATCGCTTCGCCGACCTGGGTCGGGAAGTAGGCGCGGTCGCCCAGGTGGCGGCCGCCGCGCACCATGGCCAGGTTGACGCAGGCGCGGCCGCCCTGCACCACCACGGCGATGATGTCGACGTCGGCGTCGCCCACCGTTTCCATGCTTTGCGCGTGCAGCACGCGCGACAGCGCCTGGATCTGGTTGCGCACGCTGGCGGCCTGCTCGAACTTCAGGTTCTCGGCGTAGCCGATCATCTTGGCCTGCAGTTCGTCCAGCACCTCGGTCTGGCGTCCGCGCAGGAACTTGGCGGCGTTGTCGACGTCGCGCTTGTAGTCTTCCTGCGCAATCAGGTCGACGCACGGGCCGCTGCAGCGGCCGATCTGGTGCAGCAGGCAGGGACGCGTGCGGTTGCTGAAGACGCTGTCCTCGCAGGTGCGCAGCATGAACACCTTCTGCAGCAGCTGCATCGATTCCTTGACCGCCCAGGCGCTCGGGAACGGCCCGAAGTACTGGTTCCTCTTGTCGAGCGCGCCGCGGTAATAGGCCATGCGCGGGTAGTCGCCGCCGGTCAACTTCAGGTAGGGGTAGCTCTTGTCGTCGCGGAACAGGATGTTGTAGCGCGGCTTGAGCGTCTTGATCAGGTTGTTTTCCAGGATCAGCGCTTCGGCTTCGCTGCTGGTGACCGTGGTCTCCAGGCGCGCGATCTGCGACACCATCATCGCGATGCGCGGGCTCGACAGGTTCTTCTGGAAATAGCTCGACACGCGGTTTTTCAGGTTGCGCGCCTTGCCGACGTACAGCACCTTGTCTTCAGCATCGAAATAGCGGTACACGCCGGGCAGGCCCGGCAGCTTGGCGACGGTGGCCAGCACCTGCTCGCGCGCCGCTTCGCTCGGCCTCACCGGCGCGTTGGCATCGCGGGTGATGGTCGCGTTCAGCTCTTCCTTCATCGCCTGCCAGGTGTCGGGGCGGGTGCGGCCGGGATTCGGCGCCGGCAATTCGCCCGGTTCCGGCTGGGCGGTTTTCGGCGGGCGTTTGGTGTGCTTGCGCTTGGATGCCGCGGCCAGGGTCGCAAGCTTGTCCTGCACGGCTTGCGCATAGGCGTCGGCGGCGGATTGCCCGGCTGCGGCGCTGTCACGCACCTCGGTCGCGGGCGCAGTCTCGGGCGAGGCGGCCGGCGTGGCGGCCGCTGGCGTGTCGGGTTGCTGCGGGTCGGGCTGAACGGGAACTTGGTCGTCCTGGATCACTTGTGTTTCACTTGATAGGTTCGGGCGGCGCCTGCGTCACGATGACGAAAGCGACGCCGTAATCGGCTTCGTCGCTGATCGTCACCTGGGCCGTGAGCCGGTGGGTACGCATGAATTCCTCGAGCGCGCCGCTGCAGACGATGACCGGCTTGCCGCTCGGGGCGTTGAGCATCTGGGCCGAGCGCCAGGTCATGGGCATGCGCATGCCCAGCCCGATCGCTTTCGAGAACGCTTCCTTGGCCGAGAAGCGGGTGGCCAGGAAGCGCAGCCCGCGCACGTCGTTCTTGGCGCGGCGGGCGTGGTATTTGTCGAGTTCCTGCGGTCCGAGGATCTTCTCGGCGAAGCGCGGGCCGCTGCGCGCGAGCGCCGCTTCGACGCGCGAGATCTGGACGATGTCGGTACCGATGCCGTAGATCATCGCATCGTTCCCGCTCAGTTCTGCGGCTGGCGCTTGCCGATCGCCAGGCCCAGGCGCGCATCGACCATGATCGCCTTCATCTCGCGCACCGCGTGCTCCCAGCCGGCGAACAGCGCGTGGGCGACGATCGCGTGGCCGATGTTGAGCTCGTGGATTTCCGAGATCGCGGCGATCGGCTGCACGTTGGTGTAGTGCAGGCCGTGGCCGGCGTTGACGCGCAGGCCGTGTTGGACGCCGGCGCGCACGCCGCCCTTGATGCGCTCGAGTTCGAGCGCCAGCTCGTCCTGGTTCTCGGCTTCCGCATAGCGGCCGGTGTGCAGCTCGATCACCGGGGCCCCTACTGCGGCCGCAGCCGCGATCTGTTCGGCGTCGGCGTCGATGAACAACGAGACGCGGATGCCCTCGCCTTTCAGCTGGGCGATCGCGGACTCGATCTCTTTATAGAAGCGGATCACGTCGAGGCCGCCCTCGGTGGTGACTTCCTCGCGCCGCTCCGGCACCAGGCACACGTCCTGCGGACGCACGCGGCAGGCGAAGTCGATCATTTCCGGCGTCACCGCGGCTTCCAGGTTCATGCGCGTGGTCAGCTCGGGGCGGATCGCGATCACGTCGGCATCCTTGATGTGGCGGCGGTCTTCGCGCAGGTGCAGCGTGATCAGGTCGGCGCCGGCCTGCTCGGCCAGCAGCGCGGCGCGCAGCGGGTCCGGATACGGCGTGCCGCGCGCATTGCGCACGGTGGCGATGTGGTCGATGTTGACGCCCAGGTCGATGACCGAGCCGGTTGGGTGCAGGAAGCTCATGGTTGGTATTCTTCTTTAAAGCTGCATTAAGTCGATGAGTATCTGACGCGTATTCAGCGGCGCGCCACCCAGGTGGTAGGCCAGCAGGAAACGCATCAGCTGCTTGCTCTGCGCCTGCGTCTGCGGGTCCCCGTAATCTTCGCGCTCCATGTCGATCAGTGTCTTGCCCGACACCGCCGGCCAGGTGTCCGAGGCCAGCGCCGTGCGCGCGCCGCGTTCCGGATCGACCACGTACTGGCCGCCCGCCTCCACCCGCGCGCGCGTGCTGGAGCAGCGCGTGAGGTCAGCAGCAACGCCAGTCTCCTTAAGTAAGGCCCGTTCGAATTTTCGCAAGGCGATTTGTGCGGGTTCGCCGTGCGCCAGCTCGTTGAGCGTGGCCACGTAATGGTCGAACAGTGCCGGATGCGGGTCGTCGCGCGCCAGCAGTTTCACCAGCAATTCGTTCAGATAAAAGCCGCACAGCAGCGCGGTCTTTTCCAGCGGCAGCATGCCGCCGACCCATTCGGCGTCGATCAGGGTGCGCAGCTCGGATTTGCCGGAAAACGAAATGGAAAGCGGCTGGAAGGTCTGCAGCACCCCGCGCAGCTTGGACAGCGGCCGCTTGGCGCCCTTCGCCACCACGCCGATGCGCCCGAAGTCGCGCGTGAACATGTCGACGATCAGGCTGGTTTCTTTATACGGATAGCTGTGCAGCACGAAACCGGGCTGGCCCAGCACCTTGCCGTCGCGGCCGGCCACGCGGCGCGCCGGCTTGGGAGCCGGAATCGGTTTCGGAACAGCTGGAGAGGCAGGCGCGAGCGCACCCGCCGGCAGGGGCGTCACCTCGTATGGGGTGCGCGCTTCCTGTACGCTGAGTGCGCTGCTGGGGAGATCATCGTCCTGGGCGGGCATGCGCGACAGGATACCCTTTATTCGTAGCCGTAGGCGCGCAGGCCGGCTTCATTATCGGCCCAGCCGGATTTGACCTTGACCCAGATCTCCAGGTAGACCGGGCCGCCAAACAGTTTTTCCATGTCCAGGCGCGATTGGGTTGAAATCTCTTTCAAGCGTGCCCCCTTGTTACCGATGAGCATTGCCTTGTGGGTATCGCGCTCGACCAGGATGGCGGCGAACACACGGCGCAGGTTGCCTTCCTGCAGGAATTGCTCGATCAGCACCGTGCTGGTGTAGGGCAGCTCGTCACCCACCAGGCGGAACACTTTTTCGCGCACGATCTCGGCCGCCAGGAATTTCTCGCTGCGGTCGGTGATGTCGTCCGGCCCGAAGATCGGCGGGTTTTCCGGCAGGTGGCGCTTGATCTCGCCTTCCAGCGCATCGACCTGGAAGCGCAGCTTGGCCGACACCGGCACGATGGCGGTGAAGTCGCGCAACGCCGCCACTTTCTGGGCGAACGGCATCAGCGCCGCCTTGTCCTTCACGCGGTCCGATTTGTTGATGACCAGGATCACCGGCACGTTCTTCGGCAGCAGGTCCAGCACCTGCTGGTCGGCCGGACCGAAGGTGCCGGCCTCGACCAGGAACAGGATCACGTCGCTGGCGGTCAGCGTATTCGACACGGTCTTGTTCAGCGTCTTGTTCAGCGCGTTCGCGTGGCGGGTCTGGAAGCCCGGGGTGTCGACGTAGATGAACTGGGTATCGTCCTTGGTCTGGATGCCGGTGATGCGGTGGCGCGTGGTCTGCGCCTTGCGCGAGGTGATCGAGACCTTGGCGCCGATCAGCACGTTCATCAGCGTCGACTTGCCGACGTTGGGGCGGCCGACGATGGCGATGTAGCCGCACTTGAAATGTGCGGGCACGGCTTGATCCGGGGCGTTGGTGTCGACGGGGGTGTTATCCATATAGTGTAGGCTTGCGTCCTGTTGCTGCGTTGTTCTTGCGATGCACCCGGATTGGGTTCGGGCGGTCCGATGCGCTTGTTGGCACTTATTGGCGCGACTGGCCGTCGTCCGACTGCATCGACATCTCGGCCTGGTCGGCGCTTTGTTCGGTGCCGATGCCGGCCAGCTTCAGTTGCGCCGAGCGCTGGCGGGCCTTGCGCATGCCGCCCGGCCCTTTCTGCACGGCCTGCTCGGCCACTTCCAGCGCCAGCCGCGCCGCGGCCTGTTCGCCGGCGCGGCGGCTGCCGCCGCGGCCGTAGACCTGGATGCCGAGCTTGGGCACCAGGCACTCGATCTCGAATTCCTGGCTGTGGGCGGCGCCGTGGGTGGCCACCACGTTATAGGTCGGCAGCGAAATCTTCTTGCTCTGCAAAAATTCCTGCAGCAGGGTCTTGGCATCCTTGCCCAGGGTGCGCGGGTCGACCGAGTCCAGCAGCGGAATATAAAAGGCGCGGATCACGTCGCGCGCGGCATCGAAGCCGCTGTCGAGGAAGATCGCGCCCAGCAGCGCTTCCAGGGTGTCGGCCAGGATCGACGGGCGGCGGAAACCGCCGGACTTGAGTTCGCCCTCGCCCAGGCGCAGGAAATTCGAGAGTTCCAGCTTCTGGGCGATCTCGAACAGCGACTGCTGCTTGACCAGGTTGGCGCGCAGGCGCGACAGGTCGCCCTCGGGCAAGCCGTTGAAACGCTCGTACAGGATCGAGGCGACCACGCAGTTGAGCACGGAGTCGCCGAGGAATTCGAGACGCTCGTTATGCAGACTGCTGTGGCTACGGTGGGTCAGCGCCTGCTGAAGCAGGCTCGGATCCCGGAACGTGTAGGCCAGGCGCGTTTGCAGTAACTGAAGATTCATTGTCATATCGTTTCGGTTGGGCCGTACGGCGCCCATCCACCGCACCTGCCTGTGCCTATATTACTTGGCAGCCGTTTCCGTATCGGCAACCACGCCGCTCGGGTCGGTCGTGCCGGAAAAATCGAACAGCAGGCTGACGTTGCCCGCCAGCGGTACCCGCTTCTCGTAGCGGAAGCTGACTTCCGGTGTCCCGCCGTCGCGGCTGATCACGAGGTCGCGGCCCTGGATCGCGTCGATGCTGTTGACGTCCGCATTCTTGTCGAACGCCTGCTGGATCTCGCGGTTGCTGCCGCCGCTGGCCTTGGCCCTGGCGACCGACTGCTTTACGGCGCGGTACTCGATCACGGCCGGCGCCGTCTTGATCCCCACCAGCGCCACGGCGCCGAGCACGACCAGGACGACGATCAAGCCGGACAGCGACACGCCGCGCTCGGCGTTGATCCGGTAATGTTTAGCTTGCCTGCGCATCCACGTTCCCCAAAATTAATGGATACCGCCGATGCGCTTCAGGTTACCGAAGTTCATCCAGATAAACACAGCCTTGCCGACGATGTTCTTGTCCGGCACGAAGCCCCAGTAGCGGCTGTCCGAGCTGTTGTCGCGGTTATCGCCCATCATGAAATAATTGCCCTCAGGTACGATACAGGTAAATTTATCGTAGGTATAGGTGCAATTCTCGCGATGGGGAAACTCCTCCACGGCACCGGCGTTGAACGTGCGCGCCGCTTCCGTATTCAGGATGCGGTGCGTCGTGTTCGGCAGCTTTTCCCGCAACTGCTTCTGGTAGACCACGGTCTCGTCTTCGAGATAGTCGTCCATCGGCTCGTACTGGACCGGCACGCCGTTGACGGTCAGGCGCTTGTTCTCGTACGTGATTTTATCACCGGGCAGGCCGATGACGCGCTTGATGTAATCCTGGCTCATGTCCTTCGGATACTTGAAGACCATGACGTCGCCGCGCTGCGGGTTGCCGACATCGACGACCTTCTTGTTCAGCACCGGCAGGCGAATGCCGTAGTCGAACTTGTTCACCAGGATCAGGTCACCGACCAGCAGGGTCGGCACCATCGACGACGACGGGATCTTGAACGGCTCGAACAGGAAAGAACGCAGGAAGAACACCAATGCGATGACCGGGAAGAAGCTGCCCGAGTACTCGACCCAGGTCGGCTGGCGCAGGATCGTGGCTTCCAGCGCCGCGCGGTTGCCGTTGTCGATCTTGATGCCGTCCGCGGTCAGCTTGGCGTTGCGCGCATCGTATTCGGCCAGCGCAGCGTCGGCGCGGGCCCGGCGCTGCTTCGACAGCACGAACACGTCGAGGCACCAGATGACGCCCGTGACGACCATCAGGACGAACAGGATCAGCGCAAAATTCCCGAGAATCAATTGCATGTTCATTTGTATTATTTGTCTTCCACTTGGAGGATGGCCAGGAAAGCTTCTTGCGGGATCTCCACCGAGCCCACCTGTTTCATGCGCTTCTTACCGGCTTTCTGCTTTTCCAGCAGTTTCTTCTTACGCGAGACGTCGCCGCCATAGCACTTGGCCAGCACGTTCTTGCGTAGCGCCTTGACGTTTTCACGCGAGATGATGGTGGCGCCGATCGCCGCCTGGATCGCCACGTCGAACATCTGGCGTGGGATCAGTTCGCGCATCTTGGCCGCCACCTGGCGTCCGCGGTACGGTGCGTTGGCGCGGTGCACGATGATCGCCAGCGCATCGACCTTCTCGCTGTTGATCAGCATGTCGACCTTGACCACGTCGGCGGCGCGGTTTTCCTTGAACTCGTAGTCCATCGAGGCATAGCCGCGCGAGGTCGACTTGAGGCGATCGAAGAAGTCGAGCACGATTTCCGCCATCGGGATCTCGTAGTGCAGCTTGACCTGGCGCCCGTGGTAGGCCATGTCCATTTGCACGCCGCGCTTGCCGTTACACAGCGTCATCACCGCGCCGACATATTCCTGCGGCATGTACAGGTTGACGTCGACGATCGGCTCGCGCACTTCGTTGATCTTCGAGGGTTCCGGCATCTTCGACGGGTTGTCGACGCGCACGATCGAACCGTCGCGCATCTCGACCTCGTACACCACGGTCGGCGCCGTCGTGATCAGGTCCATGTCGAATTCGCGCTCGAGGCGCTCCTGCACGATTTCCATGTGCAGCAGGCCGAGGAAGCCGCAGCGGAAGCCGAAGCCCAGCGCCTGCGACACTTCCGGTTCGTACATCAGGGCGGCGTCGTTCAGCTTCAGCTTTTCGAGCGAGTCGCGCAACGCGTCGTACTGGTTCGACTCGACCGGAAACAGGCCGGCGAACACCTGCGGCTGGACTTCCTTGAAGCCCGGCAGCGGCGCCGGGGCGGGCCGGTTGGCCAGCGTGACGGTGTCGCCGACCTTGGCGGCCGTCAGTTCCTTGATGCCGGCGATGATGAAACCCACCTGCCCGGCCTTGAGTTCCGGCAGCGAGACCGAACGCGGCGTGAAGACACCGATGTTTTCCACCAGGTTCACCGACTCGGTCGCCATTAGCAGGATCTTGTCCTTCGGACGCAGGGTACCGTTGACCACGCGCACCAGCATCACGACGCCGACGTAGGGGTCGTACCAGGAATCGACGATCAGCGCCTGCAGCGGCGCGTCCGGGTCGCCTTGCGGCGGCGGGACCTTGGCGATCAGGGTTTCCAGCACGTCTTCGACGCCCAGGCCGGTCTTGGCCGAGCACACGGTGGCGTCGCTGGCGTCGATACCGATGACGTCCTCGATTTCCTTCTTGGCATTGTCCGGGTCGGCGTGCGGCAGGTCGATCTTGTTCAGGATCGGCACCACTTCCACGCCCAGGTCGAGCGCGGTGTAGCAGTTGGCGACGGTCTGCGCTTCCACGCCCTGCGACGCGTCGACCACCAGCAGCGCGCCTTCGCAGGCGGACAGCGAACGCGACACTTCATACGAGAAGTCGACGTGGCCCGGAGTATCGATCAGGTTCAAGTTGTAGACCTGGCCGTCGCGCGCCTTGTATTGCAGCGCCGCGGTCTGGGCCTTGATGGTGATGCCGCGCTCGCGCTCCAGGTCCATCGAGTCGAGCACCTGCGCGTCCATCTCACGTTCCGACAGGCCGCCGCAGAGCTGGATGATGCGGTCCGCCAGGGTCGATTTACCGTGGTCGATGTGGGCGATGATGGAAAAATTACGTATGTTTTTCATTAACAGAACTCAAAACCAATAAGAGCGGCAAGCTGCCGGCGCCCCAGGTGCGGGTACGGAAAAAGCGAAAAAAGCGCCGCACCGGAGGCCTTGCGGCCATCCCGGACGAGCGCTTTAGCGTGGCGCTTGATCCCGAATATCTGCGAACGGCACTGCAGATATCACACTGACATCACGGGGACATATTACGAAGCTGCCCATTTTACCGGATTTCGGGTCAGAAAGCCCGGTTTCCCGGCGGACGTTCTTTGTCGGCATACGCACGCACACCTCAGGCGTTCAAGAAATTACTTGCCAGCCGTCAAGTATTTACCGCTCGCGTCGTTAAAGGAGCATCGTCACCCCTCCCGTACGCACCATGATCGTCACCGCCCACCCGCAGCAATGGACCGCCCGCCAGGCCCAGCCTTTCCACGAGCGCATCCTGCCGCTGCCGCGCGAGGTGCGCGACTTTGTGCACCAGGTGAACCTTGCCAGCGGCGTAGAAGCGGTGCCGGCGGCGGCGGTGCCGGACGAGCGCATGCGCGCCGACCTGCGCGAGGCGCTGCTGGGCATGCCGGATGCGGTGCGCGCGCTGGTCGATCCGCTGTTGCTCGGCATCTGCCTGGGCCGCGGACTCGGCTCGTCCGGCATCACCGACGTCGTCGCCGATGCCCAGGGCCGCCTTCTTGGCTGCGTGGTGCTGCTCGACCTCGACCTGCTGGAAGCGCACAGCGCCAATAGCTGGGCGACATGGAAGGAAAACCTGCCCTTCGCCACCGGCGCCGGCTACTCGCTGGCCGCTACCGTCGCCGCGCCCGGCCAGGATACGCGCGCGAACGCGCTGCAATTCCTGCTGCTGCACGAATTCGGCCATGTCTTGAGCGCGGACGGCGATTTCCTGCCGCGCTGGTGGGAAGCGGTACCCGCAGACACGCGCTATGCTTACCTGGACCTGAGCTGGGTCGTCTCGCCGTCCGGCCGCTTCGTGCCGCGCGCTGATTTCGAATTGCGCGGCGTGGTGGATTTTTATGGCAACAATCAATTGTTTGCCGACGCCATCGTCACCGCCTACAGCGGCCTGGAGTGCAGCGATTTCCCCAGCCTGTACGGCGCGACCAATCCCTACGACGATTTTGCGGAATGTTTCGCCAGCTATGTGCACAGCGAAATGCTGGGGCGTCCCTACGAATTGCGCGTGGATCTCGACGGCATGCCGCAGGCCTGGCTGGACAGTTTCTGGGCGAGCGGGCGCAGTGCCACGAAACGCGCGTTCATGGAAGCCATGCTGCGTGAGGCCGGTTGCGCATACAGGCTGGCGGCATAATCCGTCAGCCGGTTGCCGTCGGCCTTGAGCCTTCAACGGTCGGCGGTCAGCGGTCGGCGGTCGGCGGTCGGCGGTCGGCGATCAGCCGTGATACTGCGCCAGATAGCGCTGCAGTGCAGCTTCATCGAGGAAATAATGGCAGATTTCCTGCCCGGCTAGCCCCGCCTCCCCTGCCGAGCTCGCGGAATCTTCAGCGCCATCGAGCTTGGCCACGTCGGCATACAACACTGGCACAAGCTCGTCGAACATGTCGGTTAGTTGCGGAGTGGCGTCGACGTCGACCACGTCGACGCGCCACGGCAGGCCGGTGCGCGCCATGAAGGCGCGCAGGGCCGCCAGCATGTCCTCGCACAGGTGGCAATAACTGCGCGAGTACAAGGTGAAATGCGGCGTGAGATTCGGCCCCTGCTGCGTCACCGTGGATCGACCCTCTGTTACTGCGCGCGCGGCTTGATCACAAGGTATTGCGAAGCATTGTCGCGCCGCACCAGGATCGCCACCGGCTTCTTCGGATCGAGCTTGCCGACCAAGCCGTTGAACTGGGCGGCGCTGGTGACTTCGGCGTTATTGATCTGCAGGATCAAGTCGCCCTGCTGCATGCCGGCCGAGGCTGCGCGTCCTTCGGCAGACTCGACCAGCACGCCGGCATCGATCTTGAGCTCACGCTTTTGCGCAGCCGACAGGTCGGACACGTGCAGGCCGAGCGCGTTCGGTGCCTGCGCCGGCGTCGGCTTCTTCGGCGTCGAGCGCGCACCCGGGGCCTTCTCTTCCTGCAGTTCGACGATGCTTACCGGCAGCTCGAGCTGGCTGCCGCGGCGCCACACGGTGACGGTGGCACGGCTGCCGACGGCGGTGCCGCCGACCTGGCGCGGCAGGTCCGAACTCTTCTCGATATCTTTGCCGTTGAATTTCAGGATGATGTCGCCGACCTTGACGCCGGCCTTCTCCGCCGGACCGCCCGGCTCGACCATCGCCACCTCGGCGCCGCGCGCACGGCCCAGGCCCAGCGATTCGGCGACATCGCGCGTGACTTCGCTGATCTGCACACCCAGGCGCCCGCGCGTGACCTTGCCGCTCTTCTTGATCTGGTCGGTGACGCGCAGCACTTCGTCGATCGGCACCGCGAACGAAATGCCGTTGTAGGCGCCGGACAGGGTCGCGATCTGCGAATTGATGCCGATCACTTCGCCGCGCATGTTGATCAGCGGACCGCCCGAATTGCCCGGGTTGACTGCCACGTCACTCTGGATCAGCGGCAGGTACTCGCCGGTATCGCGCTGCTTGGCCGAGATGATGCCGGCCGTGACCGTGTTTTCCAGGTTGAACGGCGAACCGATCGCGATCACCCATTCGCCGACGCGGATCTTGTTGGAATCGCCCATGCGCAGGCTCGGCAGGTTGCGCGCCTCGACCTTCAGCACGGCGACGTCGCTGCGGCGGTCGGCGCCCAGCACCTTGGCCTTGAATTCGCGGCGGTCGGTCAGCGTGACCGTGACTTCGTCGGCGCCTTCTACCACGTGGGCATTGGTCAGCACATAGCCGTCGTCGGAAATGATGAAGCCGGAGCCGACGCCGCGCTGGACCTGCTCTTCTTCCTGCTGCGGCATGCCGCGCCGGTTGTTGCCGCCGCCACGCGGAACCATCTGGCCGCCGAAGAAGCGGCGCAGGAATTCCTGCATTTCCTCGTCGCCGCCGGCGCCCTGGCCCTGGCGCACGCGTTCGGTGGTACGGATGTTGACCACGGCCGAACCGACCTTGTCGACTAGGTCGGCGAAATCAGGAAGGCCGGTGACGGCGGCAGTGACGGGCGCGGCGGCCAGGGCCGGGTGCGACGTGAATCCCGCGCCCGCGATCAGGAGGGCCGACAGGAGCGTGCTGGCAGTTTTGCTTGTCATATTGTCATTCGACGTGGGTAGGTGGGAATGATCGTAATGGTATGACAAAAAGGCACAGTTGTCGCGCAGGCACGAACCGGGGCAGGCGGGGCCTTGTGGATGCTGCGCCCTTCGCTTGCGCGTGCGTCAGCCGCGCCGCCGCGTATCGCCGCGTGGACGGCGCAAGCCTGGGAGGTAAATCAGATGCTGGCGGTTGAGCCGTCCACCCTGCCGGTCGCGGCGTCGGCCGGCTCGGGAGGGGTGGCTACGCGCTTGCCGGGGGCCGGCTCGGCGGCCAGGCGTGCCGCCAGGCGCTCGCTGAAGCCGGGCGACAGGTCGGCGGTAGCCTCGGCGCGCAAGATGTCGCCGATGCGGTGGTAAAGGTCCCAGGCTTGGCGACCGTCGGGCGTGTCCAGGGCGGCTAGCGCCAGTTCCTGGTCGGCATCGCGGATCTCGCCGTCGCTCAGGGCTGAGATATGCTCGCGGTTCTTTTTGTTGGTGTCCATCGTGGTTCCATCAGGTCCGGGTCATCACTGTCGATCATCGCTACCGGGAACTTCCAAAAACCTGTTGCCTTCGCTGCCTGCCGTACGCCTCCAAACCAGTGTACAGCTGCGCTCGCTAAATGTGTGATTTAACGGCGCTTGTCGGCGGGCATGTCGAGCAGAGGCCTCAACTTCTCGGCGATGACTTCGCGCGCTCGGAAAATCCGGCTGCGCACCGTACCGATTGGACACGCCATCACTTCGGAGATTTCTTCGTAGCTCAAACCTTCGATTTCGCGCAGGACGATCGCTGTCCTCAATTCGAGCGGCAGCGCTTCCATCGCGGAGTTCACCGTGTACGCGATCTGCTTGCTTGCCAACACCGATTCCGGTGTGTTGATGTCGCGCAAGCTGTCCGCGTCGTCAAATCCTTCGGCACGCTCGGCATCGGTCTCGGTCGAGGTCGGTGCCCGCCTGCCTTGCGTAACCAGAAAATTCTTTGCCGTATTGATGCCGATCCGGTACAACCACGTATAAAAGGCGGAGTCGCCGCGGAAATGGCGCAGTGCGCGAAACGCCTTGATGAAGGTCTCCTGCACCACGTCTTCCGCCTCGGCCGGATCGTGCACGAGGCGCGACACCAGCCGCATCAGGCGGCGCTGGTATTTCGACACGAGCAGGTCGAACGCACGGCGATCGCCAGCCTGGACGCGCTCAACCAGCAGTTGATCACACTCGCGTTCGGTCGTCACTGAGCAGGCCTCGTTTTGCATGCTTGGTTTGCCGCAGCGCCGCCCTCACCCTTCTGAGTTGGCCCGCTGCAATAAGTTCATCGAATTTTGTCGAATCCTTCGCCACCGCAACGCCGCCCGATCACGGCAAGCGCTACTGCCAGGGTGCGCCATGCCGCCGCATCGACGCTGTCGCGCCAGACCGGCAGCACGCCGGCCGCCGCGCCGGGCCTGTTCGCAGCCCGGTAACGCAACAGCGCCAACATCGGCCAGCGCACGGAACCCGGTAGCAGAGCCACCGGCTCTGCGGCCATCGGCACGCCGGCCACCGGCCCGGTGACACCCACATCCTGTTGTACCGTCACGCGTAGTTCGCCGGTTCCAGAAATATCAATCCGGTGCGTCTTTGGACGGCGCGCCGCACCCAGCATCAGCGCGAGCGCGCTGCCTGCCAGCACGGGTACCAGCCAGTATGCGCCGGGGAAACGTGCGGACGCACCGATGCCGACGGCAAGCGCCGCCGCGCACTGCGCCAGGCCGGCCCCCAACAACAGCAGCCTGTGTACGCGCGATGGCTTGACGATGACGGAAAGCGCGATCGACATGGAGAGATGAAAAGGGTGGCCAGAAAAGACAAACGCCCGCTCCTTTGACAGGAACGGGCGTTCATAGTTCGGACTTTCCGTCTTTACTTAGATCTTGGCGAAGACCAGCGTACCGTTAGTACCGCCAAAGCCGAACGAATTTTTCACCGCATAATCGATCTTCAGATCCCGCGCCGTGTTGGCGCAGAAGTCCAGGTCGCATTCCGGATCCTGGTTGAAGATATTGATCGTCGGCGGCGACACCTGGTTGTGGATCGCCAGCACCGTGAACACCGACTCCAGGCCGCCGGCGCCGCCCAGCAGGTGGCCGGTCATCGACTTGGTGGAGTTGACGATCAGCTTGTTCGCATGATCGCCGAAGGTGCGCTTGATGCCCTTGACTTCCGCGGCGTCGCCGACCGGGGTCGAGGTGCCGTGCGCATTCACGTACTGCACCTGGTCCGGGTTGATGCCGGCATACTGCATTGCCGACACCATGCAGCGCGACGCGCCACTGCCGTCTTCGAGCGGCGCGGTGATGTGGTTGGCATCCGCGCTCATGCCGAAGCCGACGACTTCCGCATAGATCTTGGCGCCGCGCGCCTTGGCGTGTTCGTACTCTTCGAGCACCATGACGCCGGCACCCTCGCCCAGCACGAAGCCGTCGCGGTCGCGGTCCCACGGACGCGACGCGGTGGACGGATCGTCGTTGCGCGACGACAGCGCACGTGCCGAGGCGAAGCCGCCCAGGCCCAGCGGCGACACGGTCGATTCGGCACCGCCGGCGATCATCACGTCGGCATCGCCGTACTCGATCAGGCGCGCAGCCTGGCCGATGCAGTGCAAGCCGGTGGTGCAGGCGGTCACGATCGCCAGGTTCGGGCCACGCAGGCCGAACTTGATCGACAGGTCGCCCGAGATCATGTTGATGATCGAGGCCGGCACGAAGAACGGCGAAATACGGCGCGGGCCGCGGCTGTCGTATTCCGCCTTGGTCTCTTCGATCATCGGCAGACCGCCGATGCCCGAGCCCACGACGACGCCGATACGGTCGGCATTTTGCTCGGTGACCTCAAGCCCCGAATCCTGCAGCGCCTGGATGCCTGCGGCCATGCCGAAATGGATGAACGTATCCATGTGTCGGCCTTCCTTGCCCGGCAGGTAATCCTCGACGTTGAAGTTCTTCACTTCGCCTGCGAAACGGGTCGAAAAGGACGAAGCGTCGAACCTAGTGATATTGGCAATGCCCGACTTGCCCGCCAGTGCTGCCTCCCACGCCTCGGCAACGGAATTGCCGATCGGGGAGATGCAACCCAGGCCGGTAACAACGACACGACGGTTGCGTGAACTCAAGCGTTTCTCCTGAAATCCTTAATACTCAGGCCAATCAGGCCTTGACGTGCGCCTGGGCGTATTCGATAGCCTGGCGAACGGTGGTGATCTTTTCAGCCTGTTCGTCCGGGATTTCCATTTCGAATTCGTCTTCCAGTGCCATCACCAGTTCAACGGTATCCAGGGAATCTGCGCCCAGGTCGTCAACGAACGAGGAATCGATTTTGATGTCGGCTTCTGCAACACCCAGTTGCTCAGCGACGATTTTTTTAACGCGTTGTTCGATATCCGACATGTTATGGCTCCATTAGGTATGTGTTGCGGAAAGTGCGCGCATTTTATCAGGGTTTGCGCGTTGAAAAACTATTTTCAGCGTCTGACGCTAATTCGGCTGAAACTACTGCTAACTGCTGAGATTTTCAATTCATGTACATGCCGCCGTTGACGTGCAGCGTGGTACCCGTAATGTAAGCGGCCTGCGGGCCGGCCAGGAAAGCCACTGCATGGGCGATGTCTTCCGGCTGGCCGAGGCGGCCCAGCGGGATCTGGGTCAGCAGCGCTTCGTGCTGGCCTTCGCCCAGGCCCTTGGTCATGTCGGTGTCGATGAAGCCCGGCGCCACGCAGTTGACGGTGATGTTGCGGCTGCCGATCTCGCGCGCCAGCGCCCGGCTCATGCCGGCCACGCCGGCCTTGGCGGCGGCGTAGTTCATCTGGCCCGGGTTGCCGGACGAGCCGACCACCGAGGTGATATTGATGATGCGGCCCTGCTTGGCCTTCATCATGCCGCGCAGTACGGCGCGCGACAGGCGGCCGACGGCGGTCAGGTTGGTGGCGATCACGCTGTCCCACTCCTCGTCTTTCATGCGCATCGCCAGTTGATCCTGGGTGATGCCGGCATTATTGACCAGGATGCCGATGCTGCCGACGCTCTTGGTGACATCGTCGATGACGGCGCTGCACTGGGCGGCGTCGGTGACGTTCAGCATCACGCCCTTGCCGCCAAATTCGGCGAGATAGGCAGTGATCGCTTCGGCGCCGGATTCGGTGGTGGCGGTGCCGACCACTTTCGCGCCCTGGCGTGCCAGCTCGAGGGCGATGGCCTTGCCGATGCCGCGCGACGCGCCGGTGACGAGGGCGACTTGGTTTTGCAGATTCATTCCATTCCTTTTTTATTTATAGTTATATTAGCGCTTGACCGCCGCAAAGGTCGTTTCCAGTAAGCGCTCGAGCGACGCCTGGTCCACCAGCGCTTCGCCGGCCAGCACCGGATCGATACGCTTGGCCATGCCGATCAGCGTCTTGCTCGGTGCGCATTCGATGACCTGGGTCACACCCTCGGCAGCCATCTTCTGCATGGTCTCGACCCAGCGCACCGGACCGGCAGCCTGGCGCACCAGCGCATCCTTGATCGCGGCCGGATCGTTCAGGATAGCCACGTCGACGTTGTTGATCAAGTCGATCTGCGGTGCGGCAAAATCCAGCTTGTTCATGTACTCGCGCAAACGGTCCGATGCGGGCTTCAGCAGCGACGAGTGGAACGGCGCCGACACCGACAGTTTCATGGCGCGCTTGGCGCCCTTGGCCTTGGCGATCTCGCAGGCGCGGTCGATGGCCGCGGTGTGGCCGGCGATCACGGTCTGGGTCGGCTCGTTGAAATTCACGGCTTCCACCACGTCACCCTGGGCCGCTTCGGCGCACACGGCTTTGACGTCATCGGCCGGCAGGCCGAGGATGACGGCCATGCCGCCCTGCCCGACCGGTACCGCATCCTGCATCGATTGCGCGCGGAAGCGCACCAGCGGCACGGCATCCTTGAACGCGATCACGCCGGCGGCGACCAGCGCCGAGTATTCACCCAGGCTGTGGCCGGCGACCAGGTTCGGCACCGGCCCGCCAGCGGCGATCCAGGCGCGATAGACGGCCACGGCCGCGGTCAGCATCACCGGCTGGGTGTTGGTGGTCAGGTCCAGCGCTTCCTTCGGGCCTTCGGCGATCAGCTTGCCGAGGTCCAGGCCCAGCGCGTCGGACGCTTCGGCGACGGTCTGCTCGACGGCCGGGTTGCCGGCGAAGCCGTTCAGCATGCCGACGGCCTGGGCGCCCTGGCCCGTGAACAGGAATGCGAATTTGCTCATTGTTTTTATACTCCGATGTTTCGGGGGATCGAATGGATTACATGCGCGCGAGGACCGCGCCCCAGGTAAAGCCGCCGCCCACGCCTTCCATCATGATGGTGTGGCCCGGCTGGATGCGGCCGTCGCGCACTGCCAGGTCGAGTGCCAGCGGGATCGAGGCGGCCGAGGTATTGCCGTGTTCGTTGACCGTGACCACCATCTTCTCGAGCGGCAGGCCCAGCTTCTTGGCGGTACCGCTCATGATGCGCAGGTTGGCCTGGTGCGGGATCAGCCAGTCGATCGCGCTCGACGGCAGTTGGGCCTGGTCGAGTGCTTCCCTGGCGACTTTTTCCAGTACCGTCACGGCCAGCTTGAACACCGCCGGACCATCCATGTACAGGAATTTCTCGCCTTCGATGGCGGCATTGCTCGGATTGGTCGGGCCGCACAGGATGTGGCCGTAGCTGCCGTCGGCGTGCAGCTTGACCGCCAGCACGCCCGGTTCTTCGGAAGCCGTCATCACCACCGCGCCGGCGCCGTCGCCGAACAGCACGCAGGTGGTGCGGTCGTTGAAATCGAGGATGCGCGAAAACACTTCGGTGCCGATCACCAGCACTTTTTTCGCGTTGCCGGCCTTGATGAAGGCATCGGCGGTCGACATCGCGTAGACGAAGCCGCTGCAGACGGCCGCGACATCGAAGGCGGCGCCGTTGTTGCGGATGCCGAGCTTGTTCTGCACGATGCAGGCAGTGCTCGGGAAATTGCCGTAGAAGTCGGGCGTCGAGGTCGCAACGATGATCAGGTCGATGTCGTCAGGTGCCAGGCCAGCCGCGTCGAGCGCCTGCCGGCCGGCTTTCACCGCGAGGTCGGATGCGTTCTCGTCGGCCGCGGCGAAGTGGCGCGCCGAAATGCCGCTGCGGCTGAGGATCCACTCGTCCGAGGTCTCGATGCCCTTGGTCGCGAGCCGGACCGCCAGTTCGTCGTTGGTTACACGCTGGGCTGGCAGATAGCTGCCAGTGCCGATGATTTTGCTGTACACAGTCATTGCTTGGCCTGCTGGAGAGTTGAGCCTGGCGCTTCAGGGGGTTGCGGCATCAACTCGTGGATCATGGTGGAGAGTTGATCTTGCACATTATATTTTGCCGCATCAAAAGCGCGGCGGATAGCCCACTCGTAGGCGTACGCATTGGCGCCGCCATGGCTCTTGAAGACCAGGCCTTTCAGGCCCAGCAGGCCGGCGCCATTGTAGCTTTCGGGATTCAGCTTCTTCAGCGATTTACGGGCGATCAGCGCGCCCAGCTTGGAGAGCGTGGTTTCCATCAGGGTCGCCTTGACGAAGCGCGACAGGCCCTCGATGGCTTTCAGGGTCACGTTGCCGACGAAACCGTCGCAGACGACGACGTCGACCGTGCCCTTGAAGATGTCGTTGCCTTCGACGTTGCCGTGGAAATCCAGCTTGCCGCGCTCGTGGTCGGCGCGCAGCAGGGTCGCGGTGGCCTTGACCACTTCATTGCCCTTGATTTCCTCGGTGCCGACGTTGAGCAGGCCGATGCTGGGGCGGCGGTGTTCCATCGCCTCGAACAGCACTGCGCCCATGATGGCGAACTGGTGCAGGTGATGCGGTTCGCAGTCGACGTTGGCGCCCAGGTCCAGCATATAGGTCGGGCGGCCCTTGACGTTCGGCAGGATCGAGCAGATGGCCGGACGGTCGACGTCGGCCATGGTCTTGAGCACGTAGCGCGAGATCGCCATCAGGGCGCCGGTATTGCCGGCGGACACGCAGACGGCGGCACTGCCGGCCTTGACCTGCTCGATGGCGACCCGCATCGACGAGTCTTTCTTGCGGCGCAGCGCGACTTCGACCGGATCGTCCATCGCCACGACTTCGGAGGCATGCTTGATCGACAGGCGCGGATTATCCGCCGCGTGGTGTTTCTTGAGTTCGGCGCGCAGTTGGTCTTCGAGGCCGACGAGGATCAGTTCGGCTTCGGGTTCTTGCTTGAGAAATGCGAGCGCTGCCGGAATGGTAACCGAGGGGCCATGGTCGCCGCCCATGCAGTCAATGGAGATTTTAATTGTCATTTGTCGGGATAAACCGCGGCGTCAGAGCTTGCCGGCGGCGGCCTGGCCTCGGCACGCTGCAGCTTGCACGTCGGGGTCAGCGAAATTGAAAATGACGGTGTGCAAGAGTGTTTTGCAGCCGGTGTCACATGGAATACGAAAGAAAAAGCGGTGCCACGCACTTAACATACGTAACACCGCTTTCTCGAACAAAACAGCAAGACGTCGATTACTCGTCGTTCTTGGTCTTAAGCACTTTACGGCCACGGTAGAAACCGTTCGGGCTGATGTGGTGGCGCAGGTGGGTCTCGCCGGTGGTCGGCTCGACGGCCAGGTTCGGTGCAACCAGGAAATCGTGCGAACGGTGCATGCCGCGCTTGGACGGGGACTTCTTATTCTGCTGAACTGCCATGATGACTCCTAAACATAAGTTCTAAAATTCTAACACATTCGACTCGCAAAACGATGCGTATCGAGTATCCCAGCGGCAATCATTCAGGATGAACGACCGCCGACATGTTTAACGCTGCTGTACAACTCACTACACTGCCATACTCGATTGCTGCACGCGTTTGACACGTTCTTGAAGCATCCCGAAGCCAGCCGTGGTGGCGAACTCCGAGGTGCATAATTCTTTTGTAATACTATTTATTCTGGCTTGAGGCTCTTCAGTGCCGCGAACGGCGATACCTTATCCGACTTCAGCGAGTCGATCAACTTGGTATCGGGGCACACCTCGTGTTTCGGTGCCTGCGGCAGGGCCAGCAGGGCTTCATCTTCCAGCAACTGACGGAGATCGGCTTCGTGGCTGCCGACGATCACGTCGATGCTCTCGTCGTCGAGGACTTCCTCGATCTCGTCCGCATCGGCGTCGTCCTTGCCGAGCACCAGCATGGTCGACGAATCGATGTGGTACGCAAACGGCCCGAGGCAACGCTGGCACACCAGATTGACCATACCTTCTACCGACAGCGTCATCGACGGGTAACCCTGCTTGGTCTGCCCACCCTGGATCGACCAGGTAATCTCGCCGGACGGGTCGGCGCAATCGGCCGCCAGCCGGGTCATTTCCGCCACCGGCGTGACGCCTTCACGATAGCCCTTGTTCCGGCAAAATTCGAAGGCGTCGATGACAAAAGCGCTCATTTGGAAAAACTTCCCCGGAAAACCTGCGATAATAGCAGGCTTATCCCCGCCTAGTCAAAGACTTGCTGCATTTTTCAAGGCGTTGCGCTTCGAACGTCGCGAGGACGCATCTCTTTGTTTTGCTTACGAATATTGGACAGGACGACATGATACCAAGTTCCGACCTTCCAGGCATCATCCTGGCGTCGAGTTCCGCCTACCGCCGCGAATTATTGTCACGCCTGCAACTGCCCTTCGAGGCGATCTCACCCGACATCGACGAAACACCGCTTCCCGGCGAAGCCCCTGAAGCGACGGCCCTGCGCCTGGCGCGCGAGAAAGCCGCAGCGGTGGCGCGCCTGCGTCCGGGATCGCTGATGATCGGCTCGGACCAGGTCGCCACGCTGGACGGCCTCCAGATCGGCAAGCCGGGCGACCACGCCCGCGCCCTGGCGCAACTGCAACTGATGCGCGGCCGGCGCGTGGTCTTCCACACCGCCTTGTGCCTGTGGGACAGCCGCCAGGACCCGGCGGCGCCGAATGCGGTCCAGCTCGACAACGTGCAGACGTTTGTCACCTTCCGCGACCTGCCCGACGCCGAACTCGACGCCTACCTGCGCATCGAGCAGCCCTACGATTGCGCCGGCAGCGCCAAGAACGAGGGCCTCGGCATCGCCCTGCTCGAGCGCATCGACAGCAGCGATCCGACCGCCCTCACCGGCCTGCCCCTGATCGTCCTGACCGGCATGCTGCGCCGTGCCGGCGTGCCTTTCTTCGGCGTCTGATTCAGCCTTATTTCGCGTATTTATTTCCGCACTTATTTTGCTCATGCCCGGTACCCTCTACCTGATCCCGAACACCCTCGGCGCCACCGAAGCCACGGCGCACGCCCTGTCCCATGTCCTGCCCGAGCAGGTGCAGGACATCACGTCAAAACTCGATTACTTCGTGGCCGAGAACGCCAAGACGGCGCGCGCCTTCCTGAAACTGGTGGCGATCGACCATCCGCTGGCGAAGCCGCTGCAGGAAATCCAGATCGCCGAACTCAACGTCAACACCCCGGCCGAGGCGCTCAGTGCCCTGCTGGCGCCGCTGCTGGTTGGCCGCGATGCCGGCCTGGTATCGGAAGCCGGCGTGCCGGCCGTGGCCGACCCCGGCGCCGACCTGGTCCGCCTGGCGCACCAGCACGGCATCACGGTGCGGCCGCTGGTCGGCCCGTCCTCGCTGCTGCTGGCCGTGATGGCGAGCGGCCTGAACGGCCAAAGCTTCGCCTTCAACGGCTACCTGCCGACCGATGCCGGCCAGCGCAGCAAGCGCATCCAGCAACTGGAAGCGCGCTCGCGCAGCGAGAAACAGACACAATTGCTGATCGAGACGCCGTACCGCAACGGCGCGATGCTGGAAGCACTGGTGGCGAGCTGCCAGCCGGGTACCTTGATCTGTGTGGCGACGGATTTGTCGCTGCCGAGCGAGTCGGTCAGGACGATGGCGGCGGCGAAGTGGAAGGGTGTATTGGCGGCGAATAAAGCGCCGGATTTTCACAAGAAGCCGACGGTGTTTCTGTTTTTGGGGCAGTAAGAAGATCGAAAGCCGATGCTGGCGCGGGAGGATTGCGTTAGCTTAAAAACGTCGCCCCTGCGAAGGCAGGGGTCCAAGTTATACGCGCCGTCGAAAAGCGTGCAAATTGGACCCCTGCCTTCGCAGGGGCGACGTGCATCTGCAGCGGATTATCTGTTGCGCATCTCAGTACGCCTCAGCGCACCTCAGCCTCACTCAACTCACGCACCCAATCGAAAGCCGCCAGCTCGATCTCCCGCAACTGCTTGGCAGTCAGTTCCAACCGCCCCAGCGCCTGCGTCAGCGCGCGCGTGCATTCGGTCTTCTCGAGTTCCTCGGCCACCACCAGCATCGCCCCGTAATCGCCGGCGCGCTCCAGCAGTGCCGCACGCACCTCCTGCGACACCTCGACCCGCTCCAGGATCTCGCGCATCGGCACCGAGAACAGCGCATCCATCAGCGACATGATGCCGATGGTAAAGGCATTGTTCGCGCCTTCGATGTCGCCCGGGTGCAGCGTCAGCGTCATCAGTTCGAGCAGGCGGCCGCGCGTGGTGGCCATCTGCAGCAGCGGCGAATCCAGTTCGACGTGGCCGTCCGGCCCGCTGTACAGCAGGATCTGCAGCCAGCGCTGCAACTGGCTGCGCCCCAGGCGCGTCAGCGCTTCGGACACCGAGTCGATATGGCCGCCGCCATGGGTGCCGGTCAGGTGGCTGTTTACCAGGCGCAACAGATTCAGGCTGAGCAGGGTGTCGCGCTTGACCGCTTCCTCGATCGCCTCGTTGCCGGCATTCGAGGCGATCAGGTCGATCAGGCGCAGCACCACCATTTCGGATGGCGAGATCCGTTTGCCCGACAGGATCGCCGGCCGCGCAAAGTAATAGCCCTGGAAATATTCGAAGCCGAGCTCCAGGCACAGCTGGAATTCCTCGACTGTCTCGACCTTTTCCGCCAACAATTTCTGATGCGGGCCGCGCAGCGTTCGCGACAACCCGGCCAGCTCCTCGCGACTGACGCCCTGCAGGTCGACCTTGATCACATCGACCAATGGCATGAGCTTGCTTACCTGCTCTGAATGGTCTATAACATCGTCGAGGGCGAACTTGAAGCCGAGCTCCTTCAACTCGCGCACGCGCGCCAGCACTTGCGGCGTCGCCTGCACGGTTTCCAGGATTTCAAGGATGACCTTGTCGGGTGGCAAAAAGCGAACGAAGTCGCTCATCAACACGACCTCGTCGACGTTGACGAAGGCCACCAGTTCACCCACCACCTGATGCATCCCCAGCTGCGAAGCGTGGGAAATCACGGCAGCGGTGGCTGCGGCATAATCGGTCAGCTGTGCGTCCTCGTGCTCCGGGGCGGCGCGAAACAGCAGCTCGAACGCCACCAGCTTCTGGTCGCGCCCCAATATGGGCTGGCGTGCCAGAAAGAATTCATCGGACGGCGCGGACGTCGCTGCCGTTGCAACCGCATGCATGTAAAACTCCTGTGAATCAATTTTCAGCACGCGAAAACGCGTGCCGGTTCCGGGCTGGCCGGAACTCGGGACCGACTATACTACAGACTGATAGTCTTTACATTTCGACATCGTATCAAATCGTTACGGAGACGAGGCGCGTTTGCGCGCGCTCGCCGCCTTCTTACGCAAACGATTGACCGAGGCTTGCCGATGACCGGCGGATGCCTGTCAGGGACGGCCGGGTCCGCCGCGCTTGGGGCCGCGCGGGCCCGTCGGGCGCGCCGCATCCGAACGGACGCCGCCCTTGTCGGCACCGCCGGCACGCTTGGCCGGCGCAGCGGCGCGTTCGGTCGGACGCCCTTCCGGCGTCTTGGCGGCGCTGCGGCTGCCCGGCTGGCTTTGCGGCGGACGGTATTCGCCGGTGCGCGGACGGGCCGAACGGCTGCCTTCCTTGTTCTCGCCCTTGGCCTCGCCTTTGTCGCCCTTGGTCAGGCGCGCGCCCGACGCATCGACGAAAGGCTGGCCCGGCAGGCGCAGGCTGCCGCCGCCGGACAGCGGGCTGGCCCGGCGCGCATTGCCGATTGGCACGCGCGGACCGTTGCCCGCTGCGCGCCCTGCTCCGGCACTGCCGACCGCACCGGCGCCGGCGCCGGTTACCTGGGTGCCGCGCTCGATGCGGAAGGTGGCGCCGCCGTCCTTGCCCAGCACCTGCACCAGGTAAGGCATGGTCTCGCGCAGCATCGGTTCCAGCGTGTACGGCGGATTCAGGATGAACATGCCGCTACTGTGCATGCCCATACCGTCGGGGCCGGGGGTGGCCACCGTCAGCGTGACGTGCAGCCATTCCTTGGCCGGCAGGCGCTTCAGGCGGTCGGCGAACTGGCGCGACTCCATGCGCTGCAGCACCGGATACCAGACCGCAAAGACGCCGGTCGGGAAGCGCTCCAGCGCATCTTCGAGCGCATCGCGCACGTGCTTGTAGTCCAGCTTGACTTCGTAGGGCGGGTCGATCAGCACCAGCGCGCGGCGCGACGGCGGCGGCAACAGCGACTTCATGGCCTGGAAGCCGTCCGCGTAGTCAATCAGCACGCGCCGGCCGCGGGCGCGTTCGCCCTGCTCGGCCTTGTGCGCGTCGAGCTTGCGGAAATTATCGACCAGCAGCTTGGTATCGGCCGGGTGCAGTTCGAACAGGCGCAGCCGGTCTTCCGGACGCGCCACCTGTTCCGCCACGTAAGGCGAACCCGGGTAGTAGCGCAGGCGGCCGCTCGGATTCATCGCCTTGACCAGGTTCACGTAATCGGCCAGCGCCGCCGGCAAGTCGTCGCGTTCCCACAGGCGCGCGATACCGTCCACGTATTCGCCACTCTTGAGCGCCTGTGCGCTGTCGAGTGCGTACACGCCGGCACCGGAATGGGTGTCGATATAGGTATAGGCGACGTCCTTCTGGTTCATATATTGGTGCAACTGAACCTGGATAAAGTGCTTCAGGACATCAGCATGGTTCCCCGCGTGGTAGGCGTGGCGGTAGCTAAACATAGTGGAATTCCAAAAAAATGGGTGCGGCGGCGGCGCGCTGTTGCGTCCGATCGTGCCTGGTTGCGCGCATTATCCACTAGTTAGGCGGCCTGCCTCAACTTTGGGCAAGAAAAAGCCGCAGCGGCCTGGGGCGCGCTGCGGCTTCCGGGTGCATCTTGAAATAACTTAGGCAACCTTTTTCTCGTCGAAGAATTGCTCGTCTTCGGTGGAGCCGTGCAGCGCCGTGGTCGAGCTCTGGCCCTGCTGGATCGCCTGCGTCACCGCATCGAAATAACCGGTACCGACTTCGCGCTGGTGCTTGACCGCCGTGAAGCCCTTGTCGGCGGCAGCGAACTCGGCTTCCTGCATCTCGACGAAGGCCGACATGCCGGTCCGCGCATAGCCATGCGCCAGGTTGAACATGCTGTAGTTCAGCGCATGGAAGCCGGCCAGCGTGATGAACTGGAATTTGTAGCCCATTGCGCCCAGTTCTTTCTGGAACTTGGCGATGGTCGCGTCGTCCAGGTTCTTTTTCCAGTTGAACGAGGGCGAGCAGTTATAAGCCAGCATCTTGCCCGGGAACTTGGCGTGGACGGCTTCGGCGAAGCGCCTGGCGAAGGCCAGGTCCGGCTTGCCGGTCTCGCACCAGACCAGGTCGGCGACCGGGGCATAGGCCAGCGCGCGCGAGATCGCCTGCTCGATGCCTGGGCGCACGCGGAAGAAACCCTCGACGGTGCGCTCGCCAGTGCAGAACTCCTTGTCGTTGGCGTCGACATCCGAGGTCAGCAGGTCGGCCGCTTCGGCGTCGGTGCGGGCGATCACCAGGGTCGGGGTCCCCATCACGTCGGCCGCCAGGCGCGCCGCCGTCAGTTTCTCGACCGCCTCGCGGGTCGGCACCAGCACCTTGCCGCCCATGTGGCCGCACTTCTTGACCGAGGCCAGCTGGTCCTCGAAGTGCACGCCGGCGGCACCTGCTTCGATCATCGACTTCATCAGTTCGTAGGCATTCAGCACGCCGCCGAAACCGGCCTCGGCATCGGCAACGATGGGCGCGAAGTAATCGATGTCGCCCTTGCCTTCCGACCACTGAATCTGGTCGGCGCGCTGGAAGGTGTTGTTGATGCGGCGCACCACCAGCGGCACCGAGTTGGCCGGGTACAGCGACTGGTCCGGATACATTTCGCCGGCGACGTTGGCATCGCCCGCCACCTGCCAGCCGGACAGGTAGATCGCCTTCAGCCCGGCCTTGACCTGCTGCATGGCCTGGTTGCCGGTCAGCGCGCCCAGGGCGTTGACGTAGTCTTCGGTATTGACCAGGTTCCACAGCTTCTCGGCACCGCGGCGCGCCAGCGTATGCTCGATCTGCAGCGAGCCGCGCAGGCGCACCACGTCTTCTGCCGTGTAATTGCGGACCACGCCTTGCCAGCGCGGGTTGCTGTCCCATTCCTGCTGCAGAGCGGCGATTTGCTGTTCACGAGTTGCCATGGTGTTCTCCTGATGAAGATGCATAAAAAGCTGGGTTGGAAGGAAGCGCTGTTGGATCAATGATAGGCCGGTTCGTGCAGTGCACCACGGTCTTATATAAGACACAGGAGCATTTTTATTCCATTTAAATTCAATGACTTAAATCAAGCATTCCATGATACGAAAACATATTTCTTAAAATGGGAATGGCAGGGTTGGCGTGCGCGTGTGCCATTTCATGTTGGCGAACCGGTTTTCATAATGCGGGAACCGGGGTACGGCATGCCCGGCATCGGATTGATGATCGCGTCGTTTCCGCAGCCAGCGCTTGATTCATCCGCCTTTTAGTTCCACAAGGAAATCAAATGGACGAAAAAAAACCCTGCCGGCCATGCCGACAGGGTTCCTTGCTGCAGAAAGGTGCGCTTACTTGGCCAGCTCGACCGCCGGCTCCTCGCCAAAGGTCAATTGCCCATTTCGAACATCGACGCGAATCGTGTCCTTCGGTCCAAAGCGGCCCGACAGGATCGCCTTCGACAACGGATTCTCGATCTGCTGCTGGATCGCGCGCTTGAGCGGACGCGCGCCATATACCGGATCGAAACCGGCCTCGGCGATAAACTGCAGCGCCGCCTCGCTGAGGTCGAGCGCCATCTCCATCTTGGCCAGGCGCTGCTCCAGCCCGTGCAGCTGGATACGGGCGATGGCGCCGATGTTCTTCTCGTCGAGTGCGTGGAACACCACGATCTCGTCGATCCGGTTGATGAACTCGGGACGGAAGTGTCCGCGCACCTCGGCCATCACCGCCATCTTCACCACTGCCGGCTCGGTGTTGTCCATCGACTGGATCTTGTGCGAACCCAGGTTCGAGGTCATCACGATCACCGTGTTCTTGAAGTCCACCGTGCGGCCCTGGCCGTCGGTCATGCGGCCGTCGTCGAGCGCCTGCAGCAGGACGTTGAACACGTCCGGGTGCGCCTTCTCGATCTCGTCCAGCAGGATCACGCTGTAGGGCTTGCGCCGCACCGCCTCGGTCAGGTAGCCGCCTTCTTCATAGCCGACGTAACCCGGCGGCGCGCCGATCAGGCGGGCGACCGAATGCTTCTCCATGAACTCGCTCATGTCGATGCGGATCATGGAATCCTCGGTATCGAACAGGAAGCCGGCCAGCGCCTTGCACAGCTCGGTCTTGCCGACGCCGGTCGGGCCCAGGAACATGAAGGAACCGTACGGACGGTTCGGGTCGGACAGGCCGGCGCGCGAGCGGCGGATCGCATCCGACACCGCTTCGATCGCTTCGTCCTGCCCCACCACGCGCTCGTGCAGCTTCTCTTCGATGTGCAGCAGCTTGTCGCGCTCGCCCTGCATCATGCGTGACACCGGGATACCGGTCGCGCGCGACACCACTTCGGCGATCTCTTCGGCGCCGACCTGGGTGCGCAGCAGGCGCGGCTTGCCGCTGTCGCCCTCGCCCTCGGCCTGCTCGCCGGCGGCTTCCGCATCATGAAGCTGCTTTTCGAGTTCCGGCAGGCGCCCGTACTGCAGCTCGGACACCTTCTGCCAGTTGCTCTGGCGCTTGGCTTCATCCATCTGCAAGCGGATGCGCTCGATCTCTTCCTTGATGTGGGTGGTACCCTGCACCGCCGCCTTTTCGGCCTTCAGGATCTCTTCGAAGTCGTTGTATTCGCGCTCCAGGCGGGCGATCTCGTCGTTGATCAGCTCGAGCCGGCGCTGCGATGCTTCATCGGTTTCCTTCTTGACCGCCTCGCGCTCGATCTTCAGCTGGATGATACGGCGGTCGAGCTTGTCCATCACTTCCGGCTTGGAATCGATCTCGATCTTGATCTTCGAGGCAGCCTCGTCGATCAGGTCGATCGCCTTGTCCGGCAGGAATCGGTCGGTGATGTAGCGATGCGACAGCTCCGCCGCGGCAATGATGGCCGGGTCGGTGATTTCCACCTTGTGGTGCAGTTCGTACTTTTCCTGCAAGCCACGCAGGATGGCAATCGTCGCCTCCACGCTCGGCTCGTCGACCAGGATCTTCTGGAAGCGGCGCTCGAGCGCGGCATCCTTCTCGACGTACTTGCGGTACTCGTCGAGCGTGGTCGCGCCGACGCAATGCAGCTCGCCGCGCGCCAGCGCCGGCTTCAACATGTTGCCCGCGTCCATCGCGCCTTCGGCCTTGCCGGCACCGACCATGGTGTGCAGCTCGTCGATGAAGACGATGGTCTGGCCTTCATCCTGCGCCAATTCCTTCAGTACCGTCTTCAGGCGCTCTTCGAATTCGCCGCGGAACTTGGCGCCCGCCAGCAGCGCCGCCATGTCGAGCGACAGCACGCGCTTGCCCTTGAGCGAATCCGGCACTTCACCGTTGACGATGCGCTGGGCCAGGCCTTCCACGATGGCGGTCTTGCCTACGCCCGGTTCGCCGATCAGCACCGGATTGTTCTTGCTGCGGCGCTGCAGCACCTGGATCGCGCGGCGGATCTCGTCGTCGCGGCCGATCACCGGGTCGAGCTTGCCCATGCGGGCGCGCTCGGTCAGGTCGAGCGTGTATTTTTTCAGTGCTTCGCGGTTGCCTTCCGCCTCCTGCGAATTCACGGATTCGCCGCCGCGCACGGCCTGGATCGCGGATTCCAGCGCCTTCTTGGTCAGGCCGTGTTCGCGCGCCAGGCGGCCGGCGTCGGATTTGTCCTCGGTCAGCGCCAGCAGCACCATTTCGCTGGACAGGAACTGGTCGCCGCGGCGCTGCGATTCGCGGTCCGCCAGGTTCAGCAGGCCGACCAGGTCGCGTCCGACCTGCACGTCGCCACCGGTGCCCGAGACTTTCGGCAGCCGCTCCATCGCATTGCGCAGCGCGTTGGCGAGAGCGCCCACGTTGACGCCGGCGCGTTGCAGCAGCGAGCGCGCGCTGCCATCGTCCTGGTTCAGCAGCGCACTCAGCAAGTGCACCGGTTCTATATATTGGTTATCGTTGCCGACCGCCAGGCTCTGGGCGTCCGCCAGTGCTTCCTGCAGCTTGGTCGTTAATTTATCTTGCCGCATATTATGTGCCCCTAGTAAATAACGTCAGTTTTTAAGATGGCACTACATTAGGGGCAGGCGACGCGTTTTCAAGATGTGAAACATGGCCTTTGTTTAACCCTGGCTTAGCTCCGGTTACCCGATCGCCTTGCGCATCAGCGTCAGGGGGACCGCCACCTGGCCGCCGCCGAGCGACAGGCTCAGGTCGCGCACGGGCATGAAGCCATGGGCCTGGTACAGCGGTACGCCCGGCATGGTCGCGGTCAGCTCGAGCGCCGTGAAACCTGCCGCCAGCGCCTGCGCGGTGCAGTGCTGCATCAGCATCGAGCCGAGACCCTGGCGTTCCATGCCCGGATCGACAAAGAAGGCGCGGATCTTCGCCGCCTCGCTGGCCGGGTCCAGAAAACGGTCCGGCGCCGACTTGTGCTGGTCGCCGCCGTAGGGTGTCGAGCGCTTGCTCCAGCCGCCGCAGGCGACGATGCGCGCGCCGTCTTCGATGGCGAAGTAGGTGCCGTCCCGGATGAGCTGGGTGTCGACGCCGAACACCTCGCGCGTAACCGCGTGCGCCTGTTCAGGGGTGTAAAAGCCGGCCGACAATCCGATCCCGGAACGTGCGATCAGCTTTTGCAGCACGGGAATGTCGGCCGCCGTGGCGGCGCGTAATTTGAAATAGGGTCGCATCGGATCATTCTACTGTCGGCTGTTGCGGGGCTGCGCTAGAATAATGCTGTGGAAATGGCATTCTTCCACTGACAAACCGCCCCCAGGGCCGATGATGCCTGCACCGCTCCCGGCCATGGGACGTGCAGGCGTTCGCCCGTCCAGCCTGCCGCATGTCCGGGATGCCCGACCGAGGACATGCATGACCTTATTAAATCGATTTTTGGAACCGCGCTTCTCGTCCAGCCAGCTGCTGCGCTACCTCGCCAAATGGCTGCCGCTGGCGCTGCTGGTCGGGCTGCTGGCCGGTTCCGCCTCGGCTTTCTTCCTGGTCGCGCTCGACTGGGCCACCGCCACCCGCCGCGCCCACCGCTGGCTGCTCTGGCTGCTGCCGCTGGCCGGCTTTGCGGTCGGCTGGCTCTACCTGCGGTTCGGCCGCGCCGTCGAGGCCGGCAACAACCTGCTGATCGACCAGATCCACGATCCGGATAAAGTCATTCCGCTGCGCATGGCGCCGCTGGTACTGGGCGGGACCGTACTGTCGCACCTGTGCGGCGCCTCGGTCGGGCGCGAAGGCACCGCAGTGCAGATGGGCGGCACGCTGGCCGACCAGCTGACCCATGTATTCGGGCTGCGGCACGAGGACCGGCGCACCCTGCTGATGGCCGGCATCAGTGCCGGCTTTGCCTCGGTGTTCGGCACGCCGCTGGCCGGCGCCGTGTTTGCCCTCGAGGTGCTGGCGATCGGCCGCCTGCGTTCGAACGCCCTGTTCGCCTGCCTGGTGGCCGCCATCGCCGGCGACCGCACTTGCCTGCTGTGGGGCGTGCATCACACGCATTATGTGATCGGGGCGATTCCGCCGTTGGCATCCTGGCCGCTGCTGGCGACGGGCCTGGCCGGCATCGCCTTCGGCCTGGCGGGACGGCTGTTCGCGGACAGCACCCATGCGCTGGGCGGCTGGATCAAGCGCAAGGTGGCTTACACGCCGCTGCGTCCGCTACTGGGCGGGATCGCGATCGCGCTGGCCGCGGCGGCGTTGCCGATCGACCCTTATCTGGGCCTGGGCATCCCGACTATCCAGGCCGCCTTCCTGCAACCGCTGGCGCCCTGGGATTTCGCCGGCAAGCTGGTGCTCACCGTGACCTCGCTCGGCAGCGGCTTCAAGGGCGGCGAAGTGACGCCGCTGTTCTACATCGGCGCCACGCTCGGCAATGCGCTGGCGCCGCTGCTGCACCTGCCGCTCGGCCTGCTGGCCGGCCTCGGCTTCGTCGCCGTGTTCGCCGGCGCCGCTAACACGCCGCTGGCCTCGACCCTGATGGCGATCGAACTGTTCGGCGGTGAGATCGGCGTGTATGCCGCCATCGCCTGTGTATTGAGCTATCTGTTTTCCGGCCACACCGGTATCTATCGCGCGCAGCGCCTCGGGCGCGGCAAATTCGGCCGCGGCCAGCGGGCGCCGGCACACCTGCGCTTGGGCGAACTCGACGCCTGGCGGCGCCAGGCCCGCAGCCAGGACGCGGATCGCGGCTGAGTCCGCGACACTGTCCTGCCGCGCTATCCCAGCTGTTCATAAACTGAACACTACCCGCTGCGCATGATGTTCAGTTTCCGCACCTTTGATGGCGCGCCGCCCTGTCTTACCCGTTGTGCATGCCCGGGCACGCTTATTGCGCTCGTTGGATGCATCGGCCCGCTGCGCCGATGCCAAGCCACCATAACGAGGAGACTGCGATGAAGAAAGTGCTTGCGATGAGCTTGCTTGCCGCTGCCGCCGCCCAGCCTGCATGGGCGGTCGACATCAAGGCCGGCGACTGGACCGTCAACGTCGGCGGCAACGTCAACGCCTACTACACGCTGGTGCGCTGCAAGGGCAGCTTCGACGGCGGCCTGGCGCTGGCCGGCCCCACCATCGGCTGCGGCGGCGAAGACCGCCGCACCACGGTCGGCAACGGCCTGCTGCCGAGCGGCCTGGTCACCACCGCCACCACCAGCCAGGGCGGCTACGACGTCAAGGCGCAGATCGGCATTATGGTGGCCACCGCCACCGACAGCGCCATCACCCAGAACAGCACGGTCGACGTGCGCCAGGCCTTCTTCAGCTTCGGCAATGCCCAGATCGGCACGGTCAAGCTCGGCCGCGACTACGGCATCTTCGGCGACAACATCATCCTCGCCGACATGACCCTGCTCGGCACCGGCGCCCCGTCCCAGGCGACCCAGCGCGGCCGCGTCGCCCTCGGCCACATCGGCGCCGGCTATGCCTACGCAGGCCAGTACGGCCAGGTCGTGTACACCACGCCGAAAGTGCTGCCCTACGGCCTGGTGCTCGACTTCGGCCTGATGAGCCCGGTGGACGATACGCCGATCGTCGCCCCGGCGCGCTATACGTCGCGGTCGACGCCGCAAGTACAGGCCCAGCTCAGCGGCACCTACGGCCCGCTGAAGGGCTGGCTGGGCGCCAAGACCCAGCATTTCGAAGCGGTCGGCACCACGGCTGGCAACCTGCGCATGAATGCGGTGGAACTGGGCGCGCAGCTCGACTACGGCCCCGCCAACTTCCTCGCCAACGTGCAGCGCGGCAGAGGGCTGGGTATCCTGTCCGACGCCGACCAGGGCAACGTACGGACCACCCATTACCTGTTGCAGGCCACCTATAAAACCGACGACAAGCTGAAGCTCGGCATCAACTACGGCCAGAGCCGCAACAACGACGACGCCGTCACCACAGGTGGCCTGAAGTCGAATTCCAACGTGACGCTCGGCGCCTATTATTCGCTGAACACGGCGATCACGCTGGTGGGCGAACTGGGCCGCACGCGCTCGAAAGGATTTTCCGGGGCGTCCAGCCACATGAACGGGATCTCACTGGGGGGCATCATCCTGTTCTGAGCTACACTCGCCGGTTTCACTGTTTTATTCAGAGCAAACCATGACGAGTCGATCCAGCGGCGGCCTTGTATATTCCACGGAAAGCGGCCGCATGTGTCCCGATTGCCGCCAGCCCGTCGCGGCATGCGGGTGCAAGGCCCAGGCCAGGGCCGCGCCGCCGGGCGACGGCATCGTGCGCGTATCGCGCCAGACGAAGGGGCGCGGCGGCAAGGCCGTCACATTGGTCAAGGGCCTGGCGCTGGATGCCGGCGCGCTCGCGGCGCTGGGCAAGCAATTGCGCACGGCCTGCGGCGCCGGCGGCACCGTGAAGGATGGCGTGATCGAAATCCAGGGCGATCACTGTAACGTGGTGCTGGCCGCGCTCAAGAAGCATGGGCACGACGCGAAGCAGGCCGGCGGTTAAGAGCGTCTTACAACACCTTCAGGGCAAGGGATGCCGCCCACCGACGCATCGCCGCAGCGGCGAATCGCGAAGACAGTACGCTAGTACGGCGAGACGATGCAACGCAGCCGTGGAGGCTTTTGCTACGCGCTCTCCGCCGCCCACTTGGCCTTGGCCTTATCGTCGCTGCTGCGCGCATCGACCCAGCGCGCCCCGTTCGGCGTCTGTTCCTTTTTCCAGAACGGCGCGTCGGTCTTCAGGTAATCCATGATGAATTCGCAGGCGGCAAAGGCTTCGCCGCGGTGCGCCGCGCTTGCCGCCACCAGCACGATCTGCTCCTGCGGCTTCATCGGACCGATGCGGTGCACCACCAGCGCGCCGTACAGCGGCCAGCGCGCGCGCGCCTGCTCGACGATGTCGTCGAGCGAGCGTTCGGTCATGCCGGGATAGTGTTCGAGCTCGAGCTCGGCAACCTGGTCGCCATCGTTCATGTCGCGCACCGTACCGACGAAGCTGACCACCGCGCCGATGCGTGGGTCGCCCGCGCGCAGGCGTGCGATTTCAGCGCCGAGGTCGAAATCTTCGGCCTGCACTCTGACCTCGATCATTTGCCCTCCTTCGCCAGGCGCATCGACAACTGCTCGATACGGGTAGCGGTGCGGGCATCGGCCAGCGCCGGCAGCGCCAGCAGGGCGCGCAGCTGGGCCGCCGGCGTGGCACTGGTGCCGTTCTTCTGGCCCGACTTGAGCGAGGATTGCAGCACCTCGACCTGCAACTTCAGGCGCTCGCGCGCGAATTCCGGGCCGCTGTCGATGCCGGTGCCGATTTCCATGCGCAGCAGGTCGTGCAGCAGGATGTCGCGGTTGCGTTCCAGCAGCTGGACGTAGGCGGCGCGGTCGCCACCCAATGCCTGCATGGCGGCATCGAAGCGGCCGCGCAGCGTGCGCTCGAGTTCGGCATCGAGGGCAGGCAAGGCGCTCCAGCGCGCTTCCCAGTCGGCGCCGTCACCCTCACCCGCGGCGGCGACAGCCTGCTCGAGCTCCTGCACCAGGCGCAGCTTGTCGCGCAGCTGGCCGGCCTGGGCCACGCCGGCGGCACGGCGTACCTGGTCAGCGTGCTGCTGGACCAGCGCCACGGCGGCGTGGTAGCGCTTTTCGACCCGGGCTTCGTGGGCGCGCGGCACCGGGCCGATGGCCTGCCACTCGGCTTGCGCCTCGCGCAGCAGCTTGCCCATCGTGGCCGGCGTCGCGTCCGGCGCGGCCGCTTCCAGGCGGGCGCTGATCGCTTCCTTGGCGGCTTCGTGGGCGCGGCGCTCGATGTCGGCCTCGTGCATGCTTTCCTTGCGGCGCTGGAACACTTCGTCGCAGACGGCGCGGAAGCGCTGCCACAGCGCCTGTTCGCTCTTGCGCTCGAGCGGCAGTGCACGTGCATGCTCCTGCCAGCGCTGCTGCAGCGCGCGCATGGTGTCGATCGCGTGGCGGTCGTGCGGGTCGATCGCCGCGGCTTCGTCGATGATCGCTTCGCGCTCGGCCATTTCGCCCTTGCGCTGCTCTTCGAGCGGCGCCTGCATCACGTTCAGGGCGTCGGTGAACAGGCCGTCGAGGCGCTTCTTTTCCTTGCGGTCGATCGCACCCAGGTGGCTCCAGCCGAGGCGCAGGCGCTGCACCGTACCGGCCACGTGTTTCCAGTCGGCTTCGCCGGACTGCAGGCGCGCGATTTCGGCGCGCGCTTCCTCGACCAGCTTTTCGGCACGTGCCGCGTTGGCGTGGCGCTCGTCGGCCAGCTGGCGGAAGTGGGCCGCGGCCGGCGCGTAGGCGGCGCTGCAGGCGGCGTCGAAACGTTCCCACAGGCTTTTCGGGGCGGCGCCGGACAGGCTGTCGAGGGCTTTCCAGCGCTCGCGCATGCTGCCGACCTTCTTGGCCAGCTCGCTCATCGCCAGGTTCTGGGTGGCCAGGGTTTCCACATTCTTGATGAGTTCTTCGCGCGACACGTTGCCGCCCCAGCGCGCCCAGTCGGACAGGCGCTTGAGTTCGGCGCGCACGTGGGCCAGGCGGTCGGACTGGGCCGGCGTCAGGCGCATGCCTTTTTCGCGGGCGTCCTTCAGCGTCTTGTCGAGTTCGGCCGCGGTGCCGAGCGAGCCCTGCTGCAGTGCGGCTTCCATCGCATCCATCGTGTCAAGGAAATGCTGGTCCGCGCCTTTCGGCTTGCGCGGCTCGGCACGGGTTTCACTGCGTGCTTCCCCGGGCGCGCCGGCCTCGGGCGCCAGCCTGGCTTCCTTCGGCTTGCGCGGCTCGGGCTGCGGCAGGCTGGCCAGCAGAGCGTCGAAGCGGCTCTGCAATTCGGCCGCCTGCGCGCGCGCGTCCTCGCGCTCCTGCGCCAGCGCCGGCAAGGCTTTCCATTCCTTGCGCAAGGTGTCGGCGTTCAACTCGGCCACCGGCTTGCCCCCCTGCAGCTCGAGGAAGGCGCTGCGCGCCGCCAGCGCGCTCTGCCCGGCTTCGATCGCGTGCAGGCTGGCCTGCAGTTTCTGGTGCTCGACGCCGAATTCGGCGCCCAGCCCGCGCGGTAGCGAGGCATGCTCGGGCGCCTGCAGGGCTGCCGACTGTTCCTGGGCCAGCAATTCGAGGCGTGCGGCCAGTTCGGCCGCCGGCAAGCTGCCCGCGGCGACGCCGGCCGACAGCTGGCGCAACGCCGCCAGGCGGTCGATCATCGCACGCTGCAGCTGCACCTGGGCTTCGAGACGCTGGCCGAGGGCGGCGCGCACGCCCTGGAATTCTTCCTGCAGCTCGGGTGCGGCGATGACCGCCCACTTGCGGTCGAGATCGGCAACGTGGTTGGGCGTCAGCAACGCATCCTTCAGCAGCGATCGGGCGCTCTCGAGGGCAGCCTCGGCGCGCCGATGCTCGGCTTCGTGGTGACGGTGGGCATCCAGGCGCGATTGCATCAGCTTGGCGACGCGGCGGTCGGTATTGCGCATCGCCGTGTGCACGCGCTCGAGGGCTGCCGGACTGTGGACGAACTCGGCGGCGGTGAGCCGCAGTTCGGAGAATTCGCATTGCAGTATGAATTCCACCGCGGCAGCCTCGTCGCCCTGGACCTGGCCCAGCTTCTCGGCCTGCTGCGCGCGCGCGGCGGTGGCGGCAGACGAAGCGGAGCCGGCACCCGACTGGGCTGCGCCCGGCGCAGCGGCGCCCGACGCGGATGGCTGCGGCCCCTGTCCGGCCGGCTTGTCGCCGGACTTGTTATCGCCCGGCCGCTTGAATAGGAACTCGAACATGATGAAATCGCACTTCCAAAATCGCCATCATAGCAAGAAACCTGATGGCTTCGCGCCACTCGGCTGGCGTGTGCGAACAACACGTCGGCGACTTGCGTACGTATTAGTGGACAACCGACAAGGGCGTGACGTGGCGCGCCTGGCCATGGGTGTCGTGGCCGAGCAGCCCCGGCGTGGCGTATTGCCGCTCCGGCACATTGCGCCGCTCGCGCGCGTAGGCGTCGTGGGCCAGCATCTGGTTGGCGATCGCGAACCAGGCGGTGTCGCCGACCACGCTGCGCGCCAGCGGAAACAGTTCGTGCTCTTCGCGCTCGAGGCGGTGGCGCAGCGCGGCCACGCAGCGCTCGACGGCATCGCAGAAGCGTTCGCGCAGGACCGGGCGGTCGGGCTGGGCGACGCAGGCCTCGGCCACGTAGATCGCTTCCGCGGCGTTGCGGCTGAGCTGGTCGAGCTCGTGCAGCAGGCCGTCGGCGGCGCCGGTATGGCGGCGCAGCGCCGGCACCAGGAATTTGTCCAGCTTGCGCCAGTGGCAGCTGTCGTAGATCTGGCGCAGGCTCGCGCACAGCTGCGCGGCCCGGCCCAGGGCCAGGGTGTTGGTATCGCCCGGCAGCGCATGCAAGTCTTCGACCAGCGATTGCAAGGCTCCGCGCACTTTGGTCTGTTCGACCGACAAGGCAACGAGGGTATAAGTCGACGTCAGCATTCTGTCTCCGCTCAGTCGTCTCTCCAAACGCAGCGCCGCCGCACGGTGGGCCGGCACGGGGAACTGAATGGGAAGCGTTGGTTTTGGCCAGGCCGGACTTTGTCGTTGATTTCTTGTCATCGGCCTGAAGAAGTACCAAGTTTAAGGAGGGCCGCCAGGGCGGCGTTTGATCTATATCAAACCCACGCCCCTGCCCGGCCGCACGTCAGCCTCGCGTCAGGCTGCTGCCGACGTCGCCTGCACACTCATCCTTACTTGCTGTTGCCCAGCCAGCGCGGCGCGGCCTAGCGCGGCCCGCAACAGCAGCGCGAAAGCGACAGGTTCGGCGTGTACGAGCGTCACTTGCGCACAAGCATGCCAGCGGGCGCAGCGGACAACGGCCGCCGCGATATCGTCGGCCAGGCGCGCACTGGCGCGTACGCCCGGTTCCAGCGCCAGCGCCTTCAGTTCGAACACGCCGGCCTTGCGGTGCGCCTTGGCATCGACGCGGCCGACCAGTGCGCCGCGGCGCAGGAGCGGCAGCGTGAAATAACCGTAGCGGCGCTTGTCCGCCGGCGTGTAGCATTCCAGGCGGTAATCGAAATCGAACAGCTCGCGTGCGCGCTTGCGGTCCCAGACGATCGGGTCGAAGGGCGACAGCAGGCTGGTCGCGCTCGCCGCCAGCGTGCCGGCCGCCGCCTGCACCAGCAGCGGCGCATGGTCCGGGTGTACATAGACCGGTTCGCGCCAATTCTCCACCCTTGCGCGCAGCAGTTCTCCGGCTTCGTGCAATGCGCCCAGGTCGACGTGCGGCGGCTTGGTGCGGTGATAGTCGGCGATCCAGCCGGCCTTGGCCAGCCCGAGCGCCTTGACCGCGCGCAGGGCGAACTCGCGCCGCACCGTCTCGATCGGCGGCATGCGGCTGTCGTCCCAGCCCGGCAGCACGCGCTCGGCCAGGTCGTAGATGCGATGGAAATGCTGGCGCCGCGCGATCATCAGCACGCCGGCCGTGAACAGGACCTCGAGCGAGCGTTTTTCCGGCTTCCAGGCCCACCAGCCGCCGGCCTGCCCATCGCTTTTGCCGACATCAGGCTCGAAATCGGCCGACCGCATAGGACCGTGCGCGCGGATCTGGTCCAGCACCCGCGCGACCACGTCCGGATGATCGCGCAGGAAGCCGGCCGCGTATTTCCAGCCGAGCGCGCCGGGATCGATCATGCGGTGCCGGTACAGGCCGTAATCCTCGATCGGTATGAAGCAGGCTTCGTGCGCCCAGTACTCGAACAGTTTCCCTTCTTCAAGCAAGGCATCGAGCCAGCACGGATCGTAGTCGCCCAGGCGGCTCCACAGCACCAGGTAGGGACTGCGCGCGACCACGCTGATGGTGTCGATCTGCAGCACGCCCATGCGCCGGATCGCGGCCAGCACGTCGTCCTTGTTGGCGCGGGCGCGGCGGGGTTGCGCCATGCCTTGTGCGGCCAGGTGCAGGGCGCGTGCGGCGCCGATCGTCAGGACGGGTTCACTCATTCGATAGGCAATGCAAAATATCCAATGCACGATTGTAATGAGCATTTTGACACTGTCGCGCATTCGCCGGACAACTTTTTACAGCGGCTTCCGGTCTGCGCTATAGTAAGCGGCTCATCCACGCTCCCGACTCGTTCCTTCCACCCCATGCGGCTGCTGCACACCTCCGACTGGCACCTCGGCCAGACCCTGCACAATTTCGACCGGACCTGGGAACACCAGCGCTTCCTCGACTGGCTGCTCGACACTCTCGTGGCCGAGGACATCGATGCGCTCCTGATCGCGGGCGACATCTTCGACAACGCGAATCCGTCGGCGGCCTCGCAGCGCCAGCTGTATCACTTCCTGCAGCAGGCCCGTGCCCGCCTGCCACGGCTCGACATCGTCGTCATCGCCGGCAACCACGATTCGCCGGGCCGCCTGGAAGCGCCGGGACCGCTGCTGAGCGCACACGGCACGCGCGTGGTCGGCCACATGGCGAAGAACGCCGACGGCGAGCTCGACCTCGAGCGCCTGCTGGTGCCGCTGACCGGGCGCGACGGGGAAGTCGAAGCCTGGTGCGTGGCGATCCCCTTCCTGCGGCCCGGCGACGTGCCGCGCGTCGCCGCGGCGGAAGGCGAAGCGGTCGACCCCTATGCCGCCTACATGCAGGGCATCGCCCTGCTCTACCGGCAAGCCTACGCGCTGGCCGCGTCGCGCCGCACGCCCGGCCAGGCGATCCTGGCGATGGGCCACTGCCACATGGTCGGCGGCGATTCGTCGCCGGATTCCGAGCGCCGCATCGTGATCGGCGGCACCGAGGCGCTGCCGGCGTCGATGTTCGATCCCGGCCTGGCCTATGCCGCGCTGGGCCACCTGCACCTGGCCCAGCGCGTCGGCAAGCAGGAGCACCTGCGCTACAGCGGCAGTCCGCTGCCGCTGTCGTTCTCGGAAGTGCATTACCAGCACCAGGTGCTGCGCATCGATCTCGATGGCGCGGCGGCGCGCGACATCACGCCGCTGCCCGTGCCGCGCGCGGTCGAGCTGCTGCGGATCCCGGCCGCGCCGGCGCCGCTGAAGGAAGCGATCGCGGCGCTGGTCGAACTCGACCTGCCCGAGCGTCCCGCGCACGAGCAGCCCTACCTGGAAGTGCGGGTGCTGCTGGACGGCCCGGAACCGGGCCTGCGCGCCCAGGTCGAAGCCGCGCTGCAGGGCAAGCCGGTGCGCCTGGCCAAGATCGAACCGACCCGGCGCGTGGTGACCGCGCCCGGCATCGAAGCCGCACTGACCCTGGACCAGCTGGCGGCGCTGCAGCCGGACGAGATTTTCCGCCGCCTGTGGCAGCAGCGCTTCGGCGACGATGCCCCGGACGATCAATTGGCCGCCTTTGCCGAGCTGATGATGCCAGGGGATGCACGATGAAAATCCTGCGCATCGGCGGCAAGAACCTGGCCTCGCTGGCCGGCGAATTCGAGGTCGACTTCGAGAGCGAGCCGCTGGCCTCGAGTGGCCTGTTCGCGATCAGCGGCCCCACCGGGGCGGGAAAAAGCACCCTGCTCGACGCCCTGTGCCTGGCCCTGTACGACGCCACCCCGCGCCTGTTGAAGGCGCGTGCCGGCAACCAGGTGCCCGACGTGGGCGCCGACACGGTACAAGCGCATGACCGCCGCACCCTGCTGCGGCGCGGCGCGGCCGAGGGCTATGCCGAAGTCGACTTCGTCGGCAACGACGGCATCGCCTACCGCGCGCGCTGGAGCGTGCGCCGCTCGTACAACAAGGCGACCGGCGCGCTGCAGGGCGTGAACATGAGCCTGCACAAGCTGCCGGAACTGGCGCCGCTCGGCAATACCAAGACCGAGACCCTGGTCGAGATCGAAAAGCGCATCGGCCTGTCGTTCGAACAGTTTACGCGCTCGGTCCTGCTGGCCCAGAACGAATTCTCGGCCTTCCTGCGCACCGACGACAACGAGCGCGGCGAGCTGCTCGAAACCCTGACCGGCAGCGCGGTCTACAGCGAGATCTCGCGCCGCGCCTTCGAACGCTGGAGAACCGAGCAGGAAGCGATGCGGCGCCTGACCGGGCGCCTGCAGGACCAGGCGCCGCTGGCGCCGGAGCAGCGCACCGCGCTCGACGAGGAACACACGGTGGCGCAGGCGACGCTGGCGGGCGCGGATGCGCGCCGCGGCGCGCTCGAACAGCAGCTGCGCTGGCACCAGGCGCTCGATAAACTGGCACAGGGCGAAGCCCAGGCGGAAACGGCGCTGGCCACGGCCACGGTGGCGCTCGACGCCGCCGCCCAGCGGCGCCGCCATCTGGCCACGCTGGGTGCGGTGCAGCCGGCGCGCGCGCTGGTGGCCGAGCTGCAGCGCCTGGCCGGCGAACAGCGCCAAGCCCAGCTCGCGCTCGAACATGGCGAGAAGGACCTGGCGCGCGCGCTCGACGTGCAAAAGGCCGCGGCCCAGGCCCAGATCGACGCCGAGCGCAAGCTGGAAGCGGCCGAACAAGTCCAGCGCGCACAGGCGCCCCTGCTCGACCGCGCCAAGGCGCTCGACGCCACGCTCGCCACGCTGGCCCCGGCCCACACCAAGGCGCGCGGCGCCCTCGACGCGGCTGCTGCCGAAGCGCGGCAAGCCGGCCAGGTACTGGCCGCCAAGACGGCCGAGCTGGACGAGGCCCGGCGCACGCTGGCCGAGACCCGCGCCTGGCTCGAGACGCGGCGCGACCTCGATGGCCTGGCGGCCCAATGGGAACGCTGGGAACAGCGCCTGCTGCAGGCCGAGCAGGCCGCGGCCCAGGATGCGGCGGCTGCCGCGGCATTGGCGCGGGCCCGCAGCGGCCTCGAACAGGCCGAAGCGGCGGCCCAGCGCACCGCCGCCGCCCTCGGCGCCGCAACCACGCTGCTGCAGGAGCGCGACGCCACGCGCGCGCAGGCGATCGAGGCGCTGGACGCCATCGACGCCGACGCCTTGCGCAGCGAACGGCGCGCGCTCGACACCTGGCGCGAGCGCCTGGCCGCCTTTGGCGCCGTCCACAATGCCCTGGACGCGGCGCACAAGCAGTCCGCCAAGCTCGATGTCCAGGCCGAACGCCAGCAGGCGGCGCAAACGGCTGCCGCCGCCGCGCTGGACGCGGCCCGCACCGCGGGCGGCGCCATCGACGCTGCGCTGGCCCAGGCCGAGCGCATGTTCGAGGCCGCCCAGCTGGCCTGCGCCGATGGTGTCGAAAGCCTGCGCGTCCGCCTCAACCACGGCACGCCCTGCCCGGTGTGCGGCAGCGAAGAACACCCCTACCGCCACCAGGATGCGCGCCTGCACACCCTGCTCGACAAGATGGCGCAGGAAGTGGCGGCACGCCGCCGCGAACAGCGCGACAAGCTCAACGAGCAGGCGCAGCAGCAGGCGGCGCTGGACAATGCCGCCGAGCGCCTGCGCGCACTGGCCGAGGAGCGTGGCGGCATGCTGGATGCCATCGCCCAGCTCGAGGAAGAGCTGGCGGCCAGCCCGCTGGCCGGCGAAGCGCCCGACGCCGACGGCCGCGGCGCCTGGATCACGGCCCAGCAAGGGCTGCTGCGCGACGGCGCCGGCGAGCTCGACGCCCGCGAACAGGCATTGCGCCGCGCCGAGCTGGCGCGCGACGCCGCCCAGCAAGCCTGGGACAGCACCCACCGCGAACAGGCACGCCTGCTGGACGCGGCGCAGGCCGCGCAAGCCCAGTTGAACAGCCTGGAAAACGACATCGCCACGCTGGCGGCAAGGCGCGACGCCGCGGCCGAAACCCTGGCCGGCCTGGTGGCCGAACTCGATCCGGTGCTGGTGGAAGCCTGCGGCGCCGGCTGGCAGACAGCGTGGCGGCAGGATCCGGCCGGCTGGCGCCAGCAGCGCGCCGGCGCCGCCCGCGAATGGGCCGAGCGCGCCGCCCGGGTGACGCGGCTGGAATCCGCGATCCGCACCTTCGAGGCCGAGCATGCGGCGCTGGCCGCGCGTGTGCAGCAGAACGGGGGGCGGCTGGCCGAGGCGCAGGCGGAGTTCGAGCGCATCGAGCTGGAATCGTCGACACTGCGCCGCGAACGCGCGCACCTGTTCGACGGCCGTACCGCGCGCGAGGTCGAACAGGCACTGGCCGCCAGCGTGACGGCGGCGCGCGAAGGCGTCAACGCCAGCCAGGCCGCGAGCCTGCAGGCGGCGCAATCCGAAGCGCGGGTGCGCGAAGCGCAGGCAAAGGCGCAGGAGCGCATCGCCGCGCTGCAGGATGCGTCCGGCGATACCGCAGCGCGCCTGAACGCCTGGATCGAAGACTTCGACGGCAACGATCCGGACCTGGAGCCGGTCGACAGCGAACAGGCGCTGGCGGCGCTGCTGGCGGTCGGCAATGCCTGGATCGCGCAGGAGCGCGCTGCGCTGGGCGAACTGGATTCCCGGGCACGCCAGGCCGCCGCCGTGCTGGCCGAGCGGCGCATGCAGCGCCAGCAGCACCAGGAACTGGCGCCGCTTGACGCGGCCAGCCGCGATGCCGTCAACCTGGCCCAGGACCTGGCCGCGGCCGAGCAGGAACGGCGCACGGTCCACGAGACCGCCGCCGCGCTGGCGCTGCGCATCCGCGAAGACGATGCCCGCCGCGAGCGCGCCCGGTCGATGATGGCCGAGATCGAGCGCCAGCGCGCCATCGAGGAACGCTGGGCCAGGCTGGCGGACCTGATCGGGTCCGCCGACGGCAAGAAATTCCGCAACTACGCCCAGCAATTCACGCTCGACGTGCTGCTCGGCTATGCCAACCAGCACCTGGCCCAGCTGGCGCGGCGCTACCGCCTGGAGCGCGTCGCCAACGGCAGCGGCCCGTCGCTGGCGCTGATGGTGCGCGACCAGGACATGGGCGGCGAGGTGCGCTCGGTCAACTCGCTGTCCGGCGGCGAATCCTTCCTGGTGTCGCTGGCGCTGGCGCTGGGCCTGGCCTCGCTGTCCTCGAACCGGGTCAAGGTCGAATCGCTGTTCATCGACGAAGGTTTCGGCAGCCTCGACAGCGACACGCTGGGCGTGGCCATGGATGCGCTGGACGCGCTGCAGTCGATGGGACGCAAGGTGGGCGTGATTTCGCACGTGCAGGAAATGACGGAGCGGATCGCGACCAAGGTCATGGTGCGGCCGGGCGGCGGCGGCAGCAGCGCCATCACAGTTCAATAAGTAACAACACAGTCATCATGAAACACACACTCTTCCTGTTCGACCTCGACGACACCCTGCTCGACTTCAAGGCGTCCGAGCAGCGCTCCTTCGCCCTCACGCTGGGCGAACTCGGCATGAAGGACGACATCGACGCCCTGTTCGCCGACTACCAGGCGATCAACCTGGCCCTCTGGAGAAGCTTCGAGACCGGCGCGGTGTCCAAGGATTTCCTGAAAGTGGAACGCTTCCGCAAGGCCTTTGCCCGGCACGGCCTCGAGCTCGATCCGGAAGCGGCCAGCCGGCTGTACCTGGAATCGCTGTCGAACACCGTGGTGCTGATCGACGGCGCGGTACGCCTGTGCGCCACGCTGGCCGCCATCGGCGAGGTCGGCATCATCACCAACGGGGTCGAGCAGATCCAGAAGCGGCGCATCGCCAGCTCCGGCCTGGGCGATCACATTTCCTTCGTCGCCACCTCGGAAGCCTGCGGCCATGCCAAGCCGGACAGCCGCTTCTTCCAGTACACGACGGCGATGGCGCGCGCCTTTGCGTCGCACGAGACCATCATCGTCGGCGACCGCCTGGATGCCGACATCCTCGGCGCCAACCGCTTCGGCATCGAGAGCTGCTGGTTCAATCCGGACCGGCTGGCCAACGCGTCGGCAGCGGTGCCCACCTGCGAAGTGCATACCCTGCACGACGTGGTGCCGGCGCTGCGCAGCCTGGCGTCAGCCTGACGGAAATCCGACTGCGGCTGCGCCGGCACCCCGCGTGCCGGTGCTAAAATGCGCGCCTTTCCAGCATCTTCTTTTTTCGGATCCATCATGTCCAAACCCGCCCGCTTCCTGACCTTCAAGTGCGCCAAGTGCGCCAAGCCGGTCAAGGTCCAGCTGCAGAAAGTCTCGGCCTGCTCGCACATCCAGCCCTACCAGGGCATCTGCGACTGCGGCGAAATCAAGCGCCACGCCACCGGCAACCCGGAGGCGGTCAAATCCTTCGTCGAGTCGAACGACCTGCACTGGCACCATCACCATTGAGCAGCGAGATGACTGCGGCAATGATCCACTGGGTTGAGAACGGCGAGGAGCGCGCGGCGAACTGGCGCTCGGAAAGCGGCTGGCCGGCGCCGAAGAACATCGTGCTGGCCGACGACACCATGAACGCCGATACCGCCTACCGGCTGGCGCTGGACGGCACCGGCCTGCTGTGGCGCGGCGACTTCCAGAATGCGCGCCAGCTGCTGCAGGCGCTGGTACGCCGGCTCGACCAGAAAAGCGAGCGCAACAAGCGTAAGCCGGCCAAGCCGGCCGCCACCCTGACCGAGCAGTTCCACCGCCATCGCCTGGCCCAGCTGCAGCGCGCGCGCCTGCTGGCCATGCTCCTGATCCCGTTCGACGCCGATTACACGATCCCGCTGCGGCGCGCGCCCGACGTCAAGCAGGCTTGCAACGAAGCCTATGGCGCTGGCGCGGAACCCTTCGTGGCCTCGCTGCGCGAGCTGCTGGGCCTGATCGGCGCCCACGAATGGCGGCGCAAGGGCGTGTTCATCCCGGCGCTGGACGAGCGCATCCACCCCTGGTATGGCGTGTTCTCGCCGGTGCGCGGCGAATACGTGGAACTGGTCGCGCAGGCGCCCCTGCCCGCGGGGGCGACACTCGCCTTCGACATCGGCGCCGGTACCGGCGTGCTGTCGGCGGTGCTCGCCCACCGCGCCCTGCAGGGTGTGATCGCCACCGACATGGACGAGCGCGCGCTCGGCTGTGCCCGCGCCAACATCGAACGCCTCGGCCTGGGCGACCAGGTCGAGGTGGTGAAGGCCGATCTGTATCCGGAAGGCCGCGCCGGCCTGGTGGTCTGCAATCCGCCCTGGCTGCCGGGCAAGCCGAGCTCGGCGATCGAGTATGCGATCTACGATCCGGACAGCCGCATGCTGAAGGGTTTCCTGGCCGGCTTGAAAGACCATCTGCTGGCGCACGGCGAAGGCTGGCTGATCCTGTCCGACCTGGCCGAGCACCTGGGCCTGCGTTCGCGTGAGCAGTTGCTGGCGTGGATCGCCGAAGCCGGCCTGGCAGTGGCCGGCCGTCACGACGTGCGCCCGACCCATCCGAAGGCCAGTGACCTGGAGGATCCGCTGGCGGCGGCACGCATGCGCGAGGTGACGTCGCTGTGGCGCCTGCACCTTGCCTGATTATTAGTGCGCAAACTTGATTTGCACCGTCAGGTCGATTGATATACAATAGCGTTCTCAGACGCGGGGTGGAGCAGTCTGGCAGCTCGTCGGGCTCATAACCCGAAGGTCACAGGTTCAAATCCTGTCCCCGCAACCAGAATTCTTTAAGACCGAGCCCGACTCTTGTAGTTGGGCTTTGTTTTTTGAGCGAGCCGTTAGCAGTACAGAGCGCATGAGAGACAAGAAAGACAACGCGACCTTCGATTTGCCCGGCTTCGAGCCGGCCGCACAAGATGACGGTGTTGTCCTTTCTTCCGAGCCGAAGCGCGGCGGTCCGCGTCCACGACGGATTGCGCTCAAGCAGGAGCAGATTCCACTGCTCGACGAAACCGATGCCAGCGGCCTGCCCGTGTGGCAGCGCGACCCGAATCTTGACCTCACCGGCCTGCCGATCTGGCAACCGGACTGAGCACCGACGAGGCCTTTACGGCTTTGTCAGGCGCTCTTAACCTGCCGCGCCTGCGGTTGACACCATGACCGATACCGCATTCTCCTCCCTCCAGCTCGATCCGCGCTTCCTGGCCAACCTGACCCAGCTCGGCTATACCCAGATGACGCCGGTGCAGGCATCCACCCTGCCCCTCGCGCTGGCCGGCCGCGACCTGATCGCCCAGGCCAAGACCGGCAGCGGCAAGACCGCCGCCTTCGGCATCGGCATGCTGCTGGGCCTGAACCCGACGCTGTTCGCGGTGCAGGGCATGGTGATGTGCCCGACGCGCGAGCTGGCCGACCAGGTCGCCAACGAGTTGCGCCGGCTGGCGCGCGGCATCGGCAACGTCAAGATCGTCACGCTCACCGGCGGCATCCCGATGCGCCCGCAGATCGCCACACTTGAATTCGGCGCCCACATCGTGGTCGGCACGCCGGGCCGGATCCGCGACCACCTGCAGCGCAAGACCCTCGACCTGGCGCGCCTGCGCACCCTGGTGCTGGACGAGGCCGACCGCATGACCGACATGGGTTTCTATGACGAGATCGCGGCCATCGTGCGCGAATGCCCGGCGCGTCGCCAGACCCTGCTGTTCTCGGCCACCTACCCCGACGACATCCGCGAAGCCACCGCCCTGTTCCTGAACAATCCGGAAGAAGTCGCGGTCGAGACGCGCCACGTGCCGACCCAGATCGAGCAGCGCTTCTACGAAATCGGCTTCGAAGGCCGCGAAGAGGCGGCGGCGCGCGTGCTGCGCCATATCCGCCCGGGCTCGGCGATCGCCTTCTGCAACACCAAGGCGCGCTGCCGCGAAGTGGTCGATTACTTGCGTTCGAAAGGTTTTGCGGCGCTGGCGCTGTACGGCGAACTGGAACAGCGCGAGCGCGACGAGACCCTGGTGCTGTTCGCCAACCGCAGCTGCTCGGTGCTGGTGGCCACCGACGTGGCCGCGCGCGGCATCGACGTCGCCGGACTGGAACTGGTGCTGAACGTCGACGTCTCGAAGGACCCGGAAGTGCACGTGCACCGCGTCGGCCGCACCGGCCGTGCCGGCGAGACCGGCCTGGCGGTGACCCTGTCCGCGCCCAACGAAAAACGCTTCGTGCGCCTGATCGAAGACCTGCAGGGCCTGGCCGCCGAGTGGCATCCGCTGGCCGAACTCGACGACGTCGACGTGCCCGCCGACGAACTGGCCCGGCTGGCGCCGATGGTCACGCTGTGCTTCTCCGGCGGCAAGAAGGACAAGCTGCGTCCGGGCGACCTGATGGGCGCGCTGGCCAAGGATGCTGGCCTGACCAAGGAACAAGTCGGCAAGATCCACATCCTGGAATTCATGAGCTACGTTGCTATCGAGCGCAGTGCAGCCCGCCAGGCCTACCAGGGCCTGAACGCCAACAACCCGCTCGGCGCCGACTACGGCAGCGTCAAAGGCCGCAACTTCAAGATGCGTTTCATCGACGTCTGACCCAACGCAAACCTGGGTCAGAGCCCGGTTTTTGGCAACATCCACTCAGCAATATGGCTTCACGCGATGGCGCCGCGGGGATCGGGACCGGCCCGGAATTTGTAACAAAAGTAAAAGCCGCGCACGGTTGAAATGATTTCCGGGCGGCAGCTCTGCAGTTCTGGCATCATTTTGCTAAAGGAGCATTAGTAAAATGATCAGCTCAACCACAACCGGGCAAGAGACTACGGCCGGCCGCAGCGTCAGGGACATCGTCGAGCATGCGCACGGCGAAGTGACCGAGGCCTGGTGCCGCAAACTCTTCCGCCAGCTGCTGCAGGCCCTCGAACGCCAGTACGCGATGGAGATGCCGCACCGCGTCATCACTGCCGATACCGTCGTGTTCCACCAGAATGGCCAGCCGCTGCTGCTGCCGTCGATCGCCAGCGATCCCGCGCCCAGCGAGGCCGACGACCTCACTGCACTCGCCAAGCTGATCCATTACGCGATCACGCAAGAACTGCTGCCGAGCGGCCCGCTGCACGGCCGCGGCCTCGACAGCTACAGCGAGACCCTGCTCACGGCGGTCGACCGCTGCATGGACCCCGACCCGGCCCGGCGCCCGCAGACCGTCGCAGAACTGCGCGACATCCTCGGCATCGTGCCGCCGGGGTCGGCGCCGCTGCCGCCGCCGCCGCCCTTGTCGGAGCTGGCCGACCCGCTGGCTGAGCAGGCGCTGGTGGGTGAGCCGGGCCCGGTGGCTGAACCGGTCCCAGTGATAGAACCGGCCCCGGTGGTGGAACCGGCCCTGATGGTAGCTGAGCCCGCCTTATTGGCTGAGCCGCTCGCGGCGACTGAACCGGCCCCGGTAGTGAAACCGGCCCCGGTAGTGGAACGGGCCCCGGTAGTGGAACGGGCCCCGGTAGTGGAACGGGCCCCGGTGGTGGAGCCGGCCCCGGTAGTGGAACGGGCCCCGGTGGTCGAGCCGGCCCCGGTGACGGAGCCGGCACCGCTGGCTGAACCGCTCCGGATCTCTGAACCAGTTCCGATGGCTGAGCCGGCTCCTGTGCCCGAACCCGCCCCGGTGGTTAAGCCGGCGCCGGTGCCGGAGCCCCATATCCAGCCGAAGCCAGTCGAACCCGCCGCCCACGCCCTGCGCGCCAGCGTGGACGACAAGCGCAGCGAAAGACCTGCAACGAGCACCGGCGGCACGCCTGCGGCGACTGCAGCGACTGCCCCGGCGACTGCGGCACCTACGGCAGCAGCGCCCACCGCGCCGCCCGCCCAGCCCCACGCCGGCACCCAAGCCGCGGCGCCGGTCCGCCGGCCGCGCTGGCCCATCGTCGCGATCCTTGCGGCCATGGTGCTCGCCGGATACGCTCTGCTGCCCAACAACGCCCCTCACGACCAGCCTGTGCTGGTTGTACCGCAGGAACAGGCCGGCCCGCAGGCCCCCGCAAGTGTCGACGCCCCCGCAGCCGCGCCGGACGCCGCGATTGCGCCTGCGGCACCGGCAACCGGCCCGGCCCTCCAGCCTGCCCCATCGACTTCAGCGCAGTATCCGGGCGCCCTGCCAGCACAGGCGCCGGCAGCGGCAGTCGTCGCCCCTGCTGCAACGCCCGGCATTATCCCGGCGACGCCGGCCGGCACCGGCACCACGGCTAGCGTCGCACCCGGCACAGCCAACCCCAACGCCAGCGCCACCTACCAGCTGCAAATCCAGCCCTGGGGCACCGTCTACGTGGATGGCGTCGACCGCGGCGTCAGCCCGCCGATCAAGCGCCTCCAGCTGCCCGCGGGACGCCACACGGTCCGCGTGACCAATCCGAATTTCCAGGAACGCGTGCTCGACGTCGACACCTCGGCCGGCGACGGCCGCATCGTCGTCGACTTCAGCGCCGCCGAATGAAAGCGCGCATGATGCCCATGACTATACTCACACGCACACTGCCGGCCGCCGCCCTGCTCGCCTTCCTGGCGAGCGGCTGCGCCGAGTACCCGATCTTCGACAGCAAGCCGGCCCGCAATAGCAGTCATCCGAAAGCCGTCACGGTGAACGACCGCTCGCCCAATCCGCCGGCCCGGCCCAAGGAACGCAGCCGCGAGCGCGAGCGCGATGACGGGCCGAAGGAAAGCGACGGCCTGCGCGAAGGCATCCGCCTCTACGACGAAGGCGATTACAACGGTGCCATCAAGCGCCTGGGCGCGCGTGACCTGAACAACGGCTCGCTGGCGACACGCCTGACCGCGCTCAAGTACACGGCCTTCAGCTATTGCGTGACGGCGCGGCCGGCCCAGTGCCGCCAGGCCTTCGACAAGGCATTGCGCCTCGATCCGTCGTTCGACCTGGCACCCGGCGAACACGGCCACCCGTTGTGGGGGCCGGTCTTCACCAAGGCCAAGCAGGCGGCCGATTGAGAGCGCCAAACAGAACCTCCATGGCTGCGTTGCATCGTCTCGCCGTACTAGCGTACTGTCTTCGACGATGCGCCTTGCCCTGAAGGTTCTGTTAGACGCTCCTAGGCTTTGACGTTGACCGACGCCGGGAAGGTCGGCGCCCGGCGGTGCAGCGTCGCCTGCTCGTAGGCATACGCCATCCCGATCAGCGTCGCCTCGCTCCAGGCGCCGCCGACAAAGGACAGGCCGACCGGCAAGCCATGCACGTAGCCGGCCGGCACCGTCACGTGCGGATAGCCCGCCACCGCCGCCGGCGACGAGAAGCTGCCGCCGTAGTGGTCGCCGTTGATGTAGTCGGTGAGCCAGGCGACGCCGCCGGTCGGCGCCACCAGCGCATCCAGCTTTTCCTCGCGCATGATCTTGTCGATCCCCTCTTCGCGCGTATAGCGGCGGTTGTTGGCCAGCGCTTCGCGGTAAGCCTTGTCCTGCAGGCCCGGCTTGGCCTGGGCCGCGACCAGGTGTTCCTGGCCGAAGTGCTGCAGCTCGCGCGCCGCGTTCTTCTCGTTGAAGGCGATGATGTCGGCCATGGTCTTGACCGGCGCATGGGCGGCGTAGCCGGCCAGCCAGGCTTCCAGGTCGGGGCGGAACTCGCCCAGCAGCACTTCGAGTTCGCTGTCGTTGACCTTGTCGGTGTTCGGCACCTGCACGTCGACCAGGATCGCGCCCTGCGCCTTCAGCACCGCCAGTTCCTTCTCGATCAGGGCGTCGATCGCCGTGGCGCTGCCGAAGAAATTGCGCGCCACGCCGATGCGCTTGCCCTGCAGGCCATCCTTGCGCAGGGCGCGGGCGTAGTCGGCGGACTTGCCGCGGCTGGCGCCGGTGGCCTCGTCGGCCGTGTCGACGCCGCACAGGGCGGTCAAGAGCAGCGCGGCGTCGGTCACGCTGCGGGTCATCGGGCCGGCCGTGTCCTGCGAATGCGCGATCGGGATGATGCCGCTGCGGCTGACCAGGCCCAGGGTCGGCTTGATGCCGACGATGCCGCAGGTCGAGGCCGGCGACACGATCGAGCCGTCGGTTTCGGTGCCGACCGCCAGCGTCGCCAGGCCGGCCGCCATCGCCGCGCCCGAGCCGGAGCTGGAGCCGCTGGTGTTGCGGTCGAGCGCATACGGATTGCGGGTCTGGCCGCCGCGTCCGCTCCAGCCGCTGACCGAATGCGTCGAGCGCATGTTGGCCCATTCGGACAGGTTGGTCTTGCCGAGGATGACGGCGCCGGCCTCGCGCAACTTTTGCGCAACGTAGGCATCCTTGCTGGCGCGTACGCCGTCCAGCGCCAGCGAACCGGCGCTGGTGCTCATCTTGTCCGCGGTGGCGATGTTGTCCTTGATCAGTACCGGGATCCCGTGCAGCGGTCCGCGCAGCTTGCCGGCCTTACGCTCGCGGTCGAGCGATTCGGCGATCGCCAGCGCGTCCGGATTCAGCTCGATCACGGCGTGGAGCGCCGGGCCGGCCTTGTCGATGGCCGCGATACGGGCGAGATAGTGCTGCACCAGGACTTTCGCGCTCAGCTTGCCGGCCGCCATCTGCGCCTGTTGTTCCTGCACGCCCGCCTCGAGGATGGCACTGCCTGCCGTGCTGCCGTTGGCGGCGGCCGAAGCCAGTCGGGCCACCCCGGTGGCGGCGCCGGCAGCCACACCGAGTCGAACGAAATTCCTGCGATCCATGCCATTCTCCGCGTTAAATAAAATCAAGAATAGCAGTAAAGTTGCTTATGCGACACGGATTAATGCGCTAGCGTTTTCTTGCGTATGAATATTTTGTCATGCAAAATGTGGAAACGTTCCCATACTTCCCTGCCCATGACCATCCAGACTGCGTCCACCGGTTTTGCAGACAGCAAACGCCACTATCCGATCCTCGACGGCCTGCGTGGCGTCGCCGCCCTGATGGTGGTGGCATTCCACCTGTTCGAAGCGCATGCCGCCAGCCGCTTCGTCCAGGTCATCAACCACGGCTACCTGGCGGTCGATTTCTTCTTCCTGCTGTCCGGTTTCGTCATCGGCTATGCCTACGACGACCGCTGGCGCAGCATGACGGTCGGCGAATTCTGCAAGCGGCGCCTGATCCGCCTGCACCCGATGATCGTGGTGGCGATGCTGGTCGGCGCCGCGCTGTTCTACTTCCAGCAGGGCGTGCCGTTTCCGAAGATCCAGGACACGCCGCTGTGGCTGATGCTGACGCTGATGCTCATCGGCATGACGCTGCTGCCGGTCGGCGCGGCGCTGGACGTGCGCGGCTGGGGCGAGATGCATCCGCTGAACGGCCCGGCGTGGTCGCTGTTCTATGAATATGTGGGCAACCTGCTGTACGCCCTGTTCCTGCGCAGGTTTTCCAAGGTGGCGCTGGGACTGTGCGTGTTCCTGGCCGGCTGCGCGCTGGTGCATCACTGCGTGGCCGGGCCGCAGGGCGACGTGATCGGCGGCTGGTCGCTCGATCCGGCCCAGGTGCGCCTCGGCCTGACCCGCCTGCTGTATCCGTTCTTCGCCGGCCTGCTGTTGTCGCGCGTTGTCAAGGTCGGCCGGGTCCGTCACGCTTTCCTGCTGAGCAGCGCGATCATCGTGGCGACGCTGGCGATGCCGCGCTTCGGCGGCGAACAGGCGCTCTGGATGAACGGCCTGTACGAATCGGCCTGCATCATCGCCGTGTTCCCGCTGGTCGTCTACCTGGGCGCGAGCGGCACCGTGCACGCGGGTCCGGTCGCCCGCATGTGCAACTTCCTGGGCGGGATTTCGTACCCGCTCTATATTACCCATTACCCTTTCGTGTACGCCTACACGGCCTGGGTCGTCACCAACAAGGTGACGCTGCGCGACGGCGCCCCGGTCGCGCTGGCGACCCTGCTGCTGTGCGTGCTGCTGGCCCATGCCTGCCTGAAGTACTACGACATCCCGGTGCGCCGGTGGCTGACGCGGCGCTACATGCGCAAGGCGGCGGCGCCGGCCCTGGCATCGAAGCCCTTGGCATGAACACTGCGCCCGAGCGGGCGCGGACGCAAAAAAAAACGCTGCCTTCGGGCAGCGTTCTTTCGTAAAGCCGGGATTCGACTTAGTTGCGCACCACGCGCTTGTACTCGGCGGTACGGGTGTCGATCTCGATGGTGTCGTCCTGGTTGACGAACAGCGGCACCGAAATGGTGAACTGCTTGTCTTCAATCGCGTTTTCGATCTTGGCTTCCTTCAGCACGTTGCCCGAAGTGTTGCCCTTGACGGCCGGCTCGGTATAAACGATCTGGCGTGCGATGGTGATCGGCAGTTCGACCGAGATTGCCTTGCCGTCGTAGAACACGGCTTCGCATTCCATACCGTCTTTCAGGTAGTTGATGGCCTCGCCCATGTTTTCTTCTTCGATTTCGTACTGGTTGTACTCTTCATCCATGAAGACGTACAGCGGATCGGCGAAGTACGAGTAGGTGACCGGCTTCTTGTCCAGCACGACGACGTCGAATTTGTCGTCGCCGCGGAACACGTTTTCCAGCGGTGCGTTGGTCAGAAGATTCTTCATCTTCCACTTGTAGGTGAAGCCCGTGCGGCTCGAGCCGTTGACGTCGGAGCGCAGCACGATAAACGGCTTTTCATCGACCATGATAATGTTGCCAACACGGATTTCTTTTGCGGGTTTCATAGGAAGTTTTGGATAAAAAATGAGTTGCAGTAATAGAGCATCATACCATGATCCTTACCCGACGCCTACCTGAGCGACCGGGTGAAATTCAGCAGATTGCTCACCAAGTCGCCGTTCGCCAACATCATGCCCTGCCAGGTGCTGGCGTGGGCCGACAGCGTCGGCAGTTCGGCTTGCAGGGCCCTCCACAGCGCCGGCCAATCGGCCGCGCGCCCAGCCTGCCCGTCCTCGACGGCACTGTTCCAGTGCAGCGAAAAGTCGGTCAGGCTGTCGAGATGTCCAGCGTCTCCGGTGTATTTTTCCAGGAAAGCACGGAGTTTAACATGGTGCAAGTTTTCATCTTGCGGATAAATGTGCCAGATAAATGGTCTCCCGGCCCATTGGGCACGCACCCAGGAGTCTTCGCCCCGCACCAGATTCAGGTCGCAGGCCCATAACAGGCGGTCATAGTCGTGCTGCGGCATGAAGGGCACCACGCGCACCGTGAGCCGGCCGCGGGTGGCAACGCTGCCCGGATGTGGATCGGCGCCCAGGAAGGTACCGACCTGGTCGCGCGCGACGCCGTCCGGCACCAGGCACAGCACCTCGCGTTCGCCCTGGCGCCAGGCCTCGAACAACTGCGCCACCGGTGCGTGCGGGTAGCAGAACAGGCTGGCCCTGAACGCGGCCAGTTCGCCTTCAAGCACGCCCAGCCTCGCAAGGAAGGCCGCCTGCGCCGCCGGGTCGGCCTGGAAGCGGTCGCGCGCGTCGAGCAGGCTCCCCTCGCGCAGCAGGCCGCCGGTGCTGGACGTGAAGCCCGGGAAAAAGAAATACTTGGTCAGCTTCAGGCGCGGGTGCATCGAGGGCAGCCTGTGGCAACCCTCGACCCAGGCTTGCGCACTCAGGCCTTCGTAGTTGATCCACACCGGGCGCGGTGCGCGCTGCGCCATCGCGGCCACGTAGCCGGGCGGAATCTCGACGCCGAAGAATTCGATCACGATGTCGGGCACGTCGGCCGCCGTGAAGCTGCCTTCCTGGCCCTGCCAATGGCGTACCTGCACGCCCTCGACCACCTGCTCGGCGGCTTCCGCGGCCACCGCCGGCCAGATGCGCCGGAAACTGCGCAGGTCGTCGACCCACAGGGTCACCGCGATGCCATGTTCGGCCTGGAGCTGGCGCGCCAGGCGCCAGCAGATGCCGATGTCGCCATAGTTGTCGACCACCTTACAGAAAATGGCCAGCGAAGTGGGTGAGTCGGGGTGTCGGGACATGCTTGGAATGGGGCGGCTAATAGAGAATGAGGGCGCCATTGTAGCGGCTTTCATGAGTTCAAAAGACCACTCGCCATTTCCCTAACCCGGAAAGACGCACTGCCTTGGTGAATCCATGCCAGCAGACGGTGCAATCCCGGCGCACTCTGCGCCACCGCAATGCACGGCATATCCGGGATGAATTGCGCATCAGGACACAAACTTCATTGGGGGCACCCTGTCCAACAGCCACCTGTAGAAAAGCGGACCGCTCAGGTGGTCTCCGCCGGTGTCGCCGCGTGCGGAGCCTTCCACCGCGGCGGTCTTTTCCATCGTACGCGTCCGCCGGCATCGGAGCCGATGTGCGGCGGTCGCATCCAGACAAGGAGTTGGTCATGAATGAATTTCAGCAGCTCGCTGTTGGACAGCAGGCAGGACAGCAATTTCAACCGGAACTCGCGCCCCAGGGTTTCTTCGGCAGCATGCTGGGCGCGCCGCTCGGCGGACTGATCGGTCGCGGCATTGGCGGCCTGTTCGGCAATGCCCAGCTGGGCAGCCAGATCGGCCAGGCGGCCGGCGGCATCGGCGGTGGTTTCCTGCCGCTGTCGGCCGACCCGTACCAGCAACTGCAGCAGCAGCAACAGCTGCAGCAACTGCAGCAGGGGCAAGGCCAGCTCAGCCCGCAAGGCTGGTTCGGCAATGCCATCAGCCAGTTCGGCCGGCCCCTGGGCGGCTTGATCGGCGGGATCGCCGGCAACCAGCAACTGGGCAGCACCATCGGCGGCATCGCTTCGCAACTGGGCGGCATGTTGCCGTTCTCGGCCGGCCCGCAGCAACAGTTCCAGCAGCATCCGCATGTGCAGGCGCTGGTCCAGCAACTGCAGCAACTGCAACAGATCCAGCAGCAGATCCAGCAACAGCTGCAGCAGCTATTCCAGCAACAGCAACAGCAGCCGCAGCCTTCACAACAGCAACCGCAAACCATGCAGCAGGCCGGCCAGGGCCAGGGTCAGATGACGCCGCAGGGCTGGTTCGGCAATGCACTGTCGCAGTTCGGCCAACCGGTGGGCAGCTTCATCGGCGGCCTGGCCGGCAACCAGCAATTGGGCAACACCATCGGCGGCATCGCTTCGCAACTTGGCGGCATGCTGCCGTTCTCGGTCGATCCCTACCAGATGCAGCAGCTGGCCCAACAGCACGCCCAACAGCAGGCCCAACAACAAGCCCAGCAGCAGGCACTGCAGGGGCAGCAAGGCCAGCAGGGCCAACTCGCACCGCAAGGCTGGTTCGGCAATGCCATCAGCCAGTTCGGCCGGCCCTTGGGCGGCCTGATCGGCGGCATCGCCGGCAACCAGCAACTGGGCAGCACCATCGGCGGCATTGCCTCGCAACTGGGCGGGATGCTGCCGTTCTCGGTCGACCCCTACCAGCTGCAGCAACTCGCCCAACAGCAGCAGGGGCAGCAGCTGCAACCGGGGCAGTATCCGGTGTACACCACCCCGCCCGCACAGGGCAATACCGTGCATTGACGGCAGGTTGACGCCGCCGCGTTGATTTTGCGGCATCGGCGTCGCATTGGAAGCGCATCGGCAACGCCGATGCGCAACGACCCGATCGAGGAGGAGATCCGCATGCCAAATGCAGCTGAAACCAGCCGCTACATCATCCGCGCCGTCGACGACGGTCCGGTGCTCGCTGCCTTCATCGCCGGCCTGCGCGCCGACGCCGCCGTACGGCTGCTCGACACCATCGGGCCGAAGGCCCAACCGCACACCGCGGTGGTGGAAACCGATGCCGCGACGGCGGAGCGGCTCGAACAAACGTTCCGCACTTCCAACCAACTGATGATCGAACCGGACCGTCCGCTGTCGCTGTTCGACTAGCGCGGCGCCGCGTCGATCCGAAAGGAACAGACATGGCCGACATACCAAACGGCGGGCAGCCGGACGGGCCGGACGGGGCGCCCATCCCCGTCGCCGGCGACCCACCGGGCCGGCGCGTGGGCGAGCGCAAGAAACGCTTCCTGATCACGCCGCAGGCGGCGCCGGAAGGCCTCAGTCCGTTCGGCCTCAGCCCCTTCGCGCTGGGGTCGCCCGGGGTCCAGCCCCTTACCCTGCAATCGGTCGAACAGGCCTTGCGTGCCGCCCCCGACATCGAGGTGGTGGGCACGGTGGGCACGGCCAACACCCGCAGCGTCGGCCTGATGGCATCCGGCATGGGCAGCGGCAACCCGGGCGGGACCCTGGTCGCGCGCATGACCAACGACAAGGCGCGCGAGCTGCTGCAGCAGGCCCAGGGCCGGCTGGTGGTCGAACGCGACCAGCACCTGCACCTGCTCGATCCGGTGCCGCGCCACCCTACCCTGGTGAATTCCTTCGCCGCCTACGACGGCCCGCACTTCGACATCGACCTGCTGGTGCTGGGCAAGGACAGCGTGCCGCTGGGCGGCGCCGAAGTCTCGCTGTTCGGCGGTCTGCTGCCGGCCGCCGGGCTGACCGACGACCAGGGCCGGCTCACGCTCACGGTGCACGGCGACTCGCCGCACACGGTCACCGGGCTGTACGTGAAGCCGCGCGCCGACTACTGGAGCTTTTACCAGCGCGATCCCGACCTGGCGCCCGGCGAGCCGAATGTGGTCGGGCTGCAGGCGCTGTCCGACTGGCCGCAGATGCCGGGCTTCCCGGGCCGCAGCACGGTTTGCTGGGGCGCGCGCGCGATGCGCCTGGACCAGGTGCCGCCCTCGTTCCGCGGCCAGGGCGTCCGGGTCGCCGTGATCGACTCCGGCATCGCCACCACACATGCCGACCTGAGCCGCATCCGCGCCGGCTTCGACGTCATCAAGGACAATGACGAGACCTGGAACCAGGACCAGCTCGGCCACGGTTCGCATTGCGCGGGCGTGATCGCCGGCTACGATCCGGCGTTCGGCATCCGCGGCTTCGTGCCCGACGCCGAAATCCACGCCTGCAAGCTGTTCCCCGGCGGCCAGATCAGCCAGCTGATCGAAGCGCTCGAATACTGCATCGAACACCAGATCGACGTAGTCAACCTCAGCCTTGGCGGCACCGGACCCTCGCCTGCGCTGGAGCAGCAGATCCTGCGCGCGCGGCGGGCCGGCGTCGCCTGCATCGCCGCGGCTGGCAATTCGGGCGGGCCGGTGCAGTATCCGGCGGCCTCGCCCTACGTGCTGGCGGTGGCGGCGGTCGGCAAGATCGACGAATTCCCGCGCGACAGCTACCACGTCGAGACCATCCACCCGGACGTCGACGCCCAGGGCTTTTTCACGGCCAGGTTCAGCTGCTTCGGCCCCGAGGTCGATGTCTGCGCACCGGGCGTTGCCGTAGTGTCGTCGGTACCGCCGAATAATTTCGCAGCCTGGGATGGCACGTCGATGGCGGCGCCGCACGTGACCGGCCTGGCGGCCCTGATGCTGGCGCACCGGCCCGAATTCCAGGGCCAGGGGCGGACGCGCTCGGCCGAGCGGGTGGAGCAGCTGTTCCGCCTGATCCGCATGAGCGCGCGCCGTGTCAGCCAGGCCGCACCGGCGCGCATCGGCTATGGCATGCCGGATGCACTGGTCGCACTCGGCCTGGCGCCGGGCGTGAACCAGCAAGCCTTCCAGTCGATGCTGGGTTCGCTGATGGGAACGATGCCGATGGCGCCGGCCGCCATGCCGGGGATGTCGATGGGTGCGCAGCCGAGGACGGGGCCGATCATGCCCTTCGGTTTTGGCTGGTAGAAAATGAAAAACCGGAGCACCTCGACGCGCATGCGCGTTGGTCTGCTCCGGCTTTGACTGGCGTCCCCACGGGGATTCGAACCCCGGTACTCACCGTGAAAGGGTGATGTCCTAGGCCTCTAGACGATGGGGACCTAAAACTGTTTTACTGCATACAGCGCATGCACCGTACTACTGCCAAATCCCTGGCGTCCCCACGGGGATTCGAACCCCGGTACTCACCGTGAAAGGGTGATGTCCTAGGCCTCTAGACGATGGGGACCCTGAACTACCGATAACGATAACTGCTAACTTGGTGGAGGTAAGCGGGATCGAACCGCTGACCTCTTGCATGCCATGCAAGCGCTCTCCCAGCTGAGCTATACCCCCCAACACTTCTCATGCCCCGACAACTGCATCAATAAAAAAGCCGCTTCAAGGCGGCTCCTTGCGATGCGTGTCTGGCGTCCCCACGGGGATTCGAACCCCGGTACTCACCGTGAAAGGGTGATGTCCTAGGCCTCTAGACGATGGGGACCTAAAACTGTTTTACTGCATCGATGCCGCTCGCTGGGTGGCGGTATCGATCACTGCTAAATTACCAAATTCTTGGCGTCCCCACGGGGATTCGAACCCCGGTACTCACCGTGAAAGGGTGATGTCCTAGGCCTCTAGACGATGGGGACCCTGGACTGCTACGACTACCTTCTGAAACTTGGTGGAGGTAAGCGGGATCGAACCGCTGACCTCTTGCATGCCATGCAAGCGCTCTCCCAGCTGAGCTATACCCCCGTTTCAGAGAGACAGTATCATAACATACTGTTTTTACTTCATGCAGCGCCGTTTTCGCAACGCTGGCGTCCCCACGGGGATTCGAACCCCGGTACTCACCGTGAAAGGGTGATGTCCTAGGCCTCTAGACGATGGGGACCCTGGACTACCGATACTACCTATTACCTGCCATTTACTGCACACTTCAGAACGTGGTGGAGGTAAGCGGGATCGAACCGCTGACCTCTTGCATGCCATGCAAGCGCTCTCCCAGCTGAGCTATACCCCCGCAGCGCTGAAGTGCGAGCATTATAGGGGATAGACTTGCATTACGCAAATAGCTTGAAAGGTCTTTAAAGACACTATGCAAAACCGTCGCGAGCGGCAGCAGTGTCGTCCGAGAAGCGCAGCTGTACGAAAGTACAGCGAGCATCGCAGGACGACAGTGCAACGCGCAGCAGGTTTGGCATGGTGTCTTACAGCCCTTTTTGTACGCGTGCCACCACGACCTCGCGGCCGAACAGTTCCAGCACGGCGTCGATCGCCGGCGTCTGCAACTGGCCGGTGACGAGCAGGCGCAGCGGCATGGCCAGCTGCGGCATCTTCAGGCCGTTCGCCGCCAGCACTTCCTTCATCATGGCCGACAGGGCCGGCTTGGTCCATTCCACAGACTGCAGCTTTTCCGCGAACTGGGCCAGGGCCGGACGCACGGCATCGGTCAGGTGCTGCGCCAGCAGTGCTTGGTATTCCGCGTTCGCGGGATTCGGCGTGCGGTAGAACAGCATCGCCGCATCGGCCAGTTCATTGATGGTGCTGGTGCGTTCCTTCATCAGCGCCAGCACACTGGCCAGCGGCGGCGCCCCTTCAAAGACCGCGCCTTCCATCTTCGGACGCGCCAGTCCGGCCAGGCGTTCGTTGTCGGCCTGCTTGATATAGTGATTGTTCAGCCAGGCCAGCTTTTCCGGGTTGAACTGGGCCGCCGACGCGGTCAGGTGCTCGAGGTTGAACCACTCGGTAAATTGCTCCATCGAGAAGATCTCGTCGTCGCCGTGGCTCCACCCCAGGCGCGCGAGATAATTGAGCATCGCTTCCGGCAGGAAGCCCTGCTCCGGATACTGCATCACGCTGACGGCGCCGTGGCGCTTCGACAATTTCTGGCCGTCCGGACCCAGGATCATCGGCAGGTGACCGTACTGCGGCAGTTCGGCGCCGAGCGCGCGCAGGATGTTGATCTGGCGCGGCGTGTTGTTCACGTGGTCGTCGCCGCGCAGCACGTGGGTGATCTTCATGTCCCAGTCGTCGACCGACACGCAGAAGTTATAGGTCGGGGTGCCATCCGGACGGGCGATGATCAGGTCGTCGAGTTCCTTGTTGGCGATCGTGATCGGCCCCTTGACCACGTCGTGCCAGGTGACTTCGCCATCGAGCGGGTTCTTGAAACGCACCACCGGCTTCACACCCTCGGGAACCGGCGGCAGGGTCTTGCCCGGTTCCGGACGCCAGGTACCGTCGTAGCGCGGCTTTTCGCCCGCGGCGCGCATGCGTTCGCGCATCGCCTCGACTTCTTCCGGCGAGCAGTAGCACAGATAGGCGGTGCCGGCTTCCAGCATGCCCTTCACCACCTCGCGGTAGCGGTCCATGCGCTGCATCTGGTAGAACGGGCCTTCATCGTGGCTCAGGCCCAGCCACTGCATGCCGTCCAGGATGGCCTGCACCGCTTCCGGGGTCGAACGCTCCAGGTCGGTGTCTTCGATACGCAGGATGAAGGTGCCGCCGAAGTGGCGCGCATAGGCCCACGAATACAGCGCGGTGCGGGCGCCGCCGAGGTGGAGATAGCCGGTCGGGCTGGGAGCGAAACGGGTACGGACGGGAGTGCGGACGGTCATGGTCGAAACGGATAAGTGACGGCGGCTCGGCACAGGTAGAGCCTGCGGGCGCGGCGTCGTGTTAATGGTCAGGCAGTTATTTTACAGCCTACCTCCCCGGCTGGGCGTAATGACGCGCCACCCCCATTGCTGCCGAACACCGATAATTTCAATAATTACTTTACAGAAATTTCAAGTTTCGCTACAGTCCCTCTCCTTTTTCAGCAAATTATCCTCTGCTTCATCCATGCCGAACGATCCGGGCACTGCCTCAATCGCGCGACTGCGCGGAGAATTTACCTGTGCCGCCACGGAAGTCGGCTTTCTGCACCAGAACACCGCCATCATCCTGCGCGACTTGCGACGTTCGGTCCTGCTGTGTTCCCTGTGCTACGCCTTGTTCGGCATCGCCGACGTGCTGGCGCTGGGCCTGCCCGGCGCGCTGGTTCCCTTGCTGTCGCGCCTGCTCCCACCGCTGGTGGCGATCGCAGGCCTGCGCCACGTGAGCCGCGCGGCCGCGCCGATCAAGGCGGCCTACCGGTCGTCGAGCATCACGTCGCTGTTGGCCATGAGCAGCTACCTGGTCGTCGTCTGCTACCGTCCCCACGACATCCTGCTGCACGGAATGGCGATGAGCCTGATGGCGGTGGCGGTGCTGATCTTCATGCCCAGCCGCGTCCTCACCGCCGTCCTGATCGCGCCAGGTGTCAGCCTCGTGTTCGTCCTGCTGGCCTGGCACCTGGATGCGACAGACGCGCAAAGCCTCGGTGCGATGACGATGATGATCGTGTTTGCCAACGTCTTCGGGGCCGCCGCCTGTTATCGCCATGCGCGCCTGTGGCGCGAGCAGTACTGGGCCCAGCAGGTGCTGACCAACCTGTCGATCCGCGATCCCCTCACCGGCTGCTACAACCGGCGCCACCTGAATGCCGCCCTGCTCGACGGCGAAATCGATCGCGCGCGGCGCTACCGCATGAACCTGTCGCTGATCATGTGCGACCTCGACGGCTTCAAGATCATCAACGACACCCACGGCCACCATGCCGGCGACGAATTGCTGCGCAGCTTCGCCACCCTGGTGCTGGCCATGACGCGCGACGCGGTCGACACCGTGGTGCGCTACGGCGGCGAGGAATTCCTGATCATCCTCCCCGAGACGCCGCTGGATGGTGCGACCGAACTGGCCGAGCGCATCCGCGCCACCTTCGCCGGCCAGCAGCTGCAGCTCGACACGGCGACCCTGTCGACCACCGCCAGCTTCGGCGTGGTCAGCGCCCACTTCGCCGCCGCCAGGTCGGTCACGCCGCAAGCGCTGATCGCGGCCGCGGACGAACTGATGTACGACGCCAAGCGCGGCGGGCGCAACCAGGTGCACTCGCACCAGCTGACGCCGCACCTCGGCCTGGCCTCCTGAGGCCTCTGCTTAGTTGCCTGGGACTTCTGCCGGCGACGTGTCGGCCGGCACGGAGGCCGGCTGCTGCCGGTGCAGGCGCACCGGCTGGTCCTGCGCCGCCCGCGCCCGCAGCTGGCCGCAGCCGCCATCGACATCCTGCCCGGCCGAATCGCGCAGCTTGGTCAGGATGCCACGCTCGAACAGGTGCGCCGCGATGGCTTGCGCCTTGTCCCAGCCCGGCCTTCGGTACGGTAGCCCGGGGTTGGTGTTGTACGGGATCATGTTCAGCACCGCGTACTTCCCGCGCAGCAGGCCGACAATCGCATCCAGCTCGTCCTGGCCGTCATTGACGCCGTCCAGCAGCGTCCACTGGTACTGGATCGGATACCCGGTCAGGCGCGCATAGCGCTCGCCCTCGGCCACCAGCTCGGCCGGATCGAAGCGCGGCGCGCGCGGCAGCAGGTGTGCGCGCAATGCCGGCTTGGTCGTGTGCAGGGACAGGGCCAGCGCCGGCTTCACCCGGCCTTGCGGCAGGCGCTCGAACACGCGCGCGTCGCCAACGGTCGAGAACACCAGGTTCTTGTGTGCGATATTCCCTTCGATGCCGAGCAGCTCGATCGCTTCCAGCACGTTGTCCAGGTTATGCGCCGGTTCGCCCATCCCCATGAACACGACCTTTTTCACCGGCTGCCGGCGCCGCGCCAGCACCACCTGGGCGACGATCTCGCCGCTCGTCACCTGGCGCACCAGGCCGCCCTGCCCGGTCATGCAGAAGCGGCAGCCGACCGCGCAGCCGACCTGGCTCGACACGCACACGCCGTCGCGCGGCAGCAGCACCGACTCCACCGTCTGGCCATCGTGCAGGCCGACCAGCAGGCGCGCCGAGCCGTCTTGTGCGGGGTGGATGCTGAGGACGCGCGCCAGGCCTTCCAGTTCCGCGTCGATCTGCGGCAGCGCTTCGCGCACGGGCTCCGGCAGGAAATCGTCGGGGCGGCGGCGGCCGTGGTGGTGGCCGCTGTCGCGGATCCAGTCGCGCAGGATGCGGTCTTCGTGCAGCGGGAGGGCGCCGAGGGCGCGCAGGCGGGTGCGGATGGCTTCGATGCGCATGCTATATAGCTGGCCTTGGAGAATGTTGGCCTGAAAGAGCTTTATTGTTGCCCCAAAAACGTCTTCCCCGCGAAGGCGAAAAAAGCGCCATTGGCGCTTTTTTCCCCAAGTTGCACGCGCTGTCGAAACGCATGCGGAACTTGGGTCCCTGCCTTCGCAGGGACAACGTGCGGTTTGCGTAGTCCGACTAATTAATCAGTCGTTTTTCACGACAATCGTCGGGAACTTGGCGCTCATGTCCTTCGCCTGCTCCGCCACCTTGATCGCCACCTTGCGCGCGATTTCTTTATAGATGCCGGCCACCGCGCCATCCGGCTCGGCCACCACGGTCGGCGAACCCGAATCGGTCTGCTCGCGGATCGACAGCTGCAGCGGCAGCTTGCCCAGGAACTCGATATTGAAATCGGTACTCATCTTCTCGCCGCCGCCGCTGCCGAAGATCGCTTCGACGTGGCCGCAGTTCGAGCAGATGTGGGTGCTCATGTTTTCCACCACGCCCAGGATCGGAATGCCGACCTTCTCGAACATCTTGACGCCCTTGCGCGCGTCCAGCAGCGCGATGTCCTGCGGGGTGGTAACGATTACGGCACCGGTGACCGGCACTTTCTGGGCCAGGGTCAGCTGGATGTCACCGGTGCCCGGGGGCATGTCGACGATCAGGTAATCGAGGTTGCGCCAGTTGGTCTGTTCCAGCAGCTGCTGCAGGGCCTGGGTGACCATCGGGCCGCGCCACACCATCGGCTCGTCCGGATCGATCAGGAAACCAATGGAAGACACCTGCACGCCGTGGTTCTCCAGCGGCTCCATGCTCTTGCCGTCCAGCGTCTGCGGGCGGCCGCTCACGCCCAGCATCATCGGCTGCGACGGACCGTAGATGTCGGCGTCCAGCAGGCCGACGCTGGCGCCTTCGGCGGCCAGCGCCAGCGCCAGGTTGACGGCGGTGGTCGACTTGCCGACGCCGCCCTTGCCGGAAGCGACGGCGATGATGTTCTTCACGCTCGGCATCACCTTCAGGCCACGCTGCACGGTGTGCGAGAGAATCTTCTGGGTGACGTTGACGCTGACGTTCTCGATGCCGGGCAGCTGGCGCAGCGCGGCGATGACGGCGCTGCGGATGCCGGCGGTCTGGCTCTTGGCCGGGTAGCCGAGTTCGACGTCGAGGGCGACATTGCCGCCATCGACCTGGATGTTCTTGACCGACTTGGACGAAACGAAATCTTTATTGGTATTAGGATCGACGACGGCGGACAGGGCTGCCTTGACGTCTTCTGCAGTGATGCTCATGTAAATCTCCGGATGTGATACGCAAGTTTAGCGCAAAACCGTGTATTGACTCAGGCCAGGGACGAGAATAGCGCCAATACCCCCTGCGCGTTCAGGGACATCCGCTGGTAAAATGCCTTTTTTCATATTTCCACCACCCCTTCCGACCATGACACGCAAGCTGTTCGTCACCACTGCCCTGCCCTATGCCAACGCCGCCTTCCACATCGGCCACATGATGGAGTACATCCAGGCCGACATCTGGGTCCGCTTCCAGCG
>Ga0308169_10000096_pt1 | contig 193406 bp, 300 predicted proteins | sample PhyBR1_2_FD_202139 | JGI IMG/M metagenome (GOLD analysis project Ga0308169, IMG submission 202139) | Phyllosphere microbial communities from UC Gill Tract Community Farm, Albany, California, United States - DLSLSB.R1 | ecosystem: Host-associated > Plants > Phyllosphere > Unclassified | place... | reverse complement strand
ACAGCGCACTTCTGACACTTACCCTTCCGGTGCTTCACTTCGCCGTGAACTTCACACTCTTCCACCGAGTACTCGGCCACTCGCTTGCATCTGAGACAGTGCTGACCCTGATGTTTCGTGAGACCGTGGACTTCGCACTCACGCTCGGTGTAGTTACTCTCTGAGTGGCAGCGACTGCATTTGCCCTTGTGATGGGTTGTCAGCCCGTGCTTAGAGCACTCGAGCTCTTCGAAGTTTCGGCTGTTGACACACCTGAGGCAATAGTCCCCTCGGAAAGTGGCCTGACCGTGGATCTCGCAGATAGCTTCGTGGTGCATAGTAGAGCTAGCACACTTTCGACAGGTGCCTCCTTGGTGGACGGTCTCACCGTGGAGCTCGCAGACTTCCTGGGTAGTCATTCTCGCAACCCTGCAGCTCACGCAGCTGCCGTCTTGGAACGCGACTTCACCATGAATCGCACAGGTCTGCTTAGAGTACATCGAAGCTGAGTTACAGCGGGCACACTGAGATCCACGGAACATCGTGGCCCCGTGAATCTCGCACTCGCTCACCGACAGCGCAGATTCAGCTGCGCATCTAGAACAACCAGAAGTCGAAGACCAAGATCCGTGCGATTCACAAATCCCGGTCTTTCTAGACGACTCATAGCGACACCTGTCACAGTAATCGCTCCTGAATACCGTCAAGCCATGGGTGTCGCAGAAAGAAGTGCTGAAGACTTTAGTTGATGCGCACTTGCGACAGAGACCGGTTGGAGTGTGCATAGTTTGACCATGGAATTCGCAGAGAGCCATTTCTCCAAGCTTAGTCACATGGAAAGGTCGAAGTCCTCCTCGGACAGAGTTTAAGCAGTTTGAGTCAGAGATATAGAAGTCGCCCACAAGCTCTTCCTCTGCCCGATAGGCTAGAGCTTTTCGGTGAAAGACTTGAAGCACCTCTTTCTTGAGTGTATCACTGTGCTTCGATTTCCAGTTTTGGAATCGAACAGAGCCACTGCCCCAGTAGTTGTGTTCCAGGCACTGAGCGCGACTGGCGTTTGAAAGCTTCAGATGACTCACGCCGTAGTAGTACTTGTCACTGTCGCCGGCAGTTATCTTGTAGGTGTAGTAGGTTCGTTCCGGATGAATCCAAGAATGAGCACTAACTCCAAGTTCCTTGAGATCTGCACTCAAAGCGAAACCCGAAGTGGAAAGATCAAAGTGCTCGGCTAGAGTGTCTAAGATCACTACATCATTGGGCTTACGCTCACGAACGAATACCTCTAAAAGCTCGACGAAGATCGAGCTTTCGTAACCTTCCTCACGAGCAAGCGCAAAAACTTCTACAGAATAGAGAGATTTGAGCGCTTCACTCGTCGGATAAGCGAAGCGAGCAAGAGCAATTAATTCTTCATCTTCGAAGGCACCGAGGTTGAGCACCAGGGTGGCAGGCTCTGAGCTAGACGAAAGCGTAACGGTCGATGAAGCGCTTAAGAAGGCTGTAGCGAGATCCTGGTCTATCTCTCGGATCTCGCTACAGCCCAGCATGGCTACTTACCCTTCGCTAGAAGTTGCATGATCGGCCAGGAGAGGGCCCACCTTCTTGCTGTAAAGGTGCATGGCGCTGCTCACAGCCTGATGCATGTCAATGTACAGGTATTGCGATAGGCGCCCTCCGAAGAACACATTGTGATCCTCCTCAGCCTTGGACTTGGCCTTGTAGGCAGCTGCGAGCTCTCGGACCTCATCGCTGTTGATCGGGTAGTAGACCTCGTCGCCCGGCTCGGCGAAGCGCGAGTACTCCCGGGTGATGATGGTCTTGCCGTCAACCTTGTTCTCAGCTGCCTGAGGGTCGTAGTGCTGGTGCTCAAGGATCCGAGTGAAGGGCACATCCCGGTCGTTGTAGTTCATCACTGCAGTGCCCTGGAAATCATCCACATCTACGACCTCGTCGATGAGATCGACCGTGCGCCAGGGGAGCCTTCCGAGCTCGTAGCCGAAGTACTCGTCCAGGGGGCCGGTGTAGACGGTGGGGATGCCGTCGTAGCGGCCTTCAGCACGGCCTGCGAGGTAGTCTACGCCGTAGCGGATGTCGATGTTCGGGTGGGCTGCCATGGCCTCAAACATGGCCGTGTAGCCCCGGGCGGGCTGACCCTGGAAGCGGTCATTGAAGTAGCGAGCATCGAAGTTGTAGCGCACGGGGAGCCTGGTGATGATCGAGGCATCGAGCTCCTTGGGATCGGTCTGCCACTGCTTGGCCGTGTAGCCTGCGATGAACTTCTCGTAGAGCTTCCGGCCGATGAGGCTGATGGCCTTCTCTTCGAGGTTCTTGGCGTCGGCGGAGTCGATCTCAGAGGCCTCCTGTGCGATGAGCGCCTTGGCCTCTTCTGGGGTGAAGTACTTGCCGTAGACCTGGCCGATGAGCCCGAGGTTCATGGGGAAGGAGTAGACCTGCCCCTCGCTGTTGGCGAAGACCCGGTGCTCGTAGGGAGCGAACTCGGTGAAGCGGTTGAGGTAGTCCCAGACCTTCTCGTTGGAAGTGTGGAAGAGGTGGGAGCCGTACATGTGCTTGGTCACGCCGGTCTCCTCGTTGAGCTCGTCGTAGGCGTTGCCTCCGATGTGCTCCCGGCGCTCGAGGACGAGGACGCGATGGCCCTCGCTGGCTGCGTGCTCGGCCACGGTGAGACCGAAGAGTCCCGCTCCTACTACGAGGAGGTCGTAGTGGTTCCCTGCTGTCATGGTGCTGCTCTCTGTTCGTAGATCTGTCGTCATGGAGTACTATATCTAAGCACCGAGGGATGGTGCATCGACAGGACACCTAAATCTCTTAGGTCGAACTCAAGGAGCTCCGATCAGATCGATCAAAATGTTCACAGTACTGTTGAGCACACCTTCGATTTGCTCATGAAGATCACTGCCAGATTCTGCTCGTTCGAGCTGATACTGCAACACTACAGGAAGATTCCAGATGAGCTTAGCAAGCTCAATGCTGATTGACTCTCTAACTTCTAGCGAAGCAAGTGTGACTAGATAGCGTTCGGCCTTTTCCTCATCGAAGATAAGCTCGTCTCTCAAACGGTCAATGAATTCTGTATCGAGATCATACTCGCTACCAATTTTTTCCCTTATCGAATCCGTGTTCGTTTTCTTCCTAAAGAGCTAGGCACATTGCCAACTATTCCCTGCTAGATAAGAAGCTGAGGTAGTCTTTCAACTGACCCACTTCTGGCCCCACTTCAAGTATTCTTGCTGATCCCAGTAGCTCCATGTTAGGGCCGTAGTGTAGCGTACCAATGGTATTGAGACCCTGCTTATCACCTGGGTACCAGCCAGTAACTCTAAGCCCGTTAGCACTCAAAAGTTCGCTGTCAATTTCACTCAAATTGTTGATCGCAAAGTACTCCCCGCTTTCACTTGGAGAAAAGCGAAGATGTCGATAGCTATTATCGGCTATAATCTTCCATCTGTCGATCTGAACAAGAAGCTCGATCTTAATTGCGTAAAAGCTCATAGCATATGCTCAATTCCTGTAAGGCCGATCAAATCATGTTCTGGCACAAACCTGCCAGAGGACTCAACCCACGAAAGTCTAGATGGCAATTTCTCCCACTCGATTTTCTTTATTTTAGCTGAAAACACTGCTACGACGCTTTTGTCAAAGTCAGCAAAATCAAGAGCTTGCTTTTTATCGCTAAAGAAGTACTTTCCACCTTCCATAGCATTACCCTTGACCCTGAACGCTCCATGAATAGCTAAGTCATTGAACTCATCTAATCCCACTGCCCTATATACTACCTGTTTCTCGAACAAGCTAGCAACCGAACTTGCTTCAGGAGCAAACTGTGCTACCTTACCGACTGACCTACTCGCTAGCCCGATGCCCTTGGCAGTGAGACTCGCCCCCTTGATTGCCCCAAATCCTGGGACCAGGAGTGACCCTACCGTGCCTACAGCGCTAGCAACCTTGTAGGTAGCTGAGCAGCTGTCCACAGAGCCAGGGTTGATGGCGTTTGAGATCGAGGCCGCCACCGGGAAACCGATGAAGCCGTCGATGGCTCCAGCTACAGCGTTGGCTGTGTCCTTGGTGGACCAAAGGCCCAGAGGATCCGTGTAGCTCAGTGGATCACCACTACCGTAGGAGTAGGGCTCTCCGGTCACAAGCAGCGCAGGGTCGGGACTGAGGAAGCTAGCAGTGCTAGGATCGTACCAGCGGGCCCTCAGATTGTACAGACCCGTATCGGGATCGAGATATTCACCAGCGTAGCCAAAGCGCGCCTCTGCTGTTCCTACTGCCCCTGGAGTGGGAGTCTGTGTGAACTTCGAGCCGTACTCATCGTAGTCCCTGTGCCAGAGGGAAGATCCAGCCTCGTCGGTGGCGAGCACCACGCTGCCACGCTCATCGCCGTAGAGATAGGTGCGCTTTCCGGTGGACTTCTCGATCTGCAGGAAGGGCGTGGAGTCTGCGCCGTAGATGTAGTCGAAGCCTGAGTCCTCAAGGAGCACGGGAACAGAGCCTGAAACAGTGTCCCAGCTGAAGCTCTCGTCTGCCCCACCGGTGACTGAGCGACTCGTAAGGAGCCCCTCCGCATCATAGTCGTAGCCGACGGTCTTGGTGGGGGAGAGCTTCACCGACTTGAGCTCATCGGACTTGCTCCAGCCGTAGCTCACGGTCTTCGAGGGATCACTCAGCTGCGTACGATTGCCTCGGCCATCGTAGCTGTAGCTCTGGGCCACACCTCCGATTGTGGCCTGCGCAACCCTGCTCGAAGCGCCATCGTAGCTGTAGCTGTTCGAACCCAGGGACTTCAGATTGTTGAGGAGATCGTAGCCGTGAGACTGTGTCTCATTCTTGAGCTCATCCCTGGAAGAGCTGATGGTCCTAAAGTCGCTGTACTGGTAGGACTTGCTCTGATCGACAGTTCCGTCAAAGCTAGAAACAGCCTTGCTGATCTGACTGTCGGCATTGAAGTTCAGCGACCTGCTGTAGAGTTCATCGGCGCCCTTGGCAACGGTAAACTTCTTAGCCCTGTTCAGTGCATCGAACTCAGTGGTCTCGGTGGTGCCGTTGCCGTAGCTCGATCCGCTGAGATTGTAGCGACCGTCGTAGGAGTAGCTCGCAAGCACATCTCCCGCGCTGCTGACATCCTGTAGATTCCCGAGCCCGTCGTAGCTGTAGTCCACAGCAGTGCCCGAAGGGTAGCCTACAGAGGTGATTTCGCCGTAGCTGTTGTACTGGTAGCTAACCTTGCTCTGGGGTGGCCCTCGAGAAGTCAGCTCACCCGCAGGATTGTAGCTGTACTCAGTGGTGAGGCCCTCGGGTGTGGTCGACTCGAGGAGCTGATCCTTGAGATTGTAGCTATTCTCGTAGACATGGCCACTGCCATAGTCCTTCGAGAGCAGATTGCCGACCGAATCGTAGCTGTAGCCGACTTCACTCTGATCTGCTCGAGTTTCCTTCGAGATCCTGTTGAGCCCGTCGTAGCTGTAGGCTGTGACCTTTCCCTCCCGGTCAGTCACCTCAGCTAGATTGTCCTCAGAGTCATAGCTCCGTAGTTCACTTGTGCCGTCGGCGTAGCGGGTCTTGGTGAGGTTGCCGCTATTGTCGTAGCTGTAGGTAGTCTTTCGAAGGCTTTTCTCGTCCATGGACTTGAGCTGGTTGGATGCTGTGTAGCTGTAGTTCGTCCAGATACCAGCAGGAGTGACCTTCTGGGTGATGTTTCCCAGCTTGTCGTAGCTGAACTGAGTCAATCCATCAGCTGGATCGATGACTTTCTCAAGCCTACCGTCTGCGCCGTAGCCGTAGAGAGTACGATTGCCAGCACTGTCCACATCTGCAGATAGAAGTCCGTCTGTGCTATACTCCTTTGAAGTGGACTTACCGTTGGGTAGATTTTGCTTCTTGAGGAGACCCAGGCCGGTGTATTCGTAGGAGACCTTCGCACCCTTGGGGTTGGTCACAGAGATCAGCCGCTGATTCGAGTCGTACTTGTAGATCGTAGTCCCGTAGGGAGTTGTGACACTGACCAGGTTGTCCATGCTATCGTAGCTGCGCTGAGTCTTGGTGCCATCCTTGGCGATGGCTTCTACTGGCCGACCTGCACCGTCGTAGGAGAATTGCTCTACGGAGCCGTTCTCGTAGCGAATCTGCTCGATGAGTGCCGGATTGCCATTGGCGTAGCTGAACTCAGTTTCGTTGCCCAGAGCATCCGTGATCTTCACTGGATTCCGAGAGCTGTCGTAGCTGAACTTGGTGATCTTGCCACGGGTGTCAGTGGTGGACTTGAGAAGATCTGAATCATCATAGCCGTAGGTTGAGCTCAGTCCAGTCTTTTGGCCGTTGGGATCCTTGATACCAGTGAGCATGCCCTTGTTGTTGTGCTCAAAGCTTGTCACTTTGCCAGCGTAGTCGGTGCTCTTGAGCAACACACCAGCAGGACTGTACTCGTTGGTCGAAATCTGACCTGCCGGATTGAAAGTTCTAGTCAGCAGATTCTGATCATTGTACTCAAATCTGTAGATAGACCCCTCGGGGCTAGAAAGGTAGATCAGATTACCTCTGCTGTCGTAGCGGTAGTTGATTGCCAAACCACTGGGAGAAGTCTGAGCCGTTAGATCTCCTTTTGCTGAATAGCTAAATCTATAGCTCTTCTCGTCGGCTGTTCCCTTAGCAAAGGTTCGCTGAACAAGCCTTCCGTCACTGTCGTAGCTCTCCACAGTTTTGGAACCATCTGGAAGGGTGATCTGAGTCACAGAGTTGTAAAGATCACTGCCGTAGCTAAGGCTGGTTACACCACCTCGAGGATCCGTTTGAGAGCTAACTCTTCCGTCCGAACCGTAAGAGGTCTGGTATACTCCGCCGTTGGGGTGAGTGATGGTCTTGATTCGGTTGTCAGAGTAGTAGCTGTACTTCTTCTTAGCTGCTATCCTGCTGTCCGTGACCTCAGTAAGATTACCGGAAGAGTAGCTGTAGCTCACTGTGTGAGCACCATCCGTGATCGAACTGACAAAACCACCAGACCAATTGATCGTCACGGTGCTCACACCGTTGCTTACAGCTGAGAGCTTTCCCTCGGTATAGCTCAGACTGACCTCATTGCCGAGGCGATCAATGACTTTCGTGAGCACACCGGCACTATTGAAGTTGAATTGGTCCTGATTCTGTGTCCGAGTGAAGAGATAGTTTCCAGTTGAATCGACGGAGAGAGTCGCTCGGAAACCTGCAGGCGCCGAAAAGGTTCGCTTGCCGTCCTCTTCGCTCGCCGAGAAGCTCACAGTGGAGCCGTTCTCCTGCATGACTGTAAGCCTACTGGAATCGTCCAGATTTGACTTGTTGCCTCGGATGGCCATGTTGTAGCTGAAGGTTGTGCCATGGCCAAACGGACCGTCTTGAGCGCTCCGAAGGCTAGAGTAGGATCGAACAAAGTTCAGGCCGATGGCGCCATCTGTCTCAAGATCGACCGAGTTCTCGAAGAGCTCACCGTTGAGAGAGTTGATCGGATCCCCATAGCACTGTTGCTGACAATCTGCAGTTGCGGGATTGGAGCCATTCTGGAATCTGCCAGAATTGAAGTAGTCTTGGCTAGACGCCGGAACGCTTTCGGGGTAAATTTCGTTGCTAGATGTCTGAAGATACTGAAGCTCAGAGGCGTACTCTACGGTTTGTCCGACCTTAGCAACATGAACGATGAAGCTGTTAGCATCTTCATCAGCAGTAAATTGAAGAGGGTTCGGAACATTCGTACCGCTGAAGGTGCGAATGATCTTTCCTGAGGCTGCATCCTCCACATAGAACGCTTGTAGCCGGGACTCAGTGATGTACCTAGTTTCAGTGTAGGGCAGACTTACTGACTTAAATCCAGCCTGAGGAGGGGTGCTTGTAGCCTCACCGAGCTTCACGCCCCACTTCCGTGGAGGAACCACGATCACTTTGCTAGTTGCCTGAACATCTTCGAACTGATCAACGGAGGTAAGAGTAGGATCTGAGCGCTTTGCGATGTAGAACTGGTACCTAGCAGTCTCGTCCTCTGCGGCCACAAACCGTTGACTATCTTTCAGCGTGCCATAGCCAACGGGAGGGTCTTGTGTGATTTTTCCAGTGTTGAGGTTTTTGTAGTAGATAGAGTAATAAGGATCAAACCCATCTATGGACAGGTAGCTCATGCTAATAGGCTGATTAGTCTCCCAGCTGATCCCCACAGCCTCGTCTCTGTATATACCCGGAGCTACATGGTCGGGCTGGCTATCAATTGTTAGCTCCCACTTACCCCGTTCGATGGTAATCTCATTGCTTTCAGCAATCACATCAGTTAGCTGACTAACTGGTAGTGTGTTATAGCCAGCGCCACCTGCCTTAGCAACAACCACTTTAAAGGTCTTGGAGGGATCCCTGGTAAAGCGCGGAATCTTCATTTCGTATTTTGCAGATCCACCCGCATAAAACACTTTTTGAGTACTTACATCGATGTAGTACAGCATGTAGGCGGAAGACCATCCGCCAGCAATGTCTTCAGGGAGATTCCCCGGGTCGATGGAGATCTTGGGAGTCTGGTCATCCGTATAGAAGACCGATCTGTCAGCACTGATGGAAAAGGAGTACTGAGATTGAGGTGTGCTTTGAGTTACGGTAGCTTGCTGAGAAGCAACCGGTTCAGACTCCGAATAGGGCGAAGCTGAGGCAGTACTTGAAGCTGAAGGCTCAATCGATTCCGCTTTAGCAACCGTGGGCGTGGTGACAGCTAAGCCAGTTAAAAGAGAAGCTGCTGCGATCATTCCTACAGATCGTAGCAGTCCAGATGACAGCTTCTGAAAATTCAAGTCGGGCTCCCTAGCTCGGCGTACCTTGCTATGATACCGAAACTTGAAAGGCTTCACATAAGTTCCAATGAAAGCGTTGATAGCGGGAATACTAAGCTATCTTCAGCTCAAACAAGAGTAAGGGCGCCAAAGCTCGAAAGCTCCGACGCCCTTACGATGTATCAGCTGGAATCAGCCTGCGTAGCTGTACGAAGTAGCCCAGTCGACTTCGATGTTACCCTTCACATCGTTGGCGGGAATTCTGCCGTTGATCTCAGTCTCTGCCTGGAGTGTCCAGCGGAAGTTGGTGGAGGGCTTCTCTGTGCTCGAGGCTACGAGCTCTCCGTCCCAGTACCACTTCATTCCGGATGGGGTCCACTCGGTGGTGGCCACATGCCAGTCCTTAGCGCTGGTCTTAGCGAACATCTCCCTGTCGGGGACGAACTTCATGGTCCCGTCCTTATAGGTACCAGGAACGGCCAGTGCTGGTCGCATCATGCCATCGTCAAGGTTGCCCTCGGGCCAGTCGATCTCGCCCTCATTCCACTGGTCGCTGCTTGGCCACTGAAGGAAGGCGATCTTGTACCCAGGCATGCTGTCTGCCCGGAAGCGAATCGAGTAGCGACCATAGGTCTGACCCTTGTAGTCGTTGAGGGTAGGAGCTGCGACAAGGTGCCTGCCATTCTCACTGTGGACAGCGTAGTTGAGCTTCCCATCCTTCACGGAGAGCACCCTATCCGGAGCGTAGGTACCGTGACCCGAAGTGTCACTGAAGCCATCGTAGCCCCGGATGGACTGCCCGTAGACAGCGCCGACCTGACCTAGAGCTGCATCCTTGGTGAAGTCCTCTTTGAAGGTCTGCTTCCAACCGGGGAGGTCACCCACTGGCATGGCGACACTGGGAGGATCTGTCACTGGGTTACTGGGAGCCGGAGTGGGCGTAGGAGCCGGGGTAGAAGCCGAAGCTGCCACGGCGAACTTCTTCGTGGGGCCATTCCACCAGCTGCCGTTCATGTTCTGCACACAGGGAAAGTAGCTGTAGCTTCCCGGCGCAAAGGTTGCAGTTGCCCTGAAGGGCGTTCCTGTCCGGCTGATGACTGTTCTACCAGCGGAGGGAAAATCCCGGTTGGCTCCCGATGAATCTCGAATACAGACCTTGTAGTTCTGCACGGTGACTGACGAGGCAGCTTTCACTGAGCTGGAGACGGTGACCTTAGAGCCCGATACGCTAGCGCTCGAGGACAGGGATGAGAAGTTAGTCGCAGCAGCTGCTGGACTACTAGCTGTGGCCAGGAGAACTGGGAGAGCTGCTGCAGCAGCCAAGCTCAGTAGGATCTTTTTCTTTGGAGACTTCATGGTGGGCATCCCTCATCGGATCGAATTCACGCATTCTGCTAGTCCCAAAGCATAGGCCACTCGTCCGTGAACCGGCTCTAGCTATTGGCCCAGCGCCATATCGTAGCATGCAATATGTGAAATCAACTGTCGAGCTTCCAATAGGCGGGAACTTCGATGGCCGGAACTCCACGCTTGGCGGCAAGGTCGACGAGCTTAGGTCGAAGATCAAGGGCAGCGATCATCCCAGTGGTCTTCGTGAAGTCCAGCTCAAGGATCTCACCAGTGTGGGGATGGGGGAAGTTCGCAGGCGGGAGCACTCGCATGTTCTCCACATAGCGGCGAACCTGATCAGCAGTTGCAGTCGGGGCCGTGCGCTTGATCTCAACGGCGATGGGGTGACCGTCGGGGCCGATTGCGAGGATATCCACGGCACCAGCGCCGGTCTGGAACTCTCGCTGAAGGGTGACGATGCCGGTGCCGAGCCGGTCGGGATTCTCGAAGAGCCACTGCTGAAGCTGGGCCTCAGTACCGTCGACCTTGAGGCCTGGCTCAGTACCCTTGTCGAGGAGCTGCTGCTCGAAGAAGCCGATGGACTCATGGATGGTGATCTCCAGGGTCTCATGGCGGGCATCGAAGGTCCAGACCTGTTCCCCATCGCTGTTGACCGTCTCCGTCTGGGAAGCGGTCTTCATGTAGTTCAGGGGCTTGTTGGAATTGTCATTGTGGATCGAAACTGAGCCGTCACTCTTGATGAAGATAGCGCGCATTCCCCGGGACAGGGTACTTGCACCTCTACCTGAGTAGACTGCTGAGCACTCGGCGATGATGACTCGCATGGGATCAGCTCCAGTCTGCGCGGATGAACTCTACTGTCTTGGCTACGGTTGCTTGATTGCCCGACTTCAGCGCCTCTACGAAGAAGTCAGCCAAGAGAATCGAGCGCTCAGAGGCGGTCTCCCTTGACTCTCTGGCATAGCCCAGCACGAGCCCAAGGCCCAGGTCATTGAGCCTGGAGATGTCGTAGAGGTCGTTCTTGCTGATCCCAGCTTCGATGAGTTCGGCGAGATCATAGACCACGAAGAAGTTGGGGTTGTGGCGAAGAAGGCCTGTTCCCTGCTCGCCGGAGAAGACATCCTGGGGGAACGGGCTCTCGTAGCGACCAAAGGTGGAGTCGAGCTTTCCGTCCCGCACACTAAAGCGAGTTCTTCCGCTTTTGCTGAGCGCTAGGGCGAGGAAGTCGCCCTGTTCCTCAAGGAGACGCTTGAACTCATCGGTCATGCGAGCCTCAGCTAGCTCGACGGTCGGCTCGGCGAAGAGCCGGAAGATCTCGTGGGATGGAGTTGCCATGGTGGAGCCTTTCATGGGCCACAGCTCTAGCAGCCCCTCGTAGGAAGATCCAAGCTATCCTAACGAGAGAGGGCCGGGAGGAAAGGCTCTGACATCTTCCCTCCCGGCCCAGCCGGATATCCCGCAGGCTACTCCCGAACGAACTCAACTTCGAGGATGTCGAGGGGCGGGAAGAAGCGATTCGCCGTGCCCCGGAACCAGCGGGGCTCCTCGCCGCGGGCATTGGGAACGGGGATCAGTGCGCCCTGGGCCTGGCTGATCCTTCTCCTGAAATCAGAGGGGAGGATCTGCATGCCCCAGACGGCCTCATAGACAGCTCGAAGCTCTTCGATGGTGAAGGGCTCCGTGTCGAGGAAATCGAAGACCACTGGCGAATACTCGATCTTGGAGCGGATTCGGAGGAGCGCATCCCTGAGGAGCATCTCATGGTCGAAGGCAAGAGTGTAGCCGCTGCTCTGGGCTTCCTCCACGGGAACGAAACGAGCCTTGGCGGCATCATCCGCAGCCTCTGGCTCGGGGAGGTAATCGTTCGGGATCAGTGCCGCGTAGAGCGTGGAGACCACAGATCCCCGGGGATCACGACCTGGGTAGCCGTAGCTCTTTACCTGCTCAAGGTAGCCGGTAGCCTCGAGGTCGACACCCGTCTCTTCCTGGAGCTCCCGGCGGACTGCCCGATCTAGAGACTCATCGGGATTGACGAAGCCTCCAGGGAGTGCCCACTTGCCCTTCTCGGGGTGGTTGCCCCGCTCGATGAGGAGCACCTGAAGCTTCCCATCCCGGATGGTGAAGATGCTCAGGTCAACCGTCACTCCGAAGGAGGGCCAACGGGAGGAGTCGTAGTGCTTGAGGAACTCTTCCTCGGTGTACTCGTCGGTTCGATAGCTCTGAGCAGCTGCATTCAGCGCTGACCTCTGGGCTCCGTCGAGCCTGGGCTGAAGCGTTTCGCTCTCAGCTTCGATGCCGAGGAGGAGCTCAACCCCGAGGGCCCAGATCTCCCTCCAAAGCGCCCGGCTGATCCCGTAGGTTCTGCCTCGCTCAAGCTGTTCGTCGGAGAGGAGCTCGCCGAGGTCCTCGATGAGGAAGGCAGTGGGGTTGGAGCCGAGGTGACCTGTCACTGCGTTCTTCAGATCGTTGAGCTCCGACTCGACGAGCGAGTTCGCTGTGCGTTCTCCTCGTTCTCTCCGGAGAAAGTCGAATCGCTCGCTGACCGAGGGAACCCCAAGGGACTCTGCTCTGGTGGGAGCTTCGGGCTCCGGGTCCAGGGGGTAGATCGCAGCCCTCTTCTGGAGCTCTTCCCGGTGAGCGAGAACCTCTGCGGAGGAAAGATCGCGAGGCCAGTCAGTTGCAAGGAGCACCTGAGAAACCAGGTCTGCAACAGCCATGGTGGCCTCGCTCGTGAGCCACCAGTCTGAGCCACGGGACCGGGCCTGAAGGATCAGCGGATCGGCCTCTGCTACCAGGTCCTGGAGGAAGATCTCAGAGAGCTCAGCGTAGATCAAACCCTCTGCGATGAGCGCCAAGGTCGCGGTCTCAAGCTCGTTGGCCGGTTCACCGTCGTAGTCGTCGAGTCCCCGGAGTTCCCCGTCGAGGATCTGATGCACATGGCCGTTGGAGCCGTGATCGTGGCCATGGTTTCCCTGGAAATCGTCACCGGAGCCCAGAGCAAAGTCACCATCATCCTCTAGCTCGTCACCTGGCGCGATCTCAGCGAGGTCCCACTCACCTTCGTCGGTCGTGTCCGTCTCAGGTTCCTGAGGGCTTAGATCGTCCTCTAGCGAATCAGTGCCGGACTCGTCGGCGATGTCCCAGAACACTGGCTCATCGTCCTGTGAAGTAGCCGTTCCGATGTGAATACCTCCCAGGCCAAGGCTGCTGAGCTTTTCAACGAGGTAGTCCGGGATAGCCTTGAGGTCCTCGGGGAGGAGGTCCCAGGATGCCGAGCCGATCGTCACGGGGCTGTTGGCGAGCTCTTCGGCTTCCTCTCCGATGAGCTCACGGAGCCTCCCGGGGCTCACTGAGCCGAGGTAGAAGTTGGTGGCAGCCTCAACTACGGCCGGATCAGCCCAGCTATTCTCGCGGCCTTCGATGACGAAGTCTGGAGCGGGCTTTTCGCCGAAGAGCTCTAGGAGTTCCTGGCTGGCGATCGACCTGTCGAGATCCTCGATGCGCTGGGCGAGGGCTTCATAGATGCGGTCGATCTCGAAGTCGGCTACAGGCGGAGCAGATTCTCCGCTCGCTGCCAGGGGCACATTGTAGCTCGCTGCCCTGGTTCTGATGAGGCCTTCGACCTCGTCGGCCTTGTCATCTTCGAGCTCATCCTCCGTGAGGAGAAGGTCTTCGATGAGGTTGCTCAAGATCAGATAGACCTCGAAGGAATCCCAGCCTGCTCCCTCGAGCCCGTGGCGGCTTTCTGCCATCCTCGAAGAAGTCTCCAGGCTGCGAGCGAGAGCCACAACGGGCTCTGCGAGCTCGAGGATGTCACTGTGGAGGTCCTCCGTTGCGGTTGTCTCCACGATGGAGTCAGTGAGCTCTCTGAGCTTCTGGCTTTCTTCGGGAGTGATCTCAGTGACCTCTTGGTCATCTCCGTTGGCCATAGGTGTGCTTCCTTACGCTAGCTGTGTAGGTGATGCTGTGTCGCTGGAAATCTTCGGGCTCATGGCCAGCTCCTTCTGCCCGACTGCTCTCGGTGCCACCTGGAGTGGAGCTTTCTTCCAACCACAGCCCCACCGCAGGATCGACAGACATAGAGCTCCACTGGCTCTCCGCTCTTGGGATTCACCGGAGGGACGAGCTTATAGCTCGGGTCAGGACTATCCCAGGGAGATTCGGTGAGTTCGTTTTCAACTGCCACTGGTCTCCTCTCGCTCGATGGCTTCTAAGATCCTGTTGAGCTTGCTCACGCCACGCTTCAGCTTGACGCCACCGACTATGCCTATGATCAGCCCCAAGAGCCAGAGCCCCGCGAACACAAGACCGAGCTTCCAGTCGTAGTCTGGTCGGGTGATCGGATTCAGCGTTACCCGTAGGATCCAGCCCGCGAACAGAATCAGCAAACCTGAAGTCATAGTCACCATAGGGAAGAGAATGAGTCTCCGGATGAGAGGGTAGCGCATGGCCTCGATGAAGTCTGCGAACTGCCCACCGCGACGAGCTCTCATTGTGCTTCCTTAGATCGATGTGAAACCACTATCGGTTTCACCCCTATGCTACCTTGATTCCTAGCCCGGGGAGCTCGACATCGTAGATCGCGTCGATCCTCTTCGAATCGATGCCGACTGTGTAGTCCTTGAGCACCCGTGTTCTGAATCCCTCTGCAGCTGAATCTCTGGCCGTGGCAGCCACGCAGTGGTCAGAGGCGATGCCCACCACATCCACGCGCTCGATGTCGCTCTCATTGAGAACCTGAGCGAGCGTATCGCCGTAGCCGTTGGCGCCCATGAATCCACTGTAGGCATCCTCGTACTGACCCTTGAGGATCCTGTCCTGGGGAGTCGAAATGAGCTTCAGCGCGTCAGTGATCGCGGGGAGAATCTCAGCACCTGAGCTTCCGGCCACGCAGTGAACCGGCCAGCTCGAAACGAAGTCTGGCTGATCAGAGAAGTGTGTTCCCGGATCGATGTGCCAGTCCTGAGTCGTGACGATCAGATCGTAGGGGCAATCTGAAGGCAGGAGATCAACAGCAATGCGCTCAGCGAGCTCCCGACCTCCATCGACTCCGAGGCTACCGCCCTCCACGAAGTCCTCCTGGACATCCACGATGAGGAGCGCCCGGCGCTTTCTCTGGGTTTTCTTAGCTGTTGCCATGGTCTGTTACCTCCGGCCTCTTGCTACTTCTGAGCCGGTGCTTCCTGCACCGTTTCGTCGGGATCCTGGAGCGCCTCCGGATAGTGGAGCCACTGCTCATTCTCCTCATCGTTGACAGCAACCCGGACGAACCAGGGAGCGGTAGAGCTCAGCTCTGCCTCCACCACATCCCTGCTGATCTTCTCGGGCCTCACGGTCTTCCGGAAGAACTCTTCTTCCTCACCGTGATTCAGCATGCTCCAGCTCCCGATAGAGACGGGAGCACCGGTATCCCGATTGGCGGGGTGACCGTCCATGTTGTAGAAGCTGTTGCTGGCCTCCCAGCCCAGGGAGAGACCGGGGAACCGATCGAGCTCTTCGCCCCTCTCAGCCCGGCTCCCGTTGAAGATGTCCATGGTGCGCCAGTTGACCTTGCGCTCCATGGTCCATCCGCTGCGAGCGCCCTCGATGAAGAGGGACCACTGCTGAAGGAAGTACTCTCGGAGCTCAGGGTCCGTAGCCGGGCTCCAGGACTGGCTGTACTTCTCATCGGGGTTGGCCTCGATGGGCCACTGAAGCCACTCGCGAACCTGGTCGATGTTCCAGTAGCTTCCTCCACCCCAGTCTGCCGGGTCTTCGCTGGGGATGTAGGCCGTCGGCCCGTCGTCTCCCCGCATGGCGGTGAAGCTCAGCCAGCTGCGAGCTGTGGATCGATTGTCCGGCTCGATCTTGTGGAGGGACAGGGACCACTCGATGGGGCTGACGAAGTCCGATCCCATGTACTGGAAGCCCAGGTTGACTGAGTGGAGTCCCAGGCCCATTGCCTCTTCAGCGAGCTCGACGAGCTCTGCTGGGATGTCGTTCTCGATGGTTCTCATGGGGCCTCTTTCGGAAGGATGCTCTCGGGTTCTGCCTGAATGCGCTCGATGACCTTGAGTTGGCTATCGCTGAGCTCGGTGACCGACTTCTTCTCGAACATCAGTGCCCAGTAGACAGTACCATCCATGGGGCAGCTTCCACAGGTTCGCGGTGAAATCACCCCGAAATGACCCATGCGCGGAGGGTAGTCCCAGCCCCCGTTAAAGGCATCACTGGGAGTGATGATCTCCTCGACACCACAGACCTCACAGATATGGATCAGTGGTCGCTCACCGGTCTTCTGAGCTTCAGGGCTCTCAGCCATCAGTGGTTCCTACGGCTCGCGTAGGCGGATACATTGAGGAGGATCTCCTTGGACTGCTCCGTGGAGGTCGAGTCCCAGGCAGCCTTGCGACAGAGCCGGTCGAGCTCTGCCCAGTCCTGGATGGTCATGTCGTTCTCGCCGTTGGCCATGGTGTTCTTCTTTCTCTCAGTCTGTGTGAATCTGGTGACGAAAGGTCAGCTCAGAGTTCTGCGCCTCTTGATGGCCTCTCGAGCCTTTGCATTCGGAGTGTAGCCCTGGGGGTACTGAATTCTTCCAGAAGCGACTTCATCGATGCCTCGCTCAAAGATAGCGAGTCGATTGGTCTTCGGGTGGCCAAAGCCGTAGTCGAGCATCTGAGAATCTCTGGGTGTGACTTCCTTGAGCTTACCTTCGAGGAAGTTCTCCATGGTCAAGCGCGCTTCCTGGCGGAGCTTAGTCTGAGCAGCTGATGCCTCTCTGTTGAGCTCCCTCTCCTTTTCTGCAGCTACGGTAGCAAGGTGCTTGTGCTTCTTACCCAATCCTTCGAAGAGCTTACGGTAGGGAGTCACTACCCCTCCAGACTTTGCCTCAGTGAGCATGAGCTTCAGCTGCTTCTTCTGCTGGGACTTCTTCGCTTCGAAGTCGATGCACTTCTCAGCGGCCAAAGCAGCGCGAGCCACATTGGAGCGGAAGGTCTGCTGTGTGCTCTTCGAGCCCGATGCGCTGTCAGCAATCCTTACTACAGCCTGGGCAAAGCTGTCATTTCGGGAGCTGAGCTTGGCAAAGGCAGAAGCGTTGTCCAGGGACCGCTTGGAACCCTCAGTCTTCAGGTAGAACTCCTCGAGACCCTTGGCCACAGACTTTTGATCTGAGAAGAACTCGAAGCGAGGCAGCGTTGACTGATACTCAGCAACGATGCGGTAGAGCTCCTCAAGGGCAGACTGGGAACCCTCCTGGATAGCCATAGCTCTCTCGTAGTGCTCAGGATAATCGCGCTTGAATGGCGCCACGAGTCGCTCGAAGGCCTCGAAGAAACTCTTCTCATCCTTGTACCAGCGCGTAGCTGGATCCTGCCGACGCCAGAAGTCGATCACTGAAATGTTCTGCCGGCCAAAGTTGCACTTGGGGCATGTCCGAAGCATGTTGCCGGGGACGGTGAGACCTCCCTTAGATGTGGGGAAGATATGATCCCGCGGATCCCCATCGCTCTCGTGTCCGCAGAAGATGCAGTGATTCGAAAGCGGGGTTCCCAGAGAGTCGATGTGAGCCTCAGCATCTCCGGGACCTGGCCGGAAAGAGTCGGCCCACTGTCGTGCATCAGGAGCAAAGGTCGGAGGGCTTGTCAGGCTGTAGCGTTTCTTCGTTGCCATGATTCTATTCCTTAAAGCTTCTTCAGTGCGACTCGTAGGGCTGAGCCTCGAGGAAGGGGTCTCCAGCGATCACAGAAAGGGCCTCTTCGGGAAGACAAGTGAGCTCCTCTCGGAGTCGCGCCTGAGCTGCCCTGAGGCTCCCGTCATAGTCTGAGCCTTCGGGAGTAAGAAGTTCGATCTGCTGAGGCTCCAGGATCTCTTCCTTCAGAGTAGCGATGGTGCGGGGATCGCCGTTGGCTGCCGTGAAGAGAATCTCCCGGTTGTAGTGGCCGTCAGCATCGTAGGTCCGCATGGGGGTCTTGAGTCCGCCCAGGGACTTCTTTCCGGCGGCGCGCTTGGCCACGGGAACCATGGAGCCATCCTCGGCCTCACGCTCCACAAGCTTGTAGACCATACCACAGGTCGGATGGCCGGAGCCGGTTGCGACTCGAGTGCCGGCGCCTGCCCCGTCCACTGGGGTGCCGCGCTCTACCATCTCGCTGAGGCTGTACTCATCGATGTCACTGGAGAGGATGATCTTCGTCTCCGTGGCGCCCAGGGAGTCGAGGAGCTGTCGAGCCTTCACCGTCTCCTCATGGAGATCGCCCGAGTCGATGCGGATTCCGCCGAGCTTCGGGCCCGCCACCTCGATGGCGTTGCGGATCCCCTGCTGGATGTCATAGGTGTCCACGAGGAGAGTCGTGCTCACTCCGAGGGCATCGATCTGAGCCCGGAAGGCCTCCCGCTCATCCTCGAAGGAGAGCGTGAAGGCATGGGCTGCGGTGCCTGTGATCGGGAGATCGTAGCGCATTCCAGCCTCAGCATTGGAAGTTGCCTGGAAGCCTGCGATGTAGGCAGCCCGAGCTACGGCGATGGCAGATTCCTCATGGGTCCGTCGGGATCCCATCTCGATGAGTCCGAACTTCCCGTGAGTTGCCTGAACCATGCGGGAAGCTGCCGATGCGATGGCCGAGTCGTGGTTGTAGATCGAGAGGAGCACGGTCTCGAGGAGCACACACTCGAGGAAGGTACCCTCGACCCGGAGGATGGGGCTGTAGGGGAAGTAGAGCGAACCCTCGGGGTAGCCGGTGAGCCTACCCTCGAAGCTGAAAGTCGCGAGCTCGTCGATGAGCTCTTCGGTGATGCCGGGCTTCGTGGAGAGGTAGTCGAGCTGCTCTTCGGTGAAGATGAAGTCCTGTACGGCTTCGATGGCTCGCTGCACGCCCGCGACGACTCCATAGCGTCGCCCCGTGGGGAGCTTCCTAGCGAAGAGCTCGAAGGTGGCGCGCTTGTGGGCAGTGCCTGCCTTCAGGGCTGCAGCGGCCATGGTGAGCTCGTAGAAGTCGAGCTTCAGGGCGGGGGAATGAGGCTCGGAGTTGAAGTCGAACTCCAGGGGGCTGAATGTACTCATGCGATCAACGGTACACCATGGCCACCCAATTCGCAAACACTAGAGCTACCCTCGAGATGTCGGCTGACGACCGAGGTAGTAGGCGTTGTCAACGGTGAGCTGCTTGAAGCCGAACTTTCCGTAGAACCGAATGAGATCAGCGTCAGAGGCGTCTTCGGGTCCGCCTTCGGAGCCTACGGTGAGCCTGAGCTCGAGCCCCTCGCTGTCAGCCCTGTCACAGATCAGCTGAAGTAGGCCTGTAGCGTGGCCCTGGCGGCGATCCTGAGCGACGAGGCTTCCGATGAAAGCCAGGCCCACGGAGGGGCTCACGGAAAGATTTGCGGAGGCGCTTCTGTAGCAAATCAGCTGAGAGGTCACCAACATGTCTCCTACTTCCAGCCAATACCACGAACAGATGAGAGCATCCTACGCGGATCTGGCTCGAAACACAATCGGGCGGCATCACCGTTTCCAGTAATGCCGCCCGACTGAGAAGGGGAATCAGTTGCCGCTTACGAAGCCACGCTTGGTCTTGAAGATCTCGCGGAGGTCCTTGAGATCGGCGTTCATGGCCTTTGCGTTGTAGTCTACCTTGCCAGTCCTCTTCTGGACATCCTCCACCATCCGGTCTCCGACAACATCGAGGAGAGCCTTGGAGTTGAGCTGGTAGTTGTCCTTGCTGGTGTTGAAGTTCCGGCCGGGGTTGTCGGGGTCTACGATGACCTTTGCGTTGGACCAGTCCTCCCAGGCGTTGCCGCCACTGTTCTCCCAGTGGCCGTCGGAGATCTGGCCCTGGAGCTCGTTCTTGAGGAGCCACTTCTGAGCCTGGGTGCGAACTCGAACCGTGTTGCCCTCGTCCGGGATCTTGTGGCCAAGGCCTGCCTCTTCGAGGTTTGTCTGTGCCTCCTCGCGCCACTTTGTGGCCCTGTCGAAGGCCTTCCTCTGATCGATCTGCTGGTCGATCTGGGCTTGGGTAGGAGTGTACTGGGTCGGGCCGTTCTTGGGGTTCATGCCCCTGACCTTACGGGAAGCCATCCCTCCAAAAGAAGAGTAGTCGTAGGCGGTGTGCCAGGCGCGACCTTCCTTGAGACCATAGGCCTCATCGTAGGCCTTACGCTCCTTGAAGCCCTGGCTGAGCTCGTTCCTAGCCCTCTCGTAGTTCATCTCGGAGGATACGAGCTCGTCCATCATGGCATCTGCGTCTTCCTTAGAGACAGCCGGCTTAGCAGCGCTGTGATCCCGCTTCCAGGATCCATAGCCCTCGCGGAGCTTCTCGGCGGTAGCGGAGGTCTTAGCCTCTCGGCCATCCTTGTCGAATGCGCGAACGCTTCCATCGGCGTAGACCTGGACGAACTTGCCCTGGGGGTGCCTGTAGATCTCTACGGACGAATCAGTGGAGGACTCTGCGGCCTCTCGGGCCTCTGCAGCGACGAGCGCCATCTCTAGATCGGTGGTGTCCTCTGCCGGGTTCTCGGTGTCCCACATGGCGAGCTCAGTTCTGAGCTCAGCTGCAGTGTAACCATCGAAGCGAGCTGCGGTGTAACCCTCGGCTGTTGGGGCTTCAGCCGTCTCTTCCTTCTTGGAGGCAGTCACGAAGGCTCCCAGCTGAGCCTCGAAGCGCGACTGCGACTCCTGAGTGGCCTCCTCCAGGGTTCCGTGGAATCCGTCTCCTGCCTGAGTCTTCGGGCAGCTGTCGGGGCTAGAAGCGCTGCACTTCCCCGGCATGCCGTTGTCGCTGATGTGGTACTTTGCGGCCATTGGATTTTCCTCCGTAGATTTTAGCAAGCTGTTCGAAGGTGCTATCTAACGCTGAATGATGCGCCCAGAGGCAGTCTAAGCCCTCGATAGCTAAAGGCTATCGGGTTACGCAACTACCGACCTAGGGTCGCGCAGGAGCGCAGCTACTGTGAGCCAGGTGCATCTAAAGATCGAGCGAACCCAGTAAAACAGGATGGGGCGAACAGCTTTCGCCATTCGCCCCATCCTAGAGCCCCTAGAAGCCGGAGTCAGTCTTCAGCGTCGAACTTGTGATCGATGGACTGGAAGCGACCGACAGCGTGGTTGTTGATCCTGCGGTCACATTCTCCGCAGAGTACTTCCTCATCGCCGATGCCAGTTCCACCCGAGAGCTCATCTTCCGGGAACGCGCCGCCACAGCTGTCGCAGTAGGACCCCTCTTCGGTGACATCCTCGTAGTCGCCCCAGTTGGACTCAGCTTCGGATTCGGATCCCCGTGGGGAATCCTCGGCGTTCTGAACTCCGTAGAGTCCCTGGAGTGCGGCTGCGGTCTCTCCGTCGAGGAGGCCGTTGAGTGCGGTCATGGTATTCCGGATCCTTCTTTCAGCTGTTGGTCTTGCTACTGGTCACAGCGACTAATCACTGTTGGTCGATGATACACGGGAAGAGCGAAGCTCAGTTCCCGGCGGCGCTCCGGGCTTCGAGCCACTTGAGGACTTCACCCATCTCGGGGAGAACGGTGGCATCCCGATGGGCGCTCACATCAGTGGTCTTCTGGGGGAGCTGGGATGCTCGATACTCGCCATCCTCGAGACGGATGATCTGAAGCACATGGACACCGTTGCCAGCTTCCAGGCTGGACTCGGTGGAGAGGAAGACCCTGAACCCCCTCTCCTTGAGCTTTTCGGTGGCCTCGGCCGGAACGAGCGGGTGAGTGTTCGTGATGAGTGTCATCAGTCTCTCCATCTGTTGCTACTGCTGCTACTTTGCTGGTAGATTGCGGGCCATATCGTGGCCCATCGGATTGGAACTCAGAGCTCCTCCTCGTTCTCGGCCTCAGCTGCACGCTGGGCGACGGTGATGAAGCTCAGCCCTGTGAGAGCAATGGAGCCGAGAAGTGCGAAGAAGATCACCAGGGATGCGACCGTTCCGGTCAGGCCCATGGTCTCAAAGGGGTAGACCCTGGGGACCAGAATCGCCACAAGAGCGAAGAACACCGTGAGATGGCCTCGAGCGACAAGCCGGCGCTCTTCGGGGCCGGTGTAGTCTCTGCCCGAACCACGATGGGCTGGGAGCATCGGTGCTCCTACTCCAATGGAGGTGTCCTGTGCTGTTCTGTCAGCCATGCTGATTCGTTCCTTCGAAAGGTCGATGCAGTTGGAACTATCCTATCAACCCAACTACGCCATTGTGATCCGTGCGCAGGTGGGCTAATCAGTGCTTGGGATCATTGCTGCCTACGCTGAATGTCGGGGTTCCCAGAGGACTGGAACTTGACCTCTAGCATCTTTTTGCGCTCGATGGCCCGGGCTCTGACTTCCTGGAGTCTACGGTCTCTCGCGTCCTTGCTGTCTACCTGCTCAGCAGTCTTGCCGCAGATGTCCCGGTGCCAGGGCTCGATCCTAGCGGCGGTGAGCTTCTCGAGACACTTGAGCTGGAAAGCTGACGCACCGTCCGCTGTGATCCCCCGGAGGCTGTGGCAGCTATCGCAGTGCTCGAAGATCAGCGATGGCCCAGAGCCTCCCTCAGGGCCCTGGTAGTAGCGGGAATGAGGGAAGAATCCAGCGCCCAGGGAGCTCCGGTTGTAGTCCCCGATGGCAAAACCGTAGATTCGAAGATCACGCTCGATTTCAGCTACGATTGCCGCAGAGGGGGCAAGGGCTCGGGGTGTCTCAAGGAATAGCTCAGCAAGCTGTCTGCGAGCCGACTGATCCTGAAGGATCCTGTTGAGCGAATTTAGGATGTCGCTTGCCTCACTGTTCACAGGCGCTCCGCGACCCTTGCGCTTGACCCCCAGGATCTCCCGTGTGCATCCATCCTCGTCTACCTCAGCCTGGAAGATCAATCGCTGGACCTTGCCTACTGCCTGAAAGGTGAACTCAAGCTCTCCTCGATTACCCCTGAACCGATCGGCCTGAGCCGTTCGATTTGAATTGAGCCTGGCCACTACTCCGTCCAAGGATACACGCCTGTAGGACTTCCGATAGCCCCTGGCTTCCGGGTCGAGATCCTTGAAGTCAGCTCCTACCGGGTTGCCGTAGTTGCGCCGGAAGAGCTGCTCGATGAGGCCAGCCGCAAGCCGGTCAAGTACGGGGAACTCTTCGGCGCTGTAGCCAGGCTGCTGCATTTCGCTGCGAGCTCGAAGCGTTGCGAGGCCGACAGACCGGAGAGTCGAAGCCCAGCGGTTGGACTCAAGCCCAGCGACACCCATGAGATAGGTAGGCTCGTCACCGAACTGGTCGAGGATGCGACCGACCGCACGAAGGCTATCCGGATGCTCCAGGGTGCTGACCCGGGAGTTGCTCGGGGCTGTAGGCTCAACCCGCGATGCAATCGTTTCCGGAATAAGGAACATGGAACTACCTATCGGACGGACTTAGTAGGGGATGGAGTCGCTGAGGAAGATCTCGTCATCGACATCCTCGTAGAAGGACATGTAGGGATCAGGGTCCATGGCTACAGCCTTCGATCCGACGGGCTGAAGTCCAGCAACAGCAGAGCGCTGACGGTGGCCGCTGAGAAGCCCGCAGAAGGAGTCGTGCCAGGGAACGATCTGATTCTTCGTGAAGGAAGTGAGAGTAGACTTCTGCCTCTTGAAACCACCCCTTAGCGTGACCCCCTTGACAGCGCCGCAATCGCAGCGTAGGAAGATCAGGTGTGTGGCCGTGGTGCGACGGTCCTTGATCTCTGAGGTGGTCACGGGATAGGGGAAGTAGCCCGAGCTGAAACCCTCTCGGCTGTAGGTTCCATTGGGAACGCCGATCCCTTCGAGCTCCTCCTTCAGCATGGCGCGAAGATCTGCTGGCAGTGCTGGAGCCTTCTTGGTATCGCCGTAGAACCTTGCGAGCCCTCTCCGGCGGACCATGTCGTCGAGAACGCCATTGATGCCCTGAACCACTCTTTTGAGCCAGTCATCCGGGGAGCTGACCGCGAAGATGGTGGTCTCCCTGTGCTCGACCCTGATGTCAGCCAGGAAGGTCAGCTTGCCCCAGCCAGCGATCCTGTCAGAGACGCCGATTTCCCAGGTCTTAGCGGGAGAGCCAGCACCCGGGGACTTACTCTCCCAGCTGGACAGATCGATGAGATCCTGCATGAGCTGATCCAGAGAGATGGGATTCTCGACCTGCCGACCCTTGAAGATATGGCGCTTTGGGAAGCGCTCAGAGAGGAGATAGCTATCGAGTTCGTCGTTGAATACCTGGTCGATGAGATTGATGGCAAGGCCGTCGAGAAGGGGACGCTTGCCAGGAGAATAGCCCTCAGGCAGGAGCTCTCGCTCAGCCCGGTGCGTTGCCCAGCCGATAGCCCGGAGATCCTCGTAGGAACTGTCAGCCTTGTTGGACAGTGTTGTCCTGTAGCCCTTGATCCCGATCTTCCGGTCGAATTGCGCGTAGACCTTCTCCATGAGCCTCAGGGAGTCGGGCTCGGGAAGCTCCTCCTGGGGTCGTTCTCGGCGAGGTGCTCGATAAGCAATAGCCCCGCGGGGCTTAAGCTCAGAGATCAGGTACATGGTGCAATCCTACACCCAATCGAGCAATTCCGTCAACCGGAGCCTCTAGTGCGAAGAAAGGATCAGGCTCTGGGGGCGCTGCTCGAAGGCAAAGCTCCAGCCACACTCACGCTTTCCGAGCGCTGCCTGGTAGTAGTGAGTCGTCATGTTGAAGCTCAGAAAGTCCTTTGAGCTCAATCCAGCCCGAAGGAGATGCCGTCGAGCATGGTCCATGGCCTCATCGATGCTACCAGCAGATACGGGCAGCACTGCGGAAAACTTCAGCTGAGCGAAGATCTCTTCCTGGCCTCGCTTCGGTACGGCTACCACGGTCCCGGAGCTGTTGGCTCCTGTCTGACCGTCCTCGTCCTGCTCGATGACCTCACCCTGGTCGACTTCGATGCCTCCGTCGAGCGCCCCGATGCGCTTTCGAGCGGATTCCTCTTCTGCCCACTCCTCAACCGCCTCGGTGGGATCATAGAGCACTGCCTCCCGGCCATCGTCGAGGTCGACTAGTCTACGGCCCTGAAACTCCTCAGGCTCAATCATCGAGTCCGTCCAGGGGAGCTAGGATCAGCTTGCGGCTAGAATGAGGGAGCTGATGGAGCACCACCGAGACGCCGTTCTGAGCTCGAGCGACACTGCCCTGGGGGAGATCGATGAGAGGTTCCTTTCCGTAGCTATCCTCGATGCCCTCGATTGCCTTGTGGCTGTTCTTGAGGAGTAGGATCTTCCTGAGCTTCCTGTTCTCGATGGAGGTTAGGAAGAGGAAGACGCCGAAGGCAGAAAGGCTGTAGACGATGTTGGGCAGACCCAGGTCAACCTTGGGGTTGAGGAGTAGGTAGATGGCGAAGCCACAGATGAGGAAGGAGAAGAAGTTGTTGAACAGCCGCAGAGCGCTGGAGCTCTTGAGCTTGCCGACCCGTTCCCTGCTGAACTTGTAGCCCACTGCGCTGGTCCCCTGGAGGCTGGTCCTAAAGACCTGTTCCTCGACTGTTACGATCTCTAGGTTGCCCTCGGAGTCGCTTGAGTCGAAGCTCCCGAGGCTCTTGGAGCTCAGAGGCTCGGATTCTACCTCGATGCGCTCGCCGTACTCTTTTGCCACGGCCATCTCCCGGTGCTCGAATGCTAAGTGTCTGTCAGGGTTCATCCTACCGAAGCCGTCGGGCTGAAACCTCCTGGACTCAGGCTGTCTTCACCTTTGAGTCTATCTCCTTGAGATTCTCAACTAGGGCCTTTTCATCTGGACCGTAGGCTGTCCAGCCCTTGCCCTGGAAGCTCACCTTGCTACTGAGGAAGATCGGGCTGATGCTCTTGCCGGCACAGTCTCCCCGATTTCCGCTATCAGTTCCACTGAGATCTCGGATCACAAGGCTGCCATCCTTGAGGACCATGTACTTGCTCGAAGCCTGAAAACAGCTGTCCTTGGCAGTGACCTTGCCACTGTGATCGAAGACGAGCACCGGATGGCCTGCAGCGCTGGTACTGGAGATCTTGAGCTCGAAGTCGACGCCCTGAGCCCTCTTGGGCTGAGCCTTCTTCCAGGCTTGAGCCAGCGCCTCTGAGCGCTGTGCAGCCTGGAGCTCATTGTGGTTCTCGTTCCACTTGACCAGCCCGACAGCACCCCCAACCAGAAGTGCAGCGACGATGATCAGCCCGACTGTACCACGCCTGGAGAGACCGAAGTGAGGCCTCGGAGGCACTCCATCTTCGAGGTGCTCCGAGGAGCTATTTTCGGTGATCTCTGGGTCAGTCATGGGCTCTACCTCCGGGAAGGTCTGCGGTTCGTGATGCTCTGGGACTATCGCCTCTGTTCGAGCTCAGAAAGCCTAGCCATGAGCGACTGCTTTCTTCGGGTAGCGCGTTCCAGCTTTCGAAGCGCCCTCATCTCTCGCCGCTGGGACCTCTCTAGCTCTAACCTCGCAAGTCGCTTGAGCTGAGCAGCTGCGTTGCCAGCCCTGAGCGCTTCCTCTTCCTCGGCTGTCATCCTTCGGTGGATTTGCGCGAGGCCGTAGACGGTTCTCTTTCCATCCTGGTCGATGCGCTCAAGGCCATATGGCCTAGAAGTGATCGGTACCTGAGGGTTCGCCACGGTAGCGAAGTAGAGGCTGAAAGGGAGTGCAACCGTCGCGTAGAGCCCAGCTGGCACAGCTCCGAACATGGGCTCGGGGTTTCCCGAGAGCCAGGGGAGGAGAGCTGCCCCTGACCAGAAACCAGTCACTGCAAGGAGCTGACCGAAGTAGATGCCTCTAGGCTTCGGCGTTTCATCCTGTGCCTGGCTCTCGGTGCTCTCCTCTGGGGCTGTCGAAGCCGCAGCATCTACCACAGGGGAAGTCGCCTGTTCGACGGCAGAAGCAAACGAGCTTTCCCGCTCCACCATAGGTTCTGGGTGATCTCTGAGGAATCTCACTGAAACCTTAGCTGTGCCGGCCGGTCCTCGAGCGCCGGGTTCGGAGAGTCGAGCTGGTATCCTCCATAAGAACTCGGACTTCCTCGATCATCTCTTCATCGTGACGCTCGGGGAGGTCGAAGCCCGGGATCGGATTCTCCAGCCCATCGGCCTTTAGGATCTCGACGAGAGCTGCTCGGATCTGCTGCTCTCGCTCTCGGCCATCGAAGGATGCGGAGCCCATAGTCTCAGCGATGTAGACAGGAGGGGCCATGTGGTCCGGGTAGTGGGCTCGAAAGGTTCCGTGGCGAAGCCGGAGGTAACCGACCTGCCGGCCATCGAGGAATGCTTCATACTGCTCAGGCATGGCGTAGGAGGTCCTCTTGAGCTCCAGGGCGACCTCGGTGCCTTCAGGTTCCGGTGCTTCTTCAGCCGCCAGCACCCCGGCATTCTCGAGGTAGCTCATGAGCTCATCGACCTTGAGCTGTCCGGGAATGTGGCTCTCTCCCAGGACGACCACGAGGTTGGTGGCCCGAAGGCCATCGATGAGCGCACTCCGGGTGCGATCTCGTACTGTCTGCTCTTCCATCTACAGTTCCTTCTGTGAGTGTACTGAGTTCACCCTATCGAGTGCGCTCGATGACGAGCTCGTAGCTCTCCGGATCGATGTTGATGAGCATGGTCTCGCCGTTCTCCATGCCGGAGACCTCCAGCTTTCGTCCCGGGCTCAAGAAGAAGCTGCTTGGGTAGCCGTGCTGGTTGGTCTGCCTACGGATGGTGACCTCGTAGAGCTTCTCCCTGTCCTTGTTGCCCTCGATGCGCAGAACGATGGGCTTGCTGGCGCTGAGGATATCCTTCCGGATCACCGACCCGTTGGCGGTGTGCTCGATGGTGGTGAACTTCAGGGTGGGATCACCCTGGAGCTCGAACTGCTCGCCACGGACCTCCCCGAGCTTCTGGAGAGCGGTGGGCCGATCGAGCTCCTCTTCCTCCATGAGATCCTCTAGGGTCTCCATGAAGTTCAGTGCCTTGCGGGTAGGGATGTGGTTCCAGCGAGCTGCGAGCACGCGAACTGTGGCCAGGGCGGTCTCCCAGGCCTCGTTCACGCTGTCGTGACCGCTCTTGATGACCTGGTAGATGGCGTTGATGTCGGACTCGAGCTTCAGCAGTGCCTGCTCATTGGTGGGATCATACATAGGTCTCACCATACACGGCTATCTACAGCTGCGCAACGGGCTGAAGAAAGAGTTGCGGATTCGCTCTCCCGTGTGTACAGTTCCTCCCATGCGTAGGATCACCACCACCGACCAGGACCTCCTCCTCGAGGTCTCGCCCTGCACCACGGACGAGGTCGACACCTTCACCTCCTCCGACTGCTGGAAGCTCGCCAGGGAGCTCCACCTGCGAGGTACTGGCAGGCTCATTGCCGCAGTCGAGAGCCGGGACACCGACTGGTGGTGCCACATGGCAGTTGAGCTCGAGGACGGTCAGATCCTCGACGCCAACGGGCTTCAGACCCGGAAGCAGTTCCTCGCTCGCTGGCGGCCCTTCCTCATCCAGAGCGAAGCAACCGTGGCCTTCTACGATCCCACCGACGAAGACTACTGGAATGAGCTCGTCGGCGATCAGGGCATTGGGCTCAGCGACGATGACGAGGTAGCCGAAATCGCAGACAAGCTCATCGAGTGGGTCGAGGACCTCTAGGCCCAACCCTTGCGCTCATCGGAGACGAGCTGAGCTCCGGGGCACTCTTCGCCGATCACTGTGTAGTTTCCCAGAGTACCTCGGAGCGCTGCACTGAGCACAGCTGCAAGCTCTTCAGTGACTTCGCCGCGGTGGTTGCGCTCGTCGATCCGAATGAGACCGTGGCCCAGGGCTAGAATCGCTTCTGTCTTCTCCCGATCGACTTCGATCTTACGGTCAAATTCATCTTGGCCGAGTCTGTTGAACGGCTTGTAGTGGAGTCCTCCATCTACCTCGATGAAGTAGAGCTTACCAGACTCTAGCCTGATGAGCATGTCGTAGGGCTTGCCCTTCAGCCCATCGAGCTCAACCTGCTTCTCGATGGTGACTCCAGGAACGAAGGCAGTTGCGAGCTGAATGGCCATCCTGATGCCGACCTCAAATGTTCCGTCGGGAACCTTGCAGGCGTTGCAGCTGATCGTCTCCTGGCCGAGCTCCTGAGCGCGCTTCACCTTGTCCTTGAGGGACTGGAAGGTAGTGTTTTCCCTGTGGCCGCAGCCATAGCCGATGTTGATCTTCGTCTTGCTGTAGGCGGATGCTAGCAGGTCCACGGAGGAGACCTGGGAGATGTCAACCTGAGAGCTCAGGAGGAAGTCTTCGTTGAGCTGATACCAGGTGATCAGCGAGTTGTCGAGCGTGTAGCACTCCCTACAGTAGGGCGACTTCTTCTTGTTGATGGCGGTGTTGATTGCGTAGGCAGCCCGGTAGTCTCTGTGGCCGCAGCTGTCCCAGCTGAAGTTCACCATCTCGGTGCCGGTCAGATTCTGGTTGAGCTCTTGGGCGGGAGTAGAGCTGAAGTTCATGCCGAACTCGCTCAGGAGCTCAGAGCTCGACTCGATCTTCAGGGCAAGGAGCTGCTCCTCTTCGTTGACCCACTCCCTAGAGCCAGTGTTGATGTGGAGCCTACGGATCTCCTCCTGGTCAGCGGCGGGGAGAGCAGCAAAGCTCTCGGGCTGCTCGATCATAAACCGGGAGATCTTCCTTGAGATTGCAGTAGCCTTTTCGAGATCGTTCTTGGATCCCATGTTGAGGCTTCCGTTGAGGAGCTTCCGAATCCCAGAGCAGTGCCACTGGTCCTTGGCCTTCTGAGAGATCGGTCGATCCTCAACTGCGCGCTGAAGGAGGTCTTCATCCAGGCTGCCGTTGTAGATCAGCTTGAACAGCTTGGCGTTTTCCACTGAAGGCCTAGCTTCAAGGGGCTGCTGGGCGACCTCTGCAGCGTAGCTGATGGCGTTCTGTTCCATGGTGTCTCCGTATTCAGGTACCGTTGGCATGGCGGGTTCGAGTTCGTCGTACCGAATCGTGCTGTGGTCATGCCACATTTGGTTCGATTTCGATGTGTTCGATGTTGCTATACCGACGATCTGGACGCTTTTGCGCCCTCCTATATACCTATCGGCCCAGATCGGTGCTACCTGATGGATCCCGAGAAAAATCTAAAATCAGGCGAGATCGGCCCTACTAGCCTGCTTCGCCCGGCGTCGTCTGGCGAATCTGACGATCAAGATAGGGGCTCCGATGAGAACCATGAGCGCGCCGATGGATCCCACGATCGAGTTCCTGACGAGATTGCCAGTAAGATCGGATCTGGCCCCATCGCTCTTGATCCCCGGCAGGTGGTAGGGGTTTCCTTGCTCATACATGAGAGTGAGCTTCTGACCCGGCGCAAAGGTACCGAAGCTCTTGGAGGAGTAATCACTCATTCTGAAGACATGCTCTGTCCCGTCGATGCTAGCCGAAAGCAGAGGGATGTACTCGTTCCAGCTAGAGCGGCGTCCGGAGTGGTGGACCCTGTCCACGGACTCGACGGTTGCAGTAGCCGTTGCTCCAGTGGCTCGAAGCTCATTGTCCCGGTTGTAGGTCTTCAGGTCAGCGGGCACAGCGATCAGCCCGATGAGAAGGAGCAGAAGTCCGAAGATCGTCAATGCCCTTGGAGCGATCCGCTTGAGCTCTATGAAGCGAGACTCTCCTGGCTTCTGCTGAGCCACTCTCTTACCCACTGGCAATTCCCTTCGATGCTGTGACTATTGGAGCACACTATCGAACGGTAGCGGTGCCTGAGAGGCAGTAGCTGGGCTCCTAAGGGAGGATTAGATTGCTTCGGTTCGATGACCAATCCACAGCCTTCGAGCGCCTCAGGCGACAGCTGAACAAGGCACTCTGCGACTGGGCTGCTCGGGATGGAGAATCCTAGGGATGAGTCAACATTCGATGGGCCACTGCGCCTACCTTAGGCTGCCAGCTACTGCCTCTCAGTGGCTCTTGGCGGTGTTCCTGCCAGTGTCCTTGGAGATCTTGTGCTCAACCGCATCGTGGAGATCGAAGCCGTACTTCTCGGAAACTCCGAGCACGCAGAAGAGCACATCAGCGGCCTCTTCCTTCAGGTGCTCTAGCTTCTGGGGAGTGGGGTCTGCCTCGTAGTCGGCTACTGCCTCGATGAGCTCTCGGGACTCTTCCTTGAGCTTGCTGACCTTCGCGTAGCGACCCCAGCGAACTCCACGGAGATCCACATAGCGGTGCAGATACCCGTTGAGCTTCCTGCTACGCAGCTTGAGCAGTGGGAAGCCCTTCTTCTTTGCTGCCATGGGTTCGATTTTCCTCGATGGGTGTGGCGATGAGTGGTTGGAGCACAATGCTAACCACTGATTCCAGCCCTGTCAATTCTCAGGCGCGAACGAGCACCTTCGCGGGTAGCCCACCCTGGCGGAACTCAGCAACCAGAGGGCAGACAAAGGGGTCGAGCCTGGTAGAGAGGCCGATGCTGTTGAGGTAGCCGATGACCTCACCGAAGCCCTTGAAAAGATCCATCTCCCGGTAGGCGATGCCCTTCTCCCGGCAGAACTCCTTGACCATCGGCCTGACTCGAGCGAGCTGGGGCCGGGACATCGATGGGAAGAGGTGGTGCTCGATCTGGTAGTTGAGCCCACCCATGAGCACATCTTTCAGCGGGCTCGGAGTGATGTTCCGGGAAGTCAGGATCTGACGCTCTAGGAAGCCGATCCGAGAGCTCTTCTCGACCAGAGGCATGCCGATGTGATTCACAGCGAAGGCGGTGCCGAGGAAGAATCCGAAGGACAGCATGTAGATGAGCCAGGCGATCGGTGCGACCCAGAGGGGCAGGAAGATCAGGTAGACTGCGATGGGAGTGAGAAGTCGAACCACGAGCATGGCTCCCTCGAGGAAGCGGTGCTCGGCCCCACGGCCGGTCTTTCGGCCGAGGCTCTTGAAGGAGTCAAGGAGGAGATCGAAGCTCGTCAGGAACACGAGGATCGGGAAAAGCCAGCCCTGATTGCGAGTCAGCATGCGCTCAGCCGAAGGCTTCTCAAATTTCTGCTCGGTAGAGAAGGCCAGCACTCTGAGCTTGATGTCAGGATCGCCGTCGATCATGTTGGGCTTGCCGTGATGGCGATTGTGCTTCTGCAGCCAGAAACCGTAGGAGAGCCCCGCGAAGAGATTGGCCATGACCATCCCGACCCAGGTGTTGGCCCGGTTGCTCTCGAAGACCTGGTTGTGAGCGAGCTCGTGGGCAATGAATGCGTACTGAGCTGTGAGTATCCCCTGGAAGACGATCAGCGGGAGAATGAGAAGGGCCATCGGCCCCGAGAGAGTGAGTCCCAGGAGGATGATGCCTGCCCATGTTGCCAGGGAGAGGAGAGTGATGATGACGAAGGATCGGATGTAGAAGGAAGGTGTCTTCGTGAGGAGACCTTCGGTCTTTACGCGGCCCAGGAGCTCGCTGTAGACTGAGAGGTTCTTTGCTGCCAAGGGGAGGAGCTCCAAATTCAATAGGTGTAGACAGCCTACTATCGGCTGCTGTGAGGGCTAGAGCCCTCTCGAGGCCTCAGAACCCTGAGACCATGCCCATGACGAGGGCGGCGAGCGCGAGAGCTGCCATGAAGATCACAAGGGAGCGAGGTGCTCCACCGATACGCTTCTTGGCCATGGTGAACCTACTTTCTCGGACGGGTTGTCCGGCTAACATCTGTTTGGTGGTCGACGGATCAGGTGAAGTAGTAGAAGCTCGAACCGGTAGAGCCATCGGGATACCAGCCGAGTTCCTCGAGTCTCTGGAGCTGAGCTTCTGTGCAGTCATCGGGAGAGACACCTCCATAGATGGTGTCGTGCTCGGCTGCGAAGTAGTGGTCACTTGACTCGCCACCTGTAGATACGATCACGGCCCGGAAGATGTTGAGTGCCTCGATAAATCGGTCGTAGTCCCCGGATTCGGGGAGCGGAGGGAGCTCATCGACTTCCTCCCGGTAGATGTCCCAGCCGTTGGCGTTGAGGGTGACCTGATCGATGTTGCCGGGGAACTCGCCCGCGAGGACCTCGATCCGGCCGATCTGAACGGCCGAAAGGGCGCCAGCTGCACCTTCGAACTCCCGGAGCAGGATACCCGAGAGCCTGATGGTCCCCTTGATGGCGATGACGGAAGTGCCCGCCGAGGCGAGGCCGAAGAACTGTGCGCTCATGGTGAAACCTTCTGTGGGAATGAGTGAGCTAAGAGAACGATCTACCAGCCGTAGCGACCGTAGACAGCTCGCTGGACGGGTGCGGGCCGGCCGAAGCTGTGGACACGCTTGTGGAACTTGTCGGTCTTGAGGTTGTAGATCTGCTTACCTTCGAGCTTGAACCAGTCACCTTCGATGGTGGGGACACCCCGAAGATCGTAGTTCATGCCGAGGCGCGAGTAGGCCTCGTCGTCGCCCTTGACCGAGGCGATCACTGTGTCGAAGCGTCCGATGGCCCGGATCTTCTCGGGAGTCCACTCTGCATGGAGTGCCTTGAAGTGCTCCCGATTCTTCCTGAGGAATTCCTTCCGGTCGTGCTTGACCTTCTCCTCCGGGTGGGCGTGGAAGAAAGCGAGCTGGTCGAGCTCCTTGCACTCCTTGGAGTTGCCTCGATAGGAAAGGATGCTGGCGCTGCCGGGGTTGCCGGCGGGCTCCCAGAGGAGCGCGTCGTGCTCGCTCCGGAAGCCGGTGCGAGCGTAGTCGAAGTAGCTCTCATCGAACTCATCGTCCCACTCGGAGTCGTAGTCCCCGTCGTTCCAGCTGCCGGGAGAACCGGCCGCGGAGATCCGGTGGTAGAAGCCTCGGTTCCAGCTCCCATCCTTGGACTGCCAGATCGTATTTTCCCAGTGGTAGGACATGGGGTGAAACTCCTTCGAGCGACGGGTGTGGTGCGGTGAGATCAACCATACACCCTGAACACAGTCTGCGCAACGGCAGAGAGCCCGGCCGCCGCAGCGGTCGAGCTCTCTAGAAGAAGCTGAGCTTCAGTGCCAGATCACTTCCAGTTCGGTACTGCGTAGATGTCTCCGAAGACACCGAGGACCTTTCCGTTGGAGACCGATCGGAAGGTCTTGTGGATGACAAGATCCAGCGCGACAGCGTTGAGCTGGTCACGGAGCTCGGTGATGTTGGACAGCCGGAAGGACTGGCGGATCCTAACCTGATAAGAGCGGGAGCTCATCACCGAAGCGTAGAGCCGAGCATCGATGGCCACGCTGTTGCGGCGCTCCAGCTGGATGCGGTGGTTGGCGAGCACCGGAACGAGGTCCTCGGGTTCAATCTCCTCGTGGATGTAGGTGTAGTTGTGGCGCGGCCGGCGAGCCTTCTTCACCGGATCATCGGCAGCGGGCTTCGGCACAGCCAGGATCTTCTCGAGATCGCCGTGGTCGAGGAGCTCCATGATCTTCGACTCGAAGCTCTTGGCGCTCAGGTCGAGCTCCACGGAGGCACCAGCGTAGGGACCGGAGGTCACACGGAGCTCGATGGTGTTGATCTGCTTCGGGTCGATGATCTCGCCCGTGATGTCATCGAGGGTGACGGTCTTGGTGGTCAAGATGGAATCTCCTTGAGTGGAGGCAGCGCTGAGAGCCGCCCTGCGGTGTTCGGTTGGATCGAACCTACACCGTGAAAACTCTCAGCGCAACCACTTCACTCGTACTGCTCGGAGATATACTCCCGGGAGAAAGCTTCAAGCCGCTCCCGGCCGACCTCGGGGAAGCTCAGCTTCAGCCGAGCCGTGAACTCCTCGATGGCATCCCGGAGCTCCGGGTTGCGAATCTCCGGCACATCGAGCTCGAGTTCGAGCTTCTCGGAGAACTGGAACATGCTGAGCTCACTGGCTCGCCAGCCGCTGAACATGTAGGGGTAAGGCCACCACTGTCCGGTCTCGTCGAGCTGCACCAGCTCCTCGCCGATGGCAGGACTCGTCGCCCGGTAGACGCCGACCTCGGTGGGGAGCTCGAAGCGCTCGGGCTCTTCCCGGACCTTGGGTCGGGCATGCTGTGCCAGAATGGCGTCAACCTCTGCGGCCAGTCCGACCTTCTCGGGCAGACAGCGTGCCTCGTTCCGGTAGGTCATCGCTTCTCTCCTTCGGAGCGGTTCCGGTCCTCATGAGCGATGAGCTCTTCGAGGAGTCGCAGGGAGATGTACTCGGACTCATCGAGGAGCCGAAGATCCTCGTCGGTGAGGTCGTACCACTCGGAGCGAAGCTCCTCGATGCGGTTCTCGTAGCCCGGAAGATCCAGAAGCCCCGGCTCGACTGCGAGGAGCTTGAAGCCCAGGGTCTCGCTGTCACCGTGGTGTCGAAAGATCTTGGTGAGCTCGAAGAGCCGCGAGGCAACGAGCTGGAACTGGTTGGCCATGGGCCTACCTTTCGGTCTGTCTACGGATGTGGTCAAAGCCCATCCTACGCGGCCGCTGGGTTTTCCGCAACCGCCACTCCAGTGTCAACTCAGGTTGCGGAGCTGACGCTCTTCCCAGAGATCCTTCTCAGAGGATCCCATGTCATTCCAGCCGAGTGGATACTTCACGCCGGCAGCTTCGAGGCGCTCACGGGTTGAGCCTTCGGGCTGCGAGCTCGGTCCGTCCACATGGGCAGCGAGACGAGTCATCCTGCCTGTGCCGACATTTTCTCGCACTACGAGCTGTCCCCTGTTCATGCCCCGGGGAGCAACAAAGTAGGTTCGAGTCCTATCGGGGCTCACATACTTGCCGAGCCCATCGTACTCGTAGCCATCCGACTCGAGTTCAGCGAAGCGCTCAGCATGGCTGCGTCTGATTCGCTCAGTCCCAATGCCGCCCTCGAGACCCTGGTCCCAGGCTCGACCGGTTCGACCCGATGTGAGCTGCTCTCCGTTGTGGCTGGCGAGCGCATCGAACTCACTGTCCGAGAGAGCCTTGAGCGAATGACCGAGGTCGATCTGAGCCTGGTAGCTGAAATCCCCAGGAGGAGTGGCTTCGCGGTAGGCGCTGCGGAGAGCTTCGTAGCGATCCTCGGTGCTTGGAGTTTTTGAGCTGCTCGGAGTAGATCCGTAGCGCTCCTCGAGGAGCTGCTTGCCGAGCTTGGAGTTCGGGGCCTTGTCCATAGCGTACTCCTCGACCTGAGCAACGCGCTCAGCATCGCCGGAGTTTCGAGCTTCGGTCAGATCTGCCGAAACCTTTTCCTCCACCGATCCCAGCTCAGAGGCCGAAGCAAACTCACCGTTGGCCTTCCTATAGGGGTTGTAGCCTGATCCTTCGGCCATGGTTAGCTCCTCCTGCTCGGGTGAATCTGTAGCTGAGGAAAGTTCTAATCGGAGGCTGAACCGGTGGTAGCCTCTAGGCGCTTGAGTGTCTCGAACCAGTCCACCATCTTGAGGAGCTCATCCTTGGTGAGTCCGCTGTGGGAGTCGGTGGTGATGATCAGCGATGGGGCATCTGTGTGCTCTTCTACAAACTCGCGCCAGAAGAGGGGAGCCTTGTCATCGATCCACACGAAGGGCCGGGGATTGCGACGCTGATCCTCGATGATGTGAAGCGCCTTCCACTCGGTCCACTCCTTACTCCCCTTAGCGGCGTGATTGAGCGCTGCCGGAGCGTGGTCACTGTGGGCGAACTCCATACCGCTAGCTGCACGCTTGATCAGTGAGTGCTCGTTCCAGGTGGTGAGCCAGACGAAGATAAAGCCCGTGAGCTGCAGGAACTCTCCGAGGAGCTCGAGGATCTCCCGGTTCCAGGCAACGATCGTCTCTTCCCGGAAGAACTTGGATCCAGCTGTCTGGACCTTCACGGAGGAAAGTCCCTCTCGCTTGGGGATGTTGTAGACTCCGTCGAAATCAGAGTAGACTACTCCAGAGGTTGTCATCAGCTGTTGTCCTTGTCTGCGAAAAGTGACTCATGCACGCGGATCCGGGATCCATCGGCGCTGATGCAGAGCACTCGCTTGCCGATGGTCCAGCAGGCCGTGTAGTCGACGCCGTGGTGGTTGTAGATTGTGTGGCCGAGGGTGATCGTGAAGGGATTGCCCCGGAGGTCCTTCAGTGTGATCGACTTCAGGGGCACTCGATTGGTGCCGTAGTTCGGGTGAAGGATGTCCACCGGGATGGTGTAGGTGCTCCCCAGTGCGCTCTTGGCCGTGCACTTAGTCCGACGGACATCCACGATGCGGAGCTTGCCGATGTCCGACTGAACATCAACCTCATCACCGATCCGGATCTCGACGGGACCGTAGTTGGTCTTGACGGTCTTGAGTTCACCCTTGCGGTCTTCGAAGATGAAGTCTTGCTTAGCCCATGGGCTAGCTCCAAGCCTTCGAGCCATCGCTTTCCAGCGAGGTCCGTGAGCCGACTTCTCGTCTGTGGTGAGAGCGTGGGCAACCTCATGGAGTGCCGTGTCCAGCGCGTGGTCCCAGCCGTTGAGGAGCACCCGCCGTGAGATGCAGATCTCCCGGGTGCCAGAGTTACAGTAGCCCATGCTCCCGGTCTGTCGACCGAAGATCACGGTCCAACCGGATGCACCGTGGTCCCGGAGCGTGTCGAGGATGATCCCCTGGAGTCGCCGCTCTTCCTGGCTCTTGGCGATCCAATAGGTGCCTCTACGGGGAGAGCTGGTGGTGTCCATGAGGCAATACTACACGGGAACATTGTCAAGCGCAACTGGAGCGTAGCTTGATCCTCTCACCCGTCCACCGAGCGATTTTCGGTCTCAGCTCAAGGTCGGAATTTCGCAGCTGAAAACGCAGCCTAGAGATCAATAGCTGTCGATGCTCTAGGCTGCGTCTCACGGAACTAGAGCCGACTTTCCTCAGTAGATACGGTTCCGGGTGACGATGCGCTACACCCCAACTACAGCAGAAAGCAGGGTGCTCTCAGTCCTCTTCCTCGATGTAGTCGAGGGGGTTGTGGCCCGTGGAGCCCACATGCTTCTGGAAGAGCTCGACGAGCTGCGGATCCTCGGAGAGCACCTCAAACTCCTCTGACTCTAGGACGCCATAGACATTCGAGTGCTTGCCGAGCACCTCACCGAAGTAGATCTCCTGACCGTAGAGCTCCTCGACTTCAGATCGGTTGGCAGTGAAGACAGACTCTAGGTCTCCGCCTCGCATGCTCCAGGACCAGCGCCAGAGGAGATCAGCCTCTGCCTGCTTCGATCTTCTTTCGGCCACGAGTGCTCGAAGCTCGTCCTGGCGGTCGTGATTTTCGCCCTGAAGGCTCAGCGCAACGAGCTCAACGAGCTCAGGATGGCTACCTGCGGTTGCCTCGAGGAGATCGGCCAGGGGCTCCAGGGTAGTTCGGATACCGCTACCATGGATCTCGTAGAGATTTCCATGGTCGCCCTGGGCTTCTTCCCTGATTGGATCGATCAGTGCGAGGATCTCATCCCGTGTGGTCATGTGGCTTGCTACTTTCTTTGGATTGAAGAAGAATGGTTGGTATGCTGCTGGAGAGCTCAGCTCTCGTAACGCTCCCAGGGTCCGGCTTTTCTGCGGCGGACAATGAAGTGGTCGTCGGAAGGGCTCACTCCAGTCAGGGAGCGCGCCTCTTCCAGGCTTCGGAGCGCCGTAGCTGAACCCGGAAGATCAGGATCTTCGAAGATCGCCGGCCGAGTGATCCCGTACTCCCAGCTCGAGTCTAGAGGCTCAAGCCGGGCTACTGCTCTAGCAACTGCCTCTACCATCTCACCGAATGCGATGTTGTCAGGGCGGCTGTTGAGATCGAGATGGATGGGCCCTTCGAGATAGGGCTCCAGGGCCTCCCAGATCAGATCTTCGGCCATCCGGCTCGGCTCTGTCCGATGGAAACCTGCAGCCAGGACGACATCAGCTTCCGGGTAATAGGGGTAGAGCTGCTCAGCACCATCAGGCAGATCCTGAGCACCACCGTAGCCACCGAGGTCTGCCATCACTCGAGTGAGCTCTTCTCGCTCATCGGGTTGCTCGATAGAGGCCATCAGCTGCTCTTCCGGGGGTCTTCGAAGAGCTCCCAGGAACCGACTGCTCTCCGCCGGGAGATCACCTCATCGTCCCGTTCGCCGGAGAGGGCCACCATTTCTCTGGCGTCTTCCAGTGAGTGCGCGGGAGTTGCGTGGGGTCGCTTGGCTCCGAGCCACTTGCGGCGGCCAAAGCCGTACTCCCACTCGCTCTCAGGAAGCCTCACGAAGCCAGCATCGATGATAGCCTCTGCAAGCCTAGCATAGGGGACAGGATCGTTCTCGTCGGGCACGATGCTGCCAGTGTTCGCATCATGGAGGATGCGAGCGATCTCTTCCCTCTGTTCATTCCGGCTGCGTTTGCCCATGCCTCAGCTGTCCTTCCGGGGTTCGTGCTCGTGTTCTGCGCCGTCGCTCTTGTGCCAGAGCTCATCGAGATTCAGGATCTCCTCAGCCCGGTCATCGTCGGTGAGGCTGTGATCAGCTTCGAGGTGGTGACCATTGCGATCCCAGTAGAGGGGACGGGCAGGATGAGGGATTCCACCGACAGCCGAAGGAGGATTGGAGAGTGGACTAGAGCTTTTCTCAGGGCCATTCTTGCTACCCTTGAAGGCGTAGCGGAGAAGACTGCGAGCGTCCTGCCAGACAGTTGGCTGCTCACCGGGTCCCCGACCTCGCCGGTACATGAGATAGGCAGCGAGGCCGATGAGTGCGAACAGGAAAAAGATTCCCATCAGTGCTCACCTCCGTGACCTGGAGCGTAGAAGACGATGGATGTCTCGACGATCTTGCCTGAGCGACGCAGGTAGCTCGTCCCACCGTCGACTGCGCTCCGGCCACAGGCGCAGGACTTGTAGTCGTGGCGATGGTAGCTCACCACATGATCCTCGCAGTAGGCGCAGTAGCCAGAGTTGCGGATGATGGCCTTGCCCGAAGCTCGGAAGAGGTAGTCGTCAGGATCGATGGCCACAGGAACGGGGCTTGCCGAGTACTCATCGAAGTGGAAGCCGTAGACCTCGTCGGTCTCGACATCGGGGATGATTCGAACCATGTGGTTACCGGTGAAGGCGAGGGGAAGCTCTCGGAGACTGTGCTCCGTGGGGCTGTGGACGGGGCAGATGTCGCCGAAGCAATCTCCCTCTGCGTGGAAGTTGAGCACGGTCTGACCGGAGGACAGCCTGATGTTGGGCCGGTTGCTCTCAGGGTTGAGTACCGTGGCCGAATGGATAGCCATTGGACAGCCTTCTTCTGGTTGGTGGATGTGTGGTGGAGCACTAAACTACTGAGATCAATGCTACATGACTATCGAGCAAAGAGCAACGGCCCTGAGATTTCCTCTCCGGAGCTCAGGGCCGTTGCTGTAACTTGTGCACAGAAGTGAACCACTTGGTCCGATTCTGTGTACGGGCAGGATCAGTCACCGCTGTCGTAGCTACCTCCATAGCGACCGGTCTCTGGATCGTACTTGTAGCCAACTCCGCTGCCCATGAGTCGCTCGACATCCCGATCGGTGAGCCTGTAGGCTTCGATCTTCTCCCTGTCCAGGGCGTAGTCAGCGCTGTGGTAGCCCCGGCGGGTATCGGTCTGACCGCCGGATACGATGAGCTCGTTCCTGAGCTCACTGCGCTCTCTGGTTCCCTGGGCCTTCTCGATGCGAAGCTCAGAGCGAACCACTGGGCTGGAGTTCCGAAGGCTTGACTTCAGTTCCTCTGTGGTATTGGGGTGGCGGTACAGCGCAAGCTGATCAGCCCGGCCATTGCCAGCAAAGCGTGCGAGCGCATCGGGAGGCGTCTGGGGGTTTTCAATGATGCTCTGGGCAATCTCCCGGCCCGGCCGGCCGATCGGATCCTCTCTTCCCCAGGCAGTATCGACCTCTACCCGGTCCCAGTGGCCACGGCTTGCTAGAGCAGCACCCTCCCTGAGGAGCTCCTCATCTGTGATCTTCGAGAATCGAGCAGAGCTCGGAGGGAGCTCATTGAGGCGCTCAGAGCTGATCTTGCCGGAGCCCAGGGCGACACTTGCTGCAAGAGGACTGCTCTGGGCGTACTCCAGTGCAAGATCTTCTGAGACCTGGTTGGCTGGATTTGCCATGATCCGATGTACTGCGGGGTCCTCGGAGCGGTAGAGTCCCTTGCTCTCACCGTTCTGAGCTTCCCAGCGATCCCTGAGAGCCCGAACCGTGCTGTCATCGATCCATGCAGCCGACTGAAGTGCCTCTGCCCGGCGCTTAGAGCGCTCCCGGAGCTCTCGAGTAGATCCCTGGGTGGATAGCCGAACTGCCTCACCGATGCCGTGGGCTGCGTGGGCAGGGTCCATAGGTTCGAGGTCGCTAGAAAGATTCGCTGCGATCTCACGGCGAACTCCGTCATCATCGGTTGAGCTGTAGGCGAGGGAAAGCGCACCTGGTGTGGCCGAAGCGTTGCGCGCCAGGTTCTTTCGAGCGGCGCTATTGCCGCGGCGGGCGATTTCGAGCTGCAGCTCCGAGTCGTCCGTGTCCTTGGCGAGCTTCTGAAGCTCTCTGACTCCGAGCTTCGAGTGAGACAGATCGGCCTTTCGAGCAGTGGCCGTGTTTCCGTAGCGAGCCTCGAGGAGCCCTCTTCCGAGCTCTGTTTCGGGGAGCTTCTCCATGGCGTAGCCCTCGATCTCAGCGGCGAGTCGTTCGTTCCCATCCTGCCGGGCAGCTGTGAGATCGCTTGAGACTCGATCACCGATGTCGCCGATCTCCTCCCGGGAGGCGAACTCCCCGTTGGCCTTGCGGTAGGGGTTGTAGCCGGGTCCGTCTCCCATGGGTGCTCCTTAGCATCGGCCGGAAATTGCTCCCGGCGTCTCTCTTCGACAGATAGCTCTCTAATGTGAGGAACAGCCGTCGGCCACTACGACCGTCTTAGACTGCGAGCTATGACCTCAGGACCCCGGTGCAGTCCGATCGGGTGCTTAGATCTCTTCCCGCAGGGTCTCGAGATAGGCATCCACGGGGAGGAGGCCGTCCCAGTCGGCGTTGCGGTCGTTCTGGTGGAGCCTCTCGAGGTAGATCGCCGCCCGGGCTGCATCCTCAAGCTTCGAGCTTCGCAGGGTGTGGATCGAGCTGGAGATGTCGGCGGGGCTGAGGCTCTCTCCGAGCTCTCGGAGCGCTTCCTCGAACTCTGCGAGCTTCTCTTCGTTCTTGGGTGTGGTGGCCATGATTGGTCCTCTCGGTTTCGGCTATTCCTATCGGTGGGACTCAAGGTGAGTTCCTGACCGGAGATTCCGATCGATGGATTTCAACCGTAACATGGTCGCTGATGAAAATGCAACCGAAAGGCTAAAAAGGCTCTAGAGCTCGAAGAGTAGCTTGAGAGCAGGCGTCCAGAAGTTGAGCACATCCTGATCAGAGCTGCGGGCTGGAGACTCAAAGCGAGCTAGGATCTTGTCGGCAGAGTCGTAGAAGTAGAGCGTCTTGAAGTCATCGGAGTAGTAGGCAGTTCGCGTATCTCGGAGGATGGAGATAGCGATCTCTTGCTTACAGCCCGCTGGCATGTTGAGATAGAAGGTGCCGATGTCCACGCCACCGTACTCTTGGCCATAGGCTGCCCGGGCTGTGCTGCAGCCGTCGGAGAGGACGGCGATCTCGCGTTTCCGGTCGAAGGTGAGCTTGCCGCCTGCTTCCTGCCTCCAGCTATAGCCGTCGACTGCTGAGACCGGAAGGTCGAGATGTGGCGGGAAAATCTGACGATGGATCTGGGATAGCCCTAGGCCAGCAAGGACCGAAACCAGGAGCATGAGGGCTGTGGGAACTACGAGCCTACCTACTGGTCGCAGTTCCCGGAGGGCTAGCCGAAGGATCCTGATGCCCCGCGGCACCATCAGACAGGAGAGGCCCAGCGCAGCGATGGAGTCGGCGTAGTAGAAACCGCTGGTGAGAACCACGATGCCTGCGCCGATCACCAAAAGCGAGCCCAGGGCATCGCTGAGGACCTCGAGGAAGGCAGCCCTGAAGTTCAGATTGGCTTTTCTACTCCCCGAAAGGATGACCACACAGGCTAGATTTGCCAGGAGCCCAGCACCCGCGAAGAAGAGCATGTACTTTCCGCCGATGGTGTGAGGCATGATCAGCCCCTGGACACCGTGGATCAGCGCGTAGAGTCCAACTCCCACAAGGAGCGTGGACTGGACGAGCGCAGAGACCGCTCCAACTCTGCTGCGACTAGTCTCGCTGACACTCCTGGGGAGCAGGGCAGCTGAGAAAGCAATGAGTAGCCCGATGAGGTCCACGAACATGTGGACAGATTCAGCCAGCAGTGCGATGGATCCGGTGAGTAGCGCGCCGATGAGCTGAGCTGAAAAGGCTCCCAGCGCAAGAACGAGAACAGCTCCGAGCCGAAATCTCAGGAGCCCTCCGGAGGCTGAAGCCGAAGAGGGGAGAGCGTGGTCGTGTGCCATGCGCTCTCCCCTCTCCATCGGTCTCAGCCTATGCTATCGCCGCCGGGCTCAGATGTGAGACTCCGTCTCGTAGTAGGGCACCCAAGTCTCGCGGGAGTACTTCAGGAGCCCATCGCCGCTGAGCCGGAGCATGATGGCGTGGCGAGCCAGGGAATCGATCACGGCAGGGGTGATGATCTTCTTGGCAACTTCGCACTTCTCTCGGATCACTCCAAGGAGAGATTCCAGGTTGGCCTCTGATTCCTTCGGGAGTCGATTCTTCACCATCTCCAGGTGGGCGCCGGGCTGCACATCTGCGATGACGACGCTGCGCTCGAGCCGGCCGGGTCGAGTCACCGCATCATCGAACTCAGAGGCATCGTTGGTGGTGGCGAGGATCATCTTGCCACCCTCCTGGTCGAGCCCGTCGAGCTCGTTGAGGAAGGAGCTGAAGTCGCTCTCGCCGCGCTCTCCGAAGAAGGACTCCACATCCTCAAGGACGATGAGCACGGGTTCGTAGCGGTCAGCGAACTCGAAGATCTTCTCGATGGAAACCTCGGGCGTGGGGTAGACTACGGTGGTCTCTCCGGCGAGGTCTCGAGCGACCCGGCGAGCCAGTGTGGTCTTGCCAGAGCCAGGAGGGCCCTGGAGGAGCATACCAGCCCGGGCAGGCAGCCCGTGGGCCTTGAGCTCGCTGCGAACTTCCTCGTCTGCGATGGAGCTCATCCATCCGATGGCTGCTTCCACATCGGGAGCGTAGCCGCTGATCTTGCCGAGGTTGAGCTCCATGGTCTTGACCTGAAGCTTGTCGTCTTCGTCCATGTGGAGCCGAACGATCCGACCGTCGTAGGGGTCAGGGAGCACCACATAGTTGGCCACGGTGTTGATGAGCTCGTCGATCTCATCCTGGTTCACATCGCCATAGATCTCCAGCTCCACTACTCCGCCGTAGCCGATCTCGTACTTGACGAGGATGTTGAGCTCCTCGTTGAGGAAGTAGCGGTGCTGGTAGCCCTTCAGGGCGGGCACATAGTGGCCGGTGTCCACGGAGCGGTAGGATTCTGACCAGTCAACCTCCGGGAAGACCTGCCAGTCGTTGGACTTCACAAAGCGCTCGTAGACCCGGCTCTTCCAGATGTGGGTGTCGAACTCATCGGGATCGTGGCCCACCATCCGGAGCGTGTCCATGGCCTTCTGGAAGTTCTCGGGAAGCTGCTCTCCGGTGTCCTCGGGGATCATCCCGAAGAGGATGGACTTGAGGAAGCCATCCACGCTGTTGTAGGTGTCCCGGTGGGCTTCCCGGTTGCCGAGGAGCACCTGGCCGAAGTTCATGCCGACGGCCTGCTCGAGCTCTTCCTTGCTGAGGGACTGAGCGAGCTCGAGGACCTTCGGATCGAAGTCGTCGGGGAGGATCTGGTCTGTCACTGAAGTCTCTTCCTGTGGACAGGATGGAGGTTCCTGTCTGATGGGTGGTGTCAAGATCCACCATACACCACGGGAACAGCCCTAGCAACAGCTTTCGATCCTCGAAGGATCGTGCTACTACCGATGCTGTGGAGCCACCGGGGGCTCAGTACTCCGACTCCGCCAGGGCTTGAGCAGCTGCCTTCCGGCGCCGGTCGGTCTTATCCTGAGCCGAATCCAGGGCATTGAGCTGCATGAGCACCTCGACCTTACTGCGAGCAACGAGTTCCAGGGCCTCGTAGTAGCCCAGGACATCCCCGTCGGGACCGTAGACGCCGAGTGTCTCATCCTGCGTTGCAAGGAGCCGGATCTCGGTCTCAGCGATGGAGGCGAGCTCCTCGATGAGCTCGACACGCTTGGTTGCTCGGGTGTCATCGAAGAGGAAGATCTGGTAGCTCAGCTCCTTCAGATCGAACTCGTGGGCGCTAACCAGGTCACGGAGTGCTGCTGCGATGGCCATGTCAGTTCTTCTCCTCCTGCGCTTCGCGCTGGTCGATCACACGCTGGGCAGCGATGATCCGGTTGAGGGCTCCGATGCTCTGGAGTGCGAAGTGTTCGAGCTCCTCGTAGTAGCCTGGAGTGTCCGAGGGGTTCACCGTGGTGAACTCGAGCTCCTCGTCGAGGACCTGAAGGAAGTCAAAGACTCGAGCCAGCTTGGTGTTCCTGACAGTTCGGAGATCGAAGGATGAGTAGAAGCTCGTGTGAAGACCGATCCGATCCTCGAGCGCCTCTGCCTCTTCCTGAGCCGCAAGGTTAGCGGCGCCAGTGCGAGGAATGCCGAGGAGCCAGTTGAGCGCGTTGATCCGCTGCAGCACATCCTTCCGCTGCTGAACCAGGGAGAGGAGCCAGCCGTAGTACTCGGGGTCCTCAGGGTCTTCTTCTTCCATGTACTGGCGCTCGTTCTTGCTGAGCATCTTCAGCCCCAGGACCTGACGGCGAAGGAAAGCGATGCGCTCGTGGTCCTCCATGCCCGTGTACTCGAGGATGAGCTCATCGAAGCTCCGAGTGGAGCCCAGGATCTGCCGAACCATGATCAGTTTCCTTCCTCTTCTTCAGCTCGCTGAGCCATGAGCATGTCCAGGGCGAGGATGCGGGTGAGCGAATCCTGGCGGAAGGATGCCGAACGCTGGAGTTCCTCGTAGTAGCCCACCGATTCTGCTTGGAAGTTGAGGATGAGCTCACCCTCTGTGTCGAGCTCATCCCAGAAGTCGTCGAGACGAGCTTCTCTGTTGAGCTCCAGAGCGAGATCCGCCATGAGGGCGTAGTGGGTCACGAAGAAGCCGAGGATCTCACCCTCGGGAGCGTACTGCTCGGCGGCAGCAGCGTTGGCAGCTCCGGTTCGGGGTCGGCCGAGGCACCAGCCCAGGGCGTTGATGCGCTGGAGCGTGTCGTAGCGCTCCTGGCCGAGCGTTCGAGCCTCCCGAACCTCGGAGGTCAGGAAGAGATCGTGGCCGTCGATGAAAAGCCGCTCTCGAATGCTCACCTCCCGAAGCTTCTCAAGCTCACCGGAGAAGAACGCCTGGAGCTCATCTGCGCCGTAGCCGGAGTAGGAGAGAACGAGGTCGTTGAAGTCGGTATCTGCGGCCTGTCGCTGGGCCAGGGTGGTCTCTGCCATGATCTTCTTCTCTCAGTTGACCGAAGTGGAGATGGTGCCGTCGCGCTCGTCGAGGATCCGACCGAGGGCATTGATGTCCTCGAGGATGGCGAGCTTCCGCTTGATAGAGGACTTCACCACTGCCAGAGCGGGCTTGCTGTTGGTCTGGCCGGAATTGTAGACCTCAGCAGCGATTTCCACGCCGAGCTTGGCCTGAAGGTAGTCCTCGATGTAGACCTTCTGGATGCCGTGGATCTCCTCGATGGAGAGGTTCTTGTAGTTCTCCGGATTGATGGCCATGGTGGCGACCTTTCGGCGAGGGGATCAGAGATCCAGGTGTGTGGTGTAGGTCCACCATACACCCTCTCAGAGGCCTGCGCAACGCTCAGCCAGAATCAGTTCTAGCCCTCGGAGGTGTCGCTTTCCTGGGTACTCCTTCTCCCCGGGATCTGACGAGCAGGTGCCTCCATCATGGATTCGAGCCAGCTGACTTCCCGGAGCCGATCATCGGGAGTAAGCCGAGCGTCGAAGCCCATGGCCATGGGAATCGGAGGCACTCTCCTGGAAGCCCTGCCCAATGTTCCCCGCTCGGTGTTCCTGTAGATCGCCAGAGCCACAGCAGCAAAGCTGAAGAGGATGAGGAGTGAGATCACAGCAAGTGCCCAGACTCCCTCGGGTGCTGCCTGATGGAGCGCAGCAGCTCCGGTAGACTGAGAGTTCTGGTATGCTGGATACATCATTTCAATTTCCGTTCTCGCGCTGAAGCCGCTCTCTCATGCCATCCTCGTACTTTCTGAACTTGAAGCCATCTTCGAGGCGCTGCTTCTCATCGAAGCCCCGGGAAGGATTGGGACCAAAAGAAGGTCGCGGGTCTGGGGCTCCGGTGGGAGGAACGATGCCTCCATTGCCCGACGAGCGGTGGAGCTCACCGAGGGGCTTGGCCTTTTCACCGAAGAGCTTCAGGGTAACTCCATCCTTGGAGACCTTTGCTGTCTGAGCATCGAAGAGGTAGCTGTCCACTCCCTCGCAGAACATCTTGGTGCTGGTGAAGCTCCCGAAGTGAATCTGATTGTCCTTGAGCTCCCAGGGAGCACCACCGCTGTTGCAGCCATCGTTGCCAGATGCCTGCCCGCCGGCGCTGAGAGTCAGCCTGACCGCGTCAGCCTCTCCGCCCTTGATGGCTCCGCGCCACTCGCCCACTGGGCTGCGCTTTTGACCGTGACTCGGACGGTCACCTGGACGGGGCCAGAAGGAATCGGTGTTTCCCCGAGCCTCTGAAGTTCCGGCCCTGAAGCCCGCGTGATAGCCCAGTGCGAGGCCGGCTGAACCAGCAGCTGCCAGGAGGATCAGCCCGGCGACAGAGCCTCCGATGATGGCTAGAATTGCACCCCTGCGATTCTTGGGCTTGGGGTTCTCTGCTTCGGCCATGGTTCTCTCCTCAGGTCCAAAGGGTATTCGATTGCTCTCAAGCAATTCTCGGTGGTACGGCTACCTATCGCAGCCGCTGTAGATCTAGATCTTCGAGTCAGCCGCACTGAGCCCGCTGGTACTTGAGCTCCTCCTCGAAGTGCAGAAGGAGCTTCGAACCGACGATGAGCTGGTCGTAGCCACCCTCTGAATCGCCCACGGCGATGGTGTGGTTGATGGCGCGATCGAGGATGGAGGAAGTGGCGAGGTTGGGGTCAGTGAGGAGCTTTCCATCCCGAAGCCAGTAAGCGGAGGCCTGTCGAGTGCCGAACTCGCTGCGGAGCCAGCTCCGAACGCGCTCAGCATCTGCTTCCAGGAGCTTGGCGGTGTCCACGGCCAGGGAGCGCAGCCCCTCTTCGATGCCCCGGCGGATCTGCTCCGCAACGGTAAGCTCGAGGATTTCCTCGGCCTTCTGCTCGTCACCCTCGAAAAGGGGAAGCTCAGGCTGGAAGCTGGCGATGCTGGCGGTGGTCATGGAAGAACACTACACCCTCTTCGCTCCCTGTGCAACCACCTAGCCCCTCTCGGCCGAAAAGTTACTGAGCTCAGGGGTAGAGAGGAGAGAGGGAGTCCCAATCGGCGACGAAGTTCAGGGGGATGGAGAGCGGGCTCCCCGCGGGGCGGCCGATGCGCTTGACCCGGGAAGCGATGTGGCGCTGGCCGAGCTCAGTGTAGGATCCACCGTGGCAGACCTGATCCACTCCATAGCCGCTGGCGAGCCGCTCGAGGATCTCAGCAGCATAGCCCCGGTTGCGGAAGCCCTTGCGGGTTTCGATGTCGCAGAGCTCGATGACCGTGCCGGAGGCCTCACTGCGCTCGTAGATCTTTGCGTAGGCTCGAGCCTCATCCCCGTCGAGGAGCCAGTAGTGAAGTCCACCATCAGCACCCATGGAGCCGAGCTTCAGGGTCAGCGTGCCCATCGGCTCGAGATCTCAACCTCGGTGGAGCGGCTCAGCTGCGGCCGACGGAGCTTCCGGCGATTGCCTTCGGCTCGCTGGAAGGAGAAGAGCACGAAGGCCAGGAAGAGGAAGAGCCCGGCGAGAGGAGCCGAGATCATCCACTGGCCGTCGCCGAAGCCGCAGACGATCTGAACGAGCGCGAGGAAAACGAAGGAGGTGGCGTGGACCCAGTAGGGGATCCGGAGGATGAAGTTGCCGATGCGGTCGCGCTTGGAGATGGTGTTGGTGTTCATGGCGAAGGAGCGTTCTCTCTGGTTCAATTGTTTGAGGAGGCCAGGGCGGCCAGGGCATCAGCCTTGGTCGACAGGTTCTCGGACTTGCGCTGAATGCGGACGAGGTTGAGCTGAAGCCCAGCGCAGATGAGCTGAACTACCGCAGCGATGATCCAGACAAACCCGAACGAAGATTCCGCCGAGAAGATGTAGAGATACACGAAGAGACCGGAGAGCAACAGGAAGAGGCCTGCAGTCTTCAGGGATCTCATGCTCTGAGTGCGGTCCGGCTTCGGAGATGTGGTGGTGTTCATGGACGCCACCATACACATGCTTTCAGCCCTGCGCAACAGCTGAAGATTAAGAGTTCTCCGAGCCCGGACTGGGTCGAGGATTGCCGTCTGAATCGCTCTGGTCCATCTGATCCCGGGACCAGCCGTCATCGTCCTTGGGGTGGCGGCCAGAGCTTCCATCCGGACCCTTGCCATCCCCATCCTTCAGGCTGAAGCCCAGGATCACGAAGATGATCCCAGAGCCAAAGAAGACTGGATTGCTGGTGATGCCCAGGATGATGAAGACGAAGCCGAGGATGAAGAAGGTCGCCCGGAAGGGATTGGGAGCTCCAGGACCCTTGCCGAAGTTCAGTCCGGGCTTCATGTCTGGTGTGGTCATGGCTCCTACTCCCTCTCGGCTCTGCTATCCGTCTACAGGTGTGTTCAGACTATCAAGCTGGTTCGCTCAGTGAGTGCTTTCACCCTTGCGCTTCGCAATTGCCTCACCGATGAAGTGGATCGGGAGGAAGACGATGGTTCCCCAGAGGATGCCGAAGGCGGTGGAGGCTGCGGTCTCACCGAGCCAGGCCAGGAAAGCGCCTGAGTGGTGGAGCGTATCCTCGATCCAGTGGAGGCTGTGAGAGAAGGGCTCGATGCCGATGTCTCCCAGGGACTTCCAGACGAGGTGGCCGCCGACCCAGAGCATGGCGAAGGTGCCCACCACGCTGAGCACCGTGAAGACCACGGGCATGGACTGCAGGAGCCCTAGGCCGAAGAGCCGGACTCCTCGCTTCTCCCGGCGGGCGAGGTGGAGGCCGATGTCATCGATCTTGATGAGGAGGCCCACGATCCCGTAGACGAGGACAGTGAGCGCCACGCCCACGATGATGAGCATGAGGAGCCGGCTGATCCAGTTGTCGATGTCGATGGACGCCAGGGAGATCAGCATGATCTCAGTTGAGAGCACCAGGTCGGTGGTAACGGCGCTGTTGACCATCTTCTTCTCGAGCTCATCTGCGCTCCTGGCGGCGAGCTTGGCCTCCTTGTGCTCCTTGAGGAGATGGACCATCACGAGGAACTTCTCGGCGCCCTCGAAGGCCAGGTAGGTTCCACCCACCACGAGGAGGTAGGGTAGCGCTGCCGGCAGGAGCCAGGAGAGAACCATGAGAAGCGGGATCACGAAGAAGATCTTGTTGCGGAGGCTACCCTTGGTGATCTTCCAGATCACGGGGAGCTCGCGCTTCGGCGACAGGCCGGTGACAAGCGAGGGAGCGACAGCCACATCATCGATGATGACGCCGGTGGTCTTCATGGAAGTCCGGGCAGCACCCAGTGCCACATCATCGATGCTGGCAGCAGCACCCTTGGCGAGCACGGCGATGTCGTCGAGGAGGGCAAAGAATCCCGAGGGCATGATTTCCTTCAGTGTGGTGGAAGTGGTGAGAGCACAGATCGCTCAAGTCCGATCATACACGATGGGAGAAGCTTCCGCGACTAGAGTCACATGGTCCTTCTCGACCACTGAGATCATGGTTCCTACCATCGACAGAAGGCGCCCCAGCTGCCCGCTAGAGCGAACTGGAGCGCCTTCCGGTGAGCATGTGTCGATTTACAGACTCGGAGGCTTAGGAGGTCAGGGAGCGATCCCATCATCCCAGCTGTAGTAGCCTGCTTCGACTCGCTGGATCTCCTCCTGCGTGAAGTCATCGCTGTAGTAGTCTCCGCTACCGATCTGGTGGGCCTTGGCGACAGCAGCAGGATCCGAGAGATCCATACCCTCGATGTCACCGACCTCGTAGAAGTCAACGAAGTCCTGGTACTTCTCACCGGCGAGCTTTCGGACAACCTGGTCGATGGCCCAGGTCTTGTGATGGTCTCCGTCGATCTGGCCGAAGCTCAGGATCAGCGACAGCGCCTCGGCGATGGCCTCATCCTTGGGCTTACCCTCGGTGACGAACTTCAAGAGCTCGTTTCGGGAATCATCGCTCACGGGCTGCTCGTTCTCGTTCAGCTCATCCATCTTCGTTCTCCTTCTTCTCGCTGTCGATTGCAGCGAAGTACTCGTCGAGGAGGTACATGAGGGCCTCCCCACTGTCTCCGTCCCCACCGCTGGAAAGGCCCATGGAGTCGTCAGCGAATTTGCTGTCGTATTCGGCGAGGAATCTGTAGAGAGCCTCAGAGCGCTCATCGTGGTCGAGACCCTGTTCCCAGCGATCATCGGGGAGTATGGTCACCTTGACCTTAGGCTTCGAGTGGTCTGCCATTGCTACTGCCTTTCGGTTGGCCAATTTTGACTCTTAGAACAGCTTCTGCCGTTGTGTTCTGTTCAGTTCCAGTTGAGCCCGAGGTATGCCCGCACCCGGCGGATGGCCGAAACGGTGAAGGATCGAGCCTCCTCATCGAGGAACATCTCAGGGACGACTCGCATGAGCTCTTCCTTACCACGGGCGATGAGGAAATCCTCCCGGGTCTCGTAGTAGGTCCGGTGGTAGCTCTCCTCAATGCGCTCTTGCTCAGCGATGGCGCTGGGAGCTGGCTTCTTCTTGGAGGACTCCATGGCCGCGAGCTTCAGCCACTCCTTCTGCCACTCTCGGATGGCGCTCTCGAAGCGGATGCGAGCGACCTCGAGATCGTCCTGCTGAACGGCCCGGAAGGCGTCGAAGTAGTGGATGCTCCGGGTCGGATCGAAGTTCTCACCGAGGAGGCCAAAGATCTCGCCGATGTCCTGGAGGATGGGGAGGATCGGGTTGGGAGCGTCGATGTCCGAGAGGGAAGGCTTGACTGTGGTGTCCATGGGAGGATCCTACGCGGATGCGGTCATCCTGTCAACTGCAGGAGCTAGTCAGTGCTCCCCAAAGTTCCATCTACACTAGGTTCCTGACGAAGATCCGAGTAGAACCACTCGTCCGTTGGTCTCTTGGAGTCGGGGTAGTAGCTATCCGTGAAGCCGATCTGGTGCCTGGCTGCCTGGATCGCCGATTCGAGGGCCTGGTAGTCTGCCTCTGTTCGCTCGGATGCGTAGAGCCTGTAAAGATCGAGGGAAACGCTCTCTGCCTTGCGCTGACGGATCCGAATCCGATCGATCTCAGCCTCCACCGTTTCGGCGAGCTGAAGCTGACATCGGGCGCTGTCCAGAACCTGCTGAATGTCCTCCCGCCAGCCGTTGGCAAGGAGTGTCTCCAGTGTGTTGTAGTGGAGCCGGTGGGCCAAAGTCTGCTGCGAGGCCTTGCGCCAGCTTCGGAAGGACCGCCTGCTCCGATCTGCGAGCTTCCGGTGGAAATCGGTGAAGTCGCTTGGCCGAAGTAGCCGTGGGAGCTCGATGTCGAGCTCGTCGTAGAACTCCCGGGCACTGCGAAGATCGAGCCTCCTGCTCAGGGGGCGCTTGAGCCCCGCTTTCAGTGCCGCCTGAAGCTGCTTTCTCATGATGTTCCTATCCTTCGTTGAGCCTTGCGAATCCACCGCGCTTCTTCTGAACCCTGCCGTAGTCCACTGTAAAGGACTCAGGGTTTTCCGGATCCACGAGGATGGGGATAGCAGCAAACTGACGGTCGAGATTCTTGCTCTCTTGCTGCAGCCGCCTGGAGGCTTCGATGAGCTCGGGGAAGTTGGTTCGCACGGTCCAGTAGCTCATGGAAAGCCAGCCCATGTGGCTATCTTCAGGTGAACCATGGCGAACCCAGAGCTGGAAATCAGGGAAGCTCACTTCGCCACCTTTGGAGTTGTCTCGACCGATTGAGACAACCTCCGCCTCACTTCGAAGACCGTTGGTCTCGAGATCGTTCTGCCTGCGCTGCCGGACAAGCACAAGGGTCAGCGCTAGGCCGACACAGAACACCACGACGAGGCCCAAGAAGATGTAGGAAGCTGCATTGTTCACGGTCGGGCCTTTCTCTCGGTGGCTGCTAGAGCCTACTATCGGTTCAGGCCGACCAGCGAGGATCGAGGATGACCTGGCTACCCCGGTAGAAGTCAACGAGAAGGGGCACAGTGACTGTTCCTTCGAGCTTCTGCCCGATTGCCAGGGGCGGTAGGAGCCGTTCGAAGTCAGCCTGCTGAAGGACGAGCCTTCGAGTGAAGTGCTTGCCGTTCACCTCATAGGAAAGATTCAGCATGTACTCCGGCCAGCTCTTGTCCGGTGTCGGAATGGCTTGAATCAGCTCAATCGAAGCGTAGATCTGCCGGGGAGCTTTGAGCACTGGGCCCCTGAGCCTGTAGGACAGCTTGACTGCTCCAGCGATCAGAAATCCGAGGATCACCAGTCCAGCGAAGATCCAGCCGAGGATGTCCATGTGTCTATTTCTCTCTAGAGCTGCGATCAGCTGCTGGGCTATGGTCCAGGCGAAGGCCTAGCTTACTGGAGCTGTGCTTCGGGGCGACTCTGAGTCGGAGGTCTGAACGAAGCGAGAGTTCAGAGCGATGCGCCGAGGGTGGTCGGGGTCCACGACGATGGGAATGGAGGTTCGCTCACCGCGAGCACCGGGCTCGAGGAGCACCGGGAAGTGGGACCGCATGGTCCAGTAGCTCACCGAGAGGTTACCCTGGTGCTCATCCACGCCCACATTGTAGACAACGGTGAGCTTGTAGTCGGGCCAGTCGCTGTCAATGGAGCTATCCTTCTTACGGACATCCACGACACGGGCCATAGTTCCCTGGCAGCACTGCCTGAAGTGGTTTCTCCTACGACCGTAGTAGAGGGCGAGTCCTCCGGCAGCAAAGATCAGTGCGAAGCCGAGGACGATGGCGAGGATTTCCAAGGGTTTTTCCTTTAAGAGCTCTGAAGGTGGGAGTCATTCACTCTCTACCATGGGCCTCTGAGGAGCCTGGTCCACGAGGCAATACTATCACACTGTAGGCTCTAAATGCTGCAGTTTCAAGCAAGCTCCTAACAGCTTGATCTACTTGAGATCGATCAGTCAGCGATGGGGCTTCCTGTGAGCTTCAGCCCGTCGATGGATCGCTGGGCCTCGATGGCGACTTCGTTAGGAGTAGGGACACCCTGAATGCGCTCGTGCTCGCAGGAAAGCTCACTACCGACGATGGTCGTCAGCGCGGACTTGGCGATCCGAACCTGCTCAGAGAGGAGCTGAGCTGCCTCACTGATGGACCCGGGGATGGCGGCCAAGTCCCCCTTGAGCTCACTGTTGAGCCCGTGACCATCAGCAGCCTTGAGCCCGTTGGCCGCAAGGTCCTGAGGGCTGAAGATCCGGTTGCCCTCATCCTCCACACCACCAGCGTAGATCGAACCGTGCTTATTGCAGGAGAGCGGAAGGCTCGGAGAAGCGCTAACAATCGTGGAGAGGGCACCTCCGAGGTCCTGGTAGGCCTTGCGGAGCTCGTTGAGCGCCAGGGCCTCGGGGTTCTTCTTGAGCGCCTTCGGAGACAGCTCACCGCCCTCGCCGGAGTAGTGGCGGAAGAGGTAGTGGAGGATCGCCTGGTAGGGCAGCTGAAGCTCATCGATGAGTCGAGTGCGCAGCCCGGTGGAGATGAGCCTCTGGATCTCAGGATCCGGGGTTCGCTCGAGCATCTGATCGACCTCGACCTGAATGCTCTTCTGGGTGGCGATCTTCTCAGCGGCCCAGGTGGCGGGCTCTACGGTGATGTCCATAGCGCCGATGTTACACCATGGATCCATGGTCCACAACAGCTGCAATCCACCGCAGGCAGATTTCTGGCCCAGTAGCGATGGTTGGCTACTGGGCCAGAAGGACCGTGGAGCTGATCTCAGATCTTGAACTCCCGGAGCATCCGGGACTCAATGGAATTGAGCGCGGACTCCGCAAACTCTTGAGTGGTGAAGAGCTTGCTACCGCCAGCATAGCGCTCCTCGTGGATGCAGGGCAGCGTACCCTGGGCCAGGGTCTCCAGGTGAGCTCGAGCTGTGCGAACCCGGTGAGCCAGGTAGAAGGCAGCATCATCCTTCGAGCCCTTGGGGATGTTGATGGTTCGCTTACGCATGTCGATCTTGTAGCGGCTGTCGATACGAGCTTCGATGTACTCAGCGGGATCGGAGCTCTTGAGTACCTTTTCCTTGAGAAGGCTCTTGATGAGGGGGAGTACCTGCCGGGCCTCTTCGCTGTCAAGTTCTACATCGGCCATGGCCTGAGTGCCCATGACGATTCGCTGGAGTTCGGCGTCGAGCGTGGCGAGATCGCTGAGATCTGCCTCGCTGCTCGTGCCGTCGGGAAGCATGCGCTCCATGTTCATGGTGTCCGCAGACTCAAGAGCATTGGCAGCAAAGACCTCAGGGGTGAAGAGCTCGCTACCCTTGCCCTTGGAGTTGCCAGCATAGACCGGCCCGTGCTTTGAGCAAGAGTGCTTGCCCTCTGCGATGATCCGCAGCCCCATGAGCATGTAGGTGTACTGGAAGGTGAGTCGCCGAAGAGCGGTGTTCTCATTCCATTCCAGGGAACCCTTGGCTGTGGGGTTCTTACCTGCTCGAGCGATGCGGTTGATGTAGTGCTCAACGGCCTTGAGGGGATCCGTGAGCTGGGCTTTGAGGCCTTCGATGATCTCCCCGCGCTTCTCCTCGAGCTTGAATTCTGCCTGGAGTTCAGCTGGAATCTGCGAGAGGAGCCGATCTGCCTCGTCGGTGATGCTCTTGGCAGTTGCGATGCGCTCCACCATGGTCAGTTCACCTCCACGAAGCTCAGGAGCCGATCCATGGGCTCCTGGAAGTCAGCCAGGCCCGGAGCGGTGTAGTGGGGCCCCCGGGCATCCTCTCGGCCGAGCTCCACGCGAAGGAAGCCGATGATGTCAGCTGCATCCAGGGTGCCCAGGAGGATCCGGTGCTCAGCCTCAGCCAGGGCGCCGTCGATGGCCGTGTTGACAGCATCGATTGCGTCGAAGTGGGCGTACTCAGCTTTCTTGTGGGTGGTCGGAAGATCGGCGGGGGATTTCGTGGGTGCGGTGGCCTTAGCTGCGGTGTCCATGGGATCATCGTACACACAGGAAAGGAGCCCCGCAACCCTTGGCTGCGAGGCTCCTCTTCGGATAGGTGAGGTGGTCAGTGCTTCCGCTGTGCCCAGGTACCTCCGATGGTGCGCTCTCCGCCGCCCTTGGAGACAAGCTCCCAGCGGTTGGTGTGGCCGCCGATTCCAGGAGTGACCAGGATGTCTCCAACCTGAGCTCCGGCCCTGGTGGCCTGAACCACAAGGTCGAGGGTCGTCCCGTTGTAGCTGAACTGCTTGAGACCCCGAAGGATGTAGCCCTGGGTGTGGATTCGGGCTCCGAAGTTGCCGCTGAGCGCCTTTGCTGCCGCGGTGAGGTGAGCTCTGCGGCTCGACTGTGAGTTGTTCATGGGAGCTATTCTATGCCCTTAGGTGGGCATCTGGCAACTCCTGAGAGCACATTTCGGCAACGACTTCTACTGGTGCAGCCTAGCCAATGGGAAGGGCTCCCCAACCCGAAGGTTGGGGAGCCCTTGGAGGGATTAGCCGTGAGGCTTAGCCCTTGGGGACCACGATGGTGCCGTTGTCGCCAGGCCAGCAGCTGAAGCCCGCGGGGAGCTTGTAGCCATTCTGCGACGAGTCCTTGAGGATGTCGAGGCAGCGCGAGACGAGCACATTGGGGTCGTTGCTCACCGAGGCGGAGAGCTCCTTGTTGGCAGCAGCCTGAGCAGCAGCGGTCTCCTTCTGCTGGAGGGCGATCCGGGTCTCACCGACAGCGGCGATGTAGTCGTTGATCTTCTTCTGGGTGTTGTCCGAGAGGTCCAGGTGGGAGAAGGTGATGCCCACGATCTCAGCCTGGTCAGCCTTATCGAGGCGGGCCTTCATGTTGTCCTCGATCTCCTTCGACAGCTTGTCGTAGTCGGGAACGAAGGAGACCTGGGTGGCGTCATCGGAACCGCCGACGACCTTCAGGTTCGAGATCGGGTTGTACTTACCCAGGGTCTCGCTGATGGCCTGCTCGAGCTGCGTGCTGATGGTGGCGGCCCGGAAGGACTGAGTCGGGTCATCCGAACGGTGCTGCTCGTAGATCGAGGCGGCGTTCTCCGGGTTGATCTGCCAGCGGTTGGTGATCTTCGCACAGGCCTGGCTACCGTCGCCGATGGTGACCTTGATGCAGCTGTCGCCAGCGTACTGGTCGGTCTGGATGGTGCCGTCGATCTCGATGACCTTGGTCCAGGGAGCCTTGAAGTGGAGGCCCGGGCTCAGGGTCTGCTGCGAGACCTTGCCGAAGTTGACGGCCACGCCGACATTCTTGGCCGAGACGGTGGTCGTGGACATGGTGACAGCGATGATCAGCGCGAGGACCGCAACGCCGAGGGCGGCCCAGCGGCTACCGTTGTAGATCGAGGAGCTCATCTGAAGGCGCTTGATGGCACCATCCGTGAGCTTCGGCTCGGCGTCGTAGCCCCGGCGGCCGCTGTCGACGAGCTTGCGACCCTCAGCGATCTCCTTGTCGGTGGCCCGACGCTTCTTGGAGAGGGTGGCGAAGGTCACAAGACCTCCGAAGACGAGGACGAGGAGGAAAATCACTCCGATGACAGAACCCATGGTGGGAATTCCCTTTCTAGGGTGTGGTGAACGATGTAGTAGAAACCTTACATGGAGGAGAGCACCCTGTCAACTTCTCCGGGATCCTCTCTTCCAGGCTGCAAGTCTAGTGCTCAGAAGCTCCCGCTGGAGCTGCCTCCATCGAAGCTTCCGCCTCCGAACATGCTCGAAGAGTCGTAGCTCGATGAGCCACTGTAGTTCGTGGACGACGAGGAAGATGAGCCATAGGATGAGCTCGAGGAAGAACTCCGGCTCGAGCGCTCGTCGCTCTGGGCAAGCCCCGTGAGGGCGGCGATGGCCAAGACAGGGTTGAGCCCGAAGAAGTTGGATCCATCCTGCCGGCGGCTGTAGTCAGAGGCATCCTGGAGGGTCCTGCGAGTGGTCCAATCCCTGCGCTCCCGGTCAGACTTCAGCTTCGAGTACTCAGCCCGCTCGGACTTAGAAAGCCCCTTCCAGAAGCTCTTGGCGCCCCTGCGAACGAGCTCCTCCTCTGCGCGCTTCTTCTCTGCGGCGACCCGGGCCTTTTCCTCGCGCTTCCGGCGTTCCGCTGTCTCCTTGAGCTGCTGATTCACAGAGCTCGAGCTGTCGAAGGCGGCGGAAGATGGGTGGTGCCAGTCCTGGAGCTCACTGAAGTGGTAGTCGATGATGTTGGCCTCGAGGAGTGACTCGTCTTCCCAGTCGTACTCCCCAAGGAAGGCCTTGCTGTAGACACTTTTCTCCTTGAGCCAGGTGATACGCGCTTCCTCGTTGGGGAGCTTGGCGAACTCCTTCCACTGACCTTCCTTCAGGGAGAGTACAGCATCGATGCGCCGGTTCTCCTTCTCTCTCTTGACGCGAGCAGCCTCAGCTCGTAGGGCTTCCTGCTCCTGCTCGTAGCGGATGCGGAGCTGACGACGGATGAGGAAAGCGCCGCCGAAGAGGACGATCCCTCCACCCACGGCGATACCAGCGTACTTGAAGAAGGCGCCGATGCCCTGGAGCTGCTCATCGCTGAAGCCGGTAGAGGATTCCTGAGGCTGAGCGGGACCGTTCTTGGCGCGCTCACCGAAGGCCTTGGCGGACTCGATGACAGCATCTGCGTAGTGGCCCTCTTTCAGCTGCGGCACGAAGGAGCTTGCCAGGATGGAGTCGAGCTCACTGTCCGGAATGCTGGCGTAGCCCGTGCCCTTGACCACCGAGTACTGCCGGGATCCCATGTCGATGCCATAGAAGAGTCCGTTGTTGAGCTCAGCCGATCCGCCGCCGTGGGCTTCCGCCTGCTCCTTGGCCCAATCCTCGATGGACTTGCCACCGGTGCTGTTGGTGGTGCCCACGGAGATGGCCACACCATAGTCCTCGAAGATCGTTCGAGCAGCCGCGTTGATGGCGAGTCGATCCTCGGAGCTGATCACCTCTGCGCCGTCGAAGACCACATCCACGAGTCCGTTGGGCTCAGCAGATGCGGCAACTGGCTGCCCACTCAGGCCGGAGGCTCCGGCAAAGCTCGCACTGAAGGCGTTGAAGCCCACCGTGAGGACGATGGAGAGCAGGAGGGAAGCTCCGATGGAGAGCAGGATGCGCCCTCGGTTGGGCTTGGAGCCGTGGGGTAGGTCGTAGCGAGAACTCTGTCGTGATGCCATGAGACGATCCTACATGGACAGCTAGGCTTTCACAACTATGAGCCCAGAATGCAGATTCAAAGGATCGGCCCGATCGATTTTTGGACCGGAGAGACGGGCTGATTTCGCAACCTGAACGCGCAGGCTAGAGCACAAGGAGTAGCGATGCTCTAGCCTGTCGATCCCATGGTTGAGCCGGCACTTTTCTCAGGATGGCAGTTTCTGATACACGATGCGGCTCGTGCGGTAGCTGAAGAAAAGACGCCGTGGAAAACAGCTTGCAGCTAAGCGACCTGAGTCACTCTCCGACCACCTGAAGGTCGATGTGGTAGCCGAGGATTCGACCCCGGGCGCCCACTGTCTGGTAGACCGGATAGAATCCGTCACCCCAGCCTGAGTTGGATAGCAAGAGCACACCCTCCCCATCTCGAGGGCCATCTCCAAGGGGGAAGGTTACCCGGCCGAACTCAGAGGCAGTTTCGCTCTCACCGTAGAGCTCGTCGATCCAGTCCTCTCGGAACTCCTCCTGCCTGTCCTCATCGATGGCACTGAGGTAGCTCAACATCTCATCTGAGTCGAAGAAGCCCACCGTACCAGCATCCACACCGATGCCAAAGGCGTGGCCCTCGGAGAGTTCGGATCGATCGTGGCCGACGGGAATTGCAGGCAGAATGTCGGTGGGCTCATCCCGGGAGAAGACCACAGACAGGTAGGCAATGCGCTTGTGGCTCTCATCCTGAAGAACCGAGACATCTACCTGTGTGGCAAAGACCCATGCAGGCCCCTCGTGCTCTGGAACTGCGAAGCGAAGGAAGTGCTCGTCGGTGGTAAGAGGATCGGCCGCACCGACCTCACCGGATCGAAGATCCAGGCTACCAACTCGTCGCTGCTGAAGGCGTACTGGATAAGACTCAGAGTCGAAGCCAGCAAAGGGGGCGCTGTTCGCATCTGCGTAGAAGTGCTGAAGATCCATGGTCTCTCCTCGATTGAAGCTTTCAGTCGGTCCTCTGAGAACCTATCGTCTACGAGCGCACTGCAAGTCCGCTCTATGGCTCACTCGAAGAGCGCGGCGAAGGCCTCCTGGGCCTGAAGCTGCTGTGCGCTCACTGGAGTAGCTTCGGCGCCTACCGCCTTGAGGCCGAGCTTACCTCGCTTCTCAGCAAGGTTCTGCTCCATCTCCTCGGTGATCCCGTGGCTGTAGAGCCGGAAGCGAACCTCATAGCCAAGGAACTGAAGAATCTCAACGGCGAACTCCAGGGAGGGCTGAGTCTCCTTCAGGGAGAAGTAGTCCTGACCCTTGCCGAGCTCTCTGGCCACATCCCGATTGGGCATGGCATCTGACTTCACTGCGAGCACGGCTGCCTCGGAGAGCTTGCCGATGGGAATCTCGCCGCCGAACTTCTGAGTACCGCGCTTCAGCACCACCGAGCCACTGTGGCCGATGAGGCTGAGATAGCGCTCCACCATGGGAGCTCGAAGATCGGAACCTTCTTCGATCTTCTGGAGCGCCTTGGGCGTCATGTTGAGGTGGCTCTTTACGGGCACCAGGGTCCTTCGGCGCTCCGTGATCTCGCTGCGGAACCCGGCAAGATCGGCGAGCTTCACTGGAACCTTGGACTTACCATAGGGACTGCGTACGGTCATGCGCTGATCTCCTTGGTTTCGGGAAAGAGCTCTGCCTCGAGGACTTCGTAGCGAGCTCGAGCCTCAGCAGCTCTCCTACCTCGGCGAATCAGATCAAGATTGAAGCCCAAGGCGCCGACTACTCCGAGCACGACTCCTCCGCCGATCAGAGCTGGATCATCCCCGATCGGCAGTACTGCCGAACAGAAACTGCCCACGACCGCACCTGCTGTCGCTATGAGGGGGCTGATGATCCAGGAGAAGCTCTTGAGCTCCCTGTGAATGGACTGCAGCTGGTTAGCGTGATTCGAGAGGAAGTAGGCATCGGCATACTCGTCGAGCTCAGCGGCCATGGGCTCTCGCTGGGTCACTGAGCTCGACAGAGTCTGCGCCGCTGTCGGCTGGATTTCAGAGAGAAGGATCATCTGCTCACAGCTCCGCTTCGGCCGGGGCCTCTGGTGCCTGAGTGCGGCCAGGCCATCCAGCAGACCAGCGCTGACCCTCGAGATCAACGATCTCCACCGTGAGCGCATCGACCTTGGCCTGAGCTTCGGCGAGCGCATCCCTACGAGTCTGAACTTCGCCGATGTAGCGAGCGAGGTCCTTGATCTGACTGTCCACCCGATCCTGAGCGCTCCTGAGCTCAGAGCCAAGGAGGCTGCCGCGTTCGAAGGTCTTCCGAACCTGAGTGTTTCGGCGACCGACCTTCTCGGTGGTGGTGTAGCTGCCGGTGCCCCGATCCTTCAGGAGATAGTCCCAGAGGGCAGAACCCTCGGGAAGCTCAGAGGCCTGATCGAAGCGTGCCTGCACCTCTGTGAGTTCCCCGTTGTGCTTCGAAACGCTCACGAAGAGATCGAGGATGCGCAGGAGACCGTAGTTCCAGCTGTAGACGCCGAGCTTCTGGGGGATCAATCGAGCGTCCTTCCCGTAGAGCTTCTCAGCGTCCGCGGTGCCACCCGAGAGGAGCGTGCTCGCGGTCGAGAGGAGCTGCTCTGCGTAGCTCAGGGCTGCGGGGTCGGTCGTCCGACGAACGGACTCAAGCTCTCGCTTTGTTGCGGGGAGCTTCTCAAGGAGGCCAGCGTTGGCGGAGCCGATGAGGATGCTCCAGGGAGCGCGCTTCAGGCCGTTGATCTCCTCGAGGATGAACTGCTCATCGTGAACCAGCTTCGCCTGTCCGGCGAGCAATCCGAAGCTCTTCAGGTCCTCCGAGGTGAGCGAGGTCTTGAAGATGAAGTTCGCGTAGGTGCTGTCGAAGCTGTCGTCGTAGTCGAGGATGTAGTCCGGGTGGGACTGGAGCGCATCGTTGTTGACAGCGAGGCAGAATTCCTCGTGCTCGCCGCTGTCGGTGTCCGTGTCGCAGTAGCAGTCCCGGTTGCCTCCACCCTGGCGAGTGTGAAGCTGAGCGTAGATCACGCCTGGCTCAGCGGTGAAACCGTGGTCGCTGAACTCATCGGCGGCAACACGAGCCCCGTCGAAGAACCAGGAACCCCGAGACCGGATCGCAGAGATCTTGAGCGCAGATTCGGGCGTGGGAGCCTCGACGGCAACGCCTCGAGCGGAGATCACTTCAGAGAAGCGCTCCGCCCAGTGCTGCGAGAAGCCCTTACCCTTGCTCCGAGGGACCTTCCGGGCGAGCTCCAGGGCGGCGCCCGAGAGGCCGGGGAAATCGCTAGTCCAGAGCTCATCTGTGGTCAGTGCTGCGTTCATGTTTCGATGCTACATGAAAGCCCATCGATCCGCAACGGTCTATGGCTAGAAGGAATCCTCATCTTCGTCCTCGTCGTCCCAGCTAAGTCCGTCGAGCTCGGAGTCGTATCGATCACCACTGCGGTCAAGCTCAAGCGCGCTGTCCGCGAAGTTGCCGAGCCGATCAGCTGAACCGGAGTCAGCAAAGTACTGAAGCATCTCTGGAGTGCCTCTGACGGGAACAGCGTCCTCGTAGACCTCCTCCAGGGACTCTAGGTCCTGCTGACCGTTACCGTCAAGGAACGAGCCAGACCGGGTGGGTGATTCGAGGACCACATGGGCCGAGGTGAAGATCACATTGGGCTCACGGGCGAAGGCCTCTGCCAGAGCCTCTGGGCTGTCGAAGCTGTAGGAGAGAAAGTAGGGAGCGCCACGAGTCTTCCTATGAACTGCGAGCGCAAGATCACCGCAAAGTCCGGTGCTGAGAGCGGCCCGGGCTGCGGGATCGCTGAGATCTCCATCCGTAACCTCGAAGCTCCCCAGATTGCTACCCAGAGTGATCTTCCGCTGGATCGCTACAGGCAGACTGCCTCCCTGACTCTCCGCGTAGGCGGCCTCTGCCTGTGCAACATCATCGTAGTGGCCGCCATCCTCGTAGGGACAGTTACCGGTGGTGACACCGCAGGGTGCTGGACCCGCGGGACTAAGGTGGAGCTGTCCCGCAGCCATCAATAGCCCTCTCCCTCGTAATCGTAGAATCGACCCTCTCGATCCAGAGCGATGGCCGCATCTGCAAAGTTCGAGAGATCGTGGGTGCCACGAGTGCCTCGAGGTCCACTACCATAGTGGGAAAGGATCTCAGGAGAGACCTCTCGGACGCTCGTGCCGTAGTACCCCTCAATGTCCTCCGCACTCTTGACTCCATAGGCGTCGAGGAACATGCCTGGATGTTCCCGGCTCTCTACGAAGGCGTGGGCCACATGGTCTCCGAGCTCGCCCCTCTCGGCAGCTGACTCAAGGGTAACACCAGGTGGAAGCTGCTCATCCACGGCAAAGAACACTCGACCGCCCTGCTTCTCCTGGATTGCCATGGCGAGATCGCCGCAAAGACCGTTGACAAGGTAGTGGCGAACCCTCGGGTTGCTAAGATCCCCGTCCCGAACCGCTACCGTGTCGAAGTCGAGATGGAGTCGAAGAGGTGGAAGTTCCCTGGGCTGTTGAGTGACTTCAGGCTGACGCCTTCGGAATAGGTCTCCGATGCTTCGCTTCGCTGGAGCTGGTAGCGATCCGCCCATCTTCTCCTCGAAGGCATTCTCAGCTCCTGAAAGGCTGAGAAAATGGCCATCTTCAGCATATGGACAGTTGCCGACAGTCGCTCCACAATCGGATGGTCCCTGGGGAGAGAGGTGGATGCGCTTCTGAGCCATGGTGCTTCCTTTGCTGGAGTCTATGAACCATGTTCTAACAGCTACAGGGCTGAGCCACTACTGACTGGCCGAAGGATGTATCCTAAGGCGGCGAGACGCTGCAACCGTGAGCATGTTCAAGCAGAAAACCTAGGGGCTCAGCGAGGCTCTGAGGGCTGCACAACTCTAGAGCGACTGAAGCGTGCTGGAAGCCTACGCTGAACAGCTCTCCAGAGCGGCTTCAGCCTGTCGAGAATCCAGCGGGTGAAGCGCTGGATGGGAGGAAACTCGAGGCCGAGGATCGAGAGCCCGAAGAAGACGATGAGCCAGCCCGGTCCGGGGAGGGGGATGAGGACGATGCCCACGGCTATGACCACCACACCTGCGATGGCGATGAGGATCTTGTTGGCTATCTGAAGCCAGGGATGTCTTTCCTGTATCCACTCTCGATAGCGCTGGTAGCCGCGATGGGGATGGCGGGGCAGCGTGGTGATTGTGGCGGTGTCCTTCATGGTGAGCCCATATCGGGCAGACTTCATGTGTCCTTACTCACAGGGTGCAAAGAAGTGGGGCGGTTCCGAGAGAGAACACCACATCCGTTCTCGGAACCGCCCCATGTGGGGAGGGCCTCACCTCGCTGAACACCACATCCGTGCGAGGGACTCATCTCACCCAGAGGCGACAACGGACACCACTCCGCATGTCGTCGCCTCGTATGATGGGATTCCGGGGAGCGGCGATTGAACACCACATCCACCGGGCCGCTCGACCCGGAATCCCAGTCTCTGTAAAGTTTTAGGAGGGGCCTGAACAGCCTGAGTTATTCAGGCCCCTGGGATCATGCTGTGATCAGCTGATCAGTCATCCGCCATGGGCTTCGAGGCCCAGCGAAGACCGCGGGACTTGAGCTCGGCTTCTGCCTCGTCATCGCTGAGCACTGCCGGGCGAGTGTTGCCCTGTTGGTTGTAGCGCTTGAAGCTCTTGTCCGAACTGATTCGAGCATCCTCCATGTACTTCTCATCGAGGAACTCCTGGAGCGTGTAGTAGCCGGAGGGCTGCGCGCTGCGGCCGTTGGGCATCCGCACGCTATAGCCGTTGAGCCAGTAGCGCGCCTCGCCGTTCTCGCCGGAGATGATCCGATGGCCCAGGGAGTAGGCGCCTCCCATGGGCCCGGCTTTCACGACCTCGGCGACGGGCTTGAGAGCCTCGCGCTGTCGCTGGTACCAGCTGTTGTAGTCGGTGATCTTCGCCTTGGCCTCATCGGTGAGGTCACGGGCGTCGAAGAAGCTGAATCCGGAACCGAAGGGGCCTCCGCCACCTGAGCCGACGACGAGCTGACCGGCCTTGGCCGCCTCTACAAGCTTCTCGAGGACTTCGGTGAAGAGTCCGGGGAGCTTCTCGAAGACCAGGACCTCGCCGTTGTGGAAGCCGCCGGACTGAGTGTAGCGCTCGGTGGGCTCCTGCTCGGTCTGTGCCGTGTCGAAGCCCACGATGGCTCGAACGAGATCCTCGCGCTTGAGCTTGGAGTAACCCTTGAGTCCGCGGCTCTTGGCCAGGGCCTTGAGCTCAGGGACAGTGTTGCGATTGAACTTCCAGCCGAGCTGAGTCTTACCGCTGTCCCATTCGTCACCCTTGCGAGCCTGGCTGAGCCCCGAGGCAAGCTCTCGCTGGATGTCGTAGATTCGGGACGAAGCGGCGAAGCCGACGAGCTGATCCGTCTCGATGACGAGGTCGATCTGCTGGACGCCCTCGAGGAGTCCCTTGTTGTCCTCCTTGAGGAGGTATTCCTGGGAGAAGAAGTTGTTGGCAGCACCGGTACGAGTGAAGATCTCGGCCATGTTGCCGGATCCCGCCTCTTCCTCGTAGCGGAAGTCGCAGGAGTACTGGATGCCGAGGAGGGGGTTGCCACCTTCGTTGGAGGCGAGGATCAGCGTCCCCTTGCGAGTGCCAGCGCGGCGCTCGAGCTTCTCTTCGTCGAGGCGATCCGCGAAGTCGGTGTAGATCGACATGCTTCGTTTCCTTCGTGGTGGCGGTGGACGGTGGTGTGTTGCGGTGATGAGGTAATCGTATACCGAGGAGCTGAGCGATGTCAAATCGAGAGGCGAAAAATTTTTAGCAGATTTGAGCAGAACCTAAACGCTGGTCGCGGCGACGCTCCCCGGTTGAGAGCGGTGTGGATCAGCGCTGGTTGGAGCGACGGGCCGCGGTGTTCTGCTCCCAGGTTCGAACCTCCATGCCCAGGGGAGTCGAGGTGATGTCCAGGGAGCCGATGAGCGCCTTCATGGTGGAGGTCTTGAGCTCCGGCTCGTTCTCGTTGGACTCGGTGAAGTTGATGGCCTCCTGGATCGAAGCGCGAGCTTCGCGGATGGATCGCTCAGCAGCCTGGAGCTTGCGAGCGATGAAGGCAGCACTCTTGGTACGAGTCGAGTCGTTGATGAGAGCGGTGGAGGTTGCGGTGTTCGTCATGGTTCTATCCTATGACCGAGGAGCTACAGATGTCAACTCCACGGCCAAAGTTTTGTCAGCTGTTTCGACGGGGAACCTGTCGAACATCTGCGAGGAGCTTCTCGATCTCATCGAGTCCACCCGGAGGAGCGTAGATCACGGCCACACCGTTGGCCTCTGCGGTGGCGACCTCTGCGGCCGTACCCACTGCGTCAACATCAGGAGGAGTGATGGCCACGATGAAATCCGACTCGATGATGGCCATGTCGTTGACTCGCTGTGCCGACTCGTGCCAGCCACCCGACCAGGCCCGGTGGGGTGAGTAGATCAGGCAGCCGTTGTGGATCAGCTCGGCCCGAACGAGTTCGCGCCAGGCATCGTAGGCCGCGTACTCAGGGGAGTCGATGCGTCCCCACCAGGTCTTGATGGGACCCACGAGTACCCCTCGGCGAGGGGTACCATTGGGAAGATCAGCCTCTACAGCACCGTTACCTCCGACTGCGAGGAGGGCCTTGAATCTGTCAGCGAGGGCTTCGGCGCCTGCGGACACCGTTGGAGTATTTGTCATGAAGACAACTCTAACGCAGTAGTGCTCAGAAGGCAACAGGAACTACCGGTTAGCCTTTGGAATGAAGGGGATAGTTTTACTGACTCCACCGAACTTGGTGTACTTGCCATCCCAGTTCTGGCCGGTAACCTGGTTGTAATGAGCCACAGTGTAAGGAGAGGTGAGGGACCGCTCGACTCCATTGCTGTCGGCGTAGCGTAGTCCAGTAATACTGGAAGAATCGAAGGTGATCCGTGTAGGGCCGAGAAGTCGCTTAGCAGTCAAAAGACCGGTAGGTGTTCCTGTGGCAGAGTAGCTCTTCTGGTCCCAGTAAAAGTACTGAATGGTGCCGGAACCATCGGGATTCAGAGTGTAGGTTCCACCGTTGTAGCCATCGGTAGTGGTGGCGTAGGCAATGCTCGCGTAGTCTCGAGTGGAACTCGACTGGTAGCTGTAGGGTAGCGTGTCGCTGACGATGGGCTGAAGAGAACCTGGGACGACACGATCCACGGTGGTCGATCCATTGTTCTTACTGACGGTGACACCCTTGAGGGAACCTCCCTCGTTGATGTAGCGAGACTCACTGTAGGTGCTCGTACCACTCCACTGGTATCTGTAGTCGTTGCCAGCAAGCTGTGGGATGCGGGCATCGAAGATGTCACAAGCTGAAGTAGTGTTATTCAGTGAGGCAATCGTGCTACTGAAGAGCGCGCTACTATCCGAAGGGCTCATGGTCGAGCTCAGCCGAAGTAGGGAGAGCCTAGCAGCGTTGCTGTCTGCTGGGGCGCCCTCGATGACCGACGACTGCCCTGTGAGACTGTGAACCATGGACTGCCAGCCTTCAGAGCCTGAGCGTACCTGATCGGGTTTTCCAGCCGTGACGAGGGCCCGATTGTCCCGGTCATGCTGCAGCATGGCATCGGTAACCGAGAGGCTCATGGGTCCACACTTGTAGCCGGCCAGAGCAACTGGATCGGGGGCTGGAGCTTGAGTGGGCTGTGTCGTTGGAGCACCCGTAGGGCTTGGAGTAGGGTTGGCTGTATTACCGCTACCCGGATCCGAACCTCCGCTATTCCCACCGGGCTGCGAAGTCGATCCATCCTTGGGCATTCGCGGAGCGTAGCCGTCGAAGGTTTTAGCAGTAGCCACGCCACTCTGAGAGTGAACGAAGAAACTATCGCCACCGGTTCCGGCAGACGCGGGAAGGCTGAAGAGCACAGCTCCCACAGCTAGGATTCCGAGTGCACCGGCAACAGTTTTGTCCCGGTTTGAGAATCTAACCAAGTCCTACTCCTTGAATGGTTTAACTTTGCAACCGTATCGTACCCTAGGAAGCTGAAATACTAATCAGTGGTTCAACTTAAGTCGCACCTATGAGAAGCTACCTGGTAGCCTTCGTAGGCTCGAATGGTGCATCGAGCTTAACATCAGCAGGCTTCAGGTAAGAACCATCCCAGTTCTGGCCCGTGATCTCATTGTAATGATCTGCCGTAAAAGGAGCGGTGATGGTCTTCCCCGGAGAGCTCAGTCCGACGATGTTTCCACTACTGTCCCACTGGACGGCCGTGGGGCCGTTCGTACGGGATGGGGCACCGACTCCGGTGATGGTTCCGTAGCTCGACATCGCTCCATTCCAGTAGGAATAGGATATGTTGCCAGAACCGTCGGCATTCTTTCTGTAGTTGGCGTAGTTGTATCCGTCGATGGTCTTCTTGAAAGTCATAACGGCAGTGCGGTTGCCGTCGGTGGAGACGCTAACAGTGCTAGGGTAGCTGTCGCTCAGAGCTGGCTTACCACTGTTGGCAGACTCGTAGCGGTTGACACTCACGCCCCCACTCTGAGTTCCGACCCTAGTGGCAGCTAGGCTTCCATCGATTTGCTCGTAGCGACCTTCAGTGAAGCTGTCAGTACTCGTCGAGCTGAAAGCCTTAGACCAGTAGTAATAGAAGGCCTTACCTGCGCTCGGATTCCTCGAATCCATTGCCGTGTAGCTTGTGTCATAGGACTTCGCGTAGGCTATCACACCTTCTGGATAGGCAGCTGTTCGATTTGGGGTGGTGAGTCCAGAGGTCAGGTAGAACTGGCTCGGCTTCGAGCCGTCCGTAGGCCAACCTGGTACTACATTGGGGCTTGTCGCGGAATTAAAGTTGTAGAGCCCCTGCCATCCATCAGCTGTGGTAGTAGGTGAGGATGCGGCGCGATTGTCCTTGTCGAAGTTCACCATGGCGTCGGTAACAGTGAGCTTCATAGGGCCGAAACTGTAGTCAGCTAGAGTGACAGCCGGAGCAGTGCCCTCAGAGCCTTCATCTGCCTTGAAACCGCCGAGTCCAGCGGTGGCTTCGTGGGGCTTAGGACTGTCAAAGTCTTGAGCATGGATATAGAAATGACCGCCATCTAGGGCGGCAGAGGCTGGGGCAACTAGAAGAGGAACAGCTAAAGCTACACCGACCAGAGAGCAGACGAGCTTTGTGCGCTGAGAGAACTTTTCCAACTTGATGCTCCTACATGTAGATACCAGCTTCCATATCGCAATGTAGCTTGAAGCATCGTGATCTGGGATAGCAATTTCCTACTAGATGAGCTCAGCCAGAACCACAGACCAGGGTAGTTCCCCCTACTTAGGGACGCTGACCCCTCGCCGCTTGATTGTGCAGGAGTTCCAACTTTAGCACAATCAAGCGGCGAGCTTGACAGGCTCTATGGCTTTGTGGGCTCGAAGGGAATGCTTATGTCGAAGTCTGAGTACTTCGGGTACTTCCCATCCCAGCTCTGGCCTGTCACCTGATTGTACTCGGCGACGCCGCTGAGCGCACCCGTGCTCTGCATGTTCCCATTTTTGTCTCGATATCCAGAATTGGCGATCTTCCCAGTTGACCCATCGATGATCAGGCTAACAGGGCCATCGGTCCTCGTTCCATAGTCCATGTCATTTTGGCCATCTGGCGTTTGGCCCTTGTAGTTCCTGTAGTATATATTGAACATACTAGAATCTGTCTTCTGGACCTGGATCTGATTGTAGCCCTTGCTCGAATCTTTGAGCAGAATGTTCATGTCAGTCGGCTGTCCATCTTCGAATCTGATGGAATAGGGCTTAGAGTTACTCTTGGGGTAGCTCGTAAACTTGGTGGGATCGTCCTGGCGATTGACCGTCATGGAGCCGTCGTTCTGATGGGCCACATTGACCCCAACGAGCGTTCCGTCTTCGGAGAAGTAGCGACTCTCGCCGTAGTAATTTCCAGAGACAGCATAGTAGTAGCTCACGCCGGGGCTAGGAGTCTTCCTGTAATCTGAAATGCTGTACCAGTCATCCGCATTTTTCAGGTAAACAGCCGTGATCTGCCCACCGGTGCCATTGACGGCGTCCCCGGGCGATGGCTGGAGAGAATTCTTTGCTAGGACCACTAAGATGGTGTTCTTGTCTGGCAGCCCAGGGACGATCGAACCAGAGGTCGCATCGTAGCTCCAGATGGTCTGCCAGCCATCGGAGTGGGTCCTGATGTCTTCGGTACGACCCTCCTCCTGGGCTTTTCTGTTGGCTTCAGAGAAGGCAAGCATATCGTCTGTCACGGTGATGCTCAGTGGGCCACTCCTAAAGGAAGCGAGGGCCTCTCCCGGATCGGGATCTGTTGTTCCACCACCAGGATTTCCACCGGCGTCACTTCCGGTGCCACTGTTTCCGGCATAGGCTTCGATCTTAGGCGTGTCCAAATTCCAAGCGTGGACCTTGAACTTGCCATCTGAGACGGCCCCTGAAGCGGGCAGAGTAAGGAGGGGGACTGCGAGTGCACAGCCCACTGTGAGAGCGATGAGCCTGGATCTACCCTGATTGCTGTTCAAGTGGATCTCCTGATCGAAACGGATGCTGGTTAGGCGAACTTGAACAGCCATATCACGAAACAGCAAAGGAGCATGTGAGCGATTGAACGAGCTCACATGCTCCTTTGCAATAGCCCGGAAGAAATTAACCCTTGGGCTCGAAGGGCTTGTCGGTGTCGAAATCGGAGAGCTTGGGGTAGCTACCATCCCAGTCCTGGCCGGTGATCGAGTTGTAGTCAGCTACTGTGTAAGTAGCTCCTTCATCTCCCACATACTGATTCTGACCATCAGCGTCAGCGTAGAGGAAGCTGGTGATGTTACCATCGCCGTCAAGGTTCAGTGAGACAGGGCCATGCCGCCTCACGGCATCGTCTACATTGATGCCGTAGGGGCCTACGCTAGCATACTTGCCGAAGCGGATCTGAGTGCCATTTCCCTGAATCCACAGCTGATCGTAGCCATCTGTGGTGGCCTTGAGTCTAATGCTCAAGGACTCAACTCCACGGTTCGAGAGGATGAGATCGTAGGGCTTAGTGTCACTTGGGACTGGAGTCGCATCTGTAGGAGATGTCTTCCTGTTGATCTGGTAGTTCCCGTCACCGGTGCCGTCAACTTCAACAGCTACGAGCTTACCATCCTCAGAGATGTATCGGCCTTCCTTGAGCTCATTGCTGTAACCACTTGCCGCCTTCTTATAGGCATAGAGATTGTCAGCCTTCGGAGCGACCCTTCCGTCGGTCATCGAATTACTTCCTGGGGACTGGTTGTACTGAGCAACCATGTTGTTGCTGATACGATTGTAGAGGGAGTCAGGGCTGGGCTTTGTAGATTCCCTGCTAAAGATCATGTCGATGCTGGAAGCGTCAGCTGCAGGCATCGACTGAGTAGCATCGCCCGAATCATTGTCGTAGAACCAGATCGTCTGCCAGCCGGAGGGATCGGTCTTAATATCTTCGGTACGACCCTCTTCCTGTGCCTTCACATTGGCCGCGGAGAAGTCGAGCATGGCCTGAGTGATCTTGAGGCTGAGCGATCCAGCCGTGTAGGTTGCAAGTGTAGCTGAGCTGTCCCCAGTGTCGCCGCCAGGTGTGCCAGGTGTGCCACCAGTATCACCGGACTTGGTCCCCTTGATCCCCGCGTAGGCCTCGTGGAACTTGGGCTGAGCCTGATCCTGAGCGTGGACAAGGAAGGTTCCGCTGTCGAAAGCTGCTGAGGCCGGAGAGATGAGGAAGGGAAGGACGATGGCCACGCCGAGGGCACCGATGATGACCTTGTGCGCGTGAGGGGACTTTCTGTTCAAGGTGGTGGCTCCAAGAGGAAGTACGAAAGTAGATAGATGCCCATATCACACATTCACATTGATGATTGACCATTTTCATCCTAAAACTATGTGACATAAGCGCAACTTCATCGATTTCGCCGCAGAAATTGAAGAGGGAGCCTCCTGCGAGCAGCCTACTCTGAGGCTACTGCCCTCAGCTGCCTTCCTAAGCGCAGTTGAGCCCTTAGGCCGATGATCCATCGCCGATGAGATCAGAGTCCCTCAGCGGGGCGAGCTCGATGATCTTGGCGCTCTCTACTGATGGATGGGCTTCCCAGCCACTTGCGACCGTCTGGAGCTCCGTCTTCGAAAGGGCCTCAGGGAGGAGTACCCGGTACTCCCGGTGCGCTCCGTCGCTGGCAGCTATATGCAGATTCCCGGGAGGGAGCTCAGAGATCAAGGCCTTTGGCTCTACGCCCTTCTGTGTCCGAAGGAGGAGCTGGTCTGCTAGGTAGTAGCTCCCATGAGAATCCCTGGCGACTGATCGACCTGGAGCTCTAGCAGCTGTTTCCCAGGGATCGGAGCTCATGGTGCTATCGGAGTGAGCTTCAGGCTTACCGATGCCACGGGTTGAAGTGAGCTCATTGTAGGCACGGGGAGCCGCATCTTCCTGGATCGTTCCGTCATCTGAGCTGATCGAGAAGTCGTTCAGCGATCCTCCGCCGGGAGTGAACCCGCTGATGAGCATGGCCACTGCGAGGGCTGAGACCGTGATTCCGGTCGCTCTCTGCGCTCTCTTTCCCATAGGTCTCTCCTGGCTATTGCTGCTCTTTTGATTGCCTGCTTCCATATCGAGATGGTAACGAAGTGCAGGAGCCCACAAGGAGCTCACCGGAAGCTCATATGAAAACGGGACTGCCGCCAGATCGCGTGAATCTGGCGGCAGTCCCTGTGGTCAGGAGCGCTCAGCCCTGGCTGATGGCGAACTTCTTCGCGGTGGCCCGGGTGCGCTGACGGTTGGGCTTGTTGCTGTGGGTGCCCGCAGCACCGGAGGAGCGGAGGCCGTGCATCTCAACGGCGTACTTGTGGTTCTCGATGCCGCGGTACTTGGGGGCCTTGTTCTTGGCAGCCATGATGAAATCCTTTGAGCAGTGGAGTGGTGAGCTCCGAGGTTGTGGTGTGAGCACTACTGTACACGCTTTCTATCGAAGCGCAACCGATCCCCAAAAATTTCCTCAGCCCGCTGAAATCTCAGCTGCAGTAGCGGAAAGCCGAAGAGCTAGCCATGGGAATCGACACGGTGCAGTTGCCGTGGGTAGCGCTGGCGAACTCATTGCGGAAGCCGAATCCGCTCGTCAGATAGCCATCAACCACCTGGTTCCAGCTGTAGCCTCCATCAGTGGAGCTGTAGAACTGGATGTTGTCTTCCACCGGAGAGTAAGCGAAGATCGTGTTGCCCGAAGCGAACTGTGGAGTCACCATCGCCGGAAGACCAGTCGGCGTGAACTTGGTCCAGCTGTTACCGCCGTCGGTGGATCTGAAGAAATCAGAACCGTTTCCGTCCAATGACAGAGCCGTGTGGATGAGCCCCGAGGATGTCTTGACGATCTTGTCCCGGCTGTAGCTGGTGATGCCGTTGCCGATCATGGTCCAACCGGCTGAGGTGCCAGGAAGGGCCTTGGTAGTGCTCCAGCTCTTGCCGTCAGTGGACCTGATGAGGAGCGCACTCCGGGAGTACTGACCATCGTTCGGGTCGAGGCCGAGCCCGCTTTCAGCATAGAACTGACCATTCACAAACTGAACCCGGGCAAGGATCATGGTGCCCTCGTGGCTACTGTCGATGAAGCCGGTGGGGAGGCTCCTGTCAGTCCATCCCGAACCATCCGTGGAGGTCTGGATCACTGCCTGGCTGGAGTCATTGCCCACTGCCACGAAGATACCGTTTGCGTAGGCTACGCTCTGATAGCTGTAGCCAGGAGTTCTCCTGACTGTCCAGCTAACCCCGTCCGTTGATGTGGCGATCTGGCCGCCGACTGCTGGATCTCCGCTCTCGGCCTGAGCGACAGCTACGAACCGTCCGTTGCCGAAGGCGACCCCGTTCCAGTTGCCCGAGGGAAGAGGATCGGTCTTCCAGCTCTTGCCCTCATCGGTTGAGCTCAAAGTGCTATCGCCGATGTAGCTCACTGCGAGGTACTTGCCAGCGCCGTAGGCCATGCTACTCCAGTAGCCGGCTGTGGTGTTCGCCCGGGTTGCTCCCTGATCTCCAGTGTATGGAAGCCCGCTGGGATCTGAGCCATCGCCCGTATCACCTACGGTGCCACCCGATCCTCCGCCAGGCGAAGTGCCACCAGTACTCCCACCAGATCCGCCCGGGGTATCCCCTGTGCCGCCGCCGGGTGTGGATCCTGAGCCACTTCCGCTACCATCGCCCTTGCCCGGGGCCTTGTAGCCGCGGATACCGAAGAACTGGTTCTCCTGCTTGTTCGTGGCCTTGACCATGAAGCTGCTACCGAGGATGTCTGAGGCCGACGCACTGGGGACGATGGCCAATCCTCCGAGGGTAACTGCACAGAGTGCTACTGCGAGGATTTTACTGTTGCTTTTGACCATGGGCCACTACGCTCCGCTGTGAAGTGAGTAAGACTTCGACCTCAGTCGATGTGGCCACTATCGATTAGGCGGGCTGCTATCCGGAGGAGGTGAGAAATCAGATCAGGCTAGTGAGTTCGATCTCCACGCCCGCGTCCCTGAGGAGATCGAGCTCTTCCTGGGCCTGTAGGAGCCCGATGGCAGAAGAAGGCCACTGCTTTGACTTCTTGAAGTCTCTGCTGTCGATCAGCCTCTTACCGAATAGCCGCTTCTCGTAGAGTCTGAGTCCGATGACCCACCGGCCATCTGGGGCCACATCCCTCTCGCTCCTGAGCACGAGGCTCCTGCCAGCCCGGTCGGAGTAGCTTCGCTCCTTGCTGAAAGCCGCCATCAGTTTCTGCCTTCGATCTTCCGCTGGGCCTCTATGAGCTCATCGAGGATCTGGCTGTTGATGCCGAGCTCAAGGAGTCGCTCTGCGCTGTAGACGAACTCCACATCGCTCTTATCCAGGTCCCGGACGATCACGGTGGAGGGAAGAAGGCCGATGATCGTACCTCGATCCAAGCTGTTCTGTACTCGAAGAGTCGCGTGTTCGGAGCTGGGCTCGGCGATGATCTCGTAGTGCTTATGGGGGCTGTTGAGCCGAAGGAAGCTCAGCACCGACTCAGGAGAAGAGCCCTCGACTCTGAGCACCATCAGGTCCCGCCGGGGATAGCGAACTACTGTCATGCTCCCGAAGAGGACCGATTGGCCCCCACCCCCATGACGGTGAAACCTCCATCGATCTCAAGCTCAGCTAGGTAGCCGCCGTCCGGCTCAAGGGCGCAGTGAACCCAGGGAGCAACTTCTCCTCTGCTGAACACTGCCTCGGCCTTCTCCTCGTCCCAGAGGAGCCCGATCATGGGAACTGCTTCGTCGCCGAGAGGCTCGGGGGCGAGCTGGTAGTGAACTCCAGCCTTCGCCTGAAAGAGCACCCGGGTCTCATCGAAGCGGTAGTTGCCCAGGTGCACAGAGGCGGAGACCAGTCCCCGATCATCGACCATGGCGAGGATGCGCTCTACGGGCTTACCCGTGGCGTTGAGGATCGGCGTTCGCACCACTTCAGTCATCTTCAGTCTCTCCTTCGGATTCGGCATCAGCCTTGGCTCGGAGCTCACGCTGTGCGTGCTCATAGCCGTCAACCCAGCCCTCGGCCCAGGTAATAATCGCAGCTGCCCTGCGGCGGAGCTCTTCGGGGGACTTCCAGTCGTAGTTCTCCGGGTTGGCGGGATACTCCTCGGGGTAGCTGATGTAGTAGCGCAGGCCGCCGAATTTCTCCTTGATCTGAGAGATGTTGTAGCCCGGGATCAACCCAGAGAGCTGCTCGTGGGCGTGCTTGATGGCGGGGTACCAGGGATCATCCTTGAACTGCTCCACATAGAAGTCATTGTTGGCAGGATTGGACTTGACAAAGCCCGGAGCGGCACTGTAGCCCCGTTCCTCATAGCCAGGAGCTTCGCCGGGCTGAGGATCGAAGTCGCGCCTACGAACGGCTGCAACCTGCTTGCTGACAGCCTGAAGCTGCTCCCGGAGCGCCTTTGCCCGGGCAGCTCGAAGCGTCTCTTCCGCAGGGTCATCCAGGGGATCCTGAATCGCCCTGAGCTCTCGAGCGCTGATCTGGCTTTCGAGCTCCAGGAGCTCTTCGAGGGAGAAGTCCTCGAGCTCCAGCTCTTCGGGGAGCTCAAGGCTGAAGTAGGCCTCCTTCTCCAGCTTCCAGGAGAGCTCCATGAGCCTGCGGAGCTCGTCGTTGTGAGACTGAAGCTCTGGGCTACCCTTGGGAGGGTAGGGAATTGCTTTGAGCTCCTTGAGCTCCGATCGGACTGACTGCAGCTCTGCGAGCTTCTGCTCATTCGCCATCGGTGGCCTCCTTCTTGTCGCCCTTGGTGGAGATGGAGTCCCAGTCACAGGAAAGCCCTCCGCCGTAGCCATCCTTTGCCCAGACACAGAGCACCTTACGGCCATCCTGGAGCTCCTGGACGAAGCTGTAGTGGGTGGAGGGCGTGAGCTGAGCGTTGATCTCAGGGTCTGTGGATCCACCGTTGGCGGAGCCGGCTGAACAGCCAGTGAGGCCCAGGGTGACTAGGATGGCACCGGCTGCTACAGAGAGGGTGCGCTTGTTCATCGGATTCCGATCTTTGAGTTGTCCTACTGGTATCGATTCGATCCTACATCGGGAGAGCGCAAACCGCAATCCCCAGATCAGGGAACGATGCTCAGTGCGATCTTAGCTGTCTTCTGGTTGAGTGGCTGCATGTCTCTGTGGAGGACTCGAGTGAAGCCAGCGATGGTGATCTGATCGCCCTCTCTGAGTTCCAGCTCGATTGAGCTCGCAGAGCCCATCGTCAGGGTGAGATAGATGAGCACATCATTGGAGCCTGAGCGGCCGACGGGATTACTGCGAGCGCCTGTAAGGGTGCCGATGTGCTCGATCTTACTGCCGCTCTCCCAGCCCCGCTGGCCCGTCGTCACCACATGGACACTGTAGCCCAGCGCGAAGAGCAGGGTGCGAAGCTCGGGGATGCTCGAAGCCCTCCGTCCTGATGGCCTCTGATTGGGTTCGGTTCCTACCTCTTCGACTGAGATCACAGCTCGAACCCCTTCAGGATGAGCTCCCCGATGCGAGGAGAGCAGTGGAGCATTTTCCAGGATGAACTGTCTTCCTGGAAGATCTCAACCGTATCTGACTCCACGATGAGGAGCTCATCGGCTGACTCCTCACCTCTGAAGCGGAGGCTGAGCTTGCTGAGCTCGTCGCTGTAGACCATCTGGGAGCTGTAGCCACCGATGTAGCGCAGCTCGGCCATGCGTCCGGTGCGCTGCTTGATGACGATGGGTTCATGTTCCTTGCTGGCGATGTAGCTCACCCTGACCAGCCGATCGAAGCAGGGAGCCAGCCAGTCCCTGAGCTCGCGCTTCGAGCCCGCTGTCGTAGCGATGGAGCTATCGTTTGAGATCGCAATCACAGTCCGAGTCCCTTCTCCCAGCCCTTGCTCCTGTAGATCTTCTTCCACTTGCCGGTGTCCTTCTGGAACACTGAAATCTGGGCCGAGTACTCTTCAGGATCGTACTCGATGCGGTCGAAGCCCCTGATCTTGAGCTCGATGTCATCTCCGCTGAGCGAAACTCCAAGGAGCTTCCCACTGGTCACGGAGACTCCCCAGCTCCTGTCGTCGAGCTCAAAGCGCAGAATACGGCCGATTTGCAGCTCCAGCAGCCGATGGACTCGCCTGGGCTTGGAGCTACTCTCGATCTCCACCTTCTCTTCGGCCACGCCGATCACAGTCTACCTCCTCGATAGATTCCAGCATCGCTGTAGTCGGACCAGGCGCTCCCCTGGAACAGGAGCTTCCACTGGCCAATGTCTTCCTGGAATACCTCGATGCGATTGCCGGATGAGAGCACATCGAGGGGCTCCCGATTCCGAAGGCCGAGCTTAACTGCGCCGGGGATCCGGCGAGGAGAAGAGCCACCGAAGCCGCTATTGCCCCGGGCTACGAGCTGGATCTCAGTCAGAGTTGCTACGACTTCCTCGACGCTTCTCATGAGATCTCTGGGGTTCCTCTTCTTCACTTCCTCCGTGAGGTAGCCATACTCTGTTCGAGCGCTAGAGGAGCTGACCTTCAGGGTCCTACCGTAGTAGCCCGTGAACATCCGATAGACATCCTGCAAGTTGGAGCTCTCGCTGAAAACTCCCTCTGAGCTCTGCTGGTCGAGGTCGATCACTGTGTGTCCTTCTTGTCGTTGGTGGACGGCTCTTTCCAACCGTTGCCCCGATGGACCAGCTTCCACTGGCCCGTATCTTCCTGGAGCACCGAGAGCTCGCTGGAATCGAGCTCCACCGAGAGCTTCTGGCCACCCTCGAGGATGACTTCGAGGAACTTGTAGCGAAGCTCTGCGGTGGCCAAGTCCTGGGATGTGCCCGTACGATACCGGCTACTGAGATTCACGCCCACGATCTTGCCGGAGCTGTTCTCGTAGATGTGGTCCACATAGCTGGGATCGTCAGCGTAGCCGTCGTAGCTGTAGCCGTAGTCGAAGTCCAGACGCCTGGTTCTCACCTGAAGCACACGGCCGTAGAATCCGAGGATACTGCGGTGGAGCTCGTCGAGGTTGGCCTTGACTTGAGCTTCCTGGTCTTCGCTGACGCCGATCATGCGCTTTCCTTCTTCGCGAGCTCTGGATGGGTGTCTTCCCACTTTTCGCCCTGGTAGATGACCTTCCACTGACCGAGATCTTCCTGGAGCAGAGAGATGCGGCTCTGCGGAGGCCAGATCCAGAGATCCTCGTTGTAGCCGGTGAGCCTGATCGTAGACAGGCTGTAGCTCTTCACGCCCACCTGAGCTTCTTTCCCAAGGTGGGAAAGGAACTCGATGCGACCGATGTAGAGGTTCGAGATCAGCCTGCTGCTTTCCCTGTGGAGTCGCTCGACCTTGATCACCCGGCCGTAGTAGGGTTCAAGGAGCAGGGTTACATCTCGCTGGGAGCTGATGAGAAACTGCTCCTCTTCGTTCAGGGAGATCATTCTGTGGTCAGAGCTCCAGATTGTTCGGGTGGCCGGGGTTGATGAGCTTCCAGGTGCCATCGATGTTGACTTCGATCCGATGGAGCTTGTTGACCTCGAGCATCATGTCCGAACCGAGGCTGAAGGTCACCGCATCGTCTTCGCGGTCGTACTTGACCCGACAAAGGACGCCGGAGCGTTCGGTGACTCGACGGCGGATGGAGACGATCTTGCCGATGTGCTCCCGGAGAGCAAGATAGAGCTCCTTCGCGCTGTCGAAGTTCTCCAGTGGCTTCTCGTTCTGTTCGACCACGCCGATCACTTGGTTTCACCAGCCGTCGAACGGGCTTCGAACCAGAAGGCCAGAGGAGATTCAGCCTTGGGGGCGGGGAAGAGCATACCCATCCCCATGAGCTTGCCTGCCTCGTCGCCGGTGACGCCCAGGGTCTGGGGAGTGATGACATCCCAGAGCCCGAGCGCCCCACCGAGGCCGATGAGCTTGATGGCACGGCCCTGATCTCCGATCCAGGCGCCGAGTTCGATGTAGGAAGGGCCTCCCTGGAGGCGCTCCAGAGAAAGATCGGAGAACTCACCGTGGCCGAACTCGAGGGCAAGGCCCACAGCCTCTGTGAGCTCGGTGGCGGTGACGAGCTCTCGGCCATCCTCCGGGTCGACCGCAGAGACCTGGAAGAACCCCACATCCGCGAAGTCCTGGTCGGCGCCGGCTGCGCCCGCGGTGCGAACCACGGCGGCCTGATCGATGAGCCTGGCGAGCTGACGGACCGGGTTGGTCTGGCGGCTTCCGACGGCATCCTGCTTGAGCTGAGACCAGATGCTTTCGGCCCGAATTTCTGCGGTGTCCATGGAGCCTCTTTCTGTCGTGGTGTGGTCCATTCACTTAAAACCATACACGAAGAGGGCCCCGATTGCAACCGAAGCTGCAACCGGGGCCCGAGAACTTACCGCTCGACTAGCGCTCTTCGGCTGCCTTGCCATCGATGAAGATCTCAGTTCCTGAGCCGTCGGCCTTCGGGGCCGAGAGCTTCACGGGAAGATCGGGATCGTTGAGGTCGATGGTGGCGAGGGTCACACCGGAGATCCGAAGATCGAGCTTCCTCGACTGCATGTTGAGGAGGAAGTACTCTAGGATGCCACCCTGGAGCGCGCTGTAGCTCCGAGCCGAGGACTCCCAGTTGGTTGCGATGCTCAGGGTCTTGCCGACCTGCCTGGTGAGCTTGAAGTTGAGCTTAGAGAGCTCCTGTACGAAGTCGTCGTCCATGAGGACCTTCCTTTCGAGAGTCGTTGGGTCCGACTATCGCTGTAGAACGGTATTAGCCCTTGAGCTGAGCGCGAAGATCGCCGATGCTCGAGTTGATGACAGCGAAGACAGCGAGGGACTTGAGGCGACCCATGGAGTCGAGCTCCCGGCTCAGGGTATCCAAGACTCGGTGCTCTTCGGGGCTAACGGCATCGCCGAGGGCACGGGTTGCATCGAGCGCAGGTCGCAGGTTGTCCTTGGTGAGCTTCACTCCCTCGGGGACAAAGCTGATCCCCTTGGCCAGGGCAGAGCGAACCACCTCCGGTGAAACTCCAGCGTCTTCTGCGGTCTCATTGACCATGATGTCCAATGCAGCCATGGATCTCTCTTTTCTGTGAATGGGTTGGGTAGAAAGTCTGAGGGCTGAAGATCAGCCGGGAACCACGCCGTTCCAGATCGAGCGAGCCCACTCGACCTGGGGCTGAGAGCAGCTCACTCCGTGGGCGGTGTAGCCCCTGGCGGTGGCCATGCAGTTTGCCAGGAGCTCGACATTGCTCTGAAAGAGCGACTGATAGCCGGCCGACGCCTTGATCTGGTCCATGATGGGGAACTGCTGCTGATGGGCGAGCTCGTGGACCAGGACGGTATCCTTTGCCGCCGACGACCAGGATGAGATCTCACTGGACACCTTGATGAGCCCGCCGGGGAAGGAGCAGGCGACAGCCCGAACGCCACTGCAGTTGCCATCGAACTCCTCCAGGTGCGCAGACCCACCGCCGACAGCCGTGAGCCGTGCACGCATGTCGGCCAGCCAATCCACGGGCGCAGGAGGCGCAGCTGGGGTAGCTGGAGCGGCCACCTGGCGCGGGGCTGAGATAGGAGCTGAAGGCTTGTCTGCAGCTGTGACAACGCTGGAAGCGGGAGCAGCCTTACGGTCGGCTCCCCCGCTCTTGGCCTTGAGCTCGCTTGCAACGGCGTTGAGCTCGGCAACCTGAGCACGGATCACACCCGCGTCAGAGTAGTGATCGATGGCCTGCTTCTGGGCAGCGATGATCCTCTGCTGTTCGGCCGAAATGTCAGCCCTACCAGATGCAGCGTTGAGCTCTCCCTTGACCGATTCGAGCGCGGTGTCGAACTCCGAGCGGGCAGTGGATGCATCCTGGAGTGACTTTGTTCGGGCCTCTTCTTCCTCGAGGGCCTTCTGGGTGTCCTTGCCGGTGGCCTGCCAGCCGCCGAAGGCAACAGCGCTGTCAGCGGTGCGCTTCTTGACCTGTGAGAGCTGAACACCGACGAGCTGAGCCGAGTAGGCTTCGTAGGCTCCGAAGCCCAGGGAGGCTGCCAGAACGATGGCCGCTGTGATCTTCAGTCCCCGATTCACTTGAGGAATCCGTCCTGGTTGGTGAGCCGCTGCTCGATGTCTCGGTTCTTATCCCGGGCTTCTGCGAGCTTCTGATCGGCGTCCCGAAGCCCGATGATCTCAGAGTCCTGCTGGGCCTTTTGAGCAGTTTCTGCGCTCTGGGCTTCTCTGAGCTGAGCTTCCTGTTCGGCGTTGATGGACTGGAACTTAAGCCCCGTCAGGATGCCGCCAGCTAGCAGCAAAACGAAGATCACTGCGAGGATGACCACGCCGGGCCGGAAGGCTGGAGCTCCAGCACTGAAGCCGACAGGAGCCTTCGGAGCCTGATTGAATACCATGGGGAATCTTTCTGGGGGAGAGAGTGGTGTTGGGGACAACTATACTCCCAAAGGGCAGCTTTGGCAACTCAGCTCCTAAGGTCGAAGCTGAGCCTCCGAATCGGAGGAATCCACCGGCCCTGAAAGTCGCTGCTGACGAAGCTGAGCGCGCAGGCTAGAGGGTCGACAGCTGTTGATCTCTAGGCTGTGATTTCGGCCACTCCTTGGCCCATCATGAGGAAAGCAGTGCTTTCGCATCGTGTTGCGAAAGCACTGCTTCTAGAGGGGAAGTTGGCCCTCAGCTCCGACCCTTGAGCTCCTCGAGTCGAGCAGTCGCTTCGTCACGCCGGCGCTCGAGCTCCGCGATCTCCAGCTCTGCGAGGATCTTGGCAGCCTCGAGCCGGCGACCCTCGACGCCGTCGAGGAAGCCCTTGGCGTCCCGGTAGTCCACGCGGACGGTGACCTGCAGGAGCAGATCATCGTTGGCCCGACCATAGGCCGTGTTGCGGGCCGTGGTGCCGATAGGGTTGACGCAGAGGATGGCGTTGCGGCTGTAGGCCTGACCGGCGGCGACAGCAACGGGCGAACCGTTCTCGACAGCCTGACCGAAGAGCCCGACGATCTCCCGGGCGATCTCCGAGGTCTCGACCTGGAACTCCGGGAGGTCCTGGCGGATCCCGTCGAAGTGGTACTCCGGGTCCGGATTGCCGTGGTCCGTGAAGCCGACGGGGTTGAGCTTGCTGAGGTCCATGTCCATGGGAAACCTGCTTTCAGTCTGCGGTGAAGATGTGGTGTGGAATGATCCTATGCCCAGAGTGTGGAGCTGTCAACCGAACTGAAGAAGTCGCTTCGAGCTAGCGGTTTTTCTTGTTGCTGTCGTCGCTCTTGGCGTCCTCTACCTCAGAGGCGATCACTGCGAGCCAGAGTGCATCCACAGCATCCACCGAGCGATCCTTGCTCTGGGCCTCGATGGTGACCTTGGAACCCATGGAGAAGGCGGCCTTGGAGATCGTGTACTCGGCGTCCCCATGCTTGCCCTCGAGGTCGAAGTTCATGGTGAGGCTGAACTTCTGCTTCGCCGTGCCGACGGTCTTGTCCTCGGCGTCCTTGATCTTGTACTCAGCGAGGAACATGGAGAACTGCTCCTGGATCTCACCGCGCTTCTTGTTGTTGTAGTCGTAAAGCCCCGCGCTGTGGTTGACAACCCGGAAGCCCTCCGCCTCACTGGCAACGAGGTTACCGGCCGGAGAGAACAGGGAGTAGGTATCACCGATGGAGTAAATCGGCTGACCCTTGATCTCGCCGATCTCCTCGCCGTCAGCAGTGATCGTCCACTTGTCTCCGAAGCTGAAGACTGCCTTCTTTGCCTCGATGATGTCAGCAGATTCGAGCTTCTTGAGCACCGACTGGGAGTCCGCGACATCGGTGGTGGCAGTGGACTTGGCGTCTCCGCCGTTCTCCATGGAACAGCCACTGAGAACGAGGCCGATCACCATGATCGAGGCGAAGGCAACGCCGAGCTTGTCGATGGTTCGCTTTGTGCTGCGGATGCGCTTGTTGGTCATGGGAGAATCCTACATCCATGGAGCACGAAAGCGCAACCACTCCGAAGGAAGAGCTGCGCTCGGTACTGGAGCTGAAGGTCGAAGTTCCTACTCGCGGCCCGACTGGGGATCGAAGCCCAGAGCCTCCAGGGCGACCTCCACGAGGCTGTCGAGCACATCGTCGTCCTCCCGGGCCAGAGAGAAGTCATCGAGACCCATGGTCCCAAAGCTCCAGGCCTCATGGACTCGACCACAGGTGTAGATCTCCTCGCCGAGGTAGTCGTAGAGACCTTTCTCCAGGCGCTCTCGGGCTTCCTTGGTGATCGGACGGAGCTCGACGGCTGCGTCGATCTCAGCGGATTCGGTGGTTGCGGTGTTCTCAGCCATGGGAGGTGGTGTCTCTCTACTAGCGGGTGGTGGTCAGAAGGGTGCTGGCATCCTTGGGGACACCATGGACATCGCCTGCGGCCTCGAAGGCCAGGGTGATGTGGAGATCGTGGGAGGGGAGCCCCAGGCGCTTCCGGTAGGCAACAACGGCCTCAGAGCGGGCGATGGCGAACCAGGTCTGGGACGCCTCGCTAATTGCGGTGCCGATGCCGAGGATCTCCAGTTCGAGCTCCTTCGAAGGGATCTCGATGCGACCACCAGATGCGCTCTTGCGGAGCGTCCTGAACTCCTTGGGGAGCACGATGGTGGCGTGAAAGTCGGAGCCACCGTCCCGAAGCCGTCGGTTGCGGGTCAGCTCTTCGTAGTCATCGCCGAGGATGGACTCCAGGGCCGCGAGCTCGGGGGCGAGCTCAGCTGCACCGATGGCGAGGGCCACATAGGAGAACTTGAGGAGCTCTGCGCGGCCTGCCACTGCGGCGGGGTACTGGAAGCTGTTCATGGTTTGACCTTACACCGATCAGCGAAGCTTCGCAACAGTACGGCCGGCACTGCGAGCAGCGCGCTTAGCGTAGCGACGAATGAGCCGGGGCCGGAAGAAGAAGTAGTACCAGGGAGTGCCGACGAGCGCTCCGGACCAGAAGCCGAAGTTGATGTAGGGGCCGAGCTGTGCGAGGAAGCCGAAGACCACGGGAGTGACAGCTCCTAACAGGATGACCGTGATGATCTTCCGGGGCTCGAACTTCGGCCGGCGCATCATCTTCCCGAAGATGTAGACGGGAACTGCGTAGATAGCCAGCTTGGAAATCAGCGCAACAGCAGCGGTGAGAAAGAGCGCGACGGAGCCAGCAGCCTCAAGGCCGGGGACTGAGCTCAGGGAACCCAGAAGGCCCTCGAGGAATGCTTCGATCTGTTCCATGGATCCGATCCTACATGGAAGCCAGAAATCCGCAACCACCACTCATGCAGAAGCGGTGATCCTTCTCTCTGCCCGGCGACGGGCGATGCGCTTGAGGATCGGGTAGCTCGCTGCCAAGAGTCCAAGGCCGCACCAGAGCCCCAGGGAGCCGAGGGCTCCGAGGAGGAGCACACCGTAGAGTAGTGCTGAGCCGATCAGGGTGGTGAAGAATAGAGGGAGGAGTCCCCTCTGAGGTGAAATCAGGTAGACCATGAGGGCGCCGAATCCGATGATCAGCGCTAGAGGTGCGAAAAGCGCGACTATACCTGTGAGAATGGTGGCAAGGTTGCTCGCAATCTCTAGGAAGCTGTAGTGCACATGGCCTCTGACGGCCTCAGCAATCTGCTCTTCTGTGATGCCCATCAGTAGAACAGCCCGTAGCCCACATGTTGACGGGGCTCCACGAGAGCGCTGTAACCGCCAAAGAGGAGAGGCGCAGGATCGACTTTCTTCCAGCCGACTCTCGCAATTCCCTGCAGGATGATGAAGAGCACCAGATTGAGCTCCTCGTCGAGGGCAAAGTCGCCGTTCCACCCTTCTTGAAGATGGAATGCACCGAAGCCGAACTTCGTACCCTTGGGGAGCTCTTCGATGTTGAAGATAGCCACATCTGGGTGCTTCGCGATGAGGGAGCTGTCCCCATAGTAGAGCGCGCCGAGCTCCCGCTGAATTGCCTGAGCATGCGCTGCGAAGATCGAGGACTGCTCGTATTCCTCCCATAGCGCACCGAGGCTGAAGCCGAGCCTGGCAGCGTTGGCAGCGTAGTTCTCCTGGATGAGATCAGCTGTGAGCTCCACGGAGTCGTCATCAGTGAAGACCTCGACCTCGACCGTACGAGTCTTTCCGTGGCCATCGTCGGACCAATCCCCGAGAACGGTGCTGAAGCGCAGTGACTGTCGAACGGTCATAGTGGTAGCTTTCCCTAGGTCTTCGGTGATGGCCATGGTAGGACTGTGAGGCCGGCGGCAGCTGACTTCAGTTTGCCGCCGGCCTGATCCTACAGAAGTCCGAGGATTGCGTCTCGGTCTACGGGCTCCTGAACCGTCTCGACACCGTGGGCGGAGGCCCAGAGCTCGGCGAGGCGCCCCATGGAGAGCTTCGGCCGGGCAGCCTCGTCGTAGACGATGGAGCCGACAGTGCCATCGTTGGAGGCAGAGTTACCCGAACCCGTGGAACCGTTGGAAGAGTCGAGCCAGACGATCTTACCCGTCTCCAGGTTCACGGCGAAGGGCACGGACTGCGTGGACTTCGTGGTGGGCTTGAAGGCGGTGGTCACGGAGCGAGCGTCAAAGACCTCACCCTTCTGATCGCCGGCCTTCTGCCGGAGCATGGCTCCAGCGATGAAGTCCACATCTGCCATGGGCCAACCGGCCCAGGACTGCACGGTCATGGCTACCCAGCGAGCACCCTTGAGGTTCTGCTTGAGCGCCTCGATCTTCACATCCACGAACTCAGCTGCCGAGTCTCCGGGGTAGACCAGCTTGTCGCCGGAGTAGGTGCTCCAGTTCCGGGCGTAGTTCCAGGAGTTCCAGGTGCTCACGGAGATCTCGTTGAAGTCCTCGTCGAGGACGACGGCTCCGATGTCCATGTAGCTTCCCTGGTCCATGTTGTTGTTCCAGTGGCCGAAGAGCCGGAGCACATCGCCCTCACCCACGAGGCCGAGCTCAGCGCCCCGGTCGAGGATTCGATCCGAGCTCGCAGCATCCCGGCGAACCAGGGGCACAGATGCGTCTCCCAGGACACCTACGGGCGCAACAGGAGCTCCCTTTGCCTTGAGGGCAGCGATGATTGCCTGGTCCAGAGCCTCGAGGACCTCAGCCTGGAAGTTCGCGTCGATCTTCTCGACGGCACCTCGATCGAGCATCGTGTTGTTGAGCCCCGCAACCCGGTTCACCCGAGCGTGCTCATCGTTGGCGCCGAGGACGCCGTTGTAGGAGGAGATCAGCGTGGAGAGCGTAGCCCTGGAGCCGACCTCAGCAACTCGCTTCGCGAGGACCTTGGCGTCTGCCTTCTTCTTGGTGAGCCGAAGGATGGCCACGAGGCGCCGGAGGAGATTACCCGGCTGGTGCTCAGCGAGGAGCTCTACGGCCTCGGAGACCTTCCGGTCCTCCAGGGCCTGCTCGATGGTCGAGTTCAGGGTCCGGTAGTCGATGTTGCTGTGGACGATGTCCAGAGCCCGCTTCGACTCAACCGTGAGCTTCAGGTCGTAGGGGTGGAGGCCCTTGAAGACGCGGCGCCAGAGGTTCTGACGGGTCACGAGCCGGTCGGCCCGGTAACCCTCGGTGAGCTTACCCAGGGCGTCCACGATGAGCTGACGCTGGTAGCGAGGAACGCTCGAGAAACGAACTGCCCGGAAGTGCCGGTCGGCCAGAGTGCCCACGGCGAGCTCGTAGTTCTCGACCCAGCGGTCTGCTGCGGGAGCGCCGTAGAAGGACAGGATCAGCCGCAGGAGGTGATCGCTGTTGCGGACACCGAAGGTCAGCGCAGAGAAGTAGTCATCCCGGCTGTGGACAAGCGTGCTGGCATGATCCCGGAGTGCCTCGGCGAAGACCTGGATGTTCTCACCGTTGGTGGAGCTGCGCACGAGGTCAGAGGTACTGATGGTCCGGTGGAAGTTCTCGCCGTAGACCGCCTTGGTGAGCTCGGTGAGGAGCTCCCGGTCATCCGAGGAGAGCGCAACGGGAGCCTTGACGAGCTCGCTGAGGAGTCGCTCCAGGGCGACATCCGCGGACAGGAGCTGGAGCTTCCGGCCACTGCGCAGCATGTCCTCCAGCGGCAGCCCCTCGCGGACCTCTGCGGGGTGGTTCGGAAGGAAGGCGCCTGCAGTCCAGTAGTGGAGGATCTGCTCCATGAGGAGCTGCAGCGTGGAGAGCTCCTCGACCTGCTTCGGGAAGCCCGGGTAGATCGGGGTCATGTCCCGATCGGCGCCGATGATCTTGCGGGCGCTGTCGATGGCGGAGCTCAAAGCGCCCGCCGAGAAGCCGTTGAGGTCACCGGGCTGCACGAGGAAGCCCAGGTTGGCGAGCTCGAGGACGGCGGCGTAGCGCACGACCTCACTGGCGGGGCTGTTCCCGGAGAAGTTCTCGACGAGGATGCCGCGACGGAGAGCGGACTGACGGAGGGCGGCTGAAATGGTAGCCATGTGGTGGTGTTTCCCTTCGGGTAAAAAGCTAAGGTCAGGAAAGGCGAGACGGCGGGTTCAATAAGGAGTGAGTAGCCACCTCAAGGGGCCTGACAGAATCCACCCTAACATGGGATGCAGGCAGCTGTCAATGGGGAATCGCCGACTACGGCCGAATCAATGCTAGGAGATTGATCTCAGACTATCAACGCTCCTGGGTTGATTTAGCCGCTATCAACCCTCCTGGGTTGATGAGAGACCCCAGCTACCCGAAAATGGGAGAAGCCCCGGACTCGATGGTCTGAGTCCGGGGCGTTCAAGTGCAGGGAAGGCGAGACAGCGATCGTTTTCCAAATAAAAGTAGCCACCTCAAGGTGCCTGCAAGAACACTCTATCACAGCATCAGCAAAAGGCGCAACTCGAGTAGGAGATCGGCGTGTCGAGGCCCTTGGTAAAGTTACCAAAGCCACAGGCCAAGGGTCTCAGCTCCGCATAGCTGTTGGATCAGAGGCCCAGGTAGCTGTACTTCTGGGCCGATGGGGAGACCCTGAAGACCTTGTAGATCGGAGCGAGTTTCCACTCGGAGTCTCCGACAGTGAACTCGTAGCGACCTGGCTTCAGTGAGGCGGCGAGCTCCTTCACATTGTCCCAGTAGACTCCATTGGTGAGAAGGATGTGACCTCCACAGTCGCTCGTGGCGAAGACTATCTGACGACCCGAGGCTCCTACACCCCTGCCAGAGCGAGTCGAAGTCGATTCAGCATAGACCTTGGTGACAGAGCATTCGATGGTGTGGTGATGGCTGCTGTCGTAGGTGCCCATGGCCCAAGGAACTACGCCGAAAACCGCCGTAGGAAGGACGATCACAAGAAGAAGGATGAGCACGCCCTGGAGCCTGCTCCAGCGCTTTCTGCGGCGCTCCTTCCGGCTCGCTAGGAGCCTTTCGGTTCGACTCATCTCTTGGGCCATCCGTGTTCAGCTCTCTTCTGTCCCTCGTGGGCTAGATCGACTCTAACATCTGACTGCTGTCCCAACGACAAAGCGGCGACGGATCCGAAGATCTGTCGCCGCTTGCCGTATACCGGAGGCCATGCTCATCTACACGACTGGAAGATGGGTATAGACCGGCGTCGAATAGGCCCAAGGTGCTCTGGCCCTCTGCCGTTGCTGCTGGCAGTCTGCGGTGCAGCTAGGAGCAGGCGATCCGGGGACTGTGCTCACAGCCTCCGGAGCCTAATCAGCTCTCGCGGTTGCGCCTCGTGGGCTGAGTGTCGGTACCAGCGGCTCCGTAGTTCCTACGAGCAGGACCAGCCTGACCACCGGCGCGGGGAGTTGCAGCAGGACGGATCGGAGTTGCGGGACCCTTGGGCTTCCTGTTGCGAATCACGAGCACGATGATTCCACCGACTGCGACGAGACCGCAGACGATGACGATGATGAGGGATGAGAGTGGCAAGGTGTTCTCCTTAGAACTGGTTGTCGTCGGCAACTCTATCGATTTGACCGCACTACTGCTGCGGTCACTCTCTTTGCCGGCGTGTCGGATAGGTGAGTCTACTACCTGCCGAACCCTCTCGGACTAGGCAGGCGGCTACGGGCTGTAGGTCCCCGTACATGGACCAGAGTACCACAGCCCAGTGCCTACTCAGGATCCGATCGGCTCCAGGGGCCAGACCGTCGGCTTGGAAGAGTCGGGAAGATTGAGCTTGCTTGCGGCCAGGGAACCCTCGAGTGGCGCAGCAAGGGGCTCGCTCTGACGCTCGAGGTTCCGAGCCTCTGCTCTCTCCATGGCCTTTCGCTGGCCGCGGCGCTCAAGGATCGAGCGCGTGATCTGCACTGCGATCACGACGATGGTCGTGAGGACGAGGAGTACGATGAGAACAGCTGCTGCCAGGACCCAGGTTAGAGGCTTGGTCGGATCGAGATCGATCTTTGAGGGATCGAACTTCGAAGGGTCGAGCTTCGAGATGTCGAAGTCCTTCATGTGATTCTCCTTAGCTTTGGTGGGGAACTGAAAGCGAACTGCTCTCAGCCCTCGTAGCGCTCCCAGACCGGGTACTGTTCCGAGTTGATGGTGTCACCGATGTGCTCCAGGGTGTCAGTGGGGTTGTCCCAGTTGCCCGCATCGGAGACGAGCTCCATGATACGAGTCTGAGCCCTCCTGGCCTCTGCGAGCTCCTCAGCGAGCACCGTGAAGGCGTCGGCGATGTAGCCGTGGAGGGAGTTCTCGGGCTCACCGAGGACCTGATCCACAGTCTGAAGTGCGGTCGGCGAGGGGGTGTAGTCCCTTTCAGCGAGCTTCAGGGTGCGATCCGGAAGATCGGTCTTTCCACTGAGCTTCGCCAGGGCGACTCGAGCTCGAGCCCGGGCGAGATGTAGGTCAGTTGCCATGATTCTAGTACCTTTCAGTGCTGCTTGATGTTGAGCTTCCGGAAGAGCGATTCGAAGTCCTTGGGGTCCATCCGGTAGGCCATGCCCTCGTCGCCGGGGATCTCGCCGAGCTCCACGAAGCCCTCGTTCTCGCTGATCCAGAGCACCGCGGTGGTATCCCAGATGCCAGCCCGGCCCCGGCTGAACTCCACGGTCAGGGCGAAGCGCAGGAACATGTACGAGCCATCTCCTTCGATGCTCTCGTCCTGGAGCGTGAGCTCCCAGCCGGTCACCGTGCGGAGATTGGTCTCGTGATGAAAGTCGTGGATGTTGAAACCCTTGAGCCCGGTGAAGTCCCGGGCGACGAGCTTCGCTTCGAGCTGGAGCTCGGAGAAGTCCAGGGCAGAGGCGGTAGCGATGGCGTTCATGGTTCCCATCCTACATGGACACCCGAGGCTGTCAACAGCTTCGGGCTTGGAGTCCTGATCTTCCTTAGCCGACGGAAACGATGCCTCGGGTCACCATGTCTCCGACCTCAGCCCAGATGTTCTCGCAGAGGTCGAGGTAGTCGAAGGCCTCGCCCTGGTCGCTGAAGGAGCGCTGGAGCTCTGCCTCGACGAGTTCGATGGTGCCGTGGCCGGGTTCCCAGGATGCGCGCAGGCTGTAAGCCCGGTCGAAGCGGCCGACCACGCCAGAACGGTACTCATCCCCGTGGCCGAACTGACCCCGGGAGGCATCGAGGATCCAGCCGGAGCTGGTCTCGATCCACCAGTGGGGGTGCTCCCCGTGCTCGTCCGTGTAGATACCGTTGGCGAGCCTGTGATCGATGTCCAGATCCTCGAGGAGGTAGCTCAGATAGGCACTCACACCGAGGCAGACGCCCGCGCCGCCATTCCACTGGAGATCGGTTTCCTGGCGGATGAGGTCAGCTGCTGTGGCGATGGCGTTGAGCTCAGCTGGAAGGTGAGCCGGCGGCCATGCTACGGAATCGTTCATGGGTTCAACCTACATGGTTTTCAGCTGAGCGCAATGGTTTAAGCACTGGAGGATCAGCGGAAGAAGCTACCCCAGGGATCGATGGAGCATTCGGGGAGAGCACCGGGGAGGGAGCTTCCGGCGCTACAGCCGTAGGCAAAGTTGGTGCCATCGTAGTTGAGCACCGTAGACTCCTTGGTCCGAGTGAGCTTCACCTTGCCGTCGTCCGAGCACCACTCGCCGTAGCGCTCATCTTCGGGCTGATCTGGAGTGAGATCACCGCAGGGTAGAAGGCCGATGGCCGTGTCTCCAGAGTAGGCCTTCCAGGGATAGCTCACATCGCTGGACTTCTCGACTAGATTCTCAGTGCTGGCGATCTTCGGAGCGCCGATGAGACCCCAGATCGTGGGTTTAGCCTGGGCGTTCATCGCCAGGGAGAAGCCCAGCCCCAGGAGAACGATGATCCCCACAAGGATGGCCACGATCTTAGTGAGACGCACGGTGTATCCCCTCTGTAGCCGGCTCGTTCTTAGCCTACTATCGCGCTATGGCCGCACGCCTGGCGCACTAGAGCAGAAAGCGGCGGCCGAGTAGCGACTGGGTACCTCAGAAGTAGCGACCAAATGAGACCGAAATTTCGGGTATCAGCGGTCGATCGTTGAGTTAGCCCGGAGTCGGAGAAGTGGCGACGAGCTCGAAAAACACACACGGCATAGATCATAGCACTTGTTCAGCAAAGCAGGGGAGCAAATCTCTAGAGTGTATGACTCTAGCTACCTATCTACAGATGTAGTGAGCGTCGAAGTAGTAGCATCGGACTGAGATAGCTGGAGGTAGCCTGAACGGCCACTGAGGAAGTGAGCTGAGCCTACGCATCGACTCCGTTCGAAGGCTCTAGGAGACAGCCTGAGGGAGCCTGAAGGTGTGGATGAGTCGTTCTGCACGAATGGGGTAGTCGGCGCTCAGATCTGATCCTGCTGTCTGCTGATTGGCCGTGCTGTCTGCTCCCCGGTCACACTTGCAGCCCAATGGAAGAAGGCCCTCGCCCGGATGTCCAGGGAGGGCCCTCTAAGCGGGATGGTCAGATCCTGCGCATCTTCTTGAGGAGATCGTAGGAGACCTTCATGGTGGCCACCGAGAGGATCATGGCCACGACCACGCTGGCGAAGAACTGGCCGACGAAGTTGTGGAGGACTGCAGGCGCGTCCATGGTCAGGACGATGCCGACGAAGCCCACGAGGAGGTTCGGGATGCAGAACCAGAAGGCGTAGGCGGCGAAGTTGCCGACCTTCTGGGTGTTCTTGTAGATCGGGGAGGCTGCGGTGTGGTGGACAGTCGAGTTGGTGTTCATAGGTCCAACACTACACCACCGAACGATCCTGTCAACTGCCCTCGGAGGTCTCTACAGGAAATGCTCCAGGGCGATCACGGGGTTCGATCCATGTACCATGGACTTCGAGTGGTCTTTTCTAAGGCTCAGGAAGGAAGTCCAAGATGACCCGTGACATCATCGCAGAGGCTAAGCTCTGGCGAGCGCAGGTCCTGGCGAAGCAGAACAACGCTTCGGAGAAGCTCAGGGAGGCCCTTGCCGCTGAAGATCTCGGAGAAGAGACTCTGGTCCGAGCCTACAACGGCTGGTGGGAAGTCTACACTCAGGAGATCAGAAGGGCACCCAAGAGCCGGGCGAGCGGCTGGGGGATCAAGAGCAGCGATGCACAGGCTGCCGGCAAGGCTGCCGATGAGTCGACGCTGAGCTATCTCTCGAGCGAGCGAGAGGCAGACTGAAGCCGAGAAGGTTCTCCAATTGGAACAGGTCCCTCGCCGGGTTGTCATTCACCGGCGGGGACCTGGTCTCAGATGCTCTAACGCTCTCTACTTGTCCCGGCGATCTGCCAGGGGCGCGCAGACATAGTCGCCTCCAGAAAATCCGGGCTTCTGGGTGCAGTCTGCCTCCCATTTGACACCGTCGACGGTGATGGACTCAGAGCTGATCCCGTACTTGCCGCTGGAGTACTGGAACTTGATCAGCCCGTTCTTGGAGCTCCGGCAGAGCTCAGAGAAGAAGCCCTCCTGGCAGTCCTTCGAAAGGGGGATCTTCTTGCCTGAGCCGTCCACATAGGCCCAGCTCTCTCCGCTCCAGAACTTGCGGTCGGTCTCGATGACCTTGTGGGTCGATGCCTCCGCATCTTCGCGGCTGAGCTCTGCTGAGCAGCCTGCCAGGGTTGTGCCGACCACAGCGGCGAGGACGATGGCTCCAATGACTGAGGCCCGGCGGTTTCGAGTCGTGTTCATGGATCGAACATTACACGCCGCCGGGCCTCAGCACAACTGGATCAGGCTGCTCCAAAGGCGAAGGTGTAGGCCGCGTCGGTTGTGGTTGAGCAGCCTGCGTACTCAGAGCCAGCTGGCCACTGGACGCTGACTGGGTAGTCGACCACCATGAGGTTGCTGTTCACCGAGTACTGCTTGTCCCCGGGAGCTGGGCTATCCGAGGGGAATGGAGCATTGACCTTGGCCCAGAAGGAGGGGCTGTTGACTAGATCAGGAACCTTACTCGTATCCATCCCCGAGATCTGAATGGAGCCGAAGTTGGCCGCAGCTCTCTTCTCTCCCTTATAGAAGGAGGGGAACTTAGCGGGATTGATCGTGCCTGCTGGAACGGCCTTAGCGCTACCGATGTAGGGATCGAACTCATCGAAGCTCACATTCTGGTAGCTCTGGGTTTCAGCGTAGCTGTTGGTGGCTGGATCATAGGTGTCTACCTGCACATCGGGGAGGAAGACCTTCGGTTGTCCGACAGTGATGACAGCATCTGAAGCCATCGCATGATCGATCCACTTGGAGTAGCCGTAGGGATTGTCGCTCGAGGTCGATCCGAACTCCCGGGGGCTCAGGTAGTTGGTGCCGTCCATGGTTCCGGTCTGGGTGAAGTCGCTGCTGATCGTGCTCGTGAGAGTACAGCTTCCAGGGGTGTAGGGTTCACCGCTGGGATCGGTCCCTGGATTTCCCGTGCCCGGATCGGTCCCTGGAGTTCCCGTCCCTGGATCGGTGCCGTCGCCTCCGGATCCAGTCCCCGGCGTAGGATCACTGGGGGATCCACTGCCTCCAGGGGTGCTGCCCGACGAGTGGAAGTATCCTCTGAATCCGACTATAGAAGGAGTATCCGTGTAGACGGACTTGACACCGAAGTTGGGCTGGTAGTCTACTGCTGAGGCTGCTGGAGCTATCGCACAGCCCACAGCGCCTAGGGCTAGAGCTACTGCCGCGATCCTGCGAAACTGCCTGCGCTTTGGAACCAAGATGATTCTCCTATGTAGGTGCTATGCGAGCAGACCTACTATCAACTGCACTGTTGCAGCCTCCCGGAGATCACCAGCTAGGAGCACCGGGGTAGCTCACCACACCGGGGATGACCCAGAGCCTTCTACCGTCGCTTTGGATGAGCCTCCAGTCGCCGGTTTCGCCGAGGATCTCGAAGCGGAATCGGAATCCCCGATCCTCATCTGCGGACAGCGTTCGGAGTAAGGCGACGAGTCCCTCGAGGGCTTCGACGAGATCGTAGCCCTTGCCACTCTCTCCGGTGGTCGTCATCGAAAGCTCGTCGTCTTCGATCTCAAGGTCAAAGAAGTAGCGCAGCTCCTCGCTGAAATCCGGTCCGATCTGATCGATTGCGCTGAAGAGCGCCGTCTCAGTTACGCCCGGAACCAGCCTGAGCGATTCGGACTCGAATGTGAGGATGCTCGATCTGAGCCCCATGGTGTTCTCCTTGGTGGTTGCTGATTAGAAGTCTGTGAAGAGCCTGACCACGAAGTCGAAGTCTACGCTGTCGTTGGCTGCCCGAAGTTCGCTGCGGATGGACTCTGCGGAGCCGTGGACGGAGACTCTGAAGTCTGCAACTCCTGCCCATTCCAGCGCGCTGTTCACGGCTCCTCCGAGCGTCTGGCCTCCGCCGTCGCTCTCTGAGCCACTGGCTGCTTCCCTGATCTGAGTGGAGTAGAGGTTGCCCTCGTGGCTTGCCAGGATGTTCAGGAAGAGCTCCTCGCTCTCTTCGCCGAAGAGCCGAGGTCGGGCAGAAGTGATGTCCTGCATGTTAGTATTCCTCACATCAGAATTTTGAATTTGAAATCTAAGATTTGAATTTTAAACGCTAAATACCGAGTACCGTCGGTCTCAGCCGAAGGGAACACCCAGGGCTGAGGGCTTTCCGTAGCGCTGGCGCTCGTCCTCGGTCCACTGGCTCAGAGGCGTGATCGCAAGCCTCTTGAGCTCAGCCGCTGTGGCATCCTCTTCCTCGGCCGCCCGCCAGGACTCCGGTTCGTGGATGAGCTTCCAGGAACCGTCGAGGAGAACCTTGACTCGAGCACTGTCGAGGTAGAGATCCTCCCGGATCGCAGAGTCTCCCTCGAAGCAGTAGCCAAAGCTAAGGCTACCGGGCTTTCCCTCTGTGAGCTTAACTCGCTCAAGCCGGCCGGTGGTCACCGTGCGCTTGGCGATGAGCCCTCCGTTGGCTCCGTAGATCTGGCCCTGGATGTCGCTGATCTTTTCCTTCAACCTGCGTTCCCTCTGGAGGTCGATCTCCAGGGAGATGATGGCTCCGATGTGGAAGCTCAACTGCTCGTGGAGCTCAACTATGGTTTCCAGGGAGCTACCGGAGCTCTGGTCTGCTGTTCCAACCTGAATCATCGGATCGGCTCCCACCGGCCGCCGTTGCCGCGCTGGTAGTTTCCGAAGGTCACGCCGCGGAGAGGGTCACTGGTGACGATCTCGAGCACCGTGGGGAGATCCCTGTGGTAGCGCCAGAGCTCATCAGCGATGTCCTCAGCGTCGATGACCTGGCCATCCTTTGCCACGAAGCTCGACTCGCCCAGCTCGTTGGTGAGGAGTTCGTAGCCCTCGAACCGGGCGTAGATCTCGTAGACTGAGGCCAGAGAGTCGTTGTGGGCCGGGCCGTAGGGATCGCCCTCCTTGACCTGCGGAGCGAGCTCCTGTTCGTTCCACTGGAAGCGCAGCTCCCTGAGGAGTTCCAGGTGGAACTCCTTGAGTTCGAAGGTCGATGAGGCCATGAGGCGATTTCCTTTCGGAGGTGCTAGAAGATGTAGGCTGTGGAAGACTCGGGCAGGGCTAGTTGGGCTCTAGGCTCAGGCTACACGGCCCTCTTCGATGGAGTCCTTCGAGAAGCCCGCGGGGTTCTTCACGGCAGCCTCTCCGAGGACGAAGGGCAGGATTCGAGCGATGTTCCGGGTGTCATCGATGGCCCGGTGGGCGGTGCCAGCGAAGTCGAGTCCGGCCATCTTCACCGCTCCTCCGAGCCCGAGCCGGCGCTTGATGTTCTGCCGGGCGCTGAAGGCTTCCTTGATGTTGAAGTGCTCCTGGGGAAGCGGGTCCGGAACCCGGTGGAAGCGCACATCCTGGGTGAGCTGGTTGCGGTCGTACTTACCCCAGGATCCCCACCAGGAGATCTCGTGCTCAGCTGCCCAGAGTGCGAGCTCTGCTGCCACGGTGGGGAAGTCCTCTGCGCCGTCGACCTCGGCCTGGGTGATGGTGGTGAGCTCGGTGGCGAACTCCGAAAGAACGGGGTTCCGCACGGGGCGGACGAAGCGCGGGAACTCGCCGAGGACCTCGAGCTCCGGTGAGACGGCCAGGGCGCCGATCTCGATGATCTCCATCTCGCCTCGGGGAACCTGGATGGAGTTGCCCGGGTTGGAGCAGGTAGCCTCGAAGTCGAGGACGATGAAGTTCCCCGAGGGGACGGGGAGGAGCTCGCCGAGCTTCCGGTGCTGTGACGCTGCCATGGTGGTTTTCCTTAGCTGAAGTTTGTGGAAAGTCTGTCTTTGGATTCTGCCAACTATCGAAGCGTGAGCAGCACTGCTCAGCCGGTCTTGGTCACGGTCTCGAGGACCACGCCGGACTCGAGGTCCACGAGCTCGATGGTCTCACCGACCTCGGCGGTCTGCACGGACTGGTCGAACCAGTCGAAGCAAGCGCTATCCGCGAAGTCCCGGTCCTCGTCGAGGAACTCGCCGTTCTTGGAGAAGCGAATCATGTAGCGATCGGTGGTGGTGTCCATGAGTGCCACTATACACCGCAAACTGGCCCGGAGCAACACCCCGGGCCAGTTTGCTATCTACGGCCTACTTCGGCTCGTCAGCTGCTCCTCGCTCATCGCGCTGGACGAGGAGCTCAGTGAGCTTCTCCTGTGCTCCATCGAAGCGGGCCTGAACTGCTCTCAGATCCTGGCGTGCGCCCTCGAGCGTTTCTCTCTGAGCCCTGATCTGAGTGTCGAGGTCGGGGCCAGCTCCCCTGCGAAGCCACCAGCTCGTCCTCAGTCCGTTCTGAGAGGGAATCCGACCACGATCTTCGCTGGCGTATTCCCGCCAGATCGGAGGGACGCCGCTCCCGTAGTTGCCGGAGATCTGTTCGAAGTCGTCCGTGTCGAACTGGAACTTCAGGCTCTCGATCTCCTGGGCATTGAGCTTCGGTCGATCTGAACTCCAGTAGGTATCCCGGTAGTCTCCGGGGCTGATCTCAACGGCCCAGCCTTCCCGGGCATGGTGGCTGCCCTCGATGATGTACTGGAAGACTCTCATGGCTGTTCCTTCGGATTCGATCTCGAGCGAAAATTCTAGCTGGAGCGTGGCTCTTGCATCTGGACTACGCCATGGCGTTGATGAGGATGCCGTTGCGCTGAGCCATCTGACCCTCGATGATGGCACGGCTGAGGTAGGGACCCTCCTTGGCGGGAGTGGTGGGAAGCGTGAAGTAGCTCCGGTCGTAGAATCCGGTCTGGCGGCGACCTGTGGAGAAGCTCGCCCGGGGAGCAGAGATCCGAGCATCAAAGGCTGCGGACTCCTCGTCGGTAAGGATTTCGGCGTCCACGATCTCGCCATCGAAGCTCTCGAGGAGGTCGTTGAGCTCGAAACCAGCTTCCACGGCCAGGGCGAGCTCGGCGGGGAGCTCGGTCGACCCCGGGTTCATCCGACGGTAGTCAGCGACTGCAGCGGAGATCTTCTGGAGGAGGTCGTTGGTTGCCATGGGAAGATCGTACATCGAAAGGCTCGGCGGAGCAACATTCCTTCGAAAGAGATGCTGAGAGCTGTTCTCAGCCCTCGGGAATCAGGGAGCACACATCGATCGGTCCCGGTGATCCGCGGTGCTCAGGAGCCAGCCTGGGGATCCTCTGGGGTGTTTCCTGACCGGTATCCGGCGGCCATCGCTTCCATTGCTCCAGCGAGCTTGGCATTTGCCCGGTGGTGGTCGATGAGCTCCTGGAGTGTCGCCGTCGGTGGCAATCCCACATCCGAGAGGGCATCGCTCTTCTCCTCCCAGAGGGCATCGAAGTCAGCCAGAGCGGCCGACGCGAGCTGAAGATTGGGAGCCAGGGAGTAGGGCGGCGGGTAGGATCGGGAGAAGTCTGCGATCTCCGCGATGATCCGCTCCTTGGTTCCCCAGGTACCCGCGAGCCGATAGCGTCGAGTTGCCTCATCCTGGAGCTGGATGATCCGGTAGGCAGTTTCAGCAGCTGCTGCCAAACGGGCCTGGTGGACCTCATCCGATTCTGGGTCGAAGCCGAGGTCCCGGAAGAGATCCACCATGGTGATTGCCGTTCTTTGCGATTTGAGTGGTAGGTGAAGCGAAGTGGAGCTGGGCCGGAGGTTCTAGTCCTCGAGCTCCTCATCGTAGTAGTCGAAGCTCACCGCGATGTGGGCTTTGGCCACCGCGACCTCACCGTAGACCTCCTTGAGGGTGTTCTTGATGCCCTCTTCGATGATCGCGTCATTGAGCCCGGGGATGAGCTCGATGCAAACGGTGAACTTACCGGTCTCGAAGGAGCTCTCAACCACGAGGCCGGCCTCGTTGAACTCGGTCAGGGCGGTGAGGAGACGATTCTCGTGGGTCGGCCGGACGGGGCCGTACTCGACGACGATGGTTCCCTCTTCGATGGTGCGGGCGATGGTTCTCATGCTGGTCATGGATCGATCCTATACCGGCCAGAGAGCTCCTGTCAACTCTCCGGCCGGCATTCGAAGGCTTCGGTCAGAAGAAACGCCTGAGCCTGTTCCGGTTCTCGTCCTCGACCTTTTCGAGCTCCCGGCGAGCGAGCTCCACAGAGATGCTGACTTCGGAGGCGCTGGGAACCTTCACGGTGACCCAGCCTCCGTCTTCCTTCTCGGCAAGGTCGATGGCAGCACTGTCGATCTGACGAAGCCGAATGAGGTCTGCGGCGCTGTAGCGAGTTTCATCCTGGAGCTCCCAGTCCTCTCCGTCGAGCTCCCGGTGGCTGAAGCGCTTGTAGCCGCCCTCGGGAACCTCGTTCCGAGGGGTCGCAGCCTCCCTGTCGGCCTGGACCTTCTTCAGTGCGGCGGCCACATCCTCCCGGGAGATGCTGCTGTATCTTGCCTCCATCTCCGATCCCTCGATGATCGAGCGCTGTCCTGTGAGCGAGGGGTCCAGGGGGTCCTTGACCTCTACTGCGATGTAGGCATCAGCGCTTCCGGTGACTTCCTTGTCCCAGGTGATGCTTGACACGATCGGTGTTCCAAGGGGGTTCTTGATGGCTCGGATGTAGCGATCCTTGCCGTCGGCGCCCTTGGTCTTGTAGACCTTGCCGTCGTAGCGCAGCTGGCTGACATACTCGTTGGAGCCGATGTCGATGTAGCGAGCACGCTCGACAGGCTGTGTTCGAGCCTGAGTGTTGGCGAAGAGCTCCGGAGCCATCTTGGTCTCGTAGTTGGCCTTGGCCTCTTCTCGAGTTGCGCCGTGCTGCGCATCGGACTGACCGAAGCGGCACCCGCGAGCCCGAGGATTGGAGGGATCCGAACCGCACTTGCCTGTGCGACCTGTCTCAGGGTTGAAGTGGAAGCGCTCTGCCATGATCGAATCTCCAGATGCCGAAGGATTTAGCCGGTTGTCTGAAATTCAGTTCTAACGAAGAATAGCAGAGGGGAGGCCATCCTTAGTGGACAGCTTCCCCTCTGCTGGAAGTTCGATGAGGCTCAGTACTCAGCGACCTCTCCGCGGGACTCGTTGGCGACGGTGCCGTCCTCGCCGATCATCTGAACGAAGATGGACTCACCGGAGTTCTCCACGGTGTCATCGAAGGTCGCCAGGGCCTCGGACTCGTCCATGGGCTCGGTCTGGGAGCCGAACTCGCCGTCCTCGGTGAGCGTGCGGATGGTGAAGAGCGAAGTGGTGGTGATGGCCATGATTTCCTCCGGCTGTGGTGTGGTGTGAGACCACCATACATCCGAAAGGATCACCGCGCAACCCCTCGCTCAGCGCAGTGTGCTCAGTCCTCTCGGAGGATCCACTTTCCACCGAAGGGCACACAGCTGTAAGTACCTTCCTGGATGCCGAGGTTGTCCACAAGGATTTCCAGCACGGTGGTCATCTGACGGTGGAACCCCCAGAGCATGGCCTCAGTGTCATCTTCGGCATGGCCCGTGCCGTCACCGCGGGAGATCACCCGGTCACCCTGAAGAACGATGGTGCCACCATCCTCAAGCCTCAGAACCTCGTGGCCAGCAGTTGCGCTATAGATCTCCTGGAGATCTCCGAGCACATCGCTGTTGCCATAGGGTCGCTTGGCGCTTACCTCAGGGACACCCTCGCCTTCCTGAAAGTTGATGCGCTTGAGGAGCTCGATGTGCAGAGCTTTGACTTCGAAGTGAATCGGATCCGTGATTCCCATGGGTCTTCTCTTTTCTGTGGTCAGCGGCCGACAGCGATGCCTGCAGCGATGGACTTGTAGCTGTGGATGGAGAGCTCCCGGTCGCTCTGGGGCTTGTGTTCGTTGATGGACTCGGCGAGCTCCAGTGCTTCCTTGAGCCCCAGGCCTCGGAGCCCCGGAATCCCGTTCGAGCTCTTGGAGAGCATCCGCACGGCCCGGAGCGTGGTGAAGGCGATCCAGATCCGCGGCGAGTCATCCATGTTGCGGGCCTCGATGAGCGTCCAGAGGTGTTCCTCTGCCTCTGTGAGTGCCTTCTGAACATGGTCATCGTCGAGGAGATCGATCTCGGGCTGCTGTTCAGCCTGCTGTGAGTTGCTCATGGAAACTGATCATACACCGTTCTTGGTTTCTATTTCACCCGGAATCTCAGCCCGGAAGTGAACTTCGCGGCCACCGTTCTCCAGTGTGAACTTGAAATGGCTGGTGCCCTGGCCATCCCGATAGCGGGCAGCCCACGAGGCACCTTCCTTCTCGTCCCTGAGCATCCGTTCAGCTGTCCAGTCGAGGGGTGGCATTGTCAGAGGGCCATAGTAGTCACCCTTCCGATCGACCTTCTTGAGTTCAGCTTCCAGGAACGGGAAGACCTCTCGCTCGAAAGCAGCGAGCTCGGCATCCAGTCGAAGCTTCCGCCGTCTCGGCGACTCATCTCGGAAGGCGTTGAAGAAGTTCTGTACCGAGAAAAGGATTCCGACAACTACGACGGGGAAGATCCACTGATGTCTGTTGCCCTCGGGGCCGAATTCGGGAAGACCGAAGAGATCCCAGAGGTAGGAGATCAGGATAACAGAGGCCAGCACGATGCCTGATGCTCGCAGCTGCCACCAGAACTCCTTGGAGTGGCCCCGAACCTTGGGGATGGAGCCTTCGGTGAGAGGCTCAGCGAGCCTCTTGCTGCTTTCGATGGTTGTACTCATGGGAAAGCTATCCTTCGGTGGTTAGGGGGTAACCTATGACCTGCTAGGTAGTGCTATGATCAGTCGATGATCCGGACATCCGCAGAGATCATGTAGACCATCACTGCGAGCTGATCGTAGTAGCTCTTGGTCATGTGGGCAATCTCGAGGATCTCCTCTTCGGTGCACATGATCCGAACCGGAATCATGCGCTCGTGGAAGGTCTCATCCTCATCGGAGACCCAGGTCCCTCGGACCGGCGTGAGCACCGTGAGCCCGCCAGCGATGGCCTTGACCTTCTGATCCCACACCCGGTGATAGCGCGTGCGGTAGGGGCTGATCTCCCCATCTTCGTTGGGGTTACGGACGGTGGGCACCAGGATCTCCCAGAGCTTCTGCGAGCTCGATTCGGGAGCGGTGGTCGAATTGGTCTCATTGGCCATGGGGTCAACTTACACCATGGAAACAGCTTCCGCAACCTGCGCTCTGAGGATGCGTAGAAAGGACCGTGAAAGCCTACTGCAGCTCCTCGATGAGCCGGAAGGCGCTCACCAGGGAGTCTCGCACAGATCCCTGGAGCTCCAGGATCTCATCGGGGACTTCTCCGCCCCGGAGCTCAAAGTGCATTCGCTGAAGGAAGTGACCGAGCTCCAGGTAGGTCAGGGAGAAGAAGTACTCCTTCAGCGCCATCTCGCCGATGGCCCGATTGTAGAGCTCTAGCTCTGCGAGCTTCTCATCGTCACCATCGAAGGCAGCATCGAGCCGATCGCTCTGATTTTTCTTGGCCTCGAAGAGGAGTACCTTGAGGATGTCGAGCCTCTCCAAAGGCATGGCGAGGTTCTGCTCGTGGAGTAGCTCGACGAGGGCCGGTAGGTCATCCCGGTAGACCCTGTAGGCCAGGGGAAGTTCTTCGAGGTCAGACTCTGAGAGCTGCCCCATGAGCTTCTGAAAACTCTGCTCCGCTGCTGGGTTCATGGATCTACTATCAGAACCGACTGCCCCTGAGTACAGCAGAGGGACCGAAACGCGGAGTAGTCGCTTCGGTCCCTCTGGGTCTGTGGAGCCTGAAGATCAGACTGCGGGCTCCTGCCCGGCGTAGCCGTAGCCGTCCTCTTCGATGAGTTCGAGGAGCTCGGCGGCGAGGCCCTGGAAGGCCCCGTCGTGGTCCGGACAGCCGATGCCATCCAGGGAGCTGTGACCACGGGGTCGGGCCTGAGCCCGGGTCTCGAGGAACTCGCTCAGTGCCTCGATCTTCTGCTGACGGGTTGCTGCCATGGCTGGTACTTCCTAATCGATCTCGATGTTCTGAGCAGCTCGATCGGCCCTCATAGCCCTAACACTACATGACCGACGCTGTCTGTCAATGGTTCTTCGGGAGAAGGGCTATCTTCAGGCCGATGCTGGACTTTTCTCGATGATGTGGCGCTGAGTCTGCTCATAGCCATCGTCGGTCTTCTGGAAGATCTCGATGAGCTTCGCCGTGGCGCGCTTGTAGGTAGCCACATGGGTCTCGTTGAGCTCAGCGCCGAGAGCACTGGCTACCTCACGCTGGACTAGGAGAGTGAGCTCCAAGAAGTTAGTGAGGAAAAAGTATTCCTGGAGGAGCTTTCGGTGGATGTCAGCGCTCGCCTCAGTTGCCAGCCTCAGCGCGGCGGCCCGCTCTGCCCTGATGCGGCTCCGGTCCCGGGGGAGGAGAACGATCGGTGGCTTCCAGGGAGTAGTCAGGAAGAGCTGACGGTTGATGCTGGATTGGAGCTCACCGGACAGCCTGTCCAGGACTTCGAGCTCAGGGATGTGGAGCCTAGGTCCAGTCTCCAGGAAGCTCCCGATGGTCTTCGGGAGGTCGTTCGTGTAGAGGCTGTATTCTAGGGGGAGACGCTCAAGCTCTTCGGAGCTGAAGCCTCGCATGAGCTCAAGATAGCGCTTTTCTCTGGGAGTGACCATGTGCCCACTATCGCGCCTCCATCGGTAGGTCTTTGAAGGCAGCTAGACCGGGAAGCTAGCCATCCTCTTGAGTTTCCTCTTCCTCGAAGCTCTCGATCGAGGTAGTGAGCTTGAACTTGTGCTCGGGGAAGTGGCGCTTGAGCCGGGCCCGGGCAACTCGCTTGAGCTGATTGTGATGGGTCTCGTCCTGGAGCGCATCGTAGTAGTAGCTCCAGCGCTCGCTCCGGTGGCTAGAGCTGATGTCAGAGTTGAGCCAGATGTCCTCGTTGAGCTCCAGGGAGATGAAGAGCTCCATGAGCTCGTAGTCCTGATCGTCCGTGATCTCGGGGCCCGAGAGGAACTCGATGGTGAACTCGGTGAAGGGTTCGGGCTCAGTGTCCCACTCGGGGAGCTCGTCGCTTGTCACCACGGGCAGAGAGATCACGCCTTCTCGCATGGCCAGGCTTACCCGGTGGGTACCGTCGAGCACATAGGCCTCTCCGTCATCCGAGTCCATGTCCTCCTGGCTCGACAGCCGGATCGGATCTCGCCAGCCCTTCCGATCCAGGGAAGCCTTGAGCTCAGCCATGTGCTCAGGCTGCTCGGCGTAGAGCAGGGCCGCTGCATCATCCCAGGTTCCACCATCGGGATAGACTGGCTTGTAGTCCCGGATGATGTCGAGGAGGAGCATCTCACGGAAGCCACCCTCGGGTCTGTGGTCAGCCCAGTCAATGGCCTAGAGCTCGCTCACTGCGACGATGATCTCGCCGGCCGGATCGTAGGCGAAGAAGGGACAGTTGTCGCCCGAGCTCAGGGACTCGATCTCGCCGACGACCAGATCTGCAGGCTGTTCGTCGGCAGCCCAGGATCCGACGGGAAAGTCATCCCCGACGAGGTAGGAGAAGGACCGCTGCTGGCCTTCTGTCTCTGAGATGGTGAAGCGCTTAGCCACGGTTGCCCTCCCGTTCGATGTACTGAAGCCGATCCACATAGCTGTAGCCGCGGCGGGTCAGGAGGTCAGCCACATCGAGCACGCGCTCAATGTCGGCCATGGCCTGTCCCTCGTAGCCAGCCTCGTAGAGCCGGTAGTGGTCCTCGACAGGGGCTCCAGCAGTGACTGCACCCGTGAGCACCCCCAGGGCGAACTTGGCCAGGTTGAGGTCCCGGGTCTCCGCGGCGAGATGGAGGTAGGTCCGGGCCCGGTCGATCTGGTCGTGGAGGATTTCGGAGCGAAGTGGAGTGTTCATATTTACATCCTACATGCCAATGTCTGAGATGTCAAATACTGACATACAGAATCTTAGTGGGGCGGACTCGGGGACCTATCGCCGGGGAATCTCTGCGAGCTCGAAGAGCTCCTCGAGCTTCGGGCTGATGATCCCCATGAAGTTGCAGAGCTCGAATGATCCGAACATCTGCTTGAAGATCTTGAGCTGCTGAGCACCGTTGGAGTACCAGTATTCGTTGGCGCTACCGGTAGGCGTCGGCCCCTTGATCCGGGCGAGCTCCTCATCCCGGTGGTTCTCGTTGATGAAGTAGCCCTGCTCATACATCCGAGCGAAGACCTCGTCGATGTTGGAGAAGCTCTTGATGCGGCTGACTTTGGCCTTGGCCATGGTGAATCTCTCTTCCCTAGAATTTGATGCTATCGATGGTCAGCGAATTCGGTTCCAGCTGATTGAGACGAACTTGCCCTGCTCGTCCTCGATGATCTTTGTCGAGTAGAGCTCCGGGTGGCGGTACATGTTGCGCAGGCCCAGGTAGCTGGTGAGCGCGGGGACGATGAGGAGGAAGCCGAAGGGGAGCATGATCAGCGCAGCGACGAGGAGGAAGCCCCAGTGCCCCTGTCCGATGGCGAAGATCGCCAGGCAGACGGCTCCGTAGAAGATCACGGTGGGAAGCGAGCTGCTCTCGGCCTTTGCGGGCGTAGCAGAACGGCGGGGGCTCTGGTCGGTGTCCATGATTGGATCCTATACCAGAGTTCCCCGCCGTGCAACTACTAGCGCTTCGAGCCTACTTCGGGAGCTTCACCCACGCGGAAGCAGTGCTCTCGCTAGACTGCTTCTCGGTCTTGAAGCCGGACTTGGAAACCTCGACAGTGGCGGTGTACTTCACGGTGTACTTGAGGCCCTTGGAGTACTTGAACTTCACGGCGTAGGTGCTCTTGGTAGCGCCCTTGATTGCCTTGCCATTCCGGTACCACTGGTACTTTGCGGTGGCGCCCTTGTCCACGGTTGCCTTCACCTGCATCTTCGCGTTGCAGTTCCACTGGGGGCAGCTGATGCCACCGTTGACGAGGCTGACCTTAGGGTTCGGCGTGCTGAGCTTGCCGAGCACCTTCGAGATCTTGTTGCTGGGTCTGACCACGACAGGCTGTCCAGGGCTGGATGCTGTCACTCTCAGCGTCAGATCCTTGGATCTGTCAGCGTCCACGACCTTGTAGGTCGAGCCGGTAGCACCCTTGATGGCAGCGCCACTGCGGAGCCACTGGAAGGACACGGTCTTCGCCTTGGTGGCGCCGGTGATCTTCGACTTCAGCGTGGTGGTGACCAGCGCCTCGCCACTGATGGAGACAGTGCCCAGGGTTGCGGGAGCGTAGCTCACGGCCTGGCCGGCTCCGACGAAGGAGGCTCCCTGAACACGCAGCAGCTGATCGGCAAGCTGAGTGTAACCGGGCTCTACGAGGCACATCTCCCTGTCAGCTTCAGTGATGACGGGGGTCGGTGCAGGCGTGGCCGTCGGATCGCCCTCTACTGGAGTAGGAGGAGTCTCTCCGTCGGTGGGCTCAGTGGTCGGATCCGCGGGCGGGGTCTCAACCGGTGCGGGAGTGAGCTCGTCGAGGCAAACCTGATCCCAGAGGTCGGGAACAGAGACCTCGTATTCGAGCGGAAGGTCGATCTGGATGTCGGAGAGTTCCGGGTGGATCGTCTTCCCGCTGTGACCATCGGCCAGCGAAAGGCTCGAGGTCCAGCCGTCAGCTCCGTCGCTCGTGAGGGATGATCCGATGATGGTCCCATCCTCATCCAACCAGTTGACACTGGAGGAGGAGAGGGTAGTATTGGCGTAGACCGGCGAAACCTGCAGGTTCAGCGTGCCGCCCGGCTTGGGGTTGCTACCGACAGTGCTGAAGCAAAGGAGCTCAGCTGCCAGGTCATCGCTGGAAAGCCCCGAGGTTCGCTCGTAGAGAGCGCGCTGCTCATCGCCCGAGAGTTCGATGGGCTTTGCACAGGACTGATTTGGGTCGCCTGCTGCAGTAGCAGCATTGGCGGGAACGATGGTGAGGAAGCCAGCCACCAAAGCGACGGCTGCTGCTGCGCTCAGGGCCGCCGGCCTGAACCTCTTCTTTGCGGTTTCCATGTTGACTTTCCCTGGTAGATGTGTATTGGGTTAGCACCAGTATTATCGCACTATCTGGCGAAAGTCAAACGCAACGCCGAATTCGTTGCAATTATTTTGTCTATTTCCTTGTAAAATGCACTAAAGGGCCATTGAAGGCCCTTTAGCGTCGAATTGGAGGATTCTGCAGAAGTCAGTTGTCCTCGGTGGTGTACTCGTAGACTACCGTGACCTTCTTGTGCTCGAAGACCTCAGTCAGCGACGGCTCTCCGTACTCTGCGGGCCCCTCGTTCTCCTGCATTTCAGTGTTGGCGACCTCGTGCTCCCAGCGGAAGAATCGCCCGTCCGGGATCTTCGTTACGACTGAATAGCGTTCGGTCCAACGGCGCTTTCCCTGGGCTTCGACGCTGACGGTTTCAAAGCTCTTCTCGGGGTCGAGCTCAGACTCAACTCGATCACCTTCTTCGGTGCGCGCAAAGTAGTCCTCGGTGAGGATCTCCTTGAGCTCCTGGATGAACTTGTCGGTGGCTTCGATTGTTGCCATGGCGGTACTCCCTGGTGCTTAGCTACTGGTTGACCTTTTAGCTATCCTACCGAAGTTCAGCCCCGGAGCCCGTGGCGTTCGAGGAGCTGCCTCTGGAACTCAGCTGTCATCTCATCGCCCGCTACTTCACCGCTGAAGGCGGGGACGAAGGATCGGATGCTGTCGATCCTACGGCGGAGGTGGCGGCCTTCGTAGAGCTCTGCAGAACAGCTGTAGCGCTCGCCGATGAGGTTCACTGTGCGACGGACAGTGAAGCTGTCGGAGAAGCCTCGAAGAGAAAAGCGCTGAAATGCCATGGGGCTATCTTACACGGGAGTTGATCTGAGCACAATGGCCTCAGGATCAGCGCTGGTAGCCGACTCCCTGACCTGCCTGAAGCTGCACATCGGTGAATCCCGGAACACCGCCGTCGCACTCGAAGAGATCCTGGTAGGCTCCGCCGAAGGCCGAAGATACTGAGAGTAGACTGTCGCTCATGGGGTCTCCTTCGATCGAGCTTTCACAGAACTATCTAACAGCCTACCGGTTGGCTTTCGGGCGGATAGCAAAACTCACGCATCGTGATGTTGGATCTGTGTTCTGAGCCAAAGGTCACTCAGAATGGGCTCGGACACAGCCTAGAGTATCGGCCTTGTCGATGCTGTAGCCTGCGCGCTCAGGCTGCCAGAGGCAACGCCGGGACTCGCCTTGAAACCAACGAGCCCAGCCCCAGTGCTCGTAGATTCAGGCTCACGAGCTCCGGCACTCTCGGAGCCCCTCGAGGAGCCGGATGAGGAGCTCTGTGGGTCCCGAGAAGTAAGCGTCTCTCCAGACCAGCCCCGACTCTCCACTCTCTGAGCTGTAGTGGACCGAAGCTCCCGACTGCCGAGCCACCCGGAGGAGCTCGTGGGCTCTGTCCTCAGCTGCTAGGGGAAGGATGAAGTCCTCAGTATGAACAAAGGAGCTCAGCTCCGGTGATACGAAGCTGAGCTCCCGTAGGATGTCCTCGATGGCTATGCTGTTCATGGTCCACTCCCTGGCTTTGGGAATGATCTCTAACTGACGGCTACTCCGTTCACGGAAAGTGCTGTCAGTGTTTACAGGGCTGAAATAGTCAGCCTAACGGCCTTGGTTGATCTCGACGATCTCTCGGAAGAACCAGGCAGTCAGCGAGTTGGTGGTTTGGATGCAGATACGACTCCAAACGACCTGCGATCCGTAGGCAGTTCGAGAGTAGACGACAGTGCCTCCGTTCCTGCGAACCATGGCTACTGCCTCTTCCATTCGCGGTTCAACGGCCAAAGCGATGGGAAGCCTGTCGAAGTTGACGACTGTAATCGTCGTCAGCGGCTGTTCCCGAGCGTTCCTCTCGAAGAGTTCAGCAAGCCCAGCAAAGCCATCCACAGAGATGTTGTTATCCATGAAATCTACCCTACACCATCGCTGATACCATAGCAACGATCAGCCGATCACTGCTTTCTCTTCGGGGAAGATGCCGCTGGGGATCCATCCATCGCCCTGCACCCAGCTGAGTACGGATGCCTCATTCTCAGCCTTCCAGCCCGGGCCGAAGAGATCGCTACGGTCGAAGAGGTAGGAAGCAAGCTCTTCAGCGGTTGCGAAGACTGGGGTCACCGGCGATCCCTCTGAGACTGTCTCCCAGAGCTGCCAACCATCACCCTGAGGGAGCTTCTCAGGCTCCCAGGCTTCGGATTCGGCCCGCTGTCCGGGGTAGGCCTCGACAGACGCGTGGCCCTCGCAGGTCGCACAGGTATAGGGAACACCCTCGCGATCTGCCCGGGCGCTCATGCAGACCGATGCGTTGATCGCGTCGTGGCCGAAGCCCAAGAGGTAGCCGCTGTTGACCTGCTCAGCTGTGGGATGGACGGGGTTCTCTTTCTCAACCCAGCCAGTACCTGAGATGAAGTCGTGGGTGTACTCGATGAGCCTATCGGCTTCGAGGAGCGCGTCCACATCTGCCTGGCTCAGGTGATGGGACCAGCTTCCGTTCCACAGATCAGTGATCCGCTTTGCTTCCCGGGCAATGGCCAGCACGCCGGTGCCGTAGAAATTCGGACTCTGCTCGATCTGTCGTTTTGCCCAGTGCTGAGCCTCAGGACCACCGGGGAGGAAGGGTGTGGATCCCGTGGAGGTAGGATCGAAGGGGATGTAGCCATACCACTCCTGGTAGAAGACCAGGGCTTCGGGAGAGTAGCCGTGTTCGCAGTCGGGGCAGCTCTCCTCCTGGAACTTCTCGGGTCGGAGATAGCCATCCCAGACAAGGCTCAGGGGCCAATCGAAGTCGAGGGGCATTCGACGGACTTGACGGGACATGGATGATCTCCTACTTCTCGCTCTTGAGCTTGAGTGATTCGGTGGCGAGGAGAACCTGCTCCTCGATGAAGTTGTCCGGGAGCTTCTCCTTGTGCTTGCCGCGGCTCAGGGCCAGGGCAGCTACAGTGCGCAGCCGGTAGCGAAGCTCGTCCGCGAGCTGCGCCTCGGTGAAGAGGATTGTGCCCACGGGGAGGAGCTCCGAGTGGAACTTTCGCAGGTGGGCCTCGGCCGCACGCTGTGCTTCCTCCTGCGTACCGCAGGTACCGAAGTCGGCGTGTTCCCCACAGTAGCTATGGAAAAGCTGCTCCTCGTCCCCGTAGCGGTTGTGGAACTCACCGATGTAGGTCGGTGCACCCTTGGGGCCGATGGTGATCTTGCGCTGAGCTAGCAACATGCCGGACATCTGTCTCTCGATTCTCTGTAGCTGATGAGTTCTACGGTTCGTGGTGAGCGTACTAGGAAGCGCTATTCCGGGCGTCGATGGCAGCATCGATGCGGGCTTGCTGCGACTCTCGGTTTTCGGAGCTGTAGCCGCCCTCGCCGATCCGGAGAGCGAAGACCTGGGTCAGTGCAGAGTCCGGAGCGAGCTGCTCGGGAGTGGAGTGGTTGTACTCGTAGTCCAGCACATCGTTGAGGTGGAGCCACTTGTTCTTGTAGAAGCTCTTCTGGTAGATGTCATCGAAGATCTCAACGAGCGATCCGCCAGGCGCGTTCTGAAGGAAGTCCAGGACTCGCTCGTGGGGGATCACGGGAGCGACAGGCTCTGAGATACCCCAGCGGGCAGCGGTGGGCGTAGCTTCGGTGGTCATGGATTCATCATATGCCCTCGGAGCGGTCTACACAACCACGAGCTTCACAGGCAGCGACCGGGTAGGGGAAAAGCCCGCCAGTAGCACAACTGGCGGGCTTTCTTAGGCTGTTCCCTGAGCGACTCAGGCGGCGAGCAAGGCGGCGTCGAAGTCCTCGCCGTAGGCCTCTTCGGTGGCTGCGATGGCGTAGGCCTCGATGAGCGCGTCCTTGGTTGCTGCCAGCGCCGTACGGGCGGACTCCAGGGGCTCATCGAGGGCGTCCGATCGGCCGTCGCGGGCCTCCACCGCATCCAGCGCCTTGTCGATGGACTTGAGATCGAAGAGGGTCTTACGGAGGAGCTCCGAATCACCGATCAGCGAGGGCGAGATGTAGAGGAAGGGCTTCGTGGTGTCGATGACGGCGGCGGTTGCCATGGGAGTTCTCCTTCGAAGAACGGTTGTGATGTGGTGTGAAGCTAAACCTATTTGGATTCCCCGGAGAAAGCAACCGTCAGCTCGAAGAGAGTTTTCTCGAAGAAGTGGTAGACTATCGAAGCACGGGGTCAGATGCCTGCTGCAGCTACCTTCGTTGCCCGGTAGCGCCAGGAACGAAGGCCATCGGACTTGCGCTCGTGGCCTTCGACCTGCCAGAGATTGACGCCTCTTTTGAGCCCGTCACCCTCCTCGAGGATCACCGCGATCTCGCTCTCCTCGTTGATGTGGACAAGCTGCACGGGGATCATGTCGGTCTTAGTCGAAATGGTTTCCACGGGTGTGCTCCTTAGGACAGGTTTGCGCTGGTTTGTGGTGGTCTTTTCTAACCTACACAGCCAACGAACTGAGGGCAACCCCTTTCGGAAGTTGCCCTCAGTTTTTCTTGGAGCCCTAATTCATATGCAGAATATGAAACAAAAATTCAGTGTTCCATATTGGAATCAGCCTAAGAGTTCAGACCACGCGCTCGAGCTCTATCTGATCGGCCTCAAGCTCCGAGACCGGGATCCAGCGCCTCTCGGAGCTGTGCCAGTCCGATGCGTAGCCATCGAGCTTCGATGGCACACCGGTCCAGTAGGTGGTGAGCTTCACTGCCCGGAATACCACCAGCTCACCCGATCTCTGGCGTCGACCCATCTCCGCGCCGAGCTTCACCAGGGAAGCCCGAATCACCGGAAGCTTGAGCGTCTTCTGGCCGATCATCCCATGCCTGCGATCATCTTCAGGACCTTGATCTGCTGCTCCTCAGTGAAACTGCCGTCCTTCCTCATCTCCCGAAGGAAGCTGTGGGGAGCCGCTGCCAGGGAGTGGTAGTTCTCATCCTCGAACCAGTTGCCCACCATCTCGGCAACCTCATCGGGCTTTGCCTGATCCACGGTGAGGAGCTCGGTGTCTTCCTTCTTCCAGCTCTGATCCTCGAGGATCTCGTCGAGGTCGTCCGGGTGGATGATCCAACGCTGACCGCTGGGGAGGTGGTGGAGGATGCGTTGCTTGTCGAACATCTGTCTACTTTCTGAAAGTCAGTTCTGCGGATTGCCGGCCTGGTGCCTCTGGGGCTTAGTACTCGTCACCCCAGGGGTAGTAGTCGTCGTAGTCCCGGACCTTGATCTTCGAGTTGTAGTCCTCGAGCCGGTCGGCGAAGTCCTCGGTCACATCGAAGACCGGAGCGATTCCAGCCTCGTTGAGGGGAGCGAGGAGCACCGTGAAGTTGGTGGGGTTGTACCAGGGCTTCCCGGTTCCGGAGTGGCTGTAGGGAATCACGCCCGAATCAGCTGCGTAGCGGTGGCGCTGCTTGTCATCGCCCTCGCTGTAGAGGATCATCGTGTCCTCCTTCTCGCCCTTGAGTCGATCGAGGTTCGGGGAGAGGTCACTGGGGTACATGACCTTGACTTCGGTGACGATTCCTGCGTGAGCGTAGGCCGAGTCCCTGGCATCCCGATCCTCTGGGTGGCGGAGGTCAGGGAGGTGGACGAAGATCACTTCGGTGCCCGGGGTGAGCTCCTCGGGATTCCGCACCGCGAGGTCCTTGAGCTCGTTGAGGTGGATCTGACCACTGATGGCAGCCTTCTCCATGGTGGCGGCAGCCCGGGCTGCGACCGCTTCGGGGCTGTCGTAGGCCTCCTCGGCCTCCTTCTTGGCTCGGAGCTCTGCCTCCTCGGCATCGAGCGCTGCCTGGTACTGAGGGGAGGGAACCAGGGAGACCTCGATGTCTGCCTCCTTCAGGTCCTCCAGGAGCACCAGGGTGTTGGATGTGTTGTAGATCCCCGATTCGTAGGCCGTGATGCCAGCGTCCGAAGTGAAGCGGTAGCTCGAGTGCCCATCCTCTGCCGTGTAGGTGTAGACCGAGAGGACTCGATTCTCGTCCCCGGGGCTCCGAGGCGCCTCGGGCTCGAGCTCGTGGTAGGCCATCATGCCAACCCGGTCGACGGTCACTCGAACCGCGGAAGGAACTCGAATGAAGCGGTAGAATCCGGGATCCTGTGTGAGATCCGGGATGTGGACCTGAAGCGCCTCAGCGCCGGGCTTGAGCCGGTTCATGTCCCGGAGGGCGAACTCCTGGAGCTCATCGATGTGCAGGGTCTTCATGGTGTGCTCCTCAGTTGTTCCGGTCGTAGCCGGGAGCGGTGCCATCCCAGCTGTTGAAGCGCCGATTGTAGCGCTCGAGATCCTTGCGGTAGCCAGCGGAGGGCTCGAGGACGGGTTCCCAGCCCCGGGACTCGAGGCAGTCCACGCTCACCACGATGTTGGTTGAGTTGAAGTGAATGCCGTAGGGGATCAGGCCGCAGTCGGCCGCGTGGCGGTAGCCCCGGTGGCCCTTGCTGTCCTCGAAGAGCACGACGAGGTTCTTCTCGTCTGCGCCGGTGAAGCCACCAGGAGCGCTGGGGTGGAGCTCCATGAATGACATCTCAGCCACGGCAGTGATCGTCACGAGCTCACCGTCGATGAAGTCCTTGCCCTCGAAGGCGTCGCCGTCGAGGTGCGCGGGGATGTGGGCGAAGATCACGCGAGTGCCGGGGACGATGAGCTCCGGGCTGCGGATGGCGTGGCTGCGAAGCTGGTTGAGGTAGATCTTCTCACGCTTCTCGGTGGTGGTCATTGCGCGGTGTACTCCCGTCGGGAAAATCTGAACGATGGTGTGGTGGTTCAGATCTGATCCTACGCGGGCAATCTCAGAATGTCAACGGGCTGCCAAAAGTCTGTAGCTGTGTTTCTAAGGTCCCGACTGAGGAGCATCGTAAGCATGTGCATAGCGGAGGCCCCGGGCGCTTAGAGTCATGCCCGGGGCCTCCTAGAGGGTGCTGGTAATCAACCCTTGCGGAAAACTCCCACCCCGAACTTGTAATCAGCCTCACCGAAGCTCCGAAGCCGACTCAGGGCACGCTTTGCATCGAGGAGGTCCACGCGGGCTGACCTGCTCACGGCGAAGAGATACTTCTCCAGGGAAATGGGAGCACCGTCGGTGGGTAGCTCCTTCCGCGCGCTCTCGGTGATGCGTTCTACTTCGATGCGCTCTTCCTCAGCGAGCCGACGCTCTCGTACCTCAGCTGCTGCGAGCCCCTTGAGCATGGCGGTGGACTCCATGATCAGTAGCTCACCGAGATGATCTTCACATAGCCGGGGAGGGAGTCGGCGTCGAGCTCTGCGTCGATGATGCGAGCCTCATCCTCGTCACTCCAGCGCTCCTGATCGAGGAGCTCGGGAGGAATCTGGTAGCCCTGGGGGTCACGGGCATCGATCCAGGCCTCGATCTCAGCGATGAGCTCGTCCGGAGTGGTCTGATCGTAGTCCCTGTCCTCATCGAAGAAGATGTCGAGCCTACCATCGTCGCCACCGAAGACAACTGCCTCGGCGAACTCGTGGACGCTTCGAGCGTGGCTGGCGGAGAGCACTCCTCCGTCTACGCCTTCCCAGACCTCAATCTTGGGAGCAGTTGCTGTGGCCATGGCGGATCTCCTTTGGTTGCTCTTTCCACTGTCAGAGCTAACCTATCGACACACCCGAAGAGCGCACTGATCCTACTCGGGCGCGTCACCCTCGTGGTCGAGTTGCTCGTGCATGAAGGCCTCGTAGGGGCTGGAGAACTCATCGAGGCAGAGCGAGCACTGGGCTACGAGATCTGCGAGGGGCGTTGGCCGGTCCTCGACGGGGACATCGGCACTGATCGCTGTTGCCATCTGTTTACTCCTTCTGAGAGATCGGCCGTGGAGAACACCATGCTCGTCCCCGGTGGTTTCACTGTACACCCGATCGGCCTCCTCCACAATCGGCCGGGAAATGAGCCAGAGCCCACGGTCCGGGAAAAGACCGTGGGCTCTGGCTTCGAGCTGAAGGCTGTTAGCTCGTGGCGGTGCGGTAGACCAGGTTCGCGAGGTCGGCGAGATCGATGTACTGGTTCTCAACCTCGGAGCGGCCCGAAGCGTGGCCGTTCTCGTAGGCCAGGGCGTAGACGCCGTTGGCGATGGCCTCGATCCGGGACTCGGCGATGTCACCGAGGTATTCGGCGGCCAGGGCCTCCTGGAACTCGGCGTCGATCTCGGCGACAGCAGCTGCGTAGGCCGGGTACTCCGAAGCGCTGCGGCCCGGGGAGACCAGTGCGTCGATGCGGGCCTGGAATGCGGTGTAGACTGCGTCCATGATGTGATTCTCCTTCAAGTTCTGCGTGGTGTTTGTGCGGTGTAGTAGGAACATTACACGGCGGCCCGGAGCAGTGCAACTCTCCTGAGAAAGAAGTCTGGATGAGTTTGCCAACAGAAGGAGGGTCCCGAAGCCACAGTGTTTCGGGACCCTCCTTGAGCTTGCTAGAGCTGAGCAGCTCAGCTCCGAGCGACCGTGTAGGCGTTGGTCGCGATCTCAGCGTAGTCGATGTAGTAGTTCTCGACCTCACTGTAGCCAGCAGAGTGACCCTGGTCCCAGGCGGCCCGGAAGACAGGGGTAGCAACTGCTTCCAGGTGGGCGGAATCAACCGTGGGCGCGATGTAGCGCTGTGCCAGCGCCGCGCCGAAGTCTCGGGTGACCTCAGCGTTGGCAGCCCGGTAGATCCCCATGGCCTGATTGCGGGCTTCCTGGCGGCCCCGGTAAGCGTCAGCGCTCGGATAGACGATGGCATCTGCGCGAGCGTTGAACTCCTCGTGGACTGGAGCGTCCTCGTCGTAATTGTTCATTGTGTCCTCCTGGACTGTGGTGGATGTGGTAGAAACGCCCTACACGGCTATCTTCCTCGCCGCAACCGGCAGTCTGACCACAACCTTTTAGAAGGCCTGCTCGCCGTAGTTGATCTCAAGGAGGATTCCAGTGAGCGCAGCCTGATCACTGGCGCTGCGCACATCCTCGATCTGAGTCGAGGGAATCTTCCGGCCCTGGCCGTAGAAGCCGGGTCGCAGGTAGAGCCCGTAAGTCCGCGCCTGGGAGCTCGCCTCGTAGTACTCCTCGAAGTCGGAGGCTGCGTTGACTGACTCCATGAGGGCCGCGAGCTCTACCGGAGCGCTGAACCCTTCGGAGATGGTCTTCGATTCTGCTCGAGTCACTGGATCCTCCTGGATCGTAGGGTGGTGATTACCTACTATACACTGTGAACGAGTCCATCCACAATGGGCATCGGGATCTATCGATGGGCCTCGCCGGGCCTAGAGTACCCATCGAAGCGAGCGCTAGGCTGCTACAGCGATTCAGGCGCATTCGCTGTAGCAGCCTAGACGGTAGCCTACTGATCTGGAGTTGACTCTACGATCTTCAGGTCGGCTGATCTCATCCAGCTTTCCCCGGAGCGATTGAGCACATCGTGGGAGTCCGAGTCGAAGCGAATGGGCTGATCAAGATCTGAATCAGCCACCCACATCACCTCGAACTCCATGGGCTCCTGAGAGTAGATCGCCCTATTCTCAGCGCCGCTTGGAAGGATCGCTCGGACGGAACCGTTGGGGCTGTCCCCCGGAGCGAGTCGCAGCGTAAGCATGTAGCCCTGGCCCCGGGTGAGCCCAGAGACCATGTACTCGACTCGATCTGTTGAGCTACCCCGATCGGGGGTAGCCGAGAGGATCTTCGGCTCTGTGACCTTCTGATCGTCTGAGCTGATCAGGACCTTCTGTTTGGCGTCACAGCTCCCTCGAACCACGCCCTTAGAGCTGTCATCTCCGTAGAAAGCGACAACTCCGTAGGGCTTAGTTGACAGGCACATATCTACCCTTGGGTCGTTCGGCCCTGCCTGAGAGTTATAGGAGTCGATCACCACCCCCGGATCTGTTCCCAGGCTATCGGCTGTGAGCACGCTCCAGTAAACAGTCGTAGCTGTAGATTCCAGCACGCTGTTCCTGGCATTTTGAGTGATGTTGCTGTAGGCTATCAGGCCCCCTACAGCGAGGGCGACGACGATGGCCACAGTGACCACCACATCGATGAGTGAAAACCCAGCTTCCTGGGATCCGGGGCGTGAATCTAGAGATGACTTCTTCGGGTTGTTCATCTGTGAACCACTTTTCCAAAACTTAGCCGATCCTTCGGCTGAGTTTAGAACCGGCAAGACGCAGGGAAACAGACTCCATGGGGAGCCCTAGTCTGTTCGGGTTCTAGGGACCATCCTTGTCCTTCAGCTGTAGCATATCATGATCCAGCTTTCCGTGTGGATCTCAGGAGCCTCTATGCTAATTGCGCGAAAAGGCCGGAGGGCCCCGTTACTGGAGCCCTCCGGCCTATCGGAGGTGTGTTGCCTACTACACTATCTCAGCGCCGGCGCTTGAGAGCGTCCGAGAGACCATCGTGCTTCTCCTTGAGCCCTGCGAGTCCTGCATCATACTGAGCTCGCTCGAAGGCCAGCCCAGAGTTGTAGGGCCAGATACCGTAGCCGATGTTGATGGCGAAGCAGTTGAGCACATTCTCTCGGGTGTCCCGGTCGCTCAGGCCGAAGTCTTCGACATCGCTGAGGAGATAGTCCTCGCCGTTGAAGAGAGTAGCGATGACCTTCGGGGAGACCTCGAAGCCACCCTCCTGAGCAATGAGTTCCCGGATCGACTCGAGGCTCTCAGAGATCACCTCTGCCTTCTGAGTAGCCACCGCCTGAGGGCCGAAGCGCAGCCCCAGCTCTCGCTGAGCAATGGGGCTCTCAGCCAGGGCTACGAGAGTCCTGCGAACTGCTGCCTTTGACTCGGAGTCGGTGCTCTTCTCCGCTCCATAGACTCGCCCGGCGATGTCCTCGACGAGTGCCCTGGAGAAATCTGCTACCACTGAAATCAGTCCTTCTGCTCTACCTGAAGCTCTGCGAGGAGCTCGTCGTGGGCTGTCTTGAGGTCGGCAAGGAATGTGTCGAACTCCTCGTCGGTGAGCTTATCGCCGTTCATGGGCCACTCTCGACCGATGAGCGCCTGAGAGAGTACGCTGTAAGACTCCTCTCGAATCACCGTGTCACTGGTACCCCAGTCGGCTGCTTCCTCGAGAATGGTTCCATCATCGCCGAAGATCTTGGTCGCCACTGTGGGATGGACATCGAAGTTCGTGGCCTCGCTGTTGAGCTGGCGAAGCTCTTCGATGAGTTCATCCCGAGCGGGATCGGGCTTTGGAACAACCTCCACCGGATTGGCGTAGGCCTCGGCTGCCAGCTTGTCAGCTTCAACCCTGTCGATGATTCCGAGATAGACGGCCATCATCTTGCGAACCTCTTCGCTTTCGTTGACGGCCTTGCTCACGGTCTCGACGAAGTCCTCGTACTCAGCTCGATCCTCGTCGCTGGTTTCTTCGCCCGAGAGGTAGAGCATCTGACCGACGGCCTCGATGCGATCCAGGGGGACCTCTTCTACTGTTGCCCGATCGGCCATGGATCTTACTCCTTACTTCAAGCCGAGATCGGCCATGGTTTCACCCCGGGACCAGTAGTCCCTGCTGAGGGTTGGCTGCAGTGCAGCCAGGACATCTTCGGGAGTGCGCTCCCCGAGATCAACGGTACCATCGGCTGCCTGAATGAGCTTTAGGTAGTGGGACTGCCGGGACTCTTCGCTGAGGCCGACGCCCCGGAGGCTACGGCTGAGCTGGTAGAGTGAGTAGCCAAACTCAGCGATGTGCTTACCGTAGAGCACCTCGGTGTCGTAGTGGCAGGGGCATTTGCACTGATCCTGGTCTCCCTTGTCGCAGTACTCGTGCTTGCTGATCTCGCAGAAGATGTGGACCAGTCGCTTCGGTCGCTTGGTTTCTGTGGTGTCCATGGAGCCATCTTACACTGTCCACAGGCTTCCGTCAACGGCCTCAAACCAAGAGAAGCCGCCCCTGACCAGCAAAAGATCAAGGGCGGTTTCAGAGGAGCAGAGTCAGCGAGTCCAGCCCTCGGAGAGCATCTCGATGGTGCCGTCGCTGGGGTAGATCTCGGTCTTGGGGAAGCGCTCCGAGCCACCCTCCCAGGTGATGCTCGTGGTCTGACCGTCGTAGCCACCCTGGCTGATCTTCAGGACCTTGCTCGGGCCGTAGTGGCTCGAGACCGCGATGTCTCCCGGCCGGAGGTGGTCCCGGCGAACCATCCGACCATCGTGCTCCGGCCAGACGATCCGGGGGTTGTAGTAGCCGTTGTTCGTGGCGGAGCGCTCCATGGTGCGGGGATCGATGTAGGGCTTCGGGTCCTTCATCTTCCGCTGGTAGTCGTAGGCGTAGTGGTTGGCGTCCTGCTCGTCGATGAACTTACCGACGACCTCGCCTCCGAAGACAAGGCGCTTGCCCTGCTCGTCGTAGATCCGGTAGCCTTCGACTGCGTCTCCGGCGATGGTGAGCCCGTAGGCCTTGGTGATTGTGGTGGCGTTCATGGTTCGATCCTATACCCTGCGCTCTGCCTGCGCAACGGTCTCTTAGGTCTCCATTCTAAGCCCCGAGAACACTGAGCGCGATTCGTCGCATGTGCTGATGGGGTAGCCGCCTCAGGCAGGCTCCTGCTGTCTTTGGGATGGCCCCATAGCGCTTCACCGGATGCCTTCGGTACGACAGCTACGCTGCTCTAGGATGAAATAGCCGCAAAGCGCAGTTTCACATGTAACTCACAAACTATTTGTCTGGAAATGCAGTTTTGACCGTACTTATGCCGATATTCAATGTAAGGAAATCATCCTTAACGAACGCCTTGAATGGCAGAAGGAAATAACATCATGGTACAAAACAATCGCATTCTTCAGAAGGTAACAGACGCGCAGTTCGCCGCTGTTCTCGCAGGTTTCACCAAGGCCACATCTTGGCCACAGGGTCTGCAGAAGTTCATCGCTAAGAATCCGACCGTGAAGCTCCCCTCGAAGCCAAGCGATCGGAACATCAGCCATCAGATCATCGCGCTCTTCGCTGCCAATGTCGGTCTAGCCTTCGACCGCTCTCACCTGACGGCAATCGGAGAGAAGCTCGGCCGTACTAGTGGCGATTCCATCCAGTGGGCCAACAAGATTGAGCGAGTGGGCATCAAGCTCGACAAGACCCCCGAGAAGAGCCCTGCTTACGGCTTTGCAGCGCTCACCTTCAGCGACAAGTACCTTCACTCCGCACAGGATCTGACCACAGATGCTGGAAGAGATGCGAGTGTGAGCCGCTCGCGAAGACTCTTCGAGTCCATGAGTAAGGGTAAGTTCGAGCGCGGCCACAAGGACCCAAGAAAGCCCCTCACCGACGACAATCTGGTGATGCAGCCCTATGAAATCAACCGCTCCTATCGGGACCGCTATATCTTCGATGACAATGGCCTCCCGACAGTGCCGAATCCTATCAAGTTCGTCCTTGACCCTAGTTCCTACTATGAGGACGAGGCGGACCTGAGGATGATCTACGATGCGCTCAAGCTGCGCTTCGAGCCACAGACACCTGCTGTAGCTGACGACAGCGCTGCAGATAGCGCCGAGGCTGACGAGGGCTAAGCTCCGAAGGTGCTCAGGTCGAGCTTGTCGGCTAGAGCTATCTCCACCGAGAGGGGCTGAAACTCAGCTGAGTAAGGCTGGAACTTGGCTCCTCTCAGTGGGTAGAGCGATCCACCCCTGAAGAGGAAGAACCTGATGGGATAGCCCTCAGGATCCTCTCGGGCCTCCGACTTCAGTACGGCGCTGTAGTAGCGCCCTTCCTCCAGGCTCTCGATGATCTCCTGAAGCGTATACTTCCCCTCGTCGAGCCCGAGCGTTTTGGTCTTCTCGAACAGGCCGAAGCGAGGTCGTGGCTCGCAGTACTCATGGGGCTGAAAGCTCTCCTCGAGCTCAGCGATTCGCTCCTTCGAGAGCCTCCCGCGAGGCGATCCAGCAAGCATGTCCAAGGGTAGACAGCCGAGGAGCTTCGACTGAGAGCTGCGGCGGTCGAAGACTGTCTGGTATGCTGTGCTCAGGAGCTGGTCATCTGGGACCTCGTACTTGCTCAGGAGCCAGCTCTGGCCGTACTCCTTGAGCTCCTCGAGCTCGACAGCTGAGAACCAGAGCGTGAGCAGGCTGAGATCCCGGAATCCGAAGTACCAGTAGTAGGGGAACTCGATACCCTCAGCCCTGGGACTGCGGTGATTCTCGTGGGAGGTGAGCTCGGGAGCGATCTTCGAGTAGGGACCGAATCCCTCGGGGGTTTCCACTCGGTAGACGATGGCCAAGGTTTCTCTCTTTCCTTGAAGAGATAGCTGACTGCAGGCTGCTAGAGCATCTCCACCGAGGACTTGCGGGGAAGCGGGAAGTCGGGGTGCTCCCAGCCGGCCCGGATGATGCGCTCGGCGGCCTCAAAGGTGTTGGAGTCCTGATCCCTGGCCGTGTAGCCCAGGGGGAGCTCGTTCGCCAGTGCCTCGATGGCCTCCGTGGTGGGCTCGGCGACCTGAAGAGCCGGAGCGACTCGAGCGTGGCGCTGCCAGAAGAGAGTAGCCTCCAGCCACTGCTCAGCACTGTACTCCCGGTGGGTACCACCCTTGAGGTCAGCTGCGTTGCGGGCCATGGTGGCCGGGTTCATGGGAACGGTGTCACCGTTCGGAAGCTCGGGGTCCGTGAGGATGGCCACGATTTCCCACTCGGCCAGGGAGGAGCGGTCGTTGTCCTTCTGGAGCACATCGGCCCGGTAGATCACGATGCCCACAGATGCTGCGGGAGAGGGGTCGATGCCTCGCAAGATGAGCGTGGGCACTGCCTCCTCGCCGGCACGACGGGCGTTGTAGACGACCTCCAGGGAGCGCTGGTTCTCCTCGGTGATCCGGACGACCTCAGTGAAGAAGCCCTCGGTGGGCACGGTGACGATGCGGACATCCCCGTCCACGGAGCCGGTGCCGGGCTTCCAATTCTCCATGTGGGCCATGGTGAGGTCCTCGAGGTCCTCGAAGCTCCCGGAGTACTTCCGGTTACCGCCGGTCTTGGCCACGGCCTCCTTGAGGAAGTCGCTTACAGCAACATCGCCGGAGATGACCTCGACGCCGTGTGAAACCTCAGTGATGATGTTCTCATGTCCATTCATGGACGCCATCCTACACGGATCTGTCACCTTCCGCAACAGATAGTGAACTCATCTAGTACTTGCGATCTGAGCACGCACCCATTCAGGATCCTTTGCATCATTGAAGAAGTTGCGAGCGAGCGCTTCAGCTCTCACTCTCACATAGTTGGCATGTCGTTCAAGATCATCTTTCCATTCATCCTTTACCTCATCCAAGATGAACACATGAGCTAGTTCATACATGATTCCGCCAGTAGCTGAAAATCCGACTCGTGGAAGGTTAACATTTACCTCTTCTGAAGGAACCATCAGATTACCGTTGCTCGCGGGAGAGATGTATCGCTTTCCCAGAGAGTAGACTTCGTAGGCCATATATGGCATTGTGGGATCGATCGGCTGGTTTGAGATACGCTTGAACTCTCCCCTACTCAAGGAGAGCGGAACGAGCTCAATGATTGCGAGAACTGGTGATTGTACGATCTGAGAAGGATCTAGATCTTCGCTATAGGAGTACACGCCGTCAAAGAGTGCTACTGTGGGCATACCATGATGACTCATTCCCACAATCTGCATGGCGAAGACTCTCTCGCCTATTCCAAGCGGGCGTTTTTTCTTGTAGTCATCTTCAAGGTAATCAAAGGGTGCGAGAAACACATCACCTAGCTTTAGCCTAATCTTTCTCATTGAAAGTCTCCACCCAAATCGAAGTACTTGGATTCCTTAGATCCAGCAACTTTGTTCTCTAATACTCCATACGGAATGTTGTTTTTGCACATAAAAAGCAGAACCGCCCACCACCTCGAAGGGTAGTGGGCGGTTCAGCTGGAGCTGAGCTCAGATGATCTCACCCTGCTGGTTGAAGGTGACGAAGTCGCCCCGGCGGAAGCTCCGGTAGCGGTAGCCGAATCCCTCAGCGACCTGGGCAGTGAAGCTCAGGCCGTCGTGAGCCATCTCGAAGGAACCGGGGATGAACTGAGAACCGAGCTCGGCGTCCTTGAGCCCGTCGATGGTCCGCTTCATCTCGACGCGGTTGGCAGCGAAGACGAGGTCATTGGCTGCCACATCGCGCATGTGGTTGACGGAGTCCTGGATGGAGTCGGTTGCGGTGGTCATGGGTGCCACTGTACATTATCGATCTCCGATCTGCAACTACCTCCACGGTCAATTCTCGAGATCATCCCCATCATCGTCAAGGTTGAGATCTTCGTCCTCGGGTGGCATGAAGACTTCCTCTCTGTCGCGGTACCAGAAGGTCTTCCGAACGCCGTTGTAGTAGATCACGGCGAGCTTCGGAGGCTCGAGCCCATCCTCCTTGCCCGGATAGTTGCGATCTCGAGCTAGCACGGATCAGTCCTCGTCCTCATCCTCGTTGGAGAGGGACTTGAAGACAGTACCCTCGGGGACCTCGACTGTGGCGGTGAGCGAGTAGCGGCAGTTGGCGTCGATGACGGCGTACTCCACCGGCCAGACCTTGTAGCCCTCCTCGTAGGGAGTGACGCTCACTGTCCAGAAGCCGTTGTCCCTGTAGTCCACGAAGACCAGGGCGCTCTCGCCGTTGGGAGCCTCGAGGACTCCCTTCCAGGTGCCATCGGCATAGGAGTACTCGTCGGCTCCCTTGATCTTTCCCTCGACTTCGACGAGATCGTCGCTTGCTCCGTAGATCTCTACCTTGACTGTGGCCATGAGCTACTCTTTCCTTCTGTGCTGTTGTGTAGTGGGCCGAGGTTCAGCTGCGAACCGTCGACAGGTCCTGCTGATTACTTCTTGAAGGCCTTCGGGAAGACCATCCAGCCGTGTTCGAGCTCGCCCGAGAAGCCGGTGTCCTCCTTGAGGATGGTCTCGAGGAGCCCGAAGGCGGAGCTGGAGCTGGAGCAGTAGATCACACGCTCCACGAGGCCGCCGGGGAGATCGCTCAGGGCCTGGTCGGTCGACTCCCAGCCCTTGAGCACATAGTCGAGCCAGAGTTCGGCAACCGGCTGAGGATTGATCTTGAGCTCATCGAAGAGCTCCTTGGCCTCGTCCACTGAGCGGACGATCACCGCATCATCCCGGAAACCAGGAACGAACTCACGCTCATCATCGAAGAGGATCACGAGACCCTGGGGTGCGGTGCTCTCGGCCATGGTTTGCTCCTATCAGGGAGGGGAAGGTCTGAAGGCCGGCTGAAAGCAACCTGCCTATGGAATCATCCTACGCCCTCAGGGCGCTCCGGTCAACTTCCAGGGCGATTCTCTCGGCTGTCTGAATCGATCGGATGCGCTCCTGCCGCCTACTGTAGGCCTCCGCGTCTGCGCGCATGTCTTCCCGGTTGAGCTCGCGAGCTTTCTCGAGCGCCTCGTCGATCTCTTCCTGGCTGTGGCCCTTGAGCTTGAGCCAGTTCTGTTCCCAGACGAGGATGTCCATCCAGCGGTAGGGCGTTGCGGTGCGAGCACGGACCTGTTCGATGAGTGGTCGGCTGTCCTCGAGGGGCTTCGATGCGTCCACGGGGTGTTCTCCTTCTTTCGGGGCTAGAGTACCAAGATCAACGGATGATCTAGCCCTTCCGATCAGCCCTGTGGAGCTCACTGAGTCCCGCAATCGTGAGCACTGCGCCTACGAGACCTGCAAGCATGCCGCCCTCGTAGAGTAAACCTGCTCCGAAGTTTACGCCTCCGCCGACGGGGCTGAGAATGGTCCAGATGGAGCCTCCTGCTGTGGCGAAGAACCCTAGCAGGAGGGTGATCGCACCGCCCTTGAGGAGACTGTGGTCGGCTCTCTGTGGAGCCTGCTGCTCGATCACTTGTTCTCTTCCCGGGTCTCCCTCAGAGCATCTGCGATGGGGTCAGCGACCTCTGCCTTGTACTTGGCCTCAAGGATGAGCTGGCGAACCTCCATGAGCACTATAGGGTTCTCGATCCTTCGGAATGCCTTCACCAGGCAGACTCCCATGAGGATCACCCAGAAGAGGGCGAAGCCTCCGCTCATCGAAGCGATGGCCAGCGCGAAGAGCGGACTGATGGCGCCGAGGAAGAGCACGAACCCGAAGAGGAACTGAGCCTCGAAGGTCTTCCTCCCGAGCCGGCGGAGCTCTCGCTTGTAGTTCTCGGGCTTGACCGCCTCGAAGCGCTCCCTGGACTCTGGGCTGAACTGGTGACCGCTCTCCATCAGCTGCCCTCTTCCTGGGAGACGGGTGCTGTCGTAGGATCTGGTGCTCGGCCATCCTCTGCGGGCCGGGCTACGAGGATGTGGAGCCAGTGCTTCAGCGAAAGGCCCCACTCGCTCCCGGGGATGACAAAGCCGTGACCATCTTCGTTGAGCCAGCTACTCACGAAGCGCCGGGCTGCCTCTGTCTGTGCAGCCGGAGGGACACCGGGTCCGTATTGCGGGCTATCCTCCCCGTGGCCGTACCAGGGGAGCTCCTCCTCATCGAAGTTTCCATCCTTGTCCTCGAGCCAGCTCTTCCAGTTGGAGGCGTGGTGATCTTCAGGTGCGATGTCAACCATAGAGGTGTCTCGTTTCAGATTTATCTGTGCAGTGGCTTCAGCCCGACCCTATCATGAGCTCCATGCTCTAGCAACCACAGATTTCGAGAAGGAGAATCTAGGGGCTCATCTCGGGCATCTGGGGCTTAGCCTTAGCCCTTGCTCGTCTTGAGCCCCTCTGCGCTGAGGAATGCCCAGGTCCCTAGAGCCCAGCGACGAACCTCCTGGCTGCGTTCGGAGCCGTCGTAGAGGTACTCATTGCCCGAGTACTGCGGATAGAAGAGACCCTCGGTGGCCCGGGTGAAGACCTCCCGGCCGCCCACATCTCCCATGTAGTCGTCGGGGAAGCCACTGAAGCGCTCGTAGCCATCATCCTTGATGCGCTCACCCTGGGGATAGATCTTCTGGAAGAGCTCCCTCTCACCGGGAATGCCACCGGATCGGGCTGACTGGATGGCGTGGCCGAACTCATGGAGGAGCACTGAGTTCTGGGCGTTGTTGTCGCCGCCGTAGCGCTTAGTGCCGATGGTGTGGTCCCGGAAGCTCAGCCGCTTCTCCTGGACCTCATAGAGATCGAGCCCGACACCGTAGCTCTCACCCCGGTCGTCCTTGAGCTCGAAGTCCTTGGCCACCTTCCGGTAGCGCTTTCCTCGAGCGATGGCACCCGTGGGCTTTCTACCAGCATAGAAGCTGGAGACAACTGCTGAACCCTCTGCCGACTCCAGGAGCTCCGGAGCGAGCTCCCGGAAACGCTCGGTCTGACCGGGGAGGATCACTCCATCCGAGTCAAGAACCTTCTCCTGGAGAAGCTCGATGAAGCGATCATCTGCCCGGTTCTGGCGGATAGCGTGGAGCACGCTGTCGCCTTCCTGGAGTCGCTCTCCCACACCTCGTTCGATGCGATCCACGGCGAAGCCCTGGAGCCCTCCGCTCTCGATCTCATGGCGTACAGCGATGGAGGAGTCCACCACAAAGTCCCCACGGACTGCCAGTGCGCTGACCTTCAGGGGGCTCTTGGATTCGACCGATGCGGGAGCCATGATAGCAGCCTGCTGGATGTGGAACCCATCTCTGGATCCGTTGCGAGCGTTCACCGTCTCCGTGTGGACATCCCCGTAGACCAGGTAAGCGGCTCCACTGGGCACGGGAGCTAGAGCCTCCTTGAGCTGCTTGGCGAAGGGGCCGTGGAACTTGCTGCGGAGGACCACGGGCTCACCCTGGATTTCTCGGAGCACGCTCGAGGCACTCTTGGCTAGCACGGCTAGCTCCTCCGGGCTCAAGTCGTCCCGATCCACCTCGATGCCCGCCCGGGCTAGGATCTCATGTTCGATGCGACTGCCGAGATCCTGAAGCTCTTCGAGCCTCGGTGATCCAGCTCCGTTCAGCGCCTGAAGCTTTCGGCGTAGATCACTCAGGGACGATGAGCTAGAACCCAGCGAATCGAGCCCTTGTGCTTCCATGAGTTTCTGGTAGGCCTGTTCTGCCTCAGACTCAGTGGCAAAGTGACCTCCGGCTCCGTAGGGGCAACCGCGAGCTCCGGGCTTTGCGGGGTCGGCAGAGCAGGGAGCTGGTCCATCGGGTGTGAGATGGATTTGTCCCTTGGCCATGGCTGCTCCCTCGATTGGCTACGGAGAGCTATCTAACGAGCCGAAGATCCTAGGAGTCCTTTGGCTTGGGCTTCGCTGCGTCCTTCTTTGCTGCGCGCTTCTTGGCCGCTGCAGCCTTGGCATCACCGTCAGCGAGCACCGCATCTGCGATCTCATCTGGAGTGAAGCGTCCCTTGGTTGTTGGAGTCTGTTGGCGAGCTGCTGAACCTGCACGCTCGTCGGTGAGCTCGTTGAGCCAGTGGCCACTGTGACCTTTGACCCATTGCATAGTCAGCCCCGGACGGTCCACGAGGTCAAGGAGCCGGGAGACGAGCTTGATGTTTGCGACGGGCTCACCGTTGGCCTTCTTCCAGCCCTTGCGCCGCCAGGCTACGCCCCACTTCTGAGCGATGTTGAGCACATACTGAGAGTCGATCTCCAGATGGAGCGTTTCCACACTCCGGTGGGCATGGAGTGCTGCGATGGCAGCCATGAGCTCTCCGATGTTGTTGGAGCCCTCGGGGAGGCTGCCAGACTGCCAGCGACCATCCTCGGCCACCCAGGCCCAGCCGGTCTTACCGCCCGGATTCTTTAGGCAGGATCCGTCTGTGGCTACTCGCATCTGTCTTGCTCCATCTCAAAGGTCTTTGGCCGTCTCGACATCATTCTATCGAGACGGCCAAAGCCAATGGTGCAAAGGAACTGAGAGCTCAGCCCTCCGAGGCCTGCTTCCAGCTCTTATCCTCCCGGCGACGGTTGATGCGCCGCTGCTTGATCTTCAGGCTAGCCCGGTGGCGCCAGCCCTTGGTTTCGATGAAGGCATGCTTGCCCAGGGTTTTGCTCATGGGGACTCCTCGAATCGGTGGATGGCGGGGAAGTTCTAGGTGAAACCTATCGCGGTGAATACGATCTACTTGGCCTGGAGCACGCTGATCCAGCAGTCGCAGGGCATGCCACTGTCACCTTCGATGCCGTCGTAGCCCCAGGCGATGGAGTCACACTCGAGCCCGTGGTCATAGTAGTGAGCTCGGGGCTCACTGGGGATACCATCCGGCTCGGGGTCGGTGAGAACCTTCTCCATTGCCTTCAGGGTAGCGACCGCCTGCTCCAGGGCATTGGCCGTGTCGATGTAGACCTTGCGGTCAGCTGTCGTCAGCGCCGTGTGGCGGGAGCGCTGCCGGTGCTTGGCTGCAAGCTCCGTGAGACCTTCGACTGTGAAGTCCTTGGCCATGATGACTCTCCTGGCTTCTGAGCCCTCAGTAGGCTCGATCGGTGAGGTTGTGCGGAAGTGCACTGAAAGTGTCTTAGGCGACAGCCCCTGCGTGGCTGAAGCCATCTAGGGGAGCCTCGAGCCTACCTTAGGCTGTGAGCATGAAGGGCAAAGGTGAGCTCTCAGCTGTAGAGCGGGATTTCTCGGACAACGAAGGCAAGCCCCGAAGGGTGATCGAAGGTCTCCATGTAGCGCTCTGCCTCTTCTCGAGTCGAAAAGGCAGCGACAGCTTCACCCTCTTCGCTGTAGTCGACAAACTGACCGAAGGTCATGTGAACCGCCATGAGAAGGTGAGTGGTTCCCGTGCGCTCGAAGGTGGAAAGCTTCTGCTCCTCGAGGATGGCTCGATCAAGCTCTCCCTGGGCTGCCTGAAGCTTGCGGCGTGCAGTTTCTACGGTTGTGGTGTCCATGGGGCCAACGGTACACCGTCAAGCCTCTCGGTGCAATAGCTCAGTTCAACTCCATGAAGGCAAAGGGGTCTTCGTTACTATGGAGCTGTGGGCCAGGCAGTGGCCCGTCTCAGAGCAGCGCTCCTACACGGCAGAGCTCATCTGAAGAGCAAGGTCCCGCGGATCCTGTCGACCGACTGTTCCCAGTAGTTCATTCCTTCGAGTTCCGGGATCAGGTGTAGGCTGATACCCAGAGAGCAGAAGACCATGACCAAGAACAGCTTTTCCAAGAGCGCCACCAGGGCCCGCATGGAAGAGACCGGTGAGCCCTACTCCGTCGCGGCCCGGGCCCTTGCCGGCGAGGCTCCAAAGCCGTCGGCCGTTCGAGTGTATCCTCCCAGTGCTGTGGAGGGCGTTGCCGACTATGGAGCGCTCATCGTGTTCTGCGAACGCATCACGCTTTTCTCCAGCATGGGGCACACCATTGAGCGCGCCCTAATGCTCACGGCTCCTCACACTAGCGACCCCGTACTCGGGGAGGCTGTCCGGTTTGTTCTTTCGGAGCGAACCCGGGAACTCGCCGAGGGAGAGCCCCGCGCTGGACTCGAAGATCTCATGGAGCTTCGACCCAACGCATTTAGGGGAGTATTCCCCGAAGTTGTCAGAACCACGAACTCAGGTAGCCTTGATGGCATGAAGCTGATAGCCAACCTCTACCGCACTGAGCTCGAGATGGAAGAGCGCGACAAGAGATGGCGATGATCCTGTAGCTCACAGAGTGAGGGGCTGCCGAACTGCTGAAAATACAGTTCGGCAGCCCCTCGGCTGTTGTTGGGTGGGATCAGACGATCTCGGCGTAGAGAAGGTCCTGCTCGGAGATACCCACGGACTGCGCAGCCTCCGAAGCGGCCATGAGGACACTGTAGTCATCGGGGTCAGAACCGGCATCCACGCGGACAACGCCAAGTTCGAGGTTGGCGCTGATCACCGGGAAGCCCTGGTTGTGCATCTCCCGTGAGAAGTCCTCGAGCCGGTCGTTGACAGCGGTGAGAGCGAACTCGATGTCCGCGACGATGGGAGCAGAATCAGTGATGTTGTTCGGCATGGTTCAATGCTAATCGCCTACCCACGACCTGTCAACTGCCGATCAGCTGGATCTTCTCATCAGGTTGACCAGTCGTTCATCCTCGGGCCGGAAGCTGTCCTCGATCTCCTCGCTGAAGATCCTGTAAAGGTAGCGGTAATCCTCAGCCTCATAGCTCCTGCTGAGCCCAGACACCTGACCGTCACCGATCTCGATGAGCGTCCAATCTCCAGCATCGGTGAGCGCGATGTCAGCCGTGAGGAAACGATTCTCCAGGCTTCTGATGCCAGGCTGGAGCTTCTTAAGGAATGCCTCAAGGCCGGGTCGCAGCTCGGAGCTCAGCCTCAGCGGATTGATGAGCTCTCCGCCCTCGAAGTTGGGATGGAGGGGATGAACCACGACCTCTCCGCCGATCCACCAGCTCCGAATCTCGGCGACTCGCCTATCCAGAGGAAGGAAGCTTCGAAGTGCCAGCGTCCCGTCCTCGGATGTAGCTGAGTAGTCGAGGAACTCTCGGATCAGGTCGAAGAGCGCTTCCCCATCTGCGGCGTAGCTGAGACCCTGCTCTGACTTGGATTCACCCTTGAGGAAGAAGCCATGGTCAGAGGGGATCGAAGCAGCCGCAGCCAGGATGTCAGCCCGGCCAGCGCTCGCGGGGATGAGCACAGTGGGAGCCGTGAGTCCCTCGAAGCTGTCGATCCAGCCTCGGATGCTATGGGCTCGCATGTAGTGCTCTGCGCTCGTCGCCATGGCGAAGCCCCGGGACTCCACAACAGCCTGAAGTCTCCTGTACTCAGCCTCTGTGAGCATCCAGCCCCGGTAGACCACCGAGTTGTCGAAGTCGTCGGGGAGCTTGAGCCGGGGTATCCGATCGCCGAGGCTGTAGCTGTCCAGGAGAGCGACAGGATTGAAGCCCGCGACGGTTGCACACTCCAGGGAGAAGTGGTCGTCCACGGTCCAGGAGTGGCCTCCTAGAGGGTTCGCTGGGAAGATGTAGGACACCATAGCGGGTAGTCTTTCTGCTCTTGCTGTGGATTCGTAGCCGAGGTCAGTTCTTCTCGAAGAGCTCGCTCTGGGCATGCTTCAGCCAGAGGTCGGAGCGGGGTCGCCGGTTGCCACCGAAGCCAGTGCAGCCCGTGCGAACTCGGAGCACAAGAGTAGCCGTGCCATCCACCGGAGCACCCTCGAAGAGGAACTCATCCCGGTAGTTCTCGACGATCTCCTGCCAGGGTTCGCCGAGGGTGCGCTCCGCCTCGTTGCGGAGCTGTCCCTTGAGGTAGCTCTTGAGCCGCCGGTTGTCATTGGGCTTGGAAGCGGAGCTCTTGGGCCGGTAGTCGGCCTGTGCCTCTGAGAGCTTCATGGGATTTCTCCTGCGTTCGGGTTCGGTCGGTTGGACGCATTAAGCGCCTGAGTAGGTCTAGTAGATCAGGCCCTCGAGGATGTAATCGCGGCCTGCGAGGTTGAGGAGCTTACTGAAGACTGTGTCGTAGTCGTAACCCTCGACCTCGTTGAGATTGGGGTGAGGATGGCCACGATCGGCTGAAGTCAGCGCTAGGAGCTTGTCGTTGTACCAGGAGCCAGCCGTCACTGAGATGGTTCGATCAAGTCCGGGAATAGCGATGCGCCTACTGGGCTCTCCATCCTCGAAGCTCACATGCTCATCTACCCAGAGCCAGAGCTCCTCGTCGGTGAAGCTGTAGGCGTAGATATCCTCGCCGAGGGGATCGGTGAGGATGAGGCCGTAGTGCTGCAGATCTGGCATGGTGAGTTCCTTCTCTAGGCGTAGGTCCGTGATCCGGTACCTAACCTATCGACGGCTACTTCTTCTCACCGATGAGCTTCAGGTAGGCTCGGATCACCGTGGGAGCCACATACTCACCTGCCGTCATGCTGTGGGCAAGGGAGTCCCAGCTCAGGTTCTCGATCTCCGAGTCGATGAGATCGGCGATCTGCTTGAGCTCCTGAGCCGTGATGCCGATGGGCGCTACGGCCTCGCTGTTGCTCAGCTGAAGAACTCCGCTCTCCTGCTCTGCTGGTTCCTCATCTTCGAACTCTTCCGAGTGCTTCCGGATGCCCTGGAGATCGACGAGATCGAGCTCACCCTCGGCTCCGGCGAGGAGCCCTCCATCCCAGTCTTCCCAGTAGTACTGGCCGGGGTTGACCGTGACGGAGATTCCCGCCTGGCGCAGCTCCTTGAGTGCTCCGGAGACTCTAGCGAGGACGCTAGCCCGGAACTCGGGGTTCATTCCACCCAGAGGCGTTGGCTGGCCGAAGTCCTCATCGATGATGAGCTCCTTGTAGGCGTGCAGCAGACGACCGTTGCCTCCGTCGATCCCCTCCTTCTTGATGTTCACCGTGAAGAAGATCTCTGAGCCCATCGGGCGGCTGAAGCGCCACTCCTTTGGATTGTGATCCGTGAAACGAAGCTCTCGGAGCTTCGGCTCAGCAGGGAGCTCAGTGAGCCCATCCCAGCCCGCGGGGATAGCAATTTCTGTGTAGTCCAAGGGGTACTCCTTCTCGAAGCTGTAGGAAGATTGTGGCGGAGGCCAAAGGTCAGCTCAGCGGAGCTCTGCGAGCTCATCCTCCAGGGAGCTGATGAGCTTGGCCTGAGCGATGATGATCTCCCGGGCGGCGTTGCTGAGTTCGCTGCTGCCGCCGTCCTGGTCCTCCAGGGTCTTGAAGTAGCCCAGGAGCTCGCGGATGGAGTCCTTGGCCGTGTCTCGCTCCTGGTCGAGCCTACCAGCCTCGGAGATCGGCCGGGCCTCGAGATCGAAGTGCTCAGCAGCCACAGCGCGAACCTCCTCGTAGAACTCCAGGTCCTTGGTGCAGTAGATACCAAAGAGTGGGAGGTCATCCTCGGAGCTGAACCAGTCCCCGGTGACCGGGCACTTGCGCTCGATGAGGATGCCGTAGACATCGCCTCGGGCCCAGGCAGCGAAGGTCTCGTAGGCACCCTGTGCGACCTCAGCGGTGGGCCCTGAGATCACGAGATCTGCCCAGTCGCTCTGGGCGTGGCCCTGGTAGAGCCGAAGATCGATGGAAGCAGGGATGTCGGCGCCGAGCCCTCGGAGGATGTTCATGGCCCGGACGGCCTTGCGAGCGCTGTGCCGGTGGCTGATCTCCTGGAAGGTCTTGAACCAGCCGGGCTCGATGACCTTGGCGTTGGCGAGGTCACCACCGATGTCGAGGATGAAGATGCCCTCCGCGGCGTCACCCTCGAGGTTGGTGATGCGGGGATCCTCTGCGGTGGAGTCCTCGATGACCCGGGCAGCGGTGAAGTCGTTGAGCTCTACGGTGGTGTTCAGCATAGGGTCATCCTATGTCACTCTGAGCGCAGCTGTCAACAGCGAGCTCAGTAAGGGCCCTTCATCTCAGGGTACTGAGCCTTCAGAGCTGCCTGATAGGCCGCTTCACTTTCTGGGGTCACGGGCACTATCTCGGGGAGCTCCACTCGTTCAGTGAGATCGATGGCGAGGGTTAGCGCTTCGATGTCCCTAGCAGCTGCAGTCAGGGCTGCTGCAGAAAGCACCGGATGACCCTGGGCACCTGTGCCAAAGTCGCCGGCGAGCTGAGCCTGAAGCAGTTCCTGAGCACTGTCGAGTCTTTCTCGGGCATCGGTGATTCTAGCCTCGAGACTACCGCCCGTAGCCTCCATGTGAGCTACACACTGTCGAGCCAGAGTTTCCCAGTCACCGAAGACTCGACTTCCGTGGTTTAGGGCGTCTCTGCCGTACTTCTCCACGAAGGGAATGAGGGTGGGGATGAGAGCAGGTCCTTCGGCGCCGAAGTCCTCCTCTACCGGGATCGCTTCCTCTCCGCAAGAGCAATCTGCGAAGAGAGTCTGCGGTTCACCCCAGCCCACGGCCGCCGTTGCAATCGAGTGGCCGGGCGTAGTGAGTGCGCCTCCCTCTTCCATCGCTTCGAAGATCTTCCGAGTGCCTTCGCTCATGGCTGTCCTCCTCTAGGATCAGTAGTCCTTATCGACCAAGAAGTTTATTCCAGAGAGAGCGCCGCTCGGTCGGCTGCGCCTTGACTACCTGTGGTGCAGCTGGAGGAAGATCTACGATGGTGTAGCGCCCGCTCTCGGGGTCTCGAGTCAGCGTGCGACCGTCTCGTTCGAGCCTGAGCTGAATCTTCTCAGCGAGCTGTTGAGCAAGCCGCCTGGACTCATCGCTGTACCGATGGGGCTTCTGTTCCGGTCGATTGCGCTGAAGGATCCTATAGACCTCTCCGGCCATCCTACGGTAGCCGTCGAGCTCACTATCCACTTCCGGCTTTTGAGCCATGGCCCTTTCCTCCAGTCTGCGAGCGTCTGCTCTGTCTGTGATCCTATCGTGCCCAGAGCCTGAGAAACCTTTTCGGAAGCTCGTCCCGAGTAAATCTCAGTGGCGAGCAACCGTCCCTAGGAGTGAGGAAGTCACCGAAGGTCGGCGTGTGTGCGGTCAATGATCCCCGAGGGCTTAGGAAGGCGCCTGGCGCTACAGGCTTCTGCCGCCTCGACCGATGAGGATGGCGAAGAGCGAGCTCCAGACTCGCCAGCCATCTGATTCGCTTCGAGTCGGAAGGAACACATTGGCTAGCCCGTTGAAGATCAAAGCCGCAGCGATGAGCTGTAACCCGTTCCAGCCGAAGCCTCCCTGAGTTAGGAGAAGACAGCCTCCGACGAGGGCTTCTAGAGTCCCGCCAGCAGCTGAAATCAGGAGCCTCTGGTAGCTGTTGGATGGCCCACGATCCGCTGTGACCGACATGCGAGCAGCAAGGGTGAACACCACGAGCCTGCGACCTGTGAGCTTGTAGGCTATCCAGTGACCACTCTCGTGGATGAGTCCCGATAGCAGCACAGCCAGCCCAAAGCTCCAGCCTAGGAGCCAACCAGACCCTCCGTCGAGAGGAGACTCTGAGTAGGAGATCAGCCCACCGTCCACCAGTAGATCACGGAAGGGTGAGAGAAAGGCAATGGACATCGCCATCAGCGTCAAGACGATGAGGAGTCCTGAACTAGCTACGAAGCTGATACCCTCTCGGTCGAGGAGCACGAGCTGAGGATGGGGTGCGAAGACCACGCCTCGAGTACCTGCCCTGTTGTGCTTGCTCCAGAGAAAGACAGACCAGTCGAAGGGCTCATCATCCTTGGAGCGAGGCAGGCTATGAGTCGCACTCATGGGAGCATCCTTTCGAGGGCTCTGCCATCCTTATCCCCGCTCAGATCGGCGAATTGAACAAGCTCTGCGGGGAAGCCATTGGTGCCGATGGTGCCCCGGCCGAGGCTGTCGAAGAGGCGCTTGCTGAGAGTGCTACCAGGAGATCCAACAGATGGAAGTCCCATCTCGATGCGTCTGCCGATGTTGAGGAGCGTATAGTCGTCGGCGAAGCGGGGAATGTCCATGACTGAGTTCACAGTGGCGAAGAGGTAGATGCCCACCGTCTCGCCGAAGCTCAGAAGCTCGGGCAGCCAGTCGCTGCGCTTCACCCGATCCAGTCCATCCACAAAGACGAAGAGAGGCGCCATGGTCCCCACTCGAGCCTCATAGTCCCTCGAGTCCCGGGCACCTGTCTGCTGCAGTATCTCAATGCGAGCCTTCAGGATGCCGGTGAGCTTTGCGAGCGTGGCATACTTGCTCCCATCGCTCTGGGATGAGTTCAAGATGAGAAGGCTCGCCTTGTTGGCCAGCGCAAGTTCCCGGGCTCGCTTGAGAAAGATGCGGAGCGTCTGAGTTTTTCCGGTACCAGGCTTGCCGGTGATGAGCGTGTGAGGTGAGTAGCTGAGGTCCACGCTCATGGCAGCTCCACCCATGTGCTGGCCCACCGAAAAGACAAGTCGACTGTCCTGGAAGGGTCGCTCCTGACCCGTGAGACTGTACTCGTCAACTTCCTGGCTGAGCCCGGCGAGCTCTCGGAGCTGGACCACGGTAGGAATGCGATCCTCGGCGCTGAGGATGCCTTCTTCCTCGAAGACATCCATGAGGCTGTCTACTGCGTCACTACCCTTGGAGAGAGTGAGCCGGAATGACCTACCCTTGAGCCTGGAGTCAGAGGAAGTGAGCCTGAAGGCTCCATCCCGGCGGTCGTAGCGGACGCGGACGCGCTCGAGTTCGATGCTGTCTTCTGCCACGGGTGGCTCCTTCAATCGGCCGGCTGACCTGCCGGTTAGGGAATCCTGCTTGAAGCTGGACTCAGATCGATCCTATCATCGGGGAGACGATACCGCGATGTTTTGTCATGCAGTCCTGAACCAATCTCCGATGGAGATGCAGTAGCGCATGAAGACACCTAAACCTGCTAGAACAAGTAAGAACACCAAGCCCTTCTCCATGAAGGCACTATGGTCAAAGCTGCCGATCTTGCCACTGAACAGCTGGAAGAGAATCACCACTCGGAAGAATCCGTAGATCAATGAAGCTCCTACGAATCTGTGAATCTCTTCATCCTCGTAGCTTTCACCGGCGACCCAGCGGCGGAGAAGCGGGGGTACGCCACAGAGGAGTAGGAAGCCCAGGTCGGCAACCAGCGAGTAGAGGAGAGTGGTAAGCGCGTAGGATCCTGAGCCTGCCATACCGTCCGATGAGAAGGCCGCTCCAACAACCACTGCTAGCGGCGCGAGTAGAAGAACTCCCAGTGAGATGCCAGCCACGATGAGGCTGATCTTGAGAACACTGGGATTGAGATTCGATTTCGTCATGGAAGAGCTATCAGCTTGTAGGAAGCTTAAGATAACAGAAAGCCGCCCGCCAGCCCCTTTCGGAGACAAGCGGGCGACTGGAGGTTCCTGTCAGGCGCCTGCCGGCACCAGCCCGAGGTTCTGGTTAGGGGTCTGGATGACGGTGAACTGCTGACCGTCCATCTCGATGATGTCACCCAGGGCGACCTCGACACGCTCGACGACTTCCTGGGGGTGAGCGCTGATCATCACGCCTTCGCTGATGGCGTAGTAGAGGTCATGGCCGTTCTTGCGGGCACGCTCCACAGCTGCTTCCTGGTCCTCGTTGTAGCGAGCGGCGTACTCGGCGACCGATCCGAGGGTGAAGTGGTGGGGGAGGGTGAGGCCTCCTCTGTAGCTCTTCATGCGAACTCCGAGGCGAGTGCCAACTTCGAGGCGGTGGATCTGGGCGGCGGTGGTGTTTGTGGTGGCGTTCATAGGTCCATTGTAATCCGCGCCCTACGGAGTGCACAACCCTCAGTTTGAAATCAATCTGAAGTCAGCCCCGCTTGCCTCTCCGGAGCCTCTCGATGTTGCGCTGTGCCTGCCAGCGAAGCTCATCGGCGAGCCGCCTCGTGCGATCAACTCTGCTCTCCCGGCTGATCTCCATGTAGTGATCGGCCCTTGCCTCGATCAACCCTAGTGCCTCCTGAAGGCGCTCGTCTGCCGTCGTAGTCTCGCCGAAGTCAGAGCCGAAGTTGGCTTCCTCCAGGGCCTCTTGGACAAGCCAAAATGGGATGAGGATGTTCTCATCTTCGGGCTTGAAGCTGTCTGAATCTCTCGGGGCCATTTAGCTCTCCATCCGCTAGGTGTGGGGTACTATCGCGAGGTAGCCCAATTCAAACTGCGTCCTGCGACAGTCTGCGCCTGCAACTATAGTGTGCGGACGACAACTATAGTTGCTGTGGGAAAGTGCCTTAGAGGGCAGCCCAGAGCCTACTGGTCACCCTTGAGGCTGTCCTCGGGGATCCAGGTCTTTCGCACGCCATCCTGAGGCGAGTCCACCTGTGTCATCTTTCGCTCGGCTCCATCCACGGTCACATCCTTGAGATAGGTGCTCGACTTGTGGGTGGTGTAGTCGAACTTCAGCACGCCGTCCTTGGACTCACAGTGCCAGCGAGCGAACATGCCCGGCCTTTCGCACTTGAGATCCTCGTGCTTTCCCGAGGGGGCGATGTAGCCAAAGGCGCGCTGCTCGAAGGCACCTACCTTCTTCTGGTAGATCGTGTAGCTGGGGAGCTGGTCCGCGGGAACCTGAGCCATGCAGCCCGTGAGCGCTACGGCAGCGCCGAGGCTGAGGACAGCTGCCGCGATGGATCGACGGAAGATTCTGGCCATCTGCGATCAGTCCTTCGAGCCAGGCTTGCGGATAGTGCCTCGAACCATGTCGGCAGCGACCTTGCCCTTGGCGATCATGGTGCTCAATGGCGAGGCCAGATCGTCGGCGATAGTGTGGCAGCGCTCGCTAGCCTCCTTGAGCACATCGTTGATCTTGTGGACCTTGCCATCCTCGAGGATCTTGCCGATCTCCTCGCCAGCCCTTCGGGCAAAGGCGATGGCCTCTGCTCTGCTGGGAATTCCCTGTGCCATTGCGGTTCTCCTGTTCTAGCCCTTGGGGAAGGGCTTGGGGTTCATTTGGGCAGCGAGGCGCTCCCGGCTGAGCCTACGGGCTTCTTCGATGGCTGGGGTCTCGGTGACGGTGAAGCCGAGCTCTTCCCACTGGCCCTTGGACTTCTCTACGAAGCGGCTCCCCTCGAACTCGCTCATGGTGATGGGACCCCAGGGCGAGCCGTAGCCGATGAGGAAGTCGACCTGACCGTTCTTCTCCCGGGCGAGGATCACCGGAGCGGTGCCGTAGAGACCGCCGTCGTTTTCTGAGCGATTGAGAGTCATGGAGTCTCCTGAGATTCGTGAATGCGCTAAAGCTGGGGAAAGAGAGGGAGGGGAGGGCCACCCGAAGGCGACCCTCCCCGGATGGTGGATCAGTAGGAGTAGTTGCGGTAGTAGCGCGCCTTGCCGACGGTGAAGGGCGTGCCCTTGCTGGCCCAGCGGCCCTTCTTGTTGAGGCGGATCGTGGTGACCTTCCCCTGGGGGTCGATCATGGACTTGAGCTCGTCTTCGGTGTAGGTGTGGTCCCAGATCGGGAAGGGGCCGTCGTGGCGATCCACCGTGTGGCCGGTGGCGAGGCTCGGGCTGATGAGCTCTGCCAGGGTCACGGTCTTGCCGGAGTCGGAGACCTTGGTGACGACGAAGCCGTAGGTGTCCTGCGGGTAGTGGAGGGTGGCGCCCTGGCCGATCTGCGGGCGAGCGACGATCATGCCGTCGGTGGAGGTGATGGTCTCAGCGGTTGCGGTGGTGTTCGCGGTGGCGTTCATAGGTCCATTGTAAACCGCGATCTTGTCGACCGCAACAGTCTGTCCAAACTTTTTCTCAGCCCGTCGACTCACAGTACTCTAGTCCTGGAGCTCCTCAGGCTCGACGCCTTCGAGCCTGTAGCGAGTGATCGTGAGTAGATCAGCGATCCGCCAGTTGTAGAAGCGCAGCACCGTAGCCTTGAGTGAGCCCTCGGAGCCATCGAAGTACTCCAGGCCGCTGCCCATGGCGAAGGCCAGGCTCATGAGCATCTCTTCCTGGGCCTCCGTGGTGTTCACGAAAGCGATGTAGCTTCGGATGGGCTCATCGAAGCCCAGAGCGATCTCGCCGGCGGGATCACCACTGCAGGAGTAGACGGTCTCGTAGCCCTGGGCCCAGAGGAGCTCGAGAACTTCCAAGAGATCCGTATCGACGAGGAAGCCTCGGGAAGAGAGCGTCTGCTGGTGGTGAGTGTTACCCACTGACACCGCCAGGAGGGGGTCCTCGACCTTTCGGCCGGACTCTCGCAGCTCCATGGCTGTCCTATAGAGCCGGCGAGCGATCTCGTTGTTGAGGGCTGCCTCTCCTGGAAATCTCGGATCGATCACGGTGCCTGGACGCTCAAGCGCGAGGCCCTGAAGGAACTCGTCGGCATCTGGCTGCGTCACCATGAGCAAGTCCGCATCCTGAAGGATGGACGCCGCCAGGCTCTTGGGCCGGGAGCGAGGAACCTCCGTTTCAGCGATGAGCTGAACAACTCGCTCGAGGAGCTCGGGGTTGAGCTCGTAGATCTTGGGGCTCGACAGAGCGATGGCCTGGCCGATGTTGGCTGAATCCTCCTCGTTGAGATCGTAGCCCTGGTCGTGAAAGAGACCAGCGAGGAAGAGAGCTCTGCGCTCGTTGTCTCCGAGCTGAAGCGTGTAGCCCATGCGGTAGGCGAGGTTGGCCACCGCAAGCTGGTGCTCATTGCCGTGGTAGGGAAAGTCCCTGGAGGGGTTGGCCGCGAGGAGCTCCAGGTACTCCGAGGAGAGTCCGAGCTTTTCCAGGGCCTCGGAGGCTCGCTGAAGCCGGGCTTCGCTGTAGGCTGAAGCTCCTACCATCTGCTTAGATCTCCTCGATGAGGTTGCCGAACATGAAGATCCGGACCTCGTTGCCAGCCCGGCGGAGGAAGGCACCCGAGCCGAAGGACATGATCCGGTACTTGCCAGAGTTCTCGATGGAGGAGAGCGGCTGGAGGATGTACTCGGCGCCTCGAGCGCCGTGGAGCCAGGTGGTCACTTCACCGTTGGGGAAGGCCTGGAGCTTCACATCGAAGCTCGACTTGCCGAGCTGGATGGTGCCAGCTTCCTGCATGGTGTAGCCGTCGTGCTGGACGATCTCGCCGAACTTGAGGATGTTGGTGAGCTTCTTCGATGTGGTGGTCATGGGAAAATCGTACACCAGAGCCCAGGACAGCACAACAGGCCTGTAGGAACATCCCCTAGGGAATTCCTACAGGCCAGCTGAACTGAGATTCGCTCAGTCTACGGGGATAGGGAGGAGCTCATCCTCGGTGTAGCGCTCACCCGGGTACTCGCCGTCATCCCACTCGATCTCGTACTCGTAGTAGGTGCCTCCGAAGGCACCCGTGAAGGGGAAGACGCCGATGATGGTGCCCCAGGCGTTGCCGAAGCCCTCTGCTGCTCGATCACCGATCTTGCGAGGTTCCATGGGAGTCTCCTTCTCTAAGTCTGTTTGAGTGCTGTCAGTGAGTGGCCGAAGGGCTATCGCCCGAGAAGCTCAGTTGCCCTCGGCCACGGCCTGAGCCTGGGAGAGATTGGCCTCGGTCTGCGGGGTGCCAGCACCGTTGAGGAGCAAGAAGAGTTCGGCCTCTTCCTGGATCGTGGCGACCTGAGCTTCCACCGTGGGGAGCTGGAACATCATAGCCTGGTGGCGCTGCTCACTGGCCTCGAGGCCAGTGTAGTGAACATAGGGGCCGTCCTCGGTGTCCTCCGTGGTCTCAACCACATCTGCCGGGAGCCAAGACGCGGGGACACCGAACTCCCCAGCGAACCAGGCAATGGCCGTCTCGATGCGCTGCTTGCCGTCGATGACTGCGTAGGCGAAGCCGCCGAGAGGTCCGGTCCGATCCCTGGGCCAGGAGCCGAAGATCCGGTCGTTGACCACCACTGCCGGGATCGGTACACCCATGAGCCAGGAGCGAACCAGGGCGATGCGCTGGTCCTCGGTCCAGACCGAGTCACGCTGGTACTCGGGGCTGATGTCGCCATCTTCGGAGCTGAAGATCCGCGCCATCTCTCGGGCGGAGCGAGCAGAGGCCTGGAGCGATCGATGGACGAGGGGGCCGAAGGTCTGGCGCGTGGTGGTCATGGATGAAACTGTACACGGCCTGTCTGAAGAGTACAACCGCGATTCCTGAAGCGCCCCGAAAGAGCTGTAGCCCCAGACCCACGAGGGGAATGAGGCTACGGCTTTGCTGAGGTTTAGAGGATCAGCGGTACTCAGAAGGGAGAACGGATGTGTCGAAACCCTCGTACTGGGCCTCGCTGAGCTCGTCGGCCGCCTGCCTCTCGTCTCCGCCGCAGTAAGCCGTGTAGAACTTGAAGATAGTGGCCGAGTCAGGAGCAGAGACCTCGATCAGCGCCGGGTGGCGACCCTCGAGGAGCCCGCCTGCGATGTGCTTCTCGAAGCGCAGACCCTCCGGGTAGATGCCCTCCTTGATGAGGTCAGCGATCTCGCCATCGATGGCCTTTGCGAGCTCGTCGGCATCGGAGGTCACGGGAAGGGTGCCATTCCAGTCGCTCCAATCGACATCGATGTGGACGCGACTGTCGGTCTTCGTGGTGTTGTCGTTCATAGTTCCATCATATGCTCGACCGCATGATTCCACAACCCTCAGCTCAGTCGCTTCCCGTACTCATTGACCGCAGCCGCTAGGAGCGTTGCCGGAGTCGTGTCGTAGTCTCCCCGGTCCTCTTCCAGCCCCATCTTCAGAACTGACTCAAGACTGTCGAGCATGGAATCAGAGCGACCGAGCTCCCGAAGATCAGTGAACTCTCCCCGGGATCGAAGTGTCCGGAGAAGTTCGAGCGCCTCTCGGACTCGATCATCGCCACGGACACTGCGAGGCTGCGGGTTCTCGTCGAGCTCTCGGAGCCTACGGGTGTAGGGATTGTCGGTACCCGTGCTCTGAGGGTGGTAGTGGAGCGGGGGCAGAAGATCGTGCTTCAGATCCTCCACGCCCTCGTTCCAGGCGACTTCCTGGAGCTCCAGGATCTCTCGCTTGCTCATCTCCATGGGAACCGCTCAGATCGCTTCTGCGTTGTAGGTAGCCCGAAGCTTACGGATGCGCCGTTCGGCCTGCGCCTCGGCGATTCGCTCCTTGAAGAAGGTGCTGAAGCTCCAGCTCTGGATGGGCTTCCACTTCGTGCCCTTGCCGTTGAGCTTGTAGAGAGTCACCTCGATGTGCTCGTTGGCGCCGAAGGTGTTGTAGGTGTAGTCCCGGTCGAAAGCGTAGCGTGCGCCCATAGTCTCTGTCCTTCCGATCCCTCGATCAGCGGTAGTTCTCGTTGAGGTCCTGCTCCCAGGCTGCGATCTGAGGATCCAAGCAGATGCGCTTCCAGATGGCGCCCCTTTTGAGCTGGTACTCATCTAGGGTGGGCAGCTCATCGCCCCCAGCAAGGATTCGCCGGCTGAGTTCGAGCCATTCGGGATCCTTGTCCATGATGGCGCCTGCGTAGCGGCTCAGGGCGATCTCGTACTCGATGCCAGCCGAGGTTCTGAAGTCGCCGTCGTAGTTGCCCTTCCAAAGGTAGCGCTCGAGCTCGTCTCCATCCATCTGGAAGGGGAGAAGTTCCTCGGGCATGGGCTTCGGCACATCGAGCTGGATCTTCACCGAGATGTCCATGGCGTTGGTGTCCTGCTCGATGTGGGTCTCGAAGTGCTTACCCTCGATGAAGCCCTGGGCCTCGAGGAAGGACTTTAGGTCGTTGATCTGCTGCTGACTCATGGTTCCAACCTACACCAGAGACAGGAAGAGCACAACCACTTTTCGTCAGCTGTGCTCTTCCTGTCGCTCTGAGCTGAGCGGCTCAGTAGAAGTCGGTCCGAAGGCGCTCCTCGAAGCCCTCGAGCGCGACCTCACCCTCGATGCGCTTCCAGATGTCCTCTCCGCGATCCTTGAACTCGTCGCCACGATCAGCGCGGGGATCAGCGAGGAATGCGGTGAGCTTCTCATCCGCGTAGAGAGCCTTCCTAAAGGAAGCGATGGCGAGCTCAAAGCGAACTCCGTCCCTAGTCTTCTTGGATCGGCTTCCTGAGCTCAGTGCGCGGTCGACCTCGGTCCTGGAGGGATCGTGGCCAAGGAGCTCCTCGGGAAGATAGAAGGAATCCGGAGCCACGGAGACAGTGACCCGCAGATTACCCTCGCTGTCTGCGTCCACAGTGAAGTCCCGACCTTCGACGAGACCCTCTTCGCCGAGAACTGAACGAAGGCCGCCGAGCGTGATCCTGGAGTCAGCCATCAGAAGTAGTTCTCCTCGAGCTCCCGGTTGAGCTCTGCGATCCGGGGCGTCTTCTGGAATTCCGCCCAGAGGCCCTTGAGCCCCTCATCGTAAGCGTCCATGGCCTCGGCGGTTTGGATGTCCTTCAGGGTGCCCTCGAGCTCTACAACTGCGGGCAGCTTCCGGAACTCGCTGTTCTCGTAGTTGCCCAGGGCGTAGTAGAACCGGGCCCCGCTCAGGGAACGGTAGCTGCAGCCCTTGTAGATCGCCCGGTCGAGCTCCACATCGTCCATGTGGCTGTGGGCCAGGAGCTCTTCGGGCAGCGGCCGGGGATCCTGAGCGAGCTCGATGGTGATGCTCAGGTTGTCGGTGCCGGACTCGCCAGCACCGATCTCGTAGTGCTCTCCCTCGATGAGACCCTGGGCCTCGAGGAACGCCTTGACGGTGTCGATCTGCTTCTGACTCATGGGTTCAACTTACACCATGTTCTGCGTGGAAGTCAACCCTCTCGTATCGTGATGCGATCTGCATGGTTCTGACAGAAGTGCCCTCAGGAACAGCGAAAGCGCAGGCTAGAGGGACAACTACTGTTGATCTCTAGCCTGCGCGTTCAGGCTGCCAAGGAGCGATTCTGAGAGGCGTTCGAAAGCACCGATCCGGGGCTCAGGAAACGGGCTTCGCCTTGCCCGGGTACTTGTGGTCCTTGAGCCTCGGCTTCTCGCTCACCATGTCCTTGAAGCGGGCCAGGGTGTCACCGGAGATCGGAGTCGGGCTACCGGCGCCCCAGCCCTCGGCGTAGGAGACAGACATGTTGTCGTAGTTGAAGATCAGCACATCGGTGGTGTTCTCGTACTGCTTCGCCACATCGTCCCACTGGCCGAAGGGTGTGGTGGGATCGAACTTTGCGTCGGGACCGAGGATCTCGGCGACGGAGGCGGAGTTGCTCATGGGGTGGGTCTCCTCAGGCTGAGTAGATGGAGTGGTTAGAGCTCAACCTACGCCCGAAGCTAGCAGCTGTCAACCTTCTGAAGAAGAATCCCCCTGGAATACGCCCGCACGAGCTGCCACTGCCTCGATCTTCTCCAGGAGGGCTGGGATGGCTCGACCTCGATGGCCGTCGAGATGCTCATAGGCTCCCAGGGCGGTGACTGCCACATCGAGGAGCTCGTCTAGAACCTTGTCCCAGCCGTTGGTGACTCCCTTGCGGGGGTTGGCTCCGAGGGCACCGATGAGCGCAAGGATAACCTCGCCATTTTCTTCAGTGATCTTGATGAGCCGGTGGAGCATCGCAGCCTCGGCGTCCCGGTGTGCGTTGGCCTCGTCGATCCAGCTGCTCATGGAGACAAGCGCTCGAGATGCTCTTCCCACGAGGGTTTCGGACTGCTCGGCCATAGCTGCTCCTTCGGATAGGTAATCTCGGTCAGAGCTGTTGTATCGTGCTGGGCTCAACGGTTCTCGAAGGAACCTCTGACATCTTCGTCGGTGATGATCGGAAGCTCGACCGCGGTGTGGGTGAGCTCGAGGTTGACAGCCATAGCGTAGCGCCGGATCAGGCTCATTGTCGGGTTGGCGTAGTACTTCTCGAACTCCTCCACCGTCTCCGGGGAAACGCTCATGCGCTCAGCTACCGTCTCGACCGAGAGCTCCGAGCGGATCCGTGACGCCTTGAGCGACTTGAGAAGCTCAGCGTCAGTGTCGATGAGGTGAGCTGATCGACGGTCGAGCTCGTCCATGGTAGCCTGAAGCTCTGGGGTTGCGCTCATGGGAATTCTCCTTCTGAAAGAAGTTCTGTGGAAAGCTGTCAGTGGAAGAGGCTATCGGAGCCTCAGCGGTCAGCTCCGCGGGTAGAGCTCCTGCTCCCGGTTCACCAGGGCCTGGACGAGCTCTTCCCGGTGCTTCTCACCGTCGGCGTAGTCCCGGCAGCCCTCGTTCCACCACCAGAGCGCTGAGTGGCGCTCCTCTTCGGTGATGCAGAGAGCGAGGAGCTCGGCCGCCTTGTCGAGGCCTTCGGGATCGTAGCCGAGGATCCAGCGGCGGGAGAGCGAGTTGAAGCTAGCGGTGTCCCAGAGGGAGAGCTTCGAAGTGGTGTCCATGGGATTACCTTACACCAAGGGGCTGAGCCCGGCAACAGTCCTGTCGAAGCTACTTTGCTGTCCCCTTGCGACCCTTGAGCTTGGCGCAGGGAGCCACCATGAAGAAGTCGTCCGAGTAGTAGTTCTCGTCTCCTCCGAACTCCATGGGCTCTCGGACACCTTTGCGCAGCGTGTGGCTGCAACCTTCGGCGTGGAGGAGCGCGTAATCCGCTGCCGGGCCGCTGATCGGGTAGGTGATGAGGAGCGGGATGTCCTGGCGGATCGGGTGGGAGTATTGAGCGCTCATGATTTCAACCTACGCCTCGAAGTCGAGCCTGTCAACAGGATCTGCCTAAGCCAGACTTACTACTCCCTAGCGAAGGATGCAGACTCGATGGGGGTTCACATGGACACCGTGCTCTCGGCAGCAGCGGCTTTCGTGGTCGTGAACAGGCTCTGGGCGCTCGTTATCTCTAGGCTCGTTGCCTCTTGATTCACTCATGGCTGTCTATTTCCTTCTCTTCAGCTCCGGCTGCGGATCGTGCTCGCTCCAGATCATTTCTGAGCCGAAAGGTTGTCACAAGAAGGAGGATGATGCCTACAGTGTTGCCGTAGAGTGAGGCTGAGTAGAAGCTGTCGATCCAACCGGTGCGTGTGTAGATGAAGCTCGCTAGGAGTCCCACCGCTCCAAAGCCGATGAGCACCATGGACACCACGAAGAGCACTCGAGTCAGAGTGCCCATCACGCTCCAGTCTCTTGGGTCATTGGGCTTTCTCTCATCCATCGGTCAGCGCCTTCCTCTGGACCTAGAACGGCTCCGGTGTACGATCCCTAGCGCTAGAGCTGTAGCCGCCAGGAGTAGCCCCGCAGAGCCGACTACGGTGCCGAAGAGCATCAGTGCGCCGGCACCGATGTTAGCCCCGCCAGTTCCATCCCAGTTGATGATGGCCCAGCTTCCGATGGCCACGGCGCTGAAACCAGCAGCGAGGAGGGAGGCAGCTACGACGAGCACCTTGAAGACAGCTGAACGCATGGGGATCCTTCGGTTGGAGATGAGCTCACTATCGACCTGAGCCTCTCGGATCAGCCGATGTAGCGCCACATCTTCGGGGTGTAGTAGACATACATGGAGCCGTCCGGGAACCACCAGAGGTTTCCGCTGAGCTTCAGGGTCTGCTCGTGGCCACCTGAGTCCATGGTGAGAACCTCCACGCCATCCTCGGGGCGCTCGCTCTCAGTTCGCTTCCAGTCCTGATTGCGCTGACCCATGGCTACTCCCCTTCCCGGTCTTCTGGCTCGAAGACCACCGGGTAGTCGGGCTCAACCGTGCGCTCGAGCCGAGAGTAGTTGACGATGAGCTCATCGGTGATCGGATCCTGAGCCAGGACGACAGGCATGAGATCGTAGCTGTCAGTGTGCTTGACGATGGCCTTCGCACTGTGGAAGCTGGGATCCTTTTCGGCGAAAGTCACCGCGAGCCGCACCTTTCCCTCGCCGTCGAGATAGATGTAGTCGCCGTCCTGATCCCGGTAGATGAGCTTGGGTTCGAGGCTCTTGGCGAAGCTCTTCAGGGAGCTCGTGTTCGCTGTGATGGTCTGCATGGATCGAATCTATCACATCCGAGAAGCTACTGCAACGGGGTACCTTCGCCATCTTCTCTGATCGCATGAATCTGGTCGGCGTAGCTACCTCTCAGGGCATCTTCGACTCTTCCCTCGGCTGTGATTCGAGTTCGAGGATCGACGCTATCAAGCCTGATTGCTGCTAGCTCGCAAAGGCTGTTGAGCACGAGCTCAAGTGGCTCGAAGATTTCAGTGTCTTCGCTCGTCGCAAGGTATTCGTTGAGGAGGATCCAGTCTGATTTCAGCGCTTGCAGGGCTGCGATCCGGCTCCTTGGACGATCGGTCCTAGGTTCGGCTGACCCAATAGCTGTAGCCTGTTGGGTGGATGGGCTTTCTGAGGCTTCTGAGCCACCGGACCGCGGATCAATACAGTCGAGAGAACAGACCGGCCGAACTACCACGGCCTTAAGAGGGGACGGGCATTCGCAGGTACTGATCTGTTTGCCGTGAGGGCAGAACACAGTGATGTGCTGAACCATGGACTCTCCTCGATGCTCAAAGCTTGTGGTCAGTGAGCATTGTACCGTAGGAGCGAAAATGAGAGGAGGGACGACCGGAATCCTAAGATTCGGCCATCCCTCCTGAGTAGAGACTAGAGCTCAGTAGTTCCGGTAGACCTCAGCCGTGGTGCGGCTGTAGGTGGCGAGCCCCTGCTCCACCAGGTCGTCGTGCTCACCGCGGTGGTCGGTGGCCCGGGAGCAGACGAAGCAATACTCGTCCATGTAGTCCGACTGGCTTTCGGCCCAGACGGACTCGCCGTTAGCGAGCTGGATGAACTGGAGCTCACCCTGGAGCGCCTCGGGAAGCGCGATGAAGGGGTTGACCTCACCCGTGGAGGTGGAGTAGACGGTGGTCGAAGAAGCGAGGGTGTCCATGGGGAGAACAATACACCCGATCTACGCTGACCACAACACCTTCAGCAGGTCAGTTCAGCACCCCGATCAGACCGGTGAAATCGTGCCATCTTCCTCGAGGACCGCCGCTGTCTTAGGGAGGAAGCGCAGGAAGAAGATCAGGATGAAGACTGGAGCGATGCTGTTGATTGCCTCACCTAGCACATAGGTCGGCACCATGCCGTTCACGGAGAGCGTGTCGAGCCTGAGCGCGTAGAGGGCAGCCCACAGGAGGAGATAGGCTAGAGCTACCCAGCGACCATAGCCGATGAGCTGAAACATGCGCTCGCGCTTTGCTGGAGTCAGCGTGAGCGTGCGTTCCCAGTAGCTCCTACGCCTCCCCCGAGCGGTGCGCCAGACCTGTCCGGTCGCATCTTTCTTGAGCGTGCCCTTGGGGAGCTCTTCGGGAGATCCAAACTCAGCCTCTAGCCGGTATTCTCGGTCTTTCGAGTTCTCCTTGAGATCTCCGAGATGAAGTGCGAGGGTACTGCGAAGGCTCATGGGTCTCTTCTTTCGTTCTGGATAGCACCGTGCTACAGAGCGAAACTATCGCTAGAGCCTAAACTAGTAGCCAGCGTCCTCATCGCTCTCTTCGAAGCCAGAGCCCGTGAGCTCAAGGAGCTGGCCGAGGGCCCGATAGACGGTCTTCCCCCTCCACTTGAAGCCGATCTCCGCATCCTCGAGGAGAGCAGCTGCCTCTAGGTCTGCTGCCAGGTCCGGGAACTTCGCCTCATCGATGACCACGAGGTACTCGTCGCCGAGCCCCTCGACCCAGCTCAGGAGTGCGCCCATGGATTCACCGTCACCGCTCCAGAAGATGATCCGATCCTGATCTGCTGTGCCGGGCTTGCCCAGGGTCGCAGACACATCGCCGTAGGAGTCCTGGCCGTTCTTGAACGCCTTCAGGAGGGGAACACCCACGGAGGCTACTGGAGCCGGCTTCTCTCGCTCACTCCTGAGCAATCCGAGGATGGCGCTTCTGAGCTCTGCTGGCAGCCCATCGATGTCCCCATCAGTGTAGACCATGATCAGCGCCTCGCTGCCTCCGAGCTTCGAGGGGACCTCCGTGGTGAACTGGATCGAAGTATAGGTGAGATCGGGTGTCTGAAGTCTTCTGACCGTACCACTCGTGGGCCTGCGCTTCCAAGCTCCGAAGGTGATCTCTGGAACATCTGCCGCCAGAGTGAAGAAGGTCTTCTCCTCGATGTGCTCCCTGGAGCCACTGATCAAGGGTGAAATCGGGAAGGGGGCGCTCATGGTGTTCTCAGTTTCTGCAGTCTGTGGGATGGACGAATGGTGGGCTGAGGATGGTTCAGCGCGGAGAGAGAAGTGCGATGATGGGCTCTCGGAGCTCCTTGGGAAGCTCCGAGAGAATCTTCTCATCGCCCTGGAAGCGCACGGATCCGAAGTAGCCGCTACGATGATCGGCCACGCTTAGAGAGATGGTGATGAGCTCCTCGCCGGCACCATCGACCTCTCGGATCACGAGCCCGCTGGTGGGCCGTTGGATCTGTTCGGAGATCAGGCTCTTGAAGTCGATCTCCGGAGCATCACCGCCGAGGATCTCGAACCAGATCTCCTCAGAAGTCGAGCCGTCGACTCGATCTCGGCCCATGTTGCGGTGGAGCTTATTGATCTGCATGGTACTCTCAGTTCTCATCGGTGATGGCCGTGTTCTTGAGGAGCCCCAGCACTGCTGCGCTGAGCTCCGGAGGGAGGAGTTCAGCGATCTCCTCGTCGAAGAAATCGGCGATCTGGGAGTACTGACCGTCGGCCGTCTCCAGGGAGAGAGCAGTGTGCGCTCCGTGGCTGTCGGTGGTCCGTCTGATCTTCCCGTAGCGAGGAGCATGGGAGCCGAAGCGGAAGCCGATCTCAGGCGTTCCCTCCTTGGGGAGCCGGAATCGCACTTCCTCGGTGATGCTTCGAGTGCTGTGCTCAACGGGAACGATCTGGCTGGTCTGACTCATAGCTAATCCTCAGTTTCGACATGGATTCGTTTGATCCTACATGATTCCGAGTAGCCTCGCAACCGTCGGTAATCTAGGCTCACAGACAGCTGCCCACAGAAGGAGATCAACATGGTCAAGCGACTCAAGAAGCTCACTGTCGAGGAGGCACAGGCGCTGCCCGAGGATGCCGTGATTCTTCTCCAGGACGAGGAAGGCAATGCCACCAACATCGGCTATCGTCATCTCTTCCAGAACTCGGGACCCAACCGGGGCAACTGGGGTTGGGTCTTCGGCGGCGACGAAGAGGACGACGAGTATCTCTTCAAGATCGCCACAGAGCAGCTCATCGAACCTGGAACTACCATCGGGCTCAAGGGTCGCAAGACACCGCTCATCGAGAAGTTTGAGGAGAAGCCTGAGTACGACGATGATGTGGATCTTGAGACCAATGCTTACAGAGAGTGGTCAAACTCCGCAGAGGAGTCGATCCGAGAGCTCCCCGTGGGATCCATCGTTGAGATCCAGGACGGAGAGCCTCTGGGTCTTCGACTCAAGGACGGCAACTGGATCATTCCGGGTTGTGACTGGACACCCGACCAGGAGGCCGAGGAGAAGTTCTTCACAGAGTCTGTCTCCATTGTGACTCCAGAGTCCGCCTCAGAGCTCTAAACCCCGACTCCTAGAGCACACAGCGAAAGAGCGCCGATCCACCTGGGCCACCACAACCCGGGGATCGGCGCTCTCTGCCGTTAGGAGCACCTTTGCTCGCTCACCACCACATGTAGGGGTGGAGTACTGCCCAGAGATTCCAGAGCTTCTCAGCTGCCTTCTCTCCCTGGTAGTCTTCGCCATCGAAGTCCGGCGCGAGGGCATCCCGGCAGTAGCCGATGAGTTTCTCGATGGCTTCCTTCTGCGTGAGTTCCTCACCCTCGAAGCTGATTTTGTGGAGCTCGAGGTTGATGTAGCTGTCCGCGAGGGGGAGGTAGGCCTGGAGTCGTTCGTAGAGGAGTTCGGCCATGGAGCTGTGCAGCGACCAGGTTTGTCGGCTGTCGAAGCCGTAGCGCTTCTGCTGCGCATCCCAGCGGCGCTGGCGCTCATCGTCCTTGCCGTCCGGAGCGTTGGTCCACTGAGTACTGGGCTCGTAGTCCGGACCGAGGTCATCGAGGTAGGCTCGACGCTGCGGACGCGGTCGCTGCCTGCTCTTTTCGGAGCCTGATTCGGTGTGCTTCATGATGTTCCTAACTGTACACGGTTCTGGAGACAGTTGCAAACTGATGATCTTGAGTCAGCTCTTGGAGGTCCTTCGGAGCCGAAGCCAGAGGAAAGCGATCAGTCCACCGACACCTACTACGAGTCCCGTGCCGCTGAGGTAGATCCAGTTCCCATCCTGTGACTCCATCGGATCAGTGAGCGTAGAGACCTGAGGGTGCTGCGGGTCATAGTAGACAGTACGCTCAGCGCCAGCATCCTGGATCTTCGTGCAACTTCCGAGCTCAGCAGCTTCGCTCTTGACGCTCTCTCCCGAACTGCTCTTGAAGCTGTACTCAAGGGTGCAGACGACGGCACCCTCTGCGCCCTCGGTCCGAGCGTCCGGTAGCACCGTCGCCGTGGCACTTGCGCTGTAGATCTTTGCGTCCCGCTCCGAGTAGGACTTGAGGAAGAAGCCGCCGAGGAGAAGGCCCAGTCCGAGAAGAATGGCGGTCACAGAGGCCACATAGCTCACGATGGTTCCTCGAGGCTCGGGTTCTGCTCTACTCTGACCGAGGAATGCTTCGAGATGGCTCATTTGTTGCTCCTTGGGGTCTACTCGATGATCCTATCGCAGACAGTGGCGGATCTGGCGCAGAAGATCGCAACACCTGTGGTAGGATAGGGAGCGAACAGAAAGTGTAACTCATGAAACTCTGGTCCTTCCAGCCGAAAGAAGTAGCTGACGAGCTTTGCTCAGGCCTGCGCTTTATCTGTGACCCTGAGCTCTCTGCCCACTACGGACTCTGTGAGGAATTCCAAAGGGCCTACGACTGGCTCATGGTGGAGATGGACGAGAGGATTACCCGGCCTGCCGGCGTGAGGCTTCCAGTTTGGGCATGGGCTCGCAACCACGGCGAGATTCAGAAGCCAGACCGCCGTCGGATGCTCTTCAGCCACTACGCTAAAAGCGATGTGATCCTCGAGCTCGAGGTCCCCGATGAGCTCGTCCTACTCTCAGATTTCGATGACTGGCACGCGATCCTCAACGGCGTACCGATCATGGGCGAGGAGGAATGGATCTCCAACTGGGACCGGGAGTTCTCCGAGGTAGAGACCCGGGAAAGCTGGAAGAAGGTTCTCTCAGTTGAGCACAAGGAGTTTGTCCAGGCCTGCATCTGGACCATCGAGCCTGAGTGGCTGATTCGGGTCCACTCTCTGCGCTTTCGATGAACCTCTAGCTCAAAGGGGAAGCGGCCGACAGCGATGGTAGGCTGCTGTCGGCCGCTTCGAAAGAGGGGTGACCCGGAGCTGGGGCATCATGCCAGCTCCGGGCCATGGAGCCGGCCCTTAGGCCAGCTCGAGGAGGTGGGCCCTCCTCTTGTCGAGCACCCAGACCTCGTGGCCCTTGGCCATGAGCTCCCTGGCGAGCTCCCAGGCACCGTCCGAGTTCTTTCCGAACTCGCGAACGGTGCGGTTCTGTCCGTAGATTACGACCATGACAGTCTCCTTTTCCATACAGGAATACCCAGTGAGCACGCAGCAGCGGGATGCCGACTACGCGGGGTATTCAACTGATGGCGATTAGGAGGTTTAGGTCATGGGAATCGGTTGTCCTTCTGTCTACGGAATTGGTACGAAGCCACTATATCACGAATCTTAGGATGTGATCGGCTTTTCTTAGTGTGTGAAGAGAATTTCTAGGATAGCGAGCACCGTGAGAATTCCCAGGGGCACGCCAGCTATAAGTAGTCCCGCTGGAATCTGAGTGCGGTGGATCGTCTGCGGGACTGACCGGCCAGAGCTCCCCTGGGCGATCTGCGTTGCAGCTACGAGCTCAGGAGCCGCAGCTGGTGGGAGTGGTTCTGGCTGAGGCCGATCATCCTCGAAGGCTGGAACCTCGATGGAGAGCGTAGCCGGATCCACGGGCTCCGGGAGCCTACTGTAGTCAGGGTGCTCACTGTTGCTGCTCATGGGTATCCTCCTCGATGCCTCAGTGCCAGCGAAGAGCGCCCGGCACCCAATTCATATCGGGTGCCGGGCGCTCAGGGGCTGCAGCCTAGAGGCTCCTATCAGCCGTCGATGAGCGATTCGATGTTGACCCTGAGCTCATCGAAGAGGTTCCTGTCGGCCGCCCGATGGAGCGACCAGTCCTTCTCGTCGATGGAACCCGAATCGTAGAAGCCAGCTTCCTCAGTGTCGATCACTGAGATGTGGTTCTCGACCTCGACACCGTTGCGCTCAGCCGTTACGCAATCCTTGAGGGTCCAGCCCAGATTGTCACCGCAGTCGGTGACCAGGATGATCTCGTTCTTCTGCATGATCGGGAGCGTCTGCATGAGCTTCTGGTAGACATGGGCGAAGGCGTTGCCGCCAGATGCCTTCAGGGTCAGATCCCGGATGTCTCGAGCGTTCTCCACGAGCGTGTGGTTGTAGGTGAAGTAGACGATGTTCTCGATGTCGATCTTCTCCTGGAGCTCCTCGACCATTCCCGAAAGCTTCGTGAACTGGTTGGTCCACTCGTCGTTCATGGAGCCGGAGATATCCAGCCCGATGAGCACATTGACTCCAGATGCTCGCTTGCGCTTCTTGCCCTTGAGCATGTCGGTCTGATCCCACTCCTTCTTGGAAGAGCGGAAGTAGGTGTGCTCGTTCTCCGGGAGCTTCTTGCGGTTGCTCACGATGTTGTCGAGCTCGTCCTCCTGGAGCTTGAGCTTCCGGGTGTTGAGCCCGGAGTAGATCTTCTTGAGCGCTGTTTGCTCCTTCTGCTCCCGGCGGCTCTCCGAACGGTTGATGGTCACCGGATGGGGGAATCCACAGTCGAAGCTGTGGTTCTTCGGAGCATCGGGGTCGATGTCCTCATCCATGTCCGGGAGGAGATGATCGGTCTTGTTGGAGTGGAGCCTCCCATCGGATTCTCCCTCGAGGAGATCGTCGGGGCTGTCCGGAACCAGGATGAGTTCAGCCTCGAGGAGCTCAAGGAGCTCGGCGGATCCGTTGCGCTTTTTCTGGAAGCGCTCCAGGGCCCGGGTTCGCTCGGCTTCTGCCTCGTCCTTGTCGTGCTTCTCCCGCTCCTTGGACTGAAGCACTCGGAGCTTTGCCTCGAGCCTGTTGAGGAGTCGCTCTGCCTTCTCAGAGGGTCGCCGCTGGACCTTTGCCTTGAGCTTCAGGATCTGATTGTTGATCTTGGAGATCTCGCCGACGCGCTTCCAGATGCGCTTGTTGAGGTAGTCGGCATCTCGGTGGATCTCGAGGAGCCTCTGATCGATTTCCTCGATGTCGTAGCGAAGCTCCTGGATCATGGAACGCAGGTGGCCTCCGAGACCCATGTAGCTCAGAACCTTCTCGGCTTCCTCGATGGGTTCCTTGAGGAGGTTCTTGCAGACCTCCCGGGCAACCAGCGAGGCGCTTTCGAGCTGATCGAGGTGCTTAACTCCTGCCCGGACCCCGTTGAACTCCAGGGTGCTGTGGCAGACGCACTTGCCCTCTGAGACTGTCTCGATGATGATGTCTTCGATGATGTTCTCGGCCCGAAGGAGCTTTCTCAGCCCGTAGTCCCTGATGTTGTCCGGAGTGTAGAGCACCTTGGCGATCATGGAGCGCATGGTCTGATCGAAGACAGAGACGAACTGGCTTGCGTTGAAGAGCATGAGGTGGCCGAGCTCGTGCTGGATCAGGGTGCCGAGCATCCAGTCGGGGTAGTTGGCGTTGACCACGATCTCCCGGGTGGAGGGGCTCGTGTAGGCGATCTTCTCGGTGTCATAGTCGAGGAAGAGATCGTAGCCGTTCTTCTCGATGTACTGGAGGAAGGCCCGGTTGTTGACGAATAGCGCGGGATCGGACTCGACTCGACCCATTCCACGGCGCTTGGGCTCCGGGGCTATTCCCGGCCAGAGATCACCGTACTTGAAGTTCTTCTGCTCTGCTACCATGGGAAGCCTCCTAGAGATTGGAGCGATCCCGGAGAGCTGCTTTCAAGCTGTGAGCAGCTCTCCGGGATCGAAACTGTGGATCCGATCAGGACAGGTTCCTAGACCTGGGGAGGGGAGTCTCGTCGGTCTCTACCTCTGCCTCGAACTTGTCCTCGAGGATCTCGATGACGGCCGCGTAGACCTTGGCGTTCTTGATCCGGGACACGAACTTCTTGGAGCGCGTGTAGGAGTAAGAGTTGCCCAGGGACTCCTGAGCCCAGAGGAGCTGCTGGAACTCGGGGATCGAGTCGTCGGGGTTGCGCTTCCACTGGCCGTAGGTCAGAGAGAACTCCTCGTCGGCATCCGAGAGCTTGCTACCGGAGGTGAGGATGTCCTCAGAGAAGAGTCCCATCTCCCGGGCGAAGTCGAAGGCCTTCTCGCCGAAGCCAGCGATGAGCGTGAGCTTCTCGATCTCACTGATACCCTCGTAGCGGACGATGTTGTAGATGTTGTCGATGACGGCCGAGGAGACCTCATCGTACTCACAGTAGTTGACGATGTCCGTGTAGTCAGCCTGCATGAAGCCTCGAGGCATAGCGAAGTCGTGCTTGGCCATCACATACTCGAAGTCGTCCACGATCGGAAGCATGCAGAGCCGCCGGCGGAAGGCTCCAGAGAGTCGCTTTGCAGCGTAGATCGCATCCCGGCCGGGAGGGTTGCAGGCGCCGATGATGTGGGTGGTCTTGGGGAGCTTCTGACCGTCGATGACGAAGTCGGAGAACATCTTCTGGAAGCCGCTGAGGACATCCTGCGTGGTGTTGTTGAACTCATCCACGAAGATAATAGTATTGCCTGCCAGTGCCTTTTCGGCCCACTGGGGAAGGGCGGGCATGGTCTGCCAGACGCCGTTGATCTTCTCCCGGGCGCCGAGGCCGATGATGTCGGTGGGCTCGATGCAGGCGAGGTTGAGGTCGATGAGATCGTAGCCCATTCGATGGGCCATCTTGGCGATGGTGGCGGACTTGCCGACGCCGGGCTTCGAGATCAGGATGGAGACGAAGCGGTCCTCGTCCTTGGTGTCAGCCGCCTCGAAGTTGCGGAAGAGGCGCTCCATCGCGGAGATTGCTCCGTCGATGCTCTGGGAGAACATTTGCTTCTGGGCCATGGTGACTATTTCCTTTTGCTGAGTATCAGCTCACTGAACGATGATGGTGCTCTTGGTGCATCGTCATGGTACCAAAAGTCCCTCTAGATCATCGGACTGTCTCTGCCAAAGCAACTTACGAGCCGCACTAGTTCTCCAAGAGAAGCGCCCGCAGACCCTGAAGTCGCGGGCGCTTCTCTACATTCGCTAGTCCTTCTGGTCTCCATCCGCGATGAGTCGAGAAAGGCTAGCGATGTGATAGGCGATGTTCTTAATCTCAGCTCGAACCGCCGGATCCTCTAGCACACGCTCCATGGCAGTGCCGTTGCTGGACTCGATGAAGAGCTTACTCTCGAAGGGTATCGAGGCGATGATCTCGATCTCCTGAGCATTGGCGGTGACCTTCTTGCTGAGCTCCGGCCTGTCGCCGGGCTGCACCTTGGTGAGAACGATGCTGATCTTATCCTTGGGAATACCCATACCATCGAAGCGGGGATCTCCAGTGACCTCCTGAATCCAGCGAGCCGAGGCGTAGAGAGTGGAGTTCAGGTTCTCCACCATGAGCAGGATGTGATCAGCGAGGGGATAGGCCACCTTCTCAATGAGAGGGCTGAGGTAGTTCACCGAGGTGTCGAGGATGATGTAGTCGTAGATCCCCCGAAGCTCGCCGAGGAGCTCCTCGTAGAGCTCAGGAGTGAGTTCATCGGCTGAGCGGGGACGCCGGGGAGCCAGAATCACATCGATGCCAAGACCTTCGTCATGGATCACGGTCTCCTCGATCTCCTTCCTGCTGATTCCAAAGCGAAGGAGCCTCATCACCGTGGGTTTCCAGAAGCCCGTGAAGAAGCCGAGCTGCCCGTCCCGCACATCGAGGTCGAGAGCGAGGACCTTCGGAGATCTTCCCGTCTTCGGCATCGGACTCTGAGCGAGGTAGGTTGCCAGGGTGACTGCCACGGTGCTCTTGCCCGCGCCACCCTTGGCTGAGGTCACCGCAATGATCTTACCGAGCGGTGGCTTACGCTCTCCGGTAGCTCCCAACGCGAGGGGATCGAGCCCGATTCGGGACGAAGCTGGAGAGAGGTCCAGCACTTCCATCGAGGAGCTGTCAAGCTTGGGCCCTCCGGGCTTTGAGATCACACCGGAAGCCTCGAGCTGAAGCTTTGCCTCTAGGAAGTTGAGTCCGGTCCTATCCATGTGGTCCCGGATGATGCGCTTGTTCTTGCGATTGCTGGTCATGGCAGTCTGCTCTCTGTTCACAGCCGTTCCACGCCCGACTGCACAGGAATGCGTGCTGTCGATGACCTACAGGATTCGGAAACCTTGCTCTAGAGGCGGTCGCGTGGAGACACTACCCAAAGACGGGCCGCTGTAGTCGGCCAGAACCACACTATCAAAGGTCTGATCGAAGCTGTTGAGGGTATTCCTCGAAGGGTGAGCGAGAGTAGATCTCTGGGTGAGAGAAGTCAGTAGTGGAGCTTGAGCCTGCGCACAGCCTTGGTTGGCTTGGGCTTGCCCTGGAAGTAGCCTCGGATCACGATGGAGCCCCGGTAGAGGAAGAAGGTGTTGAACTCGAAATTCGGATCGAAGTTCGCGCTCAGATGGTCTTCTGATGGCGCTGGGATCTCCCGGAAGCCTCCGGCGATGAGCTCGTCGGCGACGATGCGGTTGATCCGTTCCTCATCTTTCTCCGAGAACTTGAGCCCGAAGGCCCAGGCCGTGAGCCAGATCTGCGAAGTGATGTACTCCTCAACCGCTTGCTCGTCGAAGGTCACATAGAGCTCGTAGTTCCCCCAGTCCTCGGAGTGAGTATCCATGAAGCCGTTGAGTCGAGCTCCAGCGCAGCTTCCGCAGCACTCGAAGGCGGGGAGGTAGCGAAGGCGACCGGCGAGCTCCAGGGGTTCCAGAGCCTTGGCTAGGGTCTTGAAGCTACTCTCTTCTACGAGTGGCATGGGAGATCTCCTTCACGGGTGTTAGCACCATGGTATCGACTGTGCATAGGTCTGTAGATACCACCCTCTGCCCGTAGGTTGCTGCCTAAGCGAGGCGCAGCCCAACTCCGTTCGATGATGTACAACCGACGAGATCGGGGTTTAGGCTGCCAGCTATTGTAAGGACCACCACGGCGATCAACTCCCGTGGCGGTCCCTCTCAAGGTTCAGAACGGGCTGGCTGTTACTTCCAGTCACCCGGTTCGTTGAGCCATTCAACATGGGAGTCCAGGGTGCCCTCATCGAAGTCAGAGCTGTTCTCATCCTGAGAGAGCTCAAGGAAGGCTGCCCGCTCCTCGACGAAGCCCTTGAGCTGAGCCATCTGCTCCCTGCGGGTCGTGGTCTCATCGAAGGATCGCCCCATAGCTTCCCGAGCGGCCTGCGCGTAGCCGTAGATGAAACCCTGGTCGTAGCGCTCGATCTTTCCCCGGGTACCTTCCTCCGAAGCTGGAACTCCAGCAAGCTCTTCGCCGTTGGCTCGCTGGAGCTCATCGAAGAATCGGCTCCGGCGCAGTCCGGCGTTCTCCATGGCCGTGTAGTGGTGAGCGTGGGCCGACTCCAGGAGCCTCTGGACCACGAACTGCTGTGTGGAGTTCTGGGGCGTCCAGCCCTTCAGGGAGAGCTCATCGTTCTCGAGCTCAGGTACATCGTAGAGCTCCCGATAGCTTGCGGGAAGAGCGGTGTCCTCACCCTCCATTGAGCGCGTGAGGAAGAAGTCATACTCTGCCTGCTCCAAAGCCCGGTCAGTGGAGGTGGCGTTGTTGGCCGATTCAACCGCGAGCACCATCTTGGTGAAGTCATCTTCGGGATGGAACTCGGGCTTCTCCTTAGGGGCTGACCTAATGCCCAGCGCCGCCTTGAACTTCTCCTTCATCGTGGAAACAGGTGTCAGATGCTCCTCCATGGATGCTTCGAAGGCTGCACGAGCCTCAGCACCGCTCTCATAGTGCTTGTCATCCCCACCGAAGGGGCAACCTCTTCCCGAGGCTCCCCCGCCTGTCTGGGCCCGGCAGACTCCGACCTCGCCGGTCTCATCGTTCACATGGAATCTCATGGTGCTCCCTCTTGATCTTGTGAGTTTCTCTAATGCACCGGCCTATCAATGTCCTCAGAATACTCGTAGGTTGCCACCTGAACGAGGCGTAGGCCGATTCCGTTCGATGATGCATGGTAGGATGATCAGGACCTTAGGCTGGCAGCTACGAAAGGAACCCGCCATGAGCGAAGTCGATACCTACCGGGGTAAGCTCGTCCCCGTGGATCTCGAGGGAAGAACCCTCGATCAGTGGATTCAGAAGCGCCTCGACAGAACCGAGCTCGATGACTACGAGGACAGCTGGCTGGAGGCCCTCCAGGAGGACCTCTATGACTCCTACTACTACGACCGGAACAGCGACACCCTCTACGCGGTCCAGCGGGAGAGACTCGACCCCAATGGCTTCGTTCACTCGAAGCCCAACGCTGACGGCACCATCGACTTCCTTGTGAGCTACTACAATGGAGGAGCGAGCTTCGGTGAGATCATGGACGAGGTCGTGGCCGGCGAAGATTCCTGACCACCCTCTTCGGGCACCAAAAGAGCACAGACTGCAGCCAGTGTGTTAGCATGGGACCTGGCTGCCCATAGCGGCCTGTCTTCGTAGCTCTGTCCCCACGCGACGGACCTCCCAAGAACAAGGTTCTCCGAATCCTATGGGATGATCTGGTATCTGCTCCTTCAAGCAGCCAGGCGTGGGTCGAGCTGTAGAGAGTTGAGTAGTCCCATGACCAAGAACAGACGACAGAAGCTGGAAGCACGCAGGCTCAAGGCCAGCGGCGCTGGAAGCTACACTCGCGCGCTCCGAAAAGCATCGGAGGGATCTGCCTTCGTCCGAAAGTCCATCAGCGTTCCCAGTGGATTCTCGGTGCTCGATGAATGGACTGGAGGTTGGACACCTGGCGGCCTTTCCCTGATCGGGGCTCGCCCCGGAGACGGCAAGTCACCCTTCGCTATCCACAGCGCCCTGACAGCGATTCAGGCGGGCAAGTCCGTGCTCTTCTCGAGCCTCGGAATGAGCGAAGACGAAGTCACACAGCGCATGGTTGCCTCGAAGAGCTCTGTGCCGATCTCAGAGATTCGGTCGAAGAGCAGAAAGGCCAATCCCCACATCCATCGTCTCATCAGGGATGCAGAATGGGCACTGGGTCAGCTTCCGTTCACTCTGGATGCTGAGCCTCGACAGACCGTGGAGCACATCCGAGAGCGCGCCCTAGAGCTCATCGGCTCAGAGCGAGGCCTCGATCTCATCGTGGTGGATTACTTCGAGCTCATCACCTCATCACTGCGCGAGGTCAGCGAGCCGAGGCAGGTTCACTACGCGGATATCTCTCGGAAGCTCAAGCTCATGGCCGTGGAGCTCGGCGTGGCCGTTCTGGTGACCGTTCAGATCAGTCGAGCGATCGGAGAGGAGTATCTACCGAAGCTCAACGAGATCCGAGAGACCGGTGCCCTCGTTCAGGATGCTGACCAGGTAGTGATCCTCCATCGACGCTCAACCGAGTGGGCAGATGAGGACATCCTTTCGTTGAATCTTGCGAAGCACCGGGCAGGCCCCAGCGGCCAGATCGGTGAGATTGGAGTGGACTTCTCTCGGATGCGCTTCCATGAGCTCCCCGCCCGAGGCAACCCCATCCTCCAGGAGTACTACCGGGGACTCTACGCTGGTGACTTCACGGTCCCCGAGCTCCTCGACAGCTGGACCGTGGATGGCGAAGGTGCAACCGACGCCCATCGGCGAGAGGCCGCAGCTGAGCTCCGCATCCTAGAGCCCTTCCGTAGCGACTTCGCTGAAGCAAAGCAACCCCTGCGACTCCTCGATGGACGAATCAACCTCTGGGGACTGGGACTCAGCGATGGACCCCTCCGTGGCTCCGACGGGCTCACGGTCTGGGAGCTCGGCGAAGACGGTGGAAGCTGGTTCGTGGAGGGCACCGTAGACAAGCTCGCAGCAATCGCTGCAGTTCGCGAGTGGCTCGAGGACACCGAGCGGGGGCTGAGCTCAGAGTTCTCTCAGGCTGCCGGCCCCTTCAGCGCCTCCAGCCATTCCGACTTCTTCTGGAAGGGTTTCTTCCGCAGCGACGAGACTCCCGAGCCCGTTGAGGAAGCTGAGCTCCTCACTCGAAGCCGGAATCAGGATCAGTGGAACGGTGAAACCACCTTCGCCGGTGTACTTGTCCAGGACTAGGTCCTAGAGCACGAGGAAGCGGCCCGGACAATCTTCTCAGTCCGGGCCGCTTCCTCGCTTGTGAGGGCGTCGTCAGTAGCTCGAGTAGCTCACCGTAGCTGCGTAGGCAGGCGGGTTGACAACTGCGGCGGCGAAGCGCTCACCGGAGCCCTCGTAGGAGTGGCCGGTGTAGTTGCCGGCATAGCCGTTGGCGAAGTACTCGTAGTAGCCCAGCGTGGAGCCCTCGATCACATCTTCGATGGTAGCGTCTTCGTAGGTGAAGTCGGTGCCACCGTTGGAAGCGTGCTGCGAGCCGTTCACATCGTCGTTGGTCGCCGTGGGCTTCAGGATCTGCAGGTCGGAGTGAACGCTCTCTCGCTCCATGAGCTCCAGGAAGGCCTCCTTGATGGAGAAACCAACCCGGTAGTCGAAGATGATGTCGCTGATGGTGAGCATGGGGCTACTGTACACCCTCTAGACCCTACCTGCAACCGTAGATTGGCTACTAGTGCAGCACCGTGATCAGGACCGCATAGGCGGAACAGAGCGCGGGAGCTCCGACGGTGAAAACCATACTCTTGGGGTTCCACTTCTTCCAGCGGTCTTCCCCGTCCACCGTTCGGGGGATCAGAGCCTGGATGAGATAGAGCACCAGGGAAACCATCGAGAAGAACAGCACCGTCTGAGGCTCTTTGGCTGCCTGGAAGAGCGAGAGGAAGGTGAGAAGGATCGCAAGGAGATTGAACACAGCGATGCGCTTCGAAGCTCGATAGGCTCGAGGACTGCGCCACTGAACGATCTTCCCATCCAGAGTCTTCTCGCTGTCCTTGCCCCGCGGGCTCTTCCCGGGCTGTTGGCTCTCTACCAAGGTGATCTCCTCATCGGTTCGGTCCATCGGGCCCCGAAGCCAGAGGCCACTATCGCCGGAGGCTAGGATCAGATCTAAGCCATCGGACCTGCGCTGTCGAACAACGATGGACGCGGACGCTCAACTGTCCTTAGATCGAAGGCTACTGTCGCTGAGCACCCGCTATCGCCAGATCAGCGGTCGTTCTCGTCGAAGAGTCCGAGCTTGTAGAGTGGATCGGTGAGCTCAGTGTTCTCGGGGCCTCCCTGGGCAAAGAACTCAAGCGCCACATCGAGCTTGCGAACCACGAGCTCCCGGATTGCCTCCGGAGCGTAGTAGCCCTCTCCATCCTCATCGTCTTCGAGCTCGTCCTCGTCGGGGAGTTCTTCGATCTCGTAGAGGTCATAGGGAGACTCATCAGAATCCGCCTCCATGTACTCCTCGAGCTGCTCGATCTTCTCGTTGACCTCGGGATCGCTGCTAGAGAAGAACACGGTCCACTCCTCGCCCTCCCACTCGTTGTCTTCGATGAAGGTCCAGGCTCGAGCCGGTGAGCCCGAATCACCGGCAGTGGTGGCGTCGAGCTCTAGAGGGGCTGCGCCGCCCTCGTCGCCCCAGCGCTCGATGTCGCCGTAAGTGCTATCTGGAGTAGCCATGATGTCCTCCTGCTGTCAGCCTGTGAGAGAGCTTGGTTTGCTCTCGGTCCACGATAACGAGGCTATCGCTCAGAAACCTGAGCCCATCTACTGTGGTGGTCCAACATTGGGCCACGCCTATTCCTGAAACAGCGAGGCGGCGAGGGAGCACAAAATCTCTCCCTCGCCGCCTCGCTGAGTGGCAGCAACTACCGGTGATCAGTGAACAAGGATGCCCTTCGCGAAGTCCCTGAAGCGAACCTGGTCGTTGTAGAAGCCGACGAAGAAGTCGATGGTTCCGTCTGGATTGGCGGTGGACTGAACGAATCCTTCCTGCTGCAGCTTCTCTCGCTGAACCTCGTAGAGCTTGCCAGTGCTCTCGTTGTAGAGGTACTGGCCGTAGCACTCATCCTCGAGCGCCTCTGTCCATGTGCTGTAGGATCCATCGAGGTAGCTCGTACCGAGCTTCTCCTGAATCCAGCTATCGATCGACTGACCGTGAAGGTCTACCGGCGCGAGCTTACCCCTGTAGGCCACAACATCGTTGCTCATGATTCCTGATCCATTCCCCTCACCCGCGGTTGGCTATTCGACCTTCGAGCAACTCATCCTTGAGTACGCCTTCCCGGTCAGGATAGCGGGTGTATGCGGAGATGGTATCTAAAAACTCGAGCTAGAGTTAGACCCCTATCCGGGAAAATTCCCGTCGGCCTATGGAAGGCTACTTCGGCTCGGAGACTCCCGTGCAGGTCGAGTCGTAGTCCGGATTGCGGACCAGGCTGGCAGCCTTGTTCTCACCAGCGTCCGAACCGGAGAGCGTGGATGCCCAGCCCGTGTCGCCGAGGCAGAAGAAGGCCACATTGGGGACGCTGTCAGCGTTCTTGAAGACCTTCACATGGGTGGCGTCGGCGTAGCTGTCTGCCCGGTTGCCAGCACCTCCATCCCGGTCTCCGGTGGTCTCGCTGCAGCCCACGAGGCCGATGGAGAGGATGAGGCCCAGGGTGCCGACTGCGAGGAGCTTCTTGTTGACCATGATGGCCCTTCTGTGTGGTGAGATCGAATGGAAGAGCTTTGCTCTCGTGCCGACGCTACACCGAAAGGGAGCTCGCCGCAACTGACCGGGCCGATCAGAGCGGGTATTTGCCTCGCTCGTTCTCCCAGTCGTCCACGAAGTCGTAGGACTCTCCAGGCGGAGGCTCGACGGCCTTCATGCCCATCTCCAGGGAAACCAGGCTCTCCCCTGTCTCTTCTTGCTGCCTCTCCAGGCCCTTGAACATCCTGTAGCCACCCTCGGAGAAGGTGCCCGTGAACTGCACACTGTCTGTGGAGTAGGTCTCCTTGAGCTTTCGGATGAGCTCCAGGGGGTAGCCTCGACCACGACCTTCGGGGCGGACCTCCACATCGCAGAGCACCACGCCGGGGATGTAGCCAAAGCTACCGTCCTCCCTCCGGCCCCACTTGAGGAGGTTGACCTTGGCGTAGACCATGGGCTCTCCGGTCTCGTCCCGGATCCAGAGCTCCTGGTAGTGGTAGGATCCCTCGCGCTTCACCTCATCCGCCACTCGAAGCTCTCCCAGGGGAACGGTTGGCCGCTCACTGGTAGCTCCTGTACCAGCTGCGTGCCTGCTCTGGGCTGCGGGCAGCGCATCGCCCGCCTCCTTGAGTGCAGCTGTCTCCATGGCCTCCAGGGCCTCACTCTCGCTTGAGTAGTGGTCATAGCCACAGAGCCGGAGCTGGGCTCGGCAACGCTCGGGACGCTGAGTCTTCGGGCTAAGATGGAACTTGACTGCACTCATGGATCGGATGCTCCTTGCTTCTGGAGGCTTGATCTAATCCGTGTAAGAGGAAGGGCCGCCTCGCCGAAGGTGATCGACGAGGCGGCCCTGGTTAAGAGTGGAGTAGCTGCTCCCTTAGGCGACCTACTCCGTCTCCCGACGATTGATGTTGTTGCCGAGAACGAGGAGCGTCTTCATGGCGCGGTTCTCGGTGTAGTAGGCGCCCATGGTCAGACCCACCATGAACTCACCTTTGAGCTCTCGCTTCTCGGCTTCGTTGGCGATCCGCATGAGCTCGCCAGCACCGCTGACTGCCTTGCCGTGGATAACGCCCTCGTAGTCCAGGGCGGACTTGCCGAGGCGGTGCATCTCCATGCGGTCGGCGTCGGTGATGTTGATGTCCATGATCTGGTTTCCCGTTTCGATCGGTGGTGCGTGGTGTGGTGTAGTCACGATGGTACACCCATGAGACTGAAGTGCAACCACCAATTTCCCGTGGGCAGTAGATTCAGTCCCAGCCGTCGATGGTCTTCAGGGTAAGCTCGAGCTTGAGGAGCTGAGTGAGCGTCATCGAGTAGAGAGTGCCGATGAAATCAGTAGCCTCAAGAGCCCCACTGCTGTTGCTGAGCCGGCGCACGGCCTCGAGGATGTCAGCATCTGACTTCTTGGCGAGCACGCGCTTCAGTGCCGTGAGCTCCTTCTTCTCGAAGCCCTCTTCTGCCGCGAGGGCCAGGGTCTCTTCGGCGAAGGTCAGCTCGACGGTTGCGATTGCCATGGGAAGCTCCAGGTGTGTAGCGGTGGTGTGGTGAAGGCCCACTGTACATCCTTCGGGCATTCAGCGCAACGGGCTACTGAAGCTCAGGGGCCGAAGGCCGCCTAGCGAGGAAGAAGCCGATCAGCACGAGCGCCGCAGCAATCCCGGTGATGACGAATCCGGCCACCGTGACTCCGCCCTGGAGTTCCAGGAGCTGTGTGGCAGTACGGTGGGTGTCTGCGATGCTACCACTGACGAGGAGCGCGAGCACTGTTCCCGTCGCTGCGATGCCGATGCCCGTCGCGAGCTCGCTCGATGTGTCAACGAGCGCTGCGCCCACTGAGCTTCGATCTCCCGGAAGCCCCTTGAGCACATTGTTCCCCGCGACAACTCCTACCACTCGCATGGAGGCAGCTACGATCACGAGCGCGACGACTACCCAGCCGTAGCCCAGGTGGCCCAATGCGGCGAAGAATCCTAGGCCGATGACTACGCCGGTAGCGCTGAACCAAGCGGATCGAATCAGCCCCAGCTTCTGAACCAGGGGGCCGACGAACTTGCCACTGGCTAGGAGAACAGCGACCTGGGGCAGCACGCCGAGGGCTGCGGCGGCTGGAGACCAGCCCCAGACGAACTGGAGCTGTAGCGTAACGAGGTAGCTCAATCCGGCAACTGCCAGCCCTGAGGCTGCCTTGAAGGCGAGGCCGCTAGCCACCAGGGGTCGAGCCACCAGGGACAGCTCAAGGAGCGGGTGGGGAGCTGAACGCTCCCGGAGGGCAAAGGCTAATACCGCTACCAACGCCGCAGCTCCCGTTGTCCAGGGGATCCAGGAACTGGAACCCACATCCACGAAGGCAGTTGGTGTTGCGAGACTGAGGGCAATAGCAGCAGCCCCGAGAATCGCTCCGAGCACATCGATCGGATCTTGCCTATGGTGGGCTGGATCATCCTCGGCGATCCCCGAGCGGATAGCGAAGAAAGCCACGGCTGCGATGGGGACATTGATGAGGAGCAGGGTCTGCCAGGGCGCGATCTGAAGCACGAAGCCTCCTACCACAGGGCCGATTGCGAGACCTACCAGACCCGCTGTTGAGATCACAGTGATTGCTCGAACTCGAAGATCATCGATGTCGAAGAGCCGGAAGGCCAGGGCCATGGAGCCGGGAGTGGTCATGGCGGCCGCCACACCCATGAGGATCCGAACGAGGATGAGCTCTTCAGTAGTCCCGACCAGCAGCGTTGCGAGGCTAGCGAAGGCTAAGAGAACCAGCCCGACGAGCATCACTCGCCGCCGGCCGAAGCGATCTGCCACCGCACCGAAGAGGAGCATCAGGGCACCGAAGGCGACGGAATAGGCTCCTGTGACCCACTGTAGCCCTGTTGTGGAAGCCTGGAGCTCCCGGCCGATGGTGGGGAGCGCCACATTGAGCACTGAGTTGTCGAGCATCTCGAAGAGGAAGACGGCCGATAGGCCGGTCAGCGCAGGCCAGGCTTCCCTGAGGGATTGCGGAAATCTCAGAGAACTTCCAGGGGATGTATTCACGGTCTATTCCTACTCGCCCCGAAGGCGCTTGCGCTAGCTCGAACTGACAGAGGGGACAGGCTGCGATCAGCTGTAGTTGACCACGGTCACCTGGTGGGGATCTTGAGGGTCGATGAGCTTGATGGCGTAGCCCTCCTCGACCTTCCCTGAGAAGAACTTCCGATCCGAGATGGCGAACCGAAGCTCCTCGGTGATGGGTCGACCGGAACGGCGACTGAGCTCCTCTAGAGCCTCCAGGGCTCCACCGCTGATGTCGATGTCCATGCTCCCACGGCGTCTACCCACGGTGCTACTCCTCTACCTAACGGTGCAATGACCCCAGAGACTAATCTGTCCCTGGGGTCATTGTGCCGAGAGTGGATGCTGCGGGCTTAGCTCAGTGAGCGAGGCGCAGGTAGCTCACCTCACGGAAGTTGCTGAAGACATCGCGGACTCGAGCGCTGGGGTAGATGGCGTCCACCACGAGGGCCTCGTCGGTCTCACTGAAGATCTCCATCCGCACGGTGCTCACGACGGTGGCACCCGTGTAGCGCTCGCCCTCGAGGCGCAGGGTCATGCCCTCCTTGACCTCGGCGAGCGCGATGGGCATCCAGAGCAGCCCTGTGCCCTGCTGGGCAGTTGTGGCTGCGTCCGTGGTTCCGTCGGCGGCGATCTCGGCGTAGAGGTTGCTGATGTCCATGGGGAACTCCTTTTGGAGAGAAGATCGAGGGTGGTGGTGTGTGGTGCGGGGCCATCATCACACGGGAAGCCCAGCCGTGCAACACCGACTTTCAGCTGAGGTCAGCGAGCCGAGAGCTGCTCGGCCTCACTGTCGTAGAAGTAGCCCTCGTGGGCCTTCTCAAAGGTACCCTTGGGCACCTCGAAGCTCGCTGTGACTTCCTTGTCACCCTTGGTCCCTGAGATGATGAGCTTGTAGCTCGCCGGGATGTGGTGGGTCACATCCTCGTAGCGGGTGCACTTGTAGACCTGACCGTAGCCGTACTTGTACTCGCCGGTCGCTGGATTGAGGTGGTAGCCGTACTCGTAGACATAGCCGTGAGCGGTGCACTCGTTGGTGATCTTGTCGTAGGCAGCCGTATAGTCCTTCGTGGCGATGGTGCCAGAGGTGATGGCCGGAGCGCAGCCTGCGAGCACTGCCAGCGCGCCGAGGGCAACCGCAGCTGCTGCAAGGATTCTCTTCACGGTTTGGATCTCCCTTTCCTGGAGTCTTCGATTGACCGTACACGAAGACTCCAGGAAGGTCAATGGGTAAGGCTCAGTACCCCCGTCGATGGGCGCGCAGTGCCTCGATGAACTGTCGAGGATCGTCCAGAGCAAGCCCTAGCTGGAACTCGGTGGCCTCAGCTCTCGGCCCTCCGAGGACGAACTGAGCTCGCCCCATGCCTCGACCACGATTGGGCTTGTAGCGCTCTCGCAGATCTTCAGGGAGCTGATCCTGGTAGTAGTTACCGCAGACGATGTGGGCACAGATGCTCTGGATCTTCTTGAGCCTATCGGAATCGGCACGCCGGAGGTCTCGAGGCTGCGTCTTAGAGCCCAAGAGCATATGAACTCCCACTGGGCTGCCTGACCAGCTGAGCCTTTCGAGACTTGCGAGAAGCTTCACCTGATCATCGGTGTTGGCGGACTCGAGGATGAGCTCAAATGAGTCGATGATGAGGAGTACCCTGCGTGGCTGGAGATCTTCGGGAAGATCTCGAGTACTCAGCACATTCTGGCCTTCCAGGAAGCTGATGCGCTCTTCGGCAAGCCCGATTAGGCTATCGAGGAGGTTCAATGCCTCTTGGGTGTCTTTGGCTACTGTTCTACCCACGGGATACTTGCTGATTTCGCTGAGCTCTACTCGACGGGGATCGATGCCAAAGACTTCCCAGCCATGGACGAAGCCATGCTGAATAGCCGCTCGAGACAGGAGAGAAGCTCCGCCACCGGTCGCCCCGTGGACCCAGAGGTTTCGGTAGGTGTTGAGATCCCATTCCACCGGCTCTCCACTGATGTTGGTGCCGAGCTGGAGTCGATCTTCGGGAGAGCTTACGATGCGGCCAAAGGTGTCTTCCCTGGTGGTCTTGGGCCAGGGATCCCAGCTGAGTACGCCCTTAGCCTTGAGGAGCTCCCGGAGCTGCCTCTCAGCCTGAGTTCCCGGGCTGATGTCGATCTTCAAACCGCCAGCCTCAGGAAGATCCCTGTCGCCAGATGTGAGCGATACGGTGTCCGACTTCGCGTCGTAGAAGACCCGCACATCCTCGAGAGTGAGATAGCTGCCGCGCTTGGGTGTCTTGGCCATGGTGGCCGTCCTTTCAGTGGTCTGGTTCTCGCCAGTTCAAAGACGATCCGAAAGGGCCGTCGGTATAGCTATCGCCAGCTGCCAGCCTATGCCCCGTTCGCTAGCCTGTCGAACGATGACGCATAGAGATCCTTTGGCCACCCTAGAGGCCCGCCTAAGGGCCTAGAAGTTGTATCGCTCGTCGAGCCCGGCATCCTGATCTTCTGTCTCATCGACACCGCGGAGATGATAGCGAGGCACCCGGAGGCTCGCAGCGAGCTCAGTAGGATCGGCCTCGATTGAGTTGCGCTTGAGCGCATAGCGTAGCGTTTCAGCCGTGAGCCCGTCCTTGTACTGGCCCGCGCTCGCAACCTCCGATGCGAAGCGCCTCTGCTCAGGGTAGAGCTCGAGGAGTCTGTCTCGGATAGCCATGAAGATCTCGTGCTGCCTCCCTCGCTGACGGTCCTGGCGAGCCCGGGTCTTTTTCTCTTCCTTGAGCTCGACCTGACGCTGAGCTCGAAGCTCCTGTTGACCGGCCTCGGTGCTGGCAAGTTCGATCCAGCCGAGGATCTCCTCGACATCGGCTGGAGTGATTCCAGTCCAGGGGTTGACCCGGAAGCTCTTAGTAAGTGCCCGATCGATGGGCCTTCTGAGCTCAGTGAGATCCTCGCCCGGCCGATCGGGCATGTTGTCGTCGAGCCAGATCAGCGGCCTGCCATCGAACTGCCTGGAGAGCTGCTGGGTCTTCCAGGAGGGTGAGCAGTGGGCGTAGTTGAGCTCTTCGGGCTCTAGCGTCTTCACCGCCACCGGCAGCTCGGGGAGCTCCAGGGCTGAGCTGAAGTAGTAGTTCGCCCAGCGCTGCCAGGTCGTCGCCCAGACAGGTTCTGTGCGCGGGTCCTCGGAGAGGTCGCCGATGAGATCGACTGCAGCCCGGGAGAAGTGCTCTGTGCGAGAGCTCGTTCCAGTCTCGTCCCAGCGAGGCTTGCCGTGGAAGAGATCCGGGTACTCCTCACGCTTCAGGGTGATGTCAGCTCCGATGAGCTCGCCCTGGTCAAGCCCGTCGATCTCGATCTTTCGAACTCGAACCACTCCGTCCACATCGAAGGCGACTACTGGCTTCAGCCGGAGCTCTGGATCGATGGATACCATGGCTGGCTCCGTTCTATGTCTAAGAGGTGATCGGTAGGTCCGATCCTGTGGGATAGGTTGCGGTTAGCTCTGATCCCAGGCCTCGAAGAGGTACATGGTCTCTGGTTGAAGTACATGGATGAGATCGTGGTGGCGGCTACCATCCACATTGACGATGGAGCCGATGATGTCTCGACCTCGAACGGTGAAGAGGAAAGGGTAGCCGCTCCGGCAGAACATGGTGGCTCCGTTGGCCTGGTGGTTTTCCACGAGCTCTACAAGCCTGCTAACAGACCACCAGGGCGTGACTTCGCTGATGTAGGTTACTTGCTGCCCCTGGAGCTCGTCGCGGATGATTTCGGGGATGTCTCTGTAGTCAGCTGTGTCTTCGATGATGCGATGGAGCCCTCGAGTGGGCTGCATCTTGAGCTCGCTGATCTTGAGGCTGAATCCAATCATGCTGATCCTCTCACTTGGGTCCGACGGTTTGAGCTATCCTATCGTGGATCAGTGGCTGTCGCTCCTACGCCTTCGACTACTGTAGTCCTCGATCTCCTGCTGGAGGGCTTTGGCCTTTCTACCGTGCTCTTTGGCCGCGATGAGATCGAGCTCTCTTCCCCCGCCGAAGCGCTCGAGCTCGTTCCAGCGCCGGTAGTAGAGCTCAGAGAGCATTTTGCTGCGCTCAGCTCTCTCGCGGAGCTTCCAAAGGACTCGGTCCCGCTTCCAGAGCCTAAGACCTAGGCCGATTCTTCTCAGCCAGTAGCCCATGGAATCTTCTCCCTTGCTCACTTGAGCTCAGCTTGTAGTCTGAGCTCCCTTGCCTTCTCACGGGCCCATTCGCTGGTACCCTCTCCCTGGGCAGTGTTATCCTGGGAGCTCACCTCTGCCATCTTCTCGTAGAGTTCGGCCTCGGCGATGAGCCTTCTCTTTTCGCTACCTGCCCTGAATGCCCTTCGGTCAAAGAGGCGCTCCTGGGTACCTGTCAGTGCGCTCCATAGCCCCATCAGGCGATCCCTCTCAGGTAGTCTCTTTCTGCCTGCTTCCAGGCCGCAGCCTTCTCGTCCAGGGCCTTTCCGAGGACGATGTTGCGGCCGCGCCAGGCAGCCTTTGCCCGGCCTTCGAAGTCCCTGATGTTGGATCGGATCAGCCGAAGCCGGTCGTCCACTGTTCTCCTTGAGCGGCTCTGTCTGATCGCCGCGGCGAGCCCTTGAATGTCGATGAGTGCCATCAGTCTTTCTCCTTGGATTCTGTGTGCTCCCGGTGCTCCTCAATGAGCGCGAGGAGCCGGGCCTTCTCGGCGTCGATCTTAGCGCGATCCACGGGTCGGATCTTGAGTAGGTCTTCGATGCTCCTGCTCATGTCAGCCCCAGCGCTCGTCGTTCCAGTCCCGGAGGACGATGCGGTTGAGCTCAGCCTTGAGGTCGAGCTTGGCTGCCTTGAGCTCGCGGCTGCTTCCACCCTTGGCCCTGAGCCTTTCGATGCGAGCTTCGAGCCGATCGGTGGAGCGCTGAAGTCGATTGTAGACGCCCATCAGTCGTGATCCACGAGGAGTCCGGCGACTCGAAGTTCGTTGGCGATGGCCGCATAGGGTGACAGGCCGATCATGCCCTCGGCGGTGCTCTCCTCGTAGCGGTCCATGGCTCTCTTGATGGTGCGCTCTGCTGGTCCCCAGCTCTCTGGATTTTCCATGATCAGTTCTCCTTGGTCTCTGCGAGTCTCTTGAGCAGGTCAATGTCCGAGTGGAAGTTCTCTCCCGGTGTCTCTAGGATCAGTGGAACACCGGTGCCCATGAGCTGATTCCAGCTCTTGGGATGCACATGGCCCTGGCCGAGGTTCGCGTGGCGATCCCGGTGGGATCCTCGCTCGAAGGCTGAGTCGTTGGCGTGGAATAGGAGAACCCGGTCCCAGAGATCCAGCCTCTGGAGCTTAGCCACGAGCCGCTCTGTGCCATCCGGCTCATCGAGGGGCTCTCCAGCCGCGAGGAGATGGCAGATGTCGAGACAGAGGCTGAGCTTCGGGTGGTTGTTCAGGGTCGCGAGGTAGTCTCCGATGCTGTCCACAGATGAGACCAGGCTGTCACCCTGACCCGCCGTGGGCTCGAGGATGACCTGTGGACCATCCTCGGGGAGGCCTTCGAGCACCGGCATGAGGCTGTCGTGGAGCCTCCTCAGTCCCTCTAGCCGGGAAGCTCCCGTGCTCGAGCCTCCGTGGAAGATCACGCCCTCAGCACCGATGACAGCAGCTCTTTTGAGGTTGCGCTGGAGCATCTCAGCCGAACTCGATCGGACCTCTTCCCGGGCAGAGCCGAAGTTCATGAGATAGGGGCCGTGGACAAAGACCTTCGCCTTAAGGAGCTCCAGCGCGTCTACGAAGAGCCTGTCAAATTCCTCGGTGCCCGTGGGCATCTTGCTGCTCGTAGGTCCATGGAGGAAGACCTGGAAGGCACCGAAGCCAAAGCGAGCTGCCATGACTGCAGATGGGCGGAGATCCTTGCCACCAGGGAGGTGGGCACCGTAGGCTGATGTGGACACTGGGCTCACTTCCAGGGGTGAACGAAGCTCATGTAGTCGGCTGCAGCCACGCCTGGCTGTGCCCTGAGATCGGCGATGAACTCATCGGCTCTGTTGGTGATGTCCCAGAGCTCAGTTCCCTTGGATTCCGGGTATCCCTCCAGGAATTTCAGGATGTCGGCCTCCAGGGACTCCTCGAGCTCGATGTGGACATGGAGAGTGTAGAAGAGATCGAGCCCCGGCTCATCGTTGAGGCTGATGAAGATGTGCTTTCGGCCATCTTCCCCACAGTGCTTCGAGTCCTGGGGCTCGATCATCGAGGGCTGAGCAAAGGATGCTTCAACTGCTGCAGCTACCTCGTCCATGTCCTCGTAGTCGCTCTCGGCGCCGATGGTTTCCTGGCGCTCACCGATGATCGAGCCGAGGCCCCAGACTCGGCTGGGCCTAGGTGCGGGATTGCCCGGACCGATAGAAAAAGGCTGGCTCATCTCTTGCTCCCTGACTTGAGTTGGCTACTACGGCTACCCTATCGAACCTTGCTCACTCACCCTTTCCCAGTAGCCTAGAGATCGGACTCTTCTGATCCCTCTCCGGTGGGACTGAAGTCCGAAGAGAAGATCTCCTCGAGGGTGTCGCTCTCTTCCCCGCTGCGGAGGATGCTGATCTCAACTGCAGCCGCCAGTGCGAGCTGTAGCAGAGCATCGCTGTCCCGAGGGTCTATCTGGACCCCAGACGGACCGTAGGGTAGCACTCGACCGGAATCGGTGAGTACTACCCCGTAGGAGTCGCTGATCTGGTAGGCCTTCGACATCTGCTCTCAGCCCTTGAGGACGAGGTTCCCCTCGGAGTCGAAGTGGATCTCCTCCAGGGAGTTGAGGAAGAAGGTCCGGTTCCCGTCGGTGAGCTCGACGGCGAAGCCGATCATGGTGTCGCCGTGGCTGTTGTAGACGCCGAAGGACATCTGGACATTGGGAGCATCGATGAGCCGGTTCTCCAGCTCGACTTGAGCGTTCTCGAAGAGCTCCGAGGTACCCTTCTCTTCCCAGTCGTGGCGGATCTCGACGGTTGCGGCGCTGTTGAGCATGATTGCCTCCGGATGTTGCGGTGCGGTGTGGTGTGAGACCATCGTATGTCAAGAGCAGATCGAGCGCAACAACCGGCTGGAATCGGCCATGTTTTCGGCTCCTATCGGCACTTCCGTATCGTGATCGGAAACTGTGCCTCCCGAACAAAGTACCAGCAGCACGGCCTCGATGACAGCCTAGAGAGGTTGCTACTCAAGGGCTCTAGCCTGCGCGTTCAGGACAGCAATTCAGCGCTGTGGATGAGGATCGAAGGAGGAGATTCTACCCTCAGCCCCGGTCGAGCTCCCCGAGCTCAACTGTGGCCAGAGGCTCGCCCCGGAGGAAGTTCCAGTCGCCGTCGAAGATCGAGTCCACGAGGGTCACCGAGTCGAGCTTGAGGTGGCTCGCGGCCTGAAGAACGCTACTACCCAGGGTCATATGAGGCCGGAAGTTTGGGCCGGTCCACTGAGGTCGGGAGCTCCTGAACCCCAGTTCCTCGATACCGGTGAGGAAGTACTCATGGAGTTCCTGGAGCCGACCCGTGGGATCGCCAAAGGTCAGGGCTCGATGTTCCCCACCGAGACCGAAAGCCTCAACTCCCTGGGGAATGAGCTCAATGGCACCACGGGGTGCGCCGAGCACCAGAGGTTCCAGTGCCTCTAGGCCGGTCTTCGCCGGATCATCGATGTCTCCGAGCACGGTGATGTGGAGATCGCCGATCTGAGAGCCAGAGCCTCTAAGGTAGTGGATCAGGTAGCCCTGGTGGTTGAGCTCCATGGGAGCATCCTTTCTGAAGATTCCTACAGTGCGAGGGGTGCCTCAGCGCTCAGCGCGTGGGCTTGAGCTCCCGACGGGTCTTCCGGACGGCAACGCCCTCGGCCTCTGCTGAGGCGGCGAAGTCCTCAATCCACTGACCGATGTTGATGGCCTTGATCCAGGGGAAGAAGAACAGGATGGGCCTGTAACTTGCCCGATGGGGTCGGCAAAGATGGGCTGAGAACCTCTTGCCGATGATGATCTGAAACTCTACCTCTGAGCTGCACTGATTGCTTCTGCCCCAGCATGAGACATCAGCGGGAGCGATCTGAAGCACTCGCTGCTCCGTGGACACCCAGCCGTCCTCATACTCGGTGACCTCTCCGTGGTGGAGCACCTCGAGGAGGAGTGAGCCTCGCTCCCAGGGTCGAATCTTGTGCTGGAGCATCCTGAGGCTATCGTAGCTGTGGAAACCCATGGATTCACGCTTCGTAGAGGCTCGAATCCCGTAGGGCTTCCCGTTGGCGAGTCCGACGAACTTACCTGGCTTCCGAGAGATGTTGGCGTACTTGTAGCCTAGGGGCTCGGAGGGCTTCTGGCTCGAAGGGCTTTCCTCGAAACCGAAGAGATCCCTGAAGAAGTCCACGATCTCCTCCCAGAAATCGGCCACCAAAATCGCAGTAACAACGGCGACGAAGAATAGGATGGAGAGGAGCCAGAGGTGATCGATGATCCAGTCATGCATGATCTAAGTGCCTCTCAGTCCTTGATGAACTTGCCCACGAGGTCCCTGATGGAGGAACCGCGCTCGAGCTGAGTGACCCACTGCTCCAGCTGCTTCAGGGGAACGGCCTTCGAAGGACCCATGGACTTGAGCACCGGCTCCAGCAGGGCCCGGTGCTTCTCGTAGAAGCGAGCGAAGGCCACAAAGGTCGAGATCGACTCAGCAGCTGCCTTACGCTTGCGCTCAGCGCTGTCTCGCCATTCCTTGAGCTGGTCGATGGTCACGGGGAGAGCGGGCTCGACCTCCTCGAGGATTCGCTTGCCGAAGCTCATCGTCTGATGACCTGCACCGTCCCGGTAGGACTGGGGCTGATCGAACTTCTGACCGCACTCGACACAGCTGTGGATCAGCGTGGAGGGGTCCTTTCGAGCCTGAGCGTCGGTCCAGGTGATGAGGAGCTTCGAGCCGTCCTGGTGCTTATCCCCGTGACCAGTGCTCTTGCTGCACTCGAGGATGTAGCTTCCGAGCTCCAGGGTGGACCCACAGGGCTTCGGAGCGGAGGCGTCCTGGAGGATGAACTCCGCAGCGTCGGCAGCATCCCGGGTCTTATCGGTGGGGAACTCCCGGACCCCAAAGATGAGCTCTTCGAGAATGGCCTTGGGGATCTCGACGGTGGGAGTGTCAGTGACTGCCATGGTGGTTCCTTCTGTGGTGTTGAAAGAGACTGTGTTCAGGCTCACCTTACACGAATCTCAGAAGGACTTCAACCGGCTGATCATCTGGAGTTGGAGTAGATGAGCTCAGAGCCCGGTGAACTCAGGATCCTGCGAATCTGCCCGTCGAGCTCTCCGTCGATCTCAAATCGCTTCCCTGCCCAGATCAGATAGAGCCTCCAGCTCTCTGGGCTTCGATTGCTCCTCGCGAGCCTCAGGTAGGCTGGAGCGTCGGGTAGCCCTCGAAGCTCCCTGCTTGCGAGGGTGACCTGGGAGAGACTCTTGAAGCCTTTTACCTTGAGCCCCAGGGGATCGACCAGGGCCTGGAGCTCCTTCTTGGTGGACGCCTCAAAGACTCCAAAGACCTGGATGTCCGATCGGCTGAGTGCGCTATTCTCCAGGGCGTTGAGATATGCGCTGTAACCCTCTCTCACGGTTACTCTCCCTCTTCCTGGACTTCGGTGTTTCGGCCGTGGTTAGAACCGGTTTGCTCTGAGACTAGCTCATCTACCTGAGCGAGGATCTTGTCGAGCTCCTCGATGCAGTAGTCCCGCACATAGGACTCAGGTGCAGATCCGAGGGTACCGCGGATCGTGTCCGCGAGGGCGAGGTTGATGGGGGCTTCCTTGACCCCGTCCCGGCGAGCACCCTGGGCCAGCAGCGCCATCACTTCGAGCTCATCCTGCTCGGTGTAGCCTCCCTCGAGGATGCGCTCTAGGAACGCCCGAGGCACTGTAACCACGGCCTCATCGTAGGGGTCCCTGTAGAGGAAGTCCTCGTACTTCCCACTGGCTTCCAGCTCTCGGCGCTTCCGTTCGGCCACATCGGTTCGCTTACCCCTGGGGTCCACCGAGAGGAAATGCGAGACGGAGAGAAGGAGCTCATCCTTAGCTCCATCCGGTAGGATGTAGAGAGCGTAGGGATCTGTGAGGTGGGGAGCTTCCACGAGACCGTAGCGACCGGCGTACTTTCCCTCGAGGATTAGCACGCGCTCGTGGATGTTGTAGTCGAGCATGAGGCTCACTCCTTCTGTTGATGTGTCCCAGGGCTCACAGTACCATGAGGCCCTATTCTCTTTCTCCTTCGAGCCTTCGCAGCCAGTCTAGGCCGAGGTCCTTCCTGTAGCTCTCTACGGCAACGCACCAGTCTAGAGCGATGGTGCGCACTGCTCGAATGAGCTCATCTTCAGGCGACTCCAGCCTCTCCGACCGGTGGGAGTTCGCACCGTCGATGAGCCTTCGCACATCCGAGTCGGGGAACATGCTCCCCTGGCTTCTGAAGACCTCAATGTCGATGCGGCTGTAATCGAAGACGAAACGAGCATCCTCGAAGAGCTTTCCATCGATGCCCCGGTAGGAGCCCTCAGAGAGGTTCTTCTCCGGCCAGTCCTGCTTGAAGCTGTAGATGCTGCTCTTGCGCTTCTCGTTGATTCCCGAGAGGATGAATCCCGCGATCAGAACGAGAACGCCGACCGCCAGGATGATGATGGCAAGGGGTCCTCCACCGAAGAACATCAGCTTCTGCCCTCGAGCTTCACGCCGTAGGCCTCTTCCACGAGGTCCAGGAGCTGATTGCTGTACTTCGTCCAGTTGATCCGGAACTCATTGCCGGAGATCCAGAGATCGCCGTCGACTTTATAGACGCTCTGGATGTTGAAGTTCAGGGTCTCGTAGACCGTTCCCTCGTCATCGGTGAGGTAGGCACCATCGAAGTAGTTGGTGTCCGCTGTCTTGTCGAGGAGGTTCTTTGGCTGCATCCGCTTTGAGGTATTCTTCACGGTGTCTGTGGTGAACGCTTCTGAGAGTTCCTTTGGGAGCCGACGAAGGCCGTCGATCATCTCGGAGTGGAGCTCGGCTCTGTCGAGGGAGTAGACTGTTCTCATGGTGTGGACTCTCTGGTCGTGGCGGGTTGATGGCTAGCTTGTAGGATCGGAGATCACTTGAAAAGCAGGGAGATGAGGAACATGATGGGGTGGTATTGCTGCAATGCCGCTGATGAGAACCATCTCACCGATTAGCTTTCCCCGTTGACCAAGATCATCTCAGAGTCCCGTACTCTCGGTGGTCTCTGTCTTTGTGATCTCGTCCGTCTCGGAGCTCAAATGGTAGACTGTAGATGGATCCTTGCTATTGCTGAAATCTACAGTGTAGGCATCGGCCGTACCGTGAACCTTGAAGCTACCGACTGGATACCCGAGAATATGGTCTGCGGGCACCTTGACCTCAGCGAGGACCTTGCCGCTCTCGGAATCCTTGAAGCTCACTGCTCCGCCCTCTACATCGCTGAGCTTTCCTGAGACCTTGGCGTCAGCAGGAATCTCAGCGGCCCGATTATCGATGGCGACTCCGATGTTGTGAGCGTAGACAGTTGTGGCCAGCTTCTGCTGGCTGTAGGCCATCCCGTTGAATGCCAATCCTCCAAGGCCAAGAAGGCCCGCAAAGATCGCAGTGGTCAGGATGATGTCGATGAGATGGGCTCCGATGAACTCACCTAAAGTGCGGCGCTTGCCTTCTCCAATGGCTACAGCCGATGAGCCTGCCTTCTGGAGGGCTTTCGATTTGAGCGTGGCGCGCTTATCCTCGGGATAGAGCCTTGCTGAGCTCTTCTCGTCGACTACGATCATCGGTCAGTTCCGTCTCTGGGAGTGGTGTTCTGGTCGGTAGGTCTCTTTGGCTCTGATACCGAATCACTCGAGGGATCTCCCATGCCCGGCTGATTCAGTGAGTGAAGCGCGCCCTGGAGTCTCGACTTGAGCCCTGATGGCTCCTCTGCGGGGAGCTCGGTTGCAGCAGCCTTAGGCTCCGACGCTGGTGGGAGCTGCTGTCTATGGTTTCTTTCGATCTCTCTGAGGTAGCCCTCGAACCGATCGGTTGAGGAGCTCCCTCTGATGAAGCTCGCTATCAGCCCCAGAGCTCCGGCCCCGCCGAGAACAGCCATAAGGTACACTGCGATCATTCGACTACCTGCCCTTCTAAGGCCCTAGGACTTCTCATCCGTGTCATGTTCCCGAAGAACGGCCTCGAGGCGCTCCTTGACGCCTCCCTGGCCAGTCCAGGTAACCGCAGTCGTCTTGTCGATGTAGCGAATGACCTCCCGGAGGGTCTCCAGGTCGGGCTCGCCTCGGAATTGAGGTGCTTGCCTCTTAGCTGTGTTCTTACCCATTGCGCTCACGCTCTATCTCAGTCTCTTGACTTCAGGGGCTGGAGCTTCTTCTGCTCATCGGGAGAGGCAAGCACCATCTCGCCGTCGCTCCAGAGGAGGTAGACCTCAGTCTTCTCGAAGCCCTTTTCTCCATCTGGCTTCACCACGGTGACCGAACCGTACTGCTCGAAGTTCCCCTCGGGCTCTTCCCTCTGTTTCGGGTACTTGAGCTTGTCGAACTGCCTCTCCGAGAGCGTCACTCTGTAGTGGTCCTTGATCTCAGCTCTCGCATCCTTGGACCAGCCCTGAGTACCATCGGGAAGGAAGATCCCGCCGATGACCGAGATGATGATGAGTACGAAACCGAGGACGGTTACCGGACCGGCCATGTCAAAGAACAGGCTACCGATGATGAGTACGAAACCGAGGACGAGACCTCCAAGGGCCAAGTAGCCGATGGCACTGGGTTCGTAGGCAATGAAGTCCATGGGGTTGCTTCCTGTCTGTAGAGTTTGAGATGACCAGCCGAAGCAGGTGTGGTTAGCGGGCGAAGATCGAGCCTGTGGTTCCGGCCATGATACCTCCGAGAGATACGACCAGTCCAAGGACAAGGAAAGCAGAGGCAAGGAACTTCGTGCGACGGCCAACGGGTGTCCGGGGAGCCTTGAGGGCCATGAGGCTTCCGATGATGAGCACGATGCCCAAGGCTAGAACAAGATAGCTTCCCAGGGGACTCAAGAGAGCCTGCCCCTCTAGCTCAGCCGTAGCTGCGATCACCCTGTCCATGCTCATGGGATCATCCTACATCATTCCCAAAGATCTGTCACTGGTCAGGCGTCGCTGGGTTTCTGGTTCAGTAAGGGTCAGCCCTTGACCTTCAGGGGAGCGAAGTTCTCTCCGTCAGCGGACTCGGCGAGTACCAGCTTCCCGTCCACCCAGACTAGGGAGATCTCACGCTTGAGGAACTTGCCATCACCCACCATGGAGGTCTGCTCGAAGGAACCGAAGGACTGGGTGCCACCCTTGGGTCGATCTTCAGGGTATTTGAGCTTCTCGAACTGATCATCCCGGAGCGTGACTCCGTAGGTATCCTTAACCTGCTCTCGGATAGCTGCCTCCTGCTTGTCGCGGGCCGCGTAGGTGGTCGGAGTAATGAGGCACAAGCTGGTCCCGACACTGCCAACAAAAGCGATGGCGAGGGCGCAGAACACGACGAAGCTCCTGCCAGACCAGTCACCCTTGGTTCGCCTGTTCTCGACTAGAATGAACACCACCAGGGCGACCAGTGCAATGGCCGCCAGGCCAAAGAAGGCCAGACCTAGGGGAACATTGACACCGATTCGTTCGATGTAGTTCATTTCATATATCCAATGCTAGAATGCTGTATAAATGTTTCGATAACTGGATCAGCGCTTGGCGCTCAGGGGCTGGAAATCCTCGCCGTTGGTGGACTCGGAGAGGTAGAACTTGCCCTCCGACCAAACCAGGGAGAGCTTCGCGCTCCTATAGGAAGCCCCGTCGATCTCTAGATCCTTCTGGATCGAGCCGTAGACAGCGAAGTCCTCCTGAGGCTTGAGCTCCGGGTAGTTCAGGTCGTGGAACTCCATGCGGCTGAGCTTGAGATCGTAGTCCTTCTCGATCTGCGCCTGGACCATGTGATTGCGCTCGTTGAGCCTGTCGAAGCCCAGGAAGCTGTAGCCGATGGCCACTGCTCCGAAGATCATCGACAGAGCGGCTGTGCCTCCTACGACAGCCGCCAACCGAAAGAACACACTGGCAGCTCGCTCTTGCTTCCTATCTTCCGCACGGCTGAACAGCCAGAGGAAGATCACCAGCAGGACGAGGGCGGAAAGCATGACAATGCCAGAAACCGTAACGAACGGATTCTCGAAGTCGAAGCTCTTGACGGGTAGGTAGTTCATCGGTCCGCGTCCTTCCTGGGGAGCTCTTCGAAGCCCTTGTCTTCCTCGTAGTGAGCGAGCTTAAACTTGCCGTCCTCGGAGATGAGCTGCACCTTCTGCTTCCGGTAGAGATCTCCCTCGACCTTCGTCTCCAGGGTCGTGGTGCCGTAGGTCTGCAACCCTCTGTCGGGCTTTTTCCAGGGGTACTTGAGAGCCTTCGCCTGTTCGAGATCGAGCATCACGCCGTAGCGAGCCTGCACCTGCTCTCCGAAGCGCAGTTGCTGAAGCTGTGCATCCGGGAGGCCGAAGGCAAGGGCGCTAGCACCGGATGCGGTGATGAGTACTCCGCTGATAGCGCTGAGAACGATGCTGGCGATACTCTGGCGCTCGAAGCGGCGCTTGGGATTGGGCCTGTTGGCGAGGATCAAGGTGGTCAGCGCCGCTACGAGGACCACGATTGCCACCCACATGACAGTGAGGCTCGGCGATGTCTGAGGAATGAAGTTCACGAGATCCTACTACTTTCGGAAGGGAGCATGGTGGAGGCGTTCGAGCCTAGAGACAGTCCTGGAGTCAGCCGGTCGTAGGATTCGAGGAATCTGTCGAGGACGGCGATCTCCTGGAGGAGCTCCAGGTCGTTTTTCCGGCGGTCCCGAATGAGCACCTCGAAGCCCTCGGGGAGCGTAGGATCGAAGCGCACCGAGAAGTGGCGAATGCGCTCGCCCGAGTAGCCGTAGACGGCCATGTCATCGATCACATCCTGAGGAACCAGCCGGCCTCCACCTTCGGCTCGATGCTCGTTGCGCGCCTTGGCTTCCGCCTGAGAGATGTCGAGGTGGAGATCGAAGACCGGAGCGTCGAACTCTAGAGCGATGGAGACGAGCTCTCGGATCCGGCGAGGGTCGAGGTTGGTGTCAGAGGCGACGACGAGCTGACCCTGAGCGAGCTCCTCTCGGATGCGGGCATGCTGCAGCTCGGTGACTCGATCCTCGTTGACCGGAAGATACTGATCGAGGATGAAGTACTGGGCTCCGAAGAGCTCGAGGCGAATCTCATCACGCTCGGCGATGCTCACGATGTTCCCGAAGCGAGCCTGGAGGAAGTCGGCCAGGGAGGACTTTCCGGCTCCAGGAAGACCGTGGGTTAGCACGAGTGCTCCGCTCACGGTGGGATCCTTCGCTCCGGCGCTAGTGGACACCGGTCTACTGTTGAGAACTGTCAGCGCTACCTTACATGAACTTTCCTGCGGACGCAATGCAACCATGCTATAGCGTCGATCCTACCGCGTTTTCTGCCCACAGGACCGCTGATTCTGACCGATCATCGGTAGGATAGGACCATGAACGATCTACGAGAACGACTCATCCAGGCCGGCTTCGCAATCGAGCTTGAGCCAGCTGTCTACAACCTGATCTACACGACAGACAACTACTTCGAAGACGGACTCTGGCCCGATCCGCCCCTCCCGGGAGATGAATCCGCCGGCGAGGGCTTCGTCCAGCTCCCGAGCAAGCTCTGGATTAGCGCAGCGACTCACAGCTACTACACTGACCTCATGGACAGGGCTCAGCTCAGCGGCTACTCCAACGGCTTTTTCCACGGGGTGTCTCTCAGGACCGACGAGGAGCTCGGAGCGGAAGACCTGGAATTCCTCACTGCCAATGGGCTGATTCGCACCCGGATCGAGCTCCTCGACTCTGGGCTACTCCTGGGAGCTCTAGCCCTAGCCGACGCGAGGTTCGCAGACTCTCCCGATGAGGAAAGCCGAAGGCTCGTCGAGTCCTACAGGAAGGGTGAGTTTGACCTCGGGGAGTTCGGCATCGACGCTGAAGAAGTGAGCTACGCCATCATCCTTCCGGACAGGATCCTCGACGCCTACGATGCTCCCGGAGAGATCCTTCAGCTGGGAGCGCGTGGCTAACCGTCGGCCCAGCGACAGCACGAAAGGCCCCGGCCAGAGCGACAAGCTCGGCCGGGGCCTTTCCCATGGGGCTCTAGGCTAGGCCACCGAGAGTCCGTGATCGAGGTCCTCGCCGTCGAAGCCGAAGAACAGCCCTCTGTCGCTCCAGCCCTGGTAGGCTGCCCAGGCAGATGTCCCGCCGTTGCGAATGCGTATCGTCGCTTCGAGGACGAGCTCAAAGAGCGTGAAGCTCACCTCTGGCTCATCTGCCTGGAGCGTGTTGCGGAGAGTGTCCGTGCGATGCTCTTCTGGGAACTCTGCGAGGAGCTCTTCTGTGGAGTGGCTGTAGCTCTCCAGCGCGGGGAGGAAATCCTCGAAGGCTTCGAGCAGGCTGTCAAGTTTCTCCTGGGGGAGCTCCCGATAGGGCCGCTGCAAGGCCGCCTCTGTGATGTCTTCTTCGCTGGCGAACATGGTGCACTCCTTGCATAGTTTAGGCCGAAACTAGCTGCTTCGGTTACCCATTGACTATCGGCTGAACGCTATCCAGGCGGGCTTGATCTCTAGCCTTCTTCTCCGCGATTTCTCGCTTCACCTCATCCGTGAGCCTGTCCTCCCAGCGGCAGTAAAGGAATGCTGGATTCTTCCACTCTCTCTGAAGCCCCATGTTCTCAAGCCTCCAGATTGCGTCGTCTGGGTGCATAGCGTGAAGGACCACAGCGAGCGGCCTACCATCCCTGAGCCGGGCCGGTTCGAGCTCGTCATTGCCTCTGATCTCATCGATGCAGACGCTGTCAGCGTTCAGGACTCGCTCACGCTTATCCCCGCTCCACTGGATGTAGTGGGAGCTCCGAAGCTCCTTGCCGTACTCGATCTGCTGGCTGGCGATGTAGAGGCCGTTGGAGGCGCGATTGCTCACAGCCTGAGCGATGGTTGTCTTGCCAGATCCGGTCCCACCGCAGATGATGAGGTCTCTGCCAGCTTCGAGCACGGAGATGCCTGCCGCCACCTGGGCTTGTCGGATCGGAGTCATCTCTTCCACAGAGGGATACATGCTCTCGATGAAGCGAGCCCGCGCCTGTGTGTAGCTCAATGGAGCAATGCCAGCTCCAAGGGCTCTTCTGTTGTAGCGATCCATCTGCTCTCGAATAGCGAGCTTGAGTGCGTGGTCTGATACCATGGGGAATCTCCTTAGACTGCCCGCGCCGGTCGAAAGAGAGTGAGACACGCTCTAGCTGAAAGATCCCGGATGCTAAGCACCTTCCTAGAGGATCTCCAATCGCGCGGGGACTGGAGTCTCAGGTGAGCCACGGGAAGCTGGCGTAGAGCTACTCTATCGAAGCGCAGCAGACGCCTACCTGAGGCCGAAAGTCTCTCTACCCACATGATGACTCCAGAAATGCTTCCAGGTCGCTTAGCGAGGCCCTCAGGGCCGCTCCCCGGTGGAATCTGATCCATCACTCCCCGGAGCTTGCTCGAGGAGCACTCAGGAATCGCTGCCTAAGGGGTGCGAGCGCCGATCTCACAGGCTCGTCGTCTTCGTGGTCGTGGCTGAGTAGGAGATCCATGGCAAGCACCAGGGTTCGTCTCTCGGCCTGAAAGACTCCGTCCAGCCGAAGCCGACCACCGTGGTCAAGAACGAGATCCAGCATTCTGCCCGCGATGGTGCGAGCGTGCTCCGCATCACGGACGCCTCTGAGTGCAGCGGTGAAGAAGACTGCGAGCTCATTGACTCCCATGGTGAGCGTGTCCGGAGGCTCTGGACGGAGCTCGCCCGGCAGGCTGTCGTGGAGCTCTCGGATGTAGGCCAGCACGCGCTGGAGCTCCGAGAGCTCGCCGGAGCGTGTGAAGTTCCAGCTGCGCTCGACAGTTTCGAGTACACCATCGAGCTCGTCCCGGTCGAAGACGCGCTTGTCCCGGTCGAAGTCGAGCTGGTCGCGGGCTAGATCTTCGAGGATCGAGAATCCCGGGGGCAGTTGATTGCTGTCAGTCATCGGGGATCCTACTCTACCAGCCGTTGGTGTTGCGCTCGCCGAAGAGCGAATCGGAGAGGCCATCGAGCTGACCCTGGATGCCTTCCTCGGGGGAGCTGAAGTAGCGCGGGAAGAGGTACTGGAAGAGATCTCGGCTTCCGGTGAGCCGGATCCCGTTCACATGGCCACCTCGGCCCTGGAGCTCGGCGAGGAGCTCATCAACAGTTGCTCGAATCCTCTCCTCTTCCTCGTCTTCCTCGTAGATGCTGAAGAGGCCAGAAAGAAGCGACTGCAGGTTAATCTCCAGGGCCTCTGCAGCGACCTTGCCGGACTGGTGCCGATTGAAGTCCACGGGGGAGGCACTGGAGAGTGCCGCATCGCGCACGGCCTCGACCTTCAGGTAGACCTCATCGCTGAGTACCTCCTCGTTGAAGTGTTCCCCGAAGGCCTTGCGGAAGTGATCTTCATCTGTGATCAGGTTCTCGAACCAGCGCTCGCCTCCAAGCTCGATGGCCCGATCGGCGATGCTGTCAACCTCACCGGAGACCTCGTCCTCGTCGTAGAACCCCTCCAGGGCACCGTTGAGCCCCGCCGTGAGCGCGTCGAGCTTGATCTCGATGGTACCCGTGGTGGGAGCCACATCCCTCAGGGCCCGATCTGAGGGGAGCGCCTCGAAGATCGCGGTGAGGAACTCTTGGAGCTCATCGCGCTGCTCATCTCCGTGCTTGTGCCAGAAGATGTCGATGTTCTCGAGATGCTCGTTGAGCTCTCTTCTGGTAAACTTTCGCTGAGCCATGTTGAATCTCCTAGAGTTCTCTTACTGCGAGTCAGCAGGTATCTGAGGGATGACAGCTGGGAAGTAGCTGCTGCTATTGTGCCTAGAGCTGGATCTCTAGGCGCTGATCGGGAATCACCGGAAGAATCCGGGCCTCGTGGTAAGCCCGAAGGATCTGTCGATCTACGGGGAGCCCCTGGTAGGCGGTGAGCTTATCCTGGCTCAGGCTGATTGCCTTGCCCTGTCCATCGATGCGCTGACAGCGAGCCTTGAGGGCCTGGAGTCCCACAACCACGAAGCCCTGAGGGAGATGCGCCGACGAGGAATAGAAGTAGCGATGACTGTCGAGCTCGACGAGTCCCAGGTGAATGCCGAGCCAGCCCATGTCCACTGGGTCGAGCTGTAGGGTTGCCGCCGAGCCGTAGGAGCCATAGTGGAGCCGGAACTTGTAGATCTGGCCGCTCTGCTGGTCCAACATGAGGTTGTAGCCTACGAGATGGGGCTTTCCAGCCGTGTCGTCGAGCACGATGTCCTTGACCTCTACGACTTCGGTCCCATCGGCGATTGCCGCGATGAGTAGATCACCGGGCTTGAAGCCGATGCCGAGCCTATCCCGACCGACCGTCGAGGTTCTCCTCTTGGGGCCGCTTGCGCCCCCGAGTGGCCTCACATTGGCCAGCTGTTCTGCCAGGCTCTCGAATCCCCAGGAATTGGGGAGATCTTCCCAGGGCCGAGGATTGGACTGTCCGCTGTTGTTCACAGGATGCCTCCGGAGTTCTGTGCTGGTTGTGGTGTCTTGGTTAGCTGTAGAAAGACCTGGTCCCGGGGACCAGGGGAGCCTGCCTAGCAGCCCTGTAGGCAGCGTGGAGCTGAGGGTCAGAGAGCTGAGGGCCAAAGGCTATGAGCTGATCCGGGAACAGGTAGGACTTGTGATCCCCAAGGTCGACTCGAACCTTAGAGCTCTGGAGCCTGACTGACACGAACCCCTGCGGAAGATCCCGATTCCTCCAGGGGTCGTGCTCCTCGAGGAATCCGAGTCTGGTGCCGAGCCACAGGGGTTCGATCTGCTGGATGGTCCGGCGGTAGCGAGAGGCGCTCTGGTCGAACTCCCCACCAGTCATAAAGAGCTCCTGGCTACCCGGTTCGATGCAGTAGCCGTAAGAGAGATCCTGGTAGGGTTCACCCTTGCTACTCTCGAGGAAGATCCCATCGACGGTTCCTCGCCGGAATCCCTTTCCATAGCTCACGAGGACCGAGTCACCCTGCTGAATGGCTACACCGATGCTGTCCCGGCCCACCAGCACAGTGCGCCGATTCTTACTGTTGGCTCCCTGCCTCCGGAGCGCTGATCCGACAGACTGGAGCTGTTCAGTGATCGTCGGGAGCTTCAGTGGATTCGGGAGGGTATCCCAGGGCTGAACCTGCTGATTGGTGCTGTTCATCAGACGGCGAACCTTCCGGCGTTGTTTCGGGTGACGGTCATGCTAGTGGCGGTGAGGGGAACAGCTGCTGCGCTCCGGTAGAGTGGGATGAGCCCAGGATCGGAGAGGTGATCTCCGATGGAAGTGAGCTTTTCCTGTCTCAGGGACTTGGCTCTCCCTGATCCGCCCACGGGTGAGACCTTGACCAGGGACTCCTGGAGACGAACTTCGATGAGATCCAATGAGAATCGCCCATCGGTCCAGCGGCTCGTCTCGGAGTAGAGTCCGAGGGCTCCAGTCCAGCTCGAATCTACGAGCTGAAGCTCAAGCTGATCCCTGTGGCCAGAGCGTATGTATTCGGAGATGTCCATGTAGTAGACCTGATCTGTGCCCCGAAGGATGAAGAGTGTCTCGAATGGTTCACCGACAGGCCTCCCGTCGGACTCGTCGAGGTAGATCTCCTTGACCGTATAGAGGTCGGGGTTCGCACCCGCCGAGCTCAGCACGATGTCACCCTTCTCGAATCCAAGTCCGAGCCAGTCCCGGCCGAACCTGCTGGTTCTACGACCGGACTGCCCTGCTGGCGCAGTTCCCTGGTGGTTCAGCGCCAGCTCTCCCAGCGAGAGGAAGCCGCAGGGATTGGGGATGAGACTCCAGGGCTGTGAGCCGTTGCTCTTCGAGATCTTCAAGGCACTTTGCTCCTGGGGTTGGGCTGAAGGGCCGGTCTCAGATCATAGATCCGGAAAACAGCCGTAGGTCCATCGAATCCTATGCGAATAGCTCCAGTCTGTCAACGGGGTACTGCCAGGGCTGGAACTGGAGTTGCCAACGATGGTCTTTCGCGTATAGGATCAGACCCGTGGCGATAGCCTCATGCTCCACCACTCGCTTTCCTAAGGAAGTCCACAAATGGCATCTCCCTACCAGGAGCTCCTCGATGAGCTCGACCGCATGGCCAACCGGGCAGACCGGGCCGAGCGCTTTGCAGCTGCTTCGGTCTACCGGGAGTCCCAGGACATGCTTCGGGACTACGCCGCTGAGCCCCACTCCGGTGGCATCCTGGCCTACGGGCTGATCCTGTTCACGGGCTTTGCAGACGAGGGCTCCGGCCGTGCAGAGGACCAGCGCAAGGCCTTCGGGGAGGTCCGGGACACCATCGCGCTCGTGGCCGATGTTCACGGAATCAATCTTGGAGAGTCTGGGAGCAATCCCACGCTCTTCTAGGTGTCGACCGAAAGAAGGGCCCTCCTGCCTCGATGCTGGCAGGAGGGCCCTTCTTTGTCTGTACGCCCCGTAGGCCACCGAAGATCCTAAGCCCATCGGGATGGAGGTAGCGATGCCGGGAGTCGACTAGAAGGCTACTCCTGGTCAGTCAGTGGCACTCCAGCGCTCATGGGTCGAGTCCATCGTCTGCTGGAGCCTCGGCAGCGCGACTCCCGTGCCGTAGATCCAGGAGTGACCGGCGACCTCCCGGACTCCGTAGGATCCTACCTCCACGCCTGTCTCAGCGTGAACCAGATCCCAGGCCAGGGGACCCTGGCGCTCGAGCTCCACAGGCACATAGTGCTCGAAGAACCTGCCGGCATCATCGGCTACTGCGAGGACGCTCTCCTCAGTGAGCGGCAATGTACCATCGAAGAGCTCCGTCTTCATGAAGTAGGGGCTGTGGAGCCCGTCGTGGGCCTCATCCCGGAAGCAGGGAGTGGTTGCCTGTACTCGGCCCAGGGTCTCGCCCGAGAGGAGGAGCTCGATGAAGGACTGTTCAGCCGATCCCACGAGGTAGCCTCCGAAGGTCTCGTAGGGCACCTTGTCTGCGGGGAGCGTGGAGTCCATGGCCTCCCGGGAGATCACCCATGGCACGGGGATGTCCTCGTAGCCTCGCTGAGCGTAGTGATCCTGGGCAGCTGCGATGATCGAGAAGTCGAAGCTCAACCGGCGCCTGTAATCCCGCGGTCCGGCCTCTCCCCGGCCAGCTGGAGCCAGGATTTCATCGGATAGACCGGGCGTTGCCTCTCGAACTGAAGCCTGCGATGGTTCAGCTACGAAGCGAGGAGTGGGAGTTTCCTCTTCGGCCTCAGCTGCCCAGGCATCCTTGTCTTCGGCTGTGAACATGCTGTCTGTGGATCCGGCTACTGTGCTCATCAGCCTCTCCTTCCGGAAGCGAAGGCCCGCTTGGTGATCGAGGAGAAAGCCTCCAGATCGGCGAGACCGATGGAGGGGTGGTGCTTAGCCAGGAAGGCCTTCAGCGCACCGAGGAGATCGGACAGCTCTACGAGGGTCATCACTGACGCTCCCTGAGCATCCGCATCTAGGGCCTCGAGGATCTCCTCGTAGACCTTGGAGAGCTCACCGAGTTCTCCCTTGGGGATGTGCCGGAGATGGTATCCGGGATTCTCAACTACGGACAGGTGGGCCAGCATTTCAGCCATGCTCATTTTCCTTTTCGTTGGGAAATGAACTATCGCAGCGGGCTCAGAGCGTCGAGAAATGGACACTCTGAGCCCGCCAGAACCGCTGTCAGTTCTGAATGATCTCGATCTTCTGACTACCCCAGAACGGACCAGTGCGCCAGTCAGCTTCCGCCACTGGCTCTAGGAGCTTTTCTTCGTAGGCCTGCGCTGCTAGTTCTCCGTCGAGCTCGATGGTGCGCTCAGTCCGCATAGAGATCGAGTTACCGTCCTGCCAGCCTGAGATCTCCAACCTGTCTGCAGCGTAGTTGAGCGTGAGTTGTTCTTCGCAAATGTCTCGAAGTTCGAAGCCCAGGGGATCTAGACCCATGGACTGAAGCCGAATCTTAGCCGACTCGATGGTCTCAGCGGGGTCTCCGAAGAACACGCGGACTTGAGATTCGCCCCAGTTCTCCTTGAACTCAGCCATGAACGAATAGCTCCGCTGCTCGACCGTCCAGCCCGACTTCTGGCTGAAGCGCTGGAGGAAGCGAGGCCTGTGCTTGAGCGACCCATCGAGAAGACCGCCGGATTCTTCGAAAGTGATGGGGATAGCGGCAGCTTCCCCCGGGTCGTTGAGCTCGAGGATGCCCTGCATGTTGAGGGGGAAGATTCCGAGTCGAGCCCCCTCGCCTTCGCTGAGGTAATGAGCTACTCGGGAATCGAGTGGCCCCTCGTGGAAGTAGAAGGCTGGCTCAAGAAGCCTCTTCCTACCCTCAGCTGCAAAGGGCGGACTGAAGAAGGATGGTTCCCCGTTGAGTTCGGGAACGAGTACAACCCTACCGCGGATGATCTCTCTAAGCTCCCAGAAGTCGGTCGCTCCTACGAGCTCGATGAGCTCAAAGCGCCGGGAGATGAGTCGAAGGAGCTCTTTGGGAGAGTTCATGCTCTGATACCGAGCGAAGATGTCTCGGATGTAGCGAGCTCCGGACTCAGAGTATTCCTGATGGAAGCTAGCGAAACGGCTTCCGGCTCCGACGAGCCGGAAGCGAGCCTCATTGAGATCCGGAGTAGCCATGGACTGGGGAATGCGGCTGAGGTCTCGGAGGATGTGCAGGGGCTCATCCACGGCCTTCAGGGCGGTGGAGTGAGAGACGCCGTACTGAGCCTGGAACTCGCGGATCCGGCGCTTGAGGTTGGTGTTGGTGCTGATCTTTCCCATGGCTGAGCTACTTCCGTGGAACGACGACCTGCGCTGGCCACTCCACTAGCTTCTAAGCCCTCCTGGGAAGGAGGAAATGCTGAGTGTGAGAGTCGGCCGCCCATCCAATGGGCTATCCGGATCCATCCAGACCCGCGCAGGGAGCCTGAAACCGGGAGCCCGAACCGCGAGCTCACTAAAATGCTATCACAGATTCCCTCACCACACAACGGGTGGCTGTTCTAAGCCCGTAGCTTGCGCCCTAGGCATCGTAGGCTTCGACTCCGTCGGGTTGATCGATCCTGGAGCTCGAGGACCCCAGGGAGGCAGCTGACAACAGCTCTTCGATCAGTCCTGCTCACGGAAGTCGAGGAAGTAGCTCGCGCTCACGGTTCGCTGACCTCGACTCTGGTGGAGGTGATTGCCCACTCGGATCGGGAACCGCCTGTCAGCAGCCATCCGGTTCCAGCTCTTCTCAGCCTCGGGAGTTTGTAGGCCAGATGCTCTTAGAGGTAGCCCACGCTCTGCCTGCTTCCGGGCCATGAACACATAGAGGGAAGCGCCGAGCCCCTGACCTCGAAGCTCCTCCCGGTCGAGCTTGATGTAGTCGATGAAGGGCTCCCTAAAGCCCTCCCGGTAGCGATCAAGGTTCTCATTGGCGAGCTCCTGAAGCCGACTGAGCTCGCTGCGAAGCTCTGGCTCATCCATGAAGTGAGCGGTAGTGTCGCTGTAGGAGCGGAAGTGACTCTGGGCTTTGCCCACGAACTCGGCGAGCTTCTCCCTGCTGTCAAGTGCTGGAGGCTCCATCCGGGTACGCTTGAAGTCATCGGCGCTCTGGCTAGGATCGTAGCTTCGTTTCCCTTCGAAGTCCTTCCGATCCATGGCGTAGAAGGAGTCCCGGCTTCCGGAGTAGCGCAGCCCCCGCCACTCATCATCGCCGAAGCTCTTGCTCACGGAGTCCTCGGACATGGAGGTGGTCTTGAGGTAGCCCACGAGCTCATCTGTGGCCATGGTCCGGTAGGAGATCCGGGAGATCAGGTAGCCGTCCTCGACTTCGGAGACGAGATCGTTGTTCTCGACGGTGGCTTCCTCCCAGACAACGGCGAGGGTCCCCAGGGGACTGTCGACGGTTGCGATGACCTGAGGAGTCACTCCGAAGAGCTCCTGCTGAAGCCGGGATGAGTGTGCCCAGATCCAGGCAGGTTGCTGATTCAGGGGCTTGAGGTCTGCGGTGAGGGCGGTTTCGGTGGCTGCACTCAGCTCACGGTTGCCGCCTATGCCGATCCGGGCAAGGAGCTCCTGCTGATCCTCGTAGACCCTGCGGGCATCTTCCTTGCTGGTGTAGTGGTCGCTTTCTTCGCCGTAGGGGCAGTTTCCCGGCTTGGCCCGACAGGCCCCGGGGTTGCCTTCGCGGTTGATGTGGAACTTTGCCATGGGGTCTCCTTCCTCCAGATCTCTAACGGAGGAAGGAGACCCCATGAAGCAGTGCCCTGGGATCTAGATCAGCTGAGATCGTATTCAGCCATCGCGTCCAGCGGCCGGCTCTTCCATTCTACGCTGAGCCTTTCGGGACTACCGTTGCGGCCACAGCTGTAGCACATGAAGCATCCGTGCTCACCCTGCTGAGGCAGAAGGATGAAACTGTCCGTGTCCTCGTGGAAGGGGCAGGCCGTGGAGATCTTACCCTCCGAGTCGAGGACGAAGCCCCCATCCTCGTTGCGCTCGAACTTCAGGCCGATGCTCTCGGCAACCTCAAGGATGGTGGGCTTGGCGAGCGACTGCGTGCCCCAGAGAAGAACCTCTTCGGTGGTGCCACGGATGAAGGTATCATCAGCAAGCTTTGCATGAATCCAGGTGGCAAACCCGTGGAAACCTACTTCCTGCATCGAGATGTCCCTGACTCTAAACCTAGAGGAGTCTAGATCTCTAGCTTCGAGCTCCCTGTACAGCTCCTCCTCAGCGCCCTTGAATAAGATTGAAAGCTTTGGTTTTTCGTAGGAGTCGGCCTGTCCTGACACTGCAAGAAGATCGTAGCTTTCTGTCCAGTCGCGGGCTGGAGTACCATCGGAAGTGATCTGAGGGAGGGCTTCGAACTCTCCTGCTGGCTTTCCCGCCAGGAGCTGTTCGAGCTGAAGCTTCGTAGCGGGAATGCTGTTGCCGTGATCGAAGATACCGAGGAAGTTAGCGACATTGACTGAGTAGATACC